>Ga0207655_1000010_pt1 | contig 649325 bp, 556 predicted proteins | sample KBSM44metaG_FD_184398 | JGI IMG/M metagenome (GOLD analysis project Ga0207655, IMG submission 184398) | Miscanthus rhizosphere microbial communities from Kellogg Biological Station, Michigan, USA - KBS M4-4 metaG (SPAdes) (version 2) | ecosystem: Host-associated > Plants > Roots > Rhizosphere...
CAACGACCTTAAGGTGGTTATTGCGGCGGGGCTCACCTCTTCCCATCCCGAACAGAGTAGTTAAGCCCGCCTGCGCAGATGGTACTGCAGTTATGTGGGAGAGTATGTCGTCGCCTTTCTTTAAAAAAACCCTATCCAATTCGGATAGGGTTTTTTGTTTTACATTACATAGTGCAATTAATATCAAAACAAATTTTAATTTAGTACTGAAATTAAAATTTGTTTTTCATTAAGTAAATAATTTGGTTGCGAACAGTTCTTCGTTTTCGGCATAGTAATTATGTTCAAATTATTATTATTATTATTATTATTATTATTATAAATTAAAGCATAAAAAAAATATAGTACATTTACTTGGCTCACAACTTAAAAGTAATAAAAAAATGTCAGAATTATGAATCAAGAAAAAAAGGAGAATTCTTGGTTGTCTCAAGATTTACTTTCGAGACTTCTTAATTACTCAGCTTTTGTTATAATTTTCACGGTAACAATCTGTTTTATAGTCATAACGTCGTTAAGGTCTTGCTCTTCATCGAAAGAATCGCATACTGAATGTAAGATTAAACGGATAAAATTTGTTAATGTACCTCAAATAGAAAAAGGCAAGCTAATATTATTGTCAGAATCTATGTTTCAAGAATTAAAGGTAAAAACTGATAGTTTAAATTACAATATTAAAAAATTCGAGGATATAAAAATTGAGATTGAACAAATAGAAGAACGAAATAAGGATGATATGAAATTTTATTTGACAATTTTAGGTTCTATAATAGCAGTTGTAGGTTTTTTTGGTTTTAAATCCATTAATGATACAAGAGAAAGCTCAATTAAATTTGCGACCGATGAAGCAAAATTAACAGCTAAAGGTATTGCAACTGCAGAAGCGAAAGATGCAATTAAAGTAGAGCATCAGGAATGGACAACTAAAATTAGTACAATTGAAAAAAATTATGATGACCTAAAAACATTACTTGCTCCAATTGGTGATTTAGAAACTCTAATTACAAATTTGAAAATAAGAATAGATACCTTAGAGAATAAACTTCCTAGCGAAGCTGAGGGAACTGAACAGGAGAGAGATGACGTAGTGCGACCAGATGACGTTGCTGCGGACTCTGATTTAGAAACACCAAAGGATCAAATTATAAATCCTGATAATGACAATGAAGATCTAGATAGCGAAGATAAGTTTGCAGATAAAAAAGTTTAACTATGATTGATTATACAGAAATAAAATTTACAGAAGTCTCACAAATTACGAGAGGTAGATTAGGTATTGCTAAAGTCAAATTTTATGAATTAGAAGACATAGTTAGATTTACGGCCCGAACAGAAGAAAAGACAGATACTCTAACATCTCCAGCAGATGTTTTAAAAGTTAAAGCAGAAAATGCAAGATTCTACCAAAGGCTTGTTAATGATGATCGAACTTCTAAAATTCAACAATTTATAATTGGTGAAGCATTAAAAGAATATAGAAATAAAAAGGGTTTATCTTCTGCGAAATCCCTCGGTTTATTTCCGACTGCCACTTTAATAGCTGTAAATACATTTCCAGCTGAAACATTAGAAGAATACGAAGAACAGTATTATCGATATGAAAAAAAATATGAAAATCAGATAACACTTTGTTTCGAAAAAGATAATATTGTTTACGTGCCTAAAGGTAATAAGACTGTACTTATAGTTGATGGTCAACATAGAATTGGCGCTTTAAAAAGTCTTTACCCACGCATTAATGAAAACCTTACTTATAAAAATAAGTTAGTAACAAATATTGTAGATAGCGATTTTCTTCCATTTTTAAGAGATAGAATAAAGAATTTTGAAGTACTTTGTACACTACTTATTAATTTTGATGTATATGAACAGGGAGAGATTTTTGCTTCTGTAAACTTTAATCAAAAACCGGTTAATCGCTCCTTGTATTATGATATTTTTGCATCATCACCAGATACTGAAAAAAATGAACTAAAATTAGCTCACGATTTAGTAAATCATCTTAATTATAATAATTCTTCGGTACTAAAAGGGTTTATTGATATGCTTGGTAATGGAGATGGAGTCGTTTCACAATCTGCAGTAATGGAAAATTTAATGAAACTTTTTGGTAGAGGAAAAGTATGGAATACTCTTTACTTAGATTATCAGAATGAAGGACATAAATACATAGTTATGGGAACATTTCTAAGATTATATTTTGCCCAAATAAAAGAAACCTTTGCAGACTATTGGCCGAAAGATGGTACCTATAAAAGAAAAGATTATAGTGATATATTGTTAAAAACTACCGGTATGGGTGCATGGATTAGATTAATTAACGATATTTATAGTGAAATTAATCCTAAACATGATAAAACTTCTGAAGAATTAAAATCATTGATTAAAGCTAAATTTGATCAAATAGAAAAGAAAGGGAGTTTCTATTTTGATAAAAAAAGTCCTTTTATACAAGGGGCTGGCCAGGGATTGCAGGCTAAACTGTATAAGCAAATCGCTTATGATTTAGGTTATCACTCAACTCCTGAATAATCAAGTTTTTTGCAAATAAAAATTGAATATTCAACCAGAAAAGCCATCCGATTTTTGGTTATTTTAAGCTAGCTATCCGAGTTTGCATTTTATAATATTTAAATAAACGAATTATAAAATGCAAACTACGAATGGTATTTAATGTTCAAATGTTAGCAATTCTTATTTAGTTATAATTATTGTATTTCCATTTTAAAATCTCTATCAGTCTGTACTTAGCAATTTATCAAAGATATTGAAGAGTTGGTTCCGAAAGATGAATTAGTAAAATTTGGAACAAAATAAATTTATAATTGAAGATCACTTTTATTAATTAGTTTTGCTCTTTTGTTATATCATTAAGCCAGTTATTTTGTATTGCATATCTTCTGAATGCTAAAAATGGTAGCTTTACATCTTTCGAATCTCTCAGAAATTTTCGCACTACTGTTTTAATTGCTATAATTTGTTCTTGAACACTTTCGTTTTCTACTAGTATTGAATCTATATCTCTTTTAAAATCATCAAGAAGTTTTCTTCTTAAATCATTTAAATAAATCCTGTCAATTGAACATTTGTCAATTGTGTAGAAAAATCTTTCGTCATCTGATTTGATTAAACCGTCTTTTTGAAAATCTATTAATCCTAGTGGATCTGTAATTTCTGGATTTACCATCAAAGGTAGTTCAGTACTATTATATCCCGTTGAGCAAGAATTAATATTTCGAATATTTACTTCATTATTTATAAAAGTTGCTTTTGCATTTTTTATCTGAAAATTAATACCCTTTCCTTGATTGCAAGTACCGCAAGCAAGTAATAAATTGTCCCAACTATAAACAAGCCAATAATAAGTTGATTTGGGTCTATAATGTTCAACGTGAGACTGTTCGATTAACTGTTCGCAAAAGGCACATTTACCATGATATATATCATTTAATGCAATTTTTACATCCCTTTTTTTATATCTGGAATTATGATTTGTATCATCAGTATAGGTTTCTGCTGCAATAACTGACATCCTACGATTATGTGTTGTTTTCGCCTTAACTGGAATTTTATTATTTACGAATAAATCCTCAAAAGCAGGCACCAAAGAAATAGGAATTTCCAATAAATTTTTCTCTAATTTAATCATCGCCTAACTCTTCTTTAAGTATGTCATTAATTAAATTATCAATTTCTTCGTCACTGATAAAGTCTTTCCCTTTAGCTTTTTGATTTTCTAATTCTAATTTTACTCGAGCGTTTATCTTATATAATAAATATGTCTCACTAGTATCTGCTTCATTATCTTCTGGATTCATTCTAGAATCTATAAGACCAAATAAAGGAGAGGTTAACAATGTGTTTATCATTAGGTGATCAAGTTTATTTCTAAAATATGGTTCACTAATACGGGTTTTTCCATCTTCCTTATTACGATAAACTCTAAAAATTACGGCATCGTTTGAGGCGCCTTGAATAATTGTAGGACTATGAGTTGTAAAAATAAACTGTATGTTAGGCAATAATTTTCTTAATTTACTTACTATTACCCTTTGCCATTTAGGATGTAGATGTAAATCAATTTCATCAACAATAACAACACCTTTTAAATCAGTAATTTTTTTGCCTTCAGGTGCATTAACACTTAATCTAAAAAGTAAGTCAGAAACAAAAATTAATATACTCTTATATCCTTCAGAAAGCTGATCAAATGATAAAGTTGTGCCTTTTTCTTTGAAAACCACACCTGTACCCTCAATCTTTATTTCAACGTTCTTCTCTAATAAATCAAAAAACATATCTTCTAAGAGCTTTACTGGGTATGAATTAGGTAAATTTTTAGCCGCACCTATTTTATTGTTACCATCTAAAGCTTTTTCCAACTCTAAAAGTTTTTGGTCTTTTAACCATGTAACAGGATTTGTAAGTGTTTGTTCAGAATCAAAAAGACTCATAAAACCATATTCTTCAGATTTATCAGTTGAATACCTTCCGCGATGCGTACCATATGCAAATAAATTCTCCATGTAAATACCTCTCTGGGGGTTGTATTCTGTCCCTTTATCATCAACTCCCAATAATGAAACCGATCTATTATTTCTAAATATGTCAGAAGCTCGACCAGTCTTTTGCTGATCAGTATTTTCAATAATAAAATTTCCGTTAAAAGATAAATATATTCCCAATAAAAACAATGATTTACCATCACCATTTTCACCCAAAAAATAAATTTCTTTTGATTTGTTAAAATTTAGGACCGCCTCTTCAATGGAAAAAAAATTCAAAATTGTTACCTGTTCAACATAATTGTTTTCAAAATCAGCTATTCCTTCGATCCAATCTTTAAATTGCTCTTTAGTGAGACTAAGTGCTTCATGGAAATTATTTTCAAATGAAATTTTATAAAATTCACTATCTGTTAGATTTTCCAAATTAAATCTGGATAACCTTTCAATCAATACTAGCTTAAAAAGCTTTCCTACACCTGGATTTTGAAATATTGGAGTAAAGTCATATGGTACCTCCTCAGTTCTTCTATAAATTGGTTTTGCTGCTCCGGATTCAATTAATGCACTTCTTATATTTGTATACTGTTTTCCTGGTTCAATTTTAAAGACTCCTTTCATAGCTCCCGTTGCGTATTTTTGCGCAAACTCATTTACAATACCACCATGAGTGAAAATTGTTGCAAATAATGCAAAAAGCTTTTTTTCATTTGGATGATTTTGGATTTCAATCCAATATTTTGGAAGAGGATCTTCTAGTTTATTTATACCGAGAAATGATCGCAAAATTGGTTCATCAATTCCAGCTCTTTTATTTTTAAAATCATCGATAATCTGTAAACTTTCGACAACTTCCATTACTCGAACAATGTCATATTTGGTCCATGACGTTCTAAGTCTAGTAAAATCAATTTGCACACTCATAATTCGAAAACTTTGCAATAACTAAATACTCAATAACATCTCTGTTTTGATCTTCAAATCTACCCATTGTACTATGTTTATGGTCAACCTCTTTGATCTCTATATTATATCCATCTAGAAAATGTTTTTCTGCCAACAGAATTATAGTATCAATAGGTACAACTCCGGAACCACTGTAACTTAAAATCATTTGACTTTTTGCGGATATAATTCCTTCAAAAAGTTCTTTAAAAGCTTGAATTGCTTTGGTTTTTTGAGAAAATGGAGATTGGTGTCTGTCACTTCTATATCGTCCTTTGAATTCTAATTCAGGATAGTCGTATCTAACCAATGTTTCTAATGCATGATAAAATCTTGAATAATGTACTGGAGCATAAGGAGGGTCCGCATAAATTGTCGAACCGTTCGGAACTTTTTTAAGACATTCTGTAAATGTGAGTGTAGTTGTATTAACTGTTTTTAAATGATTATCTAATGTTATTATTAATTCTCCTAATTTTTTCAAAAATATTTCGAAGATGTTTTTTAAACGATAGATAATTATATTATTTATAGCATCAATACTATTTCCATCTCTATATTGAGCAAAATGACCTGTACTTTGAGTTGTATAAGACATACAATGCATTATACTTGAAATTATCGCATAATAAATTTTTTGACCTTTATAATTTTCTGCACATTTTCTAAGAGCATCCAACCAAACGCATTGCTCAAATGACCAGTAAGTTCCAGAGTAATGTTTTACAAATAGATGATAATCAATATCAAACTTTTCTTTTTCAAGTTTCCTTTGTTTTAGTTCAATTCTTTGATAATCATCAATATTATTTATTAAACTGTAATCATAGAAAAAATCTTTATAATTATCTTCAAAATATTTAACATGTATTTCAGCAGTAGATTTTATTTCTTTTTCTAAACTCAAAAGATCATATTTCGATAAATCTGAAAAATAAGTTTGCGCAAGTATATTTGAATATTCTTGAATATCATTTGATATAAAATCATACTTTTTTCTAAGTGCTGCAGAAATTGAACAAGATCCTGAAAAGAGATCACAGACTACAGCTCCAGAAATATGTATATCGTCAATGCTAGAAATAATAAAATCAATTATAGGTTTTTTAGAACCCATATATTTAATTATAGCCGGAATTGTAGTTTTCTCAGTATTTGATTTAATTGTAATATTATTTGCGTTTTTCAATTTTTTAGAATCTTTATATAAAATTAGGTGTGGCTATAATTGTGTAAATATATAAATTTATAGTCATTAGATAGCCAGAAAATTCAAGGATAGTAGCCCAGTTGGTTAAACTTTTTTCATTTATTGATTTCTTTAGTTAGATGCTCTTGTTTTATGCAAAAAGTCAACCACATAACTTTAAAAACATATCAAAGTACTATGGTGGAAATTTGAATTGTATATTACGAAAAATGTTTCAGTATAGATTGTTTGATAATTCTGAGGCTAAAAGCCGCTGAAATTTAAAGCCCGCCGGCTGAAAGCCGCCGGGCTTTTGGTCATTGTTTTTCAGTTGTAACGTTTAATTTTCATTGAAATAAAAGAGCCAAATGCAATATTGACTTTAAATTATAGTATGACTCAGTTTTCTTTTTTTCGCCCGCATGGCGATCTGAGGAAAATTTTTATGCATGAGATTTTGTATCTGCTTATGATGTTTGCTAGGATTGTTTTTCATACCCATGCTTTGTATGACTTCAAGATGGCTAATCGATACTTCGACGGTTTCAACTGGTTTATTATCTATTCGTGCAGATAGAATTAAGGAATCTTTCTTTTTGAAATATTCGTTGGTAAAAACGCAATGTTTTAAAGTGTCTCCCTCTTCCATAAATTCCTTTACATTCTCCAAAACTTTAATAGTTATATTTTCCTCAGAGAAACAAAGTCCGAAAAATTGTTTTTTTTCCTGTTGGTACAAAATCTGTGCTTGTTCTATTTCAGCACGCATTTTTAAAAGATTTTTTTTTCTTTGCAATTCCCTTTTTTTAGCCACAAGTTTATCGTGAATTTCATGAAGATTTTCTGGACAGACCAAAATAGAATTGCTGAGCTCTTTTTTAAACCATCGAAGCAGGGCTATGTAATCCTCCCATATTTTGAAATCTTCAATTTTATATCTGTTTTTCAAGCAGGTTTTTACTGCTTGCCAATTTTGTACGATATTCTGTTCATGAGAAAGCAGATAATACGACAATAAAGAAGTCTGTGAAGATTTCAAAAGTGTTTCCGTGATAGAATCTTTTAAAAGTGATGTAAAAAGTATTTGCGGAGCGATATTATAAAAACCACTTTTGAATCCGTTTCTTTTCAAAATGGGAAGTACTCTCATATTAGGAAAAACTTTGTAAGGATTAATTCGGTATTTCGGGGAGTTTTGAAAATCCTTAGGTCGGATTTCAAGGGCAGAATAATATTGCCATGCATCGTAAGCACCTGAAAAAACGTTTGTACTAAGGGACATTGTGCGGACTTCGCCTTGTGGATTTATCCAATGCTGCATGACTTCCTTGTGAAAATAGGAAGGGGTGAAATTCTTTTTCATGTGTTTGTGCGAGCAGATGATACTTACCACCTGATACCCTCGACATACATTCAAAACGGCAGAGTATTCAATTTCCCTGAAATTTCCCTGATTGCATTCCTGCATTTTGAGCCTCCCATGACAGGTAGTACATTTTATATATTTCTCACAGGACTTACTTTGATATTCAGGTTTCCAAGAATGCGTACATTCAAGGCAGTGAAATTTTCCACGTGAGAGTACGCCCCATTTAAGGAAAATGCTTTTTTCTGCCCAATGTTGCATCTCAGCTGATATGGGTTTTAGGGTAGTGCTTAAATGGGAAATTTCTCTTTCTATAATGGTTTTAGGTATCATAGGTCAAAAAGTGTTAAGGTTTGTTGCTCGGCAGGTTTAGGAGTTTGTATCGTTCCAGTTTTCTGAAGAGGAGTTTCAGAAACGGCAGGAGCTGAGGTGAATAAATCAGCCTTTACAGGCTGATTTACCACAACTTTACAGCTGACAGGCGCAGGAGTTTCAATAGTATCATCGGTGTAATATTTGAGCGCCATGTCAAATATTTCCTGATTGTCAAAAGCGCAGAATCCTGTTTTCTTTACTTCGCCGAAAATGTAATTGATACAGCTTTCAAGATTTTTGGATGCTTTTGAGAAATTCTGCGCAAAGACTGTATCGCTTTGCGCAGTATCATTCAGGTACTTTTCTATGACGGATTTAAATTGTTCAGAAGCTTTCATAATGGATGATTTAAGATTGAACAAAAAGATTATTCGAAATTGCTTCGGTAGATGTCAAAACAGTATTCTTCAAAGCAAAGCCAACACATAAAAGTGTAATGGGGCAGACGATGTCTGTTTTTTACAGACTCACCAAGTGAATCCTCGATTTCTTCACGAATGTTTTCCAAGTCATCCAAATGCTCGATATAGAATTTTTTACAATCCGAGTGGTAGATAAATTCGGATATCATACCACAGATGCACCCTCCGTTCTGCAAATCCTCCAAAAAGAACCGGCTTTATGTATTTGTTTTGAATTATGATGAATCATGTCCTGATTTAAATATTAAGGCTGATAATACGGCTGTTGTTAACGGTGATATTTTGTTTTCGCTGGACAATGCAAACCCGAAGAAAATCGAACAGTACGCCGAGCTTGCTTTATCCAAAAAGAAGAAGGTAAGAGGATTAAAGCGCTTAAGATTTGAAATAAAACTCAGTGTGAGTGGTATATTTATTCATCAGGATGTATTGTACTTCAGAGTTGTTCTAGCTAATACTTCAAAATCAATTATGATATTGATCAGTTGCGTTTTTTTATTCGCGACCAGAAAAAATCAAAGCGCACCGCATCGCAGGAAATAGAAATAATGCCTTTGTATTCAACTTCAAATTCAGTTGTAATTCCAGATAAATCTGAAGTGAATATAGTTTATGCTTTATCAAAATTCACTATTCCTGAGAAAAAATACCTCACTATTCAGCTCATTGAAAAGAATGGCGGGAGGCAAATAGAAATAGATGTAAAGAATAACGATCTAATAAATCTGGATGTTCTTAACAGCTTTTAAAATGAGTAATAACTAAAAAATAAAATTGTCATGAATCAGAAAAATTTAGAATTCTTAAAAGATCAGTTGAAATATACTGGATTTGGTGAAACGTTCGACCAGGATTTAAAGGAGAAAATGCTTAAAGGAGAAACAGAATTTAAGCTTATGAAGGAAGGAGTCTATGGAGCAGATTCCATGAGTGCCGTCCTGAATTTTAAAAAATCAGATCAGACTGATATGTATTTTTTTAATTCTTATCATGTAATTCTCAAGAAAGAAAATTCAAAAGAAGAATTGGAGCAGACTTTTTATATCAACAAAGACAGCAGCAGTATTACACTTAAAGAAGCTTATAATCTAATGGAAGGACGCTCTGTAAATAAAGACCTTAAAACCAAAGAGGGTGAAGTTTATAACACGTGGTTGAAAATGGACTTCAAGGAAACCGAGGACAACACGGGCAATTTTAAGCTCAATCATTATCATCAAAATTACGGTTATGATTTGGAGGCGAGTCTTGTTAAACATTCCATTAAAGAACTTGAGACGCCAAAATACAAAGAAGATCTTTTAAATTCTCTTAAAAAAGGAAATCTGCAGTCAGTTACTTTTGTTGTAGCTGGCGTGGAAAGTAAAATGTATGTTGAGGCAAATCCGCAATTTAAAACTGTGAATGTCTACGACGTTAATAAACAGCGAATTAATCATCGTGAAAGCAAACAGGAGAAACAGTCTGAATCAAAAGAAAGAAATATGAGCCAGAATAATGATGAGGAACCTGCCCAAAAAGAGAGGAATTCGAACAGAGCTAATAGAAAAGTCAGTAAATCTGTTTAATATCAGCATTCGAATTTAAGATTGATTATGGAGTCTCAAAAAAATAGAGTAGAAAATGAAATAAACCTATGGCTGTTTAGGGAAGAAAAAGTAAAAAATCTTTTTAAAAGAAGTCCTATAATTGAACGCTCTTGTGCAAAAGAAAAATTGAAGTTTTATAAAATGCTTCTTTTTAAGTACAAAAAAACTAAAATCTTAGATGAAATTATGGCTTTACAGTTTGTAAAGAACGAAAGTAAAAGTTTAGTACACAAAATATATCCTAATAAATTTGAAAGGCTTTTATATGAAGTGTATAACGCTATCATTATTGAAAGGGTAAATAAGCGTGAGTATTTAAAAGAGCATGAAAACAACAAAAAAACTTTGGAATACCAGCTTAAGAGTATCGGTTTTCATGATTCTTACAATAAAGTTTTGGAGTTTATGAAACAGGAACAATCGCAATTTTCTGTTCCTGTTTCTTATTATATATCAGAAAAGGAAAAAATTGAGCATTCGTTATATTTTTTAAAGGATCCAGAAGGAGGTTACCAGTTTGATGGATTTAGATCAATTCTTGAAAATTATTCTACACCATATGTCCGCAGTACACACTATTTTAAATATGAAAAATCAGAAAGTTTTAATATTGAACAAGTATACAACTTATTGGCTGGAAGGGCAGTATTTGGAAATGGTAGTTGGAGGCAATTTAACCTCAATGATCAAGACCTTTATGGTAATTACCGAGTAAAAGAATTTCCGGAAGCTTATGGCTATAATGTTGAGAAAATTTTATCCGTTCTTCCTCTTAAAATTTCAGATCAGTTAGAATTTTCTTCTTTGGTTGCATCTTTAAAAGATGGTGGACGAAAAGAAGCGATATTATTAAAAGATGGTGCGGAGCAAAACATTTTTATTGAGGCTAATCCGCAGTATAAATCTCTGAACATCTATAACGAAAGTTTGAAGAAAATAAGTCTGAGCGATGTACTGGATAATAAAAAAAATGAAGTTGTAAAACTGCAGGAAAAGAAAGTTGAAGAGCAGTTTGTAAAAATCTCCAGAGGTCAGGGTAAAGGAAAAAGTATTTAATAGTTAAGTAATGGAAAGTTTAAAACTTTTATCGATATTTTTTGAGTCAATTGAAAAGGATTTCAGGATTGGAAGTACCCATATCGCTGTGTTTGCTGCGCTTATTCAGTTTTGGATGAAGAAAGGAATGGTAAATCCAATTCAGGCTTATAGTTTTGAAATTCAAAAGATTGCTAAAATAATGTCGCCGAAGACTTATCACAAATGCATGCGCGAGCTCGATCAATACGGTTATCTTATTTATGTGCCTACCAAAAATAAGAATAAACGCAGTAGTGTATATTTTCATTTACACAATGATGAATAAATCTTAGAGGTAATGAAAAATAGTAAAGCAATAAAATTCCTAAATGCTATATTAAAATTTGACGAAAGGCTTCGGTTAGTGGAAAATGTATTAAATGTAAATGAGCAGGAAAATAAAGCAGATTCTGTTTCATCAAAAGAGAAATGTAAATCTTGCTATAGCAAAATTGAGTTTGCCCAGCTATTTTATATTTTAATGGATGAGGGGCTTTTATTTTTTGACGGTGTGAATGAAAAAAATAATAGAAGTAAGTTCCAGTTTTTCCTCGAAAATAATTTTAGTTATGCTGGAGATGATGGTCAGCAGTCAAAAATTAAGTCAATCAGCAGACAATTCTCCGAATGTAAGGGGTACACCTATAAAGAAAAACAAATTGTATTTTTAGAAGGACTAATTGCAAGAATGCAGGATAGAAAAAGGAGACTTGAGAATTGGTAAAGTCTGCTGATAAAAGTTTAATTAGAAAGTTAAAATCTTTACTGATGACAAAGAAAGAAAGGAAACTCTCTTTTGTAATGAGAGTTAAGCAGTTAATAGAGCCTGTAATAGTGAGGCTTGAAGCAATCGATTCAAAAATCAGTGGGCAGGGAAAAGTTGTAAGACCCGTCTACTATAGAAATGAAGATTTAAAAAAGATATTTGGACTGTCTAATAATACCATTATAAAATATAGACAAACAGGTGTACTTCCCTTTACCAAGTTGGGTGATATATTTCTGTATGATGCAGTGAAAATAGAAAAAATTCTTCACGAGAATAATAGTTAGAAAAGATGCTGTTTTTTTTAGTGATACATAAAAACAAAATTAATTATGAAGACTGAAAGTTAGTTTTCTAAATCTAATTTTAGTGCACCTATTATCAAAAAAAAGCCTGAAATTTTTTAGGTGCACTAATAGGTGTACTGCTCTTTAATAAAGTATGCGTTTTTTGAAAAGGTATTTCAAAAAGAAAAAGCCTTTAAACAATGATATGTTTAAAGGCTTTTGAAGCTTCATTCAGCGGAGGAAGAGGGATTCGAACCCCCGGACCTGTTACAGTCAACAGTTTTCAAGACTGCCGCATTCGACCGCTCTGCCATTCCTCCAGTATGTCGAAATCAATTTCTGATTGCGGGTGCAAATATAAGATGTTTTTTCGATTGCAAAATTTTTTTTGAGACTATTTTTAAAGAAAATGATAAAATTACTGAGTACTGCCATTCTTTTTGGTGTAATTTGAGTAGTAAATTTGGAACGGGTTGAGCAAAATCACCAAATTTTAATTGATCATTATAATCTGGAATTGATTCTAGCTTAAATTGAACCATATATTTCTATATGATACGCTAAAAAAAAGAGTTAATTAAAAGTGCTGTTTTTTAATGAATGTAAAAGTAAAGGCTCCAAATTGGAGCCTTTTTTGTATATGAATTTTACTTGTATCTTAATTTCAGTTTCTCCATGTCTTCCATTATGTTGACATCTAAAACTTTGGCATAATGCTGAGTCTGTTTGATATTTGAGTGTCCCATCATAGCAGAAACATGTTCCAGGCGTACACCATTACCAAGCGTTACTGTAGTAGCAAAGGTATGTCTTGAAACATACCATGTAAGGTGTTTATTAATTCCACATATATCTGCTATCTCCTTTAAGTAAGCATTCATTTTTTGATTAGAGATCTGTGGTAGAAGGCTTATTTGTTTCTCTTTATATTTGTTGATAATTGCCAGGGCAGGAGGAAGTACAGGAACATTTTCTCTAATGGTAGTTTTTGTTCTATTGGTCATTATCCAAAGGTTGCCATCATTGTCTTCAAACAGGTTTGCGTGGGATAACTTTAAGGCATCAATTGGAGCGTAGCCAGTGTAGCAGCAAAAAAGAAATATATCCCTTACTTTTTCAAGGCGTTCGATTGTAATAGTTTTCTCTTCTATACGGTTCAATTCCTGTTGGGTTAAGAATACTGCATCTTTAACGTTTAGTTTTCCATTATATGCATCAAAAGGGTTTTTTATTATCAAATCCATTCTAATGCAGTAGTTACAGGCTGTTTTATACATTTTCATATACTTTACAACAGAATTGTTTTTTATCCCGACCTGACCTTTAAACGAGCTTTCGTATTTAAGGTATTCCTCAAGGGTGAAGACAAAACCATTTGATACATCAGCGGCAGGCATATCGTCAAGACCGTACTGCTTTTTAATAAAGTTTTTAAGCAGATGTGTAGATCTCTCATACTTTTGAAAAGAGGCTTTGGATCTTTCGCCGGCTTCTACTTTTCTTGCAAAAAAGGCATTGTGCTTTTCCAGTACTTCCAAAATTGTAATATGCTTGGTCTTAATTTTTGTTTTTCCCGCTATTTCAGCTTTTAATAACTCTAATGAAACTTCAGGATCCATTTTAAAGAGTTCAATGAATTTTTTTTCTGCGTGGATCTGAAAAAGGTCAAGGGAGTTTTTTATTACCTTTTCTTTTTCGAGTTTTAAAACATTTCTAAGGTTGCCAGTAAAGGTCCATCGCTCCTTGGAAATCGATTTTCCAGTACTCATTGAAATTCTTTTTGTCTTGTAAGATATACGGGCGAATATCGGTGATTCGCCATTTTTGCCTACCTTCTCTGCTTTGAGGAAAAAAATTACTTTTAACATGCTATCTAGTTTTTAAATTAATACTCAAATTGATTTAAAAATTTTAAGAGAGCCCTTTGATAATAGGGAATTCCCGGGGAATTCTCCATTTTTAGTGCACCTAATTTCAGAAAAAACGCCTGAAATTTATTAGGTGCACTAATAGGTGTACTGTTCTTTGATAAAGTATGTGCTTTTTGAAAAGGTTTGCCAAAAAGAAAAAGCCTTTAAACAGTGATGTTTAAAGGCTTTTGACTTTTAAAGTTTCTTTTGAAACTTCTACTGGCGGAGAAAGAGGGATTCGAACCCCCGGACCTGTTACAGTCAACAGTTTTCAAGACTGCCGCATTCGACCGCTCTGCCATTTCTCCAGTATGTCGCGATCATTTCGTGATTGCGAGTGCAAATATAGTGCGCTTTTCCGATTATAAAAACTTTTTCAGCGATTTTTTTAAGATAATTTTTAAGTGTCTAATTATCAGTATTTACTAAAACAATATTTTATTGTTAAATAATGTAATTAGTCTAAAATCGGGGTTGGTTTCTTGTTTTCGTCTACTGCAACAAACGAAAAAGTTCCTGAAACTACAGTCTCACGAAGCTCAGAATACATTTGTTCCATAAAAATATCAACATGAATTTTACAGCTTGTTCTTCCCACGGTGATAACTTTCGCAACTAATTCAATTAAAGTTCCTGCAGGAATTGCTTTTTTAAAATCAATTTGACCGGTCGAAATTGTCACTACTTTTTTTCTGCTGAATCTCGTCGCGCAAATAAAAGCGACTTCATCCATCAAATGAAGCGCAGTTCCTCCAAATAAAGTGTCATAATGGTTCGTTGTACTCGGAAAAACAGCTTTGAATATATGTGTTTCAGATTTTGTAATTCTTTCTTCTAATGTCGTCATATTAATAGCTTACGTATTCAGTAATTTCAAGTCCGTATCCAATCATTCCGACACGTTTTGTTTGCTCTGTATTTGATACCAATCTAATTTTAGAAATATCAATATCATGCAGAATTTGGGCTCCAATTCCATAATCTTTGCTATCAATGATAACTTTTGGAGCTTTCATTGTTCCTTCAGCTTGCAAAGCTTTAAGTTCAGAGATACGACTTAATAAGTTTACAGCTTGCATATCTTGATTGATGAAAATTACGGCACCTTTTCCGTTTTCATTAATAACTTTAAACATGCCGTCTAATTGTTGTTCAGCATTATTCGTCAAAGTTCCTAATAAATCATTATTTACCTGTGAAGAGTGGATTCTGGTTAAGATTGGTTCTCCAAGATTCCATGTTCCTTTAGTTAGAGCAATATGAATTTGTTTGTTTGTCGTTTGTTCGTAAGCTCTTAATCTAAAAGTTCCAAAACGAGTCTCAATATCAAAATCTTCTTTTTTTACAATCAAACTGTCGTGTTGCATTCTGTAAGCAACCAGATCTTCAATAGAAACTAATTTAAGATCGAATTTTTTAGCCACTTTTACCAATTCAGGCAAACGCGACATAGTTCCGTCTTCGTTTAAAATTTCACAGATTACACCAGCAGATTTAAATCCTGCTAATCTTGCAAAATCAATAGCAGCTTCTGTATGTCCAGTTCTTCTTAAAACTCCACCTTGTTTGGCAACCAAAGGGAAAATATGTCCAGGTCTTGCTAATTCATGTGGTTTAACATTTGAATCTGTCAAAGCTAATACAGTTTTAGCTCTGTCCGCTGCAGAAATTCCGGTAGTTACACCATGTCCTTTTAAATCAACTGAAACCGTAAAAGCAGTTTCCATATGATCTGTATTATTGCTAACCATTGGTCTTAAGTCCAATTCTTTGCAACGACTTTCTGTTAGTGGAGCGCAAATTAAACCACGTCCGTGAGTTGCCATAAAATTGATCATTTCCGGAGTTACTTTTTCGGCTGCAGCCAAAAAATCACCTTCATTTTCGCGATCTTCATCATCGACTACAATGATAACTCTACCTTGACGAATATCTTCTATAGCTTCTTCAATGGTATTCAATTGTATTTTTGTTGTTGACATAATTATTGTGGATTTTGAGCTGGAAAAAACCGCTCGGAAATTTTTTGAATTAGTTGTGAAATTGGAGTAATAATTGCATCAAAGTTTATTAATCCGTTGTCGTTTGTTGCACGATATGTCAATAATATTGCCAATGGTGACAATACAAACGACGACATCCATGATCCCATAAATGGAGTCATACCGCCTTCTTGCGAAAGTCTTTTTCCAAAAGTATTAATGAAATGGAAGGTAATAAAGATCAAAACAGCAAAGACAATTGGTAAGCCAAGTCCTCCTTTGCGAATAATAGCACCTAATGGAGCACCAATAAAAAACATTAAGAAGCAAGCAAAGGCAATTACAAACTTCTCGTATAAGGCCGTTAAATGTTTGTTGATTTCTCGTTGTTTATCTTTTAAATCTTTTTGAGTTGATTCAATAGAGTAGATGTTACTGGTCACATTGCTGCTTGCCATTCTTAAGATTTCTGCCTTTTGTTTGTTTTTATATAACGACAAAAGATCATTTGGCAACGGTTTTTTCTTTCTAGTAGAATCTACTTTTATTGGTATTGCAGATTTTCTAATTCCAACACGTTGATTTATATTTTCTGAAAAAGAAAGAATTTCATTATTCAGGTTTTTATTCAAAGAGTCAAGAGTATAACGTAATTCATTAACATTTAACATTGCGTTTGTACCACTAATACTTTCTTTATCATCATCAACTTTGTTTAATTCTGATAAGTCAATATTGATAATTTGTTTTTTAAACTTGCCTTTTACAAAAGGAAGTTTAGCGCGGTCCTCGTATTTTTTTGGAGTAACATCCTGATAGTAGTAACCATCATTCAAAACCAATTTTAAGATACTGGATTTCTCGTTACTGATTAATTTTCCGTCTTTGGCTTTGATAACGGTTTTGTTTTCCCCCATATTATTGGGTTTCTCGTGGATTGTAACTCCAGTTAGAATATTTCCGTTTTCACCGGATTTTTTGTTCACCTTAATGTTGTAAAAACCAACATCATTAAACTGACCTTCGGCAATTGCCATTGCGGGTTTTGCCTGAGCGATATTTTTTCGGAAGTTCGTAAATTTATATTCTGCATACGGAATCACGTTATTGGCAAACCAAAACGCAACGATACTTAAAAAAAATATGAAAATAATTAAAACCCGCATCGCTCTTTGCAATGAAATTCCGGAAGATTTCATTGCGGCGAATTCGTAATTCTCGGCTAAATTTCCAAACGTCATAATCGAAGCCAATAAAACCGATAGTGGTAAAACCAACGGAATAATCCTAGGCATCGAAAACAGCAGGAATTTTAAAACCAGTATCAAGTCGAGGTCTTTACCGGCAAGTTCTGCGATAAAAAGCCATACGGTTTGAAGTATGAATATGAAAAAAAGGATTACAAATACCGTAGTAAATGTAAGTAAGAATGTTTTTAGTAAGTATTTGTCTAAAATTTTCAACCTTGAATTAATCTAATTTATTGATGTAGTACTTTGGATATTTGCTCGCTACAAAGGTAAATTGATTTTTTGATAAAGGCTGATTGGTTTTAAAAGAATTAACGGTCAAAGTTGTTTTTGTTCCATTTTTTCCAGTTTCAATCAAATTATAGATGTGTTTTGTCTGAACATCAATACCTAAAAGAATCTCTTTTCTTTGATCTTTTGTATTTGTAGGAGCCAATTTGATATATTGAATTTTTCTTCCTTTTACATTTTGAACAATATCCATGTTGTATTTGTATCCGGAATTAAAGAAAGTAAGCATCTTTGATGGCGTAATAGCAGTATCGTCTTTTTCGTTTACTTTAGATATAGTAACTTCTTCGTCTTCAGGATTTATGGTGTATGTTTTTTGTCCGTCAAACATCTTAGTAACGCCCATAAAATTCAATACATATTGATTGCCTTTCATGGTTACGTTTCCTTTGCTGTCCTGATTGATATTTTCTTTAGCATTATTCAAAGAATATTTAAAGTCGATAACAATGTTGTCGTAGCTTTTTATTTTAGAAGTTACTTCGTTCAATAAATCTTTCGCTTTTTTATCCTGAGCTTGAATAGAAGTGAAGCTCAAAAGCAAAACAATTGCCATTTGAAGACACTTTTTAGTCATGTTTGCGATAGAATTGTGGTTGATTTCTTGAATTTTTGTTTTCATGATTGGATTAATTTTGTTCATTATTAAAAAATTGATCAAGAGCACTCAAATCAGATATGTTTACACTTCGTGCTTTACTGCCTTCAAACGGACCAACAATTCCAGCTGATTCCAGCTGATCGATCAAACGACCGGCTCTGTTGTATCCTAATTTTAATTTTCTTTGCAATAATGAAGCTGAACCTTGCTGTGCATTAACAATAATCTCAGCGGCTTCTCTAAATAAGGTATCTCTTTCGGAAATATCCATATCAAGATTAATGCCAGTTTCTTCTCCAACAAACTCCGGAAGCAAATATGCTGTGGCATAAGCTTTTTGGGAACCAATAAAATCCGTAATTTTTTCGACCTCAGGAGTGTCAATAAATGCACATTGTACACGAACAACATCATTTCCGTTGGTATATAATAAATCTCCACGACCAATTAATTGATCGGCTCCTTGTGTGTCCAGAATCGTTCTTGAGTCAATTTTTGAAGTTACTCTAAAAGCAATTCTGGCAGGGAAATTCGCCTTAATCAAACCTGTAATTACGTTAACAGATGGTCTTTGTGTTGCGATGATCAAGTGAATACCAATTGCACGTGCTAACTGAGCCAAACGCGCAATAGGAATTTCTACCTCTTTTCCGGCAGTCATAATCAAATCGGCAAACTCATCGACAACTAATATAATATAAGGTAGAAAACGATGTCCGGCTTCGGGATTTAATTTTCTCGCCTTAAATTTATCGTTGTATTCTTTGATATTACGAACCATCGCGTCTTTCAATAATGAATAACGATTGTCCATTTCAACACAAAGTGAGTTTAAAGTGTTCACTACTTTTGCGTTGTCTGTAATAATTGCGTCTTCAGTATCAGGAAGTTTGGCTAAATAATGTCTTTCTATTTTATTGAATAGCGTAAGTTCTACCTTTTTCGGATCAACCAAAACGAATTTTACTTCGGCTGGATGTTTTTTGTATAAAAGAGAAGTTAAAACAGCATTTAAACCAACAGATTTTCCTTGTCCTGTAGCACCTGCCATCAATAAATGAGGCATTTTGGCTAAATCGACCACAAAAGTTTCGTTCGAAATTGTTTTTCCTAAAGCAATTGGCAACTCCATTTCGGCTTCCTGAAATTTAGCTGAACCAATAACACTTTTCATAGAAACCATAGTAGGGTTCTTGTTTGGTACCTCAATACCAATTGTTCCTTTTCCTGGAATTGGAGCGATAATACGAATTCCTAATGCAGAAAGTGATAAAGCAATATCGTCTTCTAGGCTTTTAATTTTAGAGATTCTGATTCCTGCTTCCGGTACAATTTCGTATAAAGTTACAGATGGACCAACGGTGGCTTTAATCTGTGCAATTTCAATTTTATAGTTACGAAGAGTATCTACAATTTTGTTTTTATTTTCTTCTAACTCTTCCTGATTAATCGTGATTCCTCCAGTCGAATATTCTTTTAATAAATCGATTGTAGGGAATTTATAATTCGATAAATCTAAAGTAGGGTCAAATAATCCAAAATCTGCAACGAGGCGAGAAGCCAGGTTTTCTTCGATAATATCTTCTTCTTCCGCTTTTTCAATAACAAATTCTTCAGTGTGTACCGGAGGAGCCGTTGTTACAGGATTAATATCCATTTGAACAGGTTTTATAACCGGATTCAAATCAATTTCTGAAGAATGATTTATAGTTGGTTTTAAAGCTTCTTTGTTTATTTCGAATTGAGAAACTTCAGTTTTTAAGTGAATATTATCCAGTTCAGGATCTTCTTCAATCGCAAATTCTTCCAGATTGTATGCACTTTCTGGTTGTTGAGGTGTTTTTATTGAATTTAGTTCAGAATTGAATTCTTTTTTAGTAGAATCAAAATACGACTGAATTTTTTCAGGTGACAATTTGATTTTGAAAATCAGATAAACAATTAATCCAAAAAGCAGGGTCAATAAAGTTCCCGTTTTTCCGATGTAATCCTGTAGAAATAAATTTAATTCATAACCAATTGTTCCGCCTAATTCAGGAGCTGAAGTGGCGAAAAATCCAAATAGAACAGAAACAATAATAATAGCAAATAAGTCCCAAAACCATATGTTTTTTAGCTTTTTTAGAGATAATTCTAATGCTAAAAACATTCCGGTAAGGAAAAATAGTCGAACTAATACAAAAGAAGCAATTCCAAATCCTCTATATACGATCAGGTCAGCGAGATAAGCTCCAAATTTTCCGAGCCAGTTCTCTACGACTTCAGTACGGTCGCCAAGCTGGCTAACTGCACTTTGGTCAGCTTGCCATTGTCCGTTGACGTAAAAAGAAATGAATGCAACTAATAATGCAACTGAAAAGAGTATCAAAAGGCATCCCAAAACAAACTTTTGTTGTTTGGTTAATTTCCAGGACTTTATCGTCTCAGCTTTTGGTTCGTTTTTTTTGTCTAAAGTTTCTTTTTTTGTTGTTTTTGCCATTATGGGGTTTCCTATTGCCTATATAAATTTTGGTATATAAATAATCAAGCCTATTGCGATCGCTGTCATTGCGGCAAAAAATACTGCTCCAGCGGCAATATCTTTTATAAATCCGATTCGTCTGCTGTAATCAGGATGAATAAAATCAGCTATTTTTTCGACAGCTGTATTCAATCCTTCAACGCTTAAAACTAAGCCGATTGCTAATGTTTGGCAAAGCCATTCGGTTTGCGAAATATGAAAATAAAAACCAGCAATGGTCATGAAAATTCCCAATGAGAATTGAACCATGATACTGTGCTCTGTTTTTATAAGTTTTACAGCACCGTTAAAAGCATAAGTCATGCTTTTAAGGCGGCCTGTAACAAAAGTATTGTCTTTTTGAAATTCCATTTATTGGTATTATAGTGCTGCTAAAGCTGCTTCGTAATTTGGTTCGTTTGCGATTTCAGCAACTTGTTCTGTATGTGTAATTTTTCCGTTAGCGTCAACAACAATGATTGCTCTTGAATGTAAACCAGCCAATGGTCCGTCAACGATTTCTAAACCGTTTGTTTTACCAAAAGCACCTTCTTGAAAGTCAGATAAGTTTACAACATTTGCTAATCCTTCAGCACCACAAAAACGTTTTTGAGCAAAAGGTAAATCTCTTGAAATACATAAAACTGTAGTGTTCTCTAAGTTGCTTGCACTTTCGTTGAATTTTCTAACTGAAGTCGCGCAAGTTCCTGTATCAATGCTTGGGAAAATGTTTAAAACTAATTTTTTTCCTGCGAAATCGCTTAGTGAAGCAACTGATAAATCGTTTTGTACTAATTTGAAATCAGCAAGTTGCGATCCGACTGTTGGTAATTCGCCTGAAGTATGAATTGGATTTCCTCCTAATGTTATTGAAGCCATGATTTTTGATTAAATTAATGAGGTTCAAAAGTAAGGATTAATATTTGAATCTAAAAGTATTTGTTACTGGTTGTCGCTACAATTAAGCTAGTAATAAGATAACGAATAATTTGAGGATTTATGTTATCAACGTGATGTTTTGTCTTTGCTAGGAACGAAGCAATCTCACTATGGTTTGAGCATATATGGCACACGGATGACACGGATTAAACTGATTGACACGGATTTTTTCTTCCTCCGTCGAGATGACAAGATTGTATTGAAAACCGCTCGCGAGAGGGATAGGAGTTAGCTACCGAAGTAGCGCGGATAGCCCGACAGCATCCCGATAAGAGGGCGTATACGCGTAAAGTAATGTGCCCTCTTATCGGGATGGTGGCTCGCCCAAAGTATAACTATTGAAACCAAAAAAAAACGCCTCCTTGGAATGAAAGCGTTTTTTAAGTCATGTTTTTTTTTATTTCTTCTTAGGGAAATTAGCCGATTATTTATCGATAGAACCTAAAACACGTTTCATAAACGCATTCAAAGCTTCTTTTTTATCAGTGCCCTGAACTACCATTTTGTGTACTTCAAGCGCACCGTACATATTTGAAATTAATTCGCCAATTACATCTAATTCTTCATCTTTTAGAGACGGAATTTCAGTCATCGCTTCCAGAACTTCAATCGTTTCAATGATGTAATCCTGATCGTTTTCTTCGATAAATTGGGTCAATTGCTTTATTACGGGTAATTTCATGATTTTTTGTTTAAGCGTTAAATCGTTTTTTGTTTAATCGATTAAACGAATAAACAAATTTCCAATTAAACAATAGCGTTTACCAAGTCGATTAAAACTTCTTGTTTGTTGGTTTGAGTTTCTCCAACTAATTGTCCGTTTACGAAAGTTGCGAACGTTGGCAAGTTGCTTACATTGGCTAATTTTCTTGATTCCGGAGAATTTTCTGCATCAACCAAAACAAAAGTGATAGCTTCATTTTCTGTTGCTAATTTTTTGAATTTTGGTTTCATAATACGGCAATTTCCACACCATGAAGCTGAATATTGTACTACTACTTTTTCGTTTTTAGCAACTAAATCTGCTAACGTATCTTCGTTTAAGTCGATTAACATAGTTTTTATTTTTTGAGGTTCTGAGATGCTAAGGTTCTGAGGGACTAAGATTTTTAGTTTTCTTTTTAGCTCTCTTTTGATATTTTTAGGCAGTAAGATTTTAAGTTACTAAGGTTTTAAGAATAAATCTTAGAACCTTAGCACCTTAGTATCTTAGGACCTTTTAAAAGGAATTAATTAGCGCTTAAGTATTCAGCAGTACTAATTCTGTCAGCAGACATAGCTTCTTTTCCAGCTTCCCAGTTTGCAGGACAAACTTCACCTTTTTCCTGGATATGAGTATAAGCATCAACCATACGTAAGTATTCGTTTACGTTACGACCTAATGGCATATCGTTAACACTTTCGTGGAAGATTTTTCCAGTTTCGTCAATAAGGTAAGTAGCTCTGTAAGTTACGTTTGAACCTTCGATGATAACTGAGTCAGTTTCTTCGCTGTATTCTGTAGAATCGATATCTAAAATTCCTAAAATGTTAGATAAGTTACGGTTTGTATCCGCTAAGATTGGGTAAGTTACACCTTCAATTCCACCGTTGTTTTTTGGAGTGTTTAACCAAGCAAAGTGTACTTCGTTTGTATCACATGAAGCTCCGATTACGATAGTATTTCTTTTTTCAAATTCTGGTAATGCAGCTTGAAAGGCGTGTAATTCAGTTGGACATACAAAAGTGAAATCTTTTGGGTACCAAAACAATAATACTTTTTTGTTGTTGTTTACTGCTTCTTCAAAGATGTTGATTTTTAAGTTGTCACCCATTTCTGAGATAGCATCTACTGCAATACTTGGGAATTTTTTTCCTACTAAAGACATATTTTTCGTTTTACGTTAAAAATTTATTTCTGGTGCAAAAGTAGGGCATAAGTAGACTTACTTACAATAAGATGTAATTATAAAAATTTATTAAGTAATAGTATTTAGTTATGAGTGTTTGTAGTGGTTTTGTAACTTATTGAAGTTCAATATTTACGGGTAAGCTTCCGTTGTAAACGCCATTTTCAAGAAATTGAATTCCTGCAATTTTTTGAAATTCTTCAAAATCCTGATACGCCTGAATTAGTCCTGAAGCCTTAGAAAGATTTGGGATTATTGGCAAAACATACGGATTTCCGAAAACATAAACGATACATTTTTTGGTTTGAAGCAATCTCGAAAGTAAATCTAAAACTTCAGTATTAATTTCGAAATTGTTCATTGGTTTTGCCTTTGGAACAAACAATGAAATAATTATGGTTTCGAAATTTTCAAGTTCTTTTTCGATCGAAGAAAGGTTTGAAACTTCTAAGTTTTCAAAAGCAAATTCCGGAGATTTTAGTTCTGAATTTATCGTTTTGAAGAATGTGTTTTCTACATTTTTATATAAACTCAATTTTGCTAATTGATTGCTTTTTTGAGCTTCAAAAGCTAATTCGGTATTTGAATTATCAATAATTTTTGTAATTGAATTTTGAGCAATTTCAAGATTCAGTTTTGATGTTTTTTCGAAATTTAATTCTCCCGAAGTAAAATTAGAATCAGCAATAATTCCAACTTTTTCTTTGGCTTTCATTATTCTGTTGAAACTTTCTTCGATACGTTCCGGCGATGCATTTTTAAGAATCGCTTCAATTCCTTCCGGAACATTTTCGGCAAAACATAAAACATCATTTCCTGCATTGAAAGCTTCCCATTCCAGTTCGCCTTTTGTTTCGTATAATTTAGAAACGCTGTGCATGTTTAGCGCATCAGAAATTACCAAACCATCATAACCCAATTGTTTACGCAAAAGTGTTTCGATAATAGGTTTTGATAAAGTTGCCGATGTATCTTTTCCGTCATTTAAACTCGGAACAGCCAAATGTCCAATCATAATCGAATCGACGTTATTTTCGATTCCTTTTATGAATGGATATAATTCGTTTTCTAATAATTCTTCCAAAGTTTCCTTTAAAACCGGTAATCCCAAATGTGAATCTACATTCGTGTTTCCGTGTCCGGGAAAGTGTTTCAGACAGCCTAAAACCCCAACTTCAGACATTCCGTTAAGATATTCAACAGCAAAATCAGCGACTTTTTCTTTGTTTTCGCCAAAAGAACGATATCCAATAACCGGATTATTCGGATTGTTATTAATGTCTGCCAATGGCGATAAATTATAATGAATTCCGGCAGCTTTTAAGTCTAAACCAATTTGTTTTCCAACTTCATAAACCAAAGCTGATTTACTTTCCGGCAAAGCACCAAGCGTAATTGCATATGGATATTGTGGAGTTTTTTCGATACGCATTGCCAAACCCCATTCGGCATCAATACTGATCAAAAGTGGGGTAGAAGCGGCTTTTTGATAACGAACAATTAAGTCTTTAATTTTTTGATAACTATCGTCATTAAAAACAACTTTTTTCTTGCTTTCATAGTTCGTTGCAGCACTGGCGCGACTATGAAAAAAAGTCAATCCGCCAATATTGTGTTCTTTTATCAAACGTTCGGTTTCCTGAATGTTTTCTTCAGTATCGTTTATGAAAACTGCAGGAAAAAAGAATTGTCCCACTTTTTGTCTTAATGCTTGTGCTGTCATTTTCATTATTATAAAGTCTTTTTCATACAAACGCTATTATCCATTTTTTCGTAAGGAGGATAATTCGGAATTATAGTATAACCCAGTTTTTGATATAAATTGATTGCTTCGGGTTGGTTTTTTCCGGTTTCCAGAATAGTATAAGTGTAACCAACTTCTTTTGCCCAAATTTCTAATTCGGCCAAAACCTGAGAGGCAATTCCTCTTTTTCGGAAATCAGGATGAACAAACATTCGTTTAATTTCGGTCTTACCACTTTCTTTTTCTCTAAAAGCGCCACAACCAACAGGAATGTCATTTTCATAATAAACGACAACATGTTTTATTTTGTCAGTTTTATTAAACTGATTGTAAAATCCGTGATCTTCGCCGTCTCTAATCGCTAAATCTTTGTCTAACAAAGCAACAAGATTTATAAAATCGATATCGTCAGAATTTGTTCTTTTTAAAGTAATCATGATGTTAAATTCGTTCTATTTAAAAAAAAATGATTTATAGTTGTTTTTTATTTATAACCTTTTCCGGTAAACCAATCATAACCGTGAATTTTTTTATATTCCGCTGGCATTGAATTTAGTTTTTTGATATCTTTTTTATTTTTACTGTAGGCTCTTTTTTGAGAAATAATTATTTTTCCTGTTTTTTTACCTTTTTTGCCCGTTTCAAAATAGACATATTCCAAAGTATCAATAGCTTCGCCGTTCCATTTATATTTATACATTTCAGTTTCTCCGGGATGACCGTACTTAACACCTCTTATTATTTTTTCTTTAGGAGAGAAAGTTGGATTGATAAATTCAAAACTATTTGAAAATGTTTTTTTATCCGGCCTCAGTAAATAAATATCACTGAATGCCTTTAAGCAACATCCGTTCGAACCGTACCAATTTAACACAAAATCTTTTAAACCATCTCCGTTAATATCTTTAATGGTATCATTTACATAAGTCATATCCCATTCTTTATGAGAAAGTTCTTTTTTAAATTTATCATTGACTTTCGAGTAGATATCGATGTACACATAATCCATTCCGTATCTTCGAATAATTAAGTGAGGATAATTATCCGTGAAATGATTCCCAAAGTTTATATTCACTTTAATTACAGTATCAACTTTGTATTCTTTTTGAAATTTATTCTTGCTAATGTTTTGCGTTGCAATTATTAAAGCATCAGATAAAACCTTATCTAATCGTAAACTGTCAATTTTATCCTGTTCGTCCATTTCTTTTCTTTTTGCTAATCCTTCTTTTTCTTTTTGTGAAAAAGTTAGCGGAACAGAATCTTTTTTAATGACAGATTTTTTCTCCTTTTCGTTTGATTGTCCACATGAAAATAATAGGAGCATGATTGCTACTATTGGCAATATATTTAGTTTCGCCTTCATACGATTACAGACAATTTGGAAATTGATGATTATGCTTATTTCAATTTTGCTTTCTTTTGCTTAGCCAATTGTTTTTTGGTTTCAATAGCTTTTTCTAGTCGGTTTTTGAAACGGAAAAGTTTTGGCAAGCCTTCAAGTCTGTCTACCAGAGTAATTTCTTCGTAAACGATAATGGCTTTTTCTAAAACTCTAATTTCATTCTCAATATCATTTTCATTTTTATAGATCGTTGCTAATCGATCATAAGGATGATTTCCTTTAAAGCTTTCCTTGACATTTTCCTCATATAACTCAATTGCTTTTTCTAAATTTCCTGTTTTCTCGAACTCAGCTCCTTTCAAGTTGCGTTCGGCCTGCAAATTTTCATTGATTTCCATATGTAAGATGTTTGATTTGGGGTTTAAACTTCTTCAGATTTCTTCCCAAAATCTTTTGGGAAAATTAAAAAACGTGATAAAATAAGACCTGGAATCGTGGCGATTATTACCCAAATAAAGAAGTGTTCATAACCTAAATATTTTTGAATAAAACCACTTAACATTCCCGGAAGCATCATTCCTAATGCCATAAAACCTGTTGCAAGTGCATAATGTGCTGTTTTTGATTCTCCTTCGGCAACATATATTAAATACATCATAAAACCTGTGAAACCAAAACCGTATCCAAATTGTTCCAGAATTACAGTAATGCAGGTATAAAGATTTAAAGGAGAGTTAATTTCGAAAAAATAAAAATTTAAATGAAGATGAAAAAGCTCTTGCGGCTGAAAATGAGCCAATCCAATAAAACCAAGAATAGGCAAATGCATGGCAAGAAACATTGGAAGCATCCATTTAGTCAGACCGTGTTTTGAGAGTGCGATTCCACCTAAAATACCTCCAACGGTTAAAGCAAAAATCCCTAAAGTTCCGTAAATTATTCCAACGGCTTCAGTATCTAATCCCATTCCGCCTATTTCTTTTTTATCAAGTAAAAACGGAGTTAACATTTTTAATAACTGAGATTCACCAAGTCTGAAAACAAGTATAAAAGCCAGGATTATTCCAATTTGTTTTTTTTGGAAGAAACTTATAAATATAGTTGCAAAGTTTTGATGATGTGCTTTATCGGTACTTTCGGATGCGTTTATTTCGTCTTTTGGAGTAAAAATGAAATTGTAAATCGTAATAAATGTCATTAATAAACCAACAAAAATCATGGTATAAGACCAGGCTTTTGTATTGTCTCCATATTTATGTTCTAAATAACCGGCAAGCAAAACAATTAATCCGTTTCCGGCAAGCATCGAAAGTCTATAAAACGTACTTCTGATTCCTAAGAAAAAAGATTGCTCTTCTTTTGGTAAAACCAATAAATAAAAACCGTCAGTCGCAATATCATTCGAAGCCGAAGCAAAAGCTGCGACCCAGAAAATTGCTAAAGTCATTATAAAAAAACCACTCGCCGGAATCGTAAATCCGACCAGTAAGAAGGCAATTGAAATCAATAATTGCATCGATAAAAACCATTTTCTCTTAGTTCCCGTCAACTCAATAAACGGACTCCAAAGCGGTTTTATAACCCAAGGTAAGTATAATAAACTGGTATAAACGCCAATATCTTCGTTTGAAATACCCAGATTCTTGTACATAATTACAGAAACTGAGATAATTACGGCATATGGCAAACCGGATGCAAAATTTAGAAACGGAATCCAGAACCAGGGTTTATTATCTATTTTCATCAGGTTGTGCAGGGGTATAGATTTTATAATTCTTTTTTAAGTCGATTGCAGTCGGTGTACTTTCGTTCGCAAAATAATCAATAAATGTTACAGCGCAAGCTTTGTACTGTTTCATTTTTTCGGCAGGAATAGAAAATACAATTGTTCCGTCATATTGATTAACCGCGATTTTGTCAACTATTTTCGAAGGATCATTAATATCTACATTAGAGACATTTTCTCCTCCATAAATCACCATATAACGAACCTGAGTGTTCAATGGAGATTTAATGTTGAATACATATTTATTAGTGCTGTCTTTCTGGAATTCATTTACAACCGGAATATCAATAACAATGTGTTTCAAATTAGGAACCGCAGCCGGAAGTGCCGGATATTTATATTGGTTTTCTGCCAATAAACGCACAACATCAAAGTTTTTATCCATGAACCATTTAGAACTGAAATAGGCACTTCCGCCAACGTTTTTAAAACTTCTGGCAAAATCAACCTGATTTGGAATTTCAGTTGCAAAGTTCCAACTTTTGTCACCGTCGCCTCTAATTTTATAAGAAGCATGTCCAATGTAAATAGCAGTATTATTAGAATTTTCAGACCACCATTTTACTAATTTCGAATAGGAAGCTCTTGGATTATTCATGCTCCAATACAATTGAGGAGCGATATAATCAATCCATTTTTGATCCATCCATAAAATTGGATCTGCATACAAATCGTCGTAATTTGCTGTCGATTGGGTTTCAGAACCTTTTGGATCAACTGATTTGTTACGCCAAACTCCAAACGGACTTATCCCGAATTGTACCCAAGGTTTGCTTGTTTTGATCATTGTTGAAATAGTGTGAACAAAGTTGCTCACGTTCGCTCGACGCCAATCGCCAAGACTTAAACCACCGCCATATTTTTTATAAGATGCTGTATCGTTAAATGTTTTTCCGGGAACGGTATAAGGATAAAAATAATCATCAAAATGAATTGCATCGATATCATATTTATCGACAACTTCTTTTACAACTTTAGTCAAATGTTCCTGAACTTCAGGCAAAGCTGGATCATAATAGATTTTTCCACCATATTCAATCATCCATTCCGGATGTTTAAAAATGTCGTGATTTGGACTTAATTGTTGTTTGTTTAAATCAAAAGTAGCGCGATAAGGATTCAGCCACGCATGAAATTCGAAACCTCTTTTGTGTGCTTCCTCAATCATCCAAGCCAAAACATCATAATATGGATTTGGTGCCTGACCTTCTTTCCCTGTTAAAAATCGAGACCACGGAGCAAGTTCTGAAGGATAAAGAGCGTCTCCAACACTTCTAACCTGAACAATTACGGCATTATAATTTAGTTTTTTGTAAGTTTCTAAAATCTCTAGATAATCTGCTTTTTCTTTTTCTACACCATCAGTTGCGGTTTTTGGCCAGTCGATATTTACAACGGTCGCAATCCAGACACCTCTAAATTCGTGTTTAGGGTGTGCAGTACTTTCCTGTGCATTGGATTTCCATCCAAAGAAAAATAAAAATAGAATAGAGAATAATAGTTGCTGATTTTTATGCATTTCAATCTTTTTTAACAGAAACCAAAAATAGTTTTTTTAGATGAGTATAAGAAATTATAATATTAGAATAGTTCCCTTTGTTTTTTCGTCGAATTTATACCTTAAAAATCATGCCCTTTTTGTAAAAATACCATAAAACACAACTCCATAGAAGTATATATAGTACTGAATAAGTAAGGGACGATATCATTTGATTTTCAAAAAGAGGACTAATCCAGTATTGGTAGGCATAATCTCTAACGTTTATTTGTTCCGAAATATTTCCCGGGTTCTGAACTTTAATTAATGCGAGTGCACGAGGTAATATTCCGGAAACGAAAAATACAATCATTGGATTTACGCCCCAGCTCAATAAAAATTTCGTCCATTTTTTGTGTTCCAATACATCTACAATATAATAGATTAACGTAAGAAGTAAAAGTGCAATTCCGGCAGTAAATAAAACGTAAGAACTCGTCCAAAGCGCTTTGTTTATTGGAAAAAATACAGACCATAATAACCCCGAGATAATCAATATAATACTGATAATTCCCATTTTTTTGGCGATTTCCAGTTTTGGTAAAGGTTTAAGAAGTAATTGACCAATTAGCAAACCAATTATTCCGTTTGCGATAGTTGGTATAGTGCTTAGAATTCCTTCTGGATCCCAGGTTTTAGTGGCAATATACATATGATCTTTTAGTAAAATACTGTCTAACCATGAAGCTAAATTCGTAATAGGTTCAAGGTTTGAATGACCAATTCCCGGAACAGGAACCAACGTCATTATTGCCCAATATCCCAATAAAATAGACGAACTCAGAATGATTTGAGTTTTTACAGTTGTTTTTAAATAAATAATCGAAACAAAGAAATATACAATCCCAATGCGTTGTAGAACGCCGGGAAGTCTCACGTCTTTAAAGTTTTCGTGTCCGCCATAAGCCAGAGTTAGAAAAATTACAAAAAGAGTAATGGCTAGAATAGTTTTGGTTTTTAGCTTAAAATCCCCAATTAAGGCATATCCAACTATAAATGTAATCGCTAAACGAACAAGCAAAAGCGGGAATCCATCCAATCCTAAAAAGTAAATACTATTAAAAAAGTACAAAAAGAATCCGAGGCAAATAATGCGCAACGAACGTGTTATTATTTTGAGAATATTTTCGGGTTTGTCTTGTTTGATGGGCATTGCTAGTGGAACTGCAATTCCTACGACAAAAATAAAAAACGGAAAAACAAGATCAGCAAGCGTGCAGCCATTCCATTTTGCGTGATCGAGAATTGGATAAACATAATCCCAGCTTCCCGGATTATTCACAACCGTCATCAATAAAACGGTAAGTCCTCTTAAAACATCAACTGAAATAATGCGATCTTTCATTTTTCTATTTTATTTAATTCGTTTGGGGTAATTATTTTTAACACATTGTCTAGAAGCTGAATATTATTAAGTTAAGCTTTTAGAAAATAAAATTAATCTCGCAAAGGCGCGAAGTCGCAAAGTTTTGTCATTTCGACTTTGCGACTTCGCGCCTTTGCGAGAGATTTATTCGCCATCGTCCCGACGCTTCGGGATAGATTTTTTCTTAACTTCATGACATTCTATATTAATTAGGTAATGAAATTTTCCCCATAGTTACAGATGGGATTCCTTGATGAGAACCAAAATTAAAATCTTCTCCGGCTACGGTTTGATTGGCAAGAATGGCAAATAAAACCGCTTCTTTGGCATCGCCTGAAATTCCTAAATCATCACTTTTGTGAAATGTACAAGGCAATAATTCTTTTAGCCATTTTACTAATAATGGATTATGTGTTCCTCCGCCAGACATATAGATTTTGAAATCTTCAAGTTTAGAAGCGCTGTTTTTTATAGCATAATGAATGGCTTCGGCAATTGTTTCGACACTAAAACGCGTTAAAGTTGCCAATAAATCCGACGCTGAAATTGTATCAATATTGCTTTTTGCCAAAGCGGCTTTTACATAAGCTTCGCTAAAAAGTTCCGGACCAATAGTTTTTGGAAATTCCTGACTGAAAAATGCATCGTCTTTCAAATTGTTTAATAACAATTGATTTACGGTTCCTTGTTGCGCTATTTCGGCATCTTTATCGTAACTTTTTTCAGGAAAATATTGTTTTGTAAAAAGGTCAATTAAAGTATTTCCGGTTCCGGTATCGGTTACAAAAGTTTCTTCGGCATTTAAGGAAGCAGGTAGAAAAGTAAAATTCGCAATTCCGCCCATGTTAAGCATAATGCGGTTTTCGCCCTTTTTTCCAAATAAAAAATAATCGCCATAAACCGCCAATGGAGCGCCTTCGCCACCAGCTGCAATATGTTTTTGTCTAAAATCAGACAAAGTGATAATGCCAGTTTTTACCGCAATATGATCGCCATCGCCAATTTGTAAAGTTGCATTTGGAAATTTCTCTTGTTGATGTAAAAACTTTGGCGCATGCAAAACCGTTTGACCGTGCGAAGCAATTAAGTCAATTTCATCAGCAGCAATATTTCGTTTTTTAAGAAAACCATTGATCATTTCGGCGTGCAAAATACCAATCCATTCGTTGAGCATTACCAAATGCTGAAAATCAATTTCTTTCTTCGCAAAAACTTTACGGATCTCAATTTTAATTTCTTCTGAGTAATCGATAGTTTCAAATTGAGTTACTTTGACAGCGGTATTTTGGCCTGAGCCCGAAATTTCGCATAAGGCAATATCGAGTCCGTCAAGCGAAGTTCCTGACATTAATCCGATGATTTTTCGGGTTTCTTTTTGCGCGATTTGGTAAAGTGCGTTTATATTTTTGTTCATGAAAATTGAATTTTATGAAGTCTGTTGATTTGAAATGCTAAAATCAGATTATTTTACATAGAAAATGACTTAAAAAGAGATTTTTTCTTCAGAAGTTTTACTCGTAAAATAAAGCCCGATGTAAGTGAATAATCCGTTTAAGATTATAAGTTCATTATCAAAAGTATAACCTATAACTGAAGCCGAATGTTCACTCACAAAATACGTTAAAATTGGGGCGATTATACAAATTACAGGCACGATTTTGTCGTTTACGCGTCTTGATTTTTGTAATAATCCAAAAGCATATAATCCTAATAATGGTCCGTAAGTATAAGATGCCGCTCTGAAAATCAAGGCAACTACAGAACTGTCATTAAAAGAATTTAAGACAATAATCACGAGAAATAATAGTATCGAAAATCCAAAATGTATTAAATGTCTTCTTTTAATATTGTTGGAGTTTGAGAGATTTTCTGTTTTATCCATTCCCATAAAATCTACACAAAAAGAAGTCGTTAAAGCCGTCAACGCCGAATCTGTTGTAGCAAAAGTGGCGGCGATAATTCCTAATAGAAAAACAAATGCCGGAACAATTGACAAATGATTCAATGCAATTTCCGGAAAAAGTAAATCAGTTCTTGGTTTTCCAGTTACTAAATCTAGCGGAGTTGAAATACCATTTTTGTTTGCATAGATATATAATAAAGCGCCTAAACTTAGAAAAATAATATTGATAAGCACAAATACGCCCGTAAACGTAAACATGTTTTTTTGTGCTTCGCCGATATTTTTACAGCTTAGGTTTTTTTGCATTAAATCCTGATCAAGTCCCACCATTGCAATGGTTACAAAGATTCCGCCAAGAATTTGTTTTACAAAATGATATTTGCTGGCTAAGAAATTATCAAAGAAAAATACTTGCGAATAGTTACTTTTTCGAATGGTTGAAACAGATTCAATTACACTTAAATTCAAACTATCGCACACAAAATAAATGGTAATAAAAACAGAAGTAACTAAGAAAAAAGTTTGTAAAGTATCCGTAATAATAATGGTTTTTAAACCGCTTTTATAAGTATACAAAAAGATTAGCGTTAAGGCCAAAAACACCGTCATAGGAAACGGGATTCCGTAAAAATCAAAAACATAACGCTGTAATACAATAACCACTAAATACAATCGAAAAGCCGAACTTACGGTTCTGCTTACCAAAAAAATAGAAGCAGCAGTTTTATAACTGTTTGTCCCCATTCTTTGTTCGATATAACCGTAAATAGAGGTGAGGTTCATTCGGTAATACAACGGAAGCAATACTTTGGCGATTATAATAAATCCAATCGCGTTTCCTAAAATAAACTGAAAATACTTGAATTGTTCTCCGTTTGGTGATCCTACTTCGCCCGGAACCGAAATAAAAGTCACGCCGGACAATGCGGTTCCAATCATTCCAAAAGCAACTAAATACCATTTAGAATTTTTATTGGCTTTAAAAAACGAATCATTGTCTTGTCCTTTTTTACTGATGACTTGAGAAATGAGCAATAATAGTCCAAAATATACGATGATAAAAATTAAGATGGTGCTTGAAGACATTTTGATTTTGGATTAGTTATGAAATTATTTTTTAATTTGGTTGGTGTAAAATTACTTTGTCTTTTTGTTTCGCTAAATTTAATTAAACACATAGAAACATAGGTTTTGGTTTTGTAAAATAGAGACTTAAAAAAATCTAGATTTTTACACATAGGTATGTGTGTTTTAAATAAGTGAAACGTCCTTTTTAAAAGTAACAAATCTATGTTTCTATGTGTTAAAATGACAAAACTTTGCGACTTCGCGACTTTGCGAGAGATTCACTTTTAAAACTATTCTCGAGTTTATTTTTTAGCATTATTCTCTTGTAAAACAGCTCTAACACTTTTGTGTTTTTGCAGCAATTCGGTAGCGAGATCGTGTTCGATATTAAGTTCTTCCATAATCATTTTAATGGCTCTTTTTACTAATTTTTCGTTAGACAATTGCATGTCAACCATTTTGTTGCCTTTGATTTTTCCCAGTTTAATCATAACCGAAGTTGAGATCATATTTAAGGTTAACTTTTGAGCGGTTCCGGCTTTCATACGCGTACTTCCGGTTAAAAATTCCGGACCTACAACGACTTCTATCGGATAATCGGCGACTTCTGCAATTAAACCTTTGCTAATGCAGGAAATACTACCGGTTTTGATGTTATTTTCTTTCGCTTTTTTAAGTCCGCCTAAAACATATGGAGTGTTTCCCGAAGCAGCGATTCCAATGATAAAATCCAGACTCGAGATTTGATGTTTGGATAAATCTTTCCAGGCTTGTTCAGTATCGTCTTCGGCATTTTCGACTGCTTTTCTTATTGCGGTATCTCCGCCAGCAATAATTCCGATAATCATATCGTGTGGAACGCCAAAAGTTGGTGGACATTCAGAAGCATCGAGAATCCCGATACGTCCGGAAGTTCCGGCTCCAATGTAAAATAAACGTCCGCCAAGCTGCATTTTTTTTACGATTGCTTTTACGAGTTTTTCAATCTTCGGAATTTGTTTTTCAACAATAAGCGGTACTTTTTTATCTTCGGTATTTATGTTTATGAGCAATTCTTTGGTGCTCATTTGATCTAAATTTTTATACAGAGATTCTTGTTCGGTTTCAGGGTTTTTGTTTGGCATAACAAATAAATTGTGGTTATTTTATAAAAATCGGGGCATTATAATATGCCCCAATTTTACAATTTTTAGATAGCAGGATCCGGAGGAGTATTTGTGTTATTATTTCTCTCAGAATCCGGATAAGGATACCAGTTTCGGTTTCTTTCGGCTCCGGCTGTTCCTGCGCCCGGACGATCAAATCTTCTGCTGTCTTCCAGTTTTAGACTTGACATATACATTTCGATACAGCGATTTCTGTAAATCTCGGTCAAAATAGCAGGTTTTGTAACCGCTCCCGTATATGGTGCAAGATTGGCTCCAATTCCGTAAGTATCTGCCGCTGCAGTTTTGGTCAAAACTTTATTTAATTCGATAATTGCTTGTGGTAAATTGTCTTTACGGGCATATCCTTCGGCTTTGATTAACATCATTTCGCCTGGTAAATAAAGCGGAATTGGTTTAATATTCGAATCAAAGAAACCAGTTGCAACCGTAGGATTTGAACCTGGTTTAATGTAGAAATTCAGCCTTCCGTCTGCGTTATCAGGCGCTAAACTTGCCGGTAATCCTAACGTTAAATCAACAGGTTGAAAAACATTATTTGTTGTAATCGAAATATAAGCAATTGGGTTTGCACTAATCTGATCAAAAGCAAAAATTGATTTAACCGAAAGATCAACCAAGTTGGCATAAGCAATAGCATTGTCGTAATCTCCTGCCATTAAATACGTTCTGGCCAAAAGCGCATAAACGGAATTTTTGTAATTAACTCCGGCTACTAAACCAGAAAACCCTGTTGCTTTGTCCAATAAAGGTTCTGTTGCTTTTAGGATTTTAATTGCTTCGGCTAAAACATCTGCTCTGGAATCAAAAGTGGCATTTTTTCCTGTTTTTAAAGGTACACTTTGAAAATATTGTACAAGAGTTGTAATCGCCATTGCTTTAAAAATTGTAGCATGAACAAGAACACTCGCTTTTTCGTTTTCCGAAGTCAATACATCAATATGATCGATAACTTTTTGAGATTCAGATTTAATCACCAAACATTGTGACCATAGATTGTTTACGACTTGATTTTTGGTCGAAAGAACGCCGCCACCAACAGAAAGTTCCCCTTCGTCAACATTTCCGGCATTTAGCAATCGCAATTCTTTTGTTGTAAAACCGTTTCCGGTAATCGTGTTGTAAACGGGACTTATACGTTCGATAGTCCAAAGTTGCTGTAATCCGTTGGCAGCACCAATGATTCCTTCTCTGGTTCCAAAAACCAATTCCTGAGATGGTTTTGTTGGGTCAACATACTCTTCATTACAACTTGCAAAAAGCAATGAAAGAGCTACTATAGGGATGAATATTTTTTTCATGATGTTTTTGTTTGATTAAAATTGAACTTTTACGGCCAATGAGTATGAACTTGGAATTGGCACTGTTCCAAAATTGTATTTCGCAACCGATGATTGTCCGCCAGAATTGGTTTCCGGATCAAAACTGGTGAAATTATCCCATGAAATCAGGTTTCTTCCACTTGCTGTAACAGTCAAATCGTCAAAGAAGTTGTTTAATTTTCCGAAAGAATAATTCAAAGAAACTTCTCTTAATTTCAGATAGCTTCCGTCAACAACTCTAAACTCTTCAATGTTGTAAATAGACCAGATATAACCACGAGGCAATTCTCCGTTAAGCTCTTTGGTTACTATAGTTCCCGATCCTACACCTTGTCTGGTTCTGTAATCGGCATCAAAAACATCTACGCCCTGAACGCCGTCAAATAATACTGAAAGTCCCCATTTTTTGTAATTTACATTGGTTCCAAACGCAATCACATAATCCGGATTTGGATTACCAATTTGTTTGTTCAAAATAGTTCCTGTTGGTTGTCCGTTCGCATCTCTTTGTGGCGCTCCGGTAGCCACATCACCTTTTTCAGTTTGAGGATATCCGTCTGGAGTTAGCAATAAACTTCCATCTGAATTTCGAGCAAAATAAGTACCGTAGAAAATCCCGATTGGTTTGTTCATTTCCACAAAAACCGGAGCTCCGGCTAAGTTGCTGTCTAATTTAAAACGTTGTTGCGGTAATCCAGTTACTTTATTTCTGTTGCTGCTATAGTTTACAAAAACATCAACATGTAAGTTTTCTTTTTTGATAAGGTCATATTTCAAATTGATTTCATACCCTTTATTGTTCATTTGTCCAATGTTTTTAATGGTATTGGTCGCTCCTTCAGAAGCCGCCAATTGAACTGGTAACAACAAATCATCAATATCAGCATTGTAATAACTGAAAGATAAATTCAGACGATCTTTCAGGAAACCAAAATCACCACCAACTTCATACGTAACACTTTGTTCCGGTTTTAAGTCTAAGTTTCCTTGTTTGAAACCTTCAATAGTAAAAGTACTATTTCCTAAAAGAGTTCCTGTAGAATAGTTGGTAAAACGGGCATAAGGTTTAATAGCCGTTAAACTTCCTGATTTCCCCCAAGAAGCTCTAAAACGTACAGAACTTACAGCGTCATGAATTCCTTCCATAAATTTTTCGTCAGAAAGTACATAACTCGCACTTGCTTTTGGATAAAACTGAGATCGGTTATCGCTTGAGAAAATAGTCGATGCATCTTGTCTTAGGGCAACGGTCATATAAAGTTTGTCTTTGTAACCAACAGTTTCCTGAAGATAATATCCCCATAAATTATATTTGGATTGACTAGAACTTGGAGAACCCGGAATTAATGTATTAAAAGCATTTATCGTTTCAATAAATGGTTTTAAGTTACGGCCTTCGATAGCAACAAAATCATCACGATAGGTTTGTACATTGTAACCTCCGTAAGTTGTAGCTTTCCATTTATCGTTGATATTCCAAAGATATCTCAAGTTCAAATCGTTGTTAAATTGAACCACTCTGTTGCTGGCTTCAGAAACATAACCGTCGTTGTAATACGCAGGATTCACCACATAAGGATATCTTGGAATAAATACATTTCCTCTTTGATTGTAATTATCGATACCAAAAATTAAATCGGCATTGAAATTTTTGAAAGGCGTATAATTCAATTGTAAATCCGAAATAATACGATCTGTATTTTGTGTGATTTTGAAAGTTTCTATTATCGAAAGCGGATTAACTCTGTTTGGGTCAACAGCCATTAAATTGCCATTAACATCTCTTTGATGAATGTCATAAGTGTTGTTGGTAATATTGATCGCATTTATTGGACTCCAGAAAACGTTTCCATCCGGTTTTTCATTCGAACTTGAATTCACGTAATTTAATCCTACCGTAGCAGATAATTTTGAATTGAAATCATGCTTTAATCTCACTTTCACACCGGCTCTTTTAAAATCGGTATTTTTTACAATTCCTTCGTTTACTAAATAGCCAAGAGAAGCAAAATATTTGGTTTTCTCGTCTCCGCCTTGAAGTGAGAAATAAGTATCAGTTCCAACGCCTGTACCAAAAATATCATCCTGATAATCGTATCGTTTTACATCAGTAGTTCTGGTTTCAAGATTTCTACCCAAAACGGTTACTGTAGTTGGACTTGCAGGATTTCCCTGAATTGGGAATAATGCCGGAGAAGCATTTACAAACTGCTTGTCAGACATATTCATGTCCAGTTTTTTTCTGATTTGGTTTGAAGTCACGCTTGTCGAGAAAGTATATCTCGTTTCGCCAGCTACACCTTTTTTCGTTGTAATTAAAACCACACCGTTTGCAGCTCGAGATCCGTAAATTGCTGCAGCAGCACCTCCGTTTAAAACTTCTACACTTTGTATGTCATTCGGATTAATATCGGCAGATCTGTTTTGACCAATTTGCATATTCGAGTTTCCGGTCGTAACATTCAGGTTGGTTACATTGGTTGTGGCATTGTTCAAAACCACACCGTCAATAACATATAATGGATCTGAAGAACCTAAAATAGATGAAGTTCCTCTAAGTTTAATGCTGAAACCTCCGGCAGGATCTCCTGAGTTTTGAGAAACCTGTGCTCCGGCAATTTTTCCCTGCAAAGCTGTCGAAAGACCTCCGGGTTGTGCTTTAACCAAATCTTCGCCTTTTATGCTTGTTACAGCATTTCCAAGTTCTTTACGTGTTGCACGTACAGTAGAACCCAAAACAACAACTTCAGAAAGTGTGTTGAGCTCTTCGGTCATTTTAAGATTAACGGAGTTGGTGCCGGCTGTAATTTTGACTTTTTTAGGCGCAAATCCAACAAAAGTAAAAACGAGGGTTTCGCCTTCGTTTACTGCGATGCTAAATTTTCCGTCTAAATCAGTTACGGTACTTTTTGAGGTTCCTTCAATCAAAACGGATACTCCTGGTAGAGAAAGTCCGTCAGTACTACTCGTAATTGTACCGGTTACGGTTTTTGTTTGCGCAAGAACGGGTTGAGCAAACAAAATAATTCCAAATAAAATAAATAATAGTTTTTTCATTTTAAAATATTTGTTTGGTTAGAAAACCTAAATATAGGAATTAATTCTAATAAATGAATTTTTTTGCAATATTTTTGTTTAGAATATAATAAAATGCATAAAAATGCAATAATAATTGTTTTGTAATGCTATTTTGGACTTTGTAGAAGTGTATTGAAAATATTAATCTCCAAATCGTGCACGATAATGCATTATATTTTATATTTGTTAAAAAATTAAAATGCTTAAAAAAGAAAGACATCAATTTATCATGGATAAATTTAAGAATGTCGAAAAAATAAATACGATTGATCTTGCCTTAGAGTTGAACATCTCTGAAGATACAATACGTAGGGATTTTAATGAATTACACAACAAAGGACTCATCAATAAAGTATATGGTGCCGCTTTTCCTGTAAAAGAAAAATCAAATAATGTATTTGATATTACCATTATTAATGAAGACAAAAAGATAATAGTAGGACAAAAAGCGTTGTCGTTTTTAAGCGAAGGACAAGTGATAATAATGACCGGAGGAACGACCAATTTATCTTTTTGCAAACTTATTCCAATAGATTTCTCCGCTACTATATATACGTATAGTTTGCCTATTGCCATGCAGTTATCGCAACATCCTAATATCGAATTGATTTTTATTGGAGGCAAACTACAGAAGAAAGCGATGGTAACCGTTGGCATCGACGTAGTTCAGGTTTTGTCTAAAATCAGAGCCGATGTTTGCTTTCTGGGCGTAAGTAGTTTAGACGTCAATCAAGGACTTACCGAAATGGGATATGAAGTCTCCATCATCAAAAAAGAAATGATCAACGCCTCAGATAAAGTTATTGTTCTGGCAACCTCAGATAAAATAAATGGAAAAATGCCACATCAGGTTTGTGGTCTCGACAAAATAGATGCAATCGTAACGGAACTAAACCCAAAAAGTTCCAGAATTAGAAGCTTTGTAGAGGCTGGGGCTAAAGTGTATTGATTTAGCTGCGTTTTTATGCAGGTTTTTTTGTTTACTGCTGTGTGATTTTGATTGATATCAGAATTACACAGCAGTTTTTTTGTTTAATAATCAGGTATATGTACGTGGTTATTTTAAATTGGTTAATTGATATTTTTGAGTAATTCTGTTTTTTACTTGAAAAAAGGTTTTCCGTAAAAAATATGTAAATCAGTATTTTACATTTGAAAATTAACTTTAAATATTTATTATGGCAAATTTTAAGAAAGCTGATATGCTCTATGAAAATGAGTATACATGGAAACGAGATGGAGGAGATGGTCCTTACATTGGAGTAATTGATAGAATTAAATTAGATAGGGATGAAGGATATGAAGTGCTAGATTTCGCAAATTCATATCTTAATGCAAATGTCTTATTTGCAAAAGAGAATGATTTACATAAACTTGAGAAATTAATAAGACATAAATTGCCTTCAAGTGCTGTAATGAAAAGTGAAATAATTGATTTTTTGAAAAAAAATTGGTAATAATTAATTTAAACCTGATACAAGATTATATTTTGTATTAGGTTTTAATCAAATTAGTTTTAATATAAGCAATTGATAATGCTTTTAAGTGGAAATAATTTGCTTTAAAATGGATATAAGTTATGCTTAAAGGTCTTAAATTGTGTAATAACGGCAAGGCAGTAATTTGTTATGTAGAAGATTTTAGTGATGAACTAAAGTCTGAAATAAGAAATCAATTATCACAAATTTATAATGGTTTTTTTATTGTTGATGAGGATCCATCTTTCTACTCATATAAATACACGCTTGATTTATTTCTTAATGAATTTGATAAAAAATCTAGCAATATTAAGAAAGGAATGATTGGGGAGTTATTGTCTCATATACTTTTGAATCTTCTGTCAACAAAACTATCATCAATTTCAGTCTATAAGAATAAAGAAGAAAATAGTATTAAAAAAGGATTTGATATTGTTTATTATGATAAGAATAATGATAGTTTATGGTATACTGAAGTTAAATCTGGGAAAGGAAAATCTGCACAATATAATAATGTTCTACTAAATAGATCAAAAGTTGGCATAAGTACAATGTTACAAAGTAAAAGACAAAAATTATGGGACAGTGCATTAATTGATTTGCAATTAGTAATTAAGAATGGAATAGATCAAAGAAAGATTAAAACTCTTTTGAAAAAAGACAGTCCTGTATCAGCAACTTCCAATGATAAAAAAAATGTGATTTTGATTTCGGTTCTTTATTATGATGTAAAAGATATGATTCTACTGAAATCAGTTGAAGATTTTTGTACAAAAACAATTAAGAGTAATTTGTTTAATGATGTAATTGTATTTTCTATTCAAAAAAATACATATAGTAAAGTTATTGCATTTTTAAAAAAGGAAGCTAAAATCTAAATATGGAAATAGAAAATATAACTCTTAAGAAAATTAAAGATAATATTAAACAGACTGATTTTCTGATTGCATATGATAAATTACTCTTAAACGAAAAATTAAGCGATGAAGAGTTAAAGTTGCTATTTAAATTGGCATTATTATTTCTCAATTTTGGTGATGAAAATTTAAAAAAATTAGGCTATCATATCATTTTAAAATATAGTTTGCAATTTAATGATTACAAACCATTATTTGATGTTTCTATAAATTTAGGATATATACCAATATCGAAATTTATAGAAGAGAATCATTTAGATCTAGAAAAAATTGAAAATTCTTTTTTTAATTCTTTTTTTTCTTCCTATCAAGATAATTATAAGGAAAAAAATATTTATTTATCTCATGGACAAAAGAAATTAATAAAATTTTCGAATGAGATGGAAAGTAATTTAGTATTAATTGCACCAACATCATATGGTAAGTCTGAAATTATAATTGATAAAGTTTTTAAAAATATAAAAAAAACAGTTTGCATAATTGTTCCAAGTAAAGCCTTATTAGCACAGACTAAAAGACGTTTATTAGAACATAGATTAGCAAATAAGTTAAGTAGAATTGTTACCCATCCAGAAATGTATAAGGGTACCGAAAAAAGATTTATAGCTGTATTAACTCAAGAAAGATTACTAAGGTTGCTTCAGAAAAATTCAAACTTAAAATTTGATTTAGTTCTTATTGATGAAGCGCATAATTTAATGAAAAAAGATAATCGTGCTACGTTATTAAGTCAGGTGCTTTTGATTGTTTACAGGCGAAATGAGAGAACACTGTTGAATTTTTTTTCTCCTTTTATTGCAGATCCAGAAAATCTAAAAATTCCTTATGCAAATTATAATATTGAATATAAAAGGAATTTAGAGAGTTTGAAAATTGAAAATTATTTTGTTTGTAATTTATCTGATAAGGATTCTAGAATGTATATGTATGATCAGTTTTTTAATAAATTTTTAAAAATCAATGATATATATTTTTCAAATGAAATAAGTATTTTAAATTTTTATGGTGCAAAAAAAAATATTGTTTATTTAAATAAGCCAAAACATATTGAAGATTTTGCATTAGAATTATCTAATATTAAAAATGAAACCAAATTAATAAGTGAAGTAAAAAATAACATTTCTGATTTTTTACATCCTGAATATAATTTATTAAAATGTATTGAAAAAGGAGTAGTATATCATCACGGTTCTATGCCTGAAGTTGTTCGTTTATATGTGGAAGAAACTTTCTCATTAAATAAAAATCTTCAATTTATCGTAACCAGTTCAACCTTATTAGAAGGAGTAAATATTCCGGCTGAAAAAATATTTTTGCTAACAACTAAAATTGGAAGAGCAAATTTTTCTAAATCTGAATTTAAAAATTTAATAGGCAGGGTCTGTCGATTTAGGGAATTATTTGGAAAAGAGACAGGGAATTTAAGAATGTTAATGCCTCAAATATATGTTATCAAGAGTAAATATGAATGGGAAAACGCAAATCCTCGTAATTTTTTAGAAAGTAAAGCTAGGATTGATTTAAAAATGGAAGATGAAGTTGATAATTTGTTATTGCAAGAAGACTTAAGCAAATTAAGTAATGAAGAGTTAGAAAAATTGCATGATAAAATAGAATATCTAGAAAACATTGAGGCAGATACAATAGTAGATGCAGATGTAGAATATGTTAGATCGAGAATAGCAAAATTATGCTACAAAAATAATGTCGTTGAATTTGATATAAAGCTTAACGAGAGATTTTTAGTGAATAATTTATCAAATAAAAAAAAGATAATAGTTAATGACTCATTATCATTAATTAATCTTATTTATGAAATTTTTATAAAAGATATTGATTTTTTAAATAAGAAAGGAAAAGATTTTTTGGATGGTAATAGAAATTTTAAGAGAATTGAGCATGAATCAGCCCAAAAGTTTTACTCTAGATTTTTAGATTGGCGTTGTTCTAGTGCATCTTATAAAGAAATGATAGGCTATTTTATAAGTTATTGGAAAAATTTACCTTTTGAAAAAAGAGGACATGTATTTGTAGGGAAGACTTGGGGAGAACAAAAAAGAAATGATTCTGATACAAAAGCTTTGTATATAAATTTGAATTTAAAAACGGAAAGTCAAAAAATTAACTTAGCTATAGTTCGTATAAAGGAAGAGCAAGATTTTGTTGATTATAGTTTAATGAAATTTATAGAAATATTGAATGATTTAGGAATGATGGACAAAGATTTTTATGAGAAATTAAAATATTGTAGTTCAGATAAAAAGATTATAACATTAATGAAGAATGGGTTCTCATTAGAACTCGCAAAATGTATAGTTGAAGATAATTACTCTGATTTAATTACAATTGACACCTCTAATGATCAGATTAAAATTAATGAAGCAATTATACAGAGAATGGAAGCAAATTTGGAAAATAAAATTTTAATATTTGAAATCAAGTATCATATACATTATTAGTATCCCAGCTTTTCGAAGTCTTTCGAAACAGAAAAATTAAATAAAAAAACCTCGATCTTAAAAATCGAGGTTTTTCCTTTTATTATAAATTTCAATAAAAACTTATTCCACATTCAAATAAGGATTCAAAACTTCGGCTAATTCATTGAGCCAATAAAAGCTATTTTCTACATCTTCTATTTGGTTTTTGAGAGTTTTATCTTCCCTCATAAGTCCCAAAGCTAGTATATAATTTAGTTTTCTTATTGCCTTGGACATTTCTTCTGGCTCTATTGTATTGTTGAAAAAATCGGTCAACCTTTTTTCAGCTTCTTTTGAAAGGTTGTTTGTACTTATAATTTACATTGTGTGAATATAAAACCCGTGTAGTAAGGAAATTACTTGATTAAAAGCAATGCGATTATCATACCACAAGAGTAAAGTTTTTAAATATCGACATTCTGTAAATTAAGAATCGTAAATGTAACGAAACTTGAAATCATACATGAGTTTTTTCTTTCAAATTTAAAAGTAAATATTTGAAAATAGAAAAGACAGTTTACAAGGCGTAAAAAGAACTTTGGTCTAAAATTTAAATAGTTATTTTTACAAAATTATGATCGAAAAAATTTTAAGCGACTATATCACTTTTATAAGAGGTTTTGAAACTTTATTAAAAAAGAAATATAAACAGAATATAAATCCATGTTCGTTTTCATATACTTTTTTTGAAAGAAAAGGAACTATCGAAGGAATTGAATATTGGTTTCACGGAGCCGGATGTACAGCCGAAAAAGATGGGGTGATTTATGCTTATGACATTGTCGTAAATGAAATTAAGTTTTCGCAATGGAAATTTTCAGAGTTTATTAGAACACATCCGGAATATCAAAAGTTAAATTATAGTCCTGAATTTATTGAACATGAATTATATCAATTGATAAATAAAGGAATATTGGGTTGGCTAATTATTGAGGGAATAGAAGGAACTCCTTTTGGATGTGTTTTTATGAGTTACAGAGTTCTTCAGGAACCGCCTTTTATTATGAATTAGTTTTTCGAAAAGTTTCTTATAAAACCAAGTGTCCTAGCCCTGATGGGAGGGAAAATCCTTTTGTGGCGGGGTTCGCACAAAAGATTGGAAGGACAGCAGGATCAGCTTCTGAAAATTCCAATATTTAAAATTCCAAATTCCAATTTTTGTTTGTTCGAGTTTAAGTTTCATAAGCCTTCGACTACGCTCAGGGTGACACTTGGGATAAATTCCAATAGAAAAAAATCCAAATTTCAATTCAAGAAAACACGATCAAAAAAAAAACTTAGAACCTTAGCGTCTCAGTACCTTAGAACCTTAAAAATTGCCTATTTTTGTGAAATCATATTCAGCAAAAATGTCAATAGTTAAAGAGTTAGAACAATTATCAGAATCCTTAGAAGGAACACTTTTATACGACGATCTTCATAAAACGCTTTATTCGACCGATGCTTCGGTGTATCGAATCAGACCAAAAGCGGTTGCCGTGCCTAAAACGATAGAAGATATTAGTAAACTAATCAAGTTTGCGGGGAAACATCATATTTCGATTACGCCAAGAACCGCGGGAACTTCGCTTGCGGGACAAACAGTTGGTGACGGAATTGTGGTTGATGTTTCGAAGAATTTTACCAAGATTCTGAATTTTGACCCGATTAAAAAAACGGTTACGGTTCAGCCTGGTGTGATTCGCGACGAATTGAATTTATTTCTGAAACCTCACGGTGTATTTTTTGGACCGAATACTTCGACTTCAAATCGTTGTATGATTGGCGGAATGGTTGGGAATAATTCTTCGGGAACAACTTCGATTCGATATGGTGTAACGCGCGATAAAATTGTCGAAATCAAAGGAATTTTGAGCGATGGTTCTGAAGTGGTTTTTAAGGAACTGACTTCGGTTGAATTTATCGAGAAAACCAAAGGTGACACTTTAGAAAATAAAATATATAAAAGCCTTTACGACGAACTTTCGGTAAAAGCGACACAAGACGAAATTATAAAAGAGTTTCCGAAACCTGAAATTCACAGAAGAAATACAGGTTATGCGGTTGATATTTTATTAAAATCGGATTTGTTTGGCGGAACGGAACCAACAATAAATGTTGGGAAATTACTTTGCGGAAGTGAAGGAACGCTGGCTTTTACTTATGAAATAACTTTGAAAGTTGATGATTTGCCGCCTGCTAATAATATTATGGTTGTGGCGCATTATCACAGTATTCAGGAATCACTGGAATCTGTTGTGGTGGCAATGAAACATCATTTGTATACTGCAGAAATGATCGACGACACGATTTTGGATTGTACTAAAACGAATCGAGAACAATCTAAAAACAGGTTCTTTTTGGTTGGTGAACCTAAAGCAATTATGATGTTTGAAGTCGCTTCGCACGATGCCGAAGATGCCGAAAATCAGGCGAATGCTTTAATGGCGGATTTAGAGAAAAACAACTTTGGATATGCACTTGTAAAAATTTACGGTGCCGATATCGAAAAGGTAAACGAACTTAGAAAAGCCGGTCTTGGACTTCTGGGAAGTATTGTTGGAGATAATAAAGCAGCGGATTCTATTGAAGATACAGCGGTTGAATTGAGGGATTTACCTGCTTATATTGAAGAATTTTCGGCGATGATGTTGCGTCACGGACAGGAAGCGATTTATTATGCGCATGCTGGTGCGGGGGAACTGCATTTGCGTCCGGTTTTGAATTTGAAGAAAACATCTGACTTAAAATTATTCAGAACTATTGCGACAGATGTTGCGATTTTGGTGAAAAAATATAGAGGTTCGTTAAGCGGGGAACATGGCGACGGAATTGTGCGTGGAGAGTTTATTCCGTTTATGATTGGCGAAACGAATTATGAATTGCTGAAAAGAATCAAATTAGCGTTTGACCCGAATTCGGTTTTGAATATCGGGAAGATTGTAAATGCTTTGAAAATGGACGAAAATCATCGTGTAGTTTCGGGCAGAGTTGAACCGGATATTAGAACGTTTCAGGATTTCTCAGACAGTTTGGGAATTTTGCGTGCTGCCGAAAAATGCAACGGATCGGGAGATTGTAGAAAATTGCCATCGGCAGGAGGAGCAATGTGTCCGAGTTATCGTGCGACCAAAAATGAAAAGGAAACGACGCGTGCGAGAGCTAATGCGTTACGCGAATATTTGACTTATTCTGAGAAAGAAAACAAATTTGACCAGAAAGAATTATACGAAGTTTTTGAGTTGTGTGTAAGTTGTAAAGCTTGCGCGAGCGAATGTCCGAGTAATGTGGACGTTGCAACTTTAAAAGCAGAATTTTTATACCAATATCAAAAAGCAAACGGATTTTCGACCCGAAATAAGATTTTTGCACACAATGCAAAACTGAATAAAATGGGAAGTTTGTTTCCGTCGATCACGAATTTTATTTCGAATCAATCTCTCGTTAAAAAGAGCATGGGAATTGCGCCGGAAAGACAAGTTCCGCTTTTGGCGAAAAGGACTTTCAAAAAATGGTACGAGAATCATAAACCACAAAATAATAATTTCCCAAACGGACAAGTGTATTTGTTTAATGACGAATTCACGAATTATTATGATGTCAATATCGGAATCGACGCTTTTGAATTATTGACTAAATTAGGTTATGAAGTTTTAATTGTCGATCATGAAGAAAGCGGAAGAACTTATTTATCTAAAGGTTTTCTGGAAGAAGCTAAGAAAATTGCGAATATCAATGTCAATATTTTCAAGGATTTAATTTCCGCGAAAGCGCCTTTAATAGGAATCGAACCTTCGGCAATTTTGACTTTTAGAGACGAATATTTACGCCTTGCAGATGATAAAGAAAGTGCTGAAAAAGTATCGCAAAGCGCCTTCACGATTGAAGAATTCTTTAAAAAAGAAATTTTAGACGGAAAAATAAAAGCAGATTCATTCTCAGATGAAAAGAAAGAAATCAAAATTCACGGACATTGCCATCAGAAATCGTTGAGTTCTGTAGAAGCAACTTTCGCAATGCTGAATTTGCCTAGCAATAATACGGTTACAATTTACAATTCGGGTTGCTGCGGAATGGCGGGATCTTTTGGTTACGAAAAAGAACATTATCAGGTGAGTATGCAAATGGGTGAAGATACGTTATTCCCAAAAGTGCGTGCAACTGCTCAAAATGTAAAAATTGCCGCAGCAGGAACAAGTTGCCGCCATCAAATTTATGACGGAACGAGTAGAGAAGCGCAACATCCGGTGAGTATTTTAAGGAATTGTCTTAAGTAAGATGTATCTTGTAAAATGTGAAAAGTTTAGCCACAGATTAAAAGGATTAAAATGATTTTTATTTCACGCAGATTTTGCAGATTTAAGCAGATAATGGCAGATTTTATTTATGTCTAACTTAAAATTAAATCTGCCTAAATCTGTAAAATCTGCGTGAAAAATTATTTAGATAAAGATTGAAAAATCATTTTAATCCTTTTAATCTGTGGCAAAAAAAAACTTCAGCAAAAACAAAATCATTTTATATGTTTGAAATCAAGATAATTTTTACATTATTTGCAAAATAAAACCATAAAGACTGAAAGATATTAATTTTAAAAGCAAAATCACATATGGCATTATCAGGTTTATTCCGTAAAAAGACGGTACAAGATATTCTGAAACAAGTTGCAAAAAATGAAGCAGATGGGCATAATGCATTAGGAAAGCATTTGACCACTAGGGATTTAACTGCATTTGGAATCGCAGCGATTGTTGGTGCAGGGATTTTTAGTACTATCGGAAAAGCCAGTGCAGATGGTGGTCCAGCCGTTATCTTCTTGTTTTTGTTTACAGCACTTGCTTGTAGTTTTGCCGCTTTTGCTTACGCCGAATTTGCTTCTATGGTTCCGGTTTCCGGAAGTGCTTATACGTACTCGTATGTTGCTTTTGGAGAAATTATCGCCTGGATTATTGGTTGGGCTTTAATCATGGAATATGCAGTGGGGAATATTACGGTCGCGATTTCGTGGAGTGATTATTTTACGGGACTGCTCCAGAGTGGCGGGATTCATTTGCCACAGTGGATTCAAATGGATTACCTAACTGCCTCAAACGGATTTAAAGACGCTACTGCTTTAATGCAAGGCGGAAAATCATACGAAAATTTAAGCACAGCTTTGCAAGCTTCTTATACGGCATGGACAACGGCGCCAACAATTGGTTCTTTTCACTTTGTGGCTGATTTACCGGCTTTATTCATCATTATTTTAATTACAGCATTGGTTTACAGAGGAATGAAAGAATCTCGTAACGCCAGTAATGCAATGGTAGTTGTAAAACTTTGTATTGTACTTTTGGTTATTGCGGTAGGTATATTTTATGTTGATACTGCCAATTGGGATCCGTTTGCACCAAATGGAGTTAGCGGAGTTTTAAAAGGAGTTTCGGCTGTGTTTTTTGCTTACATTGGTTTTGATGCAATCTCTACAACTGCTGAAGAATGTAAAAATCCGCAACGTGATTTACCACGCGGAATGATGTGGGCGATTATTATTTGTACTATTTTATATATTGCCATTGCCCTGGTTTTAACCGGAATGGTGCGTTATAACGAATTGAATGTTGGAGATCCTCTGGCGTTTGTTTTCGATAAATTAAACCTAAAATGGATGTCGGGAATTATCGCTGTAAGTGCGGTGGTTGCTATGGCGAGCGTTCTTTTGGTTTTCCAAATGGGACAACCTCGTATCTGGATGAGTATGAGCCGTGATGGTTTATTGCCAAAGAAATTTTCTACTGTGCATCCAAAATTCAAAACGCCATCTTTTGCTACAATTGTAACTGGTTTTGTGGTTGCGGTTCCGGCTTTGTTTCTGAACTTAACAATGGTGACAGATTTATGTAGTATTGGTACTTTGTTTGCCTTTGTATTAGTTTGTGCAGGAGTTTTGGTATTGCAAAACAAGACCGATATTCCAAGAGGAAAATTTAAAACGCCTTATATTAATTCTAAATTTATTTTGCCTGTTTTATTGATTGCGGGATTGTACTATGCTTTTGCTTTTAATAATAAAGCGACAATGGCTTTTATCAATAATGAAGCACAAACAAATGATGCAACGACAATTATTACTTCTTTAAATAAAGAAGAATCAGCGAAAGTTTTCAATTATTTAGAGAGTATCGATGTTCACAATAAAACTGCCGAAACATCAGATTTAGAGCATTTATTGAGCCAATATCAAGACGACGACGCTAAATATGCTGCCGTTGTAAAAGGTTTGCCAATCAATGATTCTGCTAAATACGAATCAGGTTTCAGTTTATTCAAACATAAAATTCCAATGTGGATTTTCATATTTGTTTTAATTGGATTAACTGTTTGGGCTTTCAGACAAAATCTTTCTTTAATTCCGTTATTAGGACTTATTTGTTGTCTTTATATGATGGCAGAATTAAGTGTTTGGAACTGGATTTATTTCACAGTTTGGTTATTACTAGGATTGGTTATTTACTTTACTTATAGTCGAAAAAATAGTAAACTTAACTTTGTAGACAAGGTGTAAGGTATTTGTAAAATGTAAAAAGTGATATATGAAAAGCCGTTCTGAAACTAGTTTTAGAACGGCTTTTTTCTTGTAAAAATAAACTTATATTTTTAAAATCTTTTTCTTAGGTTTGCCTTAAGTAAAATCTAAATTTAATTTTTTAATACATGAATTTTTTTGATAAAATATTGGGTAAAAAAGAATCGCCAATAGTGACTTACAGTGATTTTTGGGATTGGTTTTTAAAACATGAAAAAGAGTTTTTTAAAGTTGTTAAAAGCAGACAGAATATTAATAAAGATTTTTTTAATAGACTGGCTCCAAAGCTTGATGAGCTTCATGAAGGAATTTATTTTTTGACAGGAATGTTTAATGATCAAACTGCTGAATTAATTCTCACTCCCGATGGAATAATTAAAAATATTTACATGGTTGAAGATTTAGTAAATAATGCTCCACAAATTAAAGGTTGGAAATTTACAGCTCTTAAATCAGGATCTAATAGGAAAGATTTTAGTATTGAATATGATGGGATTAAATTTAGCACTGAAAATTTAAAATTTTACCCCAATGTAGATAAAGATTATCCTGATGAAATAGATTTAATCATTTCGTACGATAATTACAATGAAGAGAAAAAATCATTAATAACCAATGCTGTTTACATTTTTTTGGATAATTATTTAGGTGAATTGTCTACAGTTACTTTAATCGATAAATTGAAAGTCGTTGGAGTAAATGATATTTCCCAAGAATTAATTCCAATGGAAAAATTAAAAGATTATCTAATCTGGAGAGAAAAAGAATTTATAGAAAAATACGAAGGCACCAGACATAACACTGAAAATGATGGTTATGCAAATTTTGAATGGGAAAGAGAAGATAACAAAGTTGTATTAGCTCTTATTAATACAACTTTGTTAGAATGGGATAAAAAAGCATCACATCCATGGATTATTACTGTTGTAATTCCATTTAAAAAAACAGATGAAAGTGGCTTGCCTGATGCTGAAACTTATAAATTGTTGAATGAAATTGAAGAAGAAATAATGTTTAATCTTCCAGATTCAGATGGATATTTAAATATCGGTAGAGAAACGTCAGATGGTAAAAGAGAAATCTTTTTTGCTTGTAAAGAATTCAGAAAACCTCCAAAAGTTTTAGATCAGATAATAAAAAAATACAGTCAAAAATTTGAGATGGATTACGAAATCTACAAAGACAAATATTGGCAATCTTTTAAGCATTTTGAGCAAAATTAAATAACAAAAAGCCGTTCTGAAAATAATCTCAGAACGGCTTTTTTATTTGTCTTAATAAAGTTTAAACAATTTACTTCTTGATAATCTTTTGCATGGTTTCTTTTCCATTTTCCAATCGGATGGTGATAAAATAAAGTCCGGTACTCAAACGACTTACATCGATGGTATTTGTATTGGATTTTCCTTCCTGTACAATACTTCCTTGTGCCGAAATAATACTATAATCAGTTATCGGAATAGTAGAGTTGACCTGCAAAGTATGATCTACAGGATTTGGAAATAAACGAACAGCATAACTTTCTTCTTCAGTTGTTGGAGCTGCAATCAATTTAGAAGTTGTTGAACCCCAAGTATACGAGTAACCATCTGTTTTATTCAATAAATCGGCAGTTTGATTTGCAGAACCGCTCGAACCATTATTAAAAATTACATTTATAGATGTTGGTCCTGTAATGGTATATTTATAAAAACCATTTGTATCGGCAACCATCGCAACTCCCGGCCAGGTTGTGTTGGCAACGCTTCCGGATGGAACAGCATTCCAATAATGTAACTTTGGAATTCCTGTCCAATTTGTTGGAGGTTTGAAATAAACTGTAAGTGTTGGAACGGTATTAAAAGTATAAACTTCAGTTTTTACTGCTGAAGAAACTCCGCTTGTATTAACCACAAAAGCTTTTAAAGTAGTATTTGCTGTAAAAGCAAAAGATTTAGATCCAATTGCAGATGCTGAACTTGTATTAGGCGTTGTTCCGTCTAAAGTATAATAAATAGTCGAAGATGTTTGGTTTGCTGTCAAAACAACATTTACGGTTGTTCCTGTTGTAAATGTTCCGCCTGGTTTTGAATTTGTAAAATCAGGAGCAATTATAGGACATCTGTTAGCTGGTTCTGCACCCAACCAAGCCGAATCATAAAATTTAATTCCCGCAGTTGTGCTCAAATCGGCAGTTTTAAGACTTCCGTCATTAAACAATAAATTCGTTGCACTTACTGTCGACGGAAAAGTATATTTATACCAATCTCCACAATCGGGAGTCATTGCAACTCCAGGATACGTTACCGCAGGAGCAGTTCCGGTTGGTGACCAGTAATATACTTTTACAGCAGAATTCCAGTTTGTTGGTTTTTTAAAGTAAACTGTAAAAGTAGTTGGCGTACTAAACGTATACGTTTCTGTTTTAACGGCAGAACTTGTTCCTGCCACATTTTTCGCAAAAGCTTTAAGTGTAGTTGTACTGTTTATCACCAATGTTTTGGAACCTACAGATGAAGCCGAAGCCGTTGTTGGCGTTGTTCCATCTAATGTATAATAAATAGTAGAAGTCGTTTCGTTTGCAGTCAAAACAACATTTACAGTTGTTCCGGTTGTGAAAGTTCCGCCTGCTTGCGAAATTGTAAAATCAGGAGCGATTACAGTTGAACATCTATTTGCAGGTTCAGCAGCTAGCCAAGCGCCATCATAAAATTTAATTCCGCCAGTAGCATTTAAGTCGGCAGTTTTTAATGTTCCGTCGTTAAATAATAAATTTGAAGCCGTAACAGTCGACGGAAAAGTATATTTATACCAATCTCCACAATCCTGCGTCATTGCTACTCCCGGATAAGTTACTGCAGGAGCAGTTCCGGTTGGTAACCAGTAATATACCTTTACAGCAGAGTTCCAATTGGAAGGTTTTTTAAAATAAACCGTGAATTCCGGAATCGCTCCAATCGTATAAGTTTTAGTAACAATCTCAGATTGATTTCCGTCTTTGTCTACCGCAAATGCTTTAACAGTTGTAGTTTGTGCAATATTCAGCGTTTTGGTAGATTCGACAAAAGCAGATGAAAGAGTGGGTGTAGAACCATCAGTTGTGTAGTATAATTTTGGTTTAGGATCTGTACTGTCGGTCGCTGTAATTGTTACATCGATTGCTGTTGTAGAATTACTGGTATCAGGAGTAAAAGCAATTTTCGGTGCAACATCCAGATTTTTTCCAACCCAAACATGCTGAATTTTTGATTTGGTCACATTTCCTTTTTTATCCGTAACTTCAACATAATAATCTAATAATTTCTCAGATATTCCCGCAATTTCTGCCGAATATTGATTAGCAATTACATCAGGAAGCATGTATAAATCGGCTTGAGGATTGTTGGTAAAATTTCCTTTAGGGAAAACTCTTTCCGTCATTGGCAATGATATCCAGTTTCCAACTTCGGCACCACCGGCATAAGTTTCATTTTGATTGGAGGCAAGACTATTTTTTCCATCGACATCAACACGGTATTTTAATTCAGATCTTTCGATTCCGCTTACATCATAAGCAAAAGTATATACCGTAAAATCTGCCGAATTCAGAAAGTCTTTATAGGCATAAGGCGCTCCATATCCTTTTTCTCCAGGATTATAAGGCCAGCGTTGCGGAATAAATACGGACGGTTTTGTAGCATCTACGCCAGGATGAGCATCCAGAGTAGGTTTTGCAAATTGTACACATCGGTTAACGGCCAGCGTTGTTTTTATTTCTAAATCTTCGGCCAGACCGTAATAAGCATTTCCGCTATCATAACCTGCCATTAAAAAATGCCAAGCTTTTTCGGCTGGACTTACAGCAGCTGTTGGATTTACAATTTCGCTCATTCTAAGATTATTCCCTTCCAGTTGCTCCGCCATGATCGCATGGTTTTCTCCGGCGGTTGTAATCGCTTGATTCATCATATCTTCAGTCCAGCCATTTGGATTGAATTTTTTCGTAACCGGATCAAAAAATGGCCACAACCAGTTTGTAAACTGCGGATGTCCAAAATCGCCATCGGCATTTACCCAAGCTCCGTCTTCAACGTGCACAACTGCCGATTCCGGAACAGGATTATCTTGTAAATACTGCGGAATAGTAGTCGGAATATTTCCATTGGCTGCAGATGCATGCGAAAATCCCGTAACCGATTCGTTGTAATAAGAAGAACCTCCGCCCCAGGCATTATCACCATCATGCGCAAATAATACTAAAGGAGGTCTTGGCGAAGTCGAAGCTTTTGCAACAATTGGAGCAATCAGCGAAGTGCCAATTGTCGCATATCCATCTTCATAACTCTCATAATCAGCCATAGGAACGACAGTAATTTTGTATTCCTGCGCTGTTTCCGGATCAACATATTTTGCCTTGTACGGAAGATAAGAATACGGCACGGCAAACTGACCGCCACGAGCATCTTTTTGAGCCGAAAACCAAGTATTTCCAGTAGTTTCAACCTGATCTGCTTTATTAGGAACATCACACATTGTGCCGCCAGAACCGTATTTTATAGGATAATCAGCAAGTGTTCTCGATAAATGGCTGTTGGCAATAACAGACCATTCGATGCCACATTCCGTCAAGGTTTTTATAATCCTTTCAGAAAAAGCACATTCTGCAGGCCAATATCCTTTAGAATCATGAGAACCAAATAATTGAGCGCTGTAATATTGATGCGCTTTAATTTCTTTTTTCAAAGCTTCATCGCTCAAAAGTGGAGAAAGTGCGTGATGCATCGTAAAAGAAACAACTTCCATGCGAGGAAATCCACCCGAAGTTTTCCATGCTTTTGCATCTTTAATATTCTGCGTCCAGGAATTAGAATATCCCCATTGATTGGCTTGAGCAAGTTCATTAACGTTTTCCATCAAAGAACCTCCGTACGTAATTTGCGCTCCGGCTTTGGCTAGATCCCTGATCGAATTAATAGCGTTTTTTGGTGCAAATTGATAAGCAGCGACACGATCACCGGTGCCAAAAATTTCTTCAAGATTGTTTGTAGGATGTGCAAGTCCGTTTTTGTCATTATTAGCCCCCGAAACTTTTAAATCCTGAGACTCTTTTACGATCTGATATCGATTAGGATTCTTTTTACTTATATCTCCCCAATACGTGGGCTGATGCAAGTGCCATAAGTAAGATGTATTGACCTGTGCCTGTAAAAAAGCAAAGGGAATTAGTAGCGCATAAAGCAAAAGTAAGGTTTTTTTCATAATTCAATTTTAGTTAGTTAAGTGGTTATTTTTTTGTTAAAAGTATATTTTATTAACATTAAAATTATTTAATAATCTGAAATTGATTAACTACAACGTTTTAGTGTTTACAACTTTTTATAATTAGCGAAGAAAAAAAACTTTATTCGCATAATTTGTTGGTTTATTTTGAGGAATTGACTTATTGCAATTTTAATTATTTGGAAATGAGTAAGTAATGTTTTTTAAAACAAAAAATCCGCTTAGAGAAGACTCTAGCGGATTTAAACAACCTAATAAAAAATCGTGCAAATTTATTTATAAAGAAGTGTTTTGATTTTGTAAGAAACTTTATTTTTTTTCGAACAGATTCTATATTTTTTTTCACCACAAATTCCACAAATTGACACAAATTAAAAGTGCTCAAAAGAAAAAATTTGCGAAAATTTGTGGAATTTGTGGCAAAAAAACTTTTTCTCGCGCAGATCTTGCAAACTCAGTCGATTCTTTATTTATAGGTTTCTATAATATATCATTATAATCCGCCCGATCTGCGAGAAAAAATTTTAGTGAATCTCTGTGAAAACTTTTCGTGATTCTCAGTGAAATAACTTTATAGAATCCCAAGTTCTACCATACATTGTTTCATCATTTCATATGTACGTTCAATATCGTTATCCAAACCAATCGAAAAACGAATCAAGCCATCAGTCAATCCCATTTCTTGTTGTTCCTCTAACGGAATTTCACTAGAAGTCGAAGTTCCAGGCGCGCTAAATAATGTTTTGTAAAATCCTAAACTTACTGCCAAATATCCAAGGTTTTTCGCCTGCATTAACTCCATTAATTCATTGGCTTTAGCCAAAGTTCCAACGTCAATCGTCAACATTCCGCCAAAACCATATTCCGGATTAATCATCGTTTTGTATAATTTGTGACTCGGGTGACTTTTCAATCCCGGATAAACCGTTTTTAAACCGTCTTTTTCAAATTGATCTGCTAGGAAATGTGCATTATGACTATGTTGTTTAATTCTAATATGAAGCGTTCGAAGATTTTTCATCACCGAAGCAGATCGTAAACTATCCATCGTTGGCCCCAAAAGCATACTCGCTCCAGAATTCACATTTTTCAGCGAATTGATAAATTCTTTCGATGCACAAGTCACGCCACCAACCGTATCGCTGCTTCCATTAATGTATTTTGTCAAACTATGAATCACGATATCAGCGCCTAATTTTGCAGGAGAAACCGACAAAGGCGAAAACGTATTATCAACAACCAATTTAAGATTATGCTTTTTAGCAATTTGAGCCAAACCAGCAATATCCGCAACTTCTAATAGCGGATTACTAACCGTTTCGCAATACAAAACTTTCGTATTTGGCGTAATTGCCGCTTCAACAATATCAAGTTTTGTAATGTCAACAAAACTTGTTTCAATTCCAAAACGAGGCGTAAAATTCTTTAAAAAAGCATAAGTTCCGCCATAAATTGTTCTGCTTGAAACGATATGATCGCCCGCACCGCACAATTGCAATAGAGTAGGCGTAATTGCGCCCATTCCTGAAGCCGAAACATTTGCAGTTTCCGTTCCTTCCATCGCTGCCAAAGCCTGATCCAAATACAAATTACTTGGCGAAGAATGGCGCGAATACAAATAACAGCCTTCCATATTACCTTCAAAAGTATCGAACATCGTTTTGGCCGATAAAAACGTATAAGTCGAAGAATCAGAAATCGAAGGATTCACGCCTCCAAATTCTCCAAAATATTGCAAGTCTTGAATTTTATCAGCTGGATTAAACTTTTTCATATAGTTGTTTTGTTTTGTTTTGTTTTGTTTTGTTTGTTTCGAGTTTCAGGTTTCAAGTTCCAACAACCTGAAACTTTAAACCTGAAACAATTTTTTAAGTAGCTATTTCCTGCTATCCACTTCATCCCGATAGCTATCGGGACATAAAAAATGCAAAGTTTCTAAAGTTCAAAAAAGAGCTTCCGTTGGTCGCTTTTTTAGAACAAGAAACTTTTGCCTTTTTTACTCCGGGCTTTCCACTTCTATCAGGGCTAGGAGATTCAGTTTCAAAATAAATTCTATTCAAAATAACACCTTATTAGAAAATTAATCAATAATGTGTTTAATAATTAGATTTTAAAACTATAATTATGTATTTATAAAGATTATTATTCTAAATTTGATTCAGAAAACTTAAATTGCTAGATTTTCTTTCATTTCCTAAAACCATCAAAAATGACTTTAGACGCCACCGACAAAAAACTCTTGGTTCTATTACAAACCGACAGTAAAAAAACAACCAAAGAATTGTCTTTAAAACTCAATCTTTCGGTAACCGCTGTTTATGAAAGAATCAAAAAGTTAGAGCGCGAAGGAATAATCAAAAACTACGTAGCTTTAGTCGACAAATCAAAAATGGAAAAAGGATTTGTAGTTTTCTGTCATCTAAAACTCATTCAGCACACAAAAGAATTCCTAACCAAATTCGAAAGCGAAGTCATTAAACTCAACGAAGTTTTAGAATGTCATCACGTAAGTGGCGATTACGATTATATCTTAAAAGTTCTCGTAAAAGACATGGAAGCTTACCGTGAATTTTTAGTAACCAAACTCACAACATTACAGCATATTGGCAGCACACAAAGTATGTTTATGATTAGTGAGGTGAAGAATTCGACGGTTATTTTTTAGAGGTACTGAGGTTCTGAGTTGCTAAGGTTCTAAGGTTTTAGAGTTTTAGGGGCAAAGGTTCAGAGGTTCAAAGCGACAAAGGTTTTCTGTAGAGACGCACAGCAGTGCGTCTAAAACAGGATGAGCCAGTTTTTATTTTTGAATTGCCTCCAGCTTTAGCTGGAGTTTATGTAAATTCCAATTGAATGGCTTTAGCCAAAATGTATTATTTGGCTAAAGCCTTCTTTTTGTTCTCCTAATTAATATCTCCAGTTAAAACTGGAGGCAATTCAAAAATAACTTTGCGACTTCGCGACTTTGCGAGACTAAAAAAAAAAACTTTGCGAACCTTTGCGAAAAACCTTTTGCGAACTTTGCGGTAAAATTCGCATTCTAAAACAAAAAAACCACACCCAAAATTTCACACAAAAAACATTGAGATTTAAACTTTAAACAAAACTTTATTCCTTAATTTTGTATCGCTAAAAATAAAATAGACAAACTATGAGTTCATTTGACGTAGTCATTATAGGTTCAGGTCCTGGCGGATATGTATCAGCAATTCGTTGCGCACAATTAGGTTTCAAAACTGCAATTGTAGAAAAATATAATTCATTAGGCGGAACTTGCCTTAACGTAGGTTGTATTCCTTCAAAAGCACTATTATCTTCTTCTCATCATTATGCTGAAATTGCACATTTTGCAGATCACGGAATCGAAGTTTCCGGAGATGTAAAAATCAATTTAGAGAAAATGATTGCTCGTAAACAAGCAGTTGTAGATCAAACCGTAGGTGGAATCAACTACTTAATGGATAAAAATAAAATTACTGTTTTCAATGGTTTAGGTTCTTTCGTAGACGCAACACACATTGCAGTTGCAAAAGCTGACGGAACATCAGAAACTATCGAAACTAAATATGCTGTAATCGCTACAGGTTCAAAACCATCTTCTTTGCCATTCATCAAAATTGACAAAGAAAGAATCATCACTTCTACAGAAGCTTTGGCTTTAAAAGAAGTTCCAAAACACTTAGTAATTATTGGTGGTGGAGTTATCGGAATCGAGCTTGGACAAGTTTACCTACGTTTAGGAGCGCAAGTTTCTGTAGTAGAATTCATGGACAGAATCATTCCAGGAATGGATAGTTCTTTATCTAAAGAATTGACTAAAGTATTGAAAAAACAAGGAATGAAATTTTATGTTTCTCACAAAGTAAAATCAGTAGAAAGAAACGGCGATGCTGTAGTTGTTCAGGCTGAAAATGCAAAAGGAGAAACTATTACTCTTGAAGGAGACTATTCATTAGTTTCTGTTGGTCGTCGTCCTTACACAGACGGATTAAACGCTGACAAAGCCGGAGTTAAAATCTCAGACAGAGGACAAGTTGAAGTAAACGATCATTTACAAACTAATGTTCCTAATATTTATGCAATTGGTGACGTTGTTCGTGGAGCAATGTTGGCACACAAAGCAGAAGAAGAAGGAACTATGGTTGCTGAAATCTTAGCAGGTCAAAAACCACATATCGATTATAACTTAATTCCTGGTGTAGTTTACACTTGGCCGGAAGTTGCTGCAGTTGGACAAACTGAAGAGCAGGTAAAAGCCTCAGGAACTGAATATAAAGTTGGAAGTTTTCCATTCAAAGCTTTAGGTCGTGCAAGAGCAAGTGGAGATCTTGACGGATTTGTAAAAATCATCGCTGATGCTAAAACTGATGAGGTTTTAGGAGTTCACATGATTGGAGCGCGTACAGCTGATTTAATTGCAGAAGCAGTTACAGCAATGGAATTCAAAGCGTCTGCTGAAGATATTTCAAGAATGAGTCACGCGCATCCAACTTTCGCGGAAGCGGTAAAAGAAGCTGCTTTGGCTGCTACTGATAACAGAGCATTACACGTATAATTTACGTATAATTATAATTTTAAAAAACCGCCGAGATTTGATTTCGGCGGTTTTTTTATTGTTTTAATATTTTAAAAGTATAGTAAGTTTCCTTGTTTTGAGTATATACGCTGTAGGTGTCATTTTCTTCATTGTATAATTTATAAAGATATTTATCGCCTTTAATACTTAAGTTCTTTCTCGATATATTATTGCTTTCAATGAATTCCAATTCAAATTCGCAGCTTCCTTTTTTTCTGAAATTTAATTTTGAAAAAGTTCCGTCATAAAACTTTTCGATCCATAAATTATCACTTAAAGTAACTTCAACTTTATTGCCATCATTTTCAAAATAATAGTATTTCGAAATCGTATTAAAATGATTGCATTGCTCTTTGGTTATTTTTTGAACAGGTTTCTCATTTTGCATTGCCCAACTACTTTCCTGAGCTTTGTTGGGAAAAAGTGCAACAAATTCATTACAGTTTTTTTGTAATCTGAAAAAGATTTGTTCAAAAACTGTTTTTTGAGTTATACTGTCTTTAAATCTTGCTAAATAAGGTGTTATATGAGCATTATTAATGGTGTTAATTCTAATTTCATTATTCAAATCGATATTCTGAACCAGAGATTTGCAGATTTCAACATTTAGAGAATCAACTGATTTTATAGATTGTGATCTCGAAAAATTAGCGCAAAGTAACAGAACTACAAAAAGATATTTTTTCATCGAAAGCTAAAGTTTTAGTCAAATATAAGTGTTTAGTAAAAATATTTAGAATTTTTGATTTTATTCTTTTAATCTTAACGTCAGAAAATGTAAAATTCAATAAAAATTTTGTAAATTAGATGTGGAATTCAGATGTTATCTTTACTTCTTTAAAAAGATAACATTATGAAAAATAGACATATAACTCCAATTCTACTTGGAGCAGGAATTGCATTTATACTTTATTCCTGTCGATCAAATATTCCGCAAAAAGCTGTTGCAATTTCTAATTTTGACAAAGCTAAATATCTGGGAAAATGGTTTGAAATTGCAAGATTAGATTATAAATGGGAAAAAGGTTTAGACAACGTAACTGCCGAATATTCATTAAACGATAACGGTACGATTAAAGTTGATAACAGGGGCTATAATGTCAAAAAAGACAAATGGGAGGAAAGCATCGGGAAAGCCAAGTTCGTCAAAAAGGACAATGTAGGCATGCTTAAGGTTTCATTTTTTGGTCCTTTTTATTCTGGTTACAATATTATTGCGGTCGACGCAGATTACAAATATGCTCTTGTTGCCGGCGAGAGTTTAAAATATATGTGGATACTTTCGAGAGAAACGACTATTCCGGAAAGCATCAAAGCTGATTTTCTTATTAAAGCCCAGGAAATAGGTTATAATGTTTTGGACCTTGTCTGGGTAAAACATGACAAAAGAGGTTGAAAAAGAAACCCGACAGTTATAAGCTGTCGGGTTTCTTTATTTAGTTCGAAAATGATTTATGCAGTGAAAACACTTCTGTAATTATCCCAATATCTGTAAATCAAAAACAAGTTAGCCAGGAATAATAAAACCGCAATTGGCAAACCGTCCGGAGTAAGAAAATAGTTGATAAACAAAATATTTACCGTAATAGGTAAAATCAAAATGTTGGCTAATGTTACATAACGTCCTGTTACAAACGCAATTCCGCAAAGTAATTCTATTGATTTTGCTAAAGGCATTAAATAAGTAGAAGCCATCAAACCAACATTAAAGGCTTTGAAATCTCCCGTTGTTTCAGGTTCAGGCATTAAATGAAAGAAGAAACTAATAGAGGCAAACAATAACAACAGACCAATCAAAACACGGACAATAATGGTAGCAATTTTCATAATACTAGGATTTTTAATGGGTTAAAAATGTATAATTTATTTTTGGAAAACGTTACAATCTAAATTCTCTAATAAAGTAAAAGTCTAATTTTAAAGCCGTTCTATTGAGAATTTTACCATCTTTATAATCTTATTTTAAGATTTCAATAATGCTATATCAAATATAACGAATTTTTCCTTACGAAATTGTTGTTTTATTAACAGTTTTAGTGTTTTTTAATGTATTTTTTATACAAAAAGAATCCTACTGAACCAATCAGGATAAATGGCCAAAGATTGACAATAAACACAAAGATTGCTTCAAGAATATACCAGCCACTTTTTAAGGCATCAATAATCTGAATGCCTAAATTTGGTTTGTAAGCAGCACTTTCTTTTTCGCTTGCCATTGTTTCTTGTCGAACAGTTTCGTTTTGATAAAGTTGTAAAGTAATGGTGCTAAAATTTACCTGATCTTGGAATGATAAGTTGTTAATGGTAGTATTGTCATTGGCTTCTTTTTGATTTGCTAGAGTGTTTTCGGCTTCAACAATGTCATTTATTTTTTTGCCTTTAGCATCAATTGCTTTTTCAACTTTTTTTTCGGTCGTAGCGCTTCTTTTTTGCGAAAGCTGATTCGCTAATAACTTCAATGAAACATCATCGGCTTTGATAACTCTAAAATCAAGAAAGTCAATTTGCTTCGCTATAGTCTTGATTACAGTATCAAGTTGCGTGTTAGGAACGCGAATTGTAATGTCATTTTCGACAGTATATTTAGTAGTTTCAAGCGTGCTGTCCTGACTTATTTTGGTTTTTATCTGATCTTGAATGTTGCTTTGTAAATTGGTGTAAGTAACGTAACCTCCAAATCTTTGAGTAGCATTTTCAATTGCATAAGTAGACTTGACGACATTTTTAACCTTAAATTTAATATCAGCAGTTCGAATAAATTTTTGTTTGCTGTCTTTATTTTCCACAGCTGCCGATGAAGAAATTGCGGTACTGTCTGCAGTAGCTCCAACTGCCATGTCTTCTGCAGAGGTTGAGTCTGCTTTTTTGCAAGAAAATAGTAATGCGATAATTAGCAAGGAAGTCAATCCTAATTTTGTAATTGTTTTCATAAAGGTTATAAAATTTGATTAATAAATAGACCTGCCTATCTTTCAGGGCGGTTTTGTTTTTTGCCACAGATTACAGGATTTAAAAAGATTTTTAATCTGTGTTAATCGGTGAAATCTGTGGCTCATTTTTTGGGTAATTTTTTAATCAAATGGCAAGAATTTTTTTAATAATTAGCATTAATTCGATATACTAAAAAGTGTGCCAATATTTTTTGAGGATTATTTTATTGAAGGATTTTTTTTGTCGTAATTTTGAACTCTAAAATTTACCCATTTTTGAGAGTTTCAATTCATAAACATATTTCAAATCCAGAGCAGTTTAAACAACAACTTCTAGCTTGGTCACAACAATTTCGTGAGGTCGTTTTTTTGGACAGTAATTCTTATCCACAAGAATATTCAAGCTTCAATTGTGTGTTGGCTGTAGACGCTTTTACCTCTTTAAAAACCGATTTTCATAATGCTTTTGAAGATCTAAAACAATATCAGCAAACTACAAAAGACTGGCTTTTTGGATATTTAACTTACGATCTGAAAAATGACACAGAAGATTTAAAATCAGTTAATTTTGATGGTTTAGATTTTCCGGATATGTTTTTCTTTCAGCCAAAAAAAATATTCTTACTGAAAGAAAATCAGCTTGAAATTCAATATTTATTTCTTTGTGATGATGAGGTTGAAGATGATTTTGAGGAAATTGTTCAGAGTGAAAAGTTAGAAGTTAGAAGTCTGAAATCTTTGGAGATCGAACAAAGAATTTCAAAAGATTTATATGTAGAAAAAGTAACAAAAATGCTCGAACATATTCATAAAGGCGATATGTATGAAGCTAATTTTTGTATGGAATTTTTTGCTGAAAATGCGATTATAAATCCGTTAGAAAAATTTGAGAAACTGAATGCTATTTCGCAAGCACCATTTTCGGTTTTCTTCAAGAACCACAAACAATATTTACTTTCGGCTTCACCGGAAAGATATCTGAAAAAATCAGGAGAGACTTTGATTTCGCAACCTATAAAAGGAACTTCAAAACGATCTTCAGATCCAATAGAAGACGAAAAATCAAAGCAATATTTGGAATCTGACGCTAAAGAACGTGCCGAAAATATCATGATTACAGATCTTGTTCGGAATGATTTGTCGCATACCGCACAAAAAGGTTCTGTTGAAGTTACAGAGCTTTGCAAAATCTATTCGTTTCTGCAAGTGCACCAAATGATTTCGACTATAACATCTAAAATAGATCCGCAATATTCGCCAATAGAAGTTTTGAAAACGACTTTCCCAATGGGAAGTATGACTGGAGCGCCAAAAATTTCGGTTATGAAAATCATCGAAAATCTGGAAGAAACAAAACGTGGTTTGTACAGCGGATCCGTTGGATATTTTACGCCCGAAGGTGATTTTGATTTTAATGTCGTTATAAGAAGTATTCTGTACAATCAGGAAAATAAATATGTTTCGTTTTCTGTTGGAAGCGCCATTACATCGCTTTCAATTCCCGAAAAAGAATACGAAGAATGTTTGTTGAAGGCTAAAGCGATGCATGAGGTTTTGCAATAAATTTTTTCGCCACGAATTCACGAATTATTTATGCTCAAAACATATTAAAATAAATTCGCGAATTCGTGGCAAAAAAAAATAATTCGTGGCAAAAAATATCACGCTTAACAATTCATTTAAAAATAGATCGAATTTAATTTTCTACTTTTATCAAATGTTTTCAAAATTTCAAAATCACATCTCGTCCAGATTTCCATTTTTGGAAGATAAAAAACTATTTCTAGCGGTTAGCGGCGGATTAGACAGTATGGTTTTATTGCATTTATTACAGCAATTACCGTATGAAATTGCCGTTTTGCATTGTAATTTTCAATTGCGTGGATTAGAAAGTTTTGGCGATCAGAGTTTTATTCAAAACTATTGTGATCAAAATGAAATTCCGGTTTTTGTTACGCAATTTGACACCGAAGCTTTTGCAAAAGATTATAAATTATCGACTCAGGTTGCGGCACGCGAGTTGCGCTACAGTTGGTTTTATGAACTTCTGGAAACAGAGAATTTCGATTATATTCTAACAGCACATCATGCCGATGATAATCTCGAAACTTTTATAATTAATCTAACACGAGGAACTGGATTAGACGGATTAATTGGAATTCCGGAAGAAAATGACCGAATTATTCGTCCGCTTTTGCCATTTTCCAGAGATGAAATCCTGAAATATGCGCAGGAAAATAATATCGACTGGCGAGAAGACAGCAGCAATGCATCTAATAAATATCTTCGGAATAAAATTCGCCACGATTTAGTTCCGATGTTAAAAGAAATCAATCCGAACTTTTTGAATGCATTTCAAAAAACACAATCTTATTTGCAGGAATCTCAAGTAATGGTCGAAGATGCATCAATTATGATTTATCAGCAAGTGGCAAGTGAAGTTGGCGATGACATACATTTTGATCTAAATCAACTCAAAAAACTACCTAATTATAAATCATATTTGTACCAATGGCTGAATGAATTTGGCTTTTTGGCTTGGAATGATATTTATGATTTGGTAGATAGTCAATCAGGAAAGCAAGTAATTTCGGCTGAATTTAGATTGTTGAAAAACAGAGATACGTTGATTTTGAGTCCAATTTCTGAAATTTCAGAGAAAGAAGAATTTGAAATTCATGAAACTGAACAAGACGTTAATTTTCCCTTAAAATTGAGGCTTTGTCAAGTAGACGACATTACTATAGATTCAAATAAAGCTATCTTTGTGGACGCTGAAAAAATCCAATTCCCTTTGATTTTGCGTAAATGGAATGAAGGGGATGTTTTTCATCCTTTTGGAATGCAGGGGAAGTCTAAAAAAGTAAGTAAGCTTTTTAAAGATGAGAAATTATCGCTGATTGAAAAGGAGAAAATATGGATTTTGTGTTCTGATAATCAAATTGTTTGGGTTATTGGAATCAGACAAGACGAACGCTTTAAAATTAAAAATACCACAAATAGAATACTTAAAATTGAATTACAATCATGAAATTTAATCAATACCATCGAACGATAATGCCGAAAAATACTTGGACTAAACATATTTTATTTTTACTGCTTTTCTTGTTTGCTTTTGCAAAAGGGAATGCTCAAATCCTGGAGCCGGTAAAATGGACTTCTAAAATTGAAAAAAAATCAGGAAACAATGCTGTTTTGGTTTTTGATGGAACAATCGAAAAAGACTGGCATATGTATTCGCAGTTTACTCCAGAAGGTGGTCCGCTTGCGTTGGAAATTACATTTAAAAATCAAAAAGGAAACTTTGAACTTGTTGGCAAAGCCAAAGAAGGAAAAACAAGAACTGCTTTTAATGACGTTTTTGGAGTAAACGAAACTTTCTTTGAAGGTAAAGCCCATATCGAACAAGAAATAAAAATCATTAATCCAAATTTAAAAACGGTTGATGTTGATTTTGATTTTCAGGTTTGTAAAGAAGTTTGTATCAATTCGAATAAAAAATTCTCAATAGCAATTCCGTCTACTTTCAAAATGGACGCAGTTGCAACTGTCACAGAATCAAAATTAGATGAAACTAAAGTAGTAGGTTTGGCGGTTGATACGGTAAAACCAGTTGTAGAAACTGCTAAAAAAGAGACTTCAAAAACAGAAGTTGCTGAAGCTTCAACAAAAGAAGAAATTCCTGCACCGGCTCCAACAAGAAGTTTATGGTCAATATTTTTTGTAGCTTTTATTTCAGGATTTGCTGCATTGTTGACACCTTGTGTTTTCCCGATGATTCCAATGACGGTAAGTTTCTTTACGAAACAAAGTAAAAGCAGAGCAAAAGGAATTAGAAATGCTATTATTTATGGTTTTTCAATTATTGCTATTTATGTTATTCTTGGACTGATTGTTACTAAAATATTTGGCGCGGATGCGTTAAATGCTTTGTCTACAGATGTTTGGTTTAACTTGATTTTCTTCGTGATATTGATCATTTTTGCTACTTCATTTTTGGGAGCTTTCGAAATTATGTTGCCAAATTCATGGGCAAACAAAGCAGATCAACAAGCAGATAGAGGCGGATTGGTTGGAATATTGTTTATGGCTTTGGCTTTGGCAATTGTATCATTCTCTTGTACAGGACCAATCGTTGGAACTTTATTAGTTGAAGCAGCTTCAAACGGTGGAATCGCTCCAATTGTTGGAATGTTAGGATTCTCATTGGCATTAGCTTTACCATTTATGTTGTTTGCAATGTTCCCGGGATGGTTAAATTCGTTACCAAAATCTGGTGGATGGCTAAATACGGTAAAAGTAGTTTTAGGATTTTTAGAATTAGCTTTAGCGTTCAAATTTTTATCAAATGCTGATTTAGTGCTTCAATTACACTTTTTAGAAAGAGAAGTATTTATCGCAATTTGGATCGCCATTTTTGCAGCTTTGACGTTGTATTTATTCGGAAAAATTACATTGCCACACGATAGTCCATTACATCATATTTCAGTAGGAAGATTGTATTTAGGATTGCTTACACTTGTGTTTACAGTATATTTAATTCCTGGACTTTGGGGAGCGCCTTTGAAATTAATCAGTGCTTTTCCACCGCCACCACAATATAGCGAAAGTCCGTTTGGAGTAGGTGGTTCGTCAAATTCAAATGTCAGTGGGGAATCGGCAAAAGGTTTACCTGACGGCGCAGAATTAGGTCCGCATGGAATTATGGTTTTTCATGATTACGAAGATGGATTAGCTTATGCAAAATCAATCAACAAACCAATTATGCTTGATTTTACAGGTTATGCTTGTGTGAACTGTAGAAAAATGGAAAATAACGTTTGGTCTGAGCCAACGATTTTACCAATATTGAAAAACGATGTGGTTTTGATTTCTCTATATGTAGATGATAAACGTGAGTTGCCAAAAGAGGAACAATTTGTAACTAAATCTGGTGATAAAATTATTACTGTTGGTGATAAATGGACGGATTTTATGATCTCAAAATATAAAACGAATACACAGCCATTATATGTAATAACAGACTTGGAAGGGAAGAATCTAAACAGTTCAAAACCGACGATCAGTTACGTTAGCGCTGATGAATATTTGCATTGGCTGAAAGAAGGAATTGGAAATTTTAAATAGGTTCTTTTAAGAGGCAAGAAGTTAGAAGCAAGAAGCAAGATTTTAGAATATAGAGTATAGAATATAGATTGAAGAGGAAAGATGTTGGGATTGGGTATTGTGGGTAAAGATTTTGCAATGATTACTAATCTAAAATCTATCCCGTCCCGAAGTTTCGGGATCGGGACTGAACTCTAAAAGATAATTATAGGTTGAAATTAATTCAAAGCAAAGAGCACTCTTAGTACAAACTGAGAGTGCTTTTTTTGTTTAGTCATTTTCTAAAATCTATTTTCTATACTCTATATTCTAAAATCTTGAATACAAGTCTTGTTTCTAGCTTCTTGCATCTATTTTCTTGCTTCTATAATCTAACATCTATTCTCTAAAAAAAACAAAAATCCCTCTAAGCTAAAACTCAGAGGGATTTTTTATTTAGGCAAAAGGGGGAATTTAATTTCTTATAAGAATTCTCCGTGTTGAGAGATGTCTAATCCTAATTCTTCTTTTTCTTCAGTAACTCTTAGTGGAGTAATTTTATTTACAACAAAGAATAAAACATAAGAACCTACAAAAGCAAAGATTGAAACGACTACTAAAGCAATTAATTGATTGATGAATAAAGTTGGAGTTCCAAAAATCAAACCTTGATTGTCTCCAACAGCCGGGTTAATTGCTTTTGAAGCAAAAACTCCTGTCAACAACATACCAACCATACCACCAACACCGTGACAAGCAAATACATCTAATGCATCATCAATTTTACCTTTAGGGAATTTGCTTACTACTAGGTTACTAACGATTGCAGCAAAAGCTCCGATGAAAATTGCATGAGGAATACTTACGAAACCGGCAGCAGGAGTAATGGCAACAAGACCAACAACAGCTCCAATACAAGCTCCAAGTGCAGATAATTTGTGTCCAATAATTTTGTCAAGGAAAACCCAAGCCATAGCGGCAGCAGCGGCAGCAACAGTTGTAGTTCCTAAAGCTTGTACAGCTAAACCGTTAGATCCTAATGCAGAACCTGCATTGAAACCAAACCATCCAAACCATAATAAACCTGTTCCTAATAACACATAAGTGATTCTTGCAGGGTTAACTTTTTGAACTTTTCTTTTTCCTAAGAAGATCGCTCCGGCTAATGCAGCCCAACCAGCACTCATGTGTACTACAGTTCCTCCAGCAAAGTCAAGAACTCCCATTTTGAAGAAAACTCCATCAGGATGCCAAGTCATGTGACATAATGGTGCGTATATAAATAGAATGAATAAAACCATGAATAATAAATAAGCCCAGAAACGAACGCGTTCTGCAAAAGCACCTGTAATTAAAGCAGGAGTAATGATGGCAAATTTTGCTTGAAATAATGCGAATAACATGAAAGGAATTGTTGGTGCAAGACTCCAGGCAGTACTAGTGCCAACGCCTTGAAAGAATAAATTTGAAGTTGGATCTCCAATGATTCCGCCAATAGTTGGTCCGAACGCCAAGCCAAAAGCAACAATAACCCATAAGATAGTAACAATTACCATTGCCATAAAACTTTGTAGCATGGTACTGATAACGTTTTTCTTACCTACCATTCCTCCGTAGAAAAATCCTAGTCCCGGAGTCATAAGCAATACAAATGCAGTTGCTACGATCATCCAAGCTGTATCTCCTGTATCAAACTTTACAGCTTCAGCCGGAATTGGGTTATCAGTCAGGATAAAGTTTGAAATAAAGGTTAGTACCAAAATAGTGATAAGAATCACACTTAAAATAATTTTTCGCATAGTTATTTAGTTTTAAATTTTTTATAAAAGTATAAAATCAATCGACACCCCTATAAAAAATGCAGTCCAATAGTTAATTTTTGTTAATTTTTAAATTTGACCCCCTAAATTTTGCGTGTATTTGTTAAAATGAACTTAAAATTTACAATTTGTTAATCAAAAAATTAGATTTTGAGATGTTTGAGTGATCTGTTAACAAAAAAGCGTGAGAATATTTCTATTTTTAAGAGTAATTCTGTCTAAATAATTAATGTATTGATGAAATTAATTAGAAATTATAAATAAAAAAGGCATCAGATGAATTTCTCAAATGATGCCTTTTTTATAAAAATGGTTTATTTATTTCTGATTGTACTTTGTTTTGAATTTATCATTCAGTTTGGTTTGGAAAGTTTCCAGATTAATGGTTCTTCCCTGAATAAAAGCACTTGTCAATTTATTAGTTCTCATATCCAGCGCATCGCCATCAGAGATAAAAAGTGTAGCATCTTTTCCTGTTTCTAATGTACCACAAGTATCGTCTATCCCTAATAATTTGGCTGTATTTGAAGTAATAAGCTGTAAAGCCTTTTCTTTATCCATACCAAAAGCGGCGCAAGTTCCTGCTAAAAACGGAAGATTTCTAACACTCATACGTTCATGATCACCGCTGTTTTCAAGACCCACAACAATACCTTTATCAGTCAGTATCTTAGCCATTTTATATGGTAAATTTACATCCTGATCATCGCTTGTTGGCAATTCGTGAACACGTCTTAGAAGTACACCAACATTATATTTTTGTAAAATATCAGCAGATTTATAGGCTTCGAATCCGCCAACAATAACAATCTTTTTGACTTGATTGTCAGCTGCCAATTGTATCGCATCTACGATTTGTTTTTCTTCATCTGCGTGGATATAAAGTGTTTGAGTTCCATCAAAAAGTCCTTTTGTAGCTTCAAAAACCAGGTTTCTTTCTTTTGGTGCATCTTGATTGTATGCTTTTGCATTTTTTAGAAAAGCAGCAACTTCTTCAACTTGTTTAGGATAATCTTTATTGGCTTCGATAATTCCCGGTTCGTACCAAGTTCCCGATCTTTTAAAACCAGATGGAAAATTAAGATGAATTCCGTCATTTTCTTTGATAATAGCATCACTCCAGCTCCAGGCATCTAATTGTACTACCGAAGAAGTTCCTGAAATTCGGCCACCGCGAGGCGTAACCTGAGCGATCAAGACACCATTTGGACGAACAGTTTCTACCACTTTCGACTCAGAATTATAAGCGATAATACTTCTCACATTTGGATTAAAACTTCCAATTTCTTCCTGATCGTCTGATGATTTTACAGCGTCAATTTCTACTAAACCTAATGTTGCGTTGGGAACAATAAATCCCGGATAAACGTGTTTTCCACTCGCATCAATTGTAGTATCGTAAGCATTTGCAGCAAGTCTGATAGTTGTCGCATCTGCAACTAACGTAATTTTTCCGTCTTTAAATCCAATCGCACTATTTTGAATAACAGTTCCGTTGCCTAAATGTGCCGTCGCATTTAGAATCAAAACCGATTTACTTTGTTTGGGTGCAGGTATTTGCTGTGCTTTTATGTGTAGCGAAGCACAAAATACGAGCAATATTATATATATGTTTTTATTGATCATGATATCTGTTTTTTATCTTTTCTGATTTTTTAACGCTTAAATTATTGCTCTAAAGTATCACAGTGATATTCTATTTTCTCTTTTTTGGTCGGTGCCTGTGTAGCCATTCCTTTGTTTTTCTCCTGCAACATTTGTCCAATCAACAAGCTTCTTTCTTTAGTGATTGCCAATTGTTTTTCGGCATCTTTTTGAATGTCAAAATATACCACGCCATCAACAATTGTTTTTTCAACTACAGCATAAATAGACAAAGGATTATCGCTCCATAAAACAACATCAGCATCTTTACCCACTTTAAGACTTCCTACTTTATCATCAATATGTAATAATTTTGCAGGATTCAGAGTTACAAATTTCCAGGCATCTTCTTCAGAAATATTTCCGTATTTAACTGCTTTTGCAGCTTCCTGATTTAGTCTTCTTGACATTTCGGCATCATCAGAATTATAAGCAACAACAAGACCTGCATTATGCATAATTGGCCCGTTAAACGGAATTGCATCATTTACTTCAAATTTATAAGCCCACCAATCAGAGAAAGTCGAAGCTCCAACTCCGTGTTCTTTCATTTTATCGGCAACTTTATAACCTTCCAGAATATGAGTGAAAGTGTTTACTCTAAAGTTGAATTTCTCCGTAACATTCATCAACATCAAAATCTCAGATTCTACATAAGAGTGACACGTGATAAAACGCTCTTTATTGATAATTTCGGCCAACGTTTTCATTTCTAAATCCACTCTTGGAGCTTTTCCTTTTTTCGAACCTGCGTTGAATTTTTTCCAGCTTTCGTCGTATTCTTTCGCACGTTGAAAATAATCGGTGAAAACCTGTTCAACACCCATTCTGGTTTGTGGAAAACGAGTTGGATTATTAATTCCCCAATTGGCTTGTTTTACATTTTCTCCCAAAGCAAACTTGATAAACTTAGGTTGATTTTTGTATAACATTTCATCAGGAGCAGCGCCCCATTTCCATTTTACGATTGCAGAACGACCACCAATTGGGTTCGCAGATCCGTGTAGTAATTGAGAAGTTGTTACACCTCCGGCAAGATCTCTGTATATATTAATGTCTTCTGAATTGACAACATCCTCAATCGTAACTTCGGCTGTAGAGTTGTGTCCGCTTTCGTTAACACCTCTCGAAATTGCAATATGTGAGTGTTCGTCAATAATTCCGCTTGTGATATGTTTGCCTTTTGCATCAATAACAGTAGCAGATGCATCTGAAAGATTTTTACCAACAGCAGCAATTTTTCCGTTTTTGATTAAAACATCAGTTTCAGTTAAAATTCCGTCTTTTTCGTTTGTCCAAACCGTAGCATTTTTAAATAATAAAGTCTGAGCCGTTAATTTTTTTGAATCACCAAAAGCAATGTTAGGGAAAGTTGTTGGAACAATTGGGTTTGGTTTTTCTACTTTAGAAGAATCTTTTACAGCAACAAAAGCACTTGTTTTTAGAGCTGTCCAAGCCAATTCGTCTCCGTTTGCTAAAATTGCTTTTCCGGATAATTTTTCCGGTTTTTCGATAAATCCGGTTAAACGAGTAAAATTACCTTTTATAGTATCAGAAGGTTTAATCAATAATGAAACCCAGTTTTTAGAAACAGAAAAAGTACTGTTTACCTTTTTAGCATCAGCCGTAGTAATCTCAGATTTTGGAGCTTCAGCAGTTCCGTCAATTTTCCATTTATAACTATCTTTTCCAACAGTTAAATCATAATTACCACGAATATCTTTGGCATTAATATCATTAACTACGTATTTAGTTCCTTGAACCCAGTTTTCGAATAGAATAGTTTTTTCGTCAAAGATTTCACCGGATGTAATTACAAAATTGGCATAACTTCCCGTTTTTAAACTTCCTACTTCATTACTTTTTCCAAGAATTGCTGCCGGAATTGTAGTCAAAGCTTCTAAAGCTTTTGTTTTATCAAAACCATATTTAATGGCTTTCAATAAATTAGTTTTAAAGTCCTCCGTCTTTTTTAATTTATCAGTCGTTAAGGCAAAAACGACTCCGTTGTCCGAAAGTACTTTAAGATTTGTTGGCGCCTGATTCCAGAAACGCATATCAGCCAATTCGATTTGGTTTGATAAATACGGATTTGAAACATCATAAGCTTCAGGAAAACTTATCGGAATAATATATTTAGCGTTCGTGCTTTTAATTTCTTCGATTCTTTCAAATTCATTTCCGCTTCCTTTTATAATATAGTTTAAACCGAATTCTTTAGCAATTTTAGCTGCTCTTAAGCTGTTTAATTTATCTTCTGTAGCAAAAATTTGAACTAATTTTTCATTGCTTGCCAAAGCTTCAAGAGATAAATCTTTAGTCTCAGAATTGCCTTTTTTATACCAATCAAGGTCTAAATACATCTGGCGTAACAAAGCCATCATACCCATTAAAGAACTTGGATATGCCTGATTTGTCAAGTTACTTCTTGTAAACGCAAAGTGATTGGTTACTTTATTGGCAATAATCCTTTTATTGTTTTCGGCATTATTCAAGGCAACCAAAATTCCGGTTCCTTGTGCAACTCCGTCAGGAATATGAGTTCCAACAACACCAAAGCCAGCTTTTAATAATTCTTCGGCCTTTGTTTGATCGTATTTAAAAGTTTCATATGTATTTACTTCAGGGCGAATACTTTCGTTCCAGTAATAACCAACTCTTTTAGTGTCGTACAAAGGATCCTGATCATATCGATTATTACCTTTTGGTTTTTCGACCCCAAAACTGGTGTAGATATCTATAAATGAAGGATAAATTGTTTTTCCTGCGAGATCAATTGTAATGCTGTTTTTAGGAATTGCAATATTATTTCCAACGGAAACCACTTTGCCGTCCTGAATTAGTAAAGTTCCTTTTTCGATTTTTTGCGTTGGGGTTACATAAATCGTGGCATTGGTAAAAACAGTGTAGTTTTTGTTTGTATTATGAACAGTTTCATTAACTGGAAAGTAGTCCTGCGCGTACGTTTTTGTTAAAAATACACTCAGAAAGAGTAGGAATAGGGCTTTTTTCATAGTTTATTTGCAAATTTGTTGCTAAAAATATGAAATATATGTTATCTAAAATTCATTTTTTTGAATGATTTTTCTTTATTTAGATGATTTTTAACTAACACGCTGATAAGTAGTACTTAGAGAATAATATGGAAAATAATAATATAATAAAATGGGGAATTATTGGGTTAGGAAATATGGCATATCAATTTGTTCCCGATTTAGTAAAAGTAAGTGATGCCGAGTTATGGGCTGTTGCTTCGAGAAATAAGTATGAAGCAATGCAATTTGCAGTGAGGTATTCTTGCGGTCAATCTTATGGTTCTTATGAAGAGCTTTTTAAAGACCCAGAGGTTGATATTGTCTACATCGCAACTCCTCACGATTCGCATGCCGAATTATCGATCAAAGCATTAGAACACGGAAAACATGTTTTGTGCGAAAAGCCAATCGCGCTATCTTATAAAGATGCGATGCGAATGATTGAAGCTTCAAGAAAACACAATAAGTTTTTTATGGAAGCGTTCTGGACGCGATTTATTCCGTCGGTTAAAGAGGCTTTAGAAAAAGTAAATCAGGGGATAATTGGTGATGTAAAGTATGTAAAAGCTGATTTTGCTTTTTATGCAGATGAGAAAAAGGGAGGTAGACTTTTTGATAAAAGTCTTGGCGGCGGAGCTTTATTTGATATTGGAGTATATCCGTTATTCCTGTCTTATCTATTATTAGGTATTCCTAAAGAAATTATTGCAAAATCGATCTATAATGCTAATGGAATCGATTTGCAAACTTCCATGATTTTGCAATATGAAAATGCACAATCGATTTTGCATGCTTCAATAGTTTCAGAATCAGATATGAAAGCAACAATTAGCGGAACAAAAGGTCATGTTCAGCTTAATTCTCCATGGTTTGCGCCCAATGGATATTCTGTTGTTAAAGAAGAAAAAGAATCCCAATATAGTTTGCCAAATTTTGGAAAAGGATACACTTATGAAGCTATTGAATGTCATAAATGTATTCGAAACAATCAAATCGAAAGTGAACTTTGGTCACATCAGAATAGTCTGGATTTAAGTAAAATTGTGGAGGAAATAAAGAATCAGATTGGGTTAGAGTTTTAGAAAATTATATATTTGAAGTTAAATAATAGTAGATTTTATTACAGATAAATATATGATTAAGAAAACAGAATATCTTGCAAATAAAATAAATCAGTTTATTGAGAAATACGGAGAAGTACCCCCACATTGGATTTTTAAACCAGACACACATCCTTATAGTATTATTTGGAGAATAGGAAGTGGTGATGAATTTTGCGACTGTTTTTATATTTGGTTTGAAGAAAATTGTAAAACAACTGAAGAAAAAATCGATTATTTTAAGAAATATAATCCACCGCCAAGATGGTTAGCATCAGTAATCGACGATATCTGGGATCTGGAAGGTTGGAATGAACCATTTTTTGATTATACACCCTATTTAAAAAAACTCGAGGAACTTGGGTTTACAGGAACATCTGAATATGAACAAGATTTAGATGATGAAAAATGGTTAGATAAAGAATAAAATATCAAATATTTATTTTTGTGAAAGACGAAAGAATTGCTAAAAACAAAAATCGGGTTAAGTTTTACTTAACCCGATTTAAAATTTAATTACTGTGTTTTAATTAAGTAATTCTATTATTTCATGTTGTTCTGTGATAGTTGCAAGAGAAATCGCAGTATGTCCTTGTGCCGAAATTGATTTATCTGCTCCGTTTGCTAATAAAAATTTCACAATATCAATATGTCCTCTTTCTGCAGCTCTGTGCAATGCCGTAAATCCTCTATCGTCCTGAATATTAATAAGAGCTCCATACTCCAGAAGAAGTCTTACTTTATCCATTTTATTCGATTGTACAGCATTCATTATAGGCGTGGCACCTTCATGCGTTAATGCGTTTGGATCAGCTCCTAATTCTAATAATTTTGCCATAGAACCAATAGTTTCCGGAGCGATTGACCAATGCAAGGGCGCTAATCCGTCTCCGGCTAAGGCATTTAAATTTGTTCCTTTATTAAATTCGTCTTCGATTTCTTGTATTTCTCCACGTGCAACCGCTATATGCAGTAAGGAATGTGTACGCAAAGGCGAATCAGAAACAGGTAAAAAATCAGTAGTAAAAATTCCTAATTGCCCCATATTTCCATAAGTCGAAAACGCCCATTTACTTGCAAGATCTGTGTCGTTTTCATATTCAGCAGGGATTGGAGCAGGAATAATCTCTCCGATCGAATGGCTAATTAAAATAAAATTAAGAATAGCTTTTGTAAGTTCCGGACTTTCATCTTCTGTAAATTCACCTGTAATAGATTCGACAATAAGTTGATTGCCTTTTTGAATGGTTTTGGCAACGACCAAAACTTCTCTTAACCAGCTGCGAATGAAAATTAGAAATTCACCATCAAAATAAACTGCCCATTTATTTTCCATTGTATCAGGTGTAAACAAAACTCCCGGATAAAGCGCCTGATCAATTTTAAACGAAATATTTGCAGCTATAGTTTTTGTGTTTTCAGGTTTTAGACCAAAAAAAGAAGTGCCACTTTCACCACCATAAGAAATTGCATTCATCGCCATTTGTTGATTTGCTGAAGTCGAAATCATGGTTTGACTAAAAGGACGTAAATCCAAAAGGTCATATCCCCAAGGATTTTCTGCAGCTGCGATCCAGGATAATTTTATTTCATCAGATGATTCTTTGTCCTCTGGTATTATGTGTTCTTCTAATTGTGGTATTTTTATTTCAGCTTTTTGTTCTTCTGGTTGCTGTATTTTTGGTGCTGATTTTTGCTCTTCACTCAGTTCTGCTTTTTGTTCTTCTTTATTTTTTCCGAAAAGTTTTTTAAAAAATGACATGGTTTTTAGGTTTTGATTGATATAAATTTAGGTTTTGGAAAACGAATATAACAATTAAAAACTATAATCAACTTTAGGGTAAGATTTATTAAAATTAATTTAAAGGTTAAATTATAAAGAATATAAAGAAAGAAAATATTTACAAAAAATGATATTTTGTTTTCATAATTAGATACATTTACATTCTTGATAAAGATTGATTATGTTAGTAAAAGTTTACGGAAGTGCTGTTTTTGGGGTCGAAGCGACAACAATTACGATAGAAGTTCATATGGATAAAGGTATTGGTTATCATTTAGTTGGTTTGCCGGATAGTGCGATAAAAGAAAGTAGTTTTAGAATTGCTGCTGCTTTAAAAAACAACGGATTAAGTTTGCCGGGAAAGCGAATTACAATCAATATGGCGCCTGCCGATTTGCGAAAAGAAGGTTCTGCCTATGATTTGCCTTTAGCAATGGGAATATTAATAGGTTCTGATCAGATTAAAGCGCCTGAAATCGAAAAGTATATTATTATGGGCGAACTTTCTTTAGACGGAAGTTTGCAGCCTATTCGTGGCGCTTTGCCAATTGCCATAAAAGCAAAAGAAGAAGGCTATCTTGGTTTTTTTCTCCCTATCCAAAATGTAAAAGAAGCTGCAATTGTAGCCGGATTAAACGTCTACGGAGTCGAAAAACTACAAGAAGTAATTGATTTTTTTGCGGGAAAAGGAACGCTGGAACCAACCGTTATCGATACACGTGCAGAATTTTATAAAACACTGGATTTTCCTGAGTTTGATTTTTCGGATGTTCGCGGACAGGAAAGTATAAAACGCTGTATGGAAATTGCTGCTGCCGGAGGACACAATATTATTTTGATTGGTCCGCCCGGAGCAGGAAAAACGATGCTTGCCAAAAGAGTGCCAAGTATTTTACCGCCAATGACTTTGCGTGAAGCACTCGAAACCACTAAAATTCATAGTGTTGCCGGAAAATTAAAAGAAGTCGGATTAATGAATCAACGGCCATTTCGAAGTCCGCATCACACCATTTCGAATGTTGCACTTGTTGGCGGAGGCAGTTATCCTCAGCCGGGCGAGATTTCGATGGCGCATAATGGTGTTTTGTTTTTGGATGAATTACCGGAATTTAAAAGAGACGTTCTCGAAGTAATGCGTCAGCCGCTTGAAGATCGTGAAGTAACTATTTCGCGCGCAAAATTTACCGTAACTTATCCATCGTCGTTTATGTTGGTGGCGAGTATGAATCCAAGCCCAAGTGGTTTTTTTAATGATCCAAGTCAGCCCAATACTTCGTCGCCACACGAAATGCAGCGTTATTTGAGTAAAATTTCAGGACCATTATTAGATCGGATTGATATTCATATCGAAGTAACTCCGGTTCCTTTCGAAAAATTGGCCGATGATCAAAAAGCAGAAAGTAGCGTCGAAATCCGAAAGCGTGTTACAGCAGCACGAGAAATTCAAACCAAGCGTTTTGAAGAAATAGAAAATATACATTATAATGCACAAATGAGCAGTAAACTGATTCGGGAATATTGTGCGCTCGATGAGCAATCGAAACAATTACTGAAAACCGCAATGGAACGGCTGAATCTTTCGGCACGAGCTTACGACAGAATCCTGAAAGTTTCCAGAACTATAGCGGATCTGGATGCTTCGCCAACTGTAATTTCGCAACATATCGCTGAAGCTATTCAATACAGAAGTCTCGATCGCGATGGATGGCTAGGGTAGGACTTTGATTGTGTTTTTTACCGCAAAACACGCAAAGTTGTTTTGTTTAGGATTGTGATTAGTAAACGCAAAGTTCGCAAAGCTATGTCTAGATATAGCTTTGCGAACTTTGCGAAAAACCTTGGCGTGCTTTGCGGTAAAACCCTCACTCAAACTTCAAACTTGCATTTCTGGACATTAAATAAGAAGTCAGTTTTTTTATTTTCCCATTTTGCATTTCGAAAACATCACAAAAAACAGCGTCTAATATATTGCCATTTTTTATGTTTCCTTGTACCGCGCCTTCTGCGATTACGATATCATTTTCTTCGATAAGTTTTATAATTTGAATCGTGGGACTTCCAACAAAATTATCATTTTCGATTTCCTTGTCAAATGCTTCTTTACCAACATGCTGATAAATTCCGGGCATTTCCCAAACAACATCATCCGTAAGGCACGCAAGAATTCTTGCATGATCGCTTACTCTAAATGCTGCCATATATTCGTTTACGGTTTGTTTATTTGGTGTCATAATCAAACAAATTAAATCTAAAATTACTGATTTTTAGAAATATTCCAAAAGCTTATTTTTCTTCTGGTTTCAAAACCTAGTTTCTCATAAAGTTTAATTGCTCCAATATTACTTTCGACAACATGCAAATAAGGAATTTTATTCTGGTCAAAAATCCTATTTACAACATGAGCAATTAATTGTTTTGCATAACCTTTTCCGGTATGATCCGGATGTGTTATTATGGCGCTGACTTCGGTAAAATCACTCATTTTCATGCGTTCGCCCGTAATAGCAATTAATTGATTGTCTTTGAAAATTCCAAAATAATCTCCCAATAAAGGAGTTTTATTTTTAAAATATCCCGGCTGAACCAAATTCACCAAATTGCATAATTCTTCGTTATGAATTTCGGTAAGTTTGATGATTTCAGTTTCTACTGACAATTCAATTTTTTCGTGTAAAATCATTTGGAGACAAACCAGTTCTTTTACAATTTTTAAAGAATCAGCAATTTCAGGTTTTTCTCCAACAACAAAGAAACTTTCTGCTAAAGCCGAATATTGATTTGTTGCTTCTATCGTAGTTTCAAGTGCTGTAAAACCTCCAAACGGACAATAATCCGGATTGTAAAATTTGGTTCCGTTATAATCAATGGCAAATTCCTGATGGGTTTCAGATAGTGAATTCCAAACCGGATTGTCTAGTTTATTTTCTTCTAAGTTTTTCATTACTATAAAATTTGTTTTCTGTCATTTTCAAGATTCCTATTCTTGTATTGGATAAAAAAAGCGGAAAGAATTTGAAACGGCCGGATGCAAAATAGTAGCATGATTTTCTTTAGGGAAATAGTCGAAATATACTTTTATGTTTTTACTTTTTGTCGCCTTAATTTTTTCGGCTAATAAGTTAGCATCAACTTCCATAACTCTCGGAATTTCGGTTGGAGTTAAACCTTCTTTTCCAACTGCGATATAAATATCTGTTTGTTGTGCAAAGTTTTCCTGAAAAATTGGACTATCCAGATTTAATATAGAACCATTATTCCACCAAATACTTGGGCTCACGATCACATATTTATTAAAAAGCGTTGGTTTCTTTAATAGAATTTCAGTTTCTAAAAGTCCACCCAGCGATTGACCAATAATCGTTTTAGAAGCTGTGGTTTTATATTTTTTATCAATAAATGGCTGTAATTCTTTTTCGATAAAAGCAATAAATTTATCCGAATGTCCAGTGGTTGGAAACTTTTTTTGATCTTTCTCGATAGTTGTCGGAAACGTAAAATCTCTTCTTCTATCAACCGTTGCAATTCCCACAACAATAGATTTTGGAACCTGATTGATCCATTCAAAACTATTAAACTGAACCAATCCTGCAATGTGAATAAAATCTTCATCTGCCGAACCATCCAATAAATAAATTACAGGATATTTTGTGGCATCTTCTGATTTATAGCCATCAGGAAGATAGATATTCAGGATTCTTTTTTCGCCTAATTCTTGTGATTGAATTTCATCGATAACTCCCAATACAAAAGGTTTGGTAGTTTCTGTTGTTTTTGATTTTTTGGCTTGACTAAAAATTAAAGTTGAAGATAGAAGTAAAAGGGCAAGGATAATAGTTTTATTCATTTTGTGATATTTAATAACCTCTTCAGGTCATTGTGGTATTGATTTTTTAGATTTTTAGAACGACTTTCTAATAAAGCTAAAATACAACTTTTGCAGAGATTATATTGTAAAAAAAATCCCGTTTGTCAATAAACAAACGGGATTTAGTAAATAAATTATAAAACTTATTTTGCTCTTGAAGCAAAGATTTTGTCCAAACCTTCTAATGCAATAGTAAAACCTTCTTTGAATCCCATCTCGATAATTTTCTCCAAATCAGATAAATTATCATGTTTAATAGCAATGTCAACAATAGTCGAATCGACTTGTTCAGAGAAATCCACATTCCATTTAGATCTCGGAAAATCTACGTTTAGATTACCTTCGCTATCGCAAAAAGCATCCAAATATTTAAAATTTGATTTTGGAGTTATAGAAGTAAAATCAGCAATTGCCCAATGTTCTTCGCCTTGAGGACCAACCATTGCATAAAGTCTGCGTCCGCCTTCTTTAAAATCCATGCTTTTCGTTCTGGCTTTCCAAGGTGATGGCGCCCACCATTGATCCAGTATTTCGGCCTCAGTCCACGCAGACCAAACATTTGCAAGAGATGCATTAAATTCACGTTTTACGTTTACCGTGCTATTTTCTTTGTCCACGGTAAAATTCATCAATAGATTAGATTTCATTTTCTTTAGATTTTAGATTCATTAATACTTGATCAAGCTGAGTAAAACGGTTTTCCCAAATTTCCTTGAATTGTTCCAGCCATTTGTCAACTTCTTTCATTTTGTCAATTCTAAGTTGATAATAAATTTCGCGACCCATTTTTTTCTCATCCAATAATTCACATTCATTGAGAATCTTGATGTGTTTAGAAACGGCTTGTCGTGTTGTATTAAATTTTTCTGCAATAGCATTTGGAGTCAAAGCATTTGTTGCCACCAATACTAAAATTGCTCTGCGGGTCGGGTCAGCAATAGCCTGAAAAATATCTCGTTTCATTTTTGATTTATTTAAATTAGCAACCAATCAGTTGCAAATATAAGCAACTTTTTGGTTGCGAAATATATTTTTTGATTTTTTTTTTTTGAAATATAATTGTTTTGGAAATTGAATTTGACTGTAGAGGCGCACAGCAGTGCGTCTTCGCCTAGTAATTATATTAATCTTTTATCATTTTATGGAGTAATACAATTTGGCCCAAATGATAATAACTATGTTCGATCATGGCTTCAATATTTCTTTTGTAGGTTCCGTATTTCTCATCGACAAAACCTTGTTCCAGTTTTTCATCAGGCATTTGTTCAATCAAAGTAGCAAATTCTTCGCTGTCTTTCCAGAATTTAGACAAAAATAAATCCCATTCTTCCTGTGAATTAATAGGAGGGAAGTCAAAACTAAATTTGTCTTTTATATCCAGACTTCCGCCTTTAAAAACAATATTGATTCCGTTGATATAATAGTGAATGTGCTGCGCTAAAAGAGCAATAGTGTTAAGATTCTTTATTGGAGTTGTTGCAATTTTCCAATCTAAATTCGTCAATTGCTCTTTGTAATTGGTATTTGCAACCCAGGTTCCATTTAAAATAATTTCTCTAAATCTATAGGCTATTTCAAGAGTGTTTTTCATAAAAGAGATAAATTATGATTTTGCAATTATTTGATATTTAGTTTTTTGAGTTACTAAAATACTATATTTTGAAGAAAATAGAGGAACTGGATTTTGTAATTTAAATAAAAAAAGACGCACAAGGCGTCTTATATAGGTAATATCTTTTACAGTAAATTGGTTTACTTTACTTCTGTACCTTCAAACTTTATTCTTGGATCGTTTACATTTACCAGTTCGTCTAATTCATAAACATTTTTGTAACCATATCCATAAAGATTAATATATGTTGGAATGTTTAATGCAAGCATAACTGGTTTGTTATTTTTATTTACTTTATTTTCAGAAGTTTTTTTAGGTAAAACTACTTTAGATGTAAAATCTATTTGATCGCCATTAAAATTATTATTGCAATAAATCAATATTTTTGTATTGGGATCTGGAATCAATTTAGATAGGTTTTCTTGTGTAAAGTCAGTAAAATCCAGATGTATAGCCCCTTTTAAATGTTTTCTATTATAACGAAAATCTGAACGAGAATCTAAAATGATAGTATTTTTTTCTTGGCTCATTTTAAGAAAAACATCAAGACTGACTAAACGATTTTCCCTTTCTTTTTCGATTTCTAGTACAAGATTTTTAAAATCACTATAATCTACTAATGCTTTGGGATAATGCTGCTGTTCATTTATAGATGTTATGTTAATAGCAGTTTGTGAATGAACAATATGACTTGTTAAACAAAAGAATACTAAATTTATAATTATTATATTTTTCATTTTAGATCAAATTTATTGTTTAGTTAATCACAATTTAATTCCTAATTCTATTCTTGACAATAATGTCTTTGAGTCGGGCTTTTAGATCTTCACCGGTATCAAAAACCATTTGCTCATTATTAGGAAACGGCACAGAACGTTTATTAAAATAATTCATATAATTATCGTCACAAGCATTTCTGTCTCCTTTGTAAGTCGAATAAACATTCTCAAAAATAAACTCGCTCGTAAGCGGGAATGATTGCATTAATTGATTCGTTTTCAAATCAACATAGTCAACTTTTGCAGTTACCTGACAAGATTTATATTGTCTGAATTCATATATATTCGCACGAAGTATTCTATAATTATCAACTTTTATTTCTTTGCCTAAGCTATCTTTTACAGGTCTTCCGCGACCGTCCAAAAGTGTTCTTACGCCATCTTTTACTTCTCTTTCCTTGATGAATTGCTTTTCTTTTATTTGTTCAGGCGAAATATTTATTTGTACAAAATTTACAATCAAACTATAATCATAAGTAACATTTTTTTGTCTCGCGCTGTGATAAACCGTCCATTTATCGTTTAAACCATAAGTTTGGATATCCAGTAAATCATCCTGAAGCTGTTTAGGAATCACCATATTGGTCACATTCGTAGCATAAATATCCACAAAATCAGTTCCTTTAAACTGCGCATCGTCCATCAATTTTTTGGCATTTTTGTAACCAGGATTTATACTTTCCAGATAGAAAAAATCATCATAAGCTTTTCTAAAATCCAGTTTGTTTTTTGATTTTAAAAGAGCCGAAGCATTCTCATACAAGTATTTAGACAAAGCATTTTTGCTGCTTACAATTTCATTAGAATAATTATCAAACGGAAAAGAAGCATTTCTTCCCTGTTTCAATAATTGCAAAGGCAATAAAGGTCTTATTTTTTCCTGACGATTATTCAATTGCATATATGTGTTATAAATACGTTCAGCATTTGCCGCATTTGCTTCTTTTGTCATCAAATCAAGATCGCGCAAATCCCTGTCTTTGGCTTTTGCAAAAGCTTCTTCCAGCAAATACACATAATCTTGTTTCCCTTTTGAGTCTTTTTTGGTTCTTAAAGCTTCGACAGCACGATCAATTGCAGCGTCATAATTTCCGTCACTTATTAAAGATTGCGTCGTTTTTACGCCACATGACGAGAGCGTTAAAAATAATATAGAAAACAGTAAAGTAATTTTTTTCATCCTAAAGACCATTGATTTTTCAAGGTGTAAATATATCGGTTTTTAGATGAAATCAAATAATGTAATTTTTAAATTTAAGGAGCAGAAGTTTTCGTTTTTACAATCACCTTTAGTCCCGCTTTCGCCTTTATCTCTCCATTTCATTACGAGGATATCGGCTCTATCGGGGCTAGATTAGAAGTTTATCATTTCATAAGTAAGGTAGAAGCGCACAACAATACGTCTTTCGGTATTTAATTTTACTTTGGCCAATACAAAAAATTAAACTTATGACCATCCGGATCAGAAAATCCAAAGAAATATCCTTTTCCATATTCTTGAGGTTCGGCAAAAATCTTTCCTTCGGCTTTTTTGACAACTGTAACCCATTGATCTACTTCCTCTTTACTTTCGGCAGAAAGCGAAAAAATAATTTCATTTCCAATATTTAAATCTGCCATTTCGCCATTGACAGCCCATTTAAACTGCTCTTTTACAAAAAAATGAATGATGAAGTCGTCGTCACCAAAAAGAAAACTTCGCAACTCATTGTTTGTATTATGTCCGTTTGGTTTAAATCCTAAATCAGTATAGAATTTGGTAGTTCTATCTAAGTTTTCTACACCAAAATTTGCCCATATTCTTTTCGTTTCCATAAGATTCACTTTTAAAAAATTAGAACTTAATTCAGATCATTAATTAATAATCGTGATATAAAATTATGAAAATTAAATTTCTATTACGGTTTTAAATACAACAACGGCGTCACCTTTTATTTGAATTAATGCAGGTTTATTATTTTCAACCAAAACTTTGACTGATATAGTACCAAGTCGGTTTACTTTTTCGCCTTGTCTTCCGTTGAATTCAAGTTTGTTATCTTTAAAAGAAACGATATTATTTTCGACCAAATAACCGCCCAAAGGTCCGTTTGCATTTCCGGTAACTGGATCTTCATTTATGCCAATTGCAGGCGCAAACATTCTGCCGTAAGTCAGGATATCTTTATTGTCAGAATCGAATGTAAAAACGAAATAACCATTGCAGTTAATGTGTTTGCTTAATTCGGCTAAGTCGCTGTATTTTGGAGACAAAGCATTGAGTTTTTCTCGGCTTTTAATTCCAATCATAACTTTTGAATGTCCTGTCGAAGCAATTTGAATTGGGCATTTTGTGTCAATATCAGCATTTTCAAGACCTAATGCTGCGATCATTTTTTGAGTAGTATCGTCATCAAATGTCGGACTAAGTTCAAAACTTCCTTGCGTCATCAAAACCTGATAATCTCCATTTTCTTTGATGATCTCAAAAGGCAGAATACCAATTTTGGTTTTCATTCTCAATACACAAGAATCTAAATTATCTTCGAGCGCTTTGGCATACATTGCGGCAATTGTAGCGTGACCACAAATCGGAACTTCTATACTTGGCGTAAAATATCGTATTACGCCATCGCAATCATTACTATCTGGCGAGAAAAGAAAGGCAGTTTCGGAGTTATTTAATTCTCTTGCGATTTGTTGCATTTCAGAATCCTGCAATCCGTCTGCGTTTACAACTACTCCGGCAGGATTTCCTTTGAATTTTTCTTTTGTAAAAGAATCTATTTGATATACAATAAGTTGTTTCATGATGTTAAATGGTTTGCGAAGAGATTTTTTTTGTTTGATAGGCAATTTCCCAAAATACAACCGAAAAAACAGCATTTGCTATCACTGATGTTTCGATATCATAAGGATCGTAGTTGGAAAACAAATGTAAATCTCCAAATTTTAATGCTAATCCCAAACTAACTGCGGCAATGATAATAGAATATCCAATATTGAATAATGGTGTCCATTTTAAGATGAAAAAGGAGTAAAGAAGATTTATTATCGTGAATCCAAAACCTAAAGTGATAAATAAATGATTAATTTTTAATTCGCTATCTAGTGACATTAAAAGTATAGTCGAAAAATAATATACTACAAGAAGTATTATATAGGCAAAAAATCGGTTTTGTAATTTCATTTTTTTCTAGTTTTCACGGGATAAATTGTGACCGAAAAGATAATCAAAAAAGCGATATTTACTTGGTAATTTGCTTCTTTTAACCATTAAATTTTATTTATTGATACTTGAATACAGATTATTCTTTTTATCAAAATATGGTGTAAGTTCCTTGTACGGAATTGTTATTTCAGAAATATATTCGCCGATTGGTTCGTTTTCTTCATTCTTATTTTTATCCAAAACATCGACTTTAAAAACGATGCCTTTAGTACTAAAATGAGAAAAATTAGAAGAATTAATTTTGCAATTTATTTTATGATAATCATAATTAGGCTTTTCAAAAGCAAGCCCGTATGTATATAATAAATCACCAAATCCGTTAGATAATATTTCCTTATAATTATCTACAATTTCTTTTTTATGATTGTTGCTATAAGTTAAAACAGCTTTATTGAAAGCATCTTGTTGATTTACTGTTATTAAGGAATTGAAATCGACTAATTCTATTTTGTTTAAATCGATATTTAAAAATTCATCATAAAGAGAACCTTTATCTCTGCCGTCATTTAGTTGAATATGATAAACAAGAATTTTATCTGAGCAGAAAACTGTTGTAGAAAGTTCTCCCGATTCATTATTAAGTTGTTTTTCCTCAGACAATTTTTGATGCAATTTTGATTCGGAATTCAAAGTGAAAATTTTCGAAAGATCAAGATGATCCACCCAGTTTTGGAATGTTTTATTTTCTTCAGAATTATCAAAAAGAGAATCTGGCTTATGAAATGTTATGCTGTTGTTCTTAAGATTTAGTTCTAAAATGTATTCACTGTTTTTTAAAATGAGTTTATTTAGTGCGTCAAAACGTTTTCCATTTTTATCTGAAAACAATTTAATAGCTCCATTTTTAAAAGTGCTTATGTCATTAAAATAATAGTCTTTATACTTAAGATCAGCACAACTAATTTCCTTTTTCGTCTGCGAATAAGCAAAGATTGTTGATAATAGAAAAATTAAAATTGTTTTCAGATTCATTCTTTACTGCTTTCTATTTTTCACCTGATAAACAATTTCCCAAAAGATAATCGGAAAAACTGCATTTGCCATCAAAGCTGTTTTAATACCATATTCGTCATATTTTGTAAACAGATGTAAATCTCCAAATCTCAAAGCCAGGAATAGGGATAAAGCTGCAATTATAATAGAACAGATTATACTTAATAAAGCTTTCCATTTTAAGACAAAAAGCGAGAAAATAATATTTATGATAAAAAAACCGCAGCCCAGAGTTATAAATCTATGGTCTTTTAGTTTTTCCCCTAATGCAAGTAAAAGTGAAGTTGAAAAACTATAGGTAAAAAATAATAGAGAGTAAAGTAGGATTCGTATTTGTAGTTTCATTTTGAAATTTATTTTTGGTTTGACGAAATTACAAATTAAAAATGAAGCTAGGATTAGGATAGATTTTAAAAATGTATTTTGTTTATTCTAATCTAGCGTCAGCCGAAGAAGTTTTTACTACAATTTATCGCGTTTCATTCTTTCTATTTGTCGTTTGTGTCGAAGGATATGAACAATGGCGTGTTCTGTAATTTGTTCAATATCGTAGCATTGTCCCCAACTAGTTTGCATTTTTAAAGAATTGACGGGCTGTTCTAATTCATCGTCTTTAATTTCTTTGAAAACATTTTCGGTAAAGGCAAAAACATCCGTTAAGTCGTTTAAATATTCGGCAATAGTCAAACGAAGAATCTTTTCAGGTCGTTCAACATTATTTTCTTTATAGTTATGAATGCTTATGGCATAACTATAACCGGAACTTACAACATGAGTTAGAATTGTTTGTATAGATCTACAATCTTCGTTTGTTGTTTTTTCGTCTAAGATCTTTGTCAAAACATTATCAGGAATATCTTTAATGACATTTTTAAGATCTGAAATTGTCTGCTCATATATGTCAAGCAATGCTCCAACTGCGCCTTGTCTGTTCATTTTTTGGTTAGTTTTTTATTGTAAAATAGCGTCTATTTTGGCTTTTTATTTTTCTTTGATTACGCTATGCGGATGAAAAATTTCAGATAAATATAATTAATTTTTACAATTCTCAGATTGAATTAAATCCAAATCCGAACCATATTTTTCGCGATATCCTAGTTTAAAAGCGGTTTCAATATCTAGACAGGCTTTTTTAACCTCTTTTAAATTTAAATATATCAAAGCTCTGTTTCTATAGGCATATGAATTTTCAGGAAAAAGTTTTAGCGATTTATTAACGTCTTCCATAGCTTGTTTTGTAAAACCCAGTTTTAGGTTAGAATAACTTCGATTGTTGTATGGTAAAGGTGCATCAGGCTCATCTTTTATAATTTTGCTGAATATTTTTTGAGCTTCTTTATGATTTTCTTTTTGTTGATATAGAAATCCCAGATTATTCCAAATATTATTTAAATTAGGATTTATTTTAACTGCTTTTTCGGAATAGAATATGGCTTTGTCGAATTCTTTTTTGTCAAAATTTATCTGAATTAAGATGAGAATTGTAGAAAGATTTTGGCTGTCTAATTCTAGTGATTTTTCGAAATTATGAGAAGCGCTTATTTGTAAATCTCTTTTCAGATCAATCATTCCTAACGAATAATAAACAGAACTTTTAATAGAATCGTTTTTAGAAAGCGGAATGTATTTCGAAAAGGAATTATAGGAATTTGATAAATCGTCTAATTTAAATTCAAGTGTAGCTTTTAATAATAATAACTGGTTTGTTTCTAAATCTTTTTCGTCAATTGTGTTTAGTAAATTTAAGGCTTCTTTATCTTGTTCTTTTTCGGTTAAAGGCAAGATTCTTTTTATAATCGAATACGTTTCTTTTGAGATAATAGTACTATCAAGAGTAGCATTAATTTCATAGTCCATAGAAGTTTCTATTTCTATAGGACTTGTGCTTTTTACAAACGTTTGTTTTTGTGTTATTTTTTGAGCATTTAAAAAATGACAGCTAAGAAAAAGTAGTAGTAGAATAGAAGTTAGTTGTTTCATCCGTTTGATTATGTTATAAGAAGAAGGTCTTTATAAATTAATTATCGCAAGTTTTAGACTTTGTTTTTTATTAACCCAATTAAAAGTGTCATGCTTAATGAAATTAATACTAAAAGAATAGCAACAGGAATATTGTCTTCAAAATCAAAATTATGGTTGAGATATTGTATTGTAAAATCATACAATCCATAAAACAGAAAAATAATACTTACGAAAACCAGACTAATGATTGTAATACGCAAAGTATTTCTAAGTATTGATTTTAACTGATAATTTTTATTTAAAATGGTTAATAAAATTGCAGTAAGAATTGCAAATCCTATGAATGCATAATCGCTAATTTTATTTTCAGTATTATGTCCAGCCGCACCAACCATAAATTTAGCAAATAAAAAAAGGGGCAAAATCAAGATTAATATTGCTCTGTAAATTTGAAGGCTTATTTTGTAGATGTTTACCATTTATTTTTTATAACTATGCTTTTGTTCTTATTGCAAAAGTGCCTCTATTTTGGCTTCAGATTTTTCTCTGATCACACTATCGGGATGAAAACTCCAAATGATTAGAAATTTTCCTTTTGCAAGATATTCTTCGGGATGTTCATCAGTTGGCTGACCGTCTTTTCCCCAAAGTAATCCTTGTAGAAACCTGTCGCCTTTGAATCTGTTTTCGAATTCAAAATACATGATAGAGCCGCTATCTTTTTTGCTTTTGAAACTTTGAATTTCTTTGCTTTTTACAACTCCAACAATGTTGCTGTAAGTTGCAATATCATTATAAAATGTGCAAGCCTGAGGAGTAACACAATTGTGACCGTCGCTATTGGTGTAGGTTTTTGGAATTTCTTTTGCTTTTAGTTTTAAATCAGCAATTGTCTGGCTGAATAAATTGGTAGAAAGTAACAGGAATAATACCGACAGGGGAATCGTAATTTTCATTGTTTTTGATTTTAGTTTATCAAGCTAAAATAGTTTTTTTATTTGATTTTGTTGAGTTTGATTTTTGGTTGAAGAATAAAAAAAAATTAATAAGCTTGCTCGAGCGCAATATCATTAAGTGAAGCGGAAATCTACAAAATTACCTAAAAGTTTAATCACGAAATTAATTAGAAAAATCCGTTTTTATCAGCGTTTTCGCTTTAGCGAATCAGTAAAATCAGTGTCTAATTTTGACGCGGATAAAACAGATTTACTTTGTAAAACGCGGATAAAAACGGATTTTATTTTCTAAAAACTTAACTTAATGACATTGTGTGCGAGCGGTATGCTAAAGCAAACTTGGAATTATGCTAATAAAGTTAGACCTGTTAAATCAGCTTTTCCGTTTTTAAGAAATTCATAAGTTATTCGGTCAGCCTGACAGTCAATAAATTGAATGCCTTTTAGTTTTTTGCCTTTAAAAAAAGTATTTGTAATTGTTGCGTTCTTAAAAGTGACTTTTGTAAAAGAGCAGTTTTCAAAAGAACATTCTTCTATTTTACCATTAAAAACTACATCAGAAATATGCGATAATTTAAATGCCGATAGGTTCCAAACAGCATTTTCTATAATACATTTTTTAAGTTCCGATGTTCTTAATTCAACCCCTGAAAAATTCGCCTTTGAAAAATTACAGTTTTTAATTTCACTTGACGAAAATTCTGTGTCTATCAATAAACATTCAATAAACTGATTGTTGTCTAGATTAGAAGTCTGAATTTTACTGTTTCTCAAATCTGAATTAGAAAAATCGCAACCTAAAATATTGTTGGATTTAAGTATTAAGTTCGACAAATCAGAACCAATTAATTTACAGTTCTTCATATTTGAAGTGCTGAATTTGTCTTTAAGATTACTTAGTCCTGAAAAGTCTGCGTCGACCCAGTTTCCTGATGACATATTCCAACTTAAACCTAAAGTAGTTTTAGGTTTTGTTGCCGGAGTTTCTACAGATTCCTTTTTGGTGGTTTCAAATTGGCTTTCTGAAACATTAGATTTGAAGGTTTCGGAAAAGTAATTTAAGTCTACACCAAGAATTTCGGCAATTCTATTTAGTGTAGAAATGTCGGGCATTGATTCACCTCTTTCCCATTTTCCAACTGCTTGTGAACTAATTGACACTTGTTGTGCAAGGTCTGCTTGCGAAAGGTTATTTTTCTTTCTGGCTGCGGAAATTTTATCGCCTACTGATTTTGAATTTAGCATCATAATTATTTTTTTAGTTTGACACTGCAAAGCTATATTGGCTCATTCTCTGTTTGCAAATAAAGTCCGCTACCAATAGTTGTTATTACGCTACTTATAGTTGTTATTGACAACCTGTGGTGGTTTTTGGGCTTTTTGTAAACTTTGAATTTATTTTATGTTTTATTTGTGCTTTGCGAAATCTCCGGATTTTGTACCCGTTTCAATATTCTTTTTGATTTGTTTTTATGTCTACTACTTCGCTACGATGCGAGGAGACTTCGCAGATCTGGGGTAAAAAGGTTGTGTTATTCATCATCTTTGAGATACCTGCTGTCAAAATAAATTTTGTATTCCATTGTGTTTTTTTCTTTATAAAGGTCCTCTGTTTTTTTGTCTTTCATTTCAACAAAATAATCCTCGCTTAAAAAATCGACACAGCCATAAATATGTTTACGATCAGATTTGTTATTGGGTAATTTGTTGAGAACAAGTTTTGAAGTTCTTGTATAAACGAGTATTTCGCTTTTAGCATCTACCTGGTCTCTACTTGTAAAATAAGATGGATAACCCCAAGACATACGTAATTTTACTTCGGCAGTTTTGTTTGGAAACACTTTAGCAACGAAACCATATCTTTGAAATCTAGAGCCAAACCCACCTTTAATAATAAGTGTGTCATTTTTGTAATAATGATTGCACATAAAGTCTTTTTTTGTGAAATCATTTTTTAGATGATCATAAAATATAGTGTCTTCAACCATATTTTTTCCTCTATAAACTGTTCCATAAATCGAATCTATCGCATATTGTGATCCGTTGTTTGTTGTATTTATATTTTCAAGAGCCAACGCTTTTATTTTTGGGTCTAAAATTATTTTGATTGTTTTTTGAGAATAAATAAAACTTGCTGATAAGATAAAAAATAATGTGAGTAGATTTAATTTCATAGGTTTAAAATTTGGATTGGAATTTTGGTTATGTAAAAAAAAAAGCACAAAATAAAAAGATATTTGTGCTTTTCGTAAAAATTATATTATTGAAGAGTTATTTCCCTTTTAGTAATTTTTCTAAATATTCTACTTTGTCTTTTTCAGCCTGAACCAAACGTTCGTAAAGTTCTACAACTTTATCAAGTGGGTTGAAATTACAAATTATTATGTCCAAAATTGCTGTTTGAAACATAATCATTAAAAGTATTAAAATAATTAAAGACATTTTCTTCTGAAAAACTTTCAATAGCTTCTACCGTAACACCAAGTGCTTCTGCAATTTTTGATAGTTTTGTTTCATCAATTTCTTCGCTTCCTTCAATACCAGAAATAGTTTGTTGGTTTGAACCAATTGCTTGTGCAAGCGCTTCTTGTTTCATACCTCGAAGTTCTCTGATTCGGCTAATGTTTCTGCCAATATGTTTTGGTTTTGCTGCTGTGCTCATAAATTCAAAGGTATTTATTTTTTTTTTTTGAAAAATGTAGTTTTATTCTAATTGTTGCTTTCGTCTAATAATTTAAACTTGTCAATTTTTGATGATATTGCATCTGAAAAATCATTTGTTAATTCTAGTGATTTTTTTAATTTTAGAATAAAATCTTCAAGTTGAATCATTAATTTTTTTTTCGCTTGATTGATGTCAACTTGAATTCTAGGTAATTCTTTTACACTCGTGTAAAATCCTTCCATAGCATTAATTGCACGCGGTGTATTCTTTCTTAAAATAAGAATAGCTTTTTTTGCTTCTTCTAATTCAGCTATCGTATTTTCAGTGTAAAATTCTTCAGTTAAATTAATGACATTTGTGCCTGCTTTAATTGCTTCTTCGAAGCTATTATAAAATATAGGGCTTTCAGTTTCCAATCTATTAGAATAATCGTTTAGTAGTTTAGCGGATCTCTTGAGAAGCTCATTAATTACGACAGGATTTGCATTAGATGTTTGAGATATTTTTGTAATTTGACTAGCTTTTTCTTCCATTTCTTTTCCAATCAATTCAGTATAATCATTGATTTTTGTTAATGAAGCTGTAGAATCATAGAGCAAACTTTGATACATTTCACTGTAGTCCAAAATTCCTAAATCATCTTCAATTGAATTATTTGTAATTATTGGAGTTATCTCAGTAATTCCATTTTTATGTTTCTCAATGATAGTATTTAATCTTTTAGGAATATGAATTCGCAGAGAATTTTTGAAATCATCAACAGAATTAAAGTCCGAATAAAGCATTTTTTGCTCTTGTAATGATTTTTTAAACTCTCTAATCTTTATTAATTCTTCTGGGTCAATTTCATTTATAGTTTTCGGAACTGCATTTTTGAAATAAAATAGTATTTGAACTGAATTATTATCTGCATTATATTTTTTAATAGCATTATTAAATTCTTCTTGTGTTCCTGATTCAGCTTCATCTGTTCGTGTTCCAAATTTTTTCCAAATCATTCCTAAAAAAAGATCGTAATCACTTCCAATATCTTCAGTGATTATTTTTTGTGGGTGAAAATTAGATATGCCTGGAGCTGAATGAGTTTCCCATTTTAATAATTCGATAACTATATTATTCACAGGGGAATATGTTAAATTTAGTTCGGAGATAACTTCTTCCACAGCGAATCTTTCCTCTTCTAAATCTGAAGGAGAAGCCAAAAAAATAGAATATTTAGTAATTTGTTTTGCCATAATATTTGTTTTTGTTATGAATTAGTTTGATTCTGAATTAATTATATAACTATTTGTTTCAATGTTTTTTATAATCTTTTTAATATTATGATTTTTGTAATCAATTTCGCTAATTTAAACTTTTTTTAAATATAAATATTATTGTATTAAATTATAAACTAGATTTCAAAATAATATCATTTTAAATGGAAGATTTTGCTGATTTTTTTACGAAGATCTGCTTCGTCTGTTCGCTATCGCTCGGGTCTCCTTTTGGTGGAAATTACAAAATTGAGCTGATAAAATCCGCTTTAATCTGTGTTTTTGCGAAGCTAATCCGAGTCATCTGTGTTCTATATTACCGATTTTCTTTGTGGAGTTTCTTGTGAAGATTCCTCATTCTTCGGAATGACAAACGTTGTGGTTACTTTGCGGAGGCTTCAACTTCGCTCATTCTGACATGACTTCGCTCAGTCTGACAAACGCATAGAAATCTAAAATCTGAAACAAAAAAATCCCGCTTCAATTAAGAAACGGGATTCAATAGATATTCTCTTTTTTTTATTTTAAACTGTTGCAGCAACTTCTTGTGGCAACGGAATTTGATTTTTAAGCAAATCTTCAAAAGTTTCGTGTTGGCGGATTAAGATTCCTTTTCCGTCTTTCCATAAAACTTCTGCTGGTTTGTATCTTGAATTGTAGTTTGAAGACATTGAGAAACAATATGCTCCGGCGTTTCTGAAAGCCAGAATATCACCTTCAGTAATTTCAGAAATTCTGCGGTTGTTTGCAAAAGTATCAGTTTCGCAAATGTATCCTACAACCGAGTAAAAACGCTCTTTTCCTTTTGGATTAGAAATGTTTTCGATATGGTGTGAAGATCCGTACAACATTGGACGAATTAAGTGGTTGAAACCACTGTCAACTCCAGCAAAAACTGTTGATGTCGTTTGTTTTACTACGTTTACTTTTACTAAGAAATGACCTGCTTCGCTCACCAAAAATTTTCCTGGTTCGAAAATCAAAGTTAAATCTCTGCCGTATTCTGTACAGAAAGCATTGAACCTTTTTGATAGTTTTTTACCTAATTCTTCGATGTCAGTTTCGATATCGTCTTTTTTGTAAGGAACTTTGAATCCGCTTCCGAAATCCAAAAACTCTAAGTCTTTGAAATGTTTTGCGGTATCAAACAAGATTTCAGCTGCATACAAAAATACTTCGATATCCAAAATATCAGATCCTGTGTGCATGTGAATTCCCACGATGCTCATTTTTGTGTTCTCAACAATTCGCAAGATATGTGGAATCTGATGAACAGAAATACCGAATTTACTATCGATATGTCCCACCGAAATATTAGCATTTCCTCCCGCCATTACGTGCGGATTGATACGAATACATACCGGAATTTGTGGATATTTTGTTCCGAATTGCTCCAGAATAGATAAGTTGTCAATATTGATTTGTACACCCATTGCGGCAACTTCCTCGATTTCTTCAAGAGAAACTCCGTTTGGTGTAAAAAAGATTTTTTCAGGTTCATAGCCAGCATGAAGTCCCAATAAAACTTCTTGAATTGATACAGTATCTAATCCAGATCCCATGTTCTTTAATAACTGAAGAATCGCAACGTTTGACAATGCCTTCATGGCGTAATTAACTCTTAAGTTTTCTACCTTAGAGAAAGCTTTAGTTAACCTGTTGTACTGAGATTGGATTTTTTCGGCATCATAAACATATAATGGACTTCCAAATTGTTCTGCTAACTGCAGTAAATCTTTTGCTTGCATTTTTTAAACTATTTTGAGCAAATTTATTACTCTTTTGACTAACGACAAATTTTTTGTAGAAAAATAACAAATTGTAACAAATTGTTTGTTTTTGAACAAAAAGTGACTTATTCCGAATTTTTATAAAACTTTTTTAAGATTCTAAGTTGCTGAGGTTCTAAGGTACTAAGTTTTTTTCGTTTTAGCGTATTAGTATTTTAGAAACTTGAAGCATCACTAATGGTATTTTGTTAAACAAAAGTTTTTTTTAGTAGCAAAGGAACAAAGGTTTTTTGCAACGAATTCATGAATTTAACTAATTCTTGGATGCTGTTGAGATTATTTTTTGACGCAGATTTGCTTCGCCTGTTCGCTATCGCTCGAGTCACAGATTAAATGGATTTTTTTGTCTAATTTTTAAAAGAAGCCTAATGTTTGTATTTAGCCCCGATTGAGGTGGTATCCTCGTAGTGGAACGGAGAGATAAAGCCGAAAGCGGGAACCATGTTTAAAAAAATGCCAATTGTGATGCTTCGAAATGGCAGGATTTTTTTACCACAAATTGCCCAAATTTTCACAAATTTTTAATTTTAGATTTTCGCAAAATGCTAAAACATAGCCCGTGGTTTCAACCTCGGGACACGTTATGGATGAGCGTAATTATATTGCGTTCCCAAGGTTAAAACCTTGGGCTATGTTTGAATATAGAAATCAGTCAAAATAGAAATTTGGGCAATTTGTGGTTAACAAAAAAACAAAACCCCTGAATATAAATTCAAGGGTTTGTTAGTAGTTATGTTGTTTATTGGAATAAAGATTTAATAAAATGCTAAGGGAAAAAAACTTAGAACCTTAGCATCTCAGTATCTTAGAGTCTAAAAAATTAAAGACTCGGTAAATCTCCGTTTCCTTTGGTTGGCAAGTTGGTATATCCCATTAAGAATAAATCTACCTCTCTTGCTGCTTCGCGACCTTCTGAAATAGCCCATACAATTAATGATTGTCCTCTTCGCATATCTCCTGCAGTGAAAATATGAGGAACATTCGTTTGATAATTTTTAGCTTTATAGTTGCTTCTCATATCAATTTCAAGACCCAATTGCTCGCTTAAAGTTTTTTCAGGACCTGTAAATCCAAGAGCTAACAAAGCCAAATCGCAAGGCCAGATTTTCTCAGAACCTTCTTTTTCGATTAATTCAGGACGTTGACCCGGAGTCATTTTCCATTGTACTTCAACAGTTTTTAATCCTACAAGTTCTCCTTTTTCGTTAGATAAGAATTCTTTAGTATTGATTAACCAGTTTCTGTCGCAACCTTCTTCGTGAGAAGATGAAGTTTTTAACTGCAACGGCCAGAAAGGCCAAGGAGTTGTTTCGCTTCTTCCAACAGGAGGTTTTGGCAAAATCTCAAAATTTGTTATTGATTTTGCTCCGTGTCTGTTTGATGTTCCAACGCAGTCAGAACCTGTATCTCCACCACCAATTACGATTACATCTTTTCCGGTTGCTTTAACCTGATCCGGAATTGATTCTCCGTATAAAACCTTAGTTTGTTGTGTTAAGAAATCCATTGCCTGAACAACGCCTTTGCTTTCGATTCCTTTAGTTGGCAAACTTCTTCTTTCAGTTGCTCCACCGCACAATACGATAGAATCAAAAGAATTAAGTTCGTCTACGCTAAAGTTTACTCCAACGTTTACATTCACTTTAAAAGTGATTCCTTCAGCTTCAAGGATTGCTACACGTCTGTCGATGATTCCTTTCTCCAATTTGAAATTTGGAATTCCGTAACGTAATAAACCTCCAATTGCGTTGTCTCTTTCAAAAACAGTTACGGTGTGACCAGCTCTGTTTAATTGTTGAGCAGCTGCCAAACCTGCAGGACCAGAACCAATAACGGCAACAGTTTTTCCTGTTCTTGTTTTTGGTGCTTGTGGTTTAATCCAGCCTTCTGCAAAACCTCTTTCGATGATGTTTTTCTCGATGTTTTCGATCGCAACAGGTTCTTTGATGATTCCTAATACACATGATTTCTCACATGGAGCAGGGCATAAGCGACCAGTAAATTCCGGAAAGTTATTAGTAGATTGTAAAATCTCTAAGGCACTTTGCCATTCTTCCTGATGCACCATGTCGTTGAAGTCAGGAATTAAATTTCCTAATGGACAAGAACTGTGGCAAAAAGGAATACCACAATCCATACATCTTGAACCTTGTTCTTTTATTTTATCTTTTGCTAACGGAATTGTAAATTCATTGTAGTTCGAAACACGTTCTGCTACTGCTAAATTACTTTCGTCAGCTCTGCTATATTCTTTAAATCCGCCTATTTTACCCATGACTTTTTAAATTAAATTCCAATTTCTTTAAATTCCAAATTCCAATCCTTCGACTTCGCTCAGGAAGACATTGACATTTTGATTGCCATTGGAATTTGGAATTTTATTTTTTGAAATTGATTTTTATCCAGCTATTAATTCTTCTATTTTCTTTTCTTCTGCAATTCGTTGTAATGCTTTTTTGTAATCAGTTGGCATTACTTTTACGAAATTGTTTTGTTCATTTTCCCAATCTGCTAAAATTCTTTTTGCTAATGGACTGCTTGTGTACAATGAATGGTTTTTGATCAATCGTCTTAGTTTTGTAATGTCTTCCTCTTCCATTGGATCAAATGCAACCATTTCCATGTTACATAAAGTTGAATCGAATTTTTGATTTGGATCATAAACATAAGCTACACCACCGCTCATACCAGCTGCGAAGTTTCTTCCTGTTTTTCCTAAAACAACGACCGTACCACCTGTCATGTACTCGCATCCGTGATCTCCAATTCCTTCAACAACCGCAGTTGCTCCAGAATTTCTCACACAGAAACGCTCTCCGGCCATTCCATTAATGTAAGCCTCTCCGGTGATAGCTCCGTAAAGGGCAACGTTCCCGATAATGATGTTTTCTTCAGGTTTGAAGGTTGCAGTAGGAGGGACTTTGATAATCAATTTTCCTCCAGATAATCCTTTTCCTAAATAATCATTACAGTTTCCGTGAATTTTAAACGACAATCCGTTTGTTGCAAATGCACCAAAACTTTGTCCGGCAGAACCTTCAAAATCAACTAAAATAGTGTCATCAGGTAAACCTTGTGCGCCATATATTTTTGAGATTTCATTACTCAAAATGGCACCTACAGAACGGTCTGTATTTTTAATTTTAAATGTAACTCTTGTTTTTTCTTTTCTATAAATAGACGGAATCGCTTCTTTGATAATGGCAAAATCCAATACATTGTCTAAATCGTGATCTTGTTCAGTTGTATTGTGAATTGGCTGTGTTTTAGCTTTTTCCGGTTTGTATAGAATTGATGATAAGTCTAAGCCATTTGCTTTGTAATGTTTGATCGCTTTGTTCACATTTAATTTTTGTGATTGACCAACCATTTCTTTTAAGGTTCTGAAACCTAATTGTGCCATGATTTCTCTTAATTCCTCAGCAATAAAATACATGAAGTTGATAACGTGCTCTGGAGTTCCTTTGAAATTTTTTCTCAATTCAGGATCCTGAGTTGCAATACCAACCGGACAAGTATTTAAGTGACAAGCTCTCATCATAATACATCCTGAAGCAACAAGTGGAGCAGTAGCAAAACCAAATTCTTCGGCTCCTAATAATGCAGCGATTGCTACGTCACGACCCGTTTTTAATTGTCCGTCACATTCAAGAACTACACGGCTTCTTAAATCATTTAAGATTAGAGTTTGTTGTGCTTCAGCCAATCCAAGTTCCCACGGAATACCTGTGTGTTGTAATGAAGTCAATGGTGCAGCACCAGTTCCTCCGTCATAACCAGAAATCAGGATAACGTCAGCTTTTGCTTTGGCAACACCGGCAGCGATCGTTCCAACTCCAACTTCTGAAACTAATTTTACGTTGATACGAGCTTCACGATTCGCATTTTTCAAATCATAAATCAACTGAGATAAATCCTCAATAGAATAAATATCGTGGTGTGGCGGAGGCGAAATCAAACCTACATAAGGCGTAGAGTTTCTGGTTTCGGCAATCCAAGGCACCACTTTTTCTCCAGGTAATTGTCCGCCTTCACCAGGTTTTGCACCTTGAGCCATTTTAATTTGAATCTCTTTAGCATTTGTCAAATAGTTGATCGAAACACCAAAACGTCCCGAAGCAACTTGTTTGATTGCACTATTTCTTGAATCTCCGTTAATTTCTTTCTGGAAACGTTTTGGATCTTCTCCACCTTCTCCAGAGTTACTTTTTCCGCCAATTCTGTTCATCGCGATTGCCAAATTCTCGTGCGCTTCTCTACTGATAGATCCGTAAGACATCGCACCAGTTTTGAATTTCTTTACAATTTCTGTCCAAGGTTCTACTTCATCAATAGAAATTGGATCTAAATTATTGAATTCAAACATTCCTCTAATAGTCATTAAGTTAGAGCTTTGCTCATTAACCATATTAGAGTATTCTTTATAACTTTCAGGACTGTTCAAACGAACAGCTTGTTGTAATTTAGAAATAGTTGTAGGATTAAACATGTGTTTTTCTCCACCACGTCTCCATCTGTAAATTCCTCCAATTTCTAGCGGAAGCAAACTTGCCACTTTTGAATTTGGAAATGCTTTTTGGAAACGTTTTTTGACTTCTTTTTCTACTTCGATCAAACCAATTCCTTCGATTCTTGAAGGTGTGTAAGGGAAATATTTAGAGGTAAATGTTTTGTTTAAACCTAAAATCTCGAAAATCTGAGCAGCTCTATATGAATGTAAAGTAGAGATACCAATTTTGTTCATGATCTTCACGATTCCTTTTGCAATCGCTTTGTTGTAGTTTACAACTGCATAATCAGCTTTTACGCCAGTAATAAATCCTTGTGCAACCTGATCGTGAATAATTTCGTTTACCATATATGGATTGATCGCACTTGCGCCATATCCAAATAATAAAGCAAAATGATGCGGTTCACGAGGTTCTGCAGATTCGATTATGATTCCGAATTTAGAACGAACCTGTAAAATATTCAAAGAGTGGTGAATGTAAGAACAAGCCAATAACATAGGAATTGGAGCTAATTCTTCGCTAACACCTCTATCTGATAAGATGATAATATTGCATCCTTCAGAAACAGCTTTGAAAGTTGCCTGAACACATTTTTCAAGCGCACGCTCTAAACCGTTAACTCCTTTTTCTATTTTATATAAAGTAGAAATTGTAGCCGATTTAAAATCTGCGTGATCAATGTTTCTTATTTTATCTAAATCCTCATTTGAAATAACCGGATTTTGGATTTTTAGTTTTTTACATTGTTTAGATTCAATTTCGAAAATATTGAAATCTCCACCAATTGCTAAACTGATATCAGTAATAATCTCTTCACGAATACCATCCAAAGGCGGGTTGGTAACCTGAGCAAATAATTGTTTGAAATAGTTGTACAGCAATTGTGGTTGGTCTGATAAAACTGCCAAAGGCGTGTCGTTACCCATAGAACTGATTGCTTCAGCTCCCTGACCTCCCATTGGGTTGATGATGGTTTTTAAATCTTCAATAGTATAACCAAATAAACGTTGTCTTGTTAAGAAATCAAGTTTCTCAACCGGAGTAGGATTATTGGTATATGGGATTTTAGATAAAGGCAATAAGTTTTCATCGATCCATTCTTTGTACGGACGTTTTGTAACAATTGCTTTTTTAACCTCTTCGTCTTCAATAATACGACCTTCGTTCATATCAACCAAGAACATTTTTCCTGGCTCTAAACGTCCGTGCTGAATAACATCTTCAGGATCAATATCCAATACACCAATTTCTGATGACATGATTACGAAGCCACTATGTGTTAATGTATAACGAGAAGGACGCAATCCATTTCTGTCTAATAATGCACCAATTACATTACCATCCGTAAACGGAATAGAAGCAGGACCATCCCAAGGTTCCATAATACAAGCGTTGAACTCGTAGAAAGCTTTTTTCTCCTCAGACATCGTCTGGTGTTTTTCCCAAGCTTCAGGAACAACCATCATCATCGCTTCCGGTAATGAACGACCTGTCATTAATAAAAGTTCTACAACCATATCCATAGAAGCAGAATCTGATTTTCCTTCTAAGATAATTGGGAATAGTTTTTTGATATCATCGCCAAAAACTTTGCTTTGCATAAGCTCTTCACGAGCACGCATACGGCTTACGTTTCCACGAAGTGTATTGATCTCACCATTATGACACATGTATCTAAACGGTTGAGCAAGTTCCCATGAAGGGAAAGTATTTGTAGAGAAACGTTGGTGAACTAACGCCAAACGAGTCACTAAATCTGGATCTTTTAAGTCAACATAATATCGGCTGATGTCTTCCGGCATCAATAGACCTTTATATATTATGGTAGTTGTCGATAAACTAGAGAAATAAAACATATGACTTTCAGAGGTTTTTGATCCTCTTACGGCATGTTCAGCAATTTTTCTAGCTGCAAAAAGTTTTGCATTAAATTCATTTTCAGTTAAATCCTGACCGTTTTTAGAAACGAAAACTTGTTTAACTGTTGGTTCTTTTTCTGCGGCAATCTGCCCTAAATTTTCTACTTCAACAGGTACGTCTCTCCAACCAAGAATCTTTAAATTCTGATCCTTGATAGTCGACTCGAAAGCGTTGATACAAAAAGAAACCTGGTTTTTGCTTTTTGGTAAAAAAACCATTCCTACTGCATACTCACGCGTTTCAGGGATTTCAAAATCACATACTTTTTTAAAAAAATCATGTGGGATATCGAATAAAATTCCAGCCCCGTCTCCAGTTCTTCCATCAGAACTAACGGCACCACGATGTTCCAATTTTATTAAGATGTCCAATGCTTTGTGAATAATATCGTTTGACTTAATACCATTCAAATTACAAATAAATCCTGCACCACAATTGTCGTGTTCAAATTCAGGCAAATAAAGCCCTTGTTCTTTAACTTTCATTCTTGATATTTTTTCTACAAAAATAAAGATTTCGTTAAACATAATGTATTGAAATTGTAATTTGACTTACATTTTTATCGTAATACTAGAAAAACGCTTCTTAATTGATAATAATATTATATTAAGCATTGCGAATTGCCAAAATGACAACACGCATTAAAATATATTAAGAAAAATCGCCGTAAGGCTAATGAATGCGGTGATGTTTTTGTTAAATATCAAACGTTTTAGTGGTTTTGAGTTAATATTAACAAATCATTTTGTTAACTATTTCTTCGCATTAAAAAACAATAAACGCTTAACAGATATATCACTCGTTTTTTAATTGAAAAAGATTTTACTATTAAGTTGAATTTTGCTACTTTTGTCGCACTTTTATTCTGAAATAAATTCAGAACCAGACAAATTCTATATTATGAACATACACGAATATCAAGGAAAAGAAATTTTAGCAAGTTACGGAGTACGCATTCAACGCGGAATTGTGGCTAACAATGCGGTTGAAGCTGTGGCTGCTGCAAAACAATTAACTGCCGAAACTGGTACAGGATGGCATGTGATAAAAGCACAAATTCACGCAGGTGGACGTGGAAAAGGTGGTGGAGTGAAGTTGGCTAAAAACTTGCAACAAGTTGAAGAAATTGCTGAACAAATCATCGGAATGCAATTGATTACACCTCAAACTTCTGCTGAGGGTAAAAAAGTAAACAAAGTTTTAGTTGCTGAAGATGTTTACTATCCTGGTGAAAGCGAAACGTCTGAATTTTATGTTTCTGTTTTATTGAATAGAGGTACAGGACGTAACATGATCATGTATTCTACTGAAGGTGGAATGGATATCGAAGAAGTTGCTGAGCATACTCCACACTTAATCTTTACTGAAGAAGTTGATCCTAATGTTGGATTACAAGGTTTTCAAGCAAGAAGAATTGCCTTTAACTTAGGTCTTTCTGGAAATGCTTTCAAAGAAATGGTTAAATTCATCGATTCATTATACAATGCTTACATTGGTTCTGATGCTTCTATGTTTGAAATCAACCCGGTTTTGAAAACTTCGGATAACAAAATTTTAGCTGTTGATGCTAAAGTTAATATCGATGATAATGCTTTATACAGACAACCAAAATATGCTGAGATGAGAGATATCCGTGAGGAGAATCCAATCGAAGTTGAAGCTAAAGAAGTAGGTTTGAACTATGTAGATCTTGACGGTACTGTAGGATGTATGGTAAACGGAGCAGGTCTTGCAATGGCAACTATGGATTTAATTAAATACGCTGGTTTTGAGCCTGCTAACTTCTTAGACGTTGGTGGAACTGCTGATGCAAAACGTGTTGAAACTGCTTTCCGTATTATCTTAAAAGATCCAAACGTAAAAGCAATTTTGATCAACATCTTCGGAGGAATCGTTCGTTGTGACCGTGTTGCTCAAGGTGTTGTTGATGCTTACAAAAACATGGGAGACGCTATCAATGTGCCAATTATCGTTCGTTTGCAAGGAACAAATGCTGAAATTGCAAAAGAATTAATTGACAATTCAGGTATGCCAATTTTATCAGCTGTTCAATTTCAAGAAGCTGCTGACCAAGTTAAAGCTGCACTTTCTTAATCAAATAAGAAATCAATTATATAGAAAATCCCTTCGATCACTCGGAGGGATTTTTTTGTGGTCAATTTAATAGTAGGAAGATTTAACCGCAAAGCCCGCAAAGGTTTTTTACTCACAATATTTTATATAAACGCAAAGTTCGCAAAGCTTTATCATTATAGCTTTGCGAACTTTGCGTTTAATAAATGTAATCTAAGGAAAAAACCTTAGCGTTCTTTGCGGTAAAATTTTTGCAGTGCGGTAAAATTATTTTTTATTTTTTCCGTTTTTGTAAACCACTTTTTCTACAACAGATGTTTTTCCATTTCCTTTAGGGAATTCTTTCTTTTTAGGTTTTTTAGCAGCCGGACCAGATTTAGAAGGAGCTTTATCGCCTCTTCCTCTTTCAGAATCTTTAGCGCTTGCTTTAAATTCAGGTCTTTCTTTGGTGCTGTCTTTTTTAGGAATTTCAGCTTTATGCTTAGCCAAAACATCATTCGGGTTTTTAGGATTTTCTTTCGTTCCTCTTAAATGAATTACTAGTCCGTTTAAGAAATTACGCAAAACCTGATCGCCACATTCCATGTAATTTTCATGATCTTCGGCTCTAAAAAAAGCGCCCAATTCTGATTTTGTAATTCTAAAATCTACTAATTCTAAAATTTCAACTATTTGGTCGTCACGGAGCATCAAAGCCACGCGCAGTTTTTTTAGGATATCGTTGTTTGTCATCGTTTAATTTTTTACAAAGGTACGTTTTAAAACTAATTTGAATACAATTTATTGAACTGGGGAAGGTTTTTTTGCCACGAATTACACGAATTTTCACGAATTAAATTTTGAACGCGATGCAATTAGTGAAAATTTGTGTAATTCGTGGCAAACTTTTTAACTTTTGATCTCAGTTATAACCGTTTAAAACGTCTATTAATCTATCCAAATCTTCATGTAAATGATTTGCAGTAATTACAATTCGATTTAGATTATTGGAGTTTTCCTGATATTTGAAACTGGCGATAATAATTTTATTTGCTTTCAAAATTTCAATCATAGTATCATTTTTCAGATAAATTAAAGGATATAATTTATCGAATTTAATACTGTCATTTTTGATTAATTTTTGATCAATATAATTCAGATTTTCTAGTAATTTTTGATGTTGAATTTTATAAAGATCGGCAGCGTCAGCTAAAGTTTGGACAAATGCAGGATTCATTCCCGCAGCAGAAACAAAAGTACTTAGATTGTGCATTTGATTGATAAAAGAAGCGTCACTTGCAATAATTCCGCCAGTTAATCCAAAAGCTTTTCCTAAAGAAGAAACCATGATTTTTCTTTTGACAGGAAGATTGATTTCCGAATAAATTCCGCAGCCATTTTTACCTAAAATTCCAAGAGAATGTGATTCATCAATGACTAAAGTAACTTCTTTATGATTCGGAATTGTTCTTAAAATAGATAAATCAATTGCCTCAGTTTGAAAACCTGTAACGACATCAGTTAAAATTGTAATTCTCTCTGATTTTGAATCTAATAATCGCGGATTTATTTTATCGTTTATAAAAACTGGTAAACTATCATTTGCCTGAATTGCAGGATGAGTATCGGGAAAATGAAAGAAAGAATCCGTTTGTTTTTTCAATTTATCAATTACCAATTTTCCAGCGAGCATTCCGGAGGAAACTGTAACGGCACTTTCTGCTTTAATGTGTTTGGCCAAAAAAGTTTCGCCGTTTTCAAAAGCCGTCAGTTTAATATTGGCACTTCGGGAACTTCCGTAAGTAGTTCCCCATTTTTGAATATTTTTGACAACCAATTCCTGAAAAGCCTTATTTGTTGGTAATCCCAAATAAGCCGTTCCGCCAAAATACAAATATTGTTCCTGGTCGATTTCGATAATTCTATCCGGAAATTGATTGACATTCATAAGGCTTAGATTAAAGTAACTCCGGTTCCGTTCAAGTCAGAATAATGGATAATGCCATTTTTTATCGTTACGCCACTTGCAATATCTTGTGCCAAAAGCAAAGCGCCGTCCATATCTACATAATCTAATTGAGGTAATAAATGTGCAATTGCCGATATTCCAACAGTCGATTCTGTCATACAACCCACCATTGTTTTTAAGCCAAGTTTTTTGGCTTCTTCGATCATGCGTTTCCCCGGAGTTAATCCGCCGCATTTAACCAGTTTTACATTCACACCATGAAAATGATTGTGACATTTTGCGACATCTTCTTCAATGATACAGCTTTCGTCAGCAATTATGGGTAAAACCGAATGTTTAAAAACTTCTTTATGTGCTTCCCAATTATCGGCTTTCATGGGTTGTTCGAGAAATTCAACGCCAAGTTTCTTTAATTCAATGGCATTATTTATAGTTTCTTCAATACCCCAACCGCAATTGGCATCAATTCTAAATATAGCATTCGTATGTTTTCTAAGTTCTTTTACAATTGCGATATCTTCTTTGGTTCCGAGTTTAATTTTGTAAATAGGCCAAGGAAGTTCCTGCATTTTCGAAACCATTTTATCTATCGAAGCAATCCCAATTGTATAATCTGTAAGCGGATTTTTGTCAATAGAATAACCCCATAATTCGTATAACTTTTTACCTTTTTTACGGGCGTATAAATCATTATAAGCTAAATCTAATGCGCACAAAGCAAACATATCATCTTTTAAATACGGATGCATTTTTGCCCAGAATTCATCAGGAGTTTCATTTTCTATAGTTTCAATAATATGTCTGATTTCTTCTAAATCCTGCATCATCATTGGAACCGTAGTTTTGTAATACGGATTTGACGTTGCTTCTCCAAAACCTGAAAAACCATCACTTTTAAGTTCAACAATTAAGGAAGGCTGAAAATCAATCGATTCTCTGGAAATAGTAAAAGTATGTTTTAATTTGAGGTTGTATTCTCTTAAGATTAGTTCCATAATGTTTCGATTTTTTAATTTAATAACCCAGCCAAAGCAGCGCATTTACAAAACCATCACGCCAAAGCTTTTCGTTATGTTCTCCGCCTTTTATAATTTTAGTTTTAGTTAAATGAAGGCAATAACAGCGATTTTTTTCTAATAAACGTTCCATTTTAGTCACATCTTTTACCATGTCATCGTCTTCTTTATCACCACATAAAAAGTAAATTTTTGTTTTGATTTTCGGCGCTTGTTCTGTTAAAGTGTAAATGTCATTTGAAAACCAAAAAGAAGGCGAAAAAGCACCAACTTTTCCAAAAACTTCAGGATATTTCAAAGCAGCATAATAAGAAACTAATCCGCCAAGGGAACTTCCCATTATAATGGTGTTTTTAGCTTTTGGCTTGGTTCTGTAGTTTTTGTCGATATAAGGTTTTAAAGTTTTTACAATAAAATCAACATAATTGCTGGCATTTCCGCCACCGTATTTTTCGTTTTTATAAGGCGTTAATTCGTCAATACGTTTGTCATTTCCATGTTCGATTCCAACAACAATTACTTGTGCTTTAAGACTATCCAGTTTTTCATCGACATTCCATTCGCCAACATAAGAAGTTTTAGCATCAAATAAATTCTGAGCATCGTGCATATAAATTACACTATACTTCTTTTGGGCTGCAGCCGAATAATTTTCAGGAAGATAGATCCAGATTTTTTTAGTGGTTTTTAATTGAGGTGCTTCAATTGTAAAAGTAGATACATTTTTTGAAGCCGTACTTTGCTGTGCATTTCCAACAAAAGTTATCCAAAGAAAAATAGAAAAGAAGAATACTCGAATCATGAGTTCTTTTGCGTTTTAGATTTAAAAACAATAATTTAGCTAAAAATAATAAATTGATGAATACCGAGACCGAAAAGAGAAGTTTACTTTTAGAAATGATTGCTTTTTCTACCGTTGACGGCAAATTGCATAAAAGAGAATATGATTTTTTATGGATAGTTGCTCAGGAATTAAATATAGAATTCTCTGATTTTAAAGATTTATTTCATCAGGAAGAAACGATTGTAGTTATAAAATCAGAATTTCAGCGTATTCAGCAATTCTACAGATTGGCTTTGATTATGTATTGCGATGGTGTTTTGCACGAAAAAGAATCCACTGCAATTAGACAAATTGCGCTTGAAATGGGATTAAATCCAAGTGCTGTAAAGCGCGTTTTAGATCTAATGAAAAACGCACCAAACGCGATGATTGATCCTAAGATTTTATTGAAAGTTTTTCAGGAACAGCACAATTAAGGCAATTGTTCCTGAAGTTTTTTAATATCATCACGTAATTTTGCAGCTTGTAAAAAGTCTAGTTCTTTCGCTGCTTTTTCCATCGATTTGCGTTTCTCACGAATCATTTTTTCTAAATCAGCTTTTGATAAATACGCCGTTTCTGGTTCTGCGGCAATAGATAACGTATGTCCTAATTCGTATTCTACTAATGGATTTTTGGTAAAAGCACTGTCGATTTTTTTATTTAAAGCTTGTGGCGTAATACCATTTTCGACGTTATAATTTATTTGTTTTGTTCTTCGATAATTAGTTTCATCGATTGTTCGTTGCATACTCGCTGTCATTTTATCGGCATACAAAATTGCTTTTCCGTTTAAGTTTCTTGCCGCACGACCAATAGTTTGTGTTAGGGATCTGTAGTTACGAAGAAATCCTTCTTTATCAGCATCTAAAATAGCAACTAGAGAAACTTCCGGTAAATCAAGACCTTCACGAAGTAAGTTGACACCAATTAAAACATCAAAAATACCTTTTCGTAAATCCTGCATAATTTCGATACGTTCCAGAGTATCAACTTCAGAGTGTATGTAACGACAACGAATGTTTACTTTAGTCAAATATTTGGCTAATTCTTCGGCCATTCTTTTAGTCAAAGTAGTCACTAAAACTCTTTCGTCTAATTCGCAGCGTACCTGAATTTCTTCGATTAAATCATCGATTTGATTCAAACTCGGTCTTACTTCGATAATTGGATCCAACAATCCCGTTGGGCGAATAATTTGCTCGATATAAATACCATCTGTTTTTTGTAATTCGTAATCTGCCGGTGTTGCAGATACATAAATCACTTGATTTTGTATGGCTTCAAACTCTTCAAATTTTAAAGGTCTGTTATCCATTGCCGCAGGTAATCGGAAACCGTATTCAACCAGATTTTCTTTACGGCTTCTATCGCCTCCATACATGGCGTGAACCTGAGAAACGGTTACGTGACTTTCATCTACAATCATCAAATAATCACTCGGGAAATAATCTAATAAACAGAACGGTCTTGTTCCGGCTTGTCTTCCGTCAAGGTATCTGGAATAATTCTCGATTCCGGAGCAATATCCTAATTCTCGTATCATTTCTAAGTCAAAATTGGTGCGTTCTTCCAGACGTTTTGCTTCGAGATGTTTTCCTATTTCTTTAAAATAATCAACTTGTTTAACCAAATCTTGCTGAATTTCCCAAATCGCCCCTTGCAGGACATCCGGAGAAGTCACGAACATATTAGCGGGATAAATCGTTAGTCTTTTGAATTTTTCAATTACTTGTGATGTCTTTGCATCAAACGATTCTATTTCTTCGATTTCATCTCCAAAAAAGTGAATCCTAAAAGCATCGTCGGCATAACTTGGATATACTTCTACAGTGTCACCTTTTATTCTAAAAGTTCCCGGATTAAAATCTGCCTCGGTTCTGGCATATAAACTTTGTACTAAACTGTGTAATAATTTTGTTCTGGAAATTACCTGATCTCTGAAAATTTCGATTACGTTTTTCTTAAATTCAACTGGATTCCCAATACCATATAAACACGAAACAGAAGCGACAACCAAGACGTCCCGACGTCCTGAAAGTAGAGAAGAAGTGGTGCTCAAACGCATTTTTTCAAGTTCTTCATTGATAGATAAATCTTTTTCAATAAAAACTCCCGTTACAGGCATGAAAGCTTCCGGCTGATAATAATCGTAGTAAGAAACGAAATATTCAACCGCATTATTCGGGAAAAACTGCTTGAATTCTGAATATAATTGTGCCGCTAAAGTCTTGTTATGTGCTAAAACCAGCGTCGGTTTTTGAACTTCTTGTATAACATTAGCAACCGTAAATGTTTTTCCAGATCCCGTAACTCCTAATAAAGTCTGATATTTTTCGCCGTCTACAATACCTTGCGAAAGTTTTTCAATTGCTTGTGGCTGATCACCTTTTGGACTATACTCTGAGGATACTTGGAAATTCATTTTTGAAGGATGAAAAGATTAGTTTTGTAAAGATACAAAGTTTGAATTCTATAAAAAAGGGTTGCCACGAATTACACGAATTACACGAATTTTAAAATTAATCCCTGAAAGTTCCAATGCTTAAACATAATCTTGTCATTTCGACGGAGGAGAAATCTCCGTAAGAAGCTCGACAAAGATTGGCTATTATGCGGGCGGAGTTTCTTGCGGAGATTCCTCGTTCCTCGGAATGACAAAAACTGTGTGATTTTCCGAGATATTTGTTCACCATCGCGACTTACTCTAAAAAATTGACCATCGCATCATTCACAATTTTCGATTGATCTATGGATAAAAAATGCCCGGCATCTTTGATTATTTTAGTTTTGCAATTGGGTAAATATTTTTGCGCGCGTTCCAAACTTTCATCAGAATTGATAACGTCGTGATCGCCTATTAATACTAAAACCGAATTCTTGACAGATTCCAATTCTTTATCTGAAAAAGGAGTCATCTTAAGCATGCTTGAATTTGATTTTGCGTATTTATTGGCGAGATAAAATTGCTTTTTATAGATAGGACTAATTTTTTCAGGATGTGTAGAAAAGGTTTCTAATGTCTTTCCGAATTTCTTTTCGCTTGGGAAAAGTTTCAACATTAAAGCAGAACTTGTTTTTCTTACTTTGTCAATAAATTTAAAGGTTTGCGCCGGACTTAGTAAAACTAATTTATCTATTGAATTTTCTTTTTGAACAGCCAATAAAGTTGCAATCCAACCGCCGCGAGAAGCCGCTACAATATCAAATTTCTTTAATTTATAATGTGTAAAGATTTCGTTGTACAAAAGTACTATTTCGTCAGACGAAAGTGGCTTTGCTGTTAATGTGGATTTATTAGGTTCCATCAAAAAATCAATGGCATAAATGTGGTGATTTTTAGCTAAAGCTTTAATATTTGGATACCACATTGTTGAACTGGCGTCCATTCCGTGGAGTAAAACTAAGTCTTTTCCGTTTTTTGATCCGGCGATTACGATATGTGCTGTTCCAAAACTGGTTTTTATATTTTCTTCGGAATAGGGAATATCCCAAAGTTTTAAAGCTTTGTCGTAGGAACTTATATAGGTTTGCTTTTCGGACTTTGTCTTAAAAACGTAATCTTCAAATTTTGCTTTTTTAGACGAAGCGCAACTTGCAAGTAAAAGAAACAGGATAGTTCTAATAAATATTTTTGGCATACTCATGTAATTCAATTTACTTTAAAGGTACTGAGAATTACAGAGACAAAGTATCAGAATTTTTGTTTAAAGTATCAGAATTATAATCTTTTAGGATCTTTTACTGTTAGATGATAGATTTGTACGATTGCCAAAATAGCATTTGGAATAATAACGGGTAAAAGCCATTGACTAACATCTTTATAATCTTTTAAAAAGATGCCGTAAAGAACAAAACAGATACATCCAAAGAGATTAATAAAGCGTATTGTTCTGAGATCTTTCAAAAGAAAACCTCCGACTATAAAAAACGATGCGAGGTAACCAATATAATCAGCCATAATTTATTAATTGCTTTTATAGTAAATTTACCAAAAGCAAATTATAAAATCAAGTTTTAATGCTGGAAATCAAGGTTTTAAAGTTTGAATGATTTCTGCTGACTTTCGCTCATGAAAGTCCAGGCTACGACACGGCTTGTTTTTTGGCCTTGAGCCATATCGATTGTTTTGATTGAAGCGGCATTTACTTTATTTAATGTTTTGTAAATACTGGACAAGTTTTCTCTTTTTGAAACCAATGTCGTGAACCACAAACATTGCATTGCAAATTTTGCACTTTCGTAAATCATTTGGGTTACAAAACCAATTTCGCCGCCATCACACCATAATTCGGCATTATGACCGCCGAAGTTTAGAACAGGATTTGTCTTTTTCTTCTCTTTTGGGTTTAAATTCGAAACTTTACGAACGGTGCTTTGATTCGCATCTTCGGCAGAAGAATGAAAAGGAGGATTACACATCGTGAAGGTAAAACGATCTTCTGGCGTGATAATATTTTTGAATATAAAACGGGATTCAGTTTGTTGTTGTAAACTTATCGCGTCAATCAATTGTGAATTTGCTTCGATAATTTTGCTGCAATTTTCAATTGCTTTTTCGTCGATATCAGTGCCTACAAAACTCCAGTCGTAAATTGCATTTCCTAAAATTGGATAAATACAATTGGCTCCGGTTCCTACGTCTAATCCTAAAACTGAAGAACCTTGAGGAATCATTCCGTTGTTGGTTTCTGCCAATAAATCGGCTAGATAATGTATGTAATCTGCTCTTCCGGGAATTGGAGGGCAAAGGTAATTTTTAGGAATATCCCAATTTTGAATGTCGTAATAGGTTTGTAATAATGCTTTGTTAAGCAATTTTACCGAAATTGGATTACTGAAATCTATAGTTTCAATTCCGTGAACGTTTACGGCGACTTGAGATTTTAATTCAGGACAATTCGCGATAAGTAGTTTGAAATCATAACGGGAACGATGAAGATTTCTGGGATGTAATATGTTTTTTTCGGAATTGTCTGTTTCTTTCATTTTTGTGAATTTCCGTGCAAAGATAGTCATTCCTTTTGGAGAAAGCGGTAATTATGAAAACGATCGTTCTAGCCCTGATGGGAACGGCATCCTTTTTCTGGCTCCTTTAGCCAGGAAAAGATATAGTGGACAGCAGGAAATAGCTCCTAAAAATCCCAAATTTTAAATTCCAAATTCCAATAATTCTTCGGCTTCGCTCAGAGTAAAAATAGTAAAATTCCAAATTCCAATCTTAAGTGTAATCAATTCGTTAATCCATGCATTCCATTAGCAATAAATCGCCGTCAGTATGGGTGATAGTTACAAGTCCGTCTTGGGCAACGGCATTGCTGCTGCCGGTTCTGTAGCCAATTGTTAAGGTGTCGTTTTCTAATGGATATTCTAAATTGATGGAATTAATACCGTTTACAACGCCAATTGGGATCAGGGAAATTGGTGTTTTTGCCGTGTACCATTTCTCGAATTTGTTGGGTAATAAAAAGATTTTTGAGTGATCGTCGAGAATTACAATTTTGATTAAATTACGGTAACGAACAATATTGGTAAGGTTTGTAATGGTATGATCTGCGCGTTTTCCGGTTGCCCAAACTACGTTTACGGCTGGAATTTTTCTTTCGATTAAATAATCAAAAGCTTTCTCTAAATCGGTTTTGTTCTGGTCTGGTGTATGAACAATTTCGATAGGATATTGTGATGTTTTGTAAATTTCAGGATCAAAACCGCGGTCAAAATCTCCTAAAAGAACGTCGACTTTTATGTCTAATTCAATTACTCTTTCGATAGCTGAATCGAGTACAACTACCAATGGCGACCATTCTAATAATTGACCTAATAACTCTGGATTACATGCTGCTCCGTTGGCAATAATTAAGGCTGGTTCCTGGTCGTCGCGTACGATATGGTGTGAAGACATTATGGTTCTTGATTTGAAATGTGCTGCAAATGTACGAAAGTTATAGGTCTTGGATAAAAAGGTTTTTTACCATTAAGATATTAAGAAAAATTAAGCTTTTTGCTGTTGACTTTTTTTGCCACAGATTATTAAGATTAAAAGGATTTTACACTTTGTTTTGGTAATCTCTAGATTAGTAAAATCTTAATGAAACTTAATATCTTAATGGTTCAGAGAACTTAATTTGTTGCTTTAAATGCTGTTGCGTCGACTTCGATTAACATTCCGTCGATGGCTAGTTTTGAAACGGGAATTAATGTGCTCGCCGGAAATGGCTTGTTTTTCCAGACTTTGCTTATTTCTTCTTCCCATATTTTAAGTTTTTCTGGGGAATGATCTACGATTAGAATCGTTATTTTCATGACATTCTCCGGTTTTAGATTATAACTGTCAAGAACTGTTACGATGTTTTTTAAGGCAACTTGTGTTTGTTCTCTAAAGTTGTTGCTTAAAGTATGTTCTTTGCCTAATCCGCCGCTTTGTCCGGAAATATAAACGAATTCGCCCGGAGTAGATACTGATGAAGCGTGGCTAAATCCATATGGAGTTGGATTGAATAAGGGCTCAGGATTTTTGAAATTTTGTGCTTTTACAACAAATGCAGAAAATAAAAGTAAGGCAAGAAATAAATGTTTCATGTTTTAAAAATTAGAATTAACTATTGACAAAGGTTGTCTAATTCTAATTTTTATGCCTTTACATATGTTGATACTTTTTGAATAGTTTTCAGTCGCAGTTTGCGGTAAAGTGAGACTGAAAACTGCGACTAAGACTGAATTTTTTATTTAATCTAACAATCTTCTGTGGTAATTGATTTGTCCTAAATGATAGGCTAAATGTGTAGAAAGATGTACTAGAAAAAAGCCTGTTGTCATTTCTTTTTCGAAAACTACCATGGGATAAATTTCTTCTAAATCAAAAATAGATAATGTATCAAGTGCTTGGTCTACAACCAGCATTGTATCGTCTATTTTGGCAATTAATTCGGCTCTTGGGACGTTTTTAAGGGAAAATTCTAAAGGACGATCTCGAACATAATCTGTTTTGCCAATTTGGTTTCCTATAAAAAGATTAATGTTTCCGATAAGGTGTAAACAAAGATTTCCAGCTGAATTGGAAACTTGTTTGTCAATTGCCCAAATCTGACTTTCGTTTTGATACGATTCTATTTCGAGTTTTAATTTGTTAAGATCTCGGTCAAAAAGCGCTTTTAAGGTTTCGATTAGCATGATATTTTTAGTTTTTGTTTTTTATCGGAATCCAAATTTCTTCTTCAGAATCGGGATCGTCTTTTTTATATCTTTCATCCATTACGGCAAAATGTGGTCTTTCGTCGATTGTGTAATCGGAATTTGGAAGCCATTCGACAAAAATAGAATGATAAGTTTTATGGCCTTCACTTTGTGGACCTTTATGAATAAAAACGGCATATAATCCGGTAGGAATTATTAGAGTTTCCATTTCTTTTGGAATATGATCAAAGTCGGAAACTTCAACTGCTGCCCATTTTTGGAATGTATTACTGGGGTCAAAATTGTCAAAATGCCCAACCGGGAAAACTTCAAGAGAGTATAAATTTGAATCGACCGAATTTTTGATGTCTTTTTTTCTTGGCATAAAACTACTCCATAATTGGAAAGTTTTATTTTCTATAAACGACATATCGATGTGTTTACCCATAAGTTTTTTTTCGGTAAAAATTTTGATTTGGGCTTCCATTTATTTACTTAATTATTCGATTTTGTATTTTTTTGTAACGGTTTCGCAAAGTGAAAAATATCCTAATGGATAATTGGTTTTATCAGTTGTATTGATAATGTTTCCTTTTACGGTTGCAGGTGGCGATTGAAATGGTCCGCCAACATTACTTCCTGCAATACTGACTAAAATAGTCATGTAATTATAGTATTGTTTTGAAATTCCGAAATGGGTAATTTCAATTGTGTTTCCAACTTCTAAATCATCGTCGTTTGATTTGCTGAAAAATTCATTTCCCTGATAGAATTTATCCTCATCAGCATAATAAGTAGACGTTACTTTGTTGGAATATAAATATTTGTAAAGATAGTAATTGTCTGCGTCACCTGGATCATTATAATAGGCTCTAATTTCAATATCTGTTCCTGTAAATCCGCCTTCATTATTTTGCTCTATTCTTGTTATGGGAGCGACTGATTTTAAGGTTTCGCTCGCTGTATAAGTATTTCCTTTGCTAATTACGGTCAGTGTATATTGCTCTTCTAATTTAGGTTTGAAGTTTGTACAAACGTATCGACCGGTTTTAGGAACTTCATTAAAAGTAAACAGTTGGTTTGAGCTGTTTCGGATATAAACTGTTGCTCCTGTAACGATAGGAATCTTACTTTCAAAATAACCTGTTGTCGTTGTTAGTTTGATAACTTGTTGAGCTCCGGTTGTTCCTTTTTCCCAATTTATGGCTGCTTCAATTACTAATTTTGATGGCGCTGTATCTAGATTTACATCGACAACTTCTTCGCAACTTGTGAAGAAAAGTGACATAAAAAAGACGATTATTAAGGTTGCTTTTTTCATAGTATATCTTTTATTTCTTTGAAAGAAAATGGTTTTTAAAATTTAAAATTATAACTAACAGCCGGAACAATTCCGAAAATGGATGTTTGTACGGCTTCATTAGCGCCTGTATCCACATTCTGACGGAAGTTTATAGAAGCTGCATTATGGCGATTGTAAAGGTTGTAAATGCTAAAAACCCATTCGCCTTTCCAGTTTCTGTCTTTGTTTGTTCGAGGCGTCAAAGTTGCCGAAACATCTAAGTGATGATATGCAGGCAAACGATTTTCGTTTCGCAAACCATAACTTGGAACCGTGATTCCTAAGTACTCATATTGTCCGTTTGGATACGTAACCGGCTGACCGGATTGCAAAGCAAAGTTAGCACCAAAAGACCATTTTTCATTTAGATTATAGGCAGTTGTTACCGCCAGATTATGCGTTTTGTCATAAGCAGAACTGTACCATTGACCGTTGTTTATACCAGTTTCTTCAGGAGTTCTTCCGGGAGTTTGTTGTTGTGATTTTGACAAAGTATAGGAGATCCATCCGTTGAATTTGCCTTCGTTTTTCTTTAGCATAATTTCCAGACCATAAGCACGCATTCGTCCGTTTAGGATTACTTGCTCGATAGCGTCGTTTGCAATTAAATCTGCGCCATCAATGTAGTCGAGTCTGTTTTGAATTTTTTTATAATAAGTTTCTACTTCAAGTGAATAAGCGCCGTTTTTGTGGTTTGATATAATTATCGCTTGGCATCCAGACATCAAGCGGAGTAGGAGATGAGGTATTCGATATTAACTGAAGATATTGCGCCATGCGGTTATAGCTGGCTTTGATCGATTGATCATCATTAAGTTGATAGGAAACTGCGAATCTTGGCTCTAAATTATTATAGTTTTGAATGACTTTATTTTTTCCAAAATATTTAGTTGAAGTTGGAACTCCTTTTTCATAAATCTGCATGTCTGTATTGAAAACTACAGGTTCATTATTATCGTAATAATTAATAGTCGATTCTCCTAAACGATAAAATAAACTATAACGTAATCCATAAGAAACAGTGATTTTTTTCGAAAGTTGATTCTCGGCTTCAATATAAACTGACGGTTCAAATGCGTATTTTTTATCTAATTGATCGGGATTAATTCCAGATTCAGAAGTAGTTGGTTTGATAGTTCCCGGATTGAATTCGTAATAAATTCCGCTTAAGCCATAATTCAATTTGAATTTATCTGAAATGTAATTTTTGAAATCGTACTTGATGTTGTAATTTTTAATTCCCGAATCCCATTTAAAGCCGACAAAGTTTAAGTCGAGTCCGTAATAGTAATCGCTATAAATAAGTGATAAATTGGCAAATAATTTATTGGAATATAAATGATTCCAACGCAGGTTTAAGGTTGAATTTCCGTAAGTATTGGTGAAGCTTTTGTTCAGACTAAAAACATCGCGACCAAAATAACCTGATAAATATAAATTGTTGTTATCGTTTAATTTGTAGCTTAATTTGGTATTTAAATCGTAAAAATAAGCGGCATTGTCTTTATTCTTTTCGGAAAGTTTCAGGAACAAATGTGCATAAGAAGCTCTTCCGCCAATTAAAAAGGAACCTTTATCTTTTACCAAAGGTCCTTCGGCAAGAAGACGGCTAGAAACCAAACCAATTCCTCCATTTACATGAAATTCTTTACTGTTTCCGTCTTTCTGATAAATATCTAAAACAGAAGAAGCTCTTCCGCCATAGCGAGCAGGAATTCCGCCTTTGTACAATTTTAAATCCTTAATAGCATCGGGATTAAAGACAGAGAAAAAACCAAAAACGTGCGAAGAATTAAAAATAGTTGCTTCGTCTAATAAAATCAGATTCTGATCTGCGCCACCGCCGCGAACATTGAATCCCGAAGCGCCTTCGCCTGCATTTGTAACTCCTGGAAGCAGTAAAATTGATTTCAAAACATCGACTTCGCCCATTACAACCGGCATTCTTTTTATTGTAGCAATAGAAAGCTTATTGGTGCTCATTTCCGGCGATTTGATGTTGATCTTTCTTTTGTTGTCTGTAATTACAACTTCTTGCAGTTCTTCGCCACTTTCGTTAATTGCAAAATTATTTTTGGTATTTTGATTTAAACTAATAGTTTTCTGAATGGTTTGATAACCTATATAACTTATTTCTATTTCATGTTCTCCTTTGGGAACAGTAAGCGAATAAAAACCGTATTCATTGGTTGTTGTTCCAATTTTTAGAGTGGGAATATAAATGTTTACTCCAATTAAGGTTTCATTATTTTTATAATCTGTAATGGTACCGCTTAAGGTAAATTTTTCCTGAGAGAATGATATTAAAGTCGTTAAGAGCAGTATAAAAAGAAACCCAATTTTTTTACTAATCATTGTCTTGGTTTTGAAACACATAGTTAATAATTCTTACTAAATATAACTACGGAACGTTTGTTAAAGATAAGTTAAGAATAATTTCTTTTTTAAAGTTGTAAAGGTTCAAAGATACAGAGGTTCAGAGTTTTTGGTTTAAAACAAAAAAAAGACAACTTTTATAAAGTTGTCTTTTTTTATAATATCGTAGAGACGCACTGTAGTGCGTCTCATCATATCTATGGATTATTTTATTTCAGCGATAATTGCATTGAAAGTTGCACTTGGGCGCATTGCTTTGCTCACTAACTCAGGAGTTGGTTGGTAGTAACCACCAAGAGTTTGAGGTTTTCCTTGTGCACCAATTAATTCAGCATCGATTTTAGCTTCATTAGCTTCAAGTTCAGCAGCAATTGGAGTAAAGATAGCTTTCAATTCAGCATCTTTATTTTGAGCTGCTAATGCTTGTGCCCAATAGAAAGCAAGGTAAAAGTGAGAACCACGGTTGTCAATTTGACCAACTTTACGAGCTGGAGATTTATCGTTTGCAAGGAATTTATCATTTGCTTCGTCAAGAGTTTCAGATAAAACAATTGCTTTAGAATTGTCTAAAGATTGTCCTAAATGCTCTAAAGATGCACCAAGAGCTAAAAATTCTCCTAATGAATCCCAACGTAAATATCCTTCTTCTGTAAATTGCTCAACGTGTTTTGGAGCAGATCCTCCAGCGCCAGTTTCGAACAATCCACCACCATTCATTAACGGAACGATAGATAACATTTTAGCCGAAGTTCCTAATTCTAAAATTGGGAATAAGTCAGTTAAATAATCACGTAAAACGTTTCCTGTTACAGAGATAGTGTCTAATCCTTTGATGATTCTGTCTAAAGTAAATTCAGTAGCAGCAATTGGGTTAAGGATACGAATATCTAAGTTTACAGTATTGTAATCTTTAAGGTATTTTTGAACTTTTGCAATCAATTCTCTGTCATGTGCTCTGTTTTCGTCTAACCAGAAAACAGCAGGAGTATCAGACAAACGAGCTCTGTTTACAGCAAGTTTAACCCAATCCTGAATTGGAGCGTCTTTAGCCTGACACATTCTGAAGATGTCATTTGCTTCAACGTTTTGCTCCATTAAAACAGTTCCTTTATTGTCAACTACACGAACAACTCCGTCAGCTTTCATTTGGAAAGTTTTATCGTGAGATCCGTATTCTTCTGCTTTTTGAGCCATCAAACCTACGTTAGGAACACTTCCCATTGTTTTTGGGTCAAAAGCACCGTGTTTTTTACAGAAATCGATAGTTGCAGTATAAATTCCAGAATAAGCACGGTCTGGGATAACAGCAAGTGTATCTTGTTGTTTTCCTTCTTTATTATACATCTGTCCAGAAGTACGAATCATTGCCGGCATAGAAGCATCAACAATAACGTCAGACGGAACGTGTAAGTTTGTAATTCCTTTATCAGAATTTACCATTGCAAGAGCTGGTCCGTTTTCGATAGCTTTTGTAATATCCGCTTCAACTTCAGCTTGTTCAGGTCTTCCAGCAATTTTTGCATAGATATCACCTAAACCGTTTCTTGTATCAATGTTTAATTCAGCAAATAAACTTTCATATTTTTTGAAAAGATCAGCAAAATATACTTCAACGATAGCGCCAAAGATAATTGGATCTGAAACTTTCATCATTGTAGCTTTTAAGTGCACAGAAAGTAAAACTCCTTCTTTTTTAGCATCAGCAATTGCACCTGCAACAAAAGTTTTTAGAGCTTTTAAGTGCATTACAGAACTGTCGATTATCTCACCAGCTTTAAGAGGAGTACTTGCTTTAAGAACAGTAGTTGTACCGTCTTTTGCAACAAATTCGATTTTTACATCATTAGCTTCTGCAACTGTAAGCGATTTTTCACTTCCGTAGAAATCACCGTTTGGCATTGAAGCAACTTTAGTTTTTGAGTCAGCAGACCAAGCACCCATAGAGTGTGGATTTGCTTTTGCAAAGTTCTTAACTGCTCTTGGCGCTCTACGGTCAGAGTTACCTTCACGTAAAACAGGATTTACTGCAGAACCTAAAACTTTAGCATATTTTGCTTTAGCATCTTTTTCGGCATCATTTTGAGGATCTTCCGGATAATTAGGAATTTTGTACCCGTGAGATTGTAATTCAGCAATAGCCGCTTTTAATTGCGGTACAGATGCTGAAATGTTTGGTAATTTGATGATGTTAGCTTCAGGTTGTGTCGCTAATTGACCAAGTTCAGCCAAAGCATCTCCGGTTTTTTGATCATCAGTTAAAAACTCAGGAAAATTCGATAAAATTCTACCTGCTAAAGAGATGTCTCTAGTTTCAATAGCAATACCAGCCGTAGCAGTAAATGCTTGAACAATAGGTAAAAAAGAATAAGTCGCTAACAATGGCGCCTCATCAGTTAAGGTGTAATAGATTTTTGAATTCTGTGTCATTTTTTTTTTTTTTTATAATCGTATCGCCGAGATTAAGCGATGTAAAGGTATAGTCGGCTCAAAATGAGCGGAGCAAATATAATAAAAACAGTCCGAAAACGGTGTAGTTTTTCTCATAATTACTGAAATTAGCAGATTGTTATTTCGGACTCATTTAATTGCTAAATCAATGATTTTGGTATTAAAAAATTACAGTTTTGATATTTTAAAAATTAAGCACAAAAAAAAACTCGTTTCAAATAAATGAAACGAGCTTTTTTATAACAAAGAGATAAATGATTATCTTCTTTTATCTTTAATCTTAGCTTTTTTACCAGTAAGTTCTCTGAAGTAGAAAATTCTAGCTCTACGTACAGCTCCTTTTTTGTTGATTTCAATTTTCTGTAAAGCTGGTAAGTTTACTGGGAAGATACGCTCAACTCCAATTGCACCTGACATTTTACGGATAGTAAAAGTTTCTGTGTTACCAGAACCTCTTCTTTGAATAACAACTCCTTTAAAAAACTGAGTTCTTGTTTTTTCACCCTCTTTAATTTCGTAGAAAACTGTGATAGTATCTCCAGCTCCGAAAACAGGGAAATCTTTTTTAGCAACTAATTCGGTTTGAACGAATTTCATTAAATCTGCCATGATATCTTATAATTATGGTTTTTATATAGAGCAACATTCACGGATCTCGCCAGAGGTTAGTCTAATTCGGGTGCAAATGTAGAAAATAATTATGAATTATAAATTGTTAATTGTAAATTATTTTAAGTTGTTGATAAATTGATTGTTAGGGGTGTTTTTTTGTTTCAGGTTTCAAGTTTAGGAATGCGTTCCAATATAAACTTGAAACCTGAAACAAAAGAAACCTGAAACAAATTTAATGTCCTTCAAGCAAATCCGGTCTTCTGTTTTTAGTATGTTCATACGCCGTATCCTCACGCCATTTGTCAATTTTGGCAAAGTGACCGCTTGTTAAAACCTCAGGAACTTTCCATCCTTTATAATCTGCAGGTCTTGTATATATAGGTCCTGAAAGTAAATTATCCTGAAAACTATCTGTTAACGCCGAAGTTTCATCGCTTAAAACACCAGGAATTAATCGGATTAAAGCGTCTGATAAAACCAAAGCGCCTAATTCTCCGCCAGATAAAACGTAATCACCAATCGAAATTTCTTTCGTAATAAAATGATCACGAACACGCTGATCTACACCTTTATAATGTCCACATAAAATGATAATGTTTTCATACATCGACATTGTATTGGCCATTTTCTGATTTAAAGTTTCTCCATCAGGTGACATATATATGATTTCGTCGTATTCACGTTCGCTTTTCAAATGTGTGATACAAGCGTCAATTGGCTGAACAGTCATAACCATTCCGGCACCGCCTCCAAAAGGATAATCGTCGACACTTTTTTGTTTGTTCGTAGTATAATCACGTAAATTATGAAAATGAACTTCAACCAGACCTTTGTCTATAGCACGTTTCATGATCGAAGCCTCAAACGGACTTTTTAATAATTCCGGCAAAATCGTTATAATATCAATTCGCATTTTTTTTCTTCAAATAGTTCTAAGCGGCAAAGATACAAAGTTAATATTTGAGAATTTTAAGATTTTAAAATTGAAATAATTGCTTTCTGAAAATTTGTAAAAGACAATAGATTGTTTGTAATTTATTTAAAATCAGATTGATGTGGTTATTATTATTGTGAGTTTTGGACTAATTTTAGTATATTTAAAATGTTTTTTAGAATAATTTAAAACTAAAATAAGATGAGAAAAATAATAATCGTTGTTTCAGTTTTTATGTTTATTTCCTGTAACAACCAAAATCAATCAAAAATGATAGATACTAATCGAAACGAGAAATTGATAAAACAGTACTTTGATTATTTTAATAATCATGATTGGAAAAAGATGTCGGAAATGTATATTGAAACAGCAGAATTCAAAGATCCATCTTTTGGAAAAGGAATTGTAAAACAATCGCGTAAACAAATGGAAGATAAATATGCTGAATTGAACAAAATATTTCCGGATTTACACGATAAGATTATCCAGATTTATCCATCTGGAGAAAATCATATTATTGTGGAGTTTATTTCGACCGGAACTGCGCCTGATAATTCAAAATTAGAATTGCCTATTTGTACTATTTTCACAATTGATAATGGATTAATTACCAAAGATTTTACGTATTTCGATAATTTTGAAGCAGATACAACCAAGAAATAGATTCGGATTTAAAATAGTGTAGTCCCTACGGGACAAAATGTTCTTGCTGAATATTGTGTTTTTACCAACATTTAGTTCCTAGCGGAACATTTCTTAGTTACTTTTTTTTTATGGCGTGTGTGATTTTTGATGGGTATTGTTTTGGAAGTTATTCCATGTTTTTATTGGTTTAGTCCCTACGGGACAAAATGTTCTTGCTGAATATTGTGTTTTTACCAACATTTAATTCCTAGCGGAACATCTTCTGTTTTTTTAATACTTAGTTTTTAAATAGAATAAGAATAAATTTGTAATTTTATTCTTATAAAATAAACATCTTAGCAATAGTTATTTATTACAAAAAAATAAAATAATTGTACAGATTTAAAATGTTCCGCTAGGAACTAAATGTTGGTAGAAAAAAAATAATATTTCACACAAAATTGTCCCGTTAGGGACTACACGTTATGGCAAATACATATACCCAAATACACATTCATTTTGTTTTTGCTGTAAAATTTAGGCAAGCTATAATTCATAATGATTGGAAAGAAGAGCTTTATAAATACATTGCAGGAATTATTAAAAATAATAATCATAAACTCTTAGCGATAAATGGGGTTTCAGATCATGTTCATGTTTTAATTGGAATAAGACCTGCACAATCAATTTCTGATTTGATGAAAAATATCAAACAAGATTCTTCAAAATGGATTAATACAAATAAGTTCTTAAAAATTCATTTTGAGTGGCAAGAAGGATATGGAGCGTTTTCATATAGCAAATCCTAGTTAAATGCAGTAGTTAATTATATTAAGAATCAGGAAGCGCATCATAAAAAGAAAACTTTTAGAGAAGAATATATTGACTTTCTTGAAAAATTTGAAATAGATTATGATGAAAAGTTTATTTTTAAGGAATTAATTTAGAATTGATTTTTTAAACGACATACTGAGAAAATAAATGAAGAAAATAGCCATTCTTATTTTTATAATATTCTGTTCCTGTAATAAAGAAAAAACAAAAGAAATTCCAAGAAAGATTCCAAAAGAAACTCCTGCGGAAGCTTCATATTTCAAACAGATTAAAAGTAATGACGTTAAATTACCTACAGCAGTTTATGGAGATTGGTTGCATTCTCGTAAAGAAAAAGGACAAACTTTTGAGCAATATTTCAGGTCAAATCATATCGTTCCAACAAAAGAGGCGAACATTATTTACATTCGACCGATTGGGAATTTTACTTCTTTGCAAAAGAAACAAATTGAGTTGATGAATGAATATTTGCAAATTTTCTTTCAGCTAAAAACAAAAACTTTAGAACCTATTTCTAATGATGTAGTTCCAAATTCTTATAGAAGAATGATGTATGATCATGAGCAGTTATTGGCTGGTTATCTTTTAAATGATATTTTAAAAGAAGAAGAACCAGTAAACAGAATTGCTTTAATGGGGCTTTCAGAACTGGATTTGTATCCTAAACCAGAATGGAATTATGTTTTTGGTTTGGCTTCTTATCGTGATAAAGTTGGCGTGAGTTCAATTTACAGATTACAAGATGGGAAATTAACAGCTGAAAATTTTAATCTGTGTTTGTCACGATTGCTAAAAATAAGCTCTCACGAAATTGGGCATATGTTTGGTTTGCATCATTGTACGAATGCAAATTGTGTTATGAATGGCACGAATAGTATGGATGAAACGGATAGACATTCGATAAGATTATGTTCTGTTTGTCAAAGAAAATTGAATTCTTGTAGTCCATACGATAATAAAAAGAGATTAACAGATTTAGAAAAATTTTTTAAAAAGAATGGCTTAAATGATGAATCTGAATTGATGCAGAAAGACATTAAAGTGATTCAATAAACGGAAATGGAAAAAATAAAAATTCTTGCTATAACTGGCAGTACGAGAAAAAATTCGAGCAATTATAAAATACTAAAATATATTTCAAAACATATAAAAACGGAATTTGAAGTTGAAATTTTCGAAGATTTGGCTGAAATTCCTCATTTTAATCCGGATTTAGATACGGAGAATCAGCCAAAACAAGTTGAGGTTTTTAGAAATAAAATTATCGATGCTGACGGAGTTATAATCTGCACGCCGGAATATGTTTTCAGTTTGCCCGGAAGTTTAAAAAATGCTTTAGAATGGTGTGTTTCGACTACATTTTTTGCGAATAAAAAGACAGGATTAATAACCGCTTCTGCTTCTGGAGAAATGGCGCATGAACAGTTAATTCTAATAATGAAAACTCTCGAAGCTAAACTCGAAGAAAACACACAACTTTTAATACAAGGCGTTCGCGGAAAAATTAATGAAGAAGGAAAAATTATAAATGACGAAACTAATATTGCGCTTCAAAAGTTTATTTCTAATTTCGAAAATCAATTTTAGTATTTCAATTTACAGTAATTAATTCTCTCGTTTTAAAATATGATCACAAGAAGAAATTTTTTAATCAATACCAGTTTGGCTGCAGCGGCAGTTTTAGCCTTGCCATCATTAGCATTTACTATGGATAAAAAAGAAATAGGATTACAATTGTATACTTTAAGAGATGAACTTTCGAAAGATGTGAAATCGACTTTAGCGAAAGTGGCAGAAGCAGGATTTACAACTGTTGAAACGTATGGTTTTTCTATTAAAGATCAATTCTGGGGATTGTCTCCAATTGAATTAAAGAAAATATTAGACCAAAACGGACTTAAAGCTGTAAGCGGACATTATAACTTGGGAAGTTTTTTGGCTGATGGAAATACAACAGAATTGAAAGCAGCAATTGAAGCCGCTACGATTTTGAAAAGTGAATATTTGACAATTCCGTGGGTTGATGAACCTTTGAGAAAGAATATTAAAGATTATAAAGTTATCGCAGCACGATTAAATGAAGCTGCTAAAATGTGTCAGAAAGCAGGTTTAAAATTGGCATATCATAATCATGATTTCGAATTTCAAAAACACGATGGAGTTACGGGATATGAAATTTTATTAAAAGAAACAGATAAAGATTTGGTTCATTTTGAGTTAGATTTATATTGGGTTGTTCGCTCAGGAAATAATCCAATTCAATTGTTTAAGGAAAATCAGGGACGTTTTAAAATGTGGCATGTAAAGGATATGGACAAATTAAATCCGGTTTTAAATACAGAAATTGGTTCAGGTTCAATTGATTTTAAAACCATTTTTAAGGAATTAAAACAATCCGGAATGAAACATTTTTTTGTAGAACAAGAGAATAATTACAATCCAAATGCTTTTGATTCGATTAAAACGAGTTGCGATTTTATTTCTAAAACATTGCTTTAGAATCAAAACAACTAAAAAATAGTATACAAATTCAATTAAAAATAGATATGCAAAGTTTCGGGACAAGCAAAGAATTTATAAAAGGAGATGAAATAGAGTGGGAAGTCGTTGGCGAAGGAATCAAACGCAAAATTCTGGCTTTTGATGATAAAGTAATGTTAGTGAATGTTCATTTTGAAAAAGGCGGAATTGGTGTCTTGCACGAACATTATCATTCTCAGGTAACTTATATTTCCAGCGGAAAATTTGACGTTACGATTTCAGGCGTTACACAAACTTTAAAAGAAGGGGATAGTTTTTATATTCCGCCTCACGCGATTCATGGCGTGGTTTGTTTAGAAAGCGGTATGCTTACAGATGTTTTTAGTCCTGTAAGAGAAGATTTTTTAAAATAGAATTATATAAAGAAAATCAGTAAGTATCCGTGTTTTCGCGATAGCGAATCCGTTTAATCAGCGTCAATTTTTAGAACACAGATGATGCAGATTCGCTATCGCGAAGACGCAGATTTACACTGATTTTATGCAGTCGTAAGGTTTTAGAAATCAAGATAATATTTAAGAAAAAGATCTAATTGGATTCCGGATTTGAAAAATTTATAGATTTTTTAAAGTTTTGGTAAAAATTAGATTGGTATTTTTGCAAAATGAATTTATCCAAAACGAATGTCTTATTTATGGCAGCTTGCACTGGACTTATAGTTGCAAATCTGTATTACTGCCAACCTTTAATTGTTTTAATTGCCAACGAATTTAAAATTCCAGAAGCCAGCGCGGGTACAATCACGTATCTAACGCAAGCGGGTTATGCGATTGGTTTGTTTTTTATGGTTCCGCTGGGCGATAAAATCGAACGTAAAAAGCAAATTTTAATCACCACTTTTGCTTCTGTAATTGCGCTAATTCTTGCTGCTACGGCAAAAAGTTTTTTCCTGTTGCAAATGGCTTCTTTATTAATTGGAATTACGTCAATTGTTCCGCAGCTTATTTTGCCTTTGGCAGCTTCTTTGAGTGCACCGGAACAACGAGGAAAAGTGGTTGGAACTATTATGAGCGGATTGCTTGTAGGTATTTTGCTTTCAAGAACTTTAAGCGGATTCATTGGACAGGTTTTAGGTTGGAGATCGATGTTTTATATCGCTGCCGGAATTTGTTTGTTGATCTTTTTTGTAATTCAAAATAAATTTCCAGTCAATAAACCTCAGTTTCAAGGAACTTATGGTCAGTTGATTCAATCTCTTTTTACCCTTATCAAAACACAACCAATATTACGAGAAGCAACAATTATTAATGTGTTTAGTTTTGCACAATTTGGAGCTTTCTGGACCACAATGGTTTTATTACTTTCAGGAGCGCCTTTTCATTTTAATAGTGCTACAATTGGTTTATTCGGTATTGTAGGTGCTTCAGGAGCTTTAGCGGCGCCTTTAGTGGGAAGATTAGGAGATAAAGGAGGTTCGAGAGTTGCTGTAGGTTACGGTTGTCTGTTGATATTGCTTAGTTTCATAATCTTTTATTTTTCAATAGAAAGTGTCATTGGAATCGCAATCGGAATTGTATTTATTGATATAGGAATTCAAGGTGTTCATATTTCAAACCAAACCCGAGTTTATTCATTGCTTCCAGAAGCCAGAAACAGACTAAATACCGTATTTATGTCGTTTAGCTTTTTAGGAACTGCTGCCGGATCTGCTTATGGATTATTATTATGGAAACTTGGCGGATGGCACGCTGTAGCTATTGGATGTGTGGGATTATCATTGCTCTCATTTGTAGTTTACGGTCTTACTTATAAATCAAAGTCTAAAAAATAGAAAGCACAAATTGATATAAAATTAATTTGTAAATTTGCAATCAAATTAAAAATAACAACAATGGAAAACGGAATATACGCTAAATTCAACACTGGTAAAGGTTCGATTTTAGTAAAACTTACACATGATTTAACACCGGGAACCGTAGGGAATTTTGTAGCTCTTGCAGAAGGAAATATGGAAAATAAAGTAAAACCTCAAGGACAAAAATTCTATGATGGATTAACATTTCATAGAGTAATTCCTGATTTTATGATTCAGGGTGGTTGTCCAAAAGGAACTGGTACTGGAGATCCTGGATATAAATTTGATGATGAATTTCACCCAAGTTTAAAACACGATCGTCCGGGAGTTTTAGCAATGGCAAATTCAGGACCTGCAAGTAATGGTTCTCAATTTTACATTACTCACGTTCCAACTTCTTGGTTAGACGGAAAACATACTGTTTTTGGTCACGTAATCGAAGGTCAGGATGTTGTTGATGCTGTAGCTCAAGGTGATTCTCTTGACAATGTAGAAATTATCAGAGTTGGAGAAGAAGCGGAGAAATTCAATGCTATTGAAGCTTTCATCGCTTTAAAAGGTGCTCGTCTAAAAAGAGATGCAGCTTTAAAAGCAGAATCTGAAGCAAAAATGGAGCAATTAGCTGCTGGTTTTGATAAAACTGATAGCGGTTTACGTTACAAAATGATCCAAAAAGGAGACGGTAAAAAAGCTGAAGCTGGTAAAACAGTTGCAGTTCACTACGAAGGATCTTTAGAAAACGGAAAAGTTTTTGATTCTTCTTACCCACGCAAAAAACCAATCGAATTTAGATTAGGTCAAGGTCAGGTTATCGAAGGATGGGACGAAGGTATTGCTTTATTACAAGTTGGAGACAAAGCTCGTTTTGTAATTCCATCTGATTTAGGGTATGGAGCTTCAGGTGCAGGAGGAGTTATTCCACCAAACGCAACTTTGATTTTTGACGTTGAATTAATGGACGTAAAATAAGAAATTTAGATACAATTTAGTATTGTTTTAAATAGTAATCCCATATGTATCTGCATATGGGATTTTTTTATATTTACTTCAAAAATAAGTAAAACGATGAAAACAAAAATCTTAATCCTGGCAGCTGTAGTGTTGTTTGTAGTTTCCTGTGGTACTAAAAAAGCAGCTCCGGCTACACCAGCAACTCCAGCGGTGACTGAAGCAGCAAAACCTACAACATTAACACCCGAATTGGCAGAAGGAAAAAACTTGTATGAAAACAGTTGTGCAAGATGTCATAAATTGTATGACCCAAAGAAATTTAGTCAGGAAGATTGGAAACCAATTCTAGTAAGAATGCAGAAGAAAGCGAAATTAGATGATACGCAAATGGCTTCAATATCAAATTATATAACTTCTCAATTATAAGAAGTTTTTCTAGTAGATTCACGTAAACTATTCAGTAAATTAATTTATTGGATAGTTTTTTTGTTTAAAATAGAACATAAAAAAACACCTTCACATAATGAGGTGTTTAAAAAATTAAGAAATGTTCTCAGAAGTATTGCTGACAGCAATTATTTTTAAAGTTTTTATTCCAGCCGGCAATTCCCAATCAACTTCGTCATTTTCTTTAAATCCAATAATAGCAACGCTTAAAGGTGCCAGAATTGAAATTTTACTTTGTTTTACATCTGCAAATGAAGGTAGAACGATCTGAATTTTCATTTGTTTCTTGGCCTTTACATCTTCAATTGTGACATAAGAATTGATTCTCACGATGGAATTGTCTAATTCGCTTTCTTTACTAATTATTGCGCGATCTAATTCTTGCGAAAGCTGATTGGCTTCTTTTGTATTTGTAGAATTTTTACTTTTTACAATCAATTCCCTTAAGAAATTATAATCTGTTTTACAGAAAGTGGGTGTTGGTTTCATAACTATATGTATTTATTATTATTATTATTATTATTATTATTATTATTTAAACGTGTTGAAATTTAATGTTTTACAGGTGACAAGTACAATTGTTTTTCGAATCGCATTTTGCAATTGAAATGAAATAAAAGACTATGTTTTGGAAATTTTAATTGAAAAAACCACGAAATTATTCGAGAGAGTATTTACTCTTTCAAATAAAATAAATGATTAAAATTTGGTAAAAATCCTCCGCCTGAAAGAAGATATTGAAATAGACGGAGGCCTAATTAATAAAGGCCTTACTATGTGAAATAAATGCAGCAGTAAGCGGTTTTCTTTTTAAAGAAAACAACAGGATTATTGCTGTAAATATATTTATAGTGCTCACAATGAGAATATTTATTGATTTGCAAATATAGGAAAAGTTTTCGGAAAAACCAGAATCTTTACTTCCATTTGATGTTACAACCAATACTTGGTTTTTGAGGACCTTTCAGATTTCTGTTGTAAATAAGAGAATCAATCGCATTTCGCAAATCACTTCCGCTTAACGGAATCCCGTTTCCTGGTCTTGAATCGTCCAGTTGACCACGGTAAAATAAGCGATCCTGATTGTCAAATAAATAAAAATCCGGAGTACACGCAGCTTCATAAGCTTTGGCAACTTCTTGACTTTCATCATATAAATAAGGGAAATCTATTTTATTCTGAAAAGCAAATTCTGTCATTAATTCAGGAGAATCCTGAGGGAATTTCTCTACATCATTACTGGAAATTGCAATTACGCCAAGTCCTTGTACACGATAATCATTGGCAATCATAACTATTTCCTTAATCACATGAACTACAAATGGACAATGATTACACATGAAAATTACAAGCGTACCTTTTGATCCCTTCAAATCTTCATATGAGTATTCATTATTAGAATTGGTATCTTTTAATTTAAAGCTCGGAGCAATCGTTCCAAGCGGAATCATATTTGAAGGTGTACGTGCCATTTTTACAGAAATAAGTTCTTCAAAAATAACTTTAATATTCTGTAAAAGAAAGTGTACAGGAGTAATTATTATTTAGTTTCTATTTTATTGGATGGTTTTAACTTTTGCCACAGATTTTCACAAAGATTGTAAGTTGGTCAGTAGGAACTTAGAAAATATAGTAATCTGTGGCATTTGTTTATTTAGGAATTTAGAAACTCTAATAAATCTTTGTTTAGTTTGTCTTTATGCGTATAAAATAGTCCGTGTGGAGCGCCTTCGTAAACAATAAAAGTATTGTTTTTTATTGCTTTGGCTGTTTTTTCTGAGCTGACTTCAATAGGGACATTTTTATCATCATTTCCGTGAATTATTAATGTTGGAACTTTGATCGTTTGAAGCTCGTCTCTAAAGTCAGTATAATTTAAAGATTCTGCACATTGCAATGTTGCTCGTGGCGAGGCTGCAGCACATAAATTTCGGTAATGTTCTAACAAGGGCGTACTTAAAGGCTTATTGATAATGTTGACGCCAAAGAATATTTTTCCAAAATTATCCAAAAAGCCAATTCGGTCTTCATTTATAGATACGGCTGTTGCTTCACTTTTCTCTTTTGGACGACCTTCCGGGTTATCATGAGTTTGAAGTAAAAATGGAACTATAGAAGAAATTAACGCTGCTTTTGTAACGCCTTTTCCGCCATAACGGCTAAAGTAACGCACAACTTCGCCACCGCCCATTGAGAATCCAATCAGAGTTACATTTTCTAATTGAAGTTGCTCGATAATTTCTTTTAAATCATCTGTCAAAGTATCATAATCATATCCTTCATAAGGTTGTGACGATTTACCAAATCCGCGACGATCGTAAGCAATTACGCGATAATTATTCTGAACCAGAAAATCGATTTGATATTCCCACATTTCGTTCGAAAGCGGCCAGCCATGAATCAAAATCACAGGATTTCCCTTTCCGTAATCTTTAACGTATAGTTTTACGTTTTTATCAGTTTCAATATATTTATCGGTATTTAATTGCTGAAGGTCAAAGTCAGAATCTCTAAGAGAAAGGTTGGTGTTTAGAAGGCTATTTTCCATTTTATATATTTTTTTAGTGTTGCTTCATGAGTTGATATGTAAAATTAGAAGACGAACTAAAAAAACGGTTATAGAATTAGTGGGAATAATTACAAAATTTATAGGTTTGTAAAAGAACAAATATTGAAATAAAATGGATTTAACCTGGAGTGAATTTGAAAGAACCGATATGCGTGTCGGAACCATTATTGAAGTAAATGATTTTCCCGAAGCAAGAAAACCGGCTTATCAGCTTACAATTGATTTTGGTGCCGAAATTGGAATCAGAAAATCATCAGCACAGATAACTACACATTACAAAAAAGAAGATTTATTGAACCTACAAATTATATCAGTTGTGAATTTCCCCAAAAAACAAATCGGAAAATTCATGAGCGAATGCCTGGTTCTTGGCGCAATAGGCAAGGAGGGAGACGTGATTTTATTAACTCCTGATTTTAAAATAGAAAACGGACTTAGAATTGGGTAGTTTTTAGTATTCAGTCGCAGTTTTTATCGTGAATTTGCCTTACTCGTGCTTTTAAATTTAACCGCAAAGTTCGCTATGGTTTACGCAAGGTTCGCAAAGTTTTATACAAAGCTTTGCGAACTTAATCAGTCAAAACCTTTGGAAACTTTGCGAAAAAACTTTGCGAACTTTGCGGTTAATTAACGTTCAGACTGAATACTAAGAAATTTTCTTAATTAATTGCTGTAAAATTTCCTGTCCTTCTTCCCAATATTTTAAATCAGAATCTGAGTTAATATGTCCTTGTTGTCCCACATTTACGAAATCGCTTCCCCATTTTTCGGCAAAATATTGTTTTCTTTCGAAAGAAGCATAAGGATCATTTTCGCTTGCCACTACTATTGATGGAAAAGGTAATTTTGAAATTGGCATTGGCGCAAAATTTCGAACAGATTCCGGAGTATGTTGAGGTGAATCTACATCTGCGGGAGCGACCAATAATGCGCCAACAATATTTTTGTTTGTATTTGCTGCTGCCCAATGTTGTACTAATGAAACTGCCAAACTATGCGCGACCAAAATAGTTGGGCGATCAAGTTTTGCAATTTCTTCGTTTAAGCGTTCGATCCATTCTTCGCGAATAGGTTCGTCCCAATTGTCCTGAACTAAACGAATAGAATTTTTAAATTTTTTATGCCAAAAGGTTTGCCAGTGTTTTACACCTGAATTTCCTAATCCGGGTAATATTAATAAGTTTGTTTCCATTGCCGTGGATTTTATTTAGAGATTATTTTTTGTGTTCCTTTATAATTCGGTTTACTTCGTTTACAAGCAACGGAAAACCAGGTTCAGTCATTCCGTGTCCATAACCGTCCAGTTCATAGAGTTTGGTTTGTTTATGCCCAACTAACTTCATCATGCGTGCCATATAGGCATTTTCTTCATATCGACCCAGCATTTCCAATTCGCGATCTCCGGTAATTAACAAAAGTGGCGGAGCATCAGCGCGAACATAAAACAAAGGAGCAAAAGCATCGATAGTTGGCGTAGTATCAGGAATTCCGTTTTCTTTTCTAATTTGAAAATGCGTGATACATTGTCCGCTAAACGGAATTAAGCCAGCAATATTATTTGCATCGATTCCTTCTTTTTGAAGCCATTTTTTATCTAATCCAATCATCGAAGACAGATATCCTCCTGCAGAATGTCCTGACACGAAAATTAAAGAAGTATCTCCGCCATAAGACGCGATATTATTAAAAGCCCACGAAACGGCAGCAGCGGCATCTTCAATAGCTTTTGCGGCTTTTACTTTTGGTGCTAGTCTATAATTCACACCAATAATGGCAAAACCTTTATTTTTTAAAGCTTCCGGAATTTCTTTATTGCCACCGGTTAATCCTCCGCCATGAAACCAAACGATTGTGGCGAAATCTTTTTTGTTTTTCGGATAATAAATATCGAGAACACAACGTTCGTTTATATAGCTGTCAGACTTATTGGTTGCTGCGTTATAATATTGAATATTTGATTTTGTTTCGTATTCTAAGTTTTGAGAAAATGAAGCAATCCCAATAAAGAATAAAACAAGTAAGAGGATTATTTTTTTCATTTTAATTTTTTGAATTATATCAACTAGTTTTAGACAGTTTGCATAATATAAAATCTAAACTCTGCAATCTAAAATAATAAATTTATATATAAAAAAAGTCCAAAATGCGGGACATATTGGACTTGTACTTTTAAAAAAGTTATATTCGACTAAATATCGTCAAAATCAATATCAGTAAAACTAGTTCTTTGCGTTTCCGGCTTATCAGAACCGTATTCTTTTTTGAAATCTTTTTGGTGTCTTTCAGAAATTACTTCTTCGCCTTTGTGGTTCAAGACATATGAAGTCATTTCTTCTAGTATTTCGGCAAAAGCACTAAAATCTTCTTTGTACAAGTAAATTTTGTGTTTTTTAAAATGAAAAGAACCATCTTCTTCAGTAAATTTTTTACTTTCGGTAATCGTGATATAATAATCGTCAGCTTTAGTAGCTCTCACATCAAAGAAATAAGTTCTTCTTCCTGCTCGTAATACTTTAGAAAAAATCTCTTCTTTTTCTAACATGTCATTTTCTCTCATAATACGTTCTATCATTTTTGGAATTAATAGTACTCAAAAATCATAAAAATTTATCTATTACGCAACATTTAAAGTAATTCTTTTTCCGAAAGTTGTTTTAAATATAACGATGAATAATAGCCTTCCTGATTTATTAATTGATTATGAGAGCCTTGTTGTATGATTCTTCCGTCTTCTAAAATGATTATTTTGTCGGCATTCTTAGCCGATGAAACTCGATGACTGACTATTATTGTAGTTTTGTCCTTACAAATTTCGAATAAATTACTTAAAATCGTTTCTTCGGTTTCAGTATCTACCGCAGACAAACAATCGTCGAAAAGTAAAATAGCCGGGTTTTTAATAATCGCACGCGCAATAGATACACGCTGCTTTTGTCCGCCCGAAAGTGTGATTCCTCTTTCTCCTAAAATAGTATCGTATTGTTTGTTGAAAGCAATGATATTGTCGTGAACCACAGCACTTTTGGCTGCTTCTTCAACTTCTTCATCAGTTGCATTTTGATTGCCAAATTTGATATTATTTTTAATCGTATCCGAGAATAAAAAAGCATCCTGAGGCACAATTCCAATGTTGTTTCTTAAGTCATTTAGGTTTAAAGTACTTATTTCGTTTTGGTCAATTGTAATTCTTCCTTCAGTAACATCATATAAACGCGAAATCAATGATAATATTGTAGACTTTCCAGAACCTGTTTTTCCCAGAATTGCCAATGTTTCTCCTTTTTTTACTGTAAAAGTGACATTTTTCAGCGCTTGGATATTAGTATCTTCATAAGTATAACTTACATTTTCGAAAGCAATAGAACCTTGAATATCGGAGTGATTTTGGTTGTTATTTTTGATTTCCGGTTCAATTTTCAAAAATTCATTCAAACGTTTTTGAGAAGCTTCTGCTTCCTGAACCATTGATGAAACCCATCCTAACGAAGCTACAGGCCAGGTTAGCATATTTACATATAAAATAAACTCGGCAATTGTACCAATATTTGCAATCGTTCCGTTGATGTACATTACACCTCCAAAATAAATTACCACAAGATTACTGATTCCGATTAAGGCAATCATCAAAGGACCAAATAATGATTGTACTTTGGCTAAATCTAAACTCTTCTTTTTGCTTTCATCGGCAAGAGCCACCATATTATTCTGATGTTGATTTTCTAAAGAATACGCTTTTATAACGCGAATTCCTGAGAATATTTCCTGCGTAAAACTCGAAACTTTTGACAGATATTGCTGAAAAGTGGTGCTTCGTTTGTTGATTTCTGAACTCAGTTTAAAAATGCAATACGAAAGAATTGGCAACGGCAAAATCGTATATAAAGTCAGCAATGGCGAAACATTATACATATATATAATAACGATAGAAAAACGGATAAAGGTGTTTATCGTGTACATAACCGCCGGACCAACATACATACGAACCTTAGAAACATCTTCGCTGATACGATTCATTAAATCTCCTGTTCTGTTTTGTTTGTAAAAGTTTTGCGAAAGATTCTCGTATTGCTTGAAAACCTCGTTTTTTAAATCAAACTCGATATGGCGAGACATTACGATTAAAGTCTGACGCATTAAAAAAGTTAGGAAACCTGCTACAATTGTAGTAGCTATGATTAGCAGTACGTTATGAATTAATCCTTCGCGATAAGTGTCAATAATTGCCTGCGAGGTTTGATCTGCTTTTGGCAGTTTATCAAACTTCTCGATCGCGTTTAAAGACTTGCTAATTAGCTTTGGAGTAAATAAAGAGAATATTTGTGCGATTATGGTGATTAAAATTCCTAAAGAGAAACTATATTTATATTTAATGAAATATTTGTTTAAATAGCTTAATTCTTTCATTTTTTTAAGAGATTCAATGTTGAAATGTTTGGATTTTATAAATTATCATGAATTAAAGTTAGCGTAATTTATAATTTTATCAGAACAAATCGATTGTTTAATTGTTATTTTAAAGATAAAAAATTAGCACATATGCATTTTTTAATTATGTTTGAGATGTCTTTTTGACAAATTCATAATTTTAACTAATAAATACTATAGCTATGGATGCAACTTTCGCAACTGGAAAGGAACTTCAAAAAATGGATCCGGTTTTTGGTCAATTATCTTTTGACGATCACGAACAAATTGTTTTTTGCAATGACAAAGATACAGGTTTAAAAGCAATTATTGGTATTCATAATTCAGTTATGGGACCAGCTTTGGGAGGTACTAGAATGTGGAATTATAATACTGAATGGGAAGCATTAAACGATGTTTTGCGTCTTTCAAGAGGTATGACATATAAATCTGCGATTACCGGACTTAATATTGGTGGTGGTAAAGCAGTAATTATTGGTGACGCTAAAACGCAAAAAACTCCTGAGTTGATGCGTAAGTTTGGTGAGTTTGTTCACTCTCTTGGTGGAAGATATATCACTGCAGAAGATGTTGGAATGGAAACTAAAGACATGGACACTGTTAGAGATGTAACACCTTATGTTACAGGAATCTCTGAAGAAAGAGGTGGTTCAGGAAATCCTTCTCCAATAACAGCTTACGGTGTTTATTTAGGAATGAAAGCTGCTGCTAAAAGTCAGTTTGGTACTGATGTTTTAGATGGTAAAAAAGTTTTGGTTCAGGGAATTGGTCACGTTGGTGAAGCTTTGGTTGAGTATTTGACTAAAGAAGGAGCGATCGTTACAATTACAGATATCAACGAAGAAAAATTATATCAGGTAGCTCAAAAATATAACGCTACAATTTATACTGGTGAAGATTTATATACTGCAGATGTTGATATTTATGCGCCATGTGCAATGGGAGCAATTATCAATGATAATACTGTAGATAAAATTAAAGCTAAAGTAATTGCTGGTGCTGCTAACAATCAATTGGCTGACGAGAATGTTCACGGAGCAAGATTGCAAGAAAGAGGTATTTTATATGCACCGGATTTCTTGATCAACGCTGGTGGAATCATCAATGTTTATGCAGAATTAGAGCACTACGGTAAAGCTGAAATCATGTCTAAAACAGAAAATATCTATAATACTACTTTAGAAATTATCGATTATGCTGTAAAAAACGGAATGACAACTCATAAAGCTGCTTTAACAATCGCTCAAAATCGTATCGATTTGAGAAAAATTGAAAATGCTAAGAAGTAATTAATTTCAATTTATAATATTAAATCTCAGTTTACAGTTTTGTCTGTAAACTGAGATTTTTTTTTAATAGTTATTCTTCGACTGGCTACTAAATATTGATAATGGATCACTGTAAATGGAGACTCATCGCTGAATTCTGAAAACTGACCACTAAAACGACGACTTTTTTACGAATTAATTTTAATATAAGGATTGAAATTCCTAATTTTGCAGACTAATTTTTAAATGTTCTTACAAGGTGGTAAATAGAAGACACATACGCGTTAAAGTAATGCAATCCATTTATGCAATGCATCAAAGCGGTTCTGATAATATGGAAAAAGAAGAGAAGTTTCTTTTTTACAGCATAGACAATATTCAGGACTTATATCTTATAATGCTTTCTTCATTAATTGAAATTTGCAAAAAAGAATCTGTTTTTTTACATCTTTCAAGCAAAAAACATCTTGCAACTGCTGCAGAACGTAATCCAAACGAAAAATTCGTTAAAAACAAAATTTTTCAACTTCTTGCCGAAAGCAATTCTCTTAGCATCGCTTTAGAAAATCGTAAAATCAACAACTGGTCATTAAATGACGATTATATCATTTTGCTTTTAAATGATATTAAAGCAAGCGACTTGTATGCAAAATACATGAGCACAACTACAAATACTTTTGAAGAAGACAGACAATTTGTAATTGATTTGTTTGCTGATGTAATTGTTCCTAACGAAAAATTATACGAGTATTTAGAAGATGATAAATTGACTTGGGTTGATGATATTCCGGTTGTGAACACACATATCATCAAACAATTGAAAGCAATCAAAACGGAAGATCCAGACGATTTTAGAGTGCCAAAATTGTATAAAGATGTTGAAGATAAAGATTTTGCTAAAGACTTGTTCAGAAGAACAGTTTTGAACGAATCTGTTCTGGCAAAAGAATACGATGATAAAACACCAAATTGGGACAGTGAAAGGATTGCTGAAATTGATACTATTATCTTGAAAATGGCAATTTGCGAGTTCTTGAAATTTCCTTCAATTCCAGTAAAAGTAACTCTTAACGAATATTTAGAAATTGCTAAAGAGTATTCTACACCAAAAAGTAGTATTTTTATCAACGGAATTTTAGATAATCTAGTTAAAGAGCTTACCGCTAATAAAAAGATGATTAAAGTTGGACGTGGTTTAATGTAAAATCTTGGGAAATTCCAATTTTTAAAATCCAAATTCCAATCATTGATGTCACACTGAGCGAAGTCGAAGAGCTAAAAACATAAATATTAATAACAAAAACAACTAAATTTAAATTATGGGACAATTTACTCAATTTGCGCCATTTCTTCTAATGTTTGTCGTGTTGTATTTCTTCATGATCAGACCACAACAAAAAAGAGCAAAAAACGAAAAAGAATTTGAAAATAGCCTAAAAGTAGGTGATAAGATAATTACAAAAAGTGGTTTTCACGGTAAAGTAGTAGAGCTTGCAGAAACAAGTGCAATTATCGAAACTATGTCTGGAAAATTAAAAATTGAGCGTTCAGCTATTTCTATGGAAATGAGCGCTGCTTTGAATAAAAAAGCGTAATTTTTTTAAAATTCTAATAAAATATAAATCCCCAATTCGTTTAGAATTGGGGATTTTTTTTGTTTTAAAGTACACGCGATCTTGTCATTTCGATGCAAGGAGAAATCACACAAGAAACTCCGCAAACATTGTCGATAATCTTTGTCGATCAACTAGTGTGATTTCTCCTCCGTCGAAATGACAAGATTATGGTTACGATGTGTAATAATGCTTCGTGAGGTTGCTTCGTTCCTCGCAATGACAAAAAAGAAAAAACCTTTGTCAAAGTTTAAACTTTGACAAAGGTCTCTATCAATTGGAATTTGGAATTTTAAAAAATTGAAAATTAACTACCTGTATTTATCATTCAATCCCAAGTTATTCAAAATCATCGGAATCACTTTCTCGATTCTTGATAACTTCGTTTTCTCTTGTTTTGCGGTTTCAATATATTCCAGAAACTCATATTGTTTATAAGGACTGAATTTTTGAAAAGCTTCCGCTAAAGCTGGATTTTGATCCATTTCTTTTTGGAGAAACTCAGAAACTATTGCTTCTTTTTTAGAAGGTTTTATAATTTTTCCTTGCTTTTCGTTTTCAATCGCTTCAAGAATATATTCTAAAACTTCTTTTTCGTTTACTTCTTCTTTTGATGTAAAACGCCATTGCCGCATGGATTTTGTTTTGTCTTCCTGAGCATTAATTAGCTTCTTTTTTTCGTCTTTTAGAAAAACTCCGTTCAGAAACCAAATTGCAAAATAATTTTTAAAACCGCCAATCCCAATAACATTTTTTTTGTTGTAAACATAAATAGGACCACCCCATTTTATGGTTTCAACAAGTACCGTTTTGTCAATAATTGATTTCAGGAAAAGAAGTTCTTCTTCCCAGTTATTGACTTTGTCCCAAACGTGTTTTTTATCAGAATTAGCTTCTTCCAATTTATCTTTTTCTTTTAGGTTTTTCTGGTGCGTCAAAAATGCCTGGAATTGCTGTTAATTCGGCAATTTTTACAATAACATCAGTTGCTTTTTGAATACTTTCTGCAGGAACATATTCGTATTTTCCGTGAAAGTTGTGACCACCAGCAAATATATTCGGACAAGGTAATCCCATAAAGGACAATTGCGATCCGTCAGTTCCTCCGCGAATAGGTTTTATGATTGGTTTTATGTCCAGTTCTCTCATTGCTTTTTCGGCAATATCAACAATATGTTTTACAGGAAGTACTTTTTCCTTCATATTATAATACTGATCTTTTACAACAGCAGTTACAATATCTTCACCAAATTGTTTGGCGAATTTTTTATTGATTTTTTTGGCAATTTTACCAATTAAATCTTTTCTTTTTTCGAATTTAATCTTGTTGTGATCACGGATAATCAATTCTAAAACCGTTTCTTCAATACTTCCTGTTAAGTGATGAACATGGAAAAAACCTTCGTAACCCTTTGTTTCCTGAGGTGTTTCTCCTTTTGGAAGTTCGTTGATGAAATCATTTGCAATCAACATCGAATTGATCATTTTTCCTTTGGCATAACCAGGATGAACGCTTTTCCCTTTAATAGTGATTTTAGCTCCGGCTGCATTAAAATTTTCATATTCTAATTCTCCAATCTGACTTCCATCCATAGTGTAGGCCCATTGTGCGCCAAATTTCTCTACATCAAAATGATGTGCTCCACGACCAATTTCTTCATCTGGCGTGAAACCAATTCTGATTTTTCCGTGTTTAATTTCAGGATGCTGAATCAAATATTCCATTGCCGAAACAATTTCTGTAATTCCCGCTTTATCATCTGCGCCTAACAAAGTTGTTCCGTCAGTTGTGATGATCGTTTGTCCTTTATATTGTAATAAATCTTTGAAGTAATTTGGAGATAAAATGATGTTTTTTTCTGCGTTTAAAACAATGTCTTTTCCGTCGTAATTCTCTACTATTTGAGGTTTTACATTTGCTCCGCTAAAATCAGGTGAAGTATCAAAATGCGAAACAAAACCAATTGTTGGTACTTCGTGATCTACATTACTAGGCAAAGTTGCCATGATGTAAGCTTTGTCGTCTATAGTAACTTCAGAAAGACCGATTGTTTTTAGTTCTTCAACTAATTTATTGGCAAGATTCCATTGTTTTTCAGTACTTGGTGTAGTTTGTGAATTTGGGTCTGATTCGGTATCAATTGTTACATAACTGATAAAACGATCTATAATATGTTGCATTTGTTTATTTTTCAGCAAATATAAGTAAATAGTTAGGCGTTGTAAAGCTGTAAATTATGAAAACTGTAAAATGAGATAAAAAAAATGCCACGAATTTCACAAATTAACACTAATTCTTAAAACCTAAAATCCAATTTCACGAATTTAAATTCATGAAATTGGATTTATAAGTTATCTGAAATATATTTTAATTCGTGCTAATTCGTGGCTAAAAAATTACTGAACACATCTGAAACCAATATGATTTGCAGGTGATTTATAATCTCCTTTTCCTCTTGTTCCTACCATATAGCGCGTACAATATTGATCTGTACATAAAAATGATCCTCCGCGTTGTACTTTTTTAGGCAAGTTTGGTTCTCCCGGATCATAAGAAGATTCAGGACCTTGCGGGTTTTTGACAACTTTTCCGCTTTCGCTAATTACAGAATAGTAATCGGCAGTATACCAATCGTTTGTCCATTCCCAAACATTTCCTCCAATATCATAAAGACCGTAAGGATTTGGTTCAAATTGTGCAGTAGGAGCAATGCCGATATAACCATCTTCACCAGTATCTCCTTTTTCTATAGGAAAGTGTCCCTGATAGATATTAGCCTGAAATTTTCCTTTAGGTTTTAGAGTATTTCCCCAAGCATATAATTGTCCTGATTTTCCACCGCGGGCTGCAAATTCCCATTCGGCTTCGGTTGGTAATCTTTTGCCTGCCCATTTTGCATAAGCGGCAGCATCATCATATGAAACCTGAACGACAGGGTATTTTTCTCTGCCTTTTATAGAACTTCCCGCTCCTTCAGGATGTCTCCAGTCAGCTCCGTGAACATAGCTCCACCATTGCATGTAATTGTTTAAATTTACGTTACTTGGAGTAGGAGTGAAAACTGCTGATCCGGCAACTAAATTTTCTAATGGAGCATCTGGAAATTCTTCGTGAGTTGGTTTTATTTCAGCCAATGTTACATAACCTGTAGCTTTTACAAAAGCTTCAAATTGTTCGTTTGTAACTTCTGTCTGATCCATATAAAAGCCATCTACATAAACTCTGTGAATTGGTGCAGCATCTTTGGTAACTCCTTTTATACTGCATAAACTTTCATCTTCTACATTACTTCCCATAGAATATTCTCCGCCAGGAATCCAAACCATTCCTTTTGGCGCTTTGCCTGTAGGTTTGTTTTTGTTTTCTATTGTTGGTTTAAATAAAGAAGTTTCTGAAGCGTTTGGAGTTTCGGCACAATCCATTGCTGTCAATTTTTCTTTTGGAACAATAAGCTTGGTATAACCATAAGCTATTGAAATTATAGAAATTGTAAGTATGGCTAAAATCCAATAAGTTTTATTTTTCATTATAGTCATTTTATTTGTACGTAAATCATTATAAATATACTAAAATAAGGTTGTTAGCAGGCTATAAAGTTAAAAAAATAACCTTATCAAACTCTATTTATTTGATAAGGTTACTATAGTTTTATTTATCTTCCTGAACGTCAACAACTTCATATTTGTCTTTACCGTCAACTTTAACCGGTTGATAATAGGTTTCTCCAAATTTTACATATTTAGAGTCTCCTATGGTAACTTCTTCACCACCTTCAGGCAGGTTATCTACAAGAGTTCCTGCGGTTGGTGGTACTACTTTGTACGAACTGCCATCTTTTTCATAATAGGTTCCTCCGTAATAATAATTATTGACGGTTCCGGTATTGACAGTTTCGGCTCCGCTTGGGATATTGTTTACTGTTCCTCCAACTGGTGCTGGTACTGCTGTATATCCTCCGCTTGACGAGGTATACCAAACTCCCTGATCATAATGATATTGAGTGCTTTCTACGCTTACGACAATTGCTGTTACTGCCAATGTTGCTACAAAAAATCCCCATGGATGCCAAACTGGTCCCCAGTAATAAGGATGATAAGGACGTGGATAATAAGGGTGATAACAATTGTATCTATAGCCGCCATAACGATAAGGGGGACGAGCATATGGTCGCACGCCCGGTCTTACTATGGTATTACGGTTGTTACGAACATGTACACTATTGTTTACATTGATGTTTACATTATTTCTATTTCTGTTCACAGTATTACCGCTAATATTGGTATTTCTATTGCCGGTTTTGTTTCTGTTTACAGTATTATTTGAGTTTCTGTTGTTATTGATTGATTTATCTCCAATTTTTGAATTTGTAGAAGGTCTGTTAATTTTATTGGTTCCGGAACCATTAGCTCCGGGTCTGTTGGCTGTTGATGGTCTGTTTACGGCTGGTCTTGCTTGATTTGCCGGTCTGCTTACAGCTGGTCTTTGACCTCCGCCGCCACCTCTGTGTCCTCCGCCGCCATGACGTTGGGCAATACTATCAATTGAAATCAAAAAAAATGATCCCATTAAGCACATAAGTGCTAATTTTCTAAGAGTCTTTTTTATACTTTTCATTTTCAGTGCTTTATGTTCATTAAAATTATTAAAAATAAATAAGAATATTAGTGAAATGTAAAAGATTTTGCTTTTAAAATATCTGAATACCACAGTTATAGCTTTTACGAAAATGCGATATTTTATTTTTTAATTTCTGAGTTGAATCAAATAAAAAACTAAAGAATAGATAGTCAGAAATGAGTATTAATAGAACTTTCAATGAATAAGACTTGTATTCTTTCTGGTTATTATCCGCCAAATTTTTTCGCAATTCCCAGTCCGATTCCCCAACTGTCATAAGCGTTCCATTTAAAATCATAACTAAAAGTTCCAAAAACCTCCCAACCTTTTGGCATTTCATAACCGTATTCAGCTCCGGCGCGTGTCAAAAGATAATTTTCTTCTTTAGCAAATTCTCCTCCCATTCCAAGTAAAAAACTCCAATGATCGTTGAGTTTGTAAATTCCCACAAGAGCCGGAGCAATTGGATAACTTCTTTCGACAGTTTCTTTATCGTCGCCACTTTCCAGATTTTTTTCGACCTTAAATTTTTCGATTATAAAATCAGTATGTAAACCAATCGCCCATTTTTTGCTTAAATGATAGGTATAATCAACTCCCCACGCGGGTAGACTCAAAACTTCTCTGTTTCCTTCATCATCTTTGCCTTCAAAAACATGAACATGATTGATGGAAATTCCAATTTGATGATGCGGTCTAAAAACTTCACTTTCTTCTTTTTCCTGAGCTGTACAATTGCTATTGAAAATACCGATTAAGCCAAAAAGCACTATATAAAGGAAGTTTTTTTCGAAATAATTATTTCTGTCAGACATTTTGTTATTTATTTTAAATCAAACAATTCCGAATATTTTGAAACAAGAATTTTCTTGAAATTCATCAAGCAATTCAAAATTAAGTATTAAATGATCTAAATAGTCTCTTGAAAGCCCTGACGTTGTTTCATTTTATAATTTGCAACCTTAAAAATTAATTTCATCTTAGCATATTGCATTTCTAAATGTTTGATGGTTTTAAAGATTAATGGAATTTTTTTATAATCGTTTTATTTTTAGTTCCTTACGGAATTACTATGATTGGAGAGGCTGACTTAAACACTCCTATAATTTGTTTTTTATTAAAATGATTCGTTTTCAAGTATTATAATTAAATTTGCATCCAAAAAAACAACAACACAACTCTTATGTATAAATTGATAATTCGCCCGATACTTTTTTGGTTTGATCCGGAAGAAGTACATTATTTTACTTTTTCATTTGTTAAATTCATTTCAAAAATACCAGGAGTTTCATCGATAATCAGAGCGATTTACGAAGTAAAAGACAGTCGTTTAGAGCGTGAAGTTTTCGGAATTAAATTCAAAAATCCAGTTGGACTTGCGGCAGGATTTGACAAAGATGCTAAGTTGTACAAAGAGCTTTCTGACTTTGGTTTTGGTTTCATCGAAATCGGAACTGTAACTCCAGTTGGTCAGGAAGGGAATCCTAAAAAACGTTTATTCCGTTTGAAAGAAGATCAGGCAATTATTAACCGAATGGGTTTTAATAATGGTGGAGTTCTGGAAGCTGTAGAACGTTTAAAAAAGAATTCAGGCGTTTTAATTGGAGGAAACATTGGAAAAAACAAAGTAACGCCAAACGAAAATGCTGTTGATGATTATATCATTTGCTTTGATGCTTTGTTTGATCATGTAGATTATTTTGTTGTGAATGTAAGTTCGCCAAATACTCCAAATCTAAGAGCTTTACAAGACAAAGAACCTTTGACAGCTTTATTGCAAACACTACAAAACAGAAATGTAGAAAAGCAAAAAACAAGTACTCAAAAAATAAAACCAATACTTTTAAAAATCGCTCCGGATCTTACAGACGAGCAATTATTGGATATTATTGATATTGTAAAAACGACTCAAATTGCGGGTGTAATTGCTACAAATACAACAATTTCAAGAGACGGATTACAGTCTGAAAATCAATCTGAAATGGGCGGATTATCAGGAAAACCATTAACAAAACGTTCGACGGAAGTAATTCGTTTTCTTTCGGAAAAAAGCAACAAAGCATTCCCAATTATCGGAGTAGGAGGAATTCATTCTGCAGATGATGCCATTGAAAAGCTAAATGCCGGAGCAAGTTTAGTACAATTGTATACTGGCTTTATTTATGAAGGTCCGGCTTTGATAAGAGCAATCAATAAAAAGGTTTTAAAGAATTTGTAATAAAAACGGTTAATTTAGAATATTACGTTTTTTTTATACAAATAATTAAAGAAAATTATAACTTTTATTTCTTTAAAAAAGAAACTAACTTAGCCTTTACAAAAGAATAAGCTTTGAATAAAGAAATCAAAATTATCGAATGTCCACGTGATGCCATGCAAGGCATCAAAACCTTTATTCCCACAAAAAATAAAGTTACCTATATACAAGCTTTGCTTCGTGTGGGGTTTGATACCATTGATTTTGGGAGTTTTGTATCTCCCAAAGCTATTCCGCAAATGCAAGATACCGCTGAGGTTTTGGCGCAGCTTGATCTTTCGCAAACTACCAGTAAATTATTGGCGATAATTGCAAATACGCAAGGAGCGCAATTAGCAGCAGAACATGAACCTATTCAATATTTAGGATTTCCGTTTTCTATATCTGAGAATTTTCAGATGAGAAATACCCATAAAACCATCGCAGAATCATTAGTTACACTTGAAGAAATTCTTGAAATCGCCGATAAAAAAAATAAAGAAGTCGTAACCTATCTTTCAATGGGTTTCGGGAATCCTTACGGAGATCCGTGGAATGTTGAAATTGTAGGCGAATGGACCGAAAAACTCGCCGGAATGGGCGTAAAGATATTATCGCTTTCAGATACTGTTGGTAGTTCTACGCCGGAAGTTATCACGTATCTTTTTTCGAATTTAATTCCAAAATATCCCCAAATTGAATTTGGCGCACATTTGCATACAACACCAAATAGTTGGTTCGAGAAAATAGAAGCAGCTTCAAATGCTGGTTGTACACGTTTTGATGGTGCGATTCAGGGATTTGGAGGCTGTCCAATGGCAACCGATAAACTAACCGGAAATATGCCTACAGAAAAACTGATTTCTTATTTTACTGCCAACAAAAAAGTAACTGGATTAAATTCCTTAAGTTTTGAAAGTGCTTATAATGAAGCATCAAAATTGTTTGGGAAATTTCACTAGAAAAAGCTTATATTTACTTATATATCAGACAATAAGTAATCATAAATAATGTTATTCATTATTTAATCAAATAAAAGCAAGCCATGAAATCAAATTTCATCAGCAGAATTTCTAAGATTTTACTTTTAGTTTTCTTGTTTTCTTCGTGCTCCAGTAATTTGGATTTTGATCAGGTGAAAGATTTCAAATTAACGCCTGTTTTTGTAGCAAATCTCGCTTATTTTAATGTTCCGGCAACTCAGCTTATAAATGATGGAGATGCTCAAATAATTTATGATGTAAGTGAGTTTAATGCTTTCAAAGACAAATTCTTTAGAGATAATCTAATGAAAGCCGAGCTTGATTTTGAAGTTGAAAACACTATTATCAGATCTTTTACATTAGATATAGTTCTTCTGGATGTTGAAGATCAGGTGCTTGAAACAGATTCTTATAAAGTACCGGCTTATTCAGGAACTTCAAATGTTATAAAATTTCCAACAGAAGTATTCGAAAATCAAAGATTGGATCTTCTAAAAAAAACAGCAAAATTAGGTTTTATTGTCAGAATGGATGGCGGACCTCCATTAGACGCAAATAGTAAAGGAAGTTTAAAATTACGCTCCGGTGCAACTGTTTATATGGAAATAGAATGAGAAAGGTATATCTAATTTTTTTGGTAGCTTTTCAGCTTTCTTGTTTCTCGCAAAACAAACAAGTGTTGTATAACTTCACGTCAATTCCGCAATCATCATTAGTAAATCCCGGTGCCGACGTTTCGTATAAATTTTATTTCGGAATCCCAGTTTTATCCGGAGTTTCAGCCAATTTAGGATCAAGTAGTTTTTCGGCTTATGATTTGTTTGCCAATAACGGAGTAGATTTTAATGATAAAGTTCGAAATATTATCAATAATTCTTCCAATAAAGACAAAACTCAGGTCAATCAACAACTCGAAATTTTTTCCGGAGGTTTTAGAGTTGGCGGAAGAGAAAGTCAATCCTATATTTCGTTTGGAGCTTATCAGGAATTTGATTTTATAATGTATTTCCCAAAAGATATTGCCATTTTAGCCGTTGACGGAAATCAAAAATACATTGGAAAAACATTCGATTTATCCGATCTGAATCTTCGAGCTGAAGTCCTTTCAGTCTTCCATGTAGGATATCATAGAAAACTAAGTGAAAAACTGGTTTTAGGCGGTCGGGCCAAAATTTATTCCAGTGGAGCAAATGCCACATCGACTCATAATTCGGGTTTTATTTTTACAGGAGAAAGCGCCAATACGCCCAATCTTTATAATCAGGTAATATCGTCAAATCTTGAATTAAAAACTTCGGGTCTTAGCAAGTTTACAAAAGACGAATACGAAGGAAGTATTCCCAATGATATTGCGCACAACACTTTTTTCAACGGAAGTTTAGGTTTAGGAATTGATGCCGGAATTACCTATTATATTAAAGAAAATCTACAGTTTACGGCAAGTATAATCGACCTTGGATTTATAAGACAATCAAAAGACATAGAAACGCTCAACTATAAAGGAATTTATAATTATAAAGGTGCAAACCCTAATTTTCTAGGTTCAAACAAGCCTGAAGATGTTTTTGATGAATTTGATAAAGCCATTCCGCGTGACACTTTATATAATAAATATACGACTTGGCGACCAACAAAATTATATTCGTCAATTCAATATTCATTTGGCGAATCACGATCAGATGAAGAATGTAATTGCAAAGGCAGCGTTACCAGAAAATATGTTAACGGAATAGGAGGACAGCTATTTGCGATGACTATGCCAAACGAACCATACGTTGCTTTAACTGCTTTTTACAGACGTAGTATTTTCGAAAAATTAGATTTCAAAGCCACCTATACAATCGATCCATATTCGAATAAAAATATAGGATTAGGACTTTCAGGAACCCTCGGAAAACTAAATATGTATCTTCTCGTCGATAATGTTCTCGAGTATAGAGACGTCTCAAAAGCTAATAGTCTGGCATTTCAATTTGGATTTAACTTTGTATTTCACGATTCTGAAGATTAGTTTTTTTAAAATTCCAATCTTCTTAAATCCCAAATTCCAATTCTGAATGTTTTTTTAGACTTTAAATTCCATCAGAAACATCTATGGATTCCAATCTAATTTGGAATTTAGTTTTATAAGATCTTTCTTGTAAATACAAATTTATGAATAAGTTAGTATTCAAGTTTCCAATTTATTCACTATATTTGCACGCAATTCAACTAGAAATTGCAACATGATAGCACACAACTCCAAGATTATCGGCGAAGGTTTAACTTACGACGATGTATTATTAGTACCTAACTACTCGAATGTGCTTCCTCGCGAAGTGAGTATCAAATCAAAATTTTCACGAAATATAACGCTAAACGTTCCTATAGTATCAGCTGCTATGGATACCGTTACCGAAAGTGCAATGGCAATCGCTATGGCGCAAGAAGGCGGAATTGGTGTTTTACATAAAAACATGACCATCGAGCAACAAGCTGCGAAGGTAAGAAGAGTAAAACGTGCTGAGTCAGGAATGATTATCGATCCGGTAACATTGCCAATGAACTCGACAATTGCAGACGCAAAAAATGCAATGAAAGAATTTGGAATTGGTGGAATCCCAATCGTTGACGAAAACAAAATCTTAAAAGGAATCGTTACAAATCGTGACTTACGTTTTGAGAAAAATGGTGCAAGACCAATCGCTGAGGTAATGACAAGTACAAATTTAGTAACTGTTGCCGAAGGAACTTCACTAGAACAAGCCGAAGTAGTTTTACAAGGTCACAAAATCGAAAAATTACCGGTAGTAAACGCTAATTATGAATTAGTTGGTTTAATTACCTTCAGAGATATCACAAAACTGACACAAAAACCAATCGCTAACAAAGATATTTTTGGTCGTTTAAGAGTAGCTGCCGCAATTGGAGTTACCGGTGATGCAGTCTTAAGAGCAGAAGCATTAGTTGCTGCAGGAGTAGATGCAATTATCATCGATACCGCTCACGGACATACAGAAGGTGTTGTAAATACCTTAAAAGAAGTAAAATCAAAATTCCCACAAATAGACGTAATTGTTGGAAACATTGCAACTCCGGAAGCTGCTAAATATTTAGTAGAAAACGGAGCAGATGGAGTAAAAGTAGGGATTGGACCAGGTTCTATCTGTACAACTCGTATCGTTGCAGGTGTTGGTTTTCCTCAATTCTCAGCAGTTCTTGAAGTTGCAGCAGCTATTAAAGGAACAGGAGTTCCGGTTATCGCAGATGGTGGAATTCGTTACACAGGAGATATTCCTAAAGCAATCGCAGCAGGAGCTGATTGTGTAATGTTAGGTTCATTATTAGCAGGAACAAAAGAATCTCCGGGAGAAACAATTATTTTTGAAGGAAGAAAATTCAAATCATACCGCGGAATGGGTTCTGTTGAAGCTATGCAAACAGGTTCAAAAGACCGTTATTTCCAGGATGTTGAAGATGACGTTAAAAAATTAGTTCCGGAAGGAATTGTCGGACGTGTTCCTTACAAAGGAGAATTAAACGAAAGTATGCTTCAATTTATCGGAGGTCTTCGCGCCGGAATGGGATACTGTGGTTCAAAAGATATTCCAACTTTACAAGAAACAGGACGTTTTGTTAGAATCACATCAAGCGGAATTACAGAAAGTCATCCACATAATGTTACAATTACAAAAGAAGCTCCAAATTATTCAAGATAATTTTTAGTTTTCGATTATAAAGCAAAAGGCGTAAGAGTTTGATTCTTACGCCTTTTTTGTTTAAACTTGATTATAGTTAGTTTTAAACCCGACAGGTTTTAAAAACCTGTCGGGTTTAGCACAATCTTGTCATTTCGACGGAGGAGAAATCACATACGTAATTCGACACAGATTGGCGACTTTAGGAACGGAGTTTCGCGTGTGATTTCTCTCTTCGGTCGAAATGACAAAGTTGACGTGAAAAAATATAATAGTTTCAATAAAATGAACTTACATCACTTATATGGTAAAAAAAATTAAGCACCACGACTATTCAAAATATCTTCAGAAGTAACATCAGAATGTAATAATTCTTCCATTTTTTTGGTCATGCGTTGCGCTTCTAAAGCGTAGCCAAACATTTTTTGTTCGTAATCATCAATTGCAGATTGCAGTTCCGAAAATTCTCCGTTAGTCAAATTCTCGGTTAATTGATAGGCATCCATTAAACCCATATTAACACCTTCGCCGGCAAATGGAGGCATTACATGCGCTGCATCGCCAACAAGTGTAATATTCGAATGCGTTTTCCAAGGTTCTTCTAATGAAAATAATCGTAACGGTAATCCTGAAAAATCTGTTGAAGCATTAAAAAAAGCTTTATAATCATCGCTCCAATTTGCAAAAGTTTCATTTAAAAATGCTCGTATTGCTGCGTCATTTTTAAAATCAAGACCGTTATTTAAAACCCAATTTTCATCAGCTTTAAACGAAACGCCAAAGTGAACAGAGCCATCGCGCAAAGTATGCGTGTAAAACATTTTTTGTTCTCCCATTGCCATTACATTTCCTTCGCCATATTTAGGTTTAAATTCAGGATAATCAATATCCGGATTTACAATTTCTCCCTGAATAATATAAGTGCCGGAAAGTTGAGGTTCAATATCGGTAACAAATTTTCTCGCATTAGATCTTCCGCCGTTAGCGACAATAACAAAATCGGCAATTGTTTTAAAACCATTTTTGAATTCTAAATGATATTGATCTTCAATCTTTTTAATATCAGTCAAATGGCTATCCCAGACAACAGTATTTTCTTTAAGATTTTCGAGCATAATTTTTCTTAAATCATTTCGGTCAATTTCAGGACGTGAATACGCATTTGTTTCGTCAGGCATTTCATCCGAAGTAATATTTCCGTGCATATCTGCCATTTTCTCGCCCGTTGGTCGCGCATATTTGTAGAACACGTCCATTAAAGTCGCTTTTTGAATCGCTTTTTGCCCTGAATCTGAATGGATATCAAGCGTTCCGCCCGAAGTTCTGGCTTGTGCATTGATATCTCTTTCATAAACCGTAACGCCTGCACCATTGATTTGTAGAATTCTTGCCGTTGTTAATCCAACAGGACCGCCGCCAATAATGGCTATTTTTTTATTTTGTATAAGTGATGTATTCATTTTATTTAATATTGTAGTGATTGAATTGATTTTATATTCTAATTGAATTTGATTTTTGAAATTGATTTTTATTTAAGGAGTCAAAGCCTTTATAACCAAATTAAAAGCTTCATCTCTAATTTCTTCAGTAAAAACAAAAGGATTTCCGGACATCGATTTTCCTTCTCTGTGAAGTTCCAAAAGAGAATAAAGTGATCCATAAGCAATACTCCAGAAAACTTCGAAAGTAATAGGAAGAAGTTCCTTTTTTTCGATTGCTTTGGTAATAAATTTTGACATTTGATCTTTAAAATCCGAAGTGATTTCAGCTAAAATAGCGTCGCCGTAACTGGAATGTTTTAAAAGTTCAAGACAAGTAGTTTGCAAGGAAAAATTGATTGCAAATTTTGAACGGTTTTCCCATTGCTGGCGTAAACCATCTACAAACGACATTTCAGAAGAAAAACCAACCAACATTTCGTTAAAGAAATTTTTGCCAATGTCAATTCCTATTTTGCGAATAAGATCTTCCTTGTCTGAATAATAGATATACAACGTAGCCACAGAAACGCCGCATTCTTTTGCTAAACGATTCATTCCAAATCCTTCTACGCCTTGCGCAACAAGCATTTCAATAGCTTTTTGTTTTACAATTTCTTCTTTATTTGTATCTCTTGTTCTCATAATTTGAATTAATTATGGCACAAAGATATTAATAATAAATGAACGTTCGCTTATTTATGAGGAAAAAGTTTCAAAGTAACAGAGGGTCAAAGGGATAAAGGCTTGTGTCTTTGAATGTTTATTGAGAAAAAGGTTCAGAAGTTTTTTACCGTAGAGGCGCACAGCAGTGCGTCTTGCTTTAACACAATATTGCCATTTCGACGAAGGAGAAATCCTCGTGAGAAGCTCGCCAAAGATTGGATTCTCGGTGCTGATTTACTTGTGGAGATTTACTGCGTCTGTTCGATATGGCTCGGGTCTCCTTCGTCGAAATGACAAAAACTTTGCATTTTTGCGTCTTTGCGAGAGATTTGTTCGCTATAACGCCATTAACTTTAGCGTCTTTGAAATATAAACATCAAAAAAAAGCTGCTAATACAATTCGTCAAAATTATAATAGCAGCTTTTCTTTTAGATAAAAAATATGTTTAAGGCTTAGTAGCAGATTCTGCTTCTCTAACTTTTTGATTGTCTAAAATTTTCTGTATAAAAGGTTTTACCTGAGTTTCAATTTCAGATTCTGAAATATCAAGTGCTTTTGGATCTTTAGTTAATTGTAGCCAAGGTTTTGGACCATCAAAATTATAACTTCCAAAAACGATTACCGGAGTTCCTTTTACTTTTACATTTTCTTTGTCTTTCAAGATCCATTCATCAGCCCATTTATAAAGATATTTAGCATCTTTTTCCTGTAATCGTAAACAAGAATGCGATGCCGGATAACCTGGTAAAGCATATTCATGGAAACCAACGCCAAGTTTATTCTCGATGTTAAAATTCCATTTTAAGTCCCATTCGTCGTTAAAAGTACTCGTGGTTTTTTCGGCTTTCCAATTGGTGAAAAATAATCCGGTTGGAGTAGGATCTTTTTTTCTTCCCATATTTGTTGGTCCGGTATAAACTAATTCTCCATTTTCGTAAGCGGCAAATGCCTGAGTAGGATAGGAGAAAATTATAACTTTTGAAACTTCTCCTAAAGCTGCAACATGCAACGGAAATGGAAGATAATAAACAATATCACCGCTAAAATCAGACGGAATTACCACTGAATCTAATTTTGCGAAATTTGCTTTATCTGTTCGATTTATAGCGTAAGCAATCTGAAGTTTACTGCTGTCAGATTCATTTATTTTTAGCCATTCTTTAGTTTTTTCTAAATGAAATCCAACAGATTGTGGCTTTTTGTATTCAATTGCTTTTCTGTGTTTTGTTTTTTGTTTCGTTTCAGTAGATTCACTTTTTTTGCAGGAACCTAAAAGAACTAAAACAAGTACAAGGAGGATATTTGATGTATAATATAACTTTTTCATAAACTGGTTTTTTATTTAATGTAAAGTTATTTTATTCCTCTCTTAAAAGGATTACACAATTTCTTGATTTGGTTATTGGATTTTCATTTAACCAATTTTTACTTTATGATTTTATATTTCATAGGAAAGGTTTGATTACGAATAGTTGCGGTTCCATAAATAATATCATTTTTTATTTTTTCAAACTTTACATTCATGATTTCTCCTATTTTAAATGGAAAATTTGGTAATGTGATTTCAGTCATTTTAGCATTATACTCGCAATCGCTTAACCATTCCAGATCAGATTTAATGTAGTATTTTCCTCCTTCTAAATTCTCAACATGTTTATTACCTTTTATAGTAATATAATCATTATTGCCCTCTTTGTGTGCATATTTTAATTTGATATCCTTAAGGATTTTGCAGTCAAATTTTTGATTATTCTGAGCCATTGAAATTGTTGTTGTAAGAAGTAAAATTAATAGAGAAAGTGAATTTAATAATTTCATTTTGTAAAGATTAGATTGTTTTTTTATTTAATAGAAAGTCAGATATATTTTTAGTCCATTCGATTTTATTTTTTATCAAATAGTTTTCATGTCCAGTTTCTTTATAAATCTTCAAGTTTTTAGGACCATTTAAATTTGCATAAATTTCATCGATTTCTTTTCTGCTTACACTTTTATCTTTTTCTCCATAAAGTAGCAATGTAGGACAGTCTATGTTTTTAGCATAATCTGTGGGATTATGACTAAATCCCCAAAATCCATTTTGAATTCCGCCCCAAAATAATAAAATGCCAGCCATTGGAAAAGTTGGCGCATTCATCTTTTTGAATCTGGCGCAAACGGTTTTATACATCGAGCCAAAAGGACATTCAATTATTATTCCTTTAGGTTCTATTTTATTGTCACTAATGGATTTCATTATTGCAACAGCGCCCATTGAGGTACCAAATAAGTATATATTTTTTTCACCTGTTTGAGATAAATAATCAAAAGCAGTTTTTACTTCTTCAGCTTCTTTGTAACCAATCGTAGTTTGATTTCCTTGCGAATTTCCACTTCCCATGAAGTCTACAAGCATTGTGTTAAAGCCAAGTTTTATAAATTCATTTGATTTATCAAGCATTGAAGATTTTTCACCGCCATAACCATGGAATAAAATTATTGTTCCTTTTGATTTTTCGGTTTTGATTAACCAACATTCAATTTCTTTATTGCTTTTAAGTTTTATGGTTTGATATTTTTGAGCAGGAAACTTTGTGTTTTTGGGTTTAGGATTATTAACACCAAGAAGTAAGGTTTTTATTTTTTCAAATGAAGATAGTTTTTCAGGACTGCTTGTTTTTATAGATTCGTTTTCTGTAAAATGGGTGAATTTATAGGCGTGAAAAAAAGCTATAATATTAATTATTAGAAAAATAATCAGGATTACTCTAATATATTTTGCTTGACTTTTAAATAATTTCATTAGAAGTATTTTTGTATTTGAAAAGGAATATATTATTCTTGTTTGATCAGTCTTAAAGTATATTCAAACTGTGTATCTTTATTTTGCATAAAATCTTCAAATGTCTGCGCAACTTCACGATCAGGAATTATGCCTCGCCCAAAAATCTGATTTGTTTTTTTAGGAACATCTTGTTCAAGGTTTACGATTGAAAATTGAGTTTTAATTTTTGTATTTGGTAATTCATATTCAACAGGAGTGTGGCCATTATGCCCGTAATAACCTCCCATCGTTTCTTCGCCTATAACAATCGCAGTTGTTTTTCCTGCAACTAACGACGCAAAAAGTGATCCTGCTGATGCTATTCTGGGGCTTATTAATAAGTAGATTTGTCCTTTGAAGCTGTTTTTGTCCGGTTGTAATAATGGATTGAATTTTTGATCTTGAAGATATACTTTATCTTTTAATTTTGGAAATTCTTCTTTTAATTCGGCTTCAAAATCATTTTTTTCTTCCAGTTGTTTTTGAGGTTCAGTTTCTTCATAAACAAAGTAATTTGAGAATGGAATCTTTTGAAAATTAATATAAGCTGAAGAGTTTTCGCGATATGCTTTTTGAGTAAGATAAGAAAAAGTTACAATGTCGTTAGGATCGGTTCCGCCGCCATTATTTCTAATATCGACAATTAAATTTTTTACTTCTGAATGTTTAGAAAGCAATTGAAAACAGCTATCCAGATATTTTTTATAAGAAAGATGCTCCTTATCTTTTGCATGCATACCAATAACAAAAGTATGAATGGATAGTAAAGCTGTATTTTGAGAGATTAACTTAAATGAATATTTGTTTTTGACCTTGCCATATTGTAAACTGTCTATTGGTAAAGAATGGCGGTTCTTGAAATTCTCTTTTCTGGTTTCGTTTGAAACACTTGCAATGCTTTTGGATAGTTTTTGAGTTTGATTTGGAAGAGAATATTCAACTAGAAATTGATCTTTTGGACCATATTCCATTAAGATATATTTTGCAAACGAGCCATTGATTCCGATAGATTTGCCCGAAATATTAAAACCATCTGTGGTGTAATATTTATATAATGAAGGTAAAATTTCTGACGTTTGAATTCCATTAATGCTGTGTATTTGAGCACCTAAAGGAATTTCAGAATTTTCAAAGTTGATTACTATTTTGTTTTCAATAAGTTTTACCGGATAAGGAAAGAACACTTTTCCGGATGTTTCTTTATTTTGAAATTCATCAGGCAGTGTAGTGTCATTATGCAAACTGCCTTCAAAATCAGTGATTTTTAGAATTATTTTGTAGAAATCCAGCACGCTTTTTGGTTCATTTAATTTTGAAAATGCCCAGGAATAGATGCTGTCTATTTGTTTTTTAGTTCGGTATTTATAAAGTCCGGAGTTTGCTTTTTCTCTAATTTCTCTAAATGTATTTAGATCTTGTTTTAATTTTTCTGGAGAAGTTTTTTCGTTTTGAGCAAACAGTAGAAACGGGAAAATTATCAAAAAAATAATCTTAATTTTTATCATTTGAAATGATTTTGTTTTGAACTTAAAAATAGTCAAAAAAATGCAACTCAAACTTAAAATTAATCTGATAAAATAATTCTTTAAAGGAAAAAAATCACACAACTCTTAATAAACAGAAAAGTCATGTGATTCTTTGATAAGTTTTATTTTCTCCAGTAATTATTTGCAGCAGCAATAGTTGCAAATTCTGTAGCAACGGTTTGTCCAACTGCAATTAGCATTGCTGCATCTTCTGCATAAATTGGACGTAGTTTTTCTCTAACTGAAGCGTCAGGTTGTGTAATTTTGATAATTAATCGAGCCATTTTTACGGCTAATTGACGACCTTCTTCCGGAGTATTGGTAATCAGTGAATTATTCGGAATTAATTGAACTTGATCAGACATAATTATTTTGTTTTTGGTTATTTTTTCTCACTTAAAATTAAATAAAATTTTAATTGTAAATAAGTTAATGTGTCTGATAATCAGTATTTAACATGAAATAAATAATAATTCTAAATTAGTCCTTTTATCTTTGCGTGCTGCAATAATAAAATGGTTTTAGCATCGGTAATCTCGCCGGATTCTATCATTGCATATGCTTCATCAAAAGTATATTCCAGAACTTCGATATTTTCCTGTTCAGCATCTAATCCCCCGCCATCATTCACTTTCATGGTTTCGTCATATTCTCCAACAAAAAGATATAGAATTTCGGTTACAGATCCCGGAGACATATAGGTTTCGATAACTTTCTGAACCTTTTTTAAACGATAACCTGTTTCTTCTTCTGTCTCACGAATAACAGCTTGCTCGGCATTATCCTGATCAAGAAGTCCTGCGCAAACTTCGATCATCATTCCGGTTTTATTTCCGTTAAGGAAAGTTGGTAAACGAAATTGTCTCGTTAGAATTACAGTTTTCTTTAAAGTATTGTATAGTAAAATAGCGGCTCCATTTCCTCGGTCATAAACTTCGCGAATATGAGATTCTATTTTACCATCTTTCATTTCATAATCAAAAGTTACTTTGTTCAGGATATACCAATTGTCTGATAATAACTTCGTTTCGGTAACTTTAATTTTTGGATTTTTCATAACTAGAAATGTTTTGTATAAAAAAACGCTCTGGTTATCAGAGCGTTTAGATGTATTATTTTGTTATTGTTTGCTTTCTGTCTGGTCCAACAGATACAATCTTAATTGGCACTCCAACTTCAGCTTCAATAAACTCAATATATTCTTTTAGCTCAATAGGTAATTGATCGTAAGTTGTCAATCCTGTTAAATCAGCTTGCCATCCTTTAAATTCTTTATAAACAGGAGTTACGTTTTCTGGCTCGATGTTATAAGGAAAGTGAGAAATATTTTGTCCTTTGTAGTTGTATTCAGTACAAACTTTTAAAGTTTCGAATCCTGAAAGTACGTCACCTTTCATCATCATTAATTGAGTAACACCGTTTACCTGAACAGCATATTTTAAAGCCACAAGGTCTAACCATCCACAACGTCTTTGTCTTCCTGTTACAGATCCAAATTCGTTACCAACTCTTGCCATAGTTGCACCAACTTCGTCAAAAAGTTCCGTTGGGAAAGGTCCGCTACCAACACGAGTAACATAAGCTTTAAAAATTCCGTAAACCTCTTTGATTTTGTTAGGAGCAATTCCTAAACCAGTACAAGCTCCGGCAGCAGTAGTATTTGATGAAGTTACGAAAGGATAAGTTCCAAAATCAACATCTAATAATGAACCCTGAGCTCCTTCGCATAAAATAGATTTACCTGCTTTTTGAGCTTGGTAGATATATTCTTCACTGTCAATAAAATCTAATTTTTTTAATTCTTCAATAGCTTCAAAGAACTCTTTTTCAAGTTCATCTAAGTTATATTGAATCGCTACATCATAAAAAGCAATCATTGCTTCATGTTTGTCAGCCAAAGCTCTGTAACGATCTTTAAAGTCTTCTAATTCGATATCTCCAACACGTAAACCGTTTCTACCAGTTTTGTCCATATAAGTTGGACCAATTCCTTTAAGTGTAGAACCAATTTTTGCTTTTCCTTTTGATGCCTCAGAAGCTGCATCTAACAAACGGTGTGTTGGTAAAATTAAATGTGCTTTTCTGGAAATGATCAATTTACTTTTGATGTCAAGGTTAAATTTCTCTAAACCTTCAATTTCTTTTTGAAAAACTACCGGATCTATTACAACACCGTTTCCGATGATATTAATTGATTTTTTATGAAAAATTCCAGAAGGAATGGTTCTTAGTACATGTTTGATTCCGTCAAATTCTAATGTATGTCCTGCGTTTGGCCCTCCTTGAAAACGTGCAATAATATCATAATTAGAGGTAAGAACGTCAACAATTTTCCCTTTACCTTCATCTCCCCATTGTAATCCTAGTAATAAATCTACGGTCATTCTGTTTTAATTTGCGTTGAGGCAATCTCAATTGCCCTACTGATTAATGTAGTTAATTTTCTTTTTTTTATTTTTTGAATAATTCCCTTTCCGGATTATTGTTTTTGCTTTTTGTTTCCGTAGAAATATAAGGAATGATTCGTAATTTCGATATCAAATATTTCTTCGATTGTTTTTTTGATGGTCTGAATCCTTGGATCGCAAAATTCAATTACTTCGCCAGAATCAGTCATGATAATGTGATCGTGCTGTTTGTCGAAATACGATTTTTCGTAATAAGCCTGATTTTGCCCAAATTGATGTTTTCTAACCAAAGCGCAGTCTAACAATAACTCGATCGTGTTGTATAAAGTAGCCCTACTCACACGATAGTTCTTGTTTTTCATTTTGATATATAAGTTTTCTATGTCAAAATGCTCTTCGCTATCGTAAATTTCCTGAAGTATAGCATAACGCTCAGGAGTTTTGCGATGCCCTTTTTGTTCAAGATACATTGTAAAAACGTTTTTTACAATTTCTTGATTTCTAGTGTTGTCAGTTGAAATGAGTGTCATATCCGGCAAAGATAAATTTTTATTTTTAATGAATAAAAGTTTCGGGTTTAAAGTTTAACGTTCCTCTTTTAATTTGAGTAGCGATAATGCACTAATTTAAGGCTTTTACGCTAATAATATTTAAAGAATCCAGATAAGCTTAATTAACATAATTATTTTTATTTATGATAAAACTAACAATTCTTTATTTAGTTTTAGACATGTACATGTACCAATTCCATTCCCAGGTTTCTCCGTTATCATCAGACATTGCCTGACTCCAAACCGGATTATTTTCGTCTCTGGCATCCCAACGGAAGACTTGTAAAACATTTTTATCTTCAAATATATCTTTCGAAAAAAAATGTCCAATCTTGTTTTCAAACGAACCAACTACAGGTTTATCCAAAGTTCCGGTATTAGAATCCGCCCAATAAATACTCCACAATTTTGTTTTTGGATTAAAAAGGCGAACTGTCATTCCTTCAAAAGGTTCATTGTCAAAAGTGGCTAGAAAATTATCAATATTGCCAATTCCGTTAAGGATCTTGTACATTTCCTGAGTCGAAGAAAATTCAACCCATTCTGTACAATTTGCAAATCTCTTCTTTAGTTTTTTATTCCGAATAAGTGATTTCCCCTGAAAAAAATCAAAGTCATCTTTTGAAGAAGATTCAGAAGCTACAATTAAAAGTGCTCCGTTTTCGTCAAAATTTACTTTTGGAATTTCTATTTCTAAGGAATTGTTTATCATGAAAAAAAAATTATAAGAATAATTGAAGTAAAATAGTCACGAGATAATATTCTTCTTTTGAATTTAAGACTTGGAACTTTCGACTGATTTAGGTTCTGTATTCTCTCGTTACTTTATCAACGCCATCAATCTTTTTAATCGCATTAATCATTTTCTTCAAAATGGTATTATTTTTTACAATAACAGCAATTTGTCCGTGAAAAATTCCGGCATCAGTACTTAACGAAATACTCTGGATATTTACGCTCATATTGTTCGAAATTACTCTTGTCAATTGATTTGTAAGTCCCAAAACATCCATTCCGGTAATGTTGATAATGGCTTTGAATTCTTCTTGCGATGAGTCAATCCATTTGGCACTCATAATACGATACGCATAATTGGACTGCATTCCAATTGCGTTCGGGCAATCTTTTTTGTGTACTTTGATTCCTTCGTTTATGGTTACAAAACCAAAAACATCGTCTCCGGGAATTGGGTTACAACATTGTGAAAGTTTGTAATCGAGTTTGTCATGCTCCGTTCCAAAAACCAGCATATCATAATTACTGCTGATAACAGGTTTATGGATATCATCTGCAGCCGTAGTATCTTTATTTCGTTTAATTTTATTTTTAAAGAAATTGATAAACGTGTTGCTTTTTTGAGCAGCATAATCTTTTAATTGCTGATTTTCGATGGCACCAATACCAACTCTGTAAAACAAATCTAAACTTGTTTTAAGTTTGAAAAAGTTAACCAATTCATTGATTACTTGTTCGTTGATGGTTATTTTAAGATGCTTAAGTTTTCTGGTAAGTAATTCTTTTCCTTCTTCAGCAATTTTTTTGGTGTTTTCGTTAAGAACGTTTTTAATCTTATTTTTGGCTCTTGAAGTCGTTACATATTCTAACCAGTTTACCGTTGGTTTTTGATTAACCGATGTAATAACTTCTACCTGATCACCACTTTTTAGTTCGTGATTTAATGGAACTAAACGACCATTAACACGAGTTCCTCTGGTTTTAATTCCAATTTCAGAGTGAATACTAAATGCAAAATCAAGCGAAGTGGCTCCTTTTGGCAATGATTTAATTTCACCTTTTGGCGTAAAGACAAAGATTTCTTTCGAATATAAATTCATTTTAAAATCTTCTACAAAATCTACCGCATTGGTTTCCTGATTTTCTAATGCTTCGCGAAGTAAATTCAACCAAACGTCAAGACCACTTTCTTCTGTAGCTCCGTTTTTATATTTATAATGCGCTGCATAACCTTTTTCGGCAATTTCATCCATACGTTCACTTCGAACCTGCACTTCGACCCAACGACCTTTTGGTCCCATAACGGTAATGTGCAAAGCTTCGTAACCCGTAGATTTCGGAGACGAAATCCAGTCACGCAAACGACTTGGGCTTGGTCTGTAATGATCTGTTACAATGGAATATATTTTCCAGGCGACAAATTTTTCGTCGTGTTGATCTGATTTATAGACAATTCTTAAAGCAAATTTGTCATAAACTTCGTCAAAACTAACATTCTGAGCGCGCATTTTTCTACGAATCGAATAAATAGATTTCGGACGTCCTTTTATGATATAATCAATGTTTTCTAAGTCTAAGGATTTTTTCAAAACATCCGAAATGTCTTTGATATAAGCATCCTGTTCTTCTTTTGTTTCTCTGATTTTACTAACAATGTCGTTGTAAACAGCAGGTTCTGTATATTTTAAACCTAAATCTTCCAGTTTAGTTTTAATATTATAAAGTCCTAAACGATGGGCGAGTGGTGCATAAATATAAAGCGTTTCAGAGGCGATTTTGGTTTGTTTGTATTCCGCCATCGAATCCATAGTTTGCATATTGTGCAAACGATCTGCCAGTTTTATCAAAATTACACGAACGTCATCGTTCAGCGTAAGGATCATTTTTCTAAAATTCTCTGCTTGCATTGAAGCATTCAAATCTTTTTGAACCAACGATATCTTGGTTAAACCTTCAACTAACTGAGCGACTTTTGGGTTGAATAATCGTTCAATATCTTCAACAGTTATAGGAGTATCTTCAACAACATCGTGCAATAAGGCCGCAGCAATAGAGGTCGCTCCCAAACCAATTTCTGAGGCAACAATTTTTGCAACTGCTATAGGATGAAAGATATACGCTTCGCCAGATTTGCGTCTTTGTTCTTTGTGTGCGTCAACGGCAACATCAAATGCTTTACGAATAAGTTTTTTGTCGGTTGGGCTTAAAGTCTGATAACTGATTCGAAGTAATTCTTTGTACTCTTGGGCAATTGCTTTATTTTCTTTTTCAATATCTATTTCTATCATAACGGCATAGTTCAAGTACTAAAAATAGCAATAAGTTTGAACATACGCAAGGGAATGGAGGGTTGATTTTAGAATGAGTTTATTTTGTTTAAAGTTTCAGGTTTCAAGTTTTTGAGCACTGTTTTCACGTCCAGTTTTAAACCTGAAACCTGAAACTTTAAAATTATTCCTTCGAAAAATCCAAATCCTGAAAATCATAACTAAAGTCAGTTAATTCAGAGATTGGAAGCATTTTTAAGTTAATTACTTTTCCGGTTTCATCATATTTGAAAAGCAAATGAGCATCAGCGTGGAAAAAAGCGTTATTCCATTTTACGACATAATTTCCGTCTTTATAGAAAAAAACTTCACCAGCGAGTTGCGGAGAACGTTTTGAAGCAAAATATACTTTTCCTTTTTTCTCTGTTATAGTCACTTCGCCAAACCAATTGTCTTTGTAAGTTCCTGTAATTTTCGAAAAATCAGTTTTTAGTTTATCTTTTTTGTTTTTAGCGACAGTTGCCCAAACTTCATCCGTTACTTTATCAGCAGATTCTTCACTGGCTTTCACGCGATTGCTATAAGTTGTTACGTAATCATCTGGTTTAATGCCTAAATAGCTGTCTTTTATCGTGTTTGTAATAGCGCTAAAAGCCGTTCCGGATTGCTGATTGGTCAAAACAATAATTCCTAAACCTATTTCAGGAATCAAAGTCGTCTGTGTAACATTTCCTTCTAGACCTCCCGTGTGAGAAACCTGTTTGTATCCTTTTACATCACTTAAAAACCAGCCTAAACCATAACCTGAAAAATGAGTATTGTACGGAGGTCTTGTTTTCGCTGGAATAATAGTTTGCAATTGCCACATTTCGTCGTGTTCTTTTTCAGAAAACAATTGTTTATTATCGCCATATTTCCCATTATTGATTTGGAGAATAGCCCATTTGCTCAAATCATTTACGCTTGAATAAATTCCGGCTGCGCCATCAAAAAGTTGGTTTTCATAGCGTTTTATCGTTTTCAGTTTTCCGTCAATCGGAACGTGCGGCGTAATAACATTGCTAGTATCTTTTAGACGTTTGATAGAAGCGACGCTATTATTCATTTCTAAAGGTTTCATGATGCGATTTTCGACAAAATCTGCCCAGGTTTGACCCGTTACAACATGCACAATTTCGCCTGCTATAATGTACATCAGGTTATCATAATCATACTTCGTTCTAAAGCTTGAAACAGGTTTTAAATACCTTAAATTATGGATAATATCCTGCGCTTTAAAATCACTTCCGTCAGGCCAAATCATTAAATCTCCGGCGCCAAGTCCAAGTCCGCTTCTATGTGTTAATAAGTCACGAATTGTGAATTCACGAGTTACATAATCATCAGACATTTTAAAATCCGGAAGATATTTTGTGACTTTATCATCCCATTTTATTTTGCCTTCATCAACCAGCATTGCAAGTGCAGCCGTTGTAAAAGCTTTACTATTTGAGGCAATTCCAAAAAGCGTATTTGCATCGACTTTTTGTTGCGTAGTTACAGATTTTACGCCATAACCTTTTGCCAGAACTACTTTTCCGTCTTTTACAATTGCGACAGCAATTCCGGGAACGTCAAATGCTTTTATGGTGCGATTTACCAATTCATCGACTTCCTGATTGGTTATTTGTGCAAAAGATTGAATGCTAAATGCAAGTAGAAATAAAATGCAAGTGTTGATTTTTTTCATGTATTCCGATTAATTTGTTTCTATTTTATTAGATATAGATTAACTTTTGCTTTTCTCAAAATGTTCAGTAGTTCCGTTTACATTCACTATTGAAATGCCCGAAATCTTATTATTTATTTTTATAAATTCTACTCTTAACATTCTGTCTTCTAAGTCAAAAATATCTTTGCTTAAAGGTAACATTTTTACTTTTCGAACCGCATTTACCTGACAAAATAAATTTCCGTTTTCATAAGTGATGATTCTTGGCCCAAATGCACCAGTATAACTTTCAGATTCCTTTTTTTCTAATGTTAAAGGATGTTTTTTTGCTTTTAAAGAAGTCAATAACCACGAATATTTTTTAACTGGATTCTGAGATTCATTTGCAGCCAATTTTTCCAAAGCCTTTATTTGTGCAGTATAAAGGGCATCTTCTGCAGGAACTTCTATGTCAGGCTGAACTCCTGTTCCTTCCCAATTTGTTTTAGTTATTGGATTAATTGCTCTTCCGGTTGGTATCCAAACTGTAAAGCGATCAGTTGCAATATTATCTCCACCCGGATTTGCACCGCCTCCGGTAACTTCGCCAATAATAGTGGCACGATGCAAGTTTTTTAGATCATAACTAAATTCTTCAGCGGCAGAAAATGTGCCTTTGCTGGTTAATACATAAAGATCTATTTTTGGCATACGTTTCCCGTTTACATAAGGCAAAGTCCATGTTTGAGTATTGGAATCATCAGGTCTGAAATAGAAATTATTTAAATGAACGGGTTGTGAATCATAAAAGTAACTGATAATTAGTTGAATCATTTCTGAAGAACCGCCTCCGTTTTTTCTTAAATCAATGATTAGAGCATTCGCATTAGCGAAAAAACTCATTGCAGCAACCGCAGTTTCACCTCCAACCGAAGGATCCATAAAGTTACGCAAATCAAGATACCCAATATTTCCATCTAGTATTCTAGCTTCTTTAAAACCGTAATTGCTTGTTTTCCATTGTTCAAGCATAGATGGCGGTACTTCTTCCTGCCCCGGATTTTTATTTGCTTCTCTTAATTCTTTTATAAAAGCAGGATTAAAACCAACACGTATATGTTTGTCCTTGCTTATCGATAAAAGATCTGCAGTAAGTCTTTCAGAGAACAAAACAGGATCTGTGATTGAAGCGTATGATCCGTTTTTTAAATTTGACGAAATGAGATCGCTCATTTTTTTTGCTACATCCGGAAAGACATAATTTTTGTTTAATAATACACTAATTGAATCAATAACTTGTTGCTGTTCTGTTTTTGTTACAGGATCAGGATTGGTTTGATTCACACCAGATTGCGCCATTGATTTTGCCGGAATAATGAGCAAAAAGCAAAAAATAAGTAAAGCAGTTTTTGTTTTCATTTTCTTGAGATTTAATTGATTGATTGTGATTTAATTGATGTTTGATACTATTTTTGAAAGAGATAAATAAAAATTTATGATTGCTTAGCTTAAATAGTTGAAACAAATATAATTGATATATCAATTAAAATCAAATAATGGAATATTTTTTTATATAATTATTTGAATCTCAATATTAGATAGGGTTTATTGCTCCTAATCAAACTTTGTCGATTTAGATTTTAGAATACTATTTTACTAAGGTTGTATTAAAATAGCCTGATTTTGTTTCCGTTTTATGAAAATAGAAACTTTCTAAAGGAATAATGATTTATTTAAAACCTCTTTGTCTTTTGGCTTCAAAAATTAAAATAGCTGCCGCAACAGATACGTTCATGCTGTCGATTTCGCCTTGCATTGGAATAATAATATTTTGTGTTGCCGCATCACGCCAGTCTTGCGTTAAACCTGTCGCTTCTGTACCAACAACCAAAGCAGTTGGAGTTGTAAAATCCTGTGTATGATATGAAGTTGAATTTTGTAAAGTGGCACAATAAAAATCAATCTTTTTTTCTTTCAAAAAAGCAATGATTTCGGCAGTCGTTCCGGTTGCAATTTGATTGGTGAATAAACAGCCAACGCTAGAACGCACAATATTTGGATTATATAAATCGCTTTTTGGATTTGCGATCAAAACTGCGTCAAGATTTGCAGCATCTGCAGTACGTAAAAGTGCTCCGATATTTCCTGGTTTTTCGGGTGCTTCCGCCACAATAATTAACGGATTATCAGATAATTTTAAATCAGATAAAAGCATCGATTTTGTTTTGGCTATAGCCAAAATACCTTCGGTGGTATCGCGATACGCAAGTTTTTGGTAAACTTCCTTGTTGATTTCGATTAATTGAACTGGAGTATTAACCAATTTATTAATCTCATTTTCAGTAACCAATTCAGGTAAAAATAAAACAGTTTCGATTTCGTAACCGCCTTTTATGGCGAGAGAAATTTCACGTAAACCTTCAATTAAAAATGTTCCCGTTTGTTTGCGGTTTTTTGCCTTTTCCTGCAATAAAACAAGAGATTTTATAAACGGATTTTGTATTGAAGTAATTTGTTTCATTCTTAAAGGGACTTAGTTTCTAAGGCGCTAAGGTACTGAGATTTTTTTGAAAGGTGCAAAGGTTCAGAGATACAAAGCTGCAAAGTTTTAAAATGAAATAAAAAGTTTGCCACGAATTGCACGAATTTTCACGAATTAATATTTTGCTTTAGCGCAAGAAAAGTTTAGCCACAGATTAGAGGATTAAAATGATTAAAAAAAATCTTTATAAATCATTTTAATCTGTGGCATAAAAAAATTCGTGCAAATTAGTGCAATTAGTGGCAAAAAATATTATTTCTTAGTCACTTCAGTAATTTCATCAGCAACAGGATGTGAAGTTGTAAAAGTGTAACCCATGATTTTGGCAATCGTTTGTGCAATTTGTTTTTGATACAACTGAGAATCTGTTTTTACTTCGCCTTTTGGAGCGATTTCAGGTCCCATTGCGGCAAACCAAATTTGTGATGCACCCGGAACATCAGCACCGTGATCTGTCCATTGAGCTTTTGTTTTATCACCGCGACCGTGATCTACCGTGATTATCAAAGTGGTTTTGTTTTTATATTGCGGATCATTTTGAACAAAATCCCAAATTGCTGCAATCCATTTGTCTACCTGATTTGCAGCGTCAAGATATGATCTGTAATGTCCTGCGTGCGCCCATTCATCCGTTTCTCCATAAGCGATATAAAGTACTTTTGGTTTTTTAGTTTTCAGTTCATTTAAAGCTTGATAATGTGTAAAAACGTCCAGACATTCATCTTCATGAAAAGGCTTAAACGAATTATTACGCATTTCGTTTAATAGTTTTTGAGTTTCTGTTGGTTTATTCCCTCCAACATTATCAAAGGCAGAAATTACAGGAAAACCGCTTCTTTCTTCGTTTAAAATTCGGTCAAAAGCATCCCAGGCTCCAAAAGCGGCAACTTTTCCTTTTAGTTTTGATTGTTGATTTAAAAACTCCAAAACATTCACATTTGGATTGGCTTTATAACTATTAGAATTTACGGCAACGTCAACATTTCCGGTCATAATCTCACTATATCCGGGATAACTAAACCAATACGGATTCGAAACATCTACTTTATTTCCTAAATCGCGATTGCCATAAATTTGTCCTTTTGTTGCAATTTCTGACCATAAAAAAGGCATTATTTTTTTGCGTGATTCCTTAAAGTCTGAACTCGAGTATTTTTTATAGATATAAGTACTATCGCCCTGATTAAATTTTTTATCATTGGCAATAGCCGAATCCATTCCTTTAAAAATTTCCTGCCATCTAAAACCGTCAGTGGTTATAATGATGATGTTTTCTGTTTTTTGTGCATGAGACAAAAAACTTGTGAAAACGAGTAGAAGTAGAGTTAGTTTTTTCATTTTATTAGTTTCAAAAGTTGAGACAAAAGAGCTTAAATTTTATTAATAAATATTGAGATTTTTTTATTCTACGTCATTAAACGAATTTACTTTGTAAAGCAAACGAATTTTAATAGGGTCTTTTTTTGAATTTGGATAAATCTCGCTGTTAACTCTTTGTTCAAAGACTTTCATAATGTCTAAATCTAAATCATCTTTAACAGCATAAGTTATCTCGTTTTTCTTCTTTTTCAGCTCAAATTCAACCATTATTTTTCCTGATTTCTTTGAGTCTTTAAATAATTCTTCAAATATTTGAGTTGTTTTTTTTAGGATTAATTCGATATCTTCAAACGAAGTGTTTGCTTTTAATTCTTCGTCAGAACTTAAAAAGGCGATTCTTTCCAAAGCGGTATCTTTTTCTCCTTTAGAAACAGAGTCAGTTTCTGTTCCGTTTTGATTGTAAGCAACTTGATTTGTATTATTTTGTTTTGGAGCTTCATCTAACCACAATAATTTTAAATTTTTTTTCAGCAGATTTAAAATATAATTATGCTCTTTAGTTTCGATAATCAATAAAGGCTCTTCAATGTCAAATGATATTACAGACCAATAATATTCTAACTCTTCTTTGTTAGCTTTTCTAATAATATAGTCCTTCGAAACTTCATTTTTAAATTCATCCCATATTATTTTAGAATCAGCCATATCCTGACTCATTTTGCCATCTAATATTGCATTGTCTACATGAAATTCAACTTTTCTTCCTTCTAAATTTTGTATTTTGGTATTGTCTTTAAATCTTTTCCAGAGTTCAGGACCAATGATAAGATTGTCTTGTACTATTTTGTAATCGTTGTTAGAAGATAAATTATCACTTATTAGTTTTTTAGCTTTTTCAATTACTTTAGCATCAGCATATTTATAAACTACTCCGTTAGGAATCGTTACAGGCTCACTTTTTTGTGCATGAGACAAAAAGCTTGTGAAAACGAATACAATTAAAACTAGTTTTTTCATTTCCTTTTGGAGTTAAATTGGTTGAAAGTAACAAAGATTCAAAGATTTTTTAACTTTTCTTAATTAGTATTAAGAACTTGATGTTTTAATAATATTTATAAAAATGAGGTTTACTCATTTTACATTTCACAGAAAACAATTTACATTACACTACAAAATCCCCCTTGCCTTAATCTCCAAATATTTATTAATCGTATCCAAAGTCAGGTTTTCAGGCTGCGTAAGAACCGAGTAAATTCCGTATTTCTTGAGTTCATTGGCAATGAGTTTTTTCTCAAACATGAATTTTTCAGCAATTACCTTATCGTATATTTCCTGAATAGTATTTGTTTTTCTGTTAATCAGTTCATTCAATTCCGTATTACTAAAGAAAACAACAACTAATAAATGGTTTTTTGCAATTCCTTTTAAATAAGGTAATTGTCGATTTAAACCGTCCATTGTTTCAAAATTAGTATATAAAATAATCAAACTTCGCTGATTGATATTTTTCTTAATATCGACATACAAACGACTGTAATCACTTTCAAAAAAGTCAGTTTTGATGTTGTATAAAGTTTCCAGAATTTTTTGCATTTGCGAAGATCTTTTCTCTGCAAAAACTCTGTTTTCTACTTTTTTAGAGAAAGCAAAAATCCCCGCTTTATCTTGTTTTTTTAGAATAACATTTGACAAAACTAAAGTCGAATTTATAGCATAATCTAATAAACTCAATCCGTCAAAAGGCATTTGCATCACGCGGCCTTTGTCAATTGCCATATAAACCGATTGCGATTTTTCGTCCTGAAATTGGTTCACCATCAACGAATTTTTCTTCGCTGTAGCTTTCCAGTTTAGCGTTCTAAGATCGTCGCCCTGAACATATTCTTTAATTTGTTCAAATTCCATGGTATGACCAATTCGGCGTATTTTTTTGATTCCGTATTGATGTAAATTATTCGAAAAAGCCAATAAATCATATTTCCTCAATTGAATAAAAGAAGGATATGTTGGCACCATTTGATCTTTATCGAAAATAAATCTTCTTGAAATTAGCTTTAAAGGCGAAGAAACGTAAAGGTTTAAATTTCCAAAATAATATTCGCCACGTTCTGTTGGACGCAAATCATAACCGAATTCTTTTTCGGCGGAAGCTTTAATTTTCTTTATAATTTTGAAATCACGAACTTGAAACTGAAATGGAATTTCGTCAATAATTTTTACCGAAATAGTAAACGTATAATGGTTTTTGATACTAACACTTATCGGATTCAAATCGCCATTTGAAAGTTTTTCGGGCGTATTTCGAGTTGCCTCAATTCCTGTTTTTGCAAAATATAAAAGCAAAATATCAAGTCCCAGAAATGTGATTAAAATCAGAACCACAAACCAAACGGCATTGTATAAATTCGGAAAAATAAAAGCACAAACAAACATTCCGATGATGCTCAAAAGCACATAGAAAAAGAAGTTATTGAGATAAAGGCTTTTTATAAATTTCACAGTTTTTAGTTTCAGGTTTTTCTTGTTTCAAGTTTCAGGTTCTCCGCTAATGTATAAATAGTTAACAATTAATAATTAACCATTAATAATTAACAATTACCTCGGAATTTCAACCGTTTCAATAATTTGTTTAATGATTTCCGGACTTGTAATTCCTTCCATTTCACGTTCAGGAGTTACAATAACACGGTGTTGTAAAACCGGAATTGCAGCTTCTTTAATATCTTCAGGCGTAACAAAATCACGTCCGCGAATGGCAGCGAAACCTTTTGCAGCATTCAAAATTGCAATCGAAGCACGAGGCGAAGCACCTAAATATAAAAAGGCATTTTCGCGCGTGTTTACTACAATTCTGGCAATGTATTCTAATAAGTTTTGCTCAACTCTTATTTGTTTTACTAAAGCTTGGTATTCTTTTATTTCTGCAGCAGAAAGTACTGTTTTTATAGCTTCTAACTTTCCGTGATCCTGCAATAAATGTTCTCTTTGGATAATCAGAATCTCTTCGTTTAATTTTGGATAATCAATCGTGATTTTGAATAAAAAACGGTCTAATTGTGCTTCCGGCAAACGATAAGTTCCTTCTTGCTCAATTGGATTTTGTGTTGCAATAACCAAAAAGGGAGTTTCAAGCTGATAAGCCGAACCGTCAATGGTAATCTGACGTTCTTCCATAACCTCAAAAAGCGCCGCCTGAGTTTTGGCAGGAGCACGGTTGATCTCGTCGATCAAAATTAAGTTAGAGAAAATTGGTCCTTGTTTAAACTGAAATTCTGAAGTTTTAAGATTAAAAATAGAAGTTCCTAAAATATCAGATGGCATTAAATCCGGCGTAAACTGAATTCGGCTAAAGCCAATATTCAACGTTTTAGACAATAGTTTAGCCGTAATCGTTTTCGCAACTCCAGGAACACCTTCAAGTAAAACGTGTCCGTTTGAAAGTATCGCAACCAAAAGCTGATCGATCATTTTATGTTGTCCAACAATTACAGTTTCAAGCTCTTTTTTGATGCTGTTAACGTGATCTAAAAGCGGGCTTAAATTTATTCTGGTTTCAAAATTCACATTTTCATTGGTGATTTCGGTTTCTGGTGTATTGATATCGTCCATATTGGTATGTTTTCTTTAGGTTGCTTATTTTTTTTGCCACAGATTAGAAGGATTAAAGTGATTTTTTTAAATCTGTGAGAATCGTTTAATCTGTGGCAAATATCTTTTTTATATTAATTTAAAACCTTTTCTATTGCGTTATTAATTCTAATTAAATCTTCTTCGAGACTTCCGTGATAACTCTTTCTGTGTTCGTTAATTAAGAATACAAGTTCCCGAATATCAGTTTCATCTTTGCCACTTTTTAAATGCAATTTTTTGATAAAATCGTCATCCAGTTTTGTCGTGTCCAGTAAATATTCATTTCGGATTCGTTCCAGAAAATAAATGATTTTTTTATCAATAATATTCTCGTGATCGCCTTCCTGATAATACAAATTACCGATCGTTTTTGTAAAATCAATCGTTAAATTCGGTAAAGGTTTCAGGATTGGAACGATGCGTTGTTTTCGTTTTGCATTAAAAATTATAAAAATCAATATCCCAATTAAGGATAAATACCAAGCCCATTTTAAAGCTGGCTGACTAAAAATATAACGCAATGGCGATGAAGAAATTTTCTCATCGTTTATTCCTTTTGTATACCAGAAAACGTCGCCTTTTGGTAAATAAGAAAGCACATTTTCAGCATATTGATAATGGTCTTTTTTCAATAAATGAAAATTACTAAACGCGGCAGGCTGCGTATGCAAATAAAAATAACCGCTTTTGTAGGCTACTTTTATAAAGTTAACATGCTTTTGCTTTGGTACATAACTTTGGTAACCTAAAACCGTACTTTCTAAAGTATCAATTTTCGAAAAATAATTATCACCAACTCCTTCTTTTAAATGATAGGTTTTGGAACTCACTTTTTTGTTGGCAAGCCAAATCGAGTTACTATCCGGAAGTCCGAAATTTACATTAATTCTTAGTTTTAAACTGTCTAAAATAGCTCTTGGAAACTCTTTCATACTCAAAAAAGCATTGTTTCCGTGAGATACAAAATAGAAAATTTCAGTTATAGACTGATCGTCAATATTGTTTGCTTCTGATATGTTTAAAAATGTACCTTTTATCGAATAATTTTCGACTAAAGTATCTTCATCATATTTAGAATCCAAAAACTCATAAGGAGTTTCGGTTACTATTTTTTCTAATTTCTGAGGTTTTAAAAAGGCATGAATTTCTTTGTCAAAAACATACAATCCAAGCGGGATTTTGTCATTGACAGAATACGTTGGAGTCCAATCGATAGGTTTTGGCTGATCGCGATCTGCTACTAAAATTAATGCTAAAACAAAAACCAGAATAGCGATGTAAATTTTGATATTTTTATCCATTGCTAAAGGTTTTTAAGGCTTTCTTAAATCTGTTTTCTGCTTTATCGAATGAGATCTCGTCAATTTGAAATTCTCCGTACCAAATATAATTATACAAGTAAGACAAATAAGTGAATTCTTCTTTGTGCACAGGTCTTTGAAGCTCGTATAAATAATCGGAATTTGTTTTTTCGATATCCCATTCTATATAATGATTCTGCGCCATGACCTTTAAAAGCCATAGATAATAATACCGAATTGCGATTCTTTTTTCGCCGGAATTAATGCTTTCTTTTATCAATTTTTCAAAATCTAAAAGATGTATGTTTTTTTCGATATCAGTATAATAGATTGTCTTTTTTTGAGCGTTTTTGCCAAAAATCCATTGTCCTTCTTTATTAATCAAAGCTTTTGCAATGAGATAAATCACAGTTATAATTACTAAAACGGCAATGATTCTCAACAGAATTGAAACAAATTTGATAGAACTTGCTGTGTTTTCAAAACTAAATATTCTTCTGAAAACGCTTGCTAGCCAATCTTTAAAACGATCCCAGGCATTTTTTTCGGGCGTTTTATATTCATACACAAAATCTGAATCTGTGTATTTCTTTTTGAAGTTTTTACTAAAATTTTTGGCTTCAATTGTACTCGAATCAATCTGAATGTCTTTTTCGGTATATTTTATCGAAGCAATTTTTGGAGGTTCGGCTGTAGCCAAAGAATCCTGAGCATGCGAGATACCAGAGAAAAAAAGAATGGATAAAAGGATTAAAAGTCTATTCATTATCGGTTCCAATTAATTCAATTTCCTGCGTAGACGTTTTATCTTTTGCTCCTAAACTATAATAGATAATTCCCTGATTTATCATAATCACGTTGTTAAAAATATTACCCAATGTAAGTAATAAAACAAAGATCAATGTAATAAAAATAAAGAGAATTGGAGAACCTTCAAATGGTTGTACATCGAAGTTAGGATTTCCAATTGCTGTTGCAAAAAAGAAAAATATTCCAATGAAATAAAAGAACATTGTGATAGATCCTTGTATCATTTGAATCATTATCAGTACTAAAAATGTTGCACCAATAGTCGACCAAAAATCTTTTTTCATTAAAAAATAAGCATGATTTAGAGACTGAAAGAAGCTTTTTTCTTCTGTTAAATAAGTATAAAAACTAATATTCAACCACGTAAATAATGTTGGTATTGCAATTAACAAAAGTGGAAAACCAATTAAAACAAAACAAAGTAGGAATAGTAAAATTATAACCACGATCAAAACAGGAACAACAAGTAATATTAGTCCAATTGAGAATTTTATTATTTTCCAAAGGCTTTGTCTGAAGGTTTTTAAAACATCATCAAGCGTGAAATCATTAGTGTCTCTTTGCGCGATTAATTTTAGATACAAAATTGGATAGGAAGAATTGAATAGCGATAAAAGTAATATTACAACAAAAAAGAGCACTATAAAACCAATAAAAACGGCATAATTATCATTGAAATAGTGCAGAAAATTTGATTCAAATTGTCCCGAATTATTTTCTAATACGACTGAAAAATTAATTTTCAAAAACCAGTAAACCAATGCAGCTACTATAATTAAGAAAGCTGCATTCATGATGAAGAAAATCTTAAAAAAGTGTTTTCCAAAATTCTTAATAAATGTAAAAGTGTCTATTATATAGTCGCCTAATTGTCTTTTTTTGAAAAGTTCAAACATTATAATGAAGTTGTTTTTTTGTGAACAATAAAGGGATAAACCAGATAATAAAATGAAATGATTCCCAGTGTAAATAAAATAATAAAAGAGCTTAACCAGTTTGGCATATCAATCGAATAACGTGTGATAAAACCTTCGAGAAAACCTGCGCTAATCGTAAAAGGAAAAGTACTCAGGAATATTTTGAAACTGTTTTTGAAGCCAATTTTAAAAGAATTCATTCTCGAAAAAGTTTTAGGAAACAATATCGAAGCGCCAAGAATAAATCCTGCAGTGGTTTCGATTACGATGGCAAAAATTTCCATAGAACCGTGAATCCAGATTCCGCGAACGCTTTTCCAGAATACTCCCTGCTCATAAAAAAAATACTGAAAAGATCCCAGCATAATAGAGTTTTGCAGGAATATCCAAAAAGTTCCTATACCGCCCATAATGCCATAAAAATAGCATTGTGCACCAACTTTTAGATTATTGAAGGTAATACCAATAAAGCTTCCCCAATTGGTTCCGGAACCATAAACAGCCATTGGATTACCTTTTTTGATGTTTTCCAAAGTCATATTTACATACGAATCTCCCAAAATCAAGCGAACAAAATTAGGATCGTATTTTGCCGAAACAACACCTATTGCTACAGTCGCAAAAAATAAGATAAAAGCATACATCAAATATCTTTTGTATTCGTAAACGAGCAGAGGAACTTCTGTTTTAAAGAATTCCAGGAATCTGTTTTTTTCCGTTCGTTTCGTTTTGTATATCTTTTGATAAATCTGCGATGCCAAGTGATTTAAGTAAATAACCGTTTTACTTTTGGGATAATAAGTTTGGGCATACGACAAATCATTCATCAATTGAATGTACAAATTAGCTAACTCATCAGGATTTTTTTTAGCTTTACCAAAAATAGCTAGTTCAAATTCCAGCCATTTTTCTTTATTTTGTTTTATGAAGGCGACTTCTCTCATTGTAGGCTAAAATATAAAATATGTCAGAATTATCTATTAACACGACACAAAATGTTAAAATAAATTTTATAGCGGCATCGGTTGGTGAGCGCTTAGGTTCCTATTTCATTGACTTGCTTATAAAAATCTCCTATGTAATAGTTGTTTTATTAGTGTTTTTTTACGGTCTACATTTCGATAAAATGTTCGATAAACTAGATTCATGGTCCGTTATGTCGATACTTTTACTCTTTTATTTGCCAATTATGCTTTATTCCATCGTTCAGGAAAGTGTTTTTGAGGGTCAAACTATTGGAAAAAAGTTAGTAAAAATAAAAGTGGTCAAAATCGATGGTTATCAGGCAGGTTTTGGTGATTATTTAATTCGATGGTTTTTTAGACTAATCGATTTTACATTGCTTTATGGACTTGTTGGTTTAATTGCCGTTGTTACAAGCAAAAAAGCACAGCGATTAGGTGATATGGCGGCAGGAACAGCAGTGATTACTTTGAAAAATAAAATTGATATAAGCCACACGATTTTAGAAGAAATTGGAGATGCTTATGTGCCAACATATCCTTTAGTAATTAAATTATCTGATAATGATATGCGAATTATTAAAGAAACGTTTCAAAAAGCAGATGCCAAAAACGACCATGAAATGATCTATAAACTAGTTGCTAAGATTGAAAGCGTGACCGGAATTAAAAATCAATCAGGAAACAATAGTGACTTTCTTAGAGTTATTCTTAAAGATTATAATTTTTACACACAAAATATGTAATTAATTTTGTTTTTTAGGGGTGTTGGTTTAGGATTTCGTAACTTTGTATATGCTTTCAATATTTATAAAAGGCGTAACCGAAAAGCCTAAGAGTAGGGAAATTTAATCTAGATACCATGAAAATTAATAAAGTAATTGCCGTATTAGTATTGTTACTAGTTTCAGTTTTTTCTTTTGCTCAGGGAGGAAAAAAATTAGATAAAATAATAAAAAGAGATTACCAGATTATTGAATGTACAATTGCAAAAATGTCTGATAAAACCGTTGAATATTCTTTGCCGGGAGAAACATTGCAAATTTCGCTAGACGTTTCTCAAATTGCCAGAATAGATTTTGCCAGCGGGCGTTCACAAACTTTTGATCTGTCTGCAAGCAATACCTCTTCAAATAATTCAGGTCAGAATGTTGCTTCTGCCGATATGAAACCTAATACAATTGCAGTATTGCCAATTCCTTACGTAAATGCAGATACTCAGGAAAGCTCTGAGGACATGGCGAAATTTGCTCAAAACGATATTTATAATAAACTGATCGATAAATCGGCAAATATTTTTCCGTTGACCGTTCAGGATTTAAGAACAACAAATAGTTTATTACATAAAGCCGGAATTGATCATACTAATATTGATGAAACTCCTATTGAAGATCTCGAAAAAATTCTGGGCGTTGATAATATTGTTGCGGCAAAAGTTTCGTATACAATTGGATCAGGAACAACTGCAACAACTTACAACAGCGGAAATGCAAAAGTAAGCGACAATAACAAGAAAGTTAAAACCAATGATATTTCGACTACAACAGCAAATACACAAGTTTATTATTACTATACCGTGTACTTTGATATGTATAAAAATGCCACAAAAATATACTCTCAAACACGTAAACCGTTCCTTGCTGTAAAAGACAGCTGGATGGATTCGATTACTTATTTATTGAAAAGAAGCCCCATTTACGTAAAAAAATAGAGCAAAGCTAAAACCTTAGTAACTTAGAATCTCAGAACCTTAGAACCTCAAAAAGAAATGTTTCATTTATTAGATCTTATCGGTACAATGGCTTTTGCTATGTCCGGCGCTTTAACAGCAATGCATAAAAAACTCGATCCTTTTGGGGTTTTTATAATTGCATTTGTAACCGCCGTTGGAGGAGGAACATTGCGAGATGTTTTAATTGGCAGAACTCCGGTGGGTTGGATGCGTGATTTGCAGTATGTTTATGTAATTATTTTAGGTTTTGGACTTGCAATTCTATTCAGAAAAAAGTTTGATAAATTAAGAACCTCTTTGTTTTTGTTTGATACAATTGGGTTAGGAGTTTTTACTTTAATAGGACTTGAAAAAGGTATTATGATTGGTTTGCATCCGGTAATTTGTATTGCTTTAGGAACCATGACAGCTTGTTTTGGAGGTGTAACGCGTGATATTTTATGCACCGAAATTCCAACCATATTTAGAAGAGAAATTTATGCTACAATCTGTATTTTAGGCGGAATTGTGTTTTTTGCGCTAAGAAAATTGAATCTAAATGACGATATTTTATATTTAGTAACATCACTTGTAATTATTACAGTCCGATTAATGGCGGTTAAATACAAATGGTATTTACGTGCATTTGACCACAAATAAAAAAAATTAAACGATATTAGCCACTGATTAAAGGATTAAAAGATTTTCTTTGGCTGAAAATTTAATTTATCCTTGAAATCCTTAAAATCTGTGGCATAAAAAATGACAAAGTTTACCGTAAAACAATACGATAAAAACGATTATCAAATATGGAATGACTTTATAGGTCAGGCTAAAAATGCTACATTTTTATTTCATAGAGATTTTATGGAATATCATAAAGATCGTTTTGAGGATTTTTCGCTTTTGGTTTTCGAAGACGAGAAGTTAATAAGCGTTTTGCCAGCTAATAAAGTTGGGGATTCAATTTACTCGCACCAAGGACTTACTTATGGAGGTTTGGTATACAAGGAGCAAACAAAATTAGTGACGGTTATTGAAATTTTTCGATCGACTTTATTTTTTTTGAATGAAAATAACTTTCAAAAATTACATTTAAAAACACTTCCCTCTATTTATCATTTAAAGCCGGCAGAAGAAGTTTTGTATGCTTTGTTTTTAGCTGAAGCAAAATTAGTGCGACGAGATTCACTTTCGGTAATAGATTTATCGCAAGAAAATAAGAATTCTAAAATCAGAAAAAGAGGTTTTCAAAAAGGCGTTTCAAATCAATTGATTATAAAAGAAGAGGTTAATTTTGAATCATTTTGGGTTGATGTTTTGATTCCGAATTTAAATAAAAAACATAGTGCAAATCCTGTTCATATTGTGGAAGAAATGAACTATTTAAAGTCTCATTTTTCTAAAAATATTCATCAGTTTAATGTTTATTTAAAAGATAAAATTGTGGCTGGAACGACTGTTTTCGAGACTGAAACAGTAGTACATTGCCAATATATTTCGAAGAATGAAGATCAGGAAAACCTTGGGAGCTTAGATTATTTATTTCATTATTTGATTCGGGAAAGATTTGCTAAAAAGAGATTTTTCGATTTTGGAATTTCTAACAAAAATCAAGGAAGAAATCTAAATGAAGGATTAACATATTGGAAAGAAAGTTTTGGCGCAAGTACAATAGTTCATGATTTTTACGAATTAGAAACCGCAAATTATAATAAGTTAGATAATGTTTTTGTTTAAAATTAAAGGTGCGAAGTGGTAACATTTCTGAATGTAAAAAAAAATAATGAACTTTATAAAACCGTTTTTTAGGATAAATTTAAATTGGTTTTGGATAGCGCTACTATAATGAATCTTACTGATACCTATTTTAAGTTCATTCAGTATGTTAATGATCAACTTTCTGAGGAGCGAGTTTTATTTTATACAACCAACTAGTTAAAAAGTGATTGTATTATTAATTTTTAACTATTTGTAATTCATATGTTTGTATAGTGTAGATTCATTGTGATAATAATTTTTTTGGTTCTTAGAAATTTTTAAAAACATACAAACAAATTAATTAAAATCTTAATTTAATTTCCAAAGGAATATATTTTAGGAACAACATAAAATCATATGTTTTTAAACTTTTGTCCATTTCAAAATGAAGTCGTTTTAATAAGGCTCTGTTTTCTATTTTAGTTTCGTTTAGTGCCATTGCTTTCTTAATAACAAGATAAGTGGAATGATTTATTTTTCGTGTTCTCGAATTTAATTTTTTATAAAACTGAGATCCTAACGAATTCTCCAGCTCTCTTTTTTGAATTAAAATACGATCTATAAAGTCAAAATTATAAAGCCTTGATGCACGAATCCATACGTCTAAATCTTCGTATGCGAGATTCTCATCATAACCATTTAGATGATCTAAAACTGTTCTTTTTGCCATGGAAGAAACAGAGCATATTTTGCTGCTTTGGCTTAGCATAGATAAGTAAATGTCTCCTGAAGCAGGTTTCTCAATTACTTCTTTGTGTGAGTTTACAGGATAATAATAGCCATTGTGGGAGTTGTTTTCTGATATTAATTCTACGTTTCCATAGACAATACCAAGGTTTTCAAATTTAGAATTAAAAAAAACACTCAGTTGTTTTTCTATGCAATCTTCTAATAAAATATCATCAGCGGCTAAGTCAATTATATAATCTCCTTTGGCTAGTTTTAATGCTTTATTAAACGTTTTTGTATTTCCTAAATTAGTGATGTTATTAATGTATGCAATATCAGGATGGGTTAGGAGCCAGTTTTTAATTACTTTGTCAGAATCATCACTGCTTGAGTCATTAGTAATGATAAGCTGTACATTTTTGTAGCTTTGGTTTAATACAGAGTTTAAAGCTTGTACCACGTACTTTTCATGATTATAGCACATACAAATAACGCTTACTAATGGACTATTTTGCATAAAATTAATTAAAATGAAAATTGAAATGTAAATATATAGAAATCAAAAATAGTCAATATAGTATGGAATCGATTTAAATGTATGCAGGGATTTTCTATATTTGTTTATTATGAAGGAACAATTTGGAACTGTTTATAAGGAAACGGATGTTGAAATTTTGATTTCTACTATGAACAAAGATTCGCTGGATTTTTTGATTCCAATGTTTCCCTTTTCACATTTCTCAAATTTTTCTATTGTTGTTATAAACCAAACAAATAAAGATCTGCTTTTGGTTTCTGATTATCCCAATGTTCGAGTATTTAATTCTTTTGATGTCGGATTGTCTAAAAGCAGAAATCTGGCTTTAAAAAAGGCAACGGGTAAAATTCTTCTTATTGCAGATGATGATGTGGTTTATCGGGAAGGTTTTCTTTCGAAAATTACTGCTTCACATAATGATTATAAAAATGCTGCGGCAATAACATTTTCTGCAACACAAACAGATGGGGCGTTTTTGAAAAAATATCCATTAGTTTCTAAAACAAAATTGAACTCATTTGATATTCTTAATACAAGTTCGATTGAAATTACTTTGAAAAAAGATAAAATTGAACATTTAGAAATTGAATTTGATGAAAATTTTGGTTTAAGAAGTGCTTTCGAAATGGGCGAGGAAGCAATCTTTTTATTTGATTTGAAAAATAAAAAAGAACAATTGATTTTTGTTCCCGAAGTTATAGTGAGTCATGATTCTAACACGACTTCTAAAAAAAGAACTATTCTGGAAAATTATTATATTCAAGGCGCTTTGTTTACCCGAATTTTTCGAAACAACTATAAAATATGGATTTTTATTAAACTGTTTTTTGATTTAAAACAGCGAAAAATAAAATGGAGAATGCTGAATAAAATCCTTAAGATTGCACAACAAGGGCATTTAAATTATAAACTTATAAAATGAATATCACGGATATTAATTATAAATAGAAAAGTCAAATCCGTTTCTTTTTAAAGTGTTCTTTAATTTAAAAAGAAAGCGTAAACAAAAAGGCGGCAATTTCAATAATAACCGAATCTTTGTACCGATGTTTTGGCTCTCAACATCTTTTAGATAAAAGGCGCTTTTGTCTTTATATCCAAATACATAATATCGAAAACCATATTCAATTCTGTATAAATCCAGAAACTTTTTCAGCGAAGGATTTTGTTTTTCGGCGATTTTAAATTGCTCAAAATCCATTAAAGTCATCGAAGCAATATTCTTTTTAGCAAGACTATTTGGGATATCATTGTTGTAGATCGCAGTAATTGTATTTGTAATTGCAACGGGATATTTTATGGCTATTTTAGTCCAAAGTTCTAAATCCTGACCATTTGTTACGCCAGGCGAAAATCCTCCAAAACTTTCTAATATATGCTTTGGAATTGCCAAACACGAAGTCCAGGTAATTCTGAAAGGTTGATTAGAATAAAAAGAATCAGAGACAATGCCACGAAATTCTTTATCAATTCCAAAATAAATGGGAGTTTGAAAATGATTTTTGGAAGTTTTAATTTTATAGCGAGAACAATAGATTCCGGAATTTGGTAAGTCTTGATATAAACGTGCTAATTCTTCTAAATGATTCGGAAACCAATAATCATCAGCATCAAGAAAAGCGATAAGTTTTCCGGTTGATTTTTCTATTCCGAGATTTCGGGCTACAGAAACGCCTTGATTTTTTTGATTGAAGATTTGAATTCTTTTATCATTAAATTGGCGAACTATTGTTTCACTTTCATCTGTAGATTCATCGTTAATTACAATAATTTCATAATCTGTAAAAGTTTGATCGAGAACACTTTTTAGAGTATTTTCAATATGCTTGGCTTTATTGTATAACGGAATAACGACAGAAAAAAATACCATAACCGATTATTTTTTTAAAGTACAATAATACCCTAATTTATAAAAATCTAATGCATATAAGTTCGGATTCTTTGATGTTAAGTTGTTCAGAATCTGTTTTTTGGTTATTGGATAAAGGATTTTTATAATCGGAATAAGATATAGTTTTTTTAAACGTTCGTAAAAATTACTCAATCGAATGCTTTTAGGATCAACTTTATGAAGATGAATTAAATCGTATAAGTTTCTGGAAGCTCTTTCGGATTTCTTGATAAAGTCAATGCTGCTTTCGTCGTTGTGATGAATTAAATAATTTTCGATATGAATAACCGGAACTGAATTTAAACGCAGATTTTCGATAAAAAGAAAATCTTCATAACCGTATTCATGAATAAATTCCGGAAAAGGAAATTGTAAAAGAATCTCTCTTTTTAAAAGTAAATTCCACGTAAAAACGAAATCATACGTATTTTTAAGTCTATGATTTATAGATTTTGTTTCTCTGTGTATTCCGTATTTCCAACGTAATAATTTTTCTTTTGGAGGAATAGTTTCGGGATATTTAACGCCGCCAAAAATCACTTTAGTTGATTCTGATAAAGTTTCAACGTAGTTTTTAAGATATTCGTTGTTCTCAGGCAAAGAATCAGCTTCCATAATCAGAATATTATCATATTTTGATTTGGAGCATAATAAGTTGATGTTCTTTCCTCGACCTAAATTTTCTGTATTAGTAGAGAAAGAACAATTTTGTAATAAATTGATCTGATTGTTTTCAGTGATAAATTCTTGACTTACATCATCTTGTACAATGATTTCGTATACAATTCCTAAAGTATCGGCTTGTTCTTTAAGTCTTAAAACCAGCGGAACAACATTATAATTATAAGTAGGAATTAATATAGAAAGCATTACACATTGCGTTGCACGACTTTAAAAATTCTTTCGTCTTCACATTTTAATGTTTTAGACGGGAATTTCATCAATAATGCATAATCATGAGTTGCCATGATGATGGTTTTACCGTTTGCATTGATTTTTTTCAATACTTCAAGAACTTCAGAACTTGTTTGTGGATCAAGGTTTCCGGTTGGTTCATCGGCAAGAATAAATTCAGGATCGTTAAGCAATGCTCTCGCAATCGCAACACGTTGTTGTTCTCCTCCAGAAAGTTGATGCGGCATTTTGTTTACAAAGTCTTTCATACCAACTTTGTCCAGAACTTCATCGATTTTATGTTCCATCGCTTCTTTTTCAGACCAGCCTGTTGCTTTAAGAACAAAAAGCATATTGTCTTTTACAGAACGATCCGGAAGCAATTTGAAATCCTGAAATACAATCCCGATTTTACGTCTCAAATACGGAATTTCATTTTCTTTTAAAGCCGCCAAATCAAACTCAACGATATGACCTTCACCTTCAGTTAAAGGCAAATCACCGTACAATGTTTTCATAAAGCTACTTTTTCCGGAACCTGTTTTTCCAATTATATAGATAAATTCACCGTGTTGAACATCTAAATTAATATGAGATAAAATTTTTCTTCCTTCCTGATATATAGTTACTTCTTTAAGAGACAGTACGATTTGTGACATAATAAATTGATTTGATTGGTAAAAGTAATAAGATAACGGTTGGATTCAAAATAAATTTCAATCATTTCTTAAGAAAACTTACAAAAAATAAGGAAATAAAATTTAAACCATGTAAGTGATTTAAGTTCATTTTAGTAAATGTCACTAAAGATTTTTATTTAAAATAACTTATCTCGCTTAACATGATTGAACTAGTTAGACAAAGCGCCTAATTTATAATTACTTATATCACTTATATGGTTTAGTTTAAAATTTTTAAAAGCTGTAGAATATGTGTTGTTATATTTTTGTTCATAATAAATGCTTGAATCGTTTCGTTATAAACGTTATAAAATGATACATTTGAATACTAAATATAATTAAAATGCGTAGACTTTCCTGGTTCTTTTTACTCCCTATAATTCTTATTTCGACCATAGTTTCGGCACAAAAATCAGCTATATATACTTACGATTTAAAGACTTTTGACAAAGCACTGGCTTTATACAATGACAAACAATATGCGTCGGCACAACTTATTTTTGAATACGTAAAAAACAACGCAACGACCGAAGAAGTTCAGTCAGATTGTGCTTATTACATCGCCAATTGCGCCATTAGAACGAACAAAGCGAATGCTGATGCTTTGATGGAAAAATTTGTTGAAGATTATCCCACAAGTACAAAACAGAATCAGGCTTATGTCGAAGTTGCTCAGTTTTTCTTTGAACAAGGCAATTATCCAAAAGCGTTGCAATGGTTTGATAAAGTGGATGAAAGTTATATGAGCAAATCTGATTCGGATAAATTTAATTTCCAAAAAGGATACAGTTATTTCAATGCCAAAAAGAAAAAAGAAGCTACAACCTATTTTAATAAAGTGGTGAATTCTCCTGAATTTGGTTCTCAAGCCAAATATTATCTTGGATTTATGGCTTATGAAGGCGATGATTATAAAGAAGCGACTAAATATTTTGATGAAGTTTCGGGCGAAGAAAAATACAAAGAAAAGCTTTCGTATTATCAAGCTGATATGAATTTTAAATTAGGAAATTTCCAAAAAGCAATCGATTTGGGACAAACTGCAATGTCTAAATCAAATGCAATTGAAAAATCGGAATTGAATAAAATTATTGGAGAAAGCTATTTTAATTTAAAACAATATGGAAAAGCAATTCCGTTTTTAGAGCAATATGCAGGTAAAAAAGGAAAGTGGAATAATACAGATTTTTACCAATTAGGATATGCTTATTACGAGCAAAAAGACTACGAAAAAGCAATTTCACAATTTAATAAAATCATTGAAGGAAAAGATTTCGTGGCTCAAAATGCTTATTATCATTTAGGTTTAAGTTATCTAAATACGGGGAAAAAACAAGAAGCGCTGAATGCTTTTAAAAATGCTTCGGAAATGGATTTTAATGCACAAATTCAGGAAGATGCGGCTTTAAATTATGCTAAAGTGAGTTATGATATCGGAAACGCCTATCAAACTGTTCCGGGAATTTTGCTTGATTTCTTAAAAAAATATCCAAACAATTCCAGTAGATCTGAGGTAGAAAAATTATTGGTTGATTCTTATATTTCGACTAAAAACTACAAAGAAGCTTTAGTTTTATTAGAGAAAAACAGATCTGCAGAGAATAAAGCGGCTTATCAAAAAGTACTTTTTTACAGAGGTTTAGAATTGTATAATGAGTCAAATTATCAAGAAGCCGGAAAGATGTTCAAAAGCGCTATTAGCGAACAAAAAACACCTGAATTTACAGCTCGTGCGACTTTCTGGAAAGCTGAAACAGAATATCTTTCAGACGATTTTCAGAATGCTTTATTGAGCTACAAACAGTTTGCTGGTTTGGCTGCTGCGAAAACTACTGACGAGTATAAAAACATCAATTACAATATTGGTTACACTTATTTTAAACTAAAAGAATATGATTCAGCAGGAAATTCTTTTCAGGCACAAATTGATAATGCAAAAGAAGATAAAGTGCGTTTGAATGATTCGTATTTGCGTTTGGGAGATTGCCGTTTTGTGAGCGCAAAATATACCGCTGCAAATGAAGCTTACGCAAAAGCAATCGAAGCAAAAGGTGTTGATGCGGATTATGCTCAGTTTCAAAAGGCAATCTCGTACGGTTTTATGTCTAAGAATGATCAGAAAATCAGTGAGCTGAATAATTTCCTTCAGATGTATAAAAAATCAGAATATCGTGATGATGCGTTATTCGAATTAGGAAATACTTATGTGGCTGAAAAGAAAAATGATCAGGCGCTTAAAACGTACGATCAGTTAATTTCTGAATATAAAAACGGTTCGTTTACGTCGAAATCCATTTTGAGACAAGGTTTGATTTATTACAACTCAGATCGTGATGATCAGGCTTTGGTTAAATTCAAAAAAGTAGCAGCAGAATTTCCAAAAACTCCAGAAGCTTTAGAAGCAGTTTCTACAGCGAGATTGATTTATGTTGATTCCGGAAAAGTAGATGAATATGCAACTTGGGTTCGTACGCTTGACTTTGTTTCGGTTACAGATGCTGAATTGGATAATGATACTTATGATGCTGCTTTCAAACAATACAGTCAAAATAACAGCAAACAGGCAATTACTGGTTTTGCGGGTTATATCGCTAAATTTTCGTCAGGACTTCATGCGCTTGAAGCTAATTTTTATTTGGCACAATTGTATTTTGCAGAAGGTTCAGAAACGAAATCAACTTCAAATTATCAATACGTAATCGATCAGCCAAGAAGTGAATTTACAGAACAAGCGTTAACGCGTTTGGGGCAAATTTTCTTAAAAGCAAAAGATTGCGACAAATCGATTCCGGTTTTGGTACGTTTAGAAAATGAAGCCGATTTTCCTCAGAATAAAAGTTTTGCCCAAGCTAATTTGATGAAATGTTATTACGACAAAAAAGATTACGACAATTCGGTTGTATATGCAGACAAAGTATTGCAAAACGCAAAAGCAGATGCAAATGTAAAATCTGATGCACAAATTATCGTAGCGCGTGCGGCAATGCAAACTGGTGATGAAGCTAAAGCAAAAGCTGCTTACGCGAAATTATCAGCAACTTCAAAAGGAGAATTAGCGGCTGAAGCATTGTATTATGATGCTTATTTTAAAACTAAAGAAGGCAAGTTTGATGCTTCGAATGTTTCAGTTCAAAAGTTGGCCAAAAACTATTCTGCTTATAAATATTATGGAGCGAAGAGTTTGGTTTTAATGGCGAAAAACTTCTACGGATTAAAAGACAGTTATCAGGCGACTTATATTTTGGATAACGTAATCAACAATTTTACAGATTATCCGGATGTTGTCGAAGAAGCTAAAACAGAGTTAAGTGCAATTAAGTTGGAAGAATCAAAAACGAATTCTTCAATTAACAAATAGTTTTTATTAGTGAGAAGTAAAATGTTATCTGTAAAAAGAAATTTAACGAAAAACACATTTTACATCTCACAAAACACATTTTACAAGTTATGAATTTACCTTTTTATATAATCGATGTTTTTGCTGATAAAAAATATGCCGGAAATCAATTGGCGGTTTTTTTAGATGCAGAAAATTTGAGTAAAGAACAAATGCAGCAGATTGCTCGCGAAATTAATTTTGCTGAAAGTACTTTTATTACAAAACTGGACAGAGAAAATAATAAAGCCGAGATTAAAATTTTTACGCCAGCGCATGAAATGCAATTTGCTGGTCATCCGATAATTGGAACTTCGTGGGTGTTGATGAATAAGGTGTTTGAGAATTCGCCTGAAAACATAAAATTGAATGTTCCGATTGGGCCAATTTCAATTCACAAAACAGAAGAGTTGATTTGGCTTAAAGCCGCACAGCCAAAATTTTGGGATATTTTTTCGAAAGAAGATTTTGGTGTTTTTAGTAATTTAAAAAATCACGATTTCGAAAATCAATTTCCAATTCAGGAAGTAACAACCGGAAGCGCCTTTGTAATGGTTGGATTAAGTAGTAAAAGAGCCTTAGAAAATTTGGTTTTAGACAAAGATAAAACGGATGAATGGCTAAAAAAGAACTGCAAAACAGATCATAGAGGCTTGTATTTTTATTATCTGGAAGGTTCAAAATTGTTTAGCCGAATGTTATGCATAGAAAATAATCAATTGGTTGAAGATGCAGCAACAGGAAGTGCAAGTACGTGTCTACAAGCTTTTCTTTTAAAATATCATAAACCTGAAATTGATCTGATTAATTATCAGGGAGATTATATCAATCGTCCGTCTCAGATTTATTTCAAAGGAAGTTTAAACGAAAATGACTTTGATATAAAAATAGGAGGAAAAGCTCAGTTTGTTGCAAAAGGAGAGTGGGAAGCTTAGAAATTAGAAAATTGAGAGAATTAGAAAATTAGATAATTGTAAGATGTAAAATGTAAAAATGTGAAAGTAAGTTGTAAAAGATCAAACATTTCACGTTTCACAACTCACATTTCACAAAATAAAAGAAATAGAGAAAATCCAGAAATAAGAGAGAAGTCTTTCTTCTTTGCTCTTTATTCTATTCTCTAAAAAAAAAGAAAATATATGAAGATTAATTGCCAGAATAAAATCATTGTTTTACTGCTATTGTTTGTTGTCCAGCTTTCGTTTTCACAGAAGAAAAATGAGAGCATTGGTACAGAAACCGTGAATGTGGTAAAACCGTATTCGCCAACAATTTCAGATGCATTTAAAGTGAAAGAAACTCCTTCGCTTGACGATTCAGGAAATCAGCCTAAGGAAACTATAAAATACAGTATTTTGTCGGTTCCGGTTGCATCTACGTTTACGCCTTCAAAAGGAAATGCACAAGGTGTGGATAAAGCTAAAAAAGAAAAATTGTTTAATAATTATGCAACTTTGGGAGTTGGAAATTATGGCACTTTGAATGCTGAATTATTCGTAAATCAGGATTTAGGAAATAATGATTATGTGGCGGGAATGTTTCGTCATCATTCTTCTCAGGGCGGAATTAGCGGTGTAGATTTAAATGATGAATTTTATGATACAGCGCTAAATGTTGGTTATGGCGTAAACAATCGCGATATGTCCTGGAATGTTGATTTGGGATATCAAAATCAATTGTATAATTGGTACGGTTTGCCAGCTGATTTTGGTATGACTTTGCCACCGGCGCAACAAGAAGATTTGATTAGAGGAATTAATCCGAATCACTCTTATAATACAATTGCTTTAGGCGGAAATATCGAATTTAATGAAGGTGTTTTTAGTAAAATAGCAACAAAATTCACGCATTTTTCAGATAGTTTTTCTTCTTCAGAAAATCGTTTTTATCTAAAACCGACTTTCAAAGTAGATGTAATGGATCAATCGATAAATACAAATGTGATTATTGATCACGTAAGCGGATCTTTCGAAAATAATTATGCTCGTAATAATACTGAACCGTTAAAATACAGCTTAACTAATTTTGGAATTGAGCCAAGTTTTGTGATTCATGAAAATGACTGGACTTTAGAATTAGGAGCTGGATTGTATTATGGTTTGGATTCTGAAAACAGCGGAAACAAGTTTTATATTTATCCAAAAGTAAATGCTTCTTATAAATTAGTGGGCGATTTGATGATTTTCTACACGGGAGTTTATGGTGCTTTAAATCAAAATTCTTATGCTGATTTTGTAACAGAAAATCCGTTTTTATCACCAACTTTAAATATGAGACCAACAAGCAATCAATATACTGTTTTTGCAGGTTTAAAAGGAAAATTAGCAAACAACGTAAGCTATAATTTGACTGGTTCTTACTTGAACGAAAAAGACAAGGCTTTGTTTAAAAGCAATGATTATACTGAAGATTTTGCTAATGAAAACTATGCTTACGGAAACTCTTTTGGAGTTGTTTATGATGATGTGAGAACATTTCGTTTTTACGGAGAATTAAAAGCTGATTTTTCAGAAAATGTTTCTTTTGGAATTAACGGAACTTTTAATAGTTACAAATTCGACGGTCTGGAAGCATGGAATTTACCTTCGATGAAATTGAGTTCAAATCTGGATGTAAATATTACAAAACAATGGTACGCTGGTTTGAATGTTTTCTTTGTTGGAGAACGTAAGGATATGCAATCAAATTTGAATTCTGGAGTTGATCCGGTTGTTACAACGCTAAAAAGCTATTTTGATGCCAATGCACATGTAGGATATAAATATAATGAACGCTTGACTTTTTTCCTGAAGCTTAATAATATTGGAAATCAGGCTTACGAAAAATGGTTGAATTATCCTGTACAAGGATTTCAGGTTTTAGTTGGTGGAAATTATAAATTTGACTTTTAACGGGGGATTTAACCGCAAAGTGCGCAAAGATTTTTTTCTTGCGTTACGTAGATAAAACGCAAAGTTCGCAAAGCTATTTTAACACAAAGCTTTGCGAACTTTGTTTTTTTAGAATTTAAAATTTCTATAATTTTTGGTGAAAAAAAAAATGCGACCTTTGCGTAAAACTTTGCGCTCTTTGCGGTTAAACTACAATATGGAATTCAAACAAAAAATACATTCTCATTACTTACAAATGGTTCAGGACCGAATAGATGTTTTTAGAGACATGATTTCGGCTTTGACCGAAGATTCTAAAAACGATGCTAAAGGTTCGGCTGGTGATAAGCACGAAACGGCTTTGTCAATGATGCATATCGAGCAGGAAAAACTAACGAATAAATTAAAAGAAGCGATTACCCAAAAAGCGGTTTTAGATAAAATTGACGCTTCAAAAACAACTGAAAATATCATTTCCGGAAGCTTGGTAAAAGCAAACGGAATTTATTTATATGTAAGTGTAGCACTTCCTAAAATTGCTGTAGACAGCATAAATGTTATAGCACTTTCGCCACAATCTCCGCTTGGTTCTCATTTAATGGGGAATAAAGTTGGGTTTAAATTTGAAATTAATAAGACTCATTATACTATTGAGAGTGTTTTGTAGATAGGCTATTGTTTATAAGACCTTTGTCAAAGTTTTAAACTTTGACAAAGGTTTGTGAGCTAAACACACAATCTTGTGAGACTGAGCGAAGTCAAAGTTTCGTAGCAATTCCGTACCGTAAACCCGACAGGTTTTAAAAACCTGTCGGGTTTATTGCGTTTAGAAAAATAGGTAATCTTTGTCGAGCTACTTACGGAGATTCCTCGTTCCTCGGAATGACAAGATTCATCAAAACAATAATTCTTCAACAACTTTCTTTCTTCTTGTTGTTGATCTTTCAATGATTTTTAAATATCATAAAATTTAATTTAAAGATCTCTTTAAAACCTTGCGTTTTGTGCTTTGTTTAGGCTTGAAATTGAAATTTTCAAGTTTGAGGCTTTTTTTAGTGTTAAAATTTTACATTTTACATGTAAAAACAAATTTATGGTTTTAAATTATAACTTAAATTGCGTTTTGTGTTTTTCAATTATAACCATTAATGCATCTTTGCCTTATCAAAATAAAATTTAAATAAAAAAATATATAGTTATGTGTGGAATCGTATGTGCCTTTGATCTAAAACAAAAAGCCGAAACATTAAGACCTCAAGTATTAGAAATGTCTAAAATCATTCGTCACCGTGGACCAGACTGGAGCGGGATTTATAGCAATGATAAAGCAATTCTTTCTCACGAACGTTTGGCGATTGTAGATCCAGCTTCAGGAAAACAACCTTTATTTACAGAAGATAAAAAATTGGTTTTGGCTGCAAATGGTGAGATTTACAACCACAGAGAATTGCGTAAACAATTTGCTGGAAAATATAACTTTCAAACTGAAAGTGACTGCGAAGTTATCTTGGCACTTTACAAAGAAAAAGGACCTCATTTTGTTGATGAAATGAACGGAATCTTCGGATTTGCAATCTATGATGTAGAGAAAGACGAGTATTTTATCGCTCGTGACCATATGGGAATTATTCCGTTATATATTGGTTGGGATCAACACGGAACTTTTTATGTAGCTTCTGAATTGAAAGCTTTAGAAGGATATTGTACAAAAATCCAATTGTTTCCTCCGGGACATTATATGACTAGTAAAGACGGTGAATTTGTACAATGGTACAAAAGAGACTGGACAGATTATGATGCAGTAAAAGACAACGAAACTAGCATTCCTGCAATTAAAGAAGCTTTAGAAGCAGCGGTTCACAGACAATTAATGAGTGATGTTCCTTACGGAGTTTTACTTTCCGGAGGTTTAGATTCGTCTATTACTTCGGCTGTAGCCAAAAAATTTGCGCAAAAACGTATTGAGTCAGATGATACAACAGATGCCTGGTATCCGCAATTGCACTCTTTTTCGGTAGGATTGGATGGTTCTCCGGATTTAGCAGCTGCTCAGATTGTAGCAAAACATATTGGAACGATTCACCACGAAATTAAATTTACTATTCAGGAAGGTTTAGATGCGGTTCGTGATGTAATTTACAACTTAGAAACTTATGATGTAACTACGGTTAGAGCTTCGACTCCAATGTGGTTAATGGCGAGAGTTATTAAATCAATGGGAATCAAAATGGTTCTTTCTGGTGAAGGTGCTGATGAGTTATTTGGAGGATATTTATATTTCCATAAAGCACCAAACGCAAGAGAATTTCACGAAGAAAACGTTCGTAAATTAGGTAAATTACATATGTATGATTGTTTACGTGCAAACAAAAGTTTGGCTGCGTGGGGAATCGAAGGTCGTGTTCCGTTCTTAGATAAAGAATTTATGGATGTGGCGATGAGAATCAACCCGCAAGATAAAATGATCAACAAAGAGCATCCAATGGAAAAATGGGTTGTTCGTAAAGCTTTTGAAGAAATGTTGCCGGAAAGTGTGGCATGGAGACAAAAAGAACAATTCTCTGACGGAGTAGGATATAGTTGGATTGATACTTTGAAAGAAGTGGTAGCCAAAGAAGTTTCGGATGAACAATTGGCAAATGCGAAATATAAATTCCCATTGCAAACACCAACTTCTAAAGAAGAATATTACTATCGTTCAATCTTTGCTGAGCATTTCCCTAGTGATGCAGCAGCATTATGCGTGCCTCAGGAAGCAAGTGTGGCTTGTAGTACAAAAATTGCTTTGGAGTGGGATGAGGCTTTCAAAAACATGAACGACCCATCTGGAAGAGCTGTAGCAAGTGTTCATGACGACGCTTACGCTAAAGCATAAAAAAAGGAATTATTAGAATTAGTTATATATTGTAGAAGAACGTTCTCTTTTGAGGACGTTTTTCTTGTCTTAAATTGTTAAATTATATAATTTCAGTCACTTAAAAATATTTTTCGGCAATTATTTAACTTAACTTTTTTATATTTGACATTCGTCGAAATAGAAAAAATCTAGTTTGATTATAAGTAAGTTATCAAAATAAAGTAGGATTTAATTTTCAGTTTTCTGCAAATTAAAGTGATTTTATACCCGGTACATGTCATTTGGGGCATGACCTGAAAACAGAATAAATAAAAAATAGAATAGTATGTCTGGATTATTGGCCGTTATTGGTAAAGGAAAAGACCCGCAACTCGTAAAAGAGCTTTCTAAAAGAATGTCGCATCGTGGTCCTGATGAAAGTGATTTGCAAATTATGGAAAATGGCAGCATAATTAGTCATGAAAGTTTGTCAATTATTGATTTAAAGTCTGGTAAACAGCCTATTCAGGGAACTAAAAAAGCCTGGATGGTTCATGATGGAGAAATTTATAATTATCAGGAATTAAAAGATACGGTTCTTAAGAATCATACTTTTAGAACAAAATCAGATTCAGAAGTAATCGTGCATTTGTATGAAGAATTTGGAAATGATTTTTGCAATATGCTTGATGGCGATTTCGCTTTTGTGGTAGTAGATGGCGACAACTATATTGCAGGACGCGATCCTATTGGGGTGAAACCTTTATATTATGGTTTGGATGAAAGAGGAAGAATTTATTTTTCGTCAGAAATGAAACCAATCGCTGATCAGTGTAAAACATTCTCAACTTTTCCTCCGGGACATTATTATACACCAAAAAAAGGGTTTGTAAAGTATTATCAACCGGCATATGAGGATTATGAAAATGCTGTCGAAGAACTTAATTTAGATTTAATCAGAGATACTTTTACAGAAGCTGTTCGTAAACGTTTAATGAGCGAAGTGCCTGTTGGTGTATTGCTTTCGGGAGGTTTGGATTCTTCTTTGATCGCTGCAATTGCTTCTCGTTTATTGGCTGACAGCGGTAAAAAATTACAGACTTTTTCAATTGGTTTAGATGTTGATGCGCCTGATGCGAAAGCGGCAAGAAAAGCAGCTGAATTTTTAGGTACTGAACATCATGAAGTTCATTTTTCGATTGAAGACGGAATTGGACTTTTAGAAAAAATAATTTACCATATCGAAACTTATGATATAATTTCGGTTAGAGCGAGTGTTCCAATGTATTTATTGTCTAAAGCTATTGCTGAAAAAGGAATTAAAGCAATTCTTTCAGGAGAAGGTGCCGATGAAATTTTTGGAGGACATTTGTATTTTAGAAATGCACCTTCGACAGAAGAATTTCAGAAGGAAACTATCGAAAGGGTTCAAAAATTATTTACAGCCGATTTATTGCGTGCCGATAAATCAACAATGGCAAATGGAATAGAAACAAGAGTTCCGTTTTTGGATACTGCATTTTTGGATGCTACGATTCGCATTAGACCAGAAGAAAAGCAACCAAAAAAATATGACGGTGTCGAAAAATATATTTTAAGAAAAGCATTCGATACGCCTGAAAATCCATATTTGCCAGCGGATATTTTGTGGCGTCAAAAAGAGCAGTTTTCTGATGGAGTTGGATATAATTGGATTGACGAATTAATCGAACATTGTTCATGTCAGGTTACAGATGAACAATTGGCGGGAGCAAATGTTGAATTTGCTTATAATTCTCCAACAACAAAAGAAGCTTATTTATACCGATCTATTTTTCATAAATATTATCCGCAAATTAGCGCTGCACAAACAGTTCGAAAATGGATTCCGAAATGGCAGGAAAATCAAGATCCGAGTGGAAGAGCAAATGCGGCTCACTTAGAAGGAAATTTTGAAACTGCAAAATCAGGAGTAGCGGTTTAGTATTTTAAAATCCAATACATAAAATCCAAATTCCAAATTTGAATTAAATAATATAAGATCCGAAAGGAACATTCTAAATGTTCGTTTCGGATTTTTTTGTGCGTTTAATTTTAGAATTGAGGTTTACCGTAAATTACTAAAAGTAAGTTAATATTTATATATCGTGTTTAGGAAAAATATTATATTTGGTTACCAGAAATTAACTAATCCTTTAACTAAAATCTATGAGAAACTTATTATTAAGTGGAATTCTTTGCTGCTCATTAGCTTCAGTGAGTTCAGTTTATGCACAAAAACCTGTTGCGCCCAAGTACATTAAAAATGTTGAAGGTGTTAAGGAATATACTTTAAATAATGGGCTTAAAGTCCTTTTGATTCCGGATGCTTCTCAGAGCAATATGGTTGTAAATATAGTTTACAATGTAGGATCAAGAAATGAAGGTTACGGTGAGAAAGGTATGGCGCATTTGCTGGAACATATGCTTTTTAAAAGTACCAAAAATCTAGGTGATATTAAAAAAATGCTTTCTGATAAAGGAGGAAATGCAAACGGAACAACTTGGCTTGACCGAACTAACTACTACGAGGTTTTTCCGTCAAGTGATGAAAATCTAAAATGGAGTATCGAAATGGAAGCGGATCGTATGATAAACGCGACTATTTTGCAGGAGGATTTATCAAAAGAGTTTTCTGTGGTAAGAAACGAATTTGAGATTGGAGAGAATAATCCTGATCGTGTTTTACAGGAAAGAATACTTTCTTCTGCTTATTTGTGGCACAATTACGGAAAAAGTACTATTGGAAGTAAAGAAGATATAGAAAGAGTAAAAGCAACTACGCTTAGGGTTTTTTATGAAAAATATTATCAGCCGGACAATTCAACTTTGATAATTGCGGGTAAGTTTGATGAGCAAAAAGCGTTGCAATATGTTGGGCAATATTTTGGAGCTATTCCAAAGCCTAAAAGAGTTTTGGATAAAACTTATACAGTTGAGCCTGCACAAGATGGTGAAAAATATGTTGAGTTAAACAGAGCGGGAGACAGTAAAAACATTGGTGCTTTGTATCATACAGCGGCTTATGTAGATAAGGATTATGCTGCAATTGACGCTTTGGGCGAAATTTTAACTTCGGATCCATCCGGATATTTATACAAGTCATTAATTGAGACTCAAAAAGTGTCTAGTATTTATTATTGGCAGCCAACAACAAGAGATGCGAGTTATATTTATTTTGGAGTTGCAGTTCCTAACGATAAAGATATTAAAGCGACTAAAGACTTAGTTAGAACAGAGTTGGATAAAATAGCTACGACTAAATATACGGATGAAGATGTAACGAGAGCAAAAGCAAAAATCATAAAACAACTTGATGGTATAAAAAATAATACTATTTCATTTGCAATAAATCTTACTGAGATTATTGGAGCCGGAGATTACAGATTAGGTTTTATGTACAGAGATGCGGTCGAAAATCTGACAAAAGAAGATATTCAAAGAGTTGCAGATAAATATTTCAGAAGCAATAATAGAACGGTTGGTATATTTATTCCGTCTAAAGATGAGCAAAGAGTGAAACCTGTTGAATATACAGATGATCAAATTGTGGCTTTAACGAAAGATTACAAAGGAAAAGCTTTAGAAAAAGAAGCTGCTGCATTTGAGGCTTCTATTAAAAATTTAAAACAAAATTTTGCAGAAGGTAAATTAAGCAACGGAGCAAAATACGGCTTAATTAAAAAAGAAATTAAAGGAGGAAAAGTTCAGGCAAGTTTTCAATTTCCGGTAAGCAACGAAAAGGATTTGGAAGGTAAAGAAGATACTGGATCTATTCTTGCTCAATTGTTGAAAACAGGGACAAAAACAAGAACTAAAGAACAAATTAGCGATCAATTAGATCAGTTAAAATCAAGTTTGTATTTTGATTATTCAGGTCAGACTTTATCAATCAACATTAATACATACAAAGATAGTTTTAAAGGTGTAATGGAGATCTTGGGAGATTTGTTGGTTAATTCTACTTTTCCTGAAAATGAGCTTACAAAAACAATTAGCGAGTACAATACTTATTTAGAATCAAGCCTTAATGATCCTCAGTCAATTGCTTTTATTGAGGTTTCAAGAATGACATCAAATTATCCAAAAGGAAGTATTTTTTATACATCAACGGTTCAGGAGCAAATCGAAGCTTACAAAAAAATTAAGCAATCTGAAATCGTTGATTTTTACAAAAACATCTTTGGAGGAAATAATGGTTTTGGAACTGTTGTTGGAGATTTAGATGCTAAAGAAGCAGGACAAATTCTGGAAAATACTTTTGGAAAATGGAATTCTAAGTCTAAATATGTTCTTGCTTTGCCAACTTATACAGAGACTAAAAAGTTAGATAAAGATTATATCACGCCGGATAAAGAAAATGCGGTTGCAACAGGTAAAATTGCTTTTAAAATGAATGTAAAAAGCCCAGATTATCCTGCATTTGTAATGGCAAATGAAATTCTTGGAAGCGGTGGATTTTTGAGTGCAAGAATTCCGATGAGATTAAGAGAGAAAGAGGGAATCAGTTATGGAGCAGGTTCATTTATTGATATTCCGGTTACGAATGATGTTGCTTTTTGGGAATATTATGCATTTTTAAATCCAACGAAAAAAGGTGCGGTTGAAGCAGCAACTAAAGAAGAAATTGCAAAAGCATTAAAAGACGGATTTACTGCCGAAGAATTAAAATCAAATTTAGTTAGCTGGCTTAACGAAAGAAAAACTAGATTAGGAAATGATATGATGTTGATTAATTTGACAAACAAATATCTTCAATACGGTATTCCTTTGGAGGATTACGATGATCTTGAAAGTAAAGTAAAAGCTTTGAAAGTTGAAGAAGTAAATACTGTTTTGAAAAAGTATTTAAGTTTAGAAAAAATGACTTCAATTTATGCTGGAGATTTTAATAAGAAATCATAAATTATAAAATTCTAATTTTTTTAAATTCCAAATTCCAATCTAATTTGGAGTGAATCATAAAATCCGAAATGACATTAAATTGTTATTTCGGAATTTTTTTTTGCCTAATCTTAAGTTTTTGGAATTTGGAATTTATCCCGAAGCTTTGGGGTTGGAATTTGAAAAAATGAAGATTTTTTCGATTTTATTTTTAAAAGAGGCTAATTTTTGGAATTTGGGATTTATTTTTTGCTTTTTCAGACAATTGTGTTGATAACTTAAGCGCTTTAAATTGGAATTTAACGGATATATAATTTGCGTTTTTATATATTTGCGTGTTAGACAATAATTACATTTTTTAGAATAAATTATATGAGCGAAGAAATCAAGAAGAACAATTATTCAGCAGATAGTATTCAGGCATTAGAAGGAATGGAGCACGTAAGAATGCGTCCATCGATGTATATTGGAGATGTGGGGGTTCGAGGGCTACATCATTTGGTTTATGAGGTTGTTGATAACTCTATTGATGAGGCGATGGGAGGACATTGTGATACCATTGGTGTTGCAATAAATGAAGACGGTTCAGTAACAGTTGAAGATAACGGTCGAGGTATTCCAGTTGATTTACATAAAAAAGAAGGTGTTTCGGCACTTGAGGTAGTAATGACTAAGATTGGTGCCGGAGGTAAATTTGATAAAGATTCTTATAAAGTTTCAGGAGGTTTGCACGGTGTTGGGGTTTCTGTTGTAAATGCACTTTCTGTGCATATGAAATCTACAGTTTTTAGAGACGGTAAAATCTACGAACAAGAATACGAAAGAGGAAAATCATTATATCCGGTTAAACAAATTGGAGAAACAGATAAAAGAGGTACACGTCAGACTTTTTATCCTGATGATACTATTTTTACTCAAACAATAGAATTCTCTTATGATACTTTATCAGCTCGTATGCGTGAGCTTTCTTTCTTAAACAAAGGAATCACGATCACGTTTACAGACAAAAGAGAAGTTGATGAAAAAGGCGAATTTAAAAGCGAAGTATTTCATTCTGACGAAGGTCTTAAAGAATACATTCGTTATTTAGATGGTAACCGTGAGCCAATTATTTCTCACGTAATCAGCATGGATCACGAAAAAGGTGAAATTCCGGTTGAGGTTGCCTTGATTTACAATACAAGTTATACAGAGAATATTTTCTCTTATGTAAATAATATTAATACACACGAAGGAGGAACGCATTTACAAGGTTTTAGAAGTGGTTTGACAAGAACCCTTAAAAAATATGCCGATGCCTCCGGAATGTTGGATAAATTGAAATTCGAAATCGCGGGAGATGACTTCCGTGAAGGATTAACAGCTATTATTTCGGTAAAAGTTGCTGAACCTCAATTCGAAGGACAAACTAAAACAAAATTAGGAAACAGAGAAGTAGTTTCTCCGGTTTCTCAGGCTGTTGGAGAAATGTTAGAGAATTATTTGGAAGAAAATCCAAATGATGCGCGTATCATTATCCAGAAAGTAATTTTGGCTGCACAAGCCCGTCACGCTGCGAAGAAAGCACGTGAAATGGTACAACGTAAAACCGTTATGGGTGGCGGTGGATTGCCAGGAAAACTTTCAGATTGTTCTGAGCAGGATCCTGCAAGATGTGAGGTTTACCTTGTCGAGGGAGATTCGGCTGGTGGAACAGCAAAACAAGGTCGTGATCGTAACTTTCAGGCGATTTTACCATTACGTGGTAAGATTTTGAACGTTGAGAAAGCGATGCATCATAAAGTATTCGAAAACGAAGAGATTCGTAACATCTTTACTGCATTAGGAGTTACCGTTGGTACTGCAGAAGACAGTAAAGCATTAAATCTTGAAAAACTTAGATATCATAAGGTAATCATCATGTGTGATGCCGATGTCGATGGTAGTCACATTTCTACCTTAATATTAACGTTCTTCTTCCGTTTCATGAAAGAATTGATCGAAGAAGGTCACGTTTATATCGCAGCGCCACCTTTATACTTAGTTAAGAAAGGAAACAAAAAAGAATATGCATGGAATGATGTTCAACGTGATCAGGCAAACGAGAGAATGGGAGGAAGTGCTGCTATTCAACGTTATAAAGGTCTTGGAGAGATGAACGCGGAGCAATTATGGGAAACTACAATGGATCCAAGTTTTAGAACATTACGTCAGGTAACAATTGATAGTTTGGCAGAAGCTGATAGAGTTTTCTCAATGTTAATGGGAGATGAGGTACCACCACGTCGAGAATTTATCGAGAAAAATGCAGTTTACGCAAATATCGATGCATAATAAATTTTAACACTACAATTCGTTTAATTGTTTAAATTTACTAAAACAATTAAACGAATTGTTTATTTTATAAAATAAGCAAATTAATAACCGATAAAGTATAAAATATGAAAGTTACCATTGTAGGAGCAGGAAATGTTGGAGCTACATGTGCAGATGTTATTTCTTATAGAGGAATTGCAAGCGAAGTAGTGTTGTTGGATATTAAAGAAGGTTTTGCCGAAGGTAAGGCGTTGGATATTATGCAATGTGCTACAAATACAGGTTTTAATACCAAAGTATCTGGAGTAACCAACGATTATTCTAAAACCGCCGGAAGTGATGTAGTGGTTATTACATCAGGAATTCCGAGAAAACCAGGAATGACTCGTGAAGAATTAATTGGTATAAATGCAGGAATTGTAAAAACAGTTGCTGAAAATGTATTGAAACATTCTCCGAATACTATAATAGTTGTAGTTTCTAATCCAATGGATACTATGACCTATTTAGCTTTAAAATCAACCGGATTACCAAAAAACAGAATTATTGGTATGGGAGGAGCGTTAGATAGTTCACGTTTTAGAACTTATCTTTCATTAGCGCTTGATAAACCTGCAAATGATATCTCTGCAATGGTTATTGGCGGACATGGTGATACAACTATGATTCCTTTGACACGTTTGGCGTCTTATAATGGAATTCCGGTAACAGAATTCTTATCTGAAGAAGCTTTGCAAAAAGTAGCTGCTGATACAATGGTTGGAGGAGCAACTCTTACAGGTCTTTTAGGAACGTCTGCCTGGTATGCGCCAGGAGCTTCTGTTGCTTATTTAGTTGACAGTATCTTAAACGATCAAAAGAAAATGATTGCTTGTTCTGTTTTCGTAGAAGGCGAGTATGGGCAAAATGATATCTGTATAGGAGTACCTTGTATAATAGGTAAAAACGGAGTAGAAGAAATTTTAGACATCAAATTAAACGAGCAGGAGAAGGCTTTATTTGCTAAAAGTGCAGATGCAGTTCGTGGAATGAATGATGCCCTAAAGTCGATTTTAGTATAACGATTTTCGAAAAAAAAGGAGAAGACTGCACTTTTGCAGTCTTTTTTTTAAGATTAATTAATAAATAAATTGGTTAATGTTTTCGTTAATTATATATTTGCTCGGTTTAAAAAAAATGTTGTAATTCGTGATCTCGATTTTTTAGTTTTAAAAACTCATGTCAGGGCTTATTTTATGGGACTTTAAAACAAAAAACAAACAATAAAACATAATTAATTTTTAGTAATAATGCAGAATAAAGGACTTATTAAATTTTTCGCAATTCTATTTGCATTGGTAAGTATTTACCAACTTTCGTTCACTTTTGTGGCAAACAGTGTCAAAAGTGAGGCTAAAGCTTTTGCAGGAGACAATCCTGATAAAGAGCTAAAATATTTAGATTCTATTGGTAAAGTAAAAGTTTACAATCTAGGTTTCACGGATTTTACTTATAATGAAGTAAAAAACAAACAACTAAACAAAGGTCTTGACTTAGAAGGGGGAATCAACGTGATTCTTCAAATTTCTATTAAAGACGTTTTAAAAGGATTAGCAAACAATTCTAAAAATCCGGTATTTAATAAATCATTAGCTGATGCAAGTGCAAATTTAGAAGGAAACAAAACCTATTTAAATAAGTTTTTTGAAGCTTTTGAAGCAAATTCAAATGGAACTACAAAATTAGCTTCGCCAGATATTTTTGCAAACAGAGGTTTACAAGGAGAAGGTGGAATTGACTTTCAAATGTCAGATTCACAAGTTCAAAAAGTAATCAAAAGAAAAGTTGATGAGTCTGTAGAAAGTGCTTATAAAGTATTGAGAGAGCGTATCGACAAATTTGGTGTTACACAACCAAACATCCAAAAATTAGGAGAAACAGGAAGGATCTTAGTTGAGCTTCCAGGTGCTAAGGATGTTGATAGAATTAAAAAATTATTAGGTGGAAAAGCTCAATTAGAGTTTTGGGAAACTTATAAAATTGAAGAAGTTGGAAACTTTTTAGTTGCTGCTAACGAAGCGCTTAAGAAGACTGAAATCAAAAAAACAGAAACTAAAACTGTTGCTAAAGATTCATTGAATGCTTTATTAACTGATGCTAAAGATTCTGTTGATACTAAAAAAGGAAACAATCCATTATTTGACAAAATGTTAGGTCAAGGTGGTGGACCAGTTTTAGGTTACTTCGCTCCAAAAGATACAGCAGTTATCAATGGATACTTAAAAAGACAAGATATTAGAATTTTATTAGCAGCTGACCAACACAATGCAAAATTTGTTTGGAGTAAACCAACTACTATTAAAGATGCTAAACAAAAAGATATTGAAGCAGTAGAATTATACGCTTTAAAAGGAAACAGAGATAATACTCCTGCAATGGCTGGTGGTGTTGTAACTGATGCAAAAGATACTTTTGACCAATTAGGAAAACCAGCTGTTTCTATGCAAATGAACAGCCAGGGAGCTAAAATCTGGGAAGAATTAACTGGAAGAGCTTTTTCTCAAAAAAGTTATATCGCTATTGTTCTTGATAACGTAGTTTACTCTGCTCCTGGAGTAACTAGTGGACCAATTGCTGGTGGAAGATCTGAAATTACAGGATCTTTTGATGTTGCTGAAACTAAAGATTTAGCGAACATTTTGAATGCGGGTAAATTACCAGCTTCTGCAGATATTATTCAATCAACAGTTGTAGGACCATCTTTAGGTCAGGCTGCAATTGATGCTGGAACAATCTCATCTGTATTAGGATTTTTATTAGTTTGTTTATGGATGGTATTCTATTATGGTAAAGCTGGTTGGTATGCTAACCTTGCATTATTATTGAACTTACTTTTCTTGTTTGGAATTATGGCAAGTTTTGGTTTTGTATTAACATTACCAGGTATTGCAGGTATCGTATTAACATTAGGTACGGCGGTAGATGCGAACATCATTATATTTGAAAGAGCAAAAGAGGAATTACGTGAAGGTAAATCTTTATCTGAAGCAGTTGTAGCATCTTACGGATGGCACGGTGCAATGCGTTCTATCATTGATGCAAACGTTACTCACGTTTTAACTGGAGCTATCTTGTTTATTTTTGGAACAGGACCAATTAAAGGTTTCGCTTTAACATTACTTATTGGTATCGTAACTTCATTGTTTACATCAATCTTTATTGCTAGAATTTTCATCGATAGAAATATTGCTGGAAAAGGAGATTTAACTTTCTCTACAAACATTACTAAAAATTGGTTTACTAATTTCCACTTTGACTTTATTAAAATCAAAAAATTCACATATATCTTCTCTTCTATTGTAGTTGTAGTAAGTTTAGTTTCTATCTTCTTCGTTAACGGATTAGATGAAGGTGTTGATTTTGTTGGAGGAAGAACATTCCAGGTTAAATTTGAAAAACCAATCGATGCTACTGTAGTATCAGATGAATTATCTGCTGCTTTTGGAACTCCGGTTGAAGCTAAAATTTTAGGTGATGATGATCAGTTGAAAATCACAACTAAATATAAAATTAAAGAAGACGGTGTTGCTGTTGACGAAGAAGTGAACAAAAAATTATATGATGCATTGGCGAAATATTTCCCTAATGTAACTTATGAGAAATTCACTAACACTTTTGACGGTAAGAGAGTTGGAGTTTTACAATCTTCTAAAGTTGGAGCTTCTATCTCTGAAGATATTAAAACGAACTCATACTGGGCAGTTCTTGGTGCGATGGCAGTTATTTTCTTATACTTAATGATCTCTTTCCGTAAATGGCAATATTCATTAGGTGCGATTGCAGCTGTTGCGCACGACGTAATCTTTGTATTAGGAATCTACTCTTTATGTTATAAATTCATGCCTTTCCACATGGAAATGGATCAGCACTTTATCGCTGCAATCCTTACTGTAATTGGATACTCTATGAATGATACTGTAATTGTATTTGACAGAATTAGAGAGTTTATCATTGGAAACCGTAAAGGTAGTTTTGAAGATATCGTAAATGCTTCTATTAATACTACATTATCTAGAACGTTGAATACGTCATTAATGATGATCATTGTATTATTGACAATGTTTATCTTTGGTGGAGAATCTATCAGAGGATTCATCTTTGCAATGTTAATTGGTATTGTTGTAGGTACTTATTCTTCATTATTTATCGCTACACCAGTATTGGTTGATACGATTTCTAAAGATGATAAGCATACAATCGAAGACAAACATAACGCAGCATAATTAACTGCTTAAATTATATTAAAAAGATCCAGTGAAAACTGGATCTTTTTTTTGTGTTATATTTAAAGTGTTTAAACGCTTATTTATGATTAGAAAATTACTATTTGTTATAATGTTCCTTCTTAGTGTTTCCGAGGTTTCTGCGCAGGCTAAAAAAGGCAATTTTGCGATTGGTTTTAATTATGGTGTTGGTAGTGAATTTCCTAATAGAAATTACACGTTCACGAACCAATTTTATAAACTTCAATTGTATTATCGATTAAAAGAAACGAAACATTTTCAGTTTGAAATATTAGTGCAGCCAGAAATTAATTTTGCAACACATCAATTGCTTAATCTTTATTTTGTAAAACCTGAAACACCAGATTATATTCATAAAAGAGAAGAATATACAAAGTTGAAAGATATTCATGAATACGTTTTAAATCTTGGCTTTTTAATTAGAAAACCAATTGGCAAAATATTTTCGGTTTATGCTTTGGGAAGTATTGGACCAATGATTACTGATACAGAAACAGAACGCATGACTAATGGTTTTGCTTTTGCCGATGTTTTTGCACTTGGAGTTTCGGCAGAGATAAATCAATTTAGGTTTGATCTCCGCCCAAGTTTACGACATGTTTCTAATGCGGGATTAAATAGAGAAAATGCGGGTTATAATACCAAAAATATTGAAATTGGCATTTCGTGTTGTTTATAAAGAAAAACGCCCAATACAGTAAAGTATTGGGCGTTTTTTATATTGTAAAAAATCTTTTAAGATTCTGCTAAAGGATTTCTTTGTGCTCTGATAATAAAGAAAAGTCCAATAATGATAAACGGAATACTTAACCATTGTCCTGTTGAGAAAATCCCTAATTCTTCTTCGATTCCGCCTTGACTTTCTTTTACGAATTCTACGACGAAACGTACTGCAAATAATAGAACTAAGAACAATCCGAAAAGATATCCTGATTTAAGTCTTGCATTTGTTTTCCAGTACAAGAAATACAAGGTTGCAAATACAAAAATGTAACAAATTCCTTCGTATAATTGTGTTGGATGTTTTGCAGGAACCTGAGCTAATAAATCAGCAAATTTAGGATCTGTTGCAATGGCAGTATAAGCATCTTTCGGATTAGCGATTTGAGTTTTTTCTACAGCTTCGGCTTTACTAAACGTGTCGTGTAAAAAACGAATTCCGAATGCAGATTTAGTTTCGTGTCCAATGATTTCTGAATTGAAAAAATTTCCTAAACGAACAAAAATAGCGCCACTTGCTACCGGAATAACAACACGGTCTAAAATCCATAATAGTGGACGTTTTAAGATTTTTTTGCTATAATAATACATAGCAACAATGATTGCGATTGCAGCACCATGACTAGCTAAACCTTGAAAACCTGTAAATTCAAATTTAGGTTCGAATTTTACCGGTAAAAAGATTTCTAATAAATGATTTCTGAAATATTCCCAATCATAAAAGAAAACATGACCTAAACGAGCACCTATTAAAGTTGCTAAAACAGTCCAAACAAATAAAGAATCTAATTTTTCTAATGATTCGTTTTCACGTTCAAAGATTTTTTTCATTATGAACCATCCTAAACCAAAAGCAATTACGAACATTAAGCTGTAATAACGAATCATAAAAAATCCTAAATCGATTCCTTCTGAAGGATTCCAAACAATGTTTAAGGCGTGTGTCATGTAGTATTGTGTTTTTTTTATTGGTTGCAAAAATAAATGTTTAAAATAGAGATCATCTTTATGAAAAGTTAATGTTTATGTGAACATTTCTTTTCAGGAACAGGATCATAACCGGTTCTTCCCCAAGGATGACAACTCAAAATGCGTTTCATTCCTAAATAACCTCCATAAAATAATCCATGTTTTTGCAAGGCTTCAATCATATAACTCGAACATGTTGGTTCGAATCTGCATGACGCCGGTGTAAATGGCGAAATTGCAGTTTGATAGAAGCGTACTAATAAAACAAATGGAGTAATTACTTTCATGATTTATTAGAAAATAAATGGATTATATAGAAAAGCTTGTGCCTTCTTTTCCGTCTTTTAGCTGAATGCCTAAAGTAATCAACTGATCACGAATTTGGTCAGAAAGTGCGAAGTTTTTATCTGCTCTGGCTTGATTTCTCATTCCGATAAGCATATTAACAACACCTTCTAATTTGTCATTATTACTATCAGTAGCTTTCTCGTCGCTTAAACCTAAAACATCAAAAACAAAAGCATTGATTGCTTCTGTAAATGTTTTCAGATCTTCTGCAGAGATAGTTTCTTTTCCTTCTTTTAATAAATTGACATAACGAACAGCCTCGAATAATTGCGCGATTAAAATAGGGGTATTAAAATCGTCATTCATGGCATCGTAGCACAATTGTTTCCAAGATGCAATATCTATTGAACTGGTTGCACTAGCTGAAATACTTGGTAAAGCATCAACAGCTTCCATTAATCTTTTATAACCTTTTTCGGCAGCAACAATTGCATCGTCAGAAAAATCAAGAATACTTCTGTAATGCGCTTGTAGCATAAAGAAACGTGTTACTGAAGCAGAAAATGCTTTGCTTAATATGTTGTTATCTCCGCTTAAAATCTCGCCTGGTAAAATATTATTTCCAGTAGATTTTGCCATTTTTTTACCATTTAAAGTAAGCATATTAGCATGCATCCAGTAATTTACCGGAGATTGACCTGTACAAGCTTCGTTTTGAGCAATTTCACATTCGTGGTGAGGGAATTTTAAATCCATTCCGCCTCCGTGAATGTCAAAATGATTTCCAAGATATTTGGTACTCATAGCAGTACATTCAAGGTGCCAACCCGGAAAACCATCGCTCCAAGGCGAAGGCCATCTCATAATATGCTGTGGTTCTGCTTTTTTCCAAAGTGCAAAATCCTGAGGGTTTCTTTTGTCAGATTGTCCATCAAGATCACGGGTATTGGCTAGCATATCGTCTATGTTTCGGCCACTTAAAATCCCGTAATTGTTGGTTTCGTTATATTTTACAACATCAAAATAAACAGATCCGTTGGCTACATAACCAATTCCTTTGTCGATAATTTTTTTGATGATTTCGATTTGCTCAATAATATGTCCCGTAGCAGTTGGCTCAATACTTGGCGGTAAAAAGTTAAATGACTTCAAAATGTCATGAAAGTCTACCGTATAGCGTTGCACAACTTCCATAGGTTCAAGTTGTTCCAAACGTGCTTTTTTGGCAATTTTATCTTCACCTTCATCAACATCGTCTACAATATGACCAACATCGGTAATGTTTCGTACATAACGAACTTTATAATCAAGGTGTAAAAAATACCTGAATATCACATCAAAGGACATAAATGTTCTCACATTTCCCAAGTGTACATTGCTATAAACTGTAGGTCCACAAACATACATTCCAACATTTCCTTCATGAATAGGATTGAAATTTTCTTTTTCACCCGAAAGTGAATTGTATATTTTTAGCGGCTGTGTTGTATATAAAGGCATATTTTTTTTTTGCTGTTTAACCGTTTAATTGTTGATTTGTTTAATCGTGTAAACGTTTTTTTTGTTTTTTAATTTGCTGCGTATTATTCTTTTGAAAGATAGTATTTTTTTAGACTATTTATCTGATTGCAAATTTTTTCAATTTTCTCACGAGATTGTGTATAATCAATATCAGATATATAATTTAAATCTTTTGAAATAATCAAATGATTTAAAGTTTCCATTGCTGATGAATACGAAATCGTTAAAAAATGAGCTTTATCTTTATTCGTATTTCTCGAAGTTCCCTCTGCAATATTTGTAGCAATTGAAGCAGAACTTCTTTTTATTTGAGAAGTTAGTCCGAACAATTCATTTGATGGAAATTTACTAGTTAATTTATAAATATCCAAAATAAACATTCTTGAGTTTTGCCAAACCTCTAGCTTTTCAAACGAGAAAGTATACATGTATTTTGGTTTAATTGTTAATTTGTTTAACCGTAAATTGAGATTTGCAATGAAGCGATTAAACAAATTAACGATTTACCGATTAAACTAGAATTGCGTATCCAATTTAATGTAATCTAAAAGCTCTCTTTTAGTTTGAGGATCTTTAAATTTACCACCAAATTCAGATGTTACAGTACTGCTTTCGATATCTTTGATTCCTCTTGAATTTACGCAAAGGTGTTTTGCATCAATAATACAAGCAACATCTTCAGTACCTAAAGCTTTTTGTAATTCCTGAACAATCTGCATTGTTAAACGCTCTTGAACCTGAGGTCTTTTAGCATAATATTCTACAATTCGGTTCATTTTAGATAAACCAATAACTCTTCCGCTAGAAATATAAGCAACGTGAGCTCTACCAATAATTGGCAGTAAATGATGTTCGCAAGTAGAATAAACAGTAATGTTTTTCTCTACCAACATCTCACCATATTTGTAGTTATTATCAAAAGTTGAAGCTTTTGGTTGTTTTGAAGGGTTTAAACCACCAAAAATCTCCTTTACAAACATTTTGGCTACTCGGTTTGGAGTACCTTTTATGCTATCATCTGTCAAATCCATTCCAAGTGTTTGGAGAATGTTTTCAACATCTTTTTTTATTTTTTCTATTTTTTCGTCATCACTTAAGTCAAAAGCATCCTGTCTTACAGGGTTTTTTGCGTTGCTGCTGAAATGATTGTCTCCTATTTCGTCTAAAAAATCTTCGTTATTTATCATTAAAAACTACTATTAGTATGGGTATTTCTATTTAAGGCGGTAAAGATAATTAATAAAAAGCAAACCTTTTCTATCGTTTTTACTATTTAATTACTCCTTTTTGGATATAATTTAAATTAAAACCAAATTGTGATTATTTTAAAATACAAAAGACAATAACATAGCCTGTTATTGTCTTTTGAAGTACTCTATTTTTTTGTTATTATTTTTTGTTGTAGACCAAAAGTGCTTCTTTTAGAATATTTACAGCGGTAATTAAATCTTTCTTATTCAAAACATAAGCAATTCTTACCTGATTAAGTCCCATTCCAGGCGTAGAATAAAAACCTGCAGCAGGAGCAACCATTACAGTTTCTCCGTTAAGATCGTAACTTTCTAAAAGCCATTGTGCAAAATCTTCTGAATTGTCAATTGGTAATTGAGCAATACAATAGAAAGCACCTTTTGGTTTGGTTACGATAACACCTTCAATTTTGTTTAATTCGGTAATTAAAGTATCGCGACGTTCTTTATATTCTGAAATTACTTCATCAAAATAACTCTGTGGCGTATCGATTGCAGCTTCACAAGCAATTTGTTCAATTGTTGGCGGACTTAAACGTGCTTGGGCAAATTTCATTACAGTTGCCAAAACATCTTTATTTTTAGTTACTAAACAACCAATTCTTGCTCCGCACATACTGTAACGTTTTGAAACAGAATCGACCATGATTACATTTTGCTGTACATCTTCAAGATTCATTACAGAATAATGAACATCGTCTCCGTCGTATAAAAATTCACGGTAAACTTCGTCAGCAATTAAATACAAGTCGTGCTTTTTAATTAAGCCGGCAAGTTGCTTTATTTCTGCTTCTGAATATAAATAACCTGTTGGATTACCAGGATTACAAATCAAAATAGCTTTAGTTCGAGGTGTAATTAGTTTTTCGACAGTTTCAATGCTTGGCAAAGCAAAAGCGCTTTCGATAGTCGAAATCACAGGAATTACTGTTGCGCTGGTTGATGACGCAAATGCATGATAATTGGCATAAAAAGGCTCAGGAATAATAATTTCATCTCCCGGATCTGTAATTGTGGCTAATGCAAACAATAAGGCTTCAGAGCCACCAGTCGTAATAATGATGTCTTCTGAGTTTACATTTACATTTTGGCGTTGGTAAAATTTAGCTAATTTTTTTCTATAACTTTCATATCCGGCAGACGGACTGTATTCTATAAGAGTTAAATCAATATTTTTTACCGCCTCGATGGCCACTTCGGGTGTCTTGATATCCGGTTGACCAATGTTTAAGTGATACACTTTATGTCCTTTTTGTTTTGCAAGATCTGCATAAGGAGCAAGTTTACGTATCGGTGATTCGGGCATGTTTCTGCCTTTGAGTGAAATTGTTGGCATGAGCTTTATTATTGAAGTGCAAATTTGCATTTTTTTTTCGAATTTAACGTAAACATTAAAGGGACTTGTGAAAATGTAACAATTATCAATATATTTACTAATTTTATAATAAAAAATTATCAATGAGAAAATATTTTATGTTGTTTTTTGGGCTTTTGGCATCTTTCTTAGGAAATGCTCAAGGTGACTTTTTGATTCAAAACAATAGTAAGAAGGTTACTATTCCTTTTCAAATGATTAATAATCTCATTTTTATTCCGATAAAAGTAAATGGAGTTGAGCTGAACTTCTTACTGGATTCCGGAGTCGAAGAAACTATCTTGTTTAGTATGGAAGAAAAACAAGAAGTTAGTTTTAATAACGTCGAGAAAATAAAATTGAGAGGATTAGGAAGTGAACAAGAAATTGAAGGGTTAAAATCAACAAATAATACTTTTGAAACACACGGATTAAGATCTAATAACCATATGGTTTTTATTATTTTGGATCAGAGTTTTAATTTGTCATCACATATTGGAATTCCTGTAAATGGAATTATTGGATATAAATTTTTCAAAAACAATTTAATAGAAATTAATTATCAAAAGAAGAAAATTATTGTTCATTTAAATAATGAAGAATTAAGAAAAAAATTGGAGAAAAAATTTAAAGTAATACCAATAACCATAGAGAAATCTAAACCTTATATTTATACAACCGCGACGGTTGATAATGTCGAAATTCCTGCAAAACTTTTGATAGATATTGGAAATAGTGATGCTTTTTGGATTTTTGAAAACAATAAAATTAAATTGCCTAAAAAGAACTTTCCTGATTTTTTAGGAAAAGGATTTAGCGGTGATATTGAAGGACATCGAGCCAAAATTGATGAGTTTTCTATCGATGAGTTTAAATTTAAAAAACCAATTGTTTCCTTTCCGGATTCATTATCTATTCGTAATGTTAAAATGGTTCCGGATCGAATTGGTTCAGTAGGTGGTGAAGTCTTAAAACGTTTCAGAATTGTTTTAGATTATGCAGACAGAAAAATATATCTGAAGAAAAACGGTAAATTTTCAGAGCCTTTTACTTATAATAAAAGCGGTATTGTGCTTCAGCATAATGGTTTACAATGGGTTCAGGAGACTGTTCATATGGAGACGATACAAGTTGTTACGTCGACACATGATTTGGATTCAAACGAAAAGAAAAACGGAGATTTCATCTATAAATTTTTATTAAAACCTGTTTACGAAATAGTAAATATCAGGAAAGAATCTCCTGCTGCAAAATGCGGATTGCAAAGAGGTGATATTGTTGTTAGTATTAATGGTGTCAAACCTTATAAATACACCTTACAACAGATAAATAATTTATTAAAATCTGAAGATGATATCTGGATAAATCTGGAGGTTGAAAGGAACAGTTTATTGCTAAAATTCAGATTTAGATTAGAAGATGAATTGTAGAAAATCTAATTAGAAAATCATCATTTTTTTTAATTAAAATGATGATTTTCAATAGTGTTTTTGTAATATGTCTGAGTTTTGTGAAAAATTAACTGTTAAAGTATTTTTTTTGATTAAGGAGCGTTAATATTTTATTAAGTTTATGCAAAAATAATAGTTTATGATCAAAAACTACAATAATTTCTTACAAATATTTTTGTTATTAGTTTTTTTATCAATTTTTCCTTCTACAATTTATTCACAATGTGCAGGCGATGATAGTGCATTTTCAGTTTGTGATTTGCCCAATAACGCCAATAAAACAATAAATTTATTCGCAAAATTAAATGGCGCACCGATTGCTGGCGGAGTGTGGAAAGATGTTAATGGCTCAGGAGGGTTAGATACGGTCACAGGCGTTTTGGATGCACAAATTATTCGCAGAAGCGGCGTTTATCACTATACTTATACAGTTACAGGAGTGCCTGGTTGCACAGATAATTCGGCTACAATCGAAGTAACTATCGGAGGATATTCAGGGGTTACTTCTCCAAATGTTACCGTTTGTAGTGCTATGAAAAGCTACAATCTTTTTAATGCCTTTAGCGGACTTACTTTAGGCCCTCAATCTAATGGTCAATGGCGTAACGATAATACAGGTCAATTGGTAGGATCTACATTCGATGTTGAAGATTTAGAAGGCAATTTTCAATTTACCTATACTATGGCTGCTATTGGTACTTGTCCGGCAATGTCCTCAACCGCTGTAGTTTCTGTAAAAAAAGCCCCTAAATCCGGAACTGCTGATGTCTTGTTTTTATGCGCTAGTGATGGCTTAACGGGGTATACTAATTACGATTTGAATGATTTATTAGCAGACGAAGACAATGATGGACTTTGGACTGATTTAGGTAATACGGGAGAGTTAACTTCTACTCAGGATCATTTTGTTGATTTACAGGCTATATATAATAAATTTGGTGAAGGAGATTATTATTTTACCTACAAAGTTCTTTCTAAAAACACAATTTGCGCAAACGCAGAAACGACTGTGCGAATTCGCCTTGAAAAGAAACTAGATTTTACAGGAGGAGTAGTTAAGGTTAATTCAGATATTTGTGAAACTGAAATTGCAACTGCAAAATATTCCGTAACTATTACAAGAGGAAATGAAGTAATTCCCAATGGAAGTTATTACGTAATCTTTGATGTTTCCGGACTTGATGGTAAGCGTGAATTGATAAAAGCAAACTTTGTAAACGGAGTATTAATATTTCCTATAAGTTCAGATTATTTTAGAAGAGTAGGGCGTTATACTGTAAGTATCGTAGATATATTTGCAGAATTTAGTGTGAAAGCCTGTAAAAATATTATAGGTAATTTATCTGATGAATTGGTTATTTATCAAAATCCCGATTTAACAGATGCTACAATAACTCCTGCAACGGTTTGTCAGAATGACGATGCGACACTTCAGATCACAAATGCTGTTAAACTTGATAATGGCGAGTATGATATTGTTTATAATATTTCAGGAGCAAATAATGTATCATCACAAATTGCAAGAGTAACTTTTACCGGAGGTATCGCAAATGATTTTGTTATTCCCGGAATATTCAATCAAATGAGTGGAACTTCAATAGTTACTATTACTGCTATTACCAATGTAATTTCGCAATGTGTTAGTAGTGCGAATTTAAAAGGGAATATTTTAATAAATCCGTTACCCGATGCTTCAAATTTGAAACTGAAAGTTGATAATGTTTGTTTTGGAGCCGAGGTTTTAACTTCAGTTTCGGGTTTAGGAACTTTAAATGATGTTACATTATCATATACACTTTCAGGAAGTAACACCGCTACTGTACAAACCGTAGCATTGACCACTACAAATGGTAATGCAAGTTTTGTAATTCCTGCCAATTTGCTCATAAATACTGGAGCGACAACAATTTCGGCTGTAAAATTGATTAATAATACAACTACTTGTAGTATTGATGTAAGTGGTGTAGCAGATAATTTTTCTCTAAAACCTATTCCAGTTGCGCCAATTGCTGCAAATCAGGAATTTTGTAAAGTAGATAAAGTTACAATTGCAGGTTTAGAACCAAAAGGAGCACAATATTCCTGGTATGATTCGGCAACAGCAACAACACCTCTTGCAAGTACTTATTTATTAAAAGATGAGAATTATTATTTGAGAGAAACTACATTAAACTGTATCTCTGATCCTACAATGATAACCGTTACAATAAATGATCCTGCTGCGCCTGTGCTAAGTGGTGCTCCGGAATTCTGCGGATTAGATAATCCTATGATTTCAGATTTATCTAATAAAACAGATTCACCCTCAACAGTGGTTTGGTACGATGCACCAAGTAATGGAAACTTATTACCCGCATCGACACCCTTAGTTGATAAACGAACTTATTATGGATTTGATTTAACTGCAGATACAAGATGTTTATCTGTCGAAAATATTCCTGTAACAGTTTCATTAATTGATTGTGATTCTCCTCAATATCCGTTTTTTATTCCTGACGGATTTTCTCCAAACGGAGACGGAGTTAATGACACTTTTACCATTCCTGATATTGATTTTTTATATCCAGATTATAAGCTTGAAATCTTTAATAGATATGGAAACGGAATGTATAAAGGCTTTAAAAATAAGCCGGCATGGGACGGAATAAACTATGAACAAAGTGGAATTGGCGGCGGAATAGCACCAAACGGAGTATATTTTTACATTCTCTATTTTAATAAAGACAATAAACCTCCACAACAAGGGCGTCTTTATTTAAATCGATAATTTTTTTAATATAAATTTCACATGAAAAAAATACTACTCTATATAACTTTCTTCCTCTCTATAACCTCCGTTTCTGCACAGCAAGATCCGGAATACACACATTATATGTATAATATGAGTGTCGTGAATCCTGCTTATGCAACAGGAGTTCCTGCAATGATGAATTTTGGTGGCTTGTACAGAACACAATGGGTTGGTGCAGTTGGAGCACCAAAAACGTTTACCTTTTTTGGCCACACGGCAATTTCAGAGAAAGTTGAAGCCGGAATTTCATTTATATCAGATGATATTGGAGATGGAGCTAAAAAAGAAAATAATGTTTATGCTGATTTTGCATACGTTCTGGACTTAGGAGGGAAAAATAAACTTTCCTTAGGGTTAAAAGCAGGTATATCATCAATGCAAACTAATTTTAACGGTTTTCGCTTTAATGATCCAGCAGTAGATATGGCTTTCGCCGAAAATATAAATACGACTAAACCTAATATTGGAGTTGGAGCGTATTATTTCAGAGACAATCTTTATGTTGGTCTTTCTGTACCTAATTTATTGAAATCAAAATATATCGAAGAAAAATCCGGAATAAATGCTTTTGGATCTGATAACATTCATACTTTCTTAACCGCAGGATATGTTTTTCAGCTAGATGATATGTGGAAATTGAAACCGGCATTTATGACAAAAATTGTAAAAGGAGCGCCTCTTTCAATAGATCTGACAGCCAATGTTTTGTACAACAACAAATTTGAATTTGGTGCAGCTTATAGAATTGATGATTCAGTAAGTGCTTTGTTTAATTTTAATGTAACACCTACTTTAAGAGTGGGTTATGCGTATGATTATACACTTACAAATTTTGGACAGTTTAATTCGGGGACACATGAAATCATGCTGCTTTTTGATTTAGACCTATTAGGAAAAGGATTTGACAAATCACCTAGATTCTTTTAAAATGAAAAATATGAAAAAACTACTCGTTATTATATTCGTATTTTCAATACAGTTTATAAACGCCCAGGATCAGGAATTGGTTAGAGCAAAGAAATTTTTTGATAGAACTTATTACGCCGAAGCCATTATATTATATGAAAAATTAGCCGAAGAAAAACCTTCTCAGGAAGTGATTAAAAATCTGGCAGACTCTTATTATTATACTAATGATCTGGTAAAAGCGCAACGTTACTACAGACTTTTAGTTAAAAACTATAGTAATGACTTAAACAAAGATTATTATTATAGATATGCACAGACGCTAAAAGCGACCAATAGTTATGATGATGCAAATGCTGTTCTAAGAGAATATTATACAAAATTCGGCAAACCTGAAGATATTACTAATTTTGAAAATGAAGTTAAAATATTAGAAAATGTATCTGCAATTGGAAAACGATTTGAAATTAATAATCTGGCTATAAACACGCCAAATTCCGAGTTTGGAGCCGTAAAACATAAAGACAATTTGGTTTTTGCCGGAGTAAAACTAAAACCGGGATGGTTTGATAAAAAGTACAAATGGGATAATGAAACCTATCTTAATATTGTAAAAGTGCCACTTCAGAGTATTAATTCTACTGAAGCTCCAATTACTTATTTTGCCGATGAATTAAAAACCGGAATGCATGAATCAAATGCTGTTTTTACAAAAGATGGAAAAACAATTTATTTTACGCGTAATAATTCTAAAAACGGAAGAAAGAAAAAGAATGATCAGAAAATTTCAAATCTTCAGATTTTTAAAGCCGAATTAGTTGAAGGAAAATGGACAAACATAGTTTCATTACCCTTTAATAGTCCCAATTATTCTGTAGAACATCCTGCGCTAAGTCCAGACGAAAAAGTATTATATTTTGCATCTGATATGCCGGGAACATTAGGTTCATTTGATATTTATTCCGTAAATATTAATAAAGGAGCATTTGATACACCGCGCAATTTAGGTCCAAATGTCAATACAGATAAGAGAGAACAATTCCCTTTTGTTTCTGAAGATAATAAACTTTATTTCTCTTCAGATGGACATTTAGGTTATGGATCGTTAGATGTTTTTGTTTCTGAAATCAATGGAAATGAATATACAAAAGCAATTAATATTGGTTTACCATTAAACTCTAATTCAGATGATTTTTCGTTTAATGTTGATTCAAATACCAAAGAGGGATATTTTGCTTCAAATAGAGAAGGAGGAAAGGGGAATGATGATATTTATAGTTTCAAAGAGACAAAAGAGTTAATTGTAGAAGATTGCAAGCAATATATCGCAGGAACGATTACGGATATAAATACCAATTTGGTTCTTGAAAATGCGACTGTAATAGTACAGGATTCCGATAAAAAGGCATTAAATACAATTACGACAGGCTCAGACGGGAAATTCAGCTTTACAGTTGCCTGCGAAAGTTCTTATACAATTGTTGCTTTTAAAGAAAAATACACCAACGAATCTAAATCTCTGGTAATTGGAAATGTAAGATATGCGACTAACGATGGTTCATTGGCACTAAAATCATTAGATGCAATTAAACTCGAAGAGAAGCAAAACGCCGAAAACAAGAGAAAACAAGAGATTATCATAGAAGAAGAAAACAAGAAAAAAGAAGCATTAAAGCTTGTTGCTTTAAAAGAAGCTGCCGAAGCCAAGAAAAAGGAAAAAGTAGCTGAGATTTTAAAACAGGAAAAAGATGTTGTAAAAGACAATAAAGACAGATTAATTATAAAAACAGATCCTATTTATTTCGATTACAACATGTGGTATATCCGAAAAGAATCTAAAGTAGTTTTGGGACGAGTTGTAGCTTTGATGAATAAATATCCGGGAATGGTAATCGAAATTGGTTCACATACAGATTCACGCGGAAATGCTAAGTTTAATGAAGAACTGTCTCAAAAGAGAGCAAATTCGACCAGGGAATTTATCATTCAGTCTGGTATAAATGCAAGTAGAGTTACGGCTAAAGGTTATGGAGAATCTGTGCCAATTATAAAATGTAAAACTGATGATGCTTGTTCAGAAGAAGAACACGAATTAAACAGACGAAGTGAATTTGTAATTAATAAGTTGTAAATATCGATTTTACGACATCAGATTAAATAAAAATAATAATTTTAAAAGAAGCCTTTTTTTTGGCTTCTTTTTTATTTAATTTTAGAAAATAAGAATGAACCTAAAATATCTAATTATGAAAAAACCAGTTGTATTTTGCTTGCTTGTAGCTTGCATAGGATTCCAAAGTTGTAAAAACGATGAAAAACAAAAAGAACTTGAAGCAGCAAAAGCAGAAGGTCAAAAAGTTGTAAGCACAGAGTGCTATAAAGCGATATACGAAAAGGATACAATAGATTTAAAATTGAATACTTTAAAAAATGGAAAATTAGCTGGTGATATGGTAATGAAAGTTGCTCCTTCGACAGTAAGAACAGGTGAAGTTGCAGGTGAATTCCACGGAGACACCTTATTTATTGACTATACATTTGTAGATGCAGCAAATAAAAATACAAAATTCAAAAACCCAATGGCACTTTTAAAACGTGATAAACAGCTTATTTTAGGAAACGGAACCATGCAAACGACAATGGGAGTTACTTATTTAGTAAAAGATAAACCAATCGATTTTGAAAAGGTAAAGTATAAATTTGACAGTGTTGATTGCGCTGCTAAATAGGATTTGAATATAAACCTTCAAATTATAACACAATATTGTCATTTCGACGAAGGAGAAATCCTCGCGAGAAGCTCGACAAAGATTGGCAATTTTGTTTGGTTCTAGTAAGTAAACCCGACAGATTTTAATCCAAAACAATTATATTCATAAAAAAAGCCGTTTCTAATTAGAAACGGCTTTTACTATTTTTAGATATTAGTTTTTTTTCTATAAAACTTCGCCTTTAATTTTTAAGGCAACTCTACCATCAGGGTAGTTAACGGCGTTGGTCTCAACGGTAATTGTTTTACGAATAGGACCGGAAACCATATTGTATTTTACATCAATTTTTCCTTTTTTACCAGGCAAAATAGCTGCTGCTGGTTTTGTAACAACAATTGAGCTTACTGTAGATTCTGCTCCGGTAATTAATAGAGGCGCATCTCCAGTGTTTGTAAATTCAAAAGAGCGAACTCCATTATCACCCTTAGAAATTTTTCCATAATCAATTGTGTTGTCAGGGGCAGCAAATTCAATTTTTGGGCCGTTTTGTGCATAACCAATTGTGCAAAACAATGCGATTACAATAAAAGTGGCAACATTTTTCATTTGAAATTATTTTAAGTTGTAAGTAAATATACTTTGTTTTAATTAATACACAAATTTTTATTTCTCTTTTTATAGTGTCTTTAATTATTTACTTTTGCTGTCAGTTATAATTACAAAAATTGAACCAAAGTTTTTTGGTTTATTTGTTTAACTGTTTAATCGTTTAATTGATTCGTATAACTTTGTTTAAAAAAAGCATAGAAGCAAATCAACGATTAAACAAATAACGATTAAACAAATCAACGAATTAACGCTTAAACATATCTACAATAAATGAGTATTCCAGCACAATTTGACGCTAAAACGATCGAGAATAAATGGTATGATTACTGGATGAAAAACAACTATTTTCATTCAGAACCAGATCATAGAACACCTTATACAATTGTAATTCCGCCGCCAAACGTCACAGGAGTTTTGCACATGGGACATATGTTGAATAATACAATTCAGGATGTTTTGATTCGTAGAGCGCGTCTTAAAGGGTTCAATGCTTGTTGGGTTCCGGGAACGGATCACGCATCGATTGCAACTGAGGCAAAAGTTGTAGCGAAATTAAAAGCGGAAGGAATCAACAAAAATGATTTAACACGCGAAGAATTTTTAGCGCACGCCTGGGAATGGACTGATAAATATGGCGGAGTAATTCTTGATCAGCTTAAAAAGCTAGGAGCTTCTTGCGATTGGGAAAGAACCAAATTTACGATGGATCCTGATATGTCAGCTTCTGTAATTAAATCGTTTGTTGATTTATACAACAAAGGATTGATTTATAGAGGTTACCGAATGGTAAACTGGGATCCTGAAGCTAAAACGACTTTGTCTGATGAAGAAGTTATTTATGAAGAACAACAAGGAAAATTATTTTTCCTGAAATATAAAATTGAAGGCACTGAGGAATTTTTGACCATTGCTACAACTCGCCCCGAAACTATTTTTGGAGATACGGCAATTTGTATCAATCCAAATGATGAGCGTTTTACACATTTAAAAGGTAAAAAAGCAATCGTTCCTATTTGTGGTCGTGTAATTCCAATTATCGAAGACGAATATGTAGATGTAGAATTCGGAACCGGATGTTTAAAAGTGACTCCGGCGCACGATATGAACGATAAAACGTTAGGAGAAAAGCACAATCTTGAAATCGTTGATATTTTTAATGAAGATGCTACATTAAACAGCTTCGGATTGCATTATCAAGGAAAAGATCGTTTTGTGGTTCGTACCGAAATTGCAAAAGAATTAGAAGAAATTGGAGCTTTGGCGAAGACCGAAATCCATTTAAATAAAGTAGGAACATCAGAAAGAACTAAAGCGGTAATCGAACCAAGATTATCAGATCAATGGTTCTTGAAAATGGAAGATTTAGTAAAACCGGCAATTCAATCTGTTTTGGTTGATGGCGATATTAAATTACACCCGAAACGTTTTGAGAATACTTATGCACATTGGTTAAACAATATCCGCGATTGGAATATTTCTCGTCAGTTATGGTGGGGACAACAAATTCCTGCTTATTATTATGGAGACGGAAAAGAGGATTTCGTAGTTGCAGAAAACATCGAAGACGCTTTAGCTTTAGCTAAGGAAAGAACATCTAACAATTCACTTACAACAGCTGACTTGAAACAAGATGTTGATGCATTAGATACCTGGTTTTCATCTTGGCTTTGGCCAATGTCAGTTTTTGGTGGAATCATGGATCCGGAAAGTGCAGATTATAAATATTATTATCCAACAAATGACTTGGTTACAGGTCCGGATATTTTATTCTTTTGGGTTGCCAGAATGATTATTGCAGGTTACGAATATGCTGGAGAAAAACCATTTACAAATGTGTATTTAACAGGTTTAGTACGTGATAAACAACGTCGTAAAATGTCTAAATCATTAGGAAATTCTCCTGATCCTTTAGACTTGATCGAAAAATTTAGCGCAGATGGAGTTCGTGTAGGATTGCTTTTGAGTGCTTCTGCAGGAAACGATATTATGTTTGATGAAGAATTATGTAATCAAGGAAAAGCGTTCTCTAATAAAATATGGAATGCCTTTAAACTGATTAAAGGTTGGGAAGTTTCTGAAAGTATCGCACAGCCGGAATCATCAAAAGTAGCCATCGAATGGTACGAAGCTAAATTGCAGCAAACATTGGTTGACATTGAAGATAATTTTGAGAAATACAGAATTTCAGATTCATTAATGGCAATTTACAAATTGGTTTGGGATGATTTCTGTTCTTGGTTTTTAGAGATGATCAAACCGGCATATCAACAACCAATTGACAAAGCAACTTTTGATAAAGCAATCGAAATGTTAGAAAGTAACTTGAAGTTACTTCATCCGTTTATGCCTTTCTTAACCGAAGAAATTTGGCATTTAATTGCTGACAGAACGCCGGAAGAAGCTTTAATTGTTTCGACTTGGCCAGAATTAAAACCATTTAACGCAAGTTTGATTTCTGATTTTGAAAGTGCAATCGAAGTAATCTCAGGAATTAGAACGATCAGAAAAGATAAAAATATTCCGTTTAAAGATGCCATCGAATTAAAAGCAATCAATAGCGAGAATATCACAACTTATTTTGATACAATCGTAACGAAATTGGGTAATATTTCAGCTTTCGAATATGTTTCTGCTAAAGTTGACGGAGCGTTATCTTTCCGTGTAAAATCAAATGAATATTTCATTCCGATTTCTGGAAACATCAATGTTGAAGAAGAAATTGCAAAACTTACTGCAGAGTTAGTTTACACACAAGGTTTCTTAAAATCAGTTCAGGCAAAATTATCAAACGAGAAATTTGTTGCCGGAGCGCCAGAAAAAGTCTTAGCTAACGAAAAACAAAAAGAAGCCGATGCTCTAGCAAAAATTGCTACAATCGAGCAAAGTATTTCTGGTTTGAAATAAGAATCAGTTTTATTTATTAAATATAAAATCCCAATACTAAATATCAGTATTGGGATTTTTATTTTCATAAAATGCCTCACTTATATAAAATACAGTATCTATAAATTGAAGAATACCATTTTCAGTTAGTACATTTTCGTCATGAAGATCTTCAAGGATGATTCCCAATTCGGGATTATAGTAATCATTATTCTTAGTATTTAAAAATCCATTTGAAAACATGAATTTTTTTACTAACTCTAAATCGGTTTTTTCAGTTGCTTTTACAAATGGTTGCTCGACAACTGCATAAAGAATATCGTCGTTTTTATAAAAGCCTAATAATTTATAAGCTGTATCAGTGAAAAAATAATTATTTAGGAGTAAATTATTAAAATAATCTATCCAGGAATTGTAGTAAATGGAATCGTTTAATTTAATTACATTTTTACCATCTTTTAAGTAAACCTTTTGCTCAGCTCCTTCAGAAACATAGTTTTCAATATTAATATCTAAGATCCAAAGTTTATTTTCAGTTGCAAATTTTTCTAGGGCTTCTGTTTCTTGTTTTTTGAGGTACTTGAACTCTTTAGCCATTTTACTTGTGCTTTTGCTTCGGCTAAGGTAACTGGTTGCTGCTTGGATAATTGTTCCATGCTTAACTTTGCTCTTTCCTGAAATGATAAGTTGTAATTCATATTTCATATTGTAAAATGTAAATGTATTACATTTTATTAAATTATCAAAAGTTACTTGGTTTTCCTGTAGCTTTATTATTACTTTTAAATATGCTTTCTCTTCAATACCAAAAACAAAGGATAAGAAATCAACGTGATACAAACAATAATGATAAAGCTTTTTGGATCGCTAAATATAAAACCAATTAATAATGCCAATGAAGCTACAATTGCAATGATAGTTGTCCAGGGATACCAGGCAGAACGATAAGGTCTTGGTAAATCAGGTTCTGATTTTCTTAGTTTTATAAGGGAACAATAGGCTAATCCCCAAACGATAATCGAAGTAAAGGCTGCAAATGAAAATAAGACTTCAAATGAGCCAATACAAATCAGAAATAAGCTAAATAGCGATGAAACCAAAAGTGCTACAATTGGAGTTCCGCCTTTGTTTACAGTTGTTCCTTTTTCGATAAAAAAACCATCGCGGCTTAGTCCGTATAGAATTCTTGGAGGAATCATCATAAAAGCATTCAGAATACTAATCAAAGAGAAAATTGAAATTACAGTAACGATAATTGCTCCATTTTTTCCGAAGATTATATTGGCAACATCGGCTGCAGCCAAATTTGATTTTGCAACATTTTCTACAGGTAAAACATAAAAGAAGGCAACGTTTATTAAAATATAAATTGCGATTACCAGTAAAACGCCGCTATATAATGACTTTGGAATATTCTTGCCCGGATTATCATTTTCTTCTGCAAAAAAACAAACGCTATTCCAGCCGTTATAAGTTCCGATGATAAGTTGAAGTGATTTGAAAAATCCAAACAATAAACCAATTTGAACGACAGCATTATCTTTTGGAATTGGAGCCAATTTTACACCCGAATACATAAAACAAGCAACGACCAAAGCAAAAAAACAAATCACTTTTAAGAAACTGGTAATTTGCTGAATTGTGCTTCCGTTTTTTACTCCGCTTACATGTAATAAAACAAAGGCAATTAAGAGAGAAATCGCCATTTCGGTCGAATAATTTTTAAGATCGGGAAATAAAATTATAATATATTCACTTATTACAATACAGTAAAAAGCAGGCGGAATAGCATTCGTAATATAATCAAACCAACCTGAAAGAAATCCCGCATAATTGCCAAAAGCTCTTTTGATATAATTGTAAGATCCTCCCGCTTTAGGAAGCATTGTAGCCAGTTCTGCATAAGAATTTGCACCAATTAAGACAAACAATCCTCCAAAAAGCCAAGATGCAATAATAAGCCAATAATTGTCTAATAGGGATGCAATTGTTCCGGGAGTTCTTAAAATTCCAACTCCAATTGTTCCTCCAATCAAAACAGCGATATTAAAACTTAATCCGAGACTTTTTTGTAATTGGTTTTTCCTGGAATCTGACATGTTTAGAATTTTATTTTAATGAAATAGAAAGTATTTACCCGACAAAAGTACTATAATTAGGAGATTTTCTTTTGAGAAAACAAAAAACCTCATTTATTGCTAAATGAGGTTTTCTGAAAGCCAAAACTTCTTCTGATTTTTAAGAATGAAAGTTGCAGAAAAAGCTTTGGTGATCTAAACTAATTCAAATATTTTTAGAACTTGTATCTTAAGCTTGTCATAACCTGACGTGGCGCAATAGGATTCACACTATAGTTTTCGTGTACAGTATAATTCAATTCATTTGTAATGTTTGATAGTCTGCATAGAATCGAGAATTTTCTCCATTCGTAACCTAAAGAAGCATCAATAGTTGTGTATCCTTCTAATGGAATATCTCTGTCTCTAATTGTTACAATGTATTTAGGATCCGGTTTTGGATTTGCAGGAGTTGGTTTAACTTCTGTCCATAAATAATCATCATTCCAACCTCCGGTGCGGTCACCTACATAATTTGCAATAGCTCCAAAAGTTAATCCTTTTAATAAACCTTCTGGCAATTTGTAGAAAAAGCTCAAATTGGCTGTGTGTTTAGGAGTTCTCGCTAATATATCGCCTACTACAAGACTTCCATTTGTTCCGGATGATTTCGAAACTTTGGTTTCATTAAAACTGTATCCAGCCATAATATTCAAGCCTTCAACAGGATTTGCTGTTATATCTATTTCAACACCTTTTCCTTTTGTAGCACCTACTAATTCTTTGAAATTACTATTAGCATTTTGTGTTATACCATCTGCTAAAAATTGCGCAGTTTGTGCCAGATTGTTATTTGATATTTGATAAACAGTAACGTTTGTACTCAAAAGACCTTTCCAGAAATCTTTTTTGATACCCACTTCATATTGGTCGATAATTGAAGGATCTAACGGTTTTGAATCTACTGTTGTTCCTGTATTTGGTGTAAAAGAGTTCGAATAACTTGCAAAAAGCGATAAATCGGTCGTTGGCTGAATTACTAATCCTGCTTTAGGCGAAAAAGCTCTGTTTAAAGCTTTTGCTCCAGTAACTGGAAGCGCATCTTCGTAAGTAGTTGTAATGACATTTACATTGTCCTTCTTCTCGATTACTTCTTTTGTAGTTGTAGCTTCGCCTTGTTGCCAAGACCAACGTAATCCTGCTAAAACTTTTACATATTTATTGATCGAAACTAAATCTTGAAAATAAGCTCCAAAACGTTGTGTTTCTGTACTTGTTAATTGAGTAGTTCTTGAAGGATAAGGAATAACAGTACTTTGCGTGCTGTAATCGTAAGTATATAAGTTTATAGCAGTAGCCTCTGTTGTTAATAGGTCTGCAGGTTTTGCCGGATCATAGAAACCAAAAGTATAACTTGGAGCTAGAGAATTTTCGTAATCAACTCCCGTAAATATTTGGTGTTTAATGCTACCGGTATTAAAAGTTCCTTGTAAACTTAATTGATCACCAAATATTTGTTCAGCAGCGTCAGCTTTTGTTAATCCACGTTTCCAGTTTCCATTGGCTTCAACTGTACTTAATTGTGCTGTTGAAGTTTGAGTTCTGCGGTAAGATTGATAAGAAGAATTAAAATTTAATTTCCAGTTTTTATTAAAATCATGATTAAACAACATCGAAGCACTGGCAGATTTTGTATTTGCTGTTGACCAAAGTGCCCCGAAAAATTCGTTACGCGGTAAGTCTAAAATGGTTTTACCAACAATTCCTGTACCAAAATCAGGAGTCCAGTCTGCGCTTAAATAATCTCCTTGTACTGTAATTTGTGTTTTATCGCTTAGTTTAAATAAGAACGAAGGGTTAACATAAATACGCTCGTTTTTTACGTAATCTCTAAAACTTTCTGAATTTTCGTAAGAAGCTATAAATCTATAAGCTATAGACTTGTTTAGCGGTCCGTAAATATCTAAAGAAGGTTTGTAAAAAGAGTAACTTCCCATTTGCATGGACAGTTCGCCTCCTTGTGTAAATTTTGGGGTTTTGGTTACCAAATTCATAATTCCACCAGGAGCAACGTTTCCGTATAATAAAGCTGAACCTCCTTTTAAGAATTCAACTTTTTCTAAAGATGAAACTTCTGGTATCGATCCGGCATTATAGCGAAAACCATTTTTGAACATATTATTGGCAGACATATCATATCCTCTTGAGAAAAAAGATTCCTGAGCACCACCACGAGCTGATCCTACATAAACACCATTCAGGTTTTTTACTACTTCACTCAATCTGATAGCTTGTTGTTCTTCTATTATTTCGCTTCCAATGATCTGAACGCTTTGTGGCAAATCCATTACTTTGATTCCTGAACGAGCCGCTTCAATTGGTTTTTTAGGTTTGTTTGCTGTAATTAAAACCTCATTAAGAATTTCTCCTTTTTTATTTTTTACAGTATCATTTACCGTTGAACCGCTTTCTGCGTTTGTATAGTTTTGACTGTAAGACGCAAAACTTATAAAAGATAAAGCAAGTAGTAAATTATATTTCATGATGCTTATTTAGATTTAATAAAAATAATTTTTTGCAAATATAAGTTCACATTAAGGGTTTAACAAAATTTTTAGAGATATTTAAGCACTTAAACTTTTCTTAGGTCTTTCTTAAGATTGTCTTAATTATTTGGTTTTCTGAATTAAAGATTAGCTGAAATTCGAGAATGAATTTTGTGATTTTCTATTTTTTTGGACATAAAAAAACCTTGCTCAAAAGAACAAGGTTTGCTAAGTTATTTCTAGTACGAAATAAAAAAGGATAATTATTTTACTGAAATTAAGTAAGTTGCCATTTTCCAGATTTCGTCATATTTTTTACCATTATGTTCTCCGGCAGCTTTTTCTGTATAAGCAAATTCTACCATGTAATTTCCTGACCAGATTGGTGAGAAAGAGATTTCCCCTTTGTCATTACTCCATAATTCTTTTTCCCAGCCATTTGGAGCGATTACTTTTATTTTTTGCTCTTTTGCTTCCTTACCTTCGTATAAAGCATTAACATTGATCTTTGTTTTTTGTTTTGCAGTTGCTACATCTTTAGAAAATACACTTATAATGTTTGAGTTTGCAGCAGCTTCATTTCCTTTTGCAGCATTTCCAACCAAAACAGTTGCGCTTGAGTTGTAATCTAATTTCATAGTTCCGTAAACATCTTTCACCGTATGATGCATTACTACAGTATAAACGCCGTCTTCATCCGGTGTAAAAAATGCCTGATATTTGTTTTCTAAAGCTGTTGCAGTAAGTTTTGTTTCTTTTTTTGAAGGGCTGATTACAACCAAAGAAAAATCTTTTAAATCAGAAAACCATTTTGCAGAAGGTGTAATATCATTATCTGAAAATTCTCCAAAGAAAACTGAAATTTCTTGTGCTTTTCCTTTTGTTCCCGTTGCTTTAGTTTCGATCCAAAGTGCGTGTGCGAATATTGCAGGACTTGCAACCAACATTAAAAATAAAAACGCTATTGATTTTAAAGTTTTAGATTTCATAAGATGAAGTTTAAATTTTTGTAAATATTATTATTTCTACAAACTTAAGTCTTATTTAGAATAATTAAAAATAAAACTATTTAAAGTTTGTAGAATATTATGTTTGTTAATGAGAATCTAGAATTTATAAGCAAAACTTGCTACAACATTTCTGGGTTTTTGCGGATTTACTGTAGACCAGCCACCATTAAAATAATCTTTATTGGTAATGTTGTTGATGTTTAAAGCTACGCGAAATTTATTGGAATTGTAAAATACTGAACCATTGATAACAGTATAAGCCGGTAATACAAATTTTCCGGTTACAGAACTGTCCAGAATAGCATTTTCGCTCGCATAATTTCCTCCAAAACCAAGACCGAAATTTTCTAAGAAACCTTCGTCAAATTTATAAGTAGCCCAAAGATTTACTAAGTTTTTTGGACCAGACCAGAAAGGTCTTTTTCCTTGTTCCAACCAAACATTTCCAACATCTCCTTTTGTAATTTTACTGTCATTATAACTATATCCGGCAAGAATGCTCAATCCTTTTATTGGAGAAGCATTCAAATCAAATTCAAAACCTTTACTTCTTGCTTCGCCGCCTTGTGCAGAAAAAAGAGGATTGCTGGTTACTAAATTGGCCACATTTATGTTATAATAACTTATAGTTGCATTTAATTTATCGGAAAAAAGATTTGCTTTTACTCCAAATTCTAACTGATTCGCATGTTCAGGTTCAAAGGTTGATGAGCCTATTAAATTTCCGTCAGGATCATAAGTTATTGCAGGAGCAACGTTTCTAAAACCATTCATATAATTGGCAAAAACGGCCAATTTATCTTCGATAGGCTGATACAATAATCCGAATTTTGGCGATAATGCAGTTTGTGTATAATCGTCGTCTTTGTTTTTGATATCTCCTTTAGTATCAAAATAATCAACTCTTAAACTTGCCATTGCCAACAATTTAGAAGTAATATTTAATACATCTGATGCATAAGCGCTATAAGTTGCATCTTGCGGATTGAAATTTCCTGCGGCTTCATTAGCCAGCAATTTATCAACAGAAGTCTGAGTCAGATAATAAGGATTTGAAGCGTCTAATTGTCTCACTTCGCCTTGAGCGGTAACATTATAAAGATGTCCATAACCGGAACCTCCATACATTACATTTCGATCAAAATAATCAAGACCTACAACAAGACGATTGCGCATTGATCCAATTTTGAAATCACCAATAAAATTTTGTTGAATATCTGTCGTAACCGTTTGCGATTGTTCTTTTGTAATCCATAAAGCAAAATCTTTATTTCCGTCTTCATTATCATAGATATAAGAATAATATCCGCTTGATTTAGACGAACTTCTTGACAATACCGTTTGTGAAGTCCATTGATCAGAAATTTTATAAGTCATTTGACCTTGCAAACTAAATCTAGGATTTTTCATTGCTAAATCATTGCTGTAAAAAGACAAATCTGTGTTGTAGTTTAATTCGGCTAGATTGGCATATTGCAAAGGTTTATCTCTTCCTAAAAACAACATTGAGGGCGTAGTTTTTTCCTCTTGCATAAATTCAGTATTGATCAAAAATGAAAGTTTCTCATTTACTTTATACGATAGGGAAGGCGCAACAAAAAGAGACGTACGAAATCCTGCATCCTGAAAACTATTTTCGGTTTGATAAGCTGCATTAATTCTAAAAGCAACATTATCAGCATCGTCAAGTGGAGTATTGACATCTGCGGTAACTCGGTTTAAACCAAAACTTCCTGTGATATAAGATATTTCGCCGCCAAAACCGTTATAAGGTTTTTTGGTAACCGTATTAATAAGTCCGCCATAACTTACTAAACTACTCCCGAATAAAGTTCCCGATGGACCTTTGATAACTTCAATTCTCTCGACATTTGCAGGGTCTAAACTACCATTTGTTAATCCCGGTAATCCGTTTACGATATTTGACTGAACTTCAAAACCACGCAAAGTATAATAAGAACCTCCATCGCCGCCACGACCTGTAGATTCCCATAATTTTTGAATTCCCGGTACATTTTTCAAGGCATCTTCGTAGTTTGTAATCGCTTGTTCTTTTATTAATTCAGAAGATACAATATTATAAACCTGAGGATTTTCGACATTTTTCAAAGGCATTTTAGAAACATAAGTACTTTGTTTCGGGAAAGCTTTTTTATTATTGTTGGTAATAATTACCTCTTTTAATTGCTTGTTTGAAACCTTCAATTGCAAATTCAGTGTTGTAGTTTCATTTGCAGAAACACTTACTTCTTGTTCCAGAGTTTCGTAACCCGTTAGAGAAACCTGCAAAGTATAAGTGTTTGCTTTTACTCGGTTAAATTCAAAAACACCATCTTCATTGGTAATCGTTCCATATTTGGAATTTTTAAGAATAATATTTACGCCAATAGCCAATTCGCTGTCAGAGGTTGTTACTGTTCCTTTAATTTTTCCAAAGTTTTGTTGGGCAAATGCTGTGGTTGTTACAATAAAAAACAGACCAATGACATAGGCAAGTTTTTTCATTCTTGGATTTAAATAGTTCATTTGATTAAGATGTTAGATATTATTATTTCGTTTTTTTCTTCTTATTATTTCTTCCCCACCAAATATAAAATCCGGTTACAGGAAGACTTGCGCAAATAAAACTGGCGAAAAAAGCCAATACTTTCCCTGGTAATCCCAATATGCCGCCAGCGTGAATATCATAGTTTAGCGAGCGGATTTTATCTCCGTTATTTCGATCATCGTAAGTTTTCTTATCTAATAATTTACCGGTATACTGATCAAATTGCAGCAGGATTTTGTCAAAACTTCCACCATTATCAACAAATACAAATTGTGATTGTAAAGAATCTTCGGGAATTGAAATGTTGTAGCTTTCTGCATTCGGAAAATCATTTTTTAAAGTAGAATAGATTTTATCGAGCGGATTTTGGGTGTTCTTTTTCGAAACATCTGATTTTATCTCCTTCTGCATATTTTCGATAGTCTGACCTCCATTGGCAATCCATTTTACGCTATTATTAACCCATTCAAACGACCAGACCAAACCTGTAAGCGCAATAAGCAAGGCAAGAATAGTTACATAAAAGCCCAGAATATTATGTAAGTCATAATTTTTGCGTTTCCATTGCGTCGTGTTTTTCCAGCGAAACCAATAACGTTGTTTTGCAGCAGCTTTATTTTTTGGCCACCAAAGTATAAGTCCTGTAATTAGTGAGATAATGAATATGATCACAGCAATTCCAGCAATTGGCTGACCAATGTCGTTTGTCAACAATAAACTCCAATGCAGAGAGAAAACAACTTCAAAAAACTCCGTTGTAGCATCTTCTATTTTCTGAATTTTTCCTGTAAATGGATTAATATAAATATGATAATTGTATACTGTTGTGTCCCAATACCAAATCGCATTTTTGTTTTCGATGCTTTTACTGGTATATAAGGTGAAGGTTGCATTTTTTTCGTTTCGGATATTTAGCGCATTTATAGGTTTGTCTTTTCCAATAGAATCTTGCGCTATTTTAACCAATTCAGATAGTGGTTTTTGCTTGTTTTTAGTTTCATCGGCATAATAACTATCGTGATAAACTATAGGTCTTAATTCTTCGTCAAAGACATAAATACAGCCCGTAATACCCAGAATAACTATAATTAGACCGGAGCCTAAACCCAGCCATAAATGAATTTTAAGTATGATTTTTTTAAAGGTCATTAAACGGTTTTTTATAAAAAAAGATGATTTATTAAAAAAACACCTCTGGAATTGAGGTGTTTTGATAAAATACTTTGCTTAAAATTTCAAGGTCAAGTTTACTAATATGTTTGACGGAGTCTGAGCCATTCCATAAGAATCCCAGTATTTTTTGTTGTTTATGTTGTTGAATTTAACACCAAGTCTCCAAGTTGGCTGATCATAAAATACAGTTGCATTATAAACAGAATACGATGGAGCATAGAAACTTTCGTCTTCAAATTTGTATTGTTTGTCTACATAATTACCTCCAAAACCAAGTCCTAAATCCTTTAACACGTTTTGAAATTTATAAGACAACCAAAAATTAACTACATTCTCTGGAGCACTGCTGGCTTTGTTTCCTTCGATACTAGGATCTGATGATTTTACGATGCGATTATCATTATATGCATAACCAACCACAGCATTAAAGCCTTCGATAGGATTTGCAATAAGTTCAAAATCCAGACCTTTACTTACTTGTTTACCATCCTGAACACTAAATCCGTCAGGAGTTGTTCTGGTTGCATTATCTATAGTAATGTTGTAGTAACTTAATGTGGTACTTAACTTTTTGTTGAAAGCTTCAACTTTTACACCACCTTCGTATTGGTTTGCATAAACTGGTTTTAAAACTAATAAACTTCCGTCAGGCTGATTTACGGGACCTGAATTTTGAAAACCATTCATATAATTTCCAAATAAAGAAACCTGATTTTTAACCACTTCATAAACCAAACCTAATTTTGGAGATAAAGCAGTTTGGTTATATCCTGGAACATCTACAAGTTTTTTCTGAACGAAGTTGTCCAAACGAAGACTCAACATTGCAGATAAACGATCTGTAAAACTGATTACATCCGAGGCATAAACACTAAATATTTGTTCGTCTGAAACCGGCCATGTAAGTTGAGACAGCGCTGCGTCAACTTGTTTTTTTCGAATAGGCTCAAAAGGTTTTGTTACATTAATAGTGTCCAGAACCGGCGTTGCGCCATAATTAAAAGTACCTTTTGAGAATCTGTAATTTGCACCCAATAATAGTTTGTGTTTGATACTTCCGGTAGAAAACTCGCCATTAATATTTTCTTGAATATTCGTAAACTGATTAGAGATTGGTCCAAAACGAGATACACTTCTTAGAACTTCAGTAGGTGAAGTCCATTTCGTGTAATATTGATAACTGCGATCTACATTTTCGTCTATAAAAGAGTAAAGTGTAGTAGATTTCCAATTATCTGCCAATTGATATTCTGCCTGAACAAAAACTTTTGTAGATGAAGTTTTGGCATCAAGATCATCATGAAATAAACTCTTTCTGTAGTCTATTTGTAGCTCTGTTGGGTTTGTAATTCCGGCAGCATACGAACGTCCGTAAGTAGGGCGTGTGTTATTTACGCTGTAGATTTCAGTATCCACACTTAAGGTAAGTTTATCCGTTGCTTTATAAACAAGACTTGGCGCAATCAGGTATGTTTTATTAAAACCATAATCCAAGAAACTTTTTTCAGTATTTAGAGAAGTGTTTAATCTAAACAATACTTTATTATCGGGCGTTAACGGAGTATTAATATCAAGTGCAAGTCGGTTTAAACCGAAGCTTCCTCCAGTATATGAAACCTCTGTTTTTTTACCTTCAAAAGGCTTTTTGGTAACAAGATTTACAACACCTCCAAAAGATGATACTGATGATCCGAATAAAGTTCCCGAAGGTCCTTTAAGAACCTCAATACGTTCTGCATTATCGATAGAAATAGAGCTTCGACCCGTCATGTTTTCCATTCCGTTTCGGGCATTAACTCCGGTACTAAATCCTCTGAAAGAAATTTCAAGTCCTCCCGAAGGATAAATTTTTGTAGTTACACCAGGCGCATTTACAACTGCGCTTCTAATGTCTACCGAAATTTGTTCCTGCAAAAGTTCTTTTTGAATCACGCTGTAAACCTGAGGATTTTCAAGATTTTTTAGTGGCATTCTCGCTACGTAATCTGTTTTTTTAGATAAGATGCTTTTTTTGCCATTCACCACAACTTCGTGCAATTCTTTGTTCGAAACCTTCAATTGTAAGTTAATGGTTGAAGTCTCAGTTTCTGCAACAACAACAACTTGTTCTGTAGTTTCGTAACCAGTTAAAGATATTTGTAAAGTATAAGTATTCGCTCGTACTCTGTTCAATTCAAAACTACCATCGTCATTGGTAGTCGTGCCATATTTTGAAGATTTAAGAATCACATTTACACCAGCAGCAGCGTCGCCGTCAGAAGTTGTAATTGTTCCTTTTATTTTTCCAAAGTTTTGTTGCGCAAAAGAGCTGAAAACAGTGAATAGAAAACTGATTGTAAATAGAAAACGATAGGTTTTCGCAGTAGAATATTTCATTTTTATTAAAGTTGGTTAAGATTTGTTTTTATTTAGAATGAATAAAAACAGTGCAAATGTAAAAATTAATATTTCCTTAACAAATATTAATTGACTTGATTTGATGTATTTTTTGTTATATTTTGGTAAACTTTTTTATAAAAGTTGCGAAAAAACAGGAAATTGACTTAAATTTCTGACTTTTGTTAAAAATTCCGAAAAGGGTAGACGTTACACTTCAAAAGGCTTAATTTTGCATTTTAAATGAAATTCTCCTCATGATTTTACCTTTTTTGAAGAAACTACAGAATTCGCCAAAAGGATTCCGTTTAGCCAATACTGTGTTTTTTTTCCTTTCTGGATTTGGATATTCTTCTTGGGTTTCCCGAATTCCGCATATAAAAGCGCAGTTGCATTTATCAGAAGCTCAATTCGGAACCGTTTTATTTGCTTTTCCAATTGGTTTAATGCTTACAATGCCTTTTACAGGAAAATTATTGAATAAATATAGCAGTCGTTATATTATGTTGTTAGGAGCAATTATGTTTAATATTGTGCTCTCTTTGCCAGGTTTGGCTGCTTTTGTATGGCAGTTGGTTATTATACTTTTAATTTTTGGAGCTTCTCGTAATATTTTTAATTTATCGATTAATGCACAATCTCTTGAAGTTCAAAAATTATATCCACAATCGATCATAACCCGTTTTCATGCCGTTTGGAGTATAGCCGTTTTTGCGGGAGCAGGTTTAGGTTATGTAATGGTATCAAAACATATTGCGCCATCTCATCATTTATTGGGAGTAAGTATTTTTATGATGGGACTTACGGCTTGTTTTTATCCGTTGAGTATTCATAATGAGCCCGTACCGGTTAAAAAGAAGTTCTTTTCGATGCCGGAAAAAAACCTGATTAAGTTCTCTATCATTTGTTTTGTTTCGATGGCTTGCGAAAATACGATGTACGATTGGAGCGGTATTTATTTTGAAAATATATTACATGCTTCGCCAAAGTTAACCAGTGCAGCATTTGTGTTTTTTGCAACAGCAGTAACTTTAGGACGTTTGTTTGGAGATTATGGCGTAATGAAATTTGGAACAAAACGAATCCTGCTTTACAGCGGAATTTTGATCACCGTAGGTTTTTTAATTTGCTTTTTATTCCCTTTTATTTATCCAACTTTTTTCGGCTATATCTTAATCGGAGTTGGGGTTTCTTGTGTGGTTCCGTTAGTATTTAGCATCGCCGGAAGATCCTCAAAATTAAGTAGTGGTTCTGCATTAACTTCTATATCTACAATTGGTTATCTTGGGTTTTTGTTGGTTCCGCCAATGGTTGGTTTTATATCTGAATATTTAAGTATGAAATTTGCGTTTTTGGTAATGGCACTTTTAGGGATATTGATGATTTTGATGGTGAATAAGATCGGGGAGAAGGAATAGGTTTTTTGTGAAGGTTCTGAGGGACTAAGTTGCTGAGGTTCTAAGGTTTTTCTTTTTAAAGCTTGCGCGAGCGCCTGAATCGTGAATGTATTTTTTGTTTTAAACTGGACTAAAGTCCAGCTCTACAATATTTTCCGAACCTTTGGTTCTTTTTTGTTGTTTATGGAATTCCTTTGTTATCTAATTTCAGTATATAAATCCCGGGATGTTTAAAAAAAACTTTTGAGGATTTTATTTTTACTGGCAATTATTCAAATAGAGTTCTTTTCCATTAACTTGACCTAAATCTGAAATTTCTTTCCATACTTTGCAAGCATTTTCTTTATCTCCTAATCCGGCATATGAGGCTGCTTTATTGTAAAGCGCATCAAGATTTTTCGGGTCAGATTTATAAGATTCAGTAAAATATTCTACTGCTTTTAAAAAATTCTTTTCTTGATAAGATTGAATGGCTTTTTGAAAATAAAATTCAGACTTTCTAGAATCTTCCAATTTTCCACCAATAACAATTTCTAATTCATTAGTGTCTTTAGTTAGAAAAATGATAGTTAACCCTTTATATGCTTTTGTCTTTTTATTTCGTAAAACGAAAGGTAATTCGATGGAGTCGTAATTCTCAAAGTTTTTTAAATCCCAGTATTCAAAGGATTTGTCTACTACTTTTTTAATTTTTTTTATGCTGGATGAATCATTTAGAGTTGAAAATACAATAGTTGTTTGCACTCTTTTTTCTTTTGGGAAAATTAAAATATTTCCTGCAGCACTAAAATTTGAACTATTATTTTTAAATGCAAAACTTAAATCCTGTTGAAGTGAAGAATTAACTTTTGGTGTAAATAGTTTTGAAGCAATAATGCTTGATTTGTTTTTGTATTTGTCTTTGTACTGTGAGAGGATTAATTCCTCTCTTACGAAAAAGTATCGTTTTAATTTATCATCGGTTAGATCGTTAATCTTATCACTTAATATTAAAGAATCGTTGGTAACTTTTTCTATTAAATAACCTGAATACTCAGATGTTTTCATGATATTATTTACCAATGTATAATTAATATCAAGTTTATCATCCTTGAAATTAATTTGGTTCATCGGATTCGAAGTCATAGCAAATTTATTCGTACCAATTGCATATTTTAAATATGTCGAGTCTTCTAAAAATCGATCAAAAAGTTTGCTGCCATCTTTCATTTCAATTTTCAATTTTACCCAATTCCTAGTAATATTTGAAATGTTATTCTGTGCGAAATTTAAATTCAAAAAAAGAAATGCTGTAAAAAGTAATATTTGTTTCATTTACAAATTAGTATTGGGACAAATTAAAATATTTATATTAGGCAAGTTTTATCATTATTTCTTCACCATAACAAACTTCTCAGAACTAGCTTTTCCTTGTAAATTCCCTGAAATTTCCGCAGTCAAAGTATTGTCAGCGCCTTTTGTGTAAGTAATTTTTTGAGGATAATCGTGTTTTGGATTTTCGAAAATCAATTGTTTATCAGATTCAGCAGTTGAAGGAAATGCAACAGGTTTATCATCGTTTTGACCTTTTACAGTGGCAAAATAAGTTAGAGTTTCACCTTTTTGAGCCAAAACAATGTTTTCTAAATGCAAAGTGTCTTTTCCTTTTATGAAGTATGATGCAGCGCTAAAAGTACTGTCGTTTAGTTTGATCCAGTTTTCAGTTAGAACGCCGTCCGGAGATTTGTTTTCCCAGTTTCCGATAAGCCAATCTGCAATTTTGATTTTATCTTTTTCAATAGATTCCTTTTTCTGGCAAGAAACAACAGCTACTAAAAGGACTAAAAGAGTAATTTTTTGAAACATATATTTTGATTTTTGGTGTTAGATTGAAAGGCTAATTTATGAAAAATAGGATTATGAATTGTAAGATGTAAAGTGTAAAATGTGAGATGGAAAAATAAACGTAATTCTTAAACTTTTTACATCTAACCTTTAACTTTTCACTTCGCAAAGAATCGAATAAACCAGTTCTTTAGTTGGTTTTTGATCTTTTAGTTTGGCTCTGACATCATCAAAAGTAACTTTGAAATCACAACCCAATTTATAATCGCCACAACCATAAGCGGTTTTCCCTTTCATGATTGTTCCTTTTTTACATTTCGGACAAGTTAATGCATCAGAATCAGATGTTGCAGCAGGTTGTGCTTTTGCCTTTGGGGCCGTTTTCTTGGTTTCTAATTTAAGTTTGTAATTTTCTTCAAAACGAATCAAGCCTTCCACAGTTCCTTCATCGGTTTTAAAACCTTTTATATTTACTGTCGATCCTTTCTGAACCAATCTTAAATATTGACTTTCTGTTATTTTTTTTTCTGCAAAAGTATAAGGCAATACAAAATCACAACCAGCTTTGTAATTACCACATCCGTAAGCTGATTTTCCTTTTATTAAAGTCGCTTTTTGACATTTCGGACAGGTTTCTGCCAAGATTCCTGCGGCTTTCTTTTTCTCCACTTTTACAACTTCTTTTTGAGTTGCTGTTGCGTGCGAAATATTGGCGTGTCTGGTTTCACTTCGTACTTCGGTAACCAAAGCTTCAACCATTCGCTTCATGTTTTTAATAAAAGCTCCGGCAGTATATGTTCCTTTTTCGATATCTTTCAATTGTTTCTCCCAAGAACCCGTAAGTTCAGCAGATTTAATCAATTCATTCTGAATCGTATCGATAAGCTGAATTCCTGTAGGTGTTGGTAAAACCTGTTTTTTATTTCGAACAATATATTGACGTTTAAACAGCGTTTCGATAATATTCGCTCGCGTAGACGGACGACCAATACCGTTTTCTTTCATCAATTCTCGTAAATCTTCGTCGTCGACTTGTTTACCTGCGGTTTCCATTGCACGCAGTAAAGTTGCCTCTGTAAACTGATTGGGCGGTTTAGTTTCTTTTTCTAAAAACGAAGGTTCATGTGAACCTTTTTCTCCCACAACAAAATTCGGTAATAAATCGGCTTCTTTTTCTTTGGCATTCGGATCTTCAAAAACAACACGGAAACCTTTTTTTAAGATCACTTTTCCAGTGGTTTTGAACATTACATCGGCTGCTTTTCCAATTACTGTAGTATTGGCAACCAGACAATCGTCGTAAAAAACGGCAATAAAACGTCTTGTAATAATGTCATATACTTGCTGCTGATTGTATTGCAGATTACTTTCTATTCCGGTTGGAATAATCGCGTGGTGATCCGTTACTTTTTTATCGTTGAAAACTTTAGGCGATTTTTTTATTTTTTTACCTAAAAGCGGTTGCGTTAATTCGGCATATTTTGAAAGTTTTTGCAGAATTCCAGGTACTTTTGGGTAAATATCATTTGGTAAGAAAGTCGTATCGACTCTGGGATATGTCACTACTTTTTGCTCGTACAAAGTTTGTACAATTTTAAGCGTTTCATCTGCCGAGAATCCAAATTTGGTATTGCAATAAACCTGTAAACCCGTTAAATCAAAAAGTTTAGGAGCATATTCGTTTCCGTTTTTTTTATCTACAGAAACAATTTCGAATTCGCTTTCTTTGACTTTATTGGCAAGAAGTTCTCCATCTTCTTTTTTTAGAAAACGACCTTCTTCATAACTAAAAAGAGTTTCTCTGTATAAAGTCTGTAATTCCCAATAAGGCTGAGGTTTAAAGTTCTCGATTTCTTTCCATCGATCGACAACCATTGCCAATGTTGGCGTTTGCACGCGCCCAATAGACAGTACTTGTTTGTAACCGCCATGTTTTACGGTATACAAACGTGTGGCATTCATACCTAATAACCAATCGCCAATGGCTCTTGAAAATCCTGCGTAGAATAAATTATCGTAGTTTTCAGAAGGTTTTAAGTTTTCGAAACCTTCTTTTATCGCTTCTGTTGTTAAGGACGAAATCCATAAACGCTGTACTTCTCCTTTGTAATGCGCTTCGTTCATAACCCAACGCTGAATCAATTCTCCTTCTTGTCCGGCATCCCCGCAGTTTATTACGACTTCGGCTTTGTCGAATAAGCTTTTGACAATTTTAAATTGTTTTTGGATTCCTGAATTCTCAACTACTTTGGTTTCAAATTTCTCCGGAAGCATCGGTAAGTTGTTCAAATCCCAGCTTTTCCAATGCGGTTTATAGTCGTTAGGTTCTTTTAAAGTACATAAATGACCAAAAGTGTAGGTCACAGCATAACCATTGCCTTCGTAATATCCGTCGTGTTTGGTATTAGCGCCCAAAACGGATGCGATTTCACGTGCTACACTTGGTTTCTCAGCAATACATACCTTCATTTTTCTCCTTCTAATTTAAAGGCGAAATTAAGGATTTTTTATAAGAAAGGAGCAAAGGTTCTTAGGAACAAAGGGACAAAGATTCTTTTTTAATATTGTAGACGTCTAAAGTTTTTTGTTTCACACAGATTTTTAAATGATTACAGTAGATATATGCAGAGTACTAAATGAAATCTACTCAATCTGCCAAATCTGCGAGAAAAAAACTTAAGGAATAATCTCATAAACAGTGTCTCACGATTTAGTAAGATTTTAATTGCCCATATTTATGTATTCCAAGAGATTTGCACTTGCAATACTTATAAATAATAAACCTATAATCATCATAAGTATTAACGTTCCATAATTAAAATCTTTTTCTGTTTTTAGAACAAAATTTTCAGGACTTTCAGAACAGTAAAGTATTGTAATTTTTTTATTTATGTCATTTTTATGACTTCTAACTTTACTTAGATCTGTTGATGCGTAGTAATAAGGTTTTCCTTTTATCAGCTCTTCTTCAAGCGTTTTAAATTCAATAACAGGTGTTTTATAATTTTCCTCATCCGATTCATAAAACAAAATTTTTCCGAGACTTTCGATTCCATTTTTGTTAATATAATTTAGAAAAAGTAAAGAATCTATTCCGTAATATAATAGTAAACTCCCCACTATGATCATGCAAATAATAGATTTGTAGAACATAAAAAAAACAAAAAGAATAAATATTAGGATCGAATATTCTTTTTTAAAATTCATTTGAAGTTGAGTGTAAGGATAACTAAACCGAAAGATAGGTCTGTGTGATTATATATTTATACTTTAAAAATATCAATTTTTTGCATCCAGGGAATTCCTGATTCCAGAAATGTAAGTCTCGTTTTAACGATTTGATCTGTTTTGTCGCGAGGATTTTTGGTTACAAATCGTGCTGTAGATTTATTAAAATCCAATGTATATTTTTCATCAAAATCATCTTTTTTATCCGTCGAAAAAGTGATCATATTGTATTTTCCAGCCCATTTTCCTTTTCCGTATTTGTTTACTTCAGGCGGAATTCCACCTTGCGTTTTTGTATACGAATGAAATACAAATGTTCCGTCTTGATTTAAGGTCAGTTTATATTCGATAATATGTTTTCCTTCTTCACTAAGTGAACGCGTATAATCGCCAGCGAAATTATTGGATTGTGCAGATAATGTAAGGTTTAAAATAAAAAGTAAAGCAGCAAGTATTAGTTTCATTGTTTTGGTTTTTATTGTTTTAAACAGATTAAAAAGCTTTTTCCAAAAGTAATTCGTTTCAATTCAAATACCTTACGGAAAGCCGTAAGCATCTGTTAATGTTGCTTTAAAATTTTCGAACAGAAAGATTGATTCCATCAAATAGTTCTAAATCCCTATTATAGATAGTAGTTTTTTGTATAAAAAAAGTAGAAAAAATAATAAGATAATTACCTCATAAAAATGTATTTCAAAAGGTTAAAATAAGTATATTCGTTCTACTTAATTTTGCCATAACCAATTATAAATGAGTATGAAACAAGCAACTACTATAGACGAAGTAATTCAGTTTTTGGATGAAATAATTGAAAAATCGAAACTAGAACAAAGTAATCTCGGTTTGTTTGCTACACTGTATCGTGAAGTTACGGTAAAAGTAAAAGAAGGAATCAGAGATGGCTCTTTTCAAAATGGGGAACGAATGGAAAAATTGGACGTTATTTTTGCCAATCGATATCTAAAAGCCTATTACCAATATAAAGCCAAAGAAAAGCCATCAGAATGTTGGGGATTTGCTTTTGAACAAGCTGAAAAATATTGGCCAATAGTTGTCCAACATTTATTGCTTGGAATTAACGCGCATGTGAATCTTGATTTAGGAATTGCCTCGGCTCAAGTTAGTACAGTAGAAGACATCGAAAGCTTAAAACACGATTTTGACCAAATAAACGCCATTTTGAGCAATCTGGTTGGAGGCGTCGAAAAATGCCTAATCAAAATTTGGCCAACGCTCACAATGATCTTAAAATGGACAGGTAAAATCGACAATTTCTTTATAGACTTTAGCATGGAAACCGCAAGAGACGGCGCATGGAAATTTGCCAACGAATTTGTAGCAGTTCCGGAAAACCAAAGAGAATCCTGCACAAAGTTAAGAGACGAAAGAATAACCGAAATCGCCCGATTAGTTTCGAATCCGGGATATTTTGTGAGTGCCGTTTTCAAATTTATTCGCTTATTTGAAAGAGGAACTATTGCTCAAAAAATAATTGATATGCAGATAATCGAACAAAAAAATATGGAATGTGCGGTTGCTTAATTTTTTAGAAATAACATTAGAAAATAAGCAAAATTTACTTTGTGATTTTAGGAATTAAAACTTCAAATAGTTGTCATTTATCCTTTGCATACAATAATCCCTTTATTGTTTTCAGTCGCTTTTTCAAATGCTTTTAAAATAGTTTTGACATGATTTAAAATGTAATCCCAATTATTGTGTTTTGTAAAATGTCCAGCATTGTATACATAAGGATCTTGCATTTTTGATTCGTCATAAGCTTCTTCAATTTGTTGTAAAGAAATTTGATGAAGTATTGTATTCATCTTCGCAACATCAATTGTTTTGATATAACTCAAACCTTCCAAATTTTCTAAAGACTCACCTAATAAACCATCTAATATTTTTTCTTCTGATGTGTCATTTTGAGTAAGAAGAAAACTTGCAATATCCCAAGCTTTATCAGAATAGAAATTATTTTCTCCTTCCTTGTGAAACTGACCATCAGGACTTGCATAATTATCGTAAAAATATCTTTCAGATGCTTCAGGATTTTCTGAAAATCCATCAATAAAGGTATCGTCTACAAGATAAAATTCACACACAATTCCCATAAGATAGTTTTAGTAGATTATATTTTGATTTAAATACACGATTTTCAGATTTTTATAGTCGGGATACTTTTTTCTATTGATTTCTAAACAAACAAGAGATGAGGCAGCTTCGCCTACAGGACCAGAAATTTCGTTTCCTTTATATTTTATGAATAAGGTATCATTTTTAATTTCTGCTGAGCAGTTTTTGACATTAACATACATTCCGCCACCGCCAACTATAAATAAAAACTGTGCAGTTTCCTTATATAAACTATCCAAATTTCTTTTGTTTAGGTCTGAATCAAAAGTAAGTTTTGTTTTGAGAGCATCTTCTTTGTTATCAATCCATTTGCTGTAATAGAGCGAATCGTTGTATTGAAACTTATCAAATTCGCATGAATATAATTTAAAATCCTGATTTTCGCTTTTGCAGCTGGTAATAATACCTATTAAAAGGATTATTATTCCAAATGTGAAATTGTTTTTCATAAACTAGAGGAAAATCTTTATTTGTTAAATAGGATTGAAGTCGTTGGAATTAGTTTTTTAATAGAAGGAAATTTACAAACCCTTAATTAAATCGCTTGGATTCATTTTTAAAGATTGAGCGATTTTAAATAAAGTACTTATTTTCATTTCCTGAGAACCTTTTATATATTTTCTTAGATTTTCTACATCCAATTCAGCATCATGAGCCACTTCTCTTTGTTTTAATTGATTTGCTTCAATTATATCTTTTATTCTGATTCCTAATTGTATTACAACTTCAGGAACTTCACTTTTTCTTGTTCTTTTCATGAGAATGAAATTACAAGTAATAGATTGTTTTTATTTGATTGTAAAAAATCGATTGTTTACAACCGAATATTTTGTAGTTTTACTTTCCAAATAAGTAAATAAATACAATTCAATCATGGAAATACAACATACAAAGCAAGTCACAGAATTTTTAGAATCAATGAATAGAATCAATAAATTCAAAAAACTAAAACAAGAAAATATCGGTGATAATTCGTTTAGCGTGAAGCTAAAAGTATCTTGTTATAATGAACTTAATTTAATGGTTTCAAGTCTTCTAAAAGCGAGTATTATTTTGCTTAACGATGACGCCCGAAGTCAGGCAAGTTTTCTATTTAATGAAGCTGATAATAATGTAATGAATTTGCTTGAAATCGCTTTGCAGCTTTTACCAGAAGAAGAAATGGAGTTATTGGATGATTTACATAAGGTTTATTTGCAAACTGATATAGTTTAAATTTTTCTATTGCAAGCGTAAGCGGTTACGGATAAATAATTAATTCAGTGTATTTTCTCTAATAGCTATGATAATTTCCTGATAATTCTCAAAGTGATCAGGACTAATCAGTAATTCTGTACGATCTTCAAGAAACACTGTACTTTCAAAATAACCTGTTGTTATTTGTCCTGCATCACTATAAGATCCTTGAATACGTTCTGTTTGAACTTTTGAAACTGAAGAATAAGGAATAAATTCTACTTTCTTCGAAGTTAAAGTTTTTCTTTTTATACCTTTTTTTGTGACAGTAATTTCATAAATCGAACGCATTTTATTAATGTGGAAAAATAAGCTTAACGCTAAAAATATAAGCGATCCGAAAGTTATTTTATAATTTTCGGTACGAAAACTATCGAAAAAATAAGAGAGACAAATGAAATCAAATATAACGTAAACAAGGTTAATTCTAATTAAAAATAAAGTTCGAAATTTTGAATGTATTTTCATTTTCTATTATCTGATTGTTATTTTACGATCATTTGTTAATGCGATTACTAATGCAATACCACAGAAAAGCAAGGCAACAAATGCACGAACAATTTCGTTTCCGCCACCTGCAGATGGATTTGCAATGGCATCAGGAATATGAAAGAATAGAAAAAACAGTAAAAGCGTAAGTGCTAAAAGAAGCGCAATTGGTTTTATTAGTATTTTGAAAATAATTGAAATGCCGGCAATGACAAGAGCAACGCCAAAAAAATAAGTCCAAAACATTGGCGCTGGTAACCATTTTGGCACCATTGTAGCGATAAACTTGGCAAAAGCAAAATGACTCAATCCAAATAAAATCATAAGAATCGAATAAAAAACTCTCCCACACGGAATAAGTTTTTCTAAAAATAATGTGAAATTCTTTTTGCCTCCGGTAGAAATTTTCTCTGCAAATGATCCCGCCATTACAAACGCTCCACCACTATAGGTTAATTCTTCGAGAGCATTTATCCAAACCTGAAAATCCGGAGTTTTATCTGTGCTAAGCATTATAATATAAGGCAAATGAGAAATGATGATTGCAACAAGAAAACCAAAACCTAAATAAAGGCATACTTTTTTTGTGTCTATAGATTTAATTTTAAATAATCCCGAAATTATAATTCCGGCAAATATCAAAGCTATTCCGGTAAGAATAGGGAAGATAACATTCTCATGAGCCCAAGCCGGAAACGGAGATAAAATCTCTGAACGAAAATTTTTGATAATAATTTGATGAATCCCCAAAGCAACAACACCGATACCATAAAAGACACGGCCGATTTTAATAAGTTTTTCCATTAGTGGTTTAGTTAGAAAAAATGATTAAATAATAGATTTTGGCAATTATCAAATATATAAATTAATTCAGAAAATATTTGTTTAAGTTTTTGATTTTTAATGGATTGAAAAAAAATGCGAAATCTGGGACGTTTGGGTAGGATTTTATGAGGAACACTTCGCGAAGCAGACTTTAAAAGCTTATTTACCTTTTGAGAAGTCTAATTTCACTTCTTGATTTTAACCTTCTTATAAGGGCAAATATTGCGATAGATAGCAGAATTGTATATCCGATTATTATTTTGATTGTGCCAAAATTTGCGATTGCAAGTACAATTCCTGTAATACCAGGATTTCCACCGCCAACGAGTTCATATCGAACACCGCTTTCAATCTGGATGGCTAAATATAGTGACCAGAGAAAAATAGCTGAAATAGATAATAATGCAAAAAGCTGTGCTTTTGCATAGCTTATAGAACTTGGAATTTCAGAACTATATTTAAAATTTGGATTATCGATTTTTATAAAATCAAAAACTTCATTTTTAATATTTTCACTATCTATATAAATTATTTCTTCAGAATCCCTTCCGAAGAATATTTTAATATAGTTTTTTTTGTTTTGATTTTCAATTTGCTTGATGTAAGTATATGGAATACTAAATAAATCTTTTAAAAACGCAAAATCTTGAGTTTCTGAATTGACGCGATTCAGTTCATTTTCTTTTAGATTTCCTTTGTAGATGATGTTGTCCTTTATTACTATTATCTTATTATTAGATTTTGAGTCTTTTAATGTCCAAATTTTATGCATTTCAGAGGTTTTAGTTATTTGCCTTTGGGGGTTAAACGATTTTTTTTCCCAAACATAACCTCTTTAAGTTCAATTTCCTTACGGGAAGCCGTAAAATAGATTCTATCTTATTTTAAATTCGTGTTGATGATCTTAAAGCGTAGTACTTTGTAAATGTGTATATCTTTTTTGTTCAAGTATAAAGTAAAAACATAATGTAATTTCTTAGTTTAAATAATCATCATGTTTAATATTAATTATGATGGATTGGAAAAAAGTCGGGAGACTTTTGAAAGGATTGCAGTTTTTAAGAACGTAAAAAAACTACGCAAAGTCAGAGACGTTTGCGCAGCTTTTTATGAGAAGACTTTGGGTAGTGGGGAACAGTTGAGTAGATTTTCAGAAGGAATACTTCAAGAAGCAGAGACTACGTCAAGTAATCGCGATAATGAGAACATTTGGGAGAACTGTAGATATTTAATCGTTATTTAAAATTTTTTCTAATGTTTTATTTCGTTCTCTCATAGTTTTGTAACTATCATTTATTATTATTAAATTTTTAATATTGACGTTACTTTCTAAATTGTTTTTTCCGTATTTCTTTTCTATTTCATTCGAAGTTATTGTATGAATTTCAAAAGGGAAATCTTCAAAAAAGAAAAAAAAGAAAAAACCTAAAGAATTTTTTTTAGTTGAAATTAAATTTTGAAATTTTTCTATTTTACTTGGCGAAATATCATGTAATAGATATAGAGGTAAACCAATATTTTCTTTAGATTTTTCGAATAATTTATAGATATCATTTTTCCAATTACTTTCAAAATCATTTTCGTGGATTTCAGAAAATTTTAATTTATTCTCAGCAATTTGTTTTTGAATATTTAAAGCAGAGGTAAATGTTATGCTTGAGAGTTCGTTTTCAAATTCTTCTAAAAATGAAAAATGATTAGTTTTTAAATTTTTATCATTAATGTATTGATATAAAAAATATAAAGGGAAAGCCTTATGTCCTGCTTTTGCAAATTCTATTATTTTGTCGCATTGTTCTTTGTCAATATTATATTTTTTATCAACACTTGTATTATTTCCAAAACTTTTTGCTTGAACAATAAATCTAATATATTTCTTATCGTCTTCGCCAATCCATATGTCAAAATCAATTCCGGTTTTACCTTCATTTACATCTAAACTTTTTGTTTTAACGAAAATTCCTTTTTCACTTAATTTAGCAATTTTTTTTAAAATAATACTGCTAATTGCATCTTCGTGAATTTGTCTTATTTTATTTTCAGTAGTATTAAATACTTCAAGTAAATCGTACGCTGTACTTGATATTTTAAAAAAAGTTTCTTTTAATAAATTACTATGAATGTTCATTTTTGTTATTTTTAATTTATGGTTATACAAAAGAACCTAGTTTTAGATGAGTTCTTGATTTTTTAATTATCGGGATTATTGGAGTAATTACGAACTCAGGAGACTTCGCACAGCGATTATCGAATTTTATAAAAGAAGACTTCGTAGAGCTGGTATATTCAAAAGTCATTGCATATTTGGTTTTTAGTAATAATTTTTGTGCTCAAAATTTTCAGATCGCTTGAAGTACAACCTATTTGGTTTTCGTATGTTTCATTTAGTGTTTTAAGTACACTAGGTATATCATCCTCTTTTTCTACAATAATATAAGAAATATCTTTGAATGAAAATTTTATAACACACTCTTTGATTCTTTCGTTATATTTATCTTTTTCTTTTGAATAGTTTTTTCCTGCAACTATTACAGGTGCACCATTTAAATCTTCTTTTGAAGCAACATATCTCCATTCTCTTTCGTCGTAAAATCGATATGAATTGGTATTAATTTTTCCATGCACTAATTTCCCTTCGTAGTTTTTGCAATATGAAAGAAAATTCGTAAACTCATTTTGAAGTTGTAAATCCTTTCCAGTTGTTTTCTGCAAGTCAGCAATTCGCTTGTATTGAGTTCTAATATGATTAGTGAGAATTGATTCTTTTTCAAGATAAAGGACCGGATTTAAACCTTTTCCTTTTGCCCAGTCTTTTGTGAGCCCGATTCCATAAAATCCATATGAATCGAGATGATTCTTAACCTCAGAAAGTGGAATATCACAGAATGATAGCATTGGAACCGCTGATGACAATGATGTGCTTTTTGTATTGAGATTTTCCAAACAATATTTTAATTTAAATCCTTGAGTAGAAATAATTCCTTTTAAATTATCTAATTTGTTTGTATAATGAATTACTGAATTTGTACTAATTGACATAATAATGTTGCATGGATTAATATTATATGATTTTTACTAAACATTGTTATTTTCTCAAAATATTTAAATCTGCACGTACGTGTTTTAAAAAAATTAATGTTTGTTGTGTATTGCTTTCTAAATTTTCTCCTGATGGCGCGAATGTCTCCCTTGTAAACGTTCCAGCAAGAAAAAATTATTCAGTTTCACAAACATACCTGTAAACTGCACTCAAAACTGTTCCAGGTATAATTTTATCATTATACGAGTCAATATAAATTTTTTGACTTACTTTCCCATTTCGATCATAAATTACTCCGTCAGAAGTTGAATACCTTTTCTCAGAGCAGTCTAATTTGTAAAATTGTACGCTAGAATCACCTCCGCTTTTAATTAATTGTCCCTTTTTATTCTTAATTGTTTTAATAGGATTAATTATTTTAAGCCAAAATTCTTTTGTCCCATTATTATCTCTTTCAAAATAGAGATATACGTCAGATCCATCTTTGGTTGATGTCACGTACTGAAATTCTTCATTTTGCGAAAATGATTTACTGTAAATAATGATAAATAAAGTAAGAAAGAATATTTTTTTCATTTTAAAATATTTTTAATTAAAAACAAACATCGTTTTTATTTCAAATTTACCACCAAGTAAAAACACCTGATTTTTAATTAAAATAGTTTTTGCTAAAAGTAAATCTCTTTAATTCAATCATTTTACGGAAATCCATAAAAGCCAATTAAAAAACTGAAAAGCCCTAGCCCTGATAGAAGCGGTATCCTTTTATTGGCTTTTTTAGCCAGGAAAAGATACAAGTGGATAGCAGGAAACAGCTCCAAAAAACAATCATAATTCCACTAAAAAATAGCCTTAAAAAACTCAAAAGGTTATTGGTAGAATTTTAAACAAAAATTTCGTAATTTTGCACTCCAATAAAAGGAATTAGAAAATGTTAGATAGACTTCAAATAGTAAAACAACGTTTTGACGAGATTTCGGATTTGATTATCCAGCCGGATGTTATTTCTGATCAGAAACGTTATGTGCAATTGAATCAAGAGTACAAAAACTTGAAAGCATTGGCTGAAAAGCGTGATGAATATGTGCTTTTGATGGCTAATATAGATGAGGCAAACGAAATTATTGCTGACGGAAGTGATGCAGATATGGTCGAAATGGCCAAAATGCAACTAGATGAAGCAAAAGAAAGATTGCCGGAACTTGAGGAAGAAATCAAGTTTATGTTGATCCCTAAAGATCCTGAAGATGCTAAAAACGTGATGGTCGAGATTCGTGCCGGAACGGGTGGAGATGAAGCTAGTATTTTTGCAGGAGATTTATTCAGAATGTATACTAAATATTGTGAGAATCAGGGTTGGAGAACTTCTGTGGTAGATATGAACGAAGGAACTTCCGGAGGTTTCAAAGAGGTTATTTTTGAAGTTTCGGGAGAAGATGTTTACGGAACTTTGAAGTTTGAAGCTGGTGTTCACCGTGTACAACGTGTTCCTCAGACTGAAACACAAGGTCGTGTGCATACATCTGCAGCTACTGTTATGGTTTTACCGGAAGCAGAAGAATTTGATGTACAAATTGATATGAACGATGTTCGTGTTGATTTCTTCTGTTCATCAGGACCTGGAGGACAATCTGTAAATACGACAAAATCTGCTGTACGTTTAACGCACATTCCAACTGGATTGGTGGCGCAATGTCAGGATCAGAAATCGCAACATAAAAATAAAGATAAAGCGTTGAACGTTTTACGTTCTCGTTTGTACGAACAAGAATTGGCTAAAAAAGAGGCTGAAGATGCTACAAAACGTACTTCTCAGGTTAGTTCTGGAGACAGATCGGCTAAGATCCGTACTTACAACTACGCTCAAGGTCGTGTAACAGATCACAGAGTTGGTTTGACACTTTACGATCTAGGGAATATCATGAATGGTGACATTCAGAAAATTGTTGCCGAGTTACAATTGGTAAACAATATGGAGAAATTAAAAGAAGCTTCGGAGGTATTTTAATTTGAGGTTCTAAGAGACTAAGGTTCTGAGGTGCTAAGTTATTTACTTTAGAATATTGATATAAAAGGTCGAACTAATTTATAGTTCGGCCTTTTTTGTTGGTGTAAATTATTGCAAATTCGGATTTATTCTTGAGTTTCGATTTCTGTAATATTTTTTTTAAAATATTGATATAAAAGTGTAATTTCGGTTTTTTTAATGAGAAAAATTTTGCTTTTGTATTAACATGTAGTGACCTGACATGATAAACGGGTCGGCTTAAAAAAAATATTTATGGAGTTTAAAAAAGGAATGTTATTGTTATTGCTAATTTTAGGAATGACATCTTGCAGTAATGATTCACAAGACGGAAGCACAATACCTAAAGTTGTTTATGCAGATGTAAAACCAACACAAGCAAAATACAAAGCTTTCTATGGTGAAAGAATTGTCAAGATTACAGGTTCTGGCACATCGCGTCCTAACAATGCAGATCCAACTCCAAAGCCTAGTCCGGATATTGTTAAGCCTGTTTCTGTGATTTATTATCCGCTAACGCAAACCATTTCATTTTCGAATATATTTGAGAATACCAGAGTAGAATACAAGGTAACAGGGATTGTTGTAAACAAAGGAATTTCGGTTATTTATAGTTTTAAAATCAATGATACTGTATATACCTGCAAAATCACTGAGAAAACATTTATCTCACCACCTACTGTTACTGTATATTTTGCCGGTGGATCGTACCAATTTGATGTGACAAATTCAGAGAAAATGAAAATTGCAAAATTGGCGTCAAAAGATACTTATACTTCAACAACAAACAGCAAAAAAAATTATACACTGCAATATACTTATGTAGATACTCTTGTGGTGAAATCAGTGCGTAATTATAACGATTCAAAAACTGGAGTGGCAATGGTTCAGGTTTCTGATTATGTATACAATGGAGCAAAACTAGCCAGTAAAACAATTAGTAATGGAGAAGGAGCGATCTCAAGAAAAATTACGTACGATTACGAAAACAACTTAATTACAAAAGCTACAAGTACTAATGCGGCCGGTACTGTAATAGCGATTGACAAATATGAGTATGATGCACAAGGAAGGGTTATTACCATACATAATGGAGATAGTTCTGGTACAATTTTTAATATGATCCGACACCATGTTTATGAGAAAAACAAAATGACAACAATTTACACAGATGATAAGGAGTCATTTTATGATACCGAAACATCTGTTTACACCAGCGATCGCAAACCTTATTTAGTAACACAAGATCAAATTCTGGATCCATTTAGCTATTTAGACATTACCAAAACTTCTATTACTCATAAAGATGGAACGGTTTCGGGTTTTCCTGAAAACTCTTATGAATATTCGGCTGAAGGATTGCTTATTAAAGTTTTGCATGGAATCGAAACACCAAATCCTGATGTTATGATTCGTGAATATGATGAGGAATAGCTTTTTTTTGAGGTTCTGAGGTGCTAAGGTTCTAAGTTTTTATCAAGAGGTTTTAATATATTAAAAGACCCTGTTTCACGAGTGTGAAACAGGGTCTTTTTTGGTTCAGACGAAGTCTGGTTTTAAGTTTACAAAGAAATCTCAGAACCTTAGCGACTTAGCACCTCAGAACCTTAAAATATATAGTGAAGGATATTAACTGTTTAACCGTTTGTCTACAAGAAACGTATAAAGCAAGTTAGATACCTAAAAATACTCGTGTAAATTCAAAACATTTATATAGATTAGAGTACATGTACACACCGTTCTTTAATACTATTTCGCTTAGCTTTTCCATAATACATAAAATATAGTTTAGACAATTACTCTTTTGATTCTTCTTGTTATTATGATTCCTCTTTTGAGGGCTCATGTGGTTTTGAAACTAAATTGGTCACGACAAGCTGTAACAGCGATCCAAAGATATTTTTGAAAGTCGAATTGCTTTTTCCCACAACAAATCTTTTTGCGAGATAACCAATTCCGATGCTTATGGCAGATTGTGCCAGATTGCTTTTAAAGCCCACAGTTTCATTAATTTCCTCAACTGTGTTTCTGATGAGGTTAAGAGGTTTTAGATTGTCTTTAATCTCATCGATTTCGTCTTTAATCGCGCACCATTCGGCATCTTGTCTGATTTCCAGTTCTTCGATCATCTGATTTAATGAATCAATAGTATAAACAGTTTCCATAACAGTCTTTTTTAGTTTTATCAATTAGTTTAAATCAGTTTTTGGTTTCTCTTTTTTAGTTTCTTTTAGAATACTGGTAATAATCATATTACCAATAGGAGTTTTAATCAGTTTGTGCTGCGTTTTGAGCATCACAATGGCAACAATTAAGTAAAAAAGCGCCATGATAAAAAAACCGTAATAATACTCTCCAAGTTCCTTTCCAATCCATAAACTAATCCCAATATTAAGGAACAAGGTAAAAAATGCAACAACAGCGCCTACTGCGATCTTTGATGTCAATGTCGATAAAACATCGGCTGATGTTGATACCGTTTTAAGTTTAATTAATTCTAAACTCGTTTTGGTATAATTTTCTGCTTTCTCATAAAGATTTAAGTTCTCGTTTGTTGTTGCATTTGATTCCATGATAGAGGGTATTTATGGTTTAAAAAGTTCACCTTTTAATAGTTCGTTTTTACAGTTTTTGCTTCGTCTTTAATGGTGTTGAAGTCTTCTTTTGCCTGATTAAATTTTGCTTTTCCTTCCTCAAGGATATCTTTACCATTTGAAGTAATTGTACTTACAATTCCGTCAAATTTGGCTTTTGCTTTATCTCCGTAATCTTTCGATTTATCTGAGATTTTTTTTCTTGTATTTGACCCTTTGTCCGGTGCAAATAAAACTCCTAAAAATGCTCCTGCAGCTGCAGCTCCTAAAATTCCTAAAATGGTGTTACTCGTTTTCATAATATTTGATTTTAATAGATTAATATAATTATTTAATTGTGTGTGATTTTTAAATTTCGCGACCTTTGATTAGTCTGAACAGTATTGCGATTATGGCAATTACCAGAAGTATATGAATAATGCTTCCCAGGCTGTAAACAAAGAATCCTAATGCCCACAGAATAACAAGTATTACTGCGATTGTGTATAATAAATTAGACATGGTTTCTATCTTTGTGGTTAATAATTAATTCTTGTTTTTAATTTAATTTATACGAAAGGTATAATGTCAAATTGCTGTTTTTTGCATCCGGAAAAGTATAAGTTGTTCCTGCAAAAGTTCTTTCTTTTCCAACGGTTGTTAATCCGTAATTGTAACGTAAACCAATGCTTATTGGGTTAAAATCTACTCCAACACCTGCTGCTAAACCAGCATCAAATTTGTTCAGATTATCAGTGTCAATTCGTTGATCGAAAGCAACATCTCCGTCACCTGTAACTTTAGAACTCACTAAGTAAGAAGCATAACCACCGGCATGAACGTTGAAGTTTTTAGTGATATTAACTCTTACCAATAAAGGAACTTCGATATAGTTTAATCTGAATTTTGCGTTTCCGCTTGCTAAAGCATTGTTGTAATCCAGTTCAGCACCTTTTGTAGTAAACAAAATCTCTGGCTGAATTGCTATAAAATCCGAAATAGGCAATGTGGCATAAACTCCGGCGTTGAAACCGTATAATACATTGTCGTCATTAGCATCATTTTGATATAGATTAGACATGTTAAATCCCCCTTTTACACCAAATTCGGTGTTTACATTATTGTCCTGAGCGTGCAGCATTCCAAATGAAGCTGTTAAAAAAAGGGTTAAGGCGCATAAAAAATTTGATTGCAATTTCATAGTTAAAAAATTTAGTTAATTAATAGTATCGGCGTTTAGATATATTCTTTGTTAATTCGCTCCGTTTCCCTCAAGAGCTCATATTGTCCAGGTAAATACTGTAATACCAATTTTAGAATTGTTTTATCGTTTGTTTCTTTTGATATCGATTCAAACAAGTCTATCTGTTCGTTCAAAGACTGAGACATTGAGTTTAGATATGCTTTCTTAAAAGCGTCATCTGTTACATCAATAAGATCATAAAGATCTCTTTTGTGAGTTGCATTTATTTCGGTTATAATGATTAGCTTTTTATTGGCTATTTTGTTTACTTCCTCTAATAAATTACTTTGGTTCAACTCAATCTTCTTGCTTAATTCCTGTATTTTAATTTCTGAACTTTTTTGTTGTGCAATTTGACTTTTCGAAATAATAGCTTTACTCACATTTGCCGTTGCAATAAAAAAAAAGGCTTCAATTTCTTCTTTTTCATTTTTTGTAAAAGTTTCATTTTTTAAAGTTGTTTCTATTGGATTACTTTTCTTGCATGATGTCATACAAACTATTATTATCAATAAAAAAACGGCTTTAATAAATGCTGCTTTTAGAGGGGGAATTGCTTTCATTATTACTTCTTAAAGTATTACATTACAAAGATGCTAACGAATGAAAGATTTTGCTTTACAGCATAAAAAAGAAACGTTATATAATTCCCATAATGGATTTATATAACGCTTATTATGTAGTTGTTTAAGAGGTTTAATCTGGTAGAAAAACAGTAAAAACAGAACCTTTATTTAGAGTACTGTCTGCAATAATATGACCTTTGTGGTTGTCGACGATTTTCTTACAAATCGCAAGCCCAATTCCGGTTCCGGGATAATCTGTTTTAGAATGCAAACGTTGGAATAAAACAAAGATGGTTTCTTTGAACTGAGGATCAAAACCCATTCCGTTATCTGTAAAAGTTATCTTATGAAATTTCTTTACATCTTGTTCTAATAAATCCGGATAATCTGCCGAAAGCACTTTTTCGCTTTCAATTGTAATTTGCGGCGCAATATCAGGCTGACTGTATTTTAAAGAGTTTCCAATCAAGTTGATGAAAAGCTGCTCGATCTGATAGGGAATTACAGATAGTTTAGGCAATTTTGATGCTGTAATAACCGCTTTCTTTTCGTCAATTATTTCGGTCAGTTCAGTTTCTGCATTTTCGAGTAATTCATTTAAATTCGATTTTATGAACTCTTTTTTGGTTGTATTTGTTCTCGAAAACAAAAGTAAATCATCAATTAAGACACGCATTCTTTTGGCCGAAACTTCAATTTTTGCAATATAATCTCTTGCACTTTGAGACATAACAGCTTTATCGGCATCTGAAACTCTCGAAATAAAAGTCTGAATTTTTCTAAGTGGTTCCTGTAAATCGTGACTTGCAACGTGGTTGAAAGAAGCTAATTCTTTATTGCTTTTTTCAAGTTCCTTATTTCGTTCCTGAAGCTCGATATTAAGCAAATGTTCGTCGGTAATATCGAAATTAATTCCGAGTAGAATTTTACTTCCTTGTTGATCCGTTAATAATTTTCCTGTTGTTTTAAAGTATCGAACTTCATGACTTGGCAGCATTATTTTATAATAAACGAAAGGCAATTGTTTATTTTGAAGAATTCCTTCCATAGATTTAGAAACCGTTTCTTTATCATCCGGATGAACAAAATCCAGAAAAGTTTCTTTTTCCGGAACAAATGCATTTGGTTCAAAGCCTAATAAACGAAATTGATTGTCTGAATAATCTATTTTTTGAGAGTCTAAATCCCATTGCCAGGTACTGAATTTACCAATTGCTTCAGATTCAGCAATAAGTCCGCTAGAGATTAAAAGCTTTTTATTGAAGACTTTTAAACGTTCAATATCGCGGCTAATTTGTCTGTAAGCCAATAAAATAAAACATAATGCAACGAGAAATAAAGAAATAGAGAAAAGTGGACTTAATGAAATTTCGGCATCGTAAATTTTTAATCTGCTAGAGAGATATTTTTTTTCGATATCGTTCATTTCGTCAACCTTAAAACGAATATTTTCCATCAGGATTCGACCGCCAAACATATGATTGTCGAGTTTTCGTTTATCATATGTTTTGGGATCGCTATATTTTAGGCAATTTTCAAAAGAAACAAAACGCTGAATAATCAGCTTGAATAGATTTTGAAGATTTTGCTGCTGTACGGGATTATCAGCAGTTAATTTTTTTAACCTGATAAATGAAGTGTTTACCTTGTCTCGCGAATAAATATAAGGCGTTAAAAAACGGGCATTACGTGTAATTATGTACCCACGCTGACCCGTTTCGGCATCCTTAATCGCCGACATTAATCGTTCCAGTTGTATGTTTATTTCATACGTATGCATTACCAACTTACTGGATTCGTTCAAATCCTGATTGTGTTTGTAAGCAATAGAAGATAGAAATAACAAAATGAAAACTGCGATTACAAAAATAACTCTCAATGAGTTTGAAGAATTAAAATTTGGTATCCATTTCATTGTATTCTATTATTTTAGTCGGAGCAGGAAATTATCACGATTTAACCCGGAGGTATGATAGTGCCAGTTTACGGTCACGACTTCATTAATTATTTTTTTAAGCGTATTAAAATCGCTCGGTTTTTTGATATAAATGTTGGCTCCCTGAATAAAGGTGTCTTCAATATCTTCTTCAGATGATGAAGTCGAATAGATCGCAATGATAATGTTTTTAAGGCGTTCTGTTTTTTTAATTTCGATTAAACATTCTTTACCCGTTTTTTTAGGCATATTTAAATCCAGAAACAAAATATCCGGCAATTTATTTTCAGGATCATGTAAATGATCCATTAATTGCATTCCGTCATGAACAAAGTCTACGTTAGTTTGTATTTTGATTTCTTCAAAAGCATCCTTAAAAAAAAGACGATCATCTTCATCATCATCAGCCAATAAAATGTATAATGCGTTTTTTTGCATTTTAGTATGGTATTTGGGTTTTATTTTAAATTTTCTCTGCGCTTCTTAATTATTCTCTGAAAAGCCGATGGCGTTATTCCGGTAGTATTTTTAAACTGCGTACTCAAATGCGCAACGCTCGAATAGTTTAGTAAAAATGCAATTTCGGTCAAACTCATTTCATTAATAATAATTAATTGTTTCGCTCTTTCAATTTTCTGTAAAATGATAAAATTCTCAATAGAAGAATAGGTTACCTCCGAAAATACATTCGATAAATAACCGTAACTATGATTTAGTTTCTCAGCAAGAAACACAGAACTTTTATAATTATTGCTGTCGTCCATAAAAACCAGCTCAATAATAGCATCTTTTATTTTTTGAACCAGTACACTTTTCTGATTTTCTACGATCTCAAAACCACACGGACTTAAATTATTTTTTAAAGTTTCAAGCGCATCCGCATCAAGATTGTCGGCAATCTCGATCTCTCCAAATCCCAAAGTCGTAAAATTAATATTTTGTTGTTCCAGGTTTTGTTTTAAATAAAGAGAGCAAATGGTATTTATGTCGAACTTTATAAATAGTTTCATTTTAAAGAAATTTGGTTAAAGATAATTAATTTATTTTTGGTTATGGCTTTTAATGCTTGCCAGAGTTATATAAAGATTAAAAATATGAAATAAAATTTTCAAAAAAATACCGTCTAATATGTTTTACTAGACGGTATTTCTGATTGAGCTACAAGGATTTACAAATCTGAAAGGATTTGATGAAACTCTTCTTTTGTTGCTCCTAATTTTTGCTGAAGTCTTCCGTACATTTCGTCTTCTTTTCCTTCGGCAAACATCAAATCATCATCTGTCAGAGTTGCGTATTTTTGTTTCAATTTCCCTTTTAACTCATTCCAATTTCCTTTTATTTCTGTAGTATTCATGATCTTTTTCTTTTGTGATTAATAGTATTGTAAAATTGCAAATTCTTGGTTCGAATTGTGTTACATCAATTTTGTCAAGCGTTGCATAATTCACATTTTACTATTGTTAAACCTGATAACGGCGTAAAACCCAGGCCATTTTCTCATGTTCCTGAAGTAATCCCGTAATAAAATCGGCTGAACCAATATCATTATTTTCGTTTTCAAAAACAGGAATATAGTCTCTAAACTCGGTTATTAATTGTTCGTGATTTTCTAAAAGTTCCTCAAGCATATGTTTTTGTGAAGCATATTCTTTAGGAGATTCTTTTAAAGTCGAATTTTCTATAAACTCTTTCATCGTTCCAATCGTTTTCTCACCAAGCTGACTAATGCGTTCTGCAACTTCATCGATTTGAGCTTCTAAAATTCGATATTGATCTTCAAACAATTTATGCAATTCCATGAAACTATTTCCGGAAATGTTCCAGTGAAATTTTCTGGTTTTTACATATAATGTCATTTCATTCGATAAAATCGTGGCTAATATTGCAGTACTCTTTTTTAAGTTTTTTGGTGTTATTCCGATATGCAGACTCATAATTTCCTGATTTAAGGTTCGTTATCAAAAATAAAAAAACAGCCCTTTCTTTTTCTTACATAATTTGTTAAAGATGTTACATGAATTCAATGTTTTGGTAACATCATTATAGATCAATTATTGTAGTTTTGCCGCCAAACCAAACTAAAAATCCAAATTTTAATGAAAAAACAATTACTCAGTTTATTACTTATTGCAATTACTTTTTCGTCCAAAGCACAATCTTATATTGGCTATTTTCATGACAATTACGCAGGTGTGCAAAGCGTACTTTTTAATCCGGCTTCGATAGCTGATTCTCGTTTTAAGACAGATATAAATATATTCTCGATTAGCGGTTCTGTACAAAATGATTTGTATGGAGTTAATATTTTTGATACTTATAAAAAAGGATATGATTTTGAGAAAGAATCTGTTATGAGCCCAAAAAATAACAATAACGGACTTGCCAATTTTGATATTATGGGACCGTCTTTTATGTTTAATATTGCTCCTAAACATACTATTGCCGTATTTACAAGAGCAAGATCTGTGAGTAATGCAAGAAACATAAACGGAAGTCTTGTAGATCAGGTTAAAGACGGTCTGGATAAAGCAAGCGACTTTAATTTTAATGCAGGAAATGCTAACGGTGCATCAAATACCTGGGCAGAACTTGGCCTGTCGTATGCAGCAGTTTTGTACCAAAAAGATCAGCATTTTCTTAAAGGAGGTTTAACTGCAAAATACCTTCAGGGAGGTGTAAATGGTTATATTAGAGGAAATAATGTTAATGTTGTATACAACGAAAACACTGTAGATCCGGATAAAGGAACGCTAACTTCAAACGGACAAATTAGTGTTGGAACAAGTCAGGATTTTGAAGCAAATGAAGATTATAAATTTGATTCGAATGCAAACGGATTTGGTTTTGATCTTGGATTGGTTTACGAATGGAGACCAGATTATGATCAATATGATTTGAGTAACGCAAAACCAGCCGATAATAATTTTAGAGATTTAAATAAATACAAATTGCGTTTCGGTTTATCGGTTACGGATATTGGATCGATCAATTACAAAAATGCAAGACAGGATACGTATAATGTAAATGGTACGATCACGCAGGAAATGATTAATGATGCGAGTAATTTCTACGATTTCCTTAATGAGCATTACACCAAAACATCTTCTGTAAAAGGAATGAAAACCAATTTACCTACTGCACTTCATGCCGATGTAGACTGGAATATGTACAGAAAATTCTATTTGAATCTTAATGGTGATATCAATATGGTTTCGGCTAATAAAATAAACGGTTACGGAATCGCCGATCGTATAACTTTAACGCCTCGTTACGAGAGCAGATGGTTTAGTTTTTATGTGCCAATGACGTATATGGAATATAGCGGAATGCAGGTTGGTTCTGGATTAAGAGTTGGAGCTTTCTTTATTGGTTCAGGTTCTATCCTGACTAATTTAGTTTCGAAAGAATCAAAAGGAGCAGATTTTCATCTTGGAATGAAAATTCCTGTTTATGAGAAACAATTTAAAGATACAGATGGAGACGGAGTTATAGACAAAGAAGATGCTTGTAGAAAAGTAGCAGGTCCAATAGAAAACAAAGGTTGCCCTTGGCCGGATTCTGATGGAGATAAAGTTTTTGATAAAGATGATGCTTGTCCGGATGTTAAAGGTCCTGTAGAAAATAAAGGCTGTCCATGGAAAGATACTGATGGAGATACTTTATTAGACAACGTAGATGCTTGTCCTGCGATCGCTGGTCCGGTAGAAAATAAAGGTTGTCCGTGGCCGGATACTGACAATGATGGCGTTTTGGATAAAGACGATGCTTGTCCAACAGTTGCAGGTTTAGTCGAAAATAAAGGATGTCCGGTTCTGGATGCAGACAAAGACGGCGTGCCTGATAATGTAGATGATTGTCCATTAATTGCTGGTCCTGCGGATAATAAAGGATGTCCAAAAGTGACAAAAGCAACATTGGAAAAATTAAAAGTAGAAGCTAAATCAATCTTTTTCGTAACAGGAAAAGCAACATTAAGCGACGCCAAAAAAGGAGAAACTTCAGGAAGATTAGACGCGATTAAAGAAATCCTGAAAAATTATCCAAATGCTAAATTTGCCATCAACGGACATACTGATAATGTAGGAAACCCAAAAGCAAATCAGAAATTATCTGAGGAAAGAGCAAAAGTAGTAATGGACGCTTTGATTGCAAAAGGAGTAAATCCTGAGAATCTAAGTTCACAAGGGTTTGGAGCTTCAAAACCAGTCGCATCAAACAAAACGGCTTCGGGAAGAGCACAAAACAGAAGAACTGAAATTGTTTATTTAGGTAATTTATAAGCTAAATTGAATATAAAACCAAAAAGCCATTCTTAATTGAATGGCTTTTTTTATTTTTGCATACCTTCTAAAAAGAATTATCTGATGTATTAGAAGTGCTAAAAAATCAAGAATGACAACACAACAACTACACGAACAAATCCTTTTAAAGAAATCATTTTTATGCGTTGGATTGGATCCCGATCTAACTAAAATTCCACCTCATTTATTAGAAACCGAAGATCCTATTTTCGAATTTAATAAAGCTATAATCGATGCAACACACGATTTGGCAGTTGGATATAAACCAAATACCGCTTTTTTTGAGGCTTATGGAATAAAAGGATGGATTTCGCTTCAAAAAACGATCAATTACATCAATGAGAATTTTCCTGAAATGTTTACCATTGCAGATGCGAAACGTGGCGATATTGGGAATACTTCAAGCATGTATGCGAAAGCTTTTTTTGAAGATCTAAATTTTGATAGTGTTACGGTTGCACCTTATATGGGGAAAGATTCGGTTGAGCCTTTCTTGGCTTTCGAAAACAAACATACAATCATGTTAGCATTGACTTCTAATGAAGGCGCTTTCGATTTTCAGACTTTAAATACAAACGGAAAAGAATTATACAAGCAAGTTTTAGAAACGTCTAAAACATGGAAAAATAGCCATAATCTAATGTATGTTGTTGGCGCTACAAAAGCCGAATATTTTGCAGATATTAGAAAAATTGTTCCGGATAGTTTCTTATTAGTTCCCGGAATTGGCGCTCAAGGAGGAAGTTTATCCGAAGTATGCAAATACGGAATGAATGATAAAGTCGGATTATTGGTAAATTCTGCAAGAGCGATTATCTACGCCTCGAATGGAACTGATTTTGTCGAAAAAGCAAGAGAAGAAGCTTTGAAAGTGCAACAAGAAATGGAAAGTATTTTAAGTTTTAAGTTTCAGGTTTAAAGTTTCAAGTTTGCTTGACTTTGAGCATAATTTTACCGCAAAGTTCGCAAAGTTTTTTCGCAAAGTTCACAAAGCTAAATCAATATAAAGCTTTGTGAACTTTTTTCGATAGAAAATAACTTACCGCAAAGAGCATAAATCTTTGCGAAACTTTGCGAAAAAACTTTGCAACTTTGCGGTTAAATACTCGCTCCAACAACCTGAAACCTGAAACAAAATAAACCTGAAACAAAAAAATGAAACAATTAAAAGATCAAATAGGTACTTTACATTCTTTTGAGAATGCTCCAAAAAGGATCATCTCTCTTGTACCTTCGCAAACTGAATTGTTGTATGATTTAGGTTTAGAAGAAAAAATCATCGGAATCACGAAGTTTTGCGTGCATCCGTATCATTTCAAATCAACGAAGAAAATTGTTGGCGGAACGAAGAAAATTCATTTCGAAAAAATAAAATTACTACAGCCAGATATTATCATTTGTAATAAAGAAGAAAATACGGCGGAAATTGTCGAGCAATTAAGCTCTATTTGTCCGGTTTGGGTAACTAATATTATTACGATTGAAGATAATTTTCAGATGATATCAGATTTCGGACAACTCTTTAATTGCCGAACTGAATCTCAAAAGTGGAATGACAAATTGAATTTCGCTTTAAGCGATTTCAAAAAATATGTTCAGGATATTCCAGTTAAAAAAGCCGCTTATTTTATTTGGAAAAATCCTTTTATGGTTGCGGGTGATGATACTTATATTAATGAGTTATTAAAACTAAATCATTTTCAGAACATTTATACTGATAAAGGCCGTTATCCGGAAGTTGAACTCAAAAAAATGCGATTAGAAGGCGATCCGGATTTGGTTTTCCTTTCTTCAGAACCATATCCTTTTAAGGAAGAAGACGCTTTTGAAATTGGACGTTTTACACATCACGCCAAAACTGTCTTTGTAGACGGCGAAATGTTCTCTTGGCACGGAAGCCGATTACTAAAGGCTTTCCCATATTTTAAAATACTACATGAAAGGTTGAAGAATTAGTTTCAGGTTTTCTTTGTTTCAAGTTGTTGGATTGTGCTGACTTAACCGCAAAGAGCGCAAAGTTTTTTCGCAAAGGTCCGCAAAGATTTATACTCTTTGTGGGAAGTTATTTTCCAATGAAAAAAGTTCGCAAACCTTTGTGAACTTTGGCGACTTATAAGACATCAATTTGAAAAGCTTAGCGGACCTTTGCGAAAAAACTTTGCGGTTAAATATACACTCCAACAACCTGAAACCTAAAACCTGAAACAAAAAAACTTAAAAAAGTGCATAAAAAAATGCCGGCATCTCGAAGAAGCCGGCATTATTTAACTAACCAAAACCAAAATAATAAATAACCAGTTTATTACATTACAAAGATCCGATATATATCAATCTTATGGTGTTAAGGTCTTGTTATTACTTTGTTGGATATAAGTTAATGTTGAAGCTTTGCGAACTTTGCGATAAAAAGATGTTCAAAGTAAAGCAACTTGAAACCTGAAACAAAAGAACACTTGAAACAAAAAATATGGCATAAAAAAATGCCGGCATCTCGAAGAAGCCGGCATCATTTAACTAACCAAAACCAAAATAATAAATAACCAGTTTATTACTCTACAAAGGTCGGACATATATGAATGTTTAGCTGTTAAGGTTTTGTTATTACTTTGTTGGACATAAGTTAAGATTATATAAAAGGCTTTTCTGAGCTTTCTGTAACGTTAAATAACTTTTGATTATTAAAATATAATAACAATCAATTTTGTTTATCAATATCGTAAAGATAAGTTTGTATATTTGATAAAACATTAAATATCAGCAATATGGAATCAAACAAAAAATTAACAACTGCAACAGGAACTCCCGTTCCAGACAATCAAAACATTCAAACAGCTGGCCCACGCGGACCTGTTTTATTACAAGATTTTTGGTTTTTAGAAAAAATGGCGCATTTTGATCGTGAAGTTATTCCGGAACGACGTATGCACGCAAAAGGATCTGGAGCCTATGGAACTTTTACGGTAACTCATGATATTACAAAATATACAAGAGCCGATATATTTTCGGAGATCGGTAAAAAAACGGAAATGTTTGCACGCTTTTCAACAGTTGCGGGTGAAAGAGGTGCTGCTGATGCCGAGAGAGATATTCGTGGTTTTGCTTTGAAATTTTATACTAATGAAGGAAATTGGGATTTGGTAGGAAATAATACGCCTGTTTTCTTCTTTCGTGATCCAATGAAATTTCCTGATTTAAATCATGCTGTAAAACGTGATCCAAAAACCAATTTGAGAAGTGCTGATAACAATTGGGATTTTTGGACTTTATTACCAGAAGCTTTACACCAAATTACAATCGTAATGAGTGATCGTGGAATCCCGAGATCATACAGACAAATGCACGGATTTGGTAGTCATACTTTTAGTTTCATCAATCATCAAAACGAAAGACATTATGTGAAATTTCATTTTGTAACGCAACAAGGAATTGATAATCTTTCTGATGAAGAAGCGGCTAAATTAGTAGGAGGCGACAGAGAAAGTCACCAACGTGATTTATTTGATGCTATTGAAGAAGGAAACTTCCCAAAATGGAAAATGTTCATTCAGGTTATGACAGAGGAACAAGCAGATAATTATCGTTTCCATCCTTTTGATTTAACTAAAGTTTGGTTAAAAGGAGATTATCCATTGATTCCTGTTGGAGAATTCGAATTAAATAAAAATCCAGAAAACTATTTTGCCGAAGTAGAGCAAGCAGCTTTTAATCCGGCGCATGTACCACCGGGAATTAGCTTTTCACCGGATAAAATGCTTCAGGCGCGTTTGTTCTCGTACGGAGATGCACATAGATATCGTTTAGGAGTGAACAATTACCAAATTCCGGTAAACTCTTCAAGATGTCCTTATAATACATTCCATAGAGACGGAGCAATGCGTGTAGACGGAAATAACGGATCTAAAAAACATTACGAACCAAATAGCTTTGGGGAATTACAGGAACAGCCTGAATTTAAAGAACCTCCATTGAAACTTCATGGAGATGCGTGGGCACATAATTTCAGAGATGATGATAATGATTATTTCACGCAGCCAGGTTTACTTTTCCGTTTATTAACAGATGAGAAAAAACAATTGTTATTCAAAAATACTGCAGGACAAGTAGGGGGAGCACAAAAGTTCATTCAGATTCGTCATATCCGCAACTGTTACAAAGCCGATCCTGCATATGGAGAAGGTGTAGCAAATGCATTAGGTCTGACAATGGATGAAGTAAATAATTTTTCTGATCCACGATTATTAATCGAAGTTCGATAATTTTTTTAAGTTTCAAAGTTTCAAAGGGACAAAGTAGCAAAGGCTCAAAGGTTGTCTTTGATTTTAAATAATAAACCCGACAGATTTTTAAAATCTGTCGGGTTTATTGTTTGATATAATTTTTTCTAAACTGGACTAAAGTCCAGCTCTACAATACAATTTGTTCCTTCGGAACTATAAAAAGCCTTTGGCTCTACTCATATTGTAGGGCTGGACTTTAGTCCAGTTTTCGTTTTAATATGTAGATTTAAAGAAAGATAAACCAGCGAAAATCCGTTTAAATCTGTACAATCCGCGGGCAAAAAAAAGACAAAGCTTTGCGATCTTCAAATATAACTACATAAATCTCACCTTAAAAACTTTGCGAACTTTGCGTAAACCTTTGCGTCCTTTGCGGTTAAAAAATAAGCATTAAGAGAAAACAACTGTCTTATTACTGTAAACCATAGTCTTACGTTCGGCATGTAATTTAATAGCGCGAGCAAGAACAATACGTTCTAAATCTCGTCCTTTCATAATAAAATCATCAATTGAATGTATGTGCGAAACACGAGTAATATCTTGTTCGATAATTGGACCTTCGTCTAATTCTGCTGTAACATAATGACTTGTGGCTCCAATAATCTTAACACCACGCTTAAATGCCGAATGATAAGGTTTTGCACCAGGAAAAGCAGGCAAAAACGAATGATGGATATTGATAATCTTATTTTCGTAAAGCGAAATCAAATTTGGAGTAATGATTTGCATATAACGCGCCAAAACGATAAAATTGATTTGGTATCTTTTTAATAATTCAATTTGTTTGATTTCACCTTCGTCTTTATTGTCTTTCGTAAAAGGTACACAGTGAAACGGAATATCAAAACGTTCGGCTATAGATCTTAAATCATTATGATTACTGATAATTACCGGAATTTCTACATTTAATTCTCCTGCGCTGTAACGTCCTAAAATATCAAAAAGGCAATGATCATATTTTGATACAAACAACGCCATTTTTGGTTTTTGTTCCTGATTGTATAAATCCCAGGACATATTAAATTTCGTTGCGATCGTTTGGTTAAAATCAGTTTTTAGATTTTCGATCGTTATGTTGTGATTGGTCAATTCACATTCCAATCGCATAAAAAACACATTTTGCTCTACATCAACATGTTGGTCAATGTAGGTAATGTTTCCTTCTACCTTTGCAATAAAAGTAGTTACTGAGGCAATAATCCCTTTTTGGTCTTTGCAGTGAATCAGAATGGTAATTTTTTGCATATTGGTGTATTAGTTAATCGGTTAATTTTTATTGGTTAATCGTTAATTTGTTTAATCGTTTTATTATTATTATCGAAATTTTCGATTAAACAACAAAACGATTAAACAGTTAAACGTAAAAAAAAATTATTTTCCGTCCTGCATTGCAAATACGCTTTTAAGTAAAGGCGTTGTTCTTGCGCTAATATTAGTACGGATGTCTTTTTCTTCAACAGCAATCATTTTAAAAACTCCTGCCAAAGCTTGGTTAGTAGTATAATCTGTTAAATCAGGATTTACTTTTTTAACTAACGGAATTGTATTGTATTTGTTTATAATGTTTGTCCAGACTACATCAGCACCAACTTTTGCAAAAGAACTTTTAATTACCGGATTAAATTTTCCGTATAAAGCTGTAGTTGTACTATTTTGCAAATAACTAGTTGCAGCGCTGTCATTTCCTAAAAGGATATTTTTGGCATCTGTAAACGACATGTTTTTAACAGCCGAAACAAATATTGGAGTTGCTTCTTTTACGGCATCTTCAGCAGCACGATTTAGTACTTTAATACCTTCATCAGCAAGAGATGATAATCCAATTTTACGTAAAGTAGCGTCTACTTTTTGTAATTCAGCTGGCATTAAAATTTTTACAGCTTCATTTTTATAGAAACCATCAACTGCGGTCAATTTACTCACTTGTTGCGTAATTCCCTTATTTAAGGCTTCTTTTAATCCAGATGCAATGTCTACGCCACCAATTCCTGGAAGTTGAGATGATAATTGTGGTAATTGATTTAGGGTTTGTTGTACCTGAGCACATGAGCTAAGAGAAAATACAAGGGCTAAAATTAAAATCTTTTTCATTAAGTAGGTTTTTATATAAGTTTCAAAAATACTACTTATTCAAAAACAAAGCCACAATTTTATGTTACGAGAATAAACAATTTGTTTTATACTTAACAATAGGTTTTTTTTAAGGTTCTAAGGGACTAAGATTCTAAGTTTCTAAGAAGTTGTAGGTTTTTAATTTCTTATACTTGAACTTCATCTTTGAATGAGAAAGAAAACTAAAATCCCAACAAAAAATAGTTCGATAATATAGCCCGTCCAAAGATTTCGTTTCTCAAATTCATTATTATATTGATCGATTAATTTTCCTTTAAATCCTTTTAAAGTCCAAAAGAAAAATCCACCAATCCAAATCGAAGTTAATTGTGCAGCGAATGGTTCTTTTGCCATGTTTTTTTCAGCTAATACTTTTTTAAAATTACACTATAAAACCTTAGAACCTTAGCGGCTCAGAACCTCAGAACCTTCCTTTCAAGGCCAATACATCCTTACGTTATAATTCCAATAAGTTTTACTCGAAATATAGTTTGATTGCATTGCTTTAATTGGCAGATTATTTTGGTCGTACAATTGTATGCGAATGATTTTTTCTGTTGTATCGTCTTTTAAATCAATATTTCCTTCGGCGGCGTCTATTAATTTCTTTTTCTTTAAATACAATTCAGGTTTTTCGATAATGAAAACAATTGCAGCTTCATTATTCGATTCATGTTCAGCGGTTAAATTTCCGTTAGTATCAAAAGTTTCGATTTTTTGCAGATAGTCATTATTATAATGAAAAAGCTGAAAAGTAATTCCGCCATGCAATACTTCTGGTTTCTGATTTTTTAAGCGAAATCGGAGTATTTGTTTTTTAGCATTTGTAAATTCGATAGAACCATTTCCTTCTGCATTTATATGACTGTATAAAACCTTAGCAGGTTTTGAGAATTGTTTTATTCTATTGCTATAAATATCATATTTGGCATTGGATTGCGCCATTGCACAGATGCCTTGAAGAAGGCATAAGTAGACTAATAAAATTGATTTCATTTAGTATTGTTTTACTTCTTCAATAAATCAATTTCTTCTTTTGTAGATTCAACATAAACTGACTTTACGCTGTATTTCCAAGTTCCTCTTTTTTCGGCAACAATAAATATAGTTCCATTTCCTTTAGAGCCTTTTATCGGGATTTGTAAATCACAATTTCCTGTATCATTGCTTAAGCTAATATTCCCAGATGTCATTCCATTTGCTTCGATATGACTTCCTAGTTTTTCAATTACTATTTTGTTATGCTGTACTTCGGTTAGGGTTTCTTTATAAACATCAGAATCTTTCATCATCGAAGTAACTCCAAAGAAAATTCCGGCGATAAACAAGCCAAAAAGTAGAATAAGACTTAAACATCCTGTTGGTACGAACCATTTCCAGTTTCTGTCCCACCAACTTTTTCTAACAATTAATTCATTTGAATCTTCCATAGTTTCAGTTATAGCTTTTTGATATATACTTTGCAATTGAAATTTAAATGTACATATTTTTTAGAAAGATAAGAGGTTTATAAATAGAAAATCTTCTTAGGAAACTAAGAAGATTTTCTATTGGTATAATAAAATTAAGCTACTTATTATCGAAGGCTATTTCCTGTAAAGCTTCTGGGTTGCTAATCGCCTCATTAACTTCTTGTTTTCGCACAGAATCATAATATCTGGTTCCTTTAATTAAAAGAAGTTTTTTGGGAATCATTGGTTTTTTGCCAAAGATAGTAGCATATAGCAAATTTGCCTGCAGGAATCCGCCATCGTTTATAAGATGAAGTGTATGTTTTCCATAGCGCAGATTGTCTTTGTTTTCAACCAGATAATTATAGCCATTTTTTCCCTCATAAGCATCTTTAACAGCGTCGCCTATTCTTAGTAAACCTGCATTTTTTATAAAGTTCATAATCGTAATGGCATTTTTACGTAGTTTATGATGAGATGTTATAAAATTAGAATCTGAATTGGAAAGTGGAGATATTCCCTGATAAATATAGATGGCAACATCCGGACTGTTTTTATGTATTTTTTCGACAAGCATTTTTACATTCGCCGTGTAATTATCAACGTCAGATAAAGCTACCGCAGTTGATTCCTGAATAATTACATAGTCGAAATAATTACCATCTTTATCTTGATTAGAAAAAATTTGATTAGCCTCTGTTTTGTTCGTTTCATAAACCTTTTCGAGCGAAACCCCAACAGTTATTAATTGATCAACGTTGATGGGTTGATTGTTTGCGTCACAAAATTCTTTAAATAAAATTGGAGCACTTACAAAATATTCAGTTTGGCTATTTCCTATAAATAATATGCGAGGAGGACCTTCAGTTTTTGGAGGTTTAGGATGTGTAATAGTTTTCTTAAGTTCCGAATAATCTTCAGCTAATGCCTGTTTATTACAGGAAGAAAATAAAATAACTGCGATACTGAAAATTAAAACCTGTTTTTTCATTGTAAGCTTATAAGAAAATTTATGCAAATGTCTTTTAATCGATTTAAGCAATAGTTCTTAAAAGATTTAAAGTCTGTTGTTTTAAGACATTTTTACGCCATAAATGAAAAGAAAATAAGGTGTTTATTAATGCGTTGAGGATTTTATAAATAAAAAAAAGCGAAAATATACCAGGATATTTTCGCTTTCGAATTAATATAAAAAGTAGGATTTAAACGTATTGTAAGCAATATAAATTAGGATTTACAAACCAAATTAAGTTGCTGTTTTTTAGCTAATTGCTAATAAAATAATTGTTTGGGACAAAAAAGGCGTTTTCGTTTTCGAATTATATAAAGTAGGATTTTATACGTATTGTAAACAATATAAATTAGGATTGTAAACAGGATTGACTTGTTTTAAATCTGCTAGTATATTATGTGTGTAATCTGTACCGCCAATGGCTAAATAAAATAAAGATTTTGACAGATACATTGGTCTTAAAGGAAATGTTCGCCAGCTTTGTAATATGTTTTTTAGAAAATGTTTTATTATATACTTGGTTTTACTTTCTTCAGGGCGAATAAAATAAATAGTGGAACTTTTTATTTTGGTCATTAAATTTGGAAACATTACAAATCTTCCGCCTTGTTGGATTAAAAGATTGATTTCAAAAAGTGTTAATCCTTCAATATTCTCTGTTTTCATGATAATTAATTTTAATTAAAAATTAGTGGCATTATTATGATACAAAGGTCAGTCGGTTTTGAATTTAATTTTGCCTTTAAAGGATTTAAAATTAATATGTTAAGGTTTTTTTTGTTTGATGAAATGACATAAAAAAACTGTATAAAAAGTTAATTTTATACAGTTTTCCGTTTATTAATATACCAATTTTAATATCTTAATTTGAAGCTATTTCTGCAGGATTAGTAATAAGGTTGTTCAAATCACTATCTCTGTCATAAACATCCTGATAAAAACTAACTTCTCCGGCTTCGTTTACCCATGAAGTAAAATAACAAATATAGATAGGCACTTTGTTTGGCAATTTAAAAGTAGTTTCTTCAGTACCATCCATTGCTTTGTTTATTCTTTCTTCTGTCCATTCCGGATAATCTTTTAACATTGCAATTGCAAGTTCTTTGGCTTTATTTACATTCACACAACCGTGGCTAAAAGTTCTTTTTTCAAAATCAAATAATGTTTTGGCTGGCGTATCGTGCATGTAGATATCATCTGGATTTGGGAAAATAAATTTTACTAATCCTAGTGAGTTATCCGCACCCGGTTTTTGTCTTACCTGACCATTTACGATTTCCATGTTATGTTCTGCAAGATAGTTTTTGTCAGCTGCAATTTTTGATTTCAATTCATTGTCAACAATACTTTGAGGAACAGTCCAATAAGGGCTAAAAACAACTTTCTCAATATTACCATTAAAAATTGTTGTTTTGGTCAATTGTGAACCTACAAACACTTTTGAAGTCAATTCGATTTTACCATTTTTTACATAAACCAATTCAAATGATGGCACATTTACCATTATATATTCTTTGTCTTTTGAAAGTTGAGGTAAAATAGCTTTGATACGTTCCATGTTCAGCATTAAAGTTTTGATTTTATCAGCAATTGGAGTATTCAGATCTTTGATATTATCCTCATTAATAATGTAATTTGGTTTTAAACCGTTTCTCAATTTATATTTCATTACACCATCCATTAATTCCTGATCGTAAACATCGCTTTTAGAATCGTTTTTCAAATCACCAATTACAAATAATCTGTTTCTGATTTGAGCAACTGTAATTGATTTCGCATCTGGTCTGATATCTTTATAAGGAGTTTCTGTTGTGATAGGTGTCCAGGTATTGTCTTTTTCTATTTTTTTGTATTTTTTTAAAGCAACCTGAAGTTTGTCATATTGATTCGATACTCCAGCATTATTTTTCTCTAATAAAGTAGGTTTAGTCATTAAAGAATCTAATAAAGTTTCGTATGAAATTGCTTTTTTTCCTTCGATTGCACGATTTGCATACATAATATATGCAGCACTTAATAACATATCAGCATCTGTTTTTGAAAGTTTCTCTTTAGAAGTTTCATTAAACATCTGATTCATTTCTTCTTTATATGGAAATTCAATTTTTGAAGTTTCACTGTTTAATTTAGTATACAGCACATTTCCAAATTCAGTTATCTTTCCATTTTTATACCATATAGTTCCATAAGATCTGTTTTTGTATAAAGAGATCACATCATTTTGGTATTTTTTCAAATCAGAATATCTTCTAAAGAAATCATTAAGTATTTCTGTGTCTACTACATCATCATTTTTATCAGAAGCATTCTTGTAAATGTCAGCGGAAGTTTTTTTGGTGATTACATCATTTTTCTCAAGGTTATTAAAAGATGATGTAAAGAAACTTACGACTAAAATTATGGCGAAAGGATATAATGTTTTCATTTTATTTTAAATTTTTACGTTATTGTTCGTTAGGAAGTTTTTGGTAAAAATTTGGGGCTTTTCTACACTGCTAAATTAGTTTATGATACTGCTAAACAAGTTGTTAGATTCTGTTTAAATGTTGCGAAATTGCCATGTTGTTAACATTTCTATAAGACTTATATAAGGTATATACGATAACGATTTCGATTGTTACCCTTGCAGATGAAAAAAACATTTCTTTTTTTTGTTAACATAAAGCAATAGCAGTAATCAAATATTAAAATATTTTGTAAATTGCTCCCTTAAAATTATCATATTCATAAAATGGAACAACAAAAACCATATAATCCTAAAAATAAAGTAAGAATTGTAACCGCTGCTTCACTTTTTGACGGACATGACGCTGCGATCAACATTATGCGCCGTATCATTCAGTCAACAGGAGTTGAGGTAATACATTTAGGTCACGATCGTAGTGTCGAAGAAGTGGTAAATACCGCTATTCAGGAAGATGCAAATGCAATCGCAATGACTTCGTATCAAGGTGGACATAACGAATATTTTAAATACATGTATGACTTGCTGCACGAAAAAGGAGCAGGACATATTAAGATTTTTGGTGGTGGGGGCGGAGTAATTCTGCCAAGCGAAATTTCAGAATTACATGAATATGGAATAACAAGAATTTATTCTCCGGATGATGGACGTTCTTTGGGATTACAAGGAATGATTAATGATTTGGTAGAACAATCTGATTATCCTATTGGAGATAAACTAAACGGAGAAATCGATCATATCGAAAATAAAATTCCAACGGCAATTGCAAGATTAATTTCGGCAGCCGAGAATTTTCCTGAAATCGCAAAACCGGTTTTCGATCAGATTCATACGAACAATGCCAATTCTAAAATTCCGGTTCTTGGAATTACAGGAACTGGTGGAGCAGGAAAATCGTCTTTGGTTGACGAATTAGTTCGTAGATTTTTAATTGATTTCCCTGAAAAAACTATCGGATTAATTTCTGTCGATCCTTCGAAAAGAAAAACTGGAGGAGCGCTTTTAGGAGACAGAATCCGAATGAATGCGATTAATAATCCACGTGTTTATATGCGCTCTTTGGCAACACGTCAATCCAACTTGGCGTTGTCTAAATATGTTGCCGAAGCGATTCAGGTTTTAAAAGCCGCAAAATACGATTTGATTATTCTGGAAACTTCAGGAATCGGACAATCAGATACAGAGATTATGGACCATTCTGATGTATCCTTATATGTAATGACGCCGGAATTTGGTGCAGCGACTCAATTAGAGAAAATCGACATGCTTGATTTTGCTGATCTTGTAGCTTTGAATAAATTTGACAAAAGAGGAGCATTAGACGCCATTCGTGACGTTAAAAAACAATATCAACGCAATCATAATCTTTGGGATAAAAATCCTGATGAAATGCCGGTTTTCGGGACAATTGCATCTCAGTTCAACGATCCTGGAATGAACACGCTTTATAAAGCGATTATGGATAAAATTGTAGAGAAAACAGCATCCGAATTAAAATCGACTTTCCAGATTACTAAGGAAATGAGCGAGAAAATCTTCGTGATTCCGCCACACAGAACACGTTATTTATCTGAAATTGCAGAGAATAACAGATCTTATGATGAAATCGCGCTTTCGCAACAAAAAGTAGCGCAAAAACTATACGGAATCTTTAAAACGATAGAATCAGTTTCAGGGAAAATTCCACAGATAAATAAAGCAGGAATTGACGATTCGACTGTTTTACCTAGCGCAACCGAAGCACACGACGAAAACAGAATCTTTTTGAATCTTTTGCTAAATCAGTTTGATAAAGTAAAAATGGATTTAGATCCGTACAATTGGGAAATTATCCTGAATTGGGATGAAAAAGTAGCCAAATACAAAAATCCGGTTTACTCGTTTAAGGTTCGTGATAAAGAAATTAAGATTGCAACACATTCCGAAAGTTTATCACATTTACAAATTCCAAAAATTGCTTTGCCTAAATATGAAGCTTGGGGCGATATCTTGCGTTGGAATTTACAGGAAAACGTTCCTGGAGAATTTCCGTTTGCTTCAGGATTGTATCCGTTTAAGCGTGAAGGCGAAGATCCGTCAAGAATGTTTGCCGGAGAAGGTGGACCGGAAAGAACCAACAAACGTTTTCATTATGTGAGCGCAGGATTACCGGCAAAACGACTTTCGACAGCTTTTGATAGTGTGACTTTATACGGAAACGATCCAGATATTCGTCCAGATATTTACGGAAAAATAGGAAACGCAGGAGTTTCTATTTGTTGTTTGGATGATGCTAAAAAACTATATTCAGGTTTTGATTTGGTTCATGCTTTAACATCAGTAAGTATGACCATAAACGGACCAGCGCCAATGTTGTTGGGCTTTTTTATGAATGCGGCGATCGATCAGCAATGTGAATATTACATCAAAGCAAACGATCTTGAAAAAGAAGTTGAAGCTAAAATCAATAAAATATACAAGGAAAAAGGAACAGAACGACCAAGATATCAAGGCGATTTACCGGAAGGAAACAACGGTCTTGGATTAATGCTTTTAGGAGTTACCGGAGATCAGGTTTTGCCTCTAGAAATTTACAACGAAATAAAAGTTAAGACATTATCACAAGTTCGTGGAACGGTTCAAGCCGATATTTTGAAAGAAGATCAGGCGCAAAATACTTGTATTTTCTCTACCGAATTTGCTTTGAGATTAATGGGCGACGTTCAGGAATATTTTATTACCAAAAACGTTCGTAATTTCTATTCGGTTTCGATTTCAGGATATCATATTGCTGAGGCGGGAGCAAATCCAATTACGCAATTGGCATTTACGCTTTCGAATGGTTTCACTTACGTGGAATATTACTTAAGCCGCGGAATGAACATCAACGATTTTGGACCAAACTTATCGTTCTTTTTCTCAAACGGAGTTGATCCAGAATATTCAGTAATTGGTCGTGTGGCGCGTAAAATTTGGGCAAAAGCCATGAAAAATAAATACGGAGCCAACGAAAGAGCGCAAATGCTAAAATATCATATTCAGACTTCCGGACGTTCATTGCACGCACAGGAAATTGATTTTAATGATATCAGAACGACTTTGCAAGCTTTATATGCGATTTATGACAACTGTAACTCGTTACACACAAATGCTTACGATGAAGCGATTACAACACCAACCGAAGAATCTGTGCGTAGAGCAATGGCAATTCAGTTGATTATTAATAAAGAATTAGGTCTGGCCAAAAACGAAAACCCAATTCAAGGTTCGTTTATTATCGAAGAATTAACAGATTTAGTTGAAGCAGCCGTTCTACAAGAATTTGACCGAATCACAGAACGTGGCGGAGTTCTTGGTGCAATGGAAACAATGTACCAACGTTCTAAAATTCAGGAAGAAAGTTTGTATTACGAAACCTTAAAACACAATGGAGATTTCCCAATTGTGGGCGTAAACACTTTCCTAAGTTCAAAAGGTTCTCCAACGGTAATTCCGGCAGAAGTAATTCGCGCCACCGAAGAAGAAAAACAATATCAGATTACAATGCTGGAAAACCTACATCAGTTTCACGAAGCAAAAGTAAACGAGCATTTAAACAAACTGCAAGAAGCCGCAATTAAAAACGAAAATTTATTCGACCATTTAATGGAAGCTACAAAGGTTTGTTCGCTTGGACAGATTACTTCGGCATTGTTTGAAGTTGGCGGGCAATATAGAAGAAATATGTAGATTTTAAGATTTTATATTTATAGAAAAACCTCTCAGAAATGGGAGGTTTTTTTGTTTGTTAACTTTTTAGTTTTGATTAAATTCTTCTGTTTACGGTTTCCCTCAACTTTATGGGAATATGTTTTAATACATTTGTTTTTTAACTCCAACATTTTTTAAATAATTAACTTATCTCAAATATTGAATGAAAACAAAATTACTTTTAATTTTTCTAGCCTTTGTAACTATAAATATGAATGCTCAGCAGAAAATCTATGATTTTAAAAGCACTCCGTCGATTTTTAAAACATTTAATGATAAGATCATATTTTATGGTAATCAAGAAGATACTGGTCGAGAGTTATGGCAAAGCGATGGAACTTCAATAAATACAACGTTACTAAAAGATATATATCCTGGTGTTGAGCCGTCAGTAAAATCAGGTTCGGCAATTCTAAATGGTAAGTTTTACTTTATGGCAAGAGATGAGAGCTCTGAGGGTGAAATATGGCAAACGGATGGGACTGATGCTGGTACTACAAAAGTGACAAATTTTATCAAAGGAAAAACTTTTAAGCTTACGGCTGTAGGGAATTATATATTTTTCTTAGTAAGCTTAGATTCTAATCATCTCCAAGTTTGGAAGACAGATGGAACAACAAATGGAACAGTGCTTATTAAGGATATTTTAAATATTTGGGGTAATTCTACTTTCGAAGGAAAATGTAATGATACTTTTATATTTACGATTCAGCCAGCTTCAACTATGACTTCCAGAGTGTGGAGAAGTGATGGAACATCTGTAGGTACTTATCCTATAACTTCACAAATGGATGGAAATGGATCTGATCCTGGAGGTACTACTGGTCTAACACAGTATATAGTACATAATAATAAACTATATTTTGTTAACAGATATTCGTTATATGAAACAGACGGAACTCTTGAAAACACCATCGTTATTGGGAATGTTTGGAATGCACAAAATAATATAGTAGAATACAGTGATGTCATTGAGGCAAATAATAGCCTTTATTTCATGTTTTATTCCTCTGTTATAAAAAAGTTGTCAATTTTTAAGCTTGATGATGCTACCAAAAATGTAACTGAGATTTATACTAATACTAGTAATAGATATTTTTCTCCGTCTAATTTTTCGAAAACAGATAATTCTTTACTTTTCTTAGCATCAAATGCAACAGGAGGTACATCACTTACATCATTAGATCTTAATAACTATTCAGCAACAAATTTGAAAGAAATATCAAATAATGATGCTCCAAGATCTGATTTCTCTTTTGTTCAGTCTTATGATTTAGCTACAATTTATAAAATTAAGCAGGGTGAGTATTTTATTACCTCGGGTGTCGATGAATTTTTTTTAAGAAAGGGATGGATTGCAAGTAATAATTTTAATACAATTGAAAATATTAGCGCACTTGATAATGTAGTACAAGCTATTGTTTATAAAGATAATTTGTATTACGGAAAAGATAAGAAATTCTGGAAATATGCAAATAATTTGAGTATTAGAGAAATAGGAGTTAAGCCGACTTTCGCATTTTATCCAAATCCTACAACTAATTTTATAAATATCCAGACCGAAAATGATAACCAAATTGATGATATCCAAGTTTTTGATTTGAATGGTCAATCGTTAACCCGTGAATCTGATTTTAGTAATAATAAAATTGATGTTTCTAAGCTAAATCAAGGGACATACATTCTTCAAGCTAAGATTAATGGTGCAATAATTTCAAAAAAAATAATAAAAAAATAAAATACCGCAGACAAAAAGCATCAGCCATGGTTGGTGCTTTTTCTTTTCTTGGAATAGGTTTATAGAAAAGTGTAAAATTTCATGCCATTTGTCATTTCGACGAAGGAGAAATCCCCACGAGAAGCTCGACTAAGATTGAACTTTCGTTGAGGAGTTACTTGCGAAGATTTCTCCTTCGTCGAAATGACAATATTGTGGCTTTTTTTAGTAGAGCTTACAAAAAGTTCCGGAGGAACAAAATATATTGTAGGGATGGATTTTAATCCGTCCATGGCAAAGAAATCCCGTAATTAAAATCCAGTTTTTTACAGCAACTAAATCAGCAGAAGATTATTCATTAACCCTTTCTCCAACATAACTCAAAAACTCAAATTTTCAGCATTGCTTTTACATTTATTTATTATTTTGATATAAAAATGACTTTTAGTGCTTATTGTAATTACTAGTTTTCGAATTATTATTAAAAATAATTTATGAAAAAGTATTTACTATTGATGACTGGTTTTCTTATAACCAATGTTTATGCACAAAGAACCTGTGGGACAGATTTAAAAATGAAAGAATTTTTTGAAAAGAACCCTAAAGCTATTGCCAGAAATGCAGATTTGCGTAATTTTCTTAAGGATAAAAAAAACACAAGGAACTCAATTTCCGGAGTGGTTACAATTCCTGTTGTAGTGCATGTTTTGTATAAAAATGGAGTTCAAAATATTTCTGATGAGCAGATTTTATCACAAATTGCTGTTTTGAATAATGATTTTAGAAAGCAAAATACAGATTTTGACTCCGTTGTTCCGGATGTATTTAAGCTTATGGCAGCAGATCTTGAATTAGCTTTTTGTATGGCAACAAAAGATCCAAACGGAAACCCCACTACAGGAATTCAGAGAAAAGCTGTACCCGAAAGCCTTAGTTTTTCAAACTGGGAATATTTTCAAGGTCGCGGTGTCCCGGCATGGGATCCTACAAAATATTTGAATATTTGGGTAGGAGCAATATTAGAGGAAGGATCTTTGGGATGGGCTTTTGATCCTATAGTTGCAGGACAACCTTATGATGGGCTTGCGATTGATTATAGGTTTTTCGGAACAGTGGGAGCGGTGCAATATCCTTATAATAAAGGTAGAACAGCAACCCATGAAATTGGACATTATTTTGGCTTAAAACATATATGGGGCGAGGATGAAAGTGCATGTGAAACGCCTGGTAACAGCGATGATTGTGATGATACGCCGGCAACTTATAATCCTTATTATGGAACGCCTACATTTCCTAACAATCAATATACATGTGCAAATACTGCCAATGGCGCTATGTTTATGAATTATATGGATTATGGAGATGATATTGCATTAGCAATGTTTAGTAATGATCAAAAAGTAATAACGAGCAATACAATGATTGGACCAAGGGCAAGTTTGTTAAATGCAAATGGATGTTCTTTATTGATTGAAAACAAAGAAGCTGAATTAAATTCTATTTATGTTTTTCCTAATCCATCAAGTAAGTATATTTCTATAGCTTCTCCATTGGTTAAAGTTAATGAAGTAGAAATATATAATTCTGACGGTATATTGAAAAAGAAAGTAATAATTAAAAATGAAACAGATAAGATTAATATTGAAGATTTTATACCTGGAATATATTTTGTGAGAACCTATAATGACAAACAATTCATAAAGTCTATGAAGTTTATTAAACAATAAATAAAAAACTTTACGAACGTTTGCTTCAGACGGAAAAAGACAAAGTCGAATATTTAGAAAAATTACTAAAGCAGAAATAAAGATATTAATGTAAAAACCTTTCAGAAATGAAAGGTTTTTTTATTTTAGTGTTATGAAAAACACGATCTATTGTATTTTATTTCTTTTGGTTACGGTTTCTGACTTTGCTCAGGATAAGCAATTGTTGCAAACTGGAATTATTATGGATTCGGTTAAAGTTGCAAGTGCTCCAACGGAATCGTATGCAATTTATTTGCCTAAAAAATACGATGCTAAAACTACGTTGGCGTTGGTTTTTATTTTTGAACCAGCTGCGAGAGGCAAAATAGGGATTGCGTCCTTTATTTTGGCTGCCGAAACTTATAATTACATTCTGGTATGTTCCAATACTTTAAAAAATGGTTCAACCCAAAATAATATCAGTATTGCTAATAGATTATTTGATGATGTATTGCAAAACTACGCTGTGGATACGTCACAACTTTATATATCGGGTTTTTCGGGCGGTGCAAGGTTAGCGAGTTATTTTGGGATATCTACAGGTGTTTTTCAAGGAGTTATTGCTTGTGGCGCGTCTTTTAATGGTACAGATAAGTTTATACCGCCGTCAAATAATTTCTCGTATGTTGGTATGGTTGGAGATAAGGATATGAATTATCAGGAAATGGTAAGAAATAAAGAATGGCTGGATAAATCAAGGATTGTAAACACGCTTTTTGTTTCTCATGAAGATCATGTTTGGCCTAAACAATCTGAAATGCTTCGCGCATTTGACTGGTTGGAAATTCAGGCGTATCGAAAAAACATAAGACCAAAGAACGATACAATCATCAAACAAATTTATGATAAAAATTTGCGAATTGCTGATAGTTTAAAGGCGAATAAAGAAATGGTTCTTTCGGTGAATGCCTATGAAAAAGGAATTACTTTTTTGAATACAAATGATGATAATTTTCTAAGAACTAAGATTTCCGAAATCAAAAAGTCTAGAGAATATAAAGACGAAATTGCAAAAATGGAGAATATTAAGGTTTTGGAAAACGAGATTTCAGATAAACTTTGGCTTCGCTTTGACCAGGAATTAAAATCGGCTAAGACGACTACTAATTTTAAGTTTTGGAAATCTGAAATTAAGGATTTGAATGCGATGAAGTTGGACAACAAGAATGTTTTGGCCCAAAATATGGCAATTAGAATATTATTTTCGTTTCAGATTTCGGTGTATGAAACCGGGCAGGAAAACAAAAGAAACCAGCAAAACGACAAGTTTATTTATTGTCAGGAATTGTATAAAATTATTACCGAAACGAATTAAATAAAAAAAAGCATCAGCGACGGCTGATGCTTTTAATTTTTAAGGCAAAAAAGACAAATTAACGGCGAAAAGCTGGGCTTTGGTTTACCGTGTCGTCAAGCTTAGCTGCTTTTACTTTTTTAGTTGCAACTTTAATTTCGTGTTTAACAACTTTGCTGTTTTCTTTTACTTCTAATACATAAGTTCCAGCAGGAAAACCTTCTAAACTTATAGTTTTTGAAATCTCTAATTTGTCTGCAGCAGAATCTCCTGTGTAAACTAAATTATTATTTTCATCAAAAATAGAGAAAATTGATTTTTCAACGGTGTTGATAGCAAAACTAACCACTTTTCCGTTTCCGGTTCTTATATTCAAAATATAATCACCTTTTCCATCAATTGCATAAGTAAAAATCGTTGTTAAAAATAAGGCAACAACTAAGCCCATTTTGGTAAATTTTGTCATGTCTTTTTTAATTGTTTATTACTATTTTGTGGAACGCCCAAAACTACAAATTGAAATTTAATTTTATGCAAAAAAATCACTTTTTTATAAGTGTAAATTGCTGAATTAAAGATGTTTCTGTGTTTTATCTGAACTATGTACGTAATTACTGGGCTCGTGGATGTTTTTTGAAGTGTTTTTTTAACGTCGTAAAAATCAGTCTTTTGAAATTATTAAGAATAATTTTCCAAAAAAATGAGGTTTGCAAAAAGTCAGTAAAAAATGGACATAAAAAAACAGCTCATGAACGTCAGAAGAGCTGTTTTTTGAACACTATTATTTGAATTTTTGAGGTCGTTTAATCTCACATTTATGTTTAATGTTTAACTACAAAGTTTTTTCTGTATTGTGTGTAATTAACCGCAAAGTGCGCAAAGGTTTTTTATATGTGTTGTTTTATACAAACGCAAAGTTCGCAAAGCTTTGTCTACATATAGCTTTGCGAACTTTGCGTTTGCTAAGTGTGAACCAAAATAAAAAAACTTTGCGCACTTTGCGGTAAAAAAAACACTTTACAGTTAAAATCATTAAGTATAAAGCAAAAAAAAACAGCTCATGAACGTCAAAGGAGCTGTTTTTTGAACACTATATATTTAAACTTTTCACATCGTCTAATCTCACTTTTAGACTTTAATGAGTATAAAACTTTTTTAGCGTGTCGCTACGCTTGTATTATTTGCAGAAAAACCTGCTTTGTAAACTGATGAAACTGCTTTTTTAGACAAAACTGTAGAATCGTCAGTTATTGTAATTTCATGTTTCACTTTTTTTACATTATCTTCAACTTCTAAGAAGTAAGTTCCCGCTGGAAATTCTTCTAAGCTAAAAGTTCTCAAAATTCCATCTTTACCTGAAGCTGTTTCAGAATAAATTAGAGTACCATCTTTGTCGTAAATTGCTAAACTGGCTTTTTTTAACTGATTAAGCGCAAACGTAATCACTTTTCCATTCGATTTAATTACGTGAAGATTAAAATCTTCATTCCCGTCGATTGCATAAGTACTCATTCCTGTGAAAAGTACAGCACATACTAAACTTAATTTTAAAATCTTTTTCATGGTATTTAGTTTTTAAATTAATAGTTCTAATTCTTTGATGCTAAATTACTTATGAAATCAATATATTCTCACAACTCTATTAGCCAATTTCGATGCTGTATTCTCATTTACGAAACCGATATAGGTTAAAGTTTGAATTATATTTAGTGTATTTGTTAATTCACTTATTATTTTTTAATGTTTTGTTTGAATTAAGAGAAAGTAAATTTATCCGTATTTCTTACAAAAATATGAACTTAATTTAACCGCAAAGTACGCAAATGCTTTGTTTTGGATTGCACATAATTAACCGCAAAGCGCGCAAAGTTTTTTTTATTTTGGATTAAAGATATTAAACGCAAAGTTCGCAAAGCTTTCTGTTGATAAAACTTTGCGAACTTTGTGTTTGCTGAGCGCAATACAGGAGAAAAATCTTCGCGCACTTTGCGGTAAAAAATACACTTTGCGGTAAAATAACCTTTAAAAAAGTAAAGAGCAAAAAAAAACAGCTCAATAACCACAAAGAGCTGTTTCTAAAACTATACAGTTTTTAAACTTTACTAACTATCTAACCTCATTTTTATACTGTATGCGAGTATAAACTTTTCTAGCGTACTGCTACGCTTGTCTTGTCTACAGAGAAACCTGCTTTATAAACTGACGAAACTGCTTTTGATGATAAAACCGAAGCTTCATCAGTAATTGTAATTTCGTGTCTTACTTTTTTTGCGTTGTCTTCAACTTCTAAGAAATAAGTTCCTGCTGGAAATTCTTCTAAGCTAAAAGTTCTTAAGATTCCGTCTTTTCCTGAAGCTGATTCAGTATAAAGTACAGTACCATCTTTATCGTAAATTGTCAGGTTTGCTTTTTTTGTCTGATTCATAGCAAACGTGATTAATTTTCCGTTATTCTTTAATACGTGAAGATTAAAATCATTACTTCCGTTATCATTACCATCAATTGCATAAGAACTCATTCCTGTAAAAAGCACTGCAAATACTAAACTAAATTTTAAGATCTTTTTCATAACTATCGTTGTTTAAATTTTACTTCTAATTTTCTGATGCTAAATTACTTTGCTAGTTATTATTTTTTCACAACTGTATTTTCCTATTTCGATGCTATATTCTCATTTACGAAAGCGTTATAGGTTAAAATTTGAATTATTTTTTGTGTTTTAGTTAATTCAGTTATTATTATTTAACCTTTTCAAATTTATTAACATTTTTTGAATAATCCAATATTCTTACAAAAATTACTGGATTTTTATAAAACGGCTTTTAAAATGAGATATATTGAAAAAATCGAGGATAAAAATACGGGTCTTGAAAAAATAACTTAATAATCGTGTTTTGTGATTTTATTTTCTGAATACTTTTCGTGTAATATTCTCAGTTACGAAACCGATATAGGTTAAATTTTGAGTTATTGTAGGTGTTTTTGTTAAATTTGCTATTATTTTTTAAAGATATTATCATGAAGACAATCGCCCCAGCTCTTGAAGTGATATCAAACTCCTACGGAAGTTCTTTTACCTACACTAAACACGCCGAAAAGACCAATAGTAAAGCTCATTTATGGCATTACCATCCGGAGATTGAATTGGTTTATATAAACGGTGGAGCAGGGAAAAGACAAATAGGAAGCCATGTTTCTTATTATACCAACGGTGATTTGATTCTAATAGGTGCTAATTTGCCACATTGTGGTTTTACGAATGAACAAACGGGAAACACAAACGAAACCGTGATTCATATTAAACCGGAGTTTTTAGGGAATGATTTTTTTATTGCCCCAGAAATGAGAAAGGTTCAGAATATCTTTAACCAGTCTAAAGGTGGAATTGCTTTTGGCGGTGAAACTAAAAAACAGATTGGTAAGAAAATCGAAATGATGGAAAAACAACTTCCGTTTGAACGATTATTGACGCTTTTGAGTATTCTGGATGAGTTAGATTCGTCTAGTGATTATACGGTTCTAAATGCCGATGGTTTTTCATTAGAATTGCAAACTCAGGATAGCGATAGAATCAATGTGGTTTTTAATTATGTGAAAGATCATTTTCAGGAATCAATTGCTATAGACGAAGTTTCGCGTTTGGTGAGTATGACAACGCCTTCTTTTTGCCGTTATTTCAAAAAGATTTCAAATAAAACTTTTACCGAATTTGTAAACGAATACCGTTTGGTTCACGCCTCAAAACTTTTGGCAGAAAAACCAATGAGTATAAATGAGGTTTGTTACGAAAGTGGTTTTAATAATTTCAGTCACTTTAGTAAATCGTTCAAGCAATATACAGGTAAAAGCGCTTCACAATACCGTCACGAACACAAGATTATAATTAGCTAACAGATTAGCCCATGGATTTGAACAGATTTAACAGATTATCGCTGATTTATTTTTTTTGCCACGAATGTCACGAATTTACACTAATTCAATTCGTAGAAAAAACAAACCAGTGAAAACCCGCTCCATCCGTAAAACCCGTGCACAAAAAATATCACAAATTCATAATCCGGGCAGAGAAAAACTGGTCGGATTTTTCATATAATTAATTTGAAAAAAGGGTATATTTACAACCCTTAATCGAAAATTATAAATATGAAAAACTTTAAGATCTTAGTATTTACAGTTCTTTTGTGCGTCTCGTCTTTGAGTTATGCAGCAAAAGTAGATACTCTACAAGTTGCCAGTACAGCAATGAGCAAAACCTACAAAGCCGCTGTTGTATTGCCAAATTCGTATGCTAAAAGCAAAACAACATATCCGGTTATGTATTTATTACATGGTGCTTACGGGCATTTTAGCGACTGGTTGAAAAATACACCCAATAAAAAACTAGTTCAAAATCTATCTGATCAATACAATATTATTATTGTAATGCCCGAAGGCGAAACGTTTAGTTTTTATCTCGATAGTCCTGTAAATAAAGGAAGTCAGTTTGAGACTTTTATTACACAGGAAGTCATTCAGAAAGTAGATAAAACATATCGAACCATAAGCAACAGAAACGGAAGAGTTATTACGGGACTTTCTATGGGCGGTCACGGCGCTTTGTATTTGTCGGCTAAACATCCTGATTTGTTTTGTGCAGCCGGAAGTATGAGCGGTGCGGTTGATATGAGTGTGATGCTGAATAGAGATTCTTCAGCTCAGGTAGTGAAATTAATGCAGCCGGTTTTTGGAGATAAAAGCGATAGTTCAGAAATGTATGCACAATATGCGGTTATGAATATGCTTGATAAAATTAAAGCCAACAAATTACCGCTAATTATAGATTGTGGAGTTGATGATTTTTTAATAGAACCCAACAGAGAATTACACCGAAGATTAGTTTATAACAAAGTAGAACACGATTATACAGAACGTCCCGGAGCTCATACTTGGGATTATTGGGAGAATTCATTGCCTTATCATGTGTTATTTTTTAATAAAATATTGCTTAAAAATCAGTTAGTTGTAAAGAAATAACAAAGAAATTTTAGCCAACGACCTACAAAAAGCTTTTTTTGGTTTGATTTTTGGTTTACCTTTATATATAAACTTAAAAATATATATGTTATGAAAAAGATACTTACACTTTTCGCAGTTGTTGGATTAATGGCGTTTTCTAGTTGTGAAGGACCAGAAGGGCCTCCGGGAGTTCCAGGACCTCCACATGAGGCAGAAGTTTTTGAAGTTGGTCCAGACTTTACCCAAGCAAACGGATATTCAGTGACTTATCCATTAAATCCAGTTATGCTTTCTGGAGATAATATTTTAGTATATGAATTAGTTAGTACAAGTGGAGTTGATACTTGGGCATTATTACCTCAAGTTTATTATTTTAATAATGGTCTAGAGAGTGCTCAATATAATTACACTTTTAGTTATAATCAATTTAAAATTTTTATTAAAGGTAGTTTAAGTGATTATTCTCAGTTACCTAGCAGTTTTAGATTAGGCAAAACATTTAGGGTTGTAATCGTTATCGGTAATGATGGAGTAAATGCTAAAAGCGCGAAACCAGATTACTCAGATTATAATGCTGTTATCAAGAAATATAACATTGATGATAGTAATGTTAAGAAATTAAACTAAGTTTTAATTCAATTATAAAAAAAGGAAATCGTAAGATTTCCTTTTTTTTTATTTAAAATAATTTATCGCTGTGGATCATATCCTCTAGGTGAAGGAATATTCGGTGAAGGAATATTTAAAGATGTATCAAAAGGTTTTTCTGTTATTGTTACAGATAATAAAATCAATGTGAAGCTATTTGTCGGTATTGGTAATCCATAACCTTCGATACCAATTGTTGGATGAAGTGACAATACTAATGCTTTTTTCTCGTCTATTGGGGAAAATTGAAATGTGACATCTTTTATTGTTTCAATATTACTATCTGGAGAATATGACTTTTTGTAATTATCAATACTGCCATATCTACCGACATCATTTAGGTCTTCTTTTTTGCAAGGATCTTGATTTTGATTCCTAAGGTTTTGCGAAGTAATAATTGGGTCATCTTTTAATTGTACATATAGTGTTGGGTATCCGCTACTACGTATTTTATTAATAGAATAGAGGTTGTCATGAAATTTAGTTTTAATTTTTATTTCGTAAGTTATATTCTTTTTAAAAGGATATTCAATTGAAATTGCAGCGCCCCTATTTGCATTTTCATGCCATACACCTCTTTCTGTGTTTCTTTTTGCTCCTTTATTTGCAGCCATTAAAACCAGTGCTCCATAATAAGTATTTTGGTGAGGTACTCCGTAGCCCCTTACTAGATATCCATTATTTTGTGGGGCAGGGTTAGGTCCGTAAACTCCAGCATCAGTTTCGTAGGTTTTTCCAGATTCCATATATCTTGTAACTGTGCAACCACTCTTTGTGGAAGCAGCAACACCGTAATGAAAATTTAGGAATGTTGATTGTTCAAAAGTTTTAGATGTTATATTACCATTTATATCATTTGTTTTTTCAAGAGTATCATATACCAATATGGGCTTTTTGGGTTTTGAACCATCGGTGATTTCAGAATAATATTCTATATCGCCATTAATAATGTACAATTGCATTGGGTTATTAAGGGCTTGTTTTTTTGAAGTCAAATCTTCTTTACTGTCACAGCCTGTGATAATAAAAGTTAACAATAAATAATAGGAAATTTTTCTCATGATAAATGGTTTTAAGGTTTATAGTGAGCTAAATGTATCGCTGAACACAGCTTGATCTTGCCAGTAAAAGATTTAATAATAACATTATAAGGTATTAATAATAATGAGGTATAAAAAAAGGAGATCGTAAGATCTCCTTTTTTATGTTTATATATTTTATAAAAACTATTCATTATCTGAATCCGTAAGTGTTTTTTCTTCTCCAAATTTAAGAGAAACTAAAATTCCCACTAAAAGCGAAAGCGCGATGAACCCTAAAGACGCCCATTCCGGAACGTGAATAAAATCGTGAAGAATCATTTTTAAACCTACAAAAGCAAGAATAGCAACTAAACTATATTCTAAGAAACTGAATTTTGCCAGCATATTCGCCAAGAAGAAATACATTGAACGTAAACCTAAGATGGCAAAAATATTAGAACTAAATACTAAAAACGGATCTGATGTAATAGCAAGAATTGCAGGAACACTATCAACAGCAAAAAGAACATCCATAACTTCGATAACAATTAAAGCCACAAATAATGGAGTTGCTGCTTTTTTTGCCGTTTTTGTAGAAATGAAGAATTTTTCTCCATCCATTTCTGAAGTAATCGGAATAATTTTTCCAAGTGTTTTGTATACGAAAGAATCTTTTGGCTGAAAATCATCGTCTTCGCCAGAAAACAACATTTTTAAAGCGGTGAAAATTAAGAAAGCACCAAATAAATAAGTCGTCCAAGTAAATTTATTGATCAGCATTACTCCAAAGAAAATCATTAATCCGCGGAAGATTACAGCTCCCAGGATTCCCCAGAATAAAACGCGGTGTTGGTATTTTTGCGGTATTTTGAAAGAAGCAAAAATAATTGCTATCACAAAAATATTGTCTACACTTAATGATAACTCAATCAAATAACCCGTAATAAACTTCATAGAAGCTACGGCAGGTTTTAGATTGTCAGGATTTTGGATATAATCTGTTGTATAAAGCCAGTAAATAACTCCCGAAAACAAGAACGAAAGTGTAACCCAAATAAGGGTCCATTTACTTGCTTCTTTAGTACTAATAATATGAGGTGTTTTGTTGAAAACCCCTAAGTCTAAAGCAAGGATGAAAACTACGGCTAATAAAAACAAAATCCAGACTATCATGATACTTTTTTTAAATGATTTACAAAGATAGTTTTTGAAGTTTAACTTAAAAATTTATTATCGAAAAGTTGTGTTCAAATTCTGAATAAACTTGAAGATTCGCGAACTCTTAGCGATGCTTGTTTTGTTATCATGAGAAGATTGCGGTAAATGGTACGCGGATGATACGGATTCGCTTTGCGAAAACGCAGATTTATACGGATTTTTTCTTTTTTATTGTGGTAAATGGCACACGGATGATACGGATTCACTTTGCGAAAACACGGATTCGCGCGGATTTTTATTCTCATTTTTTGTCATTTCGACCACAGGGAGAAATCACACTTGGGATTCGACAAAGATTGGCGATTCTGATTGTAGAGTTTCTAGTGCGATCTCTCCTTCGTCGAGATGACAAACTATATTCTAAAAAAAAAGTGCCATCAAATTGATGGCACTTTTAAGTATATTCTAAACTAAGAATTACAACGCTGATTTTACAGTTTTGATAATTCTAGCAGCGATTTTGTATGGATCACCGTTTGAAGCTGGTCTTCTGTCTTCAAGATATCCTTTCCATCCTTTTTGAACAGTATACAAAGGAATTCTGATTGAAGCTCCTCTATCAGATACTCCATAAGAGAAATCGTGGATAGAAGCTGTTTCGTGTTTACCAGTCAAACGTTGGTCGTTGTAAGCTCCGTAAACCGCGATATGCTCAGCAGTAACAGGACGGAAAGCCTCACAAATTCTTTCGTAAGTTTCTTTAGAACCACATGTTCTTAATACTTCGTTAGAGAAGTTAGCGTGCATTCCAGAACCATTCCAGTCAGTATCTCCTAGAGGTTTTGGGTGATATTCGATATAGTAACCATATTTTTCAGTCAAACGATCTAATAAGTAACGAGCAACCCAAATTTCGTCTCCGGCTTTTTTAGCACCTTTAGCAAATAATTGGAATTCCCATTGTCCGCAAGCAACCTCTTGGTTAATACCTTCAAAGTTAAGTCCTGCAGCGATACATAAGTCAGCATGTTCTTCTACTAATTTTCTTCCGTGAGTGTTTTTTCCACCTACAGAGCAGTAGTACATACCTTGTGGAGCAGGATAACCTCCAACAGGGAAACCTAATGGCAATAAAGTTTTAGTATCCATGATGAAATACTCTTGTTCGAAACCAAACCAAAAATCATCATTATCATCATCAATTGTAGCTCTACCGTTAGAAGGGTGTGGAGTTCCGTCAGCATACATAACTTCTGACATTACAAGATATCCGTTGATACGAGTTGGATCAGGGTAAATTGCAACAGGAACCAATAGACAGTCTGAAGATCCACCTTCAGCTTGTTTTGTTGACGAACCATCAAATGACCAATTTCCAAGTTCTTCTAATGTTCCTTTGAAATTTTCGTGCTCTTCAACTTTAGTTTTACTTCTAAGATTTTGAGTTGGTTCATATCCATCTAACCAAATGTACTCTAACTTAATTTTAGCCATAATAATATAAATTAATTTTTTTGTTTTTTTCGTTGGGTCAAATATAGATTTATTTTTTTAGTCCCGAAAATTAGGGGGCTATTTTGTTTAGTGGAGTATAATTTTTTAGAGAAGCGCAATTTTGTTAGGGGTATATTTTATAAAAAGCAATTTTTAACACCTTTAAAAAATAAATTCGTAATAATTACGGTAGATTTTTGAATTTCTCGGTTAAGAAATTATGAAAAAATGTTTATTTAATGAATAATACTAAGGTATTTTGTTATATTTCTATTGTTAAGATTCATTATTCTTTGCGAAAAGCTTTTTCTGTTGAAAAATCATCGCATAATTTTCTGAAATTTAGCTGCAAAACAGGGCTTTTTATTGTTTATCTTTGTTCCTCTTTTTTTAATGAAAATTATTACGAATTTTTAAACTTATATACATGTCAACACTACGTTTCCAAGCTTTACAAGAAGCTTCTACAAGAAAGCCGGTACATTTTGAAGAAATAGATAGAAAATCTAACATTTTTGGTTCAAATGTGTTTAATGAAAAAGCAATGAAGCAATTCCTGACTTCTGATGCTTTAAAAGGAGTAAGAGATGCGGTTCAACATGGAACTAAAATAGACAGAAAACTGGCAGATTATATTGCCATGGGAATGAAAGAATGGGCTCTTGCCAAAGGTGTTACACATTATACACACTGGTTTCAGCCTCTTACAGGAACAACTGCTGAGAAACATGATGCTTTTTTTGAAACTTCTTACGACGGAAGCGATCCTGTAGAAAAATTTGGCGGAGCACAATTAGTACAACAAGAACCGGATGCATCAAGTTTCCCGAATGGCGGAATCAGAAATACATTCGAAGCAAGAGGTTACACGGCTTGGGATCCAACTTCTCCGGCCTTTATATATGGAACAACTTTATGTATTCCAACCGTTTTTATCGCTTATACAGGAGAAGCTTTAGATAATAAAATTCCGTTATTAAGAGCTTTATCGGTTATGGATGAAGCTGCAACAGAAGTTTGTAAATATTTCGATAAAAATGTAAAGAAAGTTACAGCGACTTTAGGTTGGGAACAAGAATACTTTTTGATCGATAAAGCATTAGCAAATTCACGACCGGATTTAATGATGACCGGAAGAACATTATTAGGACACACTTCTGCAAAAGGACAACAATTAGACGACCACTATTTTGGATCTATTCCTACGCGTGCCTTAACGTATATGAGAGATTTAGAACAAGAATGTATGTTATTGGGAATTCCGGTAAAAACACGTCATAATGAGGTTGCACCAAATCAGTTTGAGTTGGCACCAATTTTTGAAGAAACAAATCTTGCCGTAGATCACAACTCCTTATTAATGGATGTTATGCAAAGAGTTGCAGAACGTCACGATTTTAAAGTATTATTTCACGAAAAACCATTCAAAGGAGTAAACGGTTCCGGAAAACACAATAACTGGTCATTGGCAACAGATACAGGAGTTAACTTATTGAGTCCGAGTAAAACGCCAATGAGCAATTTACAGTTTCTTACCTTCTTTATTAATACAATAAAAGCGGTGAACGATTATGAGACTTTATTGAGAGCTTCGATCGCAACAGCAAGTAACGATCACAGGTTAGGAGCAAACGAAGCGCCGCCGGCAATTATCTCTGTATTTATTGGAGCACAATTGACAAAAGTTTTATCGGAACTGGAAAGCGTTACTACAGGAAAATTATCTCCAGAAGAAAAAACAGATCTTAAACTAAATGTAGTTGGTAAAATTCCGGATGTACTTTTGGACAATACAGACAGAAACAGAACATCGCCATTTGCCTTTACAGGAAATAAATTTGAGTTTAGAGCTGTTGGTTCAAATGCAAACTGTTCGAATGCAATGACAACTCTTAACGCAATTGTAGCTAAACAATTAAGAGATTTCAAAACAGAAGTTGATTCATTGATCGAGTCGAAAGACATGAAAAAAGATGATGCAATTTTTAATGTGCTGAGAGAATACATCAAACAATCTAAAAAAATACTTTTTGAAGGTGACGGATATAGCGAAGCCTGGGAAAAAGAAGCAGCAAAAAGAGGTTTAAGCAATTTCAAAACCACTCCGGAAGCTATTAAAGCCAAAGTATCGAAACAAGCATTAGATTTATTCTCGGAATTAGGAATTTTAAATCATATTGAGGCTGAAGCGCGTTACGAAATAGAATTGGAAGAATACACTAAGAAAATTCAGATCGAAGGAAGAGTTTTAGGAGATATTGCGAGAAATCACGTAATTCCAACTGCTATTCGTTACCAAAATACTTTAATTGAAAACGTAAAAGGATTAAAAGAAATCTTCGGGAAGGAATTTGAAACCATTGCAAAAGAGCAAATTGTTTTAATCAAAGAAATTTCGGGTCATATTGAAGGAATAAATTCTAAAGTATTGGCAATGACCAATGAAAGAAAAAAAGCAAATCAATTAACCGATGCTCAAAAAATGGCAGAAACATATTGTAACAAAGTAAAACCTTATTTTGAAGATATTAGAAACCATTGCGACAAATTAGAATTATTAGTAGACGACGAAAGTTGGACTTTAACTAAATACAGAGAATTGTTGTTTACAAAATAACAATTACCAAACATTGCTATAAAGCCCGTCTCAAAAAGACGGGCTTTTTTTGTGATTATGTTAAAATAAGGCTTAAAGTTGTTTGAATTTAACAAATGTTTTAGGTTAATTGTAAAGAAATTGTAATATGTAGCCTATTTCGTATGAATTTTTTTTTGAATTACAGTAGTTCATCGAGATAGTTTTACCTTTCATCGAAAAGTAGTTAAGCTCTTGTAAAATAGCTGTTTGTACTTTATTTGGATTTCGATAAGTTTTCTAATTTTGATTCTGCGAAAGAGAAAAAGAAACAGTGTTTCATTTTCAAATGACATTTTTGGAAGCTTGATTTCCCCCAATCACACTGACCTACATAATAACTTGTATTAATAACCAATTAAATATATTTATTATGAAAAAAGTAATTTTAAGTATCTCCGCGATGCTTTTTGTTGGTGCAATTGGAACCGCACAAATTCTACCAGGAACTATTGCTCCAAACTCAAGTTATGTGAACCAGACAGGCTCTAGTCAGGATGCTTATGTTCATCAAATTGGAACTGCTCAAAGTTCTAGTGTAATACAATCAGATTGGGATAATACTTCACAAGTTTATCAAGGAGTTTATCCATCTCAAATGACAATTCTTGGCGTTAACATTTCTCATGACAACTTAGCAGAAGTAGTACAAGATGGAGAACAAAACAATGCTTTTATCTCTCAAAACAACTGGAGAAATAAAGCTTACCAAACTCAGGTTGGAGACAAAAATGAGGCTACTATCTGGCAAGATGAAACAAATGTTTCTTATGGTCTTTTTACAGGTAACTTAAAAGGAGAAGATAAAGCAACGCAAACTCAAAACGGTAAACACAACAAAGCAACAATCGATCAGGGAACAACTGGAAACACGTTGCCTACTGCTGCTGTATTTATAGGTATGGCGCCGCTATCAACTTCAGTTCCGGCTTCTCCTCATGGAAAAAACAAAGCTACTCAAACACAAACCGGAAGCTATGGCGAAGCTTATGCAAGCCAGGGAGGTTTAAGCAATGAGTCAAATCAAACTCAAACTAGTGGAGCTTTTGCTACTGCTGCTTCTAAAAACGTTTCTAACCACTACCAATTTGGAGATAACAACTTAGCTAACTCTACTCAAACTGGTTACAGAAACATTGAAAATGTACTACAAGAAGGAGATGGAAACAAATCTTACGGAACACAAACTGCAGCATCATTTTTCTCTACAGGAAATGTAAGCGTTGTGTTGCAACAAGGTAATGTGAACTTATCAAATGTGATTCAAAGTAATTAAAGATGGTCCTAGAAATACATAAATATAACAGCTAAATTTTTTTTAGCTGTTATATTTTTAAAATCATAGAAAAATGAAAACTAGCTTTTTATATGTTTTTCTTTTCATAACACTTTTTTCTGTGTCAGTCAAAGGACAACAAAAAGAAGATGCCTCAGGATTTAAGCCTTATAGTTCTTCTGTGTTTGATTCTAAAGATACAGCTTTAAGCATAGTGTCATCGATTAATAAAAAAAGCACAGATCAATTACAGTTACAACAAGTGCAGCAATTTTCGCAAGGCGTAATAATTCAGCAAATAGGGGATTACAATAAAGCCACAGCAGAAGTTGATGCTTCAAAAATTAATGTTTCGGTTTTTCAAAAAGGAGATTTTAATGAGTTATCATTAGTGAAAGACGCTAAAACAATCTCTCAGAATATCATCCAACAAGGAAAAAACAATAGTATTTCAGATTATTCCTTTCGAACAAATCTTGACATAAAAACAGAGATGATTCAAAACGGGAACGATCAAAAAATACAAAGTTATGGCTCAAATTCTATTTCAAAAGATATGAAAATCACACAAACCGGAAATGGAGCTTCAGTCATTATTTTAAACAAATTAAACTAAAAGAAATGCAATTTTTATTCAGATATATGCTCTTGTTTTTTTTGTTTTTTAGTGCTGTTTTAACAGGCCAGGTTTCGGTTCCCCAAAATCAGATAAAAGCAAAAATAGACATTGAGAAAATAGAAGATAACTTTAAAATCACAGGAACGGCAGAAAACCTGACCGATGTTATTAAAAGTGCTTCTTATCGATTATCTGTAATAAAAAATAATGATAAAAGTAATAATCAGTCTAATAATGCCCAAGTGGGAATTTTTACATTAGAACCCAATGAAGTTAAAAAATTGTCGACCACTCAAATAAATGTGAGTACTGATGATGAGGTTATTGTGTTGCTATTGTTCTATGATGAAAACAAAGAAATAGTAGCAAAAGACAGAGTGGTTCTGGGTGAAGAAAAAAAAAAGATGATGTAATAATTATGCCCGTTGACGGATTTGAGTTAAGAGGTATCGTAACAGATGATACGAAGACCAAAATGGGAAAAGATTTTTACGATAAGTATTATTACAAATACAATGACATTGGAATAAATGCAAAAAAAATAGTTGTTATAACTGAAGAATATAGTTTTGGAAGAAATACCAAAATAACCGTCTCGATAGAAAACGAAGTTATTTATGATTTTTTAGTGCGGCCGGACGATGAATTTTTAGAAGCTGTAGCTCAGGAATCAATCAATGCAACTATTTATTATTTGAAAGATTTAGAAAAACAACGCAAATATTTCACTCAGTATTAATTTTATTATTAAGGTCATGAAATTTATTTTAAGCCTCGTATTATTCCTTCTGTTTTCACCCTTTATAAGATCACAAGCGTTGGTTTACAAACCTGTAAATCCAGCCTTTGGAGGTGATACTTTTAATTACCAGTGGCTCTTAAGCAGCGCTGAATCTCAAAATAAATTAAAAGATAAAACAGCAGTCACACCACAAAAAACAGATCTGGAGCAATTTAAAGCAAGTTTAAATGCCCAGTTATTAAGTCAGATCTCAAGCTCACTTTATAAACAACAATTTGGAACAGATGGTCTATCTGTAGGTTCGTACACTTTTGGAAGTTATTCAGTCGATATATTTCCTTCGTCTGAAGGTTTATCGGTGAACATTTTAGATACAACTACGGGAGAACAGACACAAGTAATCATTCCAAATAAATAAAATGAGAAATCACTACTTATTGCTGTTATTTGTTTTTTTATTTTCGGGTTGCGGTGCTTTTTACAATCAGCCAACCGGAGTAGAAAAAGCAGTTCTGGGCGAAAGCACACCAGCAACTTCTCTATTAAAAGAACTTCCAAAACCAAAAGAACAAATTGTAGTTGGAGTTTATAAATTTAGAGATCAGACAGGACAATATAAACCTCAGGAAAACGGAAGCAATTTTAGCACCGCCGTAACTCAGGGCGCAACTTCGATATTGCTAAAAGCGCTGGAAGATTCTAAATGGTTTATACCAATCGAACGTGAAAATATTGGAAACTTATTGCAGGAACGAAACCTTATTCGATCTACAAGACAAGAGTATTCAAAAAATCCAAATCCAAATGAACCACAATTAACACCATTGTTATATGCAGGAGTTCTACTGGAAGGTGGAATTATCTCTTATGATTCCAATATTATTACAGGCGGTTTTGGAGCGCGATATTTTGGTACCGGCGGTTCAATAAAATACCGTCAGGATCGTGTAACGGTTTATTTGAGAATGGTTTCAACCTCAAACGGAAAAATTTTAAAATCAGTTTACGTTTCAAAAACAATTTTGTCACAAGCAATAGATGAAAGTTTGTTTAAATATGTAAGTTTTAAAAGACTTCTGGAAGTAGAAACAGGATATACTACAAACGAACCTGTTCATATGGCAGTTACCGAAGCTATCGAAAAAGCAGTTCAATCTTTGGTTTTAGAAGGAATTCAGGACAATATCTGGCAAGCAGATGCAACGCCATCAGAATTGTACATCGCCATGAAAAAATACGAAACCGAGAACGAAGTCGCAGACCGTACTGCATTATACGGAAGAGATTTAGAGCCAAGACGATCTAAGTTTGCTATCGAAATTGACGGAGGAACTTCACTTATTGATGGCGATTATGTAAATCCGGTTTTAAAACCAATGGGACGTGGCGCTTTAAAATGGTTTATTACGCCCAGTCTTAATTTGAGTGCTTCTACAAATGCAGTTTTGCTCGCCAATAAAGATTTACTCGATGTGGGATATCTCACCTATGATCTGAATCTGGAACTTTTGCTGCTGCCAAGAGATAAATTTAGTCCTTATATATATGGTGGCGGAGGATTTGGAATGAATAAGAAGTTTGAAAATACACATTCTAAAGTACAATTTGGTGCAGGAGTAGAATATCTCGTATCGAATGCCATCGGAATTAAATTATTTGGAGAATATAATGTCAATTTTAGTGACAATCTCGATTATATCGTGGCAGGAGTTCGAGATGATTATTACTATAAATTCGGACTGGGATTGACGTATTATTTTTCGAGTCATAAAAATAAGAGTAAAAAATAGCCTATTGAAATAATTTAAAACACAGATGATGAATAACTTATATTTTAAATTTTGTTTTCTTTTTTTCATTGTGCTAAGCTCTTGCAGTGAAGAAAAAATAGACGCCGTAAGCTACGGAACCGTTATGGGAAAAGTAGTAATCGCAGACAGCTTTGTGCCAATGGAGAATGCAAAAATTACATCAAGCCCAACCTCCGGAACCGTTTTTACAGATGCCGACGGGAAATTTGTAATGACTAACGTAAAAATCGGAGAATACTCCTTTCAGGCCCAAAAAGATGGTTACATCGCAAAATACGAATCAGTATCTGTGACCGCAAATAATACATCTGAAGTTATATTTGAGATTAAAAAATCAACAGGAAATAACAAAGCGCCGGCGGTTCCGGCTTTGACAGCTCCTACAGATAATGCCGTAAAACAAAATGTAGCGCTCGATCTTACCTGGACAGCAACAGATCCTGATAATGATGTTTTGACCTTTAAAGTCACTTTGCGAAATGATGCTAATACAGATGTAAAAGTTTTTACAGATATAAAAGACAAAAAACTATCATTGACAGGATTATTATATGGAGTAAAATACTTTTGGCAAGTAACCGTAAATGACGGAATAAACGCAGATGTTTTGAGTGCTGTAAGTTCATTTACCACAATTACATTTCCAACGACGAGATATTTGGTAGTCAATAAAGTGGGAGACAATAATGTAATATCTTCGATTGATGATGCAGGCAATAAATATCAACTCACAGGCAATGAGACTAATAGTTGGAGACCGCGAAGAAATACACAAGCCAAAAAAATTGCCTTTATAAGAGCCAGCGGAGGACAAAATCATATTTATACCATGAACGAAGACGGATCTTCAATCACAAAAATCACAAACTCGGTTCCTATTACAGGTTTTAATTCTGATTATATAGGCTTCAGTTGGAATACATCAGGAAGTCAGATTATTTATCCGAATTTTGATAAACTCTACCGAATCAATAATAACGGAAGTGGTTTGGTTCAAATTTATAAAACACCAAACGGCAAGTTTATATCAGAATGTGATTGGAGTAACGACGGCACAAAAATCGCCTTAAAAGTCAATGATGCCAGTGGTTATAACGTCGAAATTTATGTCATAAATATGTCAGGAACCGTGCTTACTCAAGTGCTTTCAGGATATAAAGGAGCTACAAACGGATTGAATTTTTCGATAACCGGACAAAAACTGCTTTATGCCAGAGATATTTCTGAATATGAAAATCAGAATTACAGACAACTCGACAGCCGAATTTTTGAGTACAATTTTGCCACTTCAACAGCAGCGACAATTACCAACGAAAAACCTGCAGGAACAAATGATTATGATCCAAGATATTCGCCCAACGAAGCCGAATTTATTTTTACCAATACCTCAAACGATGGAGTATCTGTAAAAAATGTAATGAAAAGTGGTATTTCGACCGCAGATACACGTGTCAATTTATTTTCAGGATACTATATGCCAGATTGGGAATAGCCGGAAAAGGCCAAAATTTTTAAACCAATTTTATTGCAGAAAATCGGCAGAGACAACAAACTGCCGATTTTTTTGTGAAACAGACATCGGAATCAATCAAAGAATTAAAAAAAGGGATTATCTTTGCACCACATCAACACAAACTAAGTTTCATGAGTTCAGATTCTAGCAAAAGGTACGCGCAAAGAGGTGTTTCGGCATCAAAAGAAGACGTACACAACGCCATAAAAAACATCGATAAAGGTTTATTTCCTCAAGCATTTTGTAAAATTGTCCCTGATTATTTAACGCAGGACGAAGAATATTGCTTAATAATGCACGCAGACGGAGCAGGTACAAAGTCGTCATTAGCATATATGTATTGGAAAGAAACCGGAGATATTTCAGTTTGGAAAGGAATCGCTCAGGATGCTTTAATCATGAATATCGACGATTTATTATGTGTTGGAGCAACAGATAATATTTTGCTTTCTTCTACAATTGGAAGAAATAAAAACCTAATTCCAGCCGAAGTTATCTCAGCAATCATCAATGGAACAGAAGAATTAATCAACGAATTAAAATCTTTTGGCGTGACCATTCATTCCACAGGAGGAGAAACTGCCGATGTTGGAGACGTAGTTCGTACCATAATTGTCGATTCTACCGTTACCGCTCGCATGAAACGCAGCGATGTAGTCGATAACGCAAATATCAAAGCCGGAGACGTAATTGTAGGTTTGACTTCTTTTGGTCAGGCAACTTACGAAAAAAGCTATAATGGCGGAATGGGAAGCAACGGATTAACATCTGCGCGTCATGATGTTTTCGGGAAATATTTGGCTAAAAAATATCCGGAAAGTTACGATGCCCTTGTTCCAGAAGAATTAATCTATTCAGGTCAGGTAAATCTAACAGATGCCGTTGAAAACAGCCCAATCAATGCAGGTCAACTAGTACTTTCTCCAACGAGAACTTACGCGCCAATTATCAAGAAAATTTTAGACACTTATACACCAAACGAAATTCACGGAATGGTGCATTGCAGTGGAGGAGCACAGACAAAAATTTTACATTTTGTTCAAAATCTTCACATTATAAAAGACAATTTATTTCCGGTTCCACCATTATTTAAATTAATTCAGGAACAATCAAAAACCGATTGGAAAGAAATGTATCAGGTTTTCAATTGCGGTCACCGTATGGAAATCTACGTTCCCGAGAATATTGCACAAGATATTATTGCAATTTCAAAATCATTCAATGTTGATGCACAAATCGTAGGTAGAGTAGAAGCAGCCGATGCTAAAAAACTTACTATAACCAGCGAATACGGAACATTCGAATATTAATTTTTTTTTGAGGGACTAAGGTTCTGAGTTGCTAAGATTCTAAGGTACAAAGATTAGTGTAGAGGCGCACAGCAGTGCGTCTTGCGTAAAGTTGATAGAATACTGAATGAAATCAAATACTCAGGACTGCATTCGTTATAAAATAATAACCATTAGCTTTTTTAGGAGCTAATCCCGCTATCCGTTACAATCTTTTATTTTTTAAAGAAAAAAATAAAAGGATTTTCACTACTATCGGGGCTAAAAAAACACCAGACTATGTACGAATTACTTTTTTGGAAATATTTAGAAGAAGTTTACTTAAACCATCACGAAGTTTACGAAGCCCTTGTCGAAAAAGAAGAAGTCGAAGGTTTAGAAAAACTTCCTGTTGAGGTAATCATGAACAGAATCAATTCTGTTTTTTCAGAATGGGGAAAAGTAGATGAAAACAGCTGGAAAAATACCAACGGAAAAGGAGCTTTTCAAGTAATCACAACACCACAAAGTGTCAAAATCGATTGTTACGGAACCGAAGGTAAAACCATGAACAAGTTAGTTGCCTTAATGGAAGAATTCAAATGTCCGTTGTACGATCCGCAAGTTCCGGAGCGTTATGACGAAATGAGTGAGTAATTTATAGTTCATTCATTTTACCAATATCTAACTCCTATCGGAGTATTTCAAATCAGATTAAATATCTCGGAGAGATTAAATATTGGTAAAAAATATTTTAGAAATTCCTCATTTGTCCCGTAGGGACTACATATTAAACCAGAAAAATAATATTGGATATCTTTATAATCTATTAAATCTGCGACAAAAAAATATGAATACAACATCAAATTTCAGTTTCTCAGACAACATTATTCTTGAAGACGATTTAGTTTTATTACGTTCATTACAAGAATCCGACGTAGATAATTTATTAGAAATCTCGATTAACGAGCCAGAAACCTGGAAGTATTCATTAGTTGGTGCTGACGGAAAAGAAAATTTGATAAAATACATCCAATCAGCAATAAAAGCCAGAGAAGACAAAAAAGAATTTCCTTTTATAGTATTCGATAAAAAATCTCAAAAATACGCAGGATCAACACGTTTTTACGATATACAATTAGAGTACAAAACCCTGCAATTAGGATATACATGGTACGGTTCAGCCTTTAGAGGAACCGGACTAAACAAACACTGCAAATTTTTATTACTGCAATTTGCTTTCGAAACACTCGGAATGGAACGTGTAGAATTCCGCGCTGATAATAACAACGAACGCAGTGTCGCTGCAATGAAAAGCATCGGCTGCAAAGTCGAAGGCGTTTTAAGAAGCCACATGCCAACAGCAAACAGCGAAGTAAGACGCGATTCTATAGTTCTAAGCATTCTAAAAGAGGAATGGTTTGCTGAGGTAAAAGAAAATTTGAAGGGAAAGCTTTAAAAAAGAACCGCAGGTTCGAAAAATATTGTAGAGTTGTCCAGACACTTCGGGATTAATCCAGTTTAGACAAAGAAAAGAGCCAAAGGCTCGGCTAATATTGTAGGGCTGGATTTTAATCCAGTTTGTACAAAGAGAATAAATCGTAATAATTGGAAATTAATATCACGCAATCTATTTCCAACGGATTAAAATCCGTCTCTACAATATAAATCGTTCCTCCGGAACTTTACAATAAATATCACGCAATCCATTTCAATGAATTAATTCCTCATAAAATCGCAAAAAAATCACAAAGGTTTTGTCTTTACGAGATTAAATACAGAATCTAATCACAACATCTAACATCTCGCAACTAACACATCTTGCTTCTAGAAATCTAAATTTTCCTATCCATCTTTCAACAACAACCCTTGTTCCTTTCTCAACTTCACAACCAATTGATCAACATAGTTTTTTATTTTCTGCGGAAGCGTATTCCAGTTTTGATCTTTTTTGAAACTTCTGCAATAATCTAAATCACATTCAACGGCACGAATTGCATATTTTTTGTTCTTATAAACCGTAATAATTTTAACCCGTTTTATTTCGTCATTCTCATTTCGAGTTCCGTAAACGATAATTGGATCAATATAACCATCGCCATCAAGATCTTTAGTGCTGCAATATTTTGTCCAGAACCAAATGTTAGTTTCTTTAGGTTCTGTATTTTCTAATAAATCATTAATTCTCCATTTTTCCAGAAAACCACCATGATCATTCATTGTAGAAATTGCTTGAATCTTGGTATTTAGAGTGTCTTTTTTAGAAATAGTTTTCTGGTTTTCACAGAAAAGCAATTCATAAACACCGCCTTTATCCTGATATTCGAAAGCTTTGTAAATAGGAAAATCAGAAACTCCGTTAAGTTCCCTTTGAATTATTTCGTCTTTTGTCAATCTGTAACTGCTTACTTTTTGGGCAAAACTAAATGTCGAATAAGAAAGTACTAGAAATAAAATATAGTGTTTCATAGAATGAGGTGCGTTTTTTAAATAAATCAAAGATATTTAAAACCTTATTTAACGATAGGAAATTTACATTTTTAAAAAAGCATATTTTGTTGTATTTTTCTAACCTAAAAGTATTGGTAAATCGTTTTAGTAAAAAGCCATTACTGTTCCATACCAAAATAATATTAAAAAATTACCTGATGAATAGAATGAAATGTAAAAGTCTTCTTTTGGGATTAACCTTTTTAGCGCTGGGTTATGGCAATAAAATGAATGCACAAAAGAAAATAGAGAAACAAAATCTGATTCAATATGTCGATCCAATGATTGGTACAGCGAAGATGGGACATACTTATCCCGGAGCAACAGTTCCTTTTGGAAGCGTACAATTAAGCCCGGAAACAGATACAATTGCCTACGGTTTAAACGGAAAATACAATGGAGAAGTTTATAAATATTGCGCCGGATATCAATACGAAGACAAAACGATTGTAGGTTTTAGCCATACCCATTTTAGCGGAACAGGACATTCAGATTTAGGAGATTTTTTAATAATGCCAACAACCGGAAAATTACAATTGAATCCCGGAGTTGCTTCAAAACCATTGTCAGGATATAGATCTGCGTTTTCACATTCAACCGAAAAAGCAGAACCAGCTTATTACAGTGTATTTCTTGAAGATCATAAAATCAAAGCCGAACTTACGGCAACAACAAGAGTTGGAATGCATCAATATACTTTCCCAAAGTCAGATGAGGCACATATTATTCTTGATTTGACTTCGGGAATCTACAATTATGATAAAAAGAATGTGTGGACATTTGTTCGTGTAGAAAATGACACATTAATTACGGGATATCGTCAAACAAATGGATGGGCGAGAACCAGAACGGTTTATTTTGCCATGTCTTTTAGTAAACCAATTAAAAGCTACGGACAAGCAGCGCAGGAAAAAAGCGTTTACAAAGGTTTCTGGGGAAGATTTGATCAAACCAAAAACTTCCCGGAAATGGCGGGTCAAAACTTAAAACTATTTTTTGATTTCAATACAGAAGAAGGTGAAAAAATTAAAATCAAAATGGCATTATCGCCAGTAAGTTCTGCCGGAGCACTTGAAAATATGAAAAAAGAAGTTCCGGGTTGGGATTTCGAAAAAGTCAAAAAACAAAGTCAGGAAGTCTGGAACAATGAACTGAACAAAATTCAGATTGAAACCATTCAAAAAGAAGATTTAGTCAATTTTTATACCTCAATGTATCACGCTTTTTTAGGTCCAACAGAATACATGGATTTAGACGGGAACTACAAAGGTTTGGATATGAATGTTCATAAAGCTGAAAACTTTAAAAATTATACCAGCTATTCTTTGTGGGATACTTACAGAGCTTTGCATCCTTTATTTAATATTGTTCAGCCGGCAAGAAACTCAGATATGATTAGTTCAATGTTGGCACATTCAGATCAAAGTGTGCATAAAATGTTGCCAATCTGGTCACATTATGCCAATGAAAATTGGTGTATGATTGGCTATCATTCCGTATCTGTTGTTGCTGATGCAATCGTAAAAGGAAATGGGAATTTTGATAAAGAAAAAGCACTTCAGGCGTGTATTAATACAGCAAAAGTTCCTTATTATGACGGTTTAGAATATTATATGAAAATGGGTTACGTGCCGGAAGACAAAAACGGATCTTCGGTTTCTAAAACATTAGAATATGCTTATGATGATTGGGCAATTGCTCAGGCAGCAAAAAAGTTAGGTAAAACAGAAGTTTATAACGAATTTATCGAAAGATCTAAAAACTATAAAAATGTTTACGATGCCAAAACAGGATTTATGCGTCCTAAATTGAATGACGGAACTTTCAAAAAAGAGTTTGATCCGCTTGATACACACGGACAAGGTTTTATCGAAGGAAATTCATGGAATTACAGTTTATATGTTCCGCAAGATCCTACAGAAATGATTAAAATGATGGGAGGAAATGACAAATTTAATGTTCGTCTCGATTCCTTATTCAGCATGCATTTACCGGACAAATATTTTGAAAATACAGAAGATATCACCAGAGAAGGAATCATAGGGAATTATGTACACGGAAATGAACCTTCGCATCACGTTGTTTATTTGTACGATTGGACAAATTCGCCATGGAAAGCACAAGACAAGATCAGAATGATTCTGAAAAAAATGTACAGAAATGGTGCCGACGGTTTAGGCGGAAATGATGATTTTGGGCAAATGAGCGCTTGGTATATTTTTAGCAGTTTAGGATTTTATCCTGTTGCGCCAGGTTCTGATGAATATGCTTTGGGAAGTCCATTGGTTAAAAAAGCTATTTTTAATTTAGAAAACGGAAACAATTTCGAAGTAGAAACAGTAAATCAATCCGATAAAAATGTGTTTGTGAGTAAAGTACTTTTAAACGGAAAACAATTAGACAAGCCTTTCTTGAAACATTCGGATGTTATTAATGGAGGAAAAATTACTTTTTATATGAGTAATAAACCGAATAAGAAGAATTATTAATTGCTAAGGTGCTGAGATTCTAAGATACTAAGTTGCTAAGTTTTTAGGCTTTTAGTCTTTAATCGAAACCTAACAGGTTTTAAAAAACTGTTAGGTTTCTTTATTTCTACTTCATTCAATATGAAAAATATCAATATTAAATTCGTGAAAATTGGTGAAATTCGTGGCGAAAAAAATTAATAATACTCAAACATGAATAGATTTTATAAAAACTTCACGAAATTTGCACTTTAAACAAAAGTAAATATGAAAATAAATCTAAAATCAGGAATTGATAAATTGCTTTTCGGAATGAAGCAGAATGATGTAACGGCTGCTTTAGGAAAACCTGATAAAAATTATAAAGACGAAGATGATAATGTGATTTTTGTATACAACGCACAAAAAATCAGATTGACATTTTATCAGGAAGAAGACATGAAACTGGGTTATGTAGTGGCTTCAAGTAATGATTTAGAGGTTTTTGGCTTTAAGTTAATCGGAAGAAAAATTGCTGATGTAAAGAAAGATTTGGCAACAAAAGGAATCACAAAATATACTCAGGAAACTTTTGATACTTTCGAAAATTATTTCAATGAAGACAATTGGTTTATTCTACAAACAGAATTTGACGAAGTTGTAAAATTCGAAGTAGGAGCAATCATCAATGATAAAGATGAATTTGACTGGAAATTTCCAGTTAAGAAATAAAGATACACACGCAATGACAAAGCACAAAAAAACCGACAATCACTTGTCGGTTTTTTTATGCTTTGAAAAGAAATTATCCTTTTAACCAAGCATTTCTAAGTTTCTCTTTAGAAGCATCAGTTGCTTTAAAAGTTTCTTTTTCTTCAAAAGGTACTTTTACAGTTCCTTTGATAGTTTGCTCTTTTCCTGCACGTTTGATTTGAAGAGTGATTGGATCGTTTTCTTTCCAATTTTCGCTTTCAGTAATCAAATCATAAATATTATCAAGACTATATGCTTTATTATTTACAGAAACAATTACGTCTCCGGCTTTTAGATTTAAGTTCGTGAAAAATACGTTTAAATCAATATCAGAGCGAACACTTATTATTTTAGTTGCTTTATCTACACCAATGTAAGGAGTTTGTCCTTTGATGAAAATTGCTCCGGGAGTTTTCTCAGAAGCTTTTGTAACACCAACTTTTGCTAAATAAAAATCATAAGGAATTGGAGTTGGTCCAGCCACATATTTATTCAAAAATTCTCCAACTTCAGGATATGTTAATTGCGTGATTTTTGCAAAAAGATCTTCATCATTAAATGGTTTTTCAACACCATATTCAGCAGATAATTTATGCATTAAATCAAGAATACCTTTTTCTCCGTTGCTTTTTTCTCTGATGATAATATCAATACACATTCCAATTAACGCCCCTTTTTGGTATACGTTTAAGTATTGATCTTTGTACGGTTGCTCCAATACATTTTTACTCATTACAGTAAATGGCATTGTGTCATTTAATGATTTTGATTGTTCGATTTTATCAGCAATACGAGTATAAAATTCAGTTTCGTTAATCAAACCTTGGTTGATTTGAAAAAGATTAGCAAAATATTCTGTTACACCTTCGTACATCCATAAATGTTCAGACATTTTAGGTGCATTATAATCAAAAAACTGAATTTCTTTTGAGTGAATAGTCAATGGAGTCACAATATGGAAAAACTCATGTGAAACAACGTCTTTCATCGTTTCTACCAATTTTTCTTTTGGCATAGATTCAGGCAAAACAACCGTAGTTGCAGTTGGATGCTCTAAAGCTCCAAAACCGTGAGCATCGTCTTTTGCCATAGAAGATAAATACACTAAAACGGTATATTTTTTATTAGCATTTACTTTTCCTAAAAAGTTTTTCTGCGCCGTCATCATGGTTTTCATTTCCGGAGTGATGCTTTCTGCAGTAAATTTTCCTGTTGGAGAATAAACAGCGATTAAAATATCCATTCCGTTTACGTTAAATGTAGTATAATCCGGTTTTGAGTACATGATTGGATTCTCAACCAAAACAGCATAACGTGATGTTGTAAAAACGTCGCTTGTTTTACTTGCATCTTCATCAGTCATTGAAGTTGCTCCCCAAAGTGTTTCAGGATGTGTTATTGTAACTTTGTAAGGCACTTCAAGTTTATCTTGAAAATAACCTACAAAACCGTGTGTGTTAACCAGGAAATTGATTCCTGCATTGATGTTTGTTCCCGCTGGCGAGAATACATCGTCGTTACCAAATCCAGTTCCTTTTTCAGTATCAAAGGTGTCACCTACCAAATAAGTAACTTTTTTTAATGTTTTAGCATTAGAAATTGACCAAGAGTTATCGTCAATTCTTTTTACAGTTAATTCTTTTCCTTTAGCATCAAAAGCCTTAAAAGTATCTGAATATTTTCCGTAATTATCAGTAGAATAAGTTCCCGGAACTGTTTTAGGAATGCTATAAATAATCTCGTCAGTTTTGATTTGTGGAGGAGTAACCGTTACCAGAACTTTGTCATCTTTTACATCGACAAGATTAATATTGACCTCTACAACATTGCTTTTTGCAGCGCCTGAAGAACTTCCTGTTTTACAGCTCCAAAGCGTTACTGCAAGAGCTAAAGTATAAAGTATTTTTTTCATTTGAATAAGTTTAATTATGTGTATTTGACTAACAATCGATAAAAAAGTTACAATAAAAATTAAAATATAAAAAAAACTCCTGAAGAACAGGAGTTTCGTCTTAGTCTAGTTTGTTTTTTATATAATATTTACCATCCAAATCTTCATCAAAATCATCTATTTTAACTGGTTTTGGTTTTGGTTTATTAGCAATGGCCTTCTTTTTCCACATCTCAAATTTTTCAAGAGGCATTTTCTTTTTCATGATTTCCAGAACTTCTTTTTCTGCTAATCCAAATTCTTTTTTTATGATTTCAAATGGATTTTTTTCTTCTAAAGCTAACGAAACAAGTCTTTCCGTTTGTTCCCAATTCAATTCTTTGCGGTTACTCTTTTTCATCACGTGAAAATTAATTCAAAATAGAGGTTAATGATTAATAGATTGATTTTCAATTTAAGTATCAATATTAATAAAAAAAATAATTACTTGGTAAGTTCAAGTGCGTTTTTTTTACTGTTTTTAACTGTTTTTTATAGATCTCGATTTTTGAAACGGGATTTTCAATAAATTTTTCAATTTATTGTTTTCTTCAGGCATCATATGTGTGTCAACGCCATAGATTAATTTGTCTTTGGATAATGTGGTAAACGTTCCAAAAAGACGATCCCAAACCGAAAATATGTTTCCGTAATTGCTATCTGTATAAGGAACAACATAATGATGATGTACTTTATGCATATTTGGAGAAACAATAAAATAACTCAGAAAAACATCCAGTTTATTGGGCAGCGAAATATTAGCATGATTAAATTGCGTCGCTACAACTGACAAAGTTTGGTATAAAAAGACCATCCACATTGGAGTTCCTACGATCAAAACTCCAAGAGTTGTAAATACAAAACGAATTACACTTTCGCCCGGATGATGTCTGTTAGCAGTTGTGGTATCAATCCAGGTGTCTGTATGATGAACAATATGAAAACGCCACAGGAATTTTATTTTATGTTGAATATAATGCGGTAAATAAGCCCCGATCAAATCCAATAAAAGCAATCCGATTAAAGTATAAAGCAAAATTGGAATCTCCGGAAGCCATTGTAGAATTCCAAAATGATTTTCAGTTGTCCACGATGCTATTTTAATTAAGATAAAAGCCAGTAAAAAGTTAATGATAATGGTCGTCAATGTCAGGAAAAAGTTGATTCCTGCATGATGCCATTTTTTGTATTGCATCCGGAATAGGGGAAAGGTATTTTCTATGATCCAGAAAAAAGTTATTCCTCCAACCAAAATTAAGCTTCGATGCGAAGACGGAATTGTACTGAAATATGCAATTACTTCATTCATAATAATTGAATTTATAATGAAAACAAGAAAGAGAAAATCAAATATAAATATATCAGATTTTCTCTTTCAAAATGTGTTTTCGTCAAAAAGTATTTATGCTTTTTTTATGAGACTAATTATAAATAGAAGTACCCAGGCACCCCCAACGGCTATAATAATTTGCCAAATAAGTCCGCCGCCGCCAATACCAAGTCTGCCTGCAATCCAGCCCCCGATGATTCCACCGACAATTCCAACGATGATATTACCAAGTAATCCAAAGCCAGCACCTTTCCAGATTTGACCTGCTAACCATCCTGAAATGGCTCCAATAAGTAAGAAATATAAAAATTCCATAGTGTTAAGTTTTTTTAGTTATGATTTGTTTATAATGGGAATTAAGCTTCGGCGTGATTTTGTAATAATGTTTTATAAATAAATCCCGCGACTATTGCTCCTAAAATTGGTGCTAGCCAAAATAACCAAACCTGAGATAAAGGTTCTCCTCCGGTAAAAATTGCTTGTGACAATGATCTCGCAGGATTTACTGAAGTATTAGTAATTGGAATACTGATTAAGTGAATTAAAGTCAACGCTAAACCAATTGCGATTCCTGCAAATCTTCCGTTTGCAAATTTATCTGTAGCGCCAAGAATTACCAATAAGAAGAATAATGTCAGAACAAACTCAGCTATAAATGCAGATTGTAAAGAATATCCATCAGGAGAAAATGCGCCAAAACCATTTGAAGCAAAAGCTCCGGCTTTAGTATTATCAATCACATTTCCTGCTTTGCCTGACCAGATTATAAACAACGTTCCCGCAGCGGCTAATGCGCCAACACATTGCGAAATAATGTAAGGTAATAGATCTTTAGCCGGAAATCTTCCGCCAGCCCATAAACCGAAAGATACGGCAGGATTAAAATGTCCGCCTGAGATATGTCCAACTGCATAAGCCATCGTTAATACGGTTAAACCAAACGCTAAAGCAACACCAGCAAAGCCAATTCCCAGATTAGGAATTCCGGCAGCAAAAAGAGCGCTCCCGCAACCTCCAAAAACAAGCCAATAGGTTCCGAAAAATTCTGCAAATAATTTTTTCATAATAAAATAATTTAATGGTTAATGTTAAATAGTGTATTGGTAAGCCCAATACACGAAAATAATCTGTAAGAACAAACGTACAAATAAAATCCATTTTGGCAAGCCGAAACTCGCTTTTTTATTTTGAAACATGAATAAGTTAGCAGGAAATACAGCAATTAAGAGTACAATGATACCCCAGGCTGCTAATTTAGTTGTAGGATGAAACAGCAGAAGAATGCCAAGAATTATTTCGGCAGCTCCGCTTATGGTATTTATTAATTTAGGGTTTTTGAATGCGGGAGGAATGATTTTGATATACATTCCCGGTTTTCTAAAATGGTTAAGTCCGGCAACTATATAAAGAAAAGCCATTAAATATAAATGCCAAGGTAGATTCATGATATCTTATTGTTTATCACGAATTTATAAAAAAATTAACAATTATAACATTACAAGACGCTTTTTTTTCGTGTCTTGCAAATTAGGCTATTTTTTAGACTTGAAATTTACATTCATAATAATTATCGCTAAAATAATTAATACGATTCCAACCCATTGCGAGAAGATAACTTGCTCATTTAATAAGACGTAAGCCATCATAACAGAAACCGGAAGTTCTAGTGCCGAAACAATACTTCCTAATCCAATTCCGGTCAACGGGAAACCTGCAGTCATTAACATAGGAGGAATAATAGTTCCGAATAAAGCCAATATAATTCCCCATTTCATGAAAATCTCAAAGTTAAAAGGTGTAACCTGAGTTGCAAATGCAAATGAAAACACAATAATTGAACCGCCCAGAAGCATGTATAAGCTTCGTTGAGCAGATGAAATTTCAGTAGCAACACTATTAGCAGTAAACATAGTGGTAGTAAATGATGCAGCTGCCATAACTCCCCAGGCAATACCTCTCCAGTCTAATTGTATATCATTATGAATAATATTGGTTGCCAAAACAGTACCAATAAGTACAATGATTACGGCAATGACTTTTTGTTTTGAAGGTAATTTTTTTTCTAAAATCATTTCAAGCAAAACTCCCATCCAAACGGTTTGCATTAAAAGAACAATACCAATAGATACCGGAATGTATTTTACGGCTAAATAATAGAATAAGCTTGTCATTCCTAATGAAGTTCCTGCAAGCATTAAGCTAAAGATATTTTTTTTGGAAGCTTTTACAACTTTGTCTTTATGTTTTGCTTTTTGAAAGGCATTGATCAATAAAATACCAATAATTCCAAGTATAAATTGAGATGTTGTTACTTCGGCAGTTGTATATCCTTCAGAATAGGCCATTTTTACGAAAGTAGCTAACATTCCGTAAGTTGTTGCTCCTATTGCAACTAAAAATACTCCCTTTAATACGTTGTTTTGTGACATCTTATACTTGTTTGATTAAAAAAATAAAGCCGGCAAAGGTAAGCTATTTTGTTTAAGAATTAGTGGAAAAAGGACATAAACATTATTACGACTATAGTTTGAAGGCTAATTTTTATTCTAAAATTATGAATTTGATATAATTACCACACGAATAAAAATAAGAAACCCGTCAAAATCTAAATTTTGACGGGTTTGATTTATATAAGATAAAATAAACTTGGTTTTATTTTACAACAGGTTGATTTTGATATACTTCAATTTCGAAAATCAAAGTTGCGTTTGGTGGAATTACTCCTCCGGCACCTTTTTCTCCGTAAGCTAAATTTGCAGGAAGAATGAATGTTGCTTTTTCTCCGTCAGTCATCATATCTAATGCTTCGATAAAACCAGGAATCATTCCGTCTTTTTTACCAACTTCAAAAGGAAATGCTTTGTATCCGCCTTGAGCGTCTCTTGCAGCATTGTATTGACCGTAAGCTTTTGCTACACTTGGCAAACTGCTGTCAAAAAGATTTCCGTCTTCAAAATAACCAGCGTAATGAAAGTAGATTGTAGATCCCGGAGCACCTTTTACACCACTTCCTTTTTTTGTAATTACATATTTTAAACCAGATGCAGTTGTAGTAGCTGCGGCTTTTGTTGCTGCAAAAGAAACAGCTTTTTCTGAAGCTACTTTTTTAGTTAGTTCTTTTTGAGCTTCTAGTTTTTGAGCTTCTATTTTTTTATCCGCTTCCTGGTTTTTTTCATAATCACTAAAAACTTTCACAGCGTCAAATTTTTTGGCAGCTGCACCTTTGCGTGTAATAACAATTTTTGTGATCACATCATCCTGAACAATTTTATTTACAACGTCCATTCCAGAAACTACATGACCAAAAATAGTATGTTTTCCGTTAAGCCATTGCGTGTCTTTGTGCGTGATAAAAAATTGACTTCCGTTTGTTGCAGGTCCGGAATTAGCCATTGCTAAAATTCCGCCTTTATCAAATTTCAATTCAGGAACAAACTCATCTTTAAAGGCATATCCAGGATCTCCAGAACCATTTCCTTGTGGATCTCCACCCTGAATCATAAATTCGTTGATAACTCTGTGAAATTTTAATCCGTCATAAAAAGGTTTTCCTTTTTTGCTTTCAACTTTTACAAAAGGGTTTTTTCCCTCTGCCAAAGCGATGAAGTTTGCAACCGTTACAGGAGCTTTTACATATTCTAAAGTTAAAACAATGTCTCCTTTTGTCGTTGAGATAGTAGCAAAAATACCTTCAGCAGGATTTGTTGCAGGAGCTGCTTTTGCTGTTGCAGGTTTTGGTTTTGCAACCAGTTTTTTTGGTGCTTGAGCCTGAATATTAGCTATTGCCAAGCAAAATAAAAATAGAAATTTAAATTTCATAGTGTATCGAATTTAAGTCTGTAATAACGTTTTAAAGATAAGAATATTATTACGGTTTCTCTAATAATTGAATTTCAAAAATAATATTAGCATTTGGCGGAATAACTCCTCCAGCTCCAGTTGCTCCATAAGCTAAATGAGATGGAATAAAAAGAACTGCTTTATCTCCAAAAGAAAGTTGCTCGATTCCTTCAATAAACCCTGGAATCATACCGTCTTTACGACCTGCCTGAAACGGAATTGGCTGATATCCGTGTTGTTCTGCTCTTGCCGGATCAAACTTTCCATAAGCTTTATTAACTTCTTCTACACTTGAATCAAACAAAGTTCCGTCTTCTAAGAAACCAGAATAGTTAATGTAGATTTGAGTTCCTGCAGCTGGTTTTTTTCCATTTCCTTTTTCAGTAATTACATACTCTAAACCAGTAGTTGTTTTTGTCGCTTTTGGTCTTACAGAAGCCAAGTAAGCTACTTTTTCTTTTTGAACACCGTCATATTTGCTTTTTTCTTTTGCGATTTCAGAAAAATAATCGTGAAATACTTTTACAGCATCAAACTTCTTTGCAGCTTCACCATTTCTGATAATAGTTACAGTAACAATTTTATCGTCTTGTTTAACTTGATTTACAACTTCCTGACCCTTTTCTACAACGTGACCAAAAATAGTATGTTTTCCGTCTAACCATGGAGTTTCAACATGTGTAATGAAAAATTGGCTGCTGTTTGTTCCCGGACCATTATTTGCCATAGCCAAAACTCCGGCTTTGTCAAATTTAAGATCAGTGATTTCATCTTTGAATCTATAACCAGCATCCCCAGAACCAGTTCCTTCAGGATCTCCGGTCTGAATCATGAAATCTTCAATAACTCTGTGAAATTTTAATCCGTCATAAAATGGTTTATTTTTTAGATAATCCTTTGTTACGAATTCACTTTTACCTTCGGCAAGGGTTACAAAGTTAGCTACCGTAATTGGAGCTTTTTTATAATCTAATTCTACAATAATATGTCCTTTATTAGTTTCAATGTCAGCATATAAACCATCAGGTAAATTACTGTGTTCGTCTTTACAAGAATAAAATGAGGTAACGGCTAGTAGTAATAATAAAATACTTTTTTTCATTTTTAAAATGTTTTTTTATGGGTTTATTGTATCTTTTTTAGCTTTAGGTGTCGGTTTTACGGCTAATGGTTTTGGCGTTGCTGGTGGTGGAGTTTGTCCTCCTGCAGTTTGCGCAGCTGGAGTTTGTCCCGCCGGAGTTCCTGTTTTTGCCGCTGCAGGATCCGGTACAAAATTTCTAAGCGTAACCGTGCAGATTAATGATTGGTTAGTACCAATTTTTTTGTTGTCTCCATGATATCCGTAAGCAATATGAGACGGAAACAAGAAAGTCACCGTTTCGTTTTTGTGCATCAGTTTAATACCATCGCGCAATCCCATCATGATATCTTGTTTGTCTACATAATAAGTTTGAGGTCCAAGATCAGCTTCTGAATAAATAATATTGCCTTTTATGTCTTTTACTTCTAAATTAAAATAAGCGATATCTCCTTTTCTAGGTGTTGCAAGATCGGTTTCATTTTTTTCATCATAAGAAAACCAATATCCTTTTCTGGTAGCAAAATATTTAGTTTTAGGATTGGTTTTGATTATTTTTTTGATAACCTCTTCTTCATTCGCAATTATTTTTTTGTTACGATCAACTGATTTTTTCATGAAAGTTCCCGAAGTCCTTGAAATAGGTCTTCTCGCATCTTCATGCTGTTTGCAGCTAACCAGTAAAACAGCAAAAAGTAGGGTGTAAATGCTTGTTTTTAGGTAGTTCATGGGGTTATATGTTTAGTTTGGTTACTAAATTTTCAAATTTTGTCAAAGTTTCTTCCATCGAAACATCAGATCTTCCGCCGGCAGCATTGCTATGTCCGCCTCCGTTAAAATGATCTCTCGCAAACTGGTTCACATCAAATCCTCCTTGCGAACGGAAAGAGATTTTAATGATTTTCTCGTCTTTATTTTCGATAAAAATAGCAGTAAAAAGAATACCTTTTATACTTAATCCATAATTTACAATTCCTTCAGTGTCGCCTTTTACATAATTAAAAGAATCCAATTCGGCTTGAGTAAGTGAAGTATAAGAGGTTTTATGCTCTTCAAAAACTTTCATGTTTTGCAAAGCACGACCTAATAATTGCAAACGGCTGTAAGAACTATTGTCAAATAATAAAACAGGAATTTGAGTGTTTTCAACTCCTAAATCAATTAATTCAGCAATGATTCGGTGTGTATTTCCTGTTGTTCCCGGAAAACGAAACGAACCTGAATCAGTCAAAATTCCTGTGTAAATACACGTTGCAATTGTTTTATCCAGATCTTCTTTTTTGCCTAAAAACGAAATGAAGTTGTAAACCATTTCGCAAGTAGACCCAAATGTAGTATCAGAATACATATAAGCAGCATAATCATCAGGTTTTTGATGATGATCGATCATGATAAATGGAGCCGTTAGCTTAGCTAAAGTATGTTCCATTTCGCCTGTACGATGAAAAGCATTAAAGTCGAGTGTAAAAATCAACTCAGCTTCTTCTAATATTTTGGTGCAGTTTTCAGTATCTTTTTCGAATATTTTTACGGTTTCTGAGCCTGGTAACCAAGCTAGGAAATCAGGAAAATCATTAGGTGCAATTACAGTTGCCTGATGCTTATTTTTTAGTAAAAAATGATATAATGCTAAGGTCGAGCCCATAGCGTCTCCATCAGGACCTCTATGCGGTATTATGGCGATTTTCTTTGGGGTTGCGAGTAATAATTGTATCGCTTGAATATCTTGTATTTTCATAGTGTGCGAATTTACATTTTTTTAATGTAATGTTGAAATCATTTTGCAGATTAACACACTTTTATGTTGGTAGTTAATTGTGAAATGTAAAATGTGATTTGTGAAATATGAAATGTAAAATGTGATTTGTGAAATGTGATTTGTGAAATGTAAAAGGGAATTGCGTTTGGAATTTGGAATTTACTATTTGGAATTTAAAAATTGGAATTTAATCTTTGGTACAACCTGAACTTCGCTCCTTTGACAATTTGAGATTTATAAATTCCCATAGGACCTGATGAAAAGTATGCTATTATACAGGCAATTGCAATGAAAATTCCGGGTTGAATTCCAAATAATTCCATTCCCATAATTGTGCAGGCGATAGGAGTGTGGGTCGCGCCCGAAAATACAGCAACGAATCCTAATCCTGCTAAAAACGCAATTGGCAACGGAATTATCAAGGATAAAGCACTTCCTAAAGTAGCACCAACGAAAAATAACGGAGTTACTTCGCCGCCTTTAAAACCTGCTCCTAAAGTAAAACCGGTAAACAGAATTTTAAGCAAAAAATCATACCACGGATTTGCATTCGAAAATGAATCTACAATTACAGGAACGCCCAATCCTGAGAATTTGGTAAGTCCAAAACCTGCAATTGCAATGGCAAGAATAATTCCGCCAATAAAAGGACGCAACGGAGGATATTTTATGTTTTTCGAAAAAAGTGAACCCCAAAAATGAGTGCTTCTGGCAAATAATAAAGCCGAAAATCCGGATAAAATTCCAATTATAATAACATAACCAATTGTCGAAATATTAAATTCGGGAATAACCGGAATGCTATAATGCGTGTGTTTTACGTGCCAAAATTCTACTGTAAAATAAGCTGTATAAGCCACTAGAAAAGATAAAACAATGCTTTTAAGATTGATTTTACTGAAATATAAAACTTCTAAAGCGAAAATTGCGCCCGCCAACGGAGTTCCAAAAACCGATGCAAAACCAGCACTAATTCCCAGAATGATTAAAATCTTTCTTTCGGAATTATCCAATTTAAAAATCTTGGTAAATTGATCTGCAATTGCGCCGCCCATTTGTACAGCTGTACCTTCGCGACCGGCTGAACCTCCAAATAAATGCGTAAGTAAAGTTCCTAAAAGTACTAAAGGAGCCATTTTTAGCGGAATCACTTTCTGAGGATTTTCGTATTCTTCGAGCAATAAGTTATTGCCTTTTGCAACAGATTCTCCCCAATAATAATAACTCAAACCAACTAATAATCCGCCAAAAGGCAAAAGCCAGATAATCCAATCGTGGTGAATTCTAAATTGTGTAACAAATTCCAGAGAAACCAGAAAAAATGCAGATGCAGATCCTGATAAAATCCCTATCAAAATACAAATGAGAATCCATTTGAAAATTGAAAGAAGTATTTGTTTTGGGTTTTGAGTCATTTAAAAAAAAGTTGCCACGAATTTCGCTAATTTTCGCGAATTTCTTCGTGTTTTTGCGTAATTTTTTGCCACAGATTAAATGGATTAAAAAGGATTTTTCTAGTTAATGCGTAAAGCTTTTTGATGGTTTTTAATATTTAGTAAGACGATCAAAAAAATAATCATTTAAATCTTTCTAATCTGTGGCAAAAAAAATAATTCGAGCTAATTCGTGCAATTCGTGGCAAAAAAATATTCGTGGCAAAAATAAATTACTGCACAACAGCAGTAAATTCAATTTCAACTAAATATTCAGGAGCAACCAATTTACTGATTTCATAAAATCCGGTTGTTGGTTTTACATCTTTAAAAAACGCTGAGTGCGCTCTTGCGACATCTTCAAAAGTAGAAATATTGGTTGTAAAGATTCTGGTTCTGATCACATCTTTCATTCCAACATTCAAATCTTCTAAAACTTTTTCAACACGTTCCAGGATGTTATGGGTTTGAGCATAAGCGTCGTCTGCCTTTACTTTATCGCCATCAACAATAGCCACAGTTCCTGAAACTTCAATAATATTGCCAATTCTTACTGCACGACAATATCCCATTTTGTCCTCCCAAGGTGATCCTGTTAAGATGTTTTCTCTTTTCATTTTTTAAGTTTTTTTGAATTTGTTTTAGCATTTTAAAAAACAAATTCCGGTTCGTTAATTTCGCTGCAATTTATAAAATATGCAGATGAAAAGGAATTATATTAGACCGAAATCATTTCGCAAAACATTCTTTTTTGTGATATTTCGACTTATACGATATTTCGCAAAAATAGTTGCCACGAATTGCACTAATTTTCACTAATTTGATTCGGGTAAATTCGTGCAATTCGTGGCAAAAAAAACTTGTTTATTCGATTTGATGCTGTTCATAAAGGCGAAGTTTATTTTGCGTCGTCGTAAGATTTTGTTGCAAGGTTTCGATTTTGTCCAATAAATTGGCAATGACATCAATACCTTCAATGTTGATTTTAAGATCATAATGTAGGCGAATCATTTTCTCGACAGCAGGCAATTGTTCCGGTTGTAGATACTCATCTTCTTCCAAAACAATAATTTGCACCAAACCATAATTGTGCAATTCCGTTATAAACGTATTTTCGATTTCGTGATACACACAAAACTGTTTTATTTGAATTAAGTTTTTACTATTCATGATTTCTTAATTTTGCTAATTCCTGAAATAATTCTTTTTCTTTTTGCGATAATTTGGTCGGAAGTTTTAAAGTATAAGTAATGTATAAATCCCCAAACTGATTCTCTTTTTTATACACCGGAAAACCTTTTCCTTTCAGTTTTACTTTAGTTCCCGGTTGCGTTTCGGCAGGAACTTTTATTTTTACTTTTCCGTCGAAAGTATTGACGAAAATTTCTCCGCCCAAAATTGCGGTGTATAAATCCAGATCAACATCGGCATACAAATTATTGCCTTCACGTTTAAAATCGGAATTATTATCAATTAAAAAAGTAATGTACAAATCACCATTTGGACCGCCATTTGCGCCGGGAGCACCATGATTTGGGATCTTTATAATTTGTCCGTTTTCAACTCCGGCGGGAATTGTAATTCGGATATTTTTTCCGTTTACAGTTAAGTTTTGTTTGTGCGTTGTATAAGCCGAAGCTAAATCTAATTGCAGCTCAGCATTAAAATCCTGTCCTCGATATTTTGCCTGACTTCTGGAACTTCTTCCCGCAGAACCGTACATCGTATTGAAGAAATCAGAAAAATCACTTCCTGAAAAATCTCCGCCGCCAAAATCAGTATAACTTTGATTTCCGCCTTGTTGTTGTCTCGAATATTGTTGCTGGTTAGGATCGTAACCCGCTTTTTCAAACTCATCAGCATGTTTCCAGTCCTTTCCGTATTTATCATATTTTTTACGATTTTCAGGATTGCTCAAAACTTCATTAGCCTCATTTATTTCCTTGAATTTTTTCTCAGCCTCCTTATCATTCGGGTTTAAATCCGGATGATATTTTCGAGCCATTTTTCGATAAGCCTTCTTAATTTCAGCTTCAGTCGCTGATTTTGTTATTTCCAGTACTTTATAATAGTCGATATAATCCATTTTATAAGATTTTATTAAAGAAATTAAAGTCTTGAAGTTAGGAATAAGTTGGTAATTATCAAAATTTTATATTTTTTAAATGAGGAACTTAAGATATAATGCTAATTGTTTGTTTTTAATATAATTCTTACAAAAATATTTTTCTAAACATAGAATATTGTCTATAATTGCAAAATAAATAATATAGACTATTGTCTATTTTTTTAAGACAATTAAAAGATGATAAAGAAACTAAAACAATAATATTTTATAATTATGAGAAAATTATCTTTTTTAAAATCAACAATTAGTTTTGTTCTTTTATTTACGATGTCAATTTTATTGACAAGTTGTAGTTCTGGCAACAATGACGATGATTATGTACCATCGAATGCCAATAACTTTAATGTGGAGGATTTTGCTTTAACCTATACACCAAAAAAATTATATGGTGATTATCTTGTAATTGCTTTCAATATAAAAAACACCTCTAAAACATCGTATACGAAATATGAGCAAGGAAATTTCACGGTGAAGTTTACGGCTAAAACTACTGATGGCGAAATTTTTCAGAGAACTACATATGTAGAGTATCTCGAGGCAGGAGTAACGTATACAAATGATGTACACCTTAATTATACAGTTGGTAAAACATTAGATCTTACAACATTGACTGCAGTTATTGTTAGGGATTAGTTTAATATTTAGACTGAAATTTAAGTAATTTTTTTTATGTATTTTTTATTTTTTTCAGTGAATCCGACTTATGGAAATAAGTCGGATTTTTTTTGTTCTTACTATAATTATCATTGAAGAAAATTGAAGAAGATAATCTTTTTGGCAGGTTTTTTGATTCCAAAAATTAGCCTAATATATTGTTATAATACTCTTAAAGTTGTAGCTCCTAATTAAATTATGTTATTTTTGTGAAGCTATACTCTGATTTTATAAAAATTATAAAAGCCGATTCGATAATATTTTTTCAATGAAGCACATCTTATTTTTCATACTACTTTTTACAGCTGTAACGGTATCAGCACAAACTGAATTTGGAACAAAATTCAGACCTATTGCTGCTCCAAAATTTGGTGCAAAACCAAAGAAAACTCCCATTCCTGAGATAAAAAATCCTCAGGCCGATAATAGTGATATTCCGAGTATTAAAACGCCAAATGTTTTTGATAATACGAGTATTACGCCAAAATCTCAATTGCAGATCGGACAGGAAAAAAGCAAATTTACGATGTCTACAGAAACTGATTTTGCAAATCCCGGAGATCGTTATGTTGCAAAAATGGAAAAGGATTTAGACAAAGCTCTTAAAGATGCCGGACTACGTGAAGGTCGTGGAGAACTCGTTAAGAAAAATATTTCGCTTGGCGAATTTAAAACCAAGTCAAAGTATTTTATTGTAAAATTCCGTGATTTTGGTGCTATCGATGGCGATTTGGTTAGAGTATCTTCAAACGATGTGGTGATTAGAGATCAGATATTTTTAGATTCTAATTTTAAAGATGTAAAAATCGTGCTTTCAAATGGTTTTAATAAATTAGATTTCGAAGCATTAAATATTGGTTCTTTAGGTGGAAACACTGCCGAAATCCAGGTTTATGATGATAAAGGACAATTGGTTACCAATGATTATTGGAATAATCTTGCCGCTGGATTTAAAGCTTCTATTGTTGTTACTAAAGAAGATTAATATATTACAAGATTTTTTTCACGCAGATTTGGCAGATTGAGCAGATTTTATTTTTTTAATCTGTTTAATCTTTATAATTGGTGGATTTTATTTAAAAACACATAGAAACATAAGTTTTGTAAAAAGAAAAAATTCAACACACGTATTTATTTTCAAATAGTCCCGAAGCACAATGTCATTAAGTTAAGCTTTTTTAAAGACAATCCCTTTGTGATCTTAGAGCAAAGCGTAATTCACAAAACTTTGCGAACTTTGCGTAATTCTTTGTGAACTTTGCGGTAAAATTTTCTTTGTCGAGTTACTTACGTGGGCTTCTCCCGAAGCATCGTGATGTTTGATAAATAGTGAAACGCCTCTTTTAAATAATCAAAAGCTATGTTTCTATGTGTTAAAAAAATTGACACAGGATTTATCAGTTTTCCAAATTACTTACTTTTTCCTGACCTGTTTCTTTTAGCATCAAACTTACCAAAATAGCAATCGAAATTCCGATAATCCAAAACAAACCCGCTTGCTGAAAATGCAATGCTTTATCTGTAGTATCCCGAAGTGTTTTTCCAAATAAATTACTGAATAAGGGACTAAGAAGTGTTGTTACTCCAAATGTTATAAAATTGATTGCTCCGGTTGCGCTTCCTTTTACGTTATCAGGATTTGCTTCTTTGATTATTGAATACGGAATCATCGCTGCTCCGGAAGCAACACCCAATAAAAACATACTAATTTTTGTGGGAAGTAAATCAGGGAAATACAATAATTGCACTAAACTTACGATCATTAAAAGGGCACCAAAGATCAAAACCGGTTTTCGTCGGTTTATTTTATCAGTAATATATCCTAATAACGGACATCCAAATACCCAACCAAAAGCTACCATTGCACTTGAAATCGTTGCGGTATGAAAATCAAAAGCACGATCTTTCTGGAAAAAGTCAACTGCCCAAGTCATCGCAAAAATAGTTGTTGGCGCAAATAATAATCCCGAAACAATACCGCACAACCACGATTGTGGATTGCTAAATACAATTTTATAAGGATTGAGCAGACTTTGTTTCTTGGTGTTCGTTTCTGTTTTGGGTTCCGTTTGATTTGCGGGAGTTATAAACCAAAGTCCAAAAGCGACGATAATCGTAAAAATTCCAATTGACAACCAAAAAGTAGAAATATCCATTCCTTTTTCGATCAAAGGACCTACAACAAATTGTCCCGCAGAACCGCCAAGCATTCCTAAACATTGTGTAAAACCTATTGCTGTTGCCAATGATTTTGCCGAGAATCCTTTGCTTGCAAGATATACACAACCCGGAAACGCAAAAGCACAACCGGCACCTTGAAATAATCGGCCAACGACTCCGCTAAACTGACTTGAAATAAGAAATAATAAACAGCCAATTCCTAAAATAAGTGCTCCGGTAAAGAGAGAATATTTTGCCCCAAAGCGATCCAAAGCAATTCCTGCAATCAAACTACAAGTAGAATACGTATAATAATAAGTCCCGACAATTTCAACTAATCTGATTTCGTTAACGGAAAAATTTTGAGAAAGTTCCGGAAACATCACCGCTGGAGCAGAACGTATTACATAATCTAAAAAATAGAAAACTAAACCAAATACCCACGCAAAGACATAGTATTTGCTATACGATTTATTACTGTTTATATCCATATAAGTAATTTTTATTTAAGCCTAAGTATGTAAAAGTAAACGAACACGAATTTCACGAATTGACACTAATTTTAAAAGCTTAGCTTATTCTGTGAAATTAATTGTACGAAAGAATTAGTGCTAATTCGTGCAATTCGTGTTTAGATACCTTCTTTTAGATGTTTGTAATTTGATTTAATAGTATCTATAACTTCTTCCATTTTGCCGCCAAGCATTAATCTGGTCATTGATTTTGTCATACCAATTACTTGTTTCCATTCAACTGTTGGTGGCATTGCAAGCGCATTCGGATTCGTAAAAATATTCAGTAAAACAGGACCATTATGGCGAAATGCATTTTCAATTGCGGTTTCAACTTCTTCGGGTTTGTGAACATTTATACCTTGAAAACCCATTGCCTGAGCAATCAAACCAAAGTCAGGATTCACCATATCGGTTTCGTTATCGGGTAAACCGTTCACTTCCATTTCGAGTTTTACCATTCCCAAAGCGCGATTATTAAAAACAATAATTTTGATCGGAATATTATATTGGTTTATAGTAGCTAAATCGCCCAAAAGCATCGACAATCCGCCATCTCCACACATTGCAATAACTTGTTTTTCAGGATGTGCGAGCGCCGCTCCAATCGCCATTGGCATTGCATTTGCCATTGATCCGTGATTAAAAGAACCCAGCATTTTTCGTTCTCCTGTTCCTTTAATAAAACGAGCGCCCCAAACGCAAGTCATTCCCGTATCTACGGTAAAAATGGCATCTTTATTGGCTAATTTATCAATAATATGTGCGACATATTCGGGTTGAATTGTGTCTTCGCCGCCATTATCATCAATATAAGTATTCATGTTTTCTTTTACTGTGGCGTATAATTTAAGTTGTGCTTGTAGAAAACTATCGTCCGTTTTGGTTTCCAGAAGCGGCAATAAAGCTTCAATAGTATCAGCTACATCGCCACACAATCCCATGTAGAGATTTGCGCGTCGACCTAAACGTTCAGAACTTGTATCGATTTGAATGATTTTATTATCTGTAGGCATGAATTTATCATACGGAAAATCTGTTCCCAGCAATAAAACCAAATGAGATTCGTGCATACTATGATATGCGGAAGGTTGTCCGAGTAAACCTGTCATTCCTATTTCATTTGGATTATTAGGCTGAATACTCATTTTTCCTCTAAAAGAATATCCTACAGGAGCCTTAATGTGTTGAGATAATTGTACAACCTGATCATGTGCTTTTTCGGCACCAATTCCACAGAATAAAGTGATTTTGGTACTCTCATTTATAGCTTTTGCTAAATGTTGCAATTCAGTATCTGAAGGTCTGATTACAGGATTACAATGAAAAAACTGAGTAGAAATATTGCTTTCAACCGCTTTTAATTCCGAAACATCGCCCGGTAAACCAATCACAGCGACACCTTTTTTGCCTAAAGCATGTTGAATGGCAGTTTGTATAATTCGGGGCGCTTGCTCCGCCGTCATAATCATCTGATTATAAACACTGCAATCGTCAAAAAGTTTAAGTGTATTGGTTTCCTGAAAATAATCCATTCCCATTTCGCCCGTATTAATTGTAGATGCAATTGCTAATAAAGGCACGTGTGATCGATGTGCATCATACAAACCATTAATTAAATGTACGTGTCCGGGACCGCAACTTCCGGCGCAAACCGCAAAACCGTCCAATTCGGCTTCGGCAGCAGCTGCGTAAGCGCCAACTTCTTCATGCCGAACATGAATCCATTTTATTTTTCCGTTTCTGCGTATCGCATCATTAAAATAATTTAAACTATCGCCTGTAACCGCATATACGCGTTTTACTCCGGCTTCTACCAACATTTCAACTAATTGTTCTGCAACTATTTTACTCATGGATTATATTTTTAAAATTAATATTCAGACAGTATAAACATTGGTTATGGTTTACTTTCTTAATGATTACATTTTAAGATACACTGGTTATGATGTAAAAGTGGTTTTTGGTATGGGTTTATAAATTTAGTAAAAAAAATCTTTTTTTTTGAGGTTCAAAGGGACAAAGGTTCAAAGGGACAAAGTTTTTACACTTCGTTTACCTCTGAACCTTTGTCGCTTTGCAACTTTGTACCTTTTTTAAAACGGATCCGCAGTCACTTTAAATTTCATATCTGCCTTAACCGTTACATCTTTTGTAAGTGTTTCTTTTAAGGTAACCTGAGTTCTGATTTTATATTTATCGGATTTAATATATTGATCCAATTTTTTATCGGTACAAATTAAATCAATCATATTCGTTGTTTCGTTGATATTGTCCTGATAAGCCAATTCTACTTCATCAGAATCTGTGGTTGAAATAAACAAATGAATCGATTTTAAAAACTTAAATGTTTTGTCTGAAGGATCTGTAATCGTTAATTTAAGCGATTTCAGTTTTACATCTTTTACCAAACTAGCTTTGGTTTTGTTGTTTGAAAATTCGGCTGATGAATTTGTGGTAACGTCAGGCGTAATAATTTCTGATGGCAAATTGATTGGAAAAGAACTTTTTATCTGAATTGAAGCTTGATTCGAAATTGTAAAAGTCAATAAGTCGTCGACCGTACTGCAAGAATTTAAAAATAAAGACAAAAAAAGAATAAGGGCAATTGATTTTGATTTCATAAAATGGGTTTTTCTCTAAATACGGATTTTTTTTAAGAGTGGATTTTTTTTAGGTTCAAAGTTACAAAGGTTCAGAGGAACAAAGGCTTTTTTGAAGGGGCTAAGTTTCTAAGTTTCTGAGTTACTAAGTCTTTTCTTTTTTAGATTCAAGAAGAATAAAGAAAAGGATTAATAAAATCGAAGATTTTTAAAACCTTTGGACCTTTGCAACTCTGAACCTTTGTACCTAAAAATCGGACAATGAAAAAAAATATCATTTTTTCATTGTCCGATTTTTCATTTTGGAATATAAAAAGTATTTTTGCGCATGCAACACAACGTACTTATTTTAGATTTCGGATCGCAATATACACAGCTTATTGCGCGTAGAGTTCGCGAATTAAATATATTCTGCGAAATTTTCCCTTACAATCACTTTCCTAGTGATTTATCACCTTATAAAGCCGTAATTTTAGGAGGAAGCCCATTTTCTGTTCGTGCAGAAGATGCTCCACATCCTGATTTATCTCAAATTCGAGGCAAGCTTCCAATGTTGGCAGTTTGTTACGGAGCACAATACTTAGCACATTTTAGTGGAGGTGAAGTAGCAGCTTCGAACACAAGAGAATATGGTAGAGCTAATTTATCTTATATTAAGGAGAACGAAGTTTTCTTTAACGGAGTTTCAGAAAACAGTCAGGTTTGGATGAGCCATAGCGATAGTATCAAAGCTTTGCCAACAAATGCTGTAAAATTAGCAAGCACGCATGATGTAGAATATGCAGCTTACAAAATTGAAGGCGAAACAACTTATGCAATTCAGTATCACCCGGAAGTTTTCCATTCTACAGATGGATCAAAAATGCTGAAAAACTTTTTAGTAGACATTGCCGAAGTTCCTCAAAACTTTACACCAAATGCTTTCGTAGAAGAAATGGTGGCAGAATTAAAAGAGAAAGTAGGAAATGATAAAGTAGTTTTAGGACTTTCTGGCGGAGTAGATTCTACTGTAGCGGCAGTTTTATTACACCAGGCAATTGGAAAAAACTTATATTGTATTTTCGTAAATAACGGTTTACTTCGTAAAAACGAATTCCAAAATGTATTAGATCAATACAAAGGAATGGGATTGAACGTAAAAGGAGTAGATGCCGGAGATCGTTTCCTTGGCGAGTTAGCCGGAATCAGCGATCCTGAAACAAAACGTAAAACAATTGGTCGTGTATTTATCGAAGTTTTTGATGATGAATCACACTTAATCGAAGACGTAAAATGGTTGGCGCAGGGAACTATTTATCCTGACGTAATCGAATCAGTTTCGGTAAAAGGACCATCGGCAACAATTAAATCGCACCATAATGTTGGTGGATTGCCGGATTATATGAAATTAAAAATTGTAGAACCACTTAGAATGTTGTTTAAAGACGAAGTTCGTAGAGTTGGAGCTACATTAGGAATAGATCCTGAATTGTTAGGAAGACACCCTTTCCCGGGACCAGGATTATCAATCAGAATTTTGGGAGATATTACTCCGGAGAAAGTTCAGATTTTGCAAGATGTTGACGCTGTTTTCATCGACGGATTAAAATCTTGGGGATTATACGATAAAGTTTGGCAAGCTGGAGCAATTTTGCTTCCGGTAAACAGTGTTGGTGTAATGGGAGATGAGCGTACATACGAAAAAGTAGTCGCGCTTAGAGCCGTAGAATCAACAGATGGTATGACTGCTGACTGGGTTCATTTACCTTATGATTTCTTGATGAAAGTGTCAAATGACATTATAAATAAAGTAAAAGGCGTGAACCGTGTGGTTTACGACATAAGCTCAAAACCACCTGCAACAATTGAGTGGGAATAGTATTGTTTTTCAAATTAAGGCGTTACATTTGTAATGCCTTAATTTTTTAAACCTACTAATTATGAGAGAGTTTTTAACGATTTCTCTTGTGTTTATTTTGTCTTTTAACAAAATAACTGCGCAAGATTCAATTATTGAACACAAAATTCAAAAAGGAGAAACCGCTTATTTTATTGCCCAAAAATACAAGGTTTCTATTGATGAAATTTACAAACTCAACCCCGAAGCACAAAACGGAATCAAAGACAATCAGATTATCAGGATTCCTGTTCACGGTGAAGAAAAACAAAATCCTAACCAACAAATTACTCATATTGTTGGTGCAAAAGAAACGCTTTTTGGCTTATCAAAACAATACAATGTTTCTGTAGAAGCGCTACAAAATGCAAATCCAATTCTTGCCAACGGACTTCGGATTGGTCAGGAATTAAGTATCCCGCAGAATCCTGCAAATATTTCTAAAACAGAAAGTATAGCTTCGTCAAAAGTGACACATCAGGTTGTAGCCAAAGAATCTTTGTTTAGCATTGCGAGACAATACAATGTTTCTGTACAGGATTTAGAAAATCAAAACAAAGATATTCTTCAAAATGGTTTACAAATTGGTCAGACGATTACAATTCCAAACAAAAGAAAAACCTTAGATGGAAGAGTTCGTGTGATCAATCAGGAAACTATTTTTCATGTGGTCGAGCCAAAGGAAACCAAATTCTCGATTGCCAAAAAATATGGAATCTCAATCGATCAGTTAGAATCTCAAAATCCTGAAATCGTAAATGGATTAATTGTTGGCAATAAATTAGCCATTAATACCAAAGAAGTTAAACCCACAAACGAAAGTGAAGAATTGATGTTGGCTCTTGCCGAAAAACAAGTTGTGGTCGAAAAAGGAAAAGCCAAAACAGTTGAAATTGATGATTTAAAAGACAGATTGGTTGTTCAGAAAGAAATGAATCAGAAAATTATTAAGATTAATGATTTGAAAGTTAATCTGAATGATATGAATGGTTCCAAAGAAAATTCGGTTGAGAAATTACGTTTGGTTTTGGAAGCCAATAAAAATGTGCAGGATATCTTAATGGCAAAATTAGATTCATTAGTCAATACAATGAACAATGATTTGATTGATTTAAAACGAATGGATGTTTTGAATATTGACCAATCAAAACGTCTGGAAAAACAATCGTATGAAAGCATCGGGAAAACAAGCGAATTATCCTCTCAGCTAAAAAAAGAATTGGCTGAAAACCGAAAAGCTTATGCCGGATTAATGAATAAAGTTGAAAGAATTGCTGTTGAAGAAAATCAGGAATACAAGAAGAAAATCCGCGAAAGCGAAAAAAATACAGCTTCAACTTCTTTACAACAACGACTTTCGCTGGAAGAAATTAAACGTTATAAAATAGAGCAGGAGCAAGGTGATGCACAAAATCAGCTTTTGATTGCAAAAATAGATTCCTTAGATACTCAGAAAAAAATTGAAGTAAAGCGTCATATCAGTAAAGCTTCTTTTTATAGTATGGAAGCTCGAAAATTTGATGATAAACTGGCTTTGGTAAAATTGAAAAAGTATCAGGATCAAGCGGTTAAAAATAAAAGTAAAAATGCTTCCGCCGAAGCTGCAAAAACAATTTCGCTGGAAGAAATGAAGCGGGAATTAAAGGAAAATCCTCTTAAAAATGACAAAACAATAAAGGTTGAAGTTTTTGATAATCTTAAAGAAGTTTCAAACGGCTATTACTTAGTTTTAGGTATATTTACAGACGCGACGCTAAGAGATAAGCTCATTATGAAACTCATTGATTCTGGTGGTTTTAACGCTAGTTTCTTCTTTAATATCAACAGTCTTTCGTATTATGTTTATTCGGATAAGTTCGAAAATATGGAAGAAGTGCTTTATCAATGCAAGAAAAAAGAAGAAGTTGAGTTATATAAAGAGATCGTTATTGCTAAGTTAGAAATTGATCTTAGACAATAATTAGCGCAAAATTAACAAGTGGCAAGAATCTTGTTTTAAAGAGAAATTAGTAACTTGTTTTTGAATTAGAAATTAAATTGTTTTAAGCCCTATTATGAAATATTATTCAACATTATTGTCTCTGGTTTTTTTTGTTACCTGTAACGCTTTTTCCCAAGAAAAGGTAGTTAAATACACGGTTTCAAGTGGAGAATCGATAAACCAGATTGCCGTAAAATTTAAGGTTACGCCTTACGATATTTATGCACTAAATCCGGATGCCAGAAATGGAGTAAAACCAAATACGGTTTTATTGATTCCAACAAATGGTGCAAAAACTACTGTTGCTAAAACCGAAGAAAAAGCAGTTAAAAAAACTGTGGGTAAGAATCCAACTACTCACGAGGTACAGCCTAAAGAAACCTTATTTGGAATTGAAAAAAAATATGATATTACCGATGAAGCCTTAAAAGCAGCAAATCCATTTTTAGTAAAAGATGGTTTGCAAATTGGACAAACATTGGTAATTCCTGCAAAAGGATCAACAGCAAAAACAGCGGCTACAACTACTTCAGCTACAGCTAATAAAACTGTAAAATCTGTTGCACAGGAAAAGTATGTATATCATGATGTTGTAGCAAAAGAAACTAAGTTTTCGATTGCAAAAAAATACAATACAACAGTTGAAGATTTGGAGAAACGCAATCCTGAAATCGTTTCAAGTTTGCCTGTTGGATATCGTGTTACTATAAAAGGAACTGCTCCAAAAACAGAAACTCCTGCTCAAACGGTTACAAATGCTGCAAAACCAGTTGAAACTAAAAAAGCAGCTGAGACTTCTAAAAAAGCAACTTCTTATATGGAATATCAGGTAAAACCTAAAGAGACTTTTTATAGTTTAGGAAGAACTTTCCATATCTCGCAAGAAGAATTAACGCAACTAAATCCTGCACTTTCTGAAGGTGTAAAAGAAGGAATGGTTCTAAAAGTTCCTGCTGGATATTTAGCGCCACAACCAATTATTCCTCAGGAAAAACCAACTGAAAAAGCAATTGAAGTAGCAATTGACAAATCGACTGAAAGTACGGCTGGTATTAAAATAGTAGATAAAGTAAAATCTGAAACTGTTTCTGCAAATCCGGAAGTTGTAGAGTTGACTAAAAAAAGAGGTCAGAATGAACGTAAAAAATTAGTTTTGTTATTGCCATTTAATCTGGCAAAAATGCAATATGATACTACAAGTACGGCAAACAGAATCAAAAATGACAAGTTCCTAAATATGACTCTTGATTTTTATTCGGGAGCTATGATGGCGATAGATTCAGCTAAAACGTTGAAATTGCCAATTGATGTTTCGATTTATGATTCTCAGGAAACTAAGAGTTCTTCGAATATTGCGAGTTTAATTGCTCAGAATAAATTGCAGGATGCAAATGCTGTGATCGGACCATTTTATCAAAGTAATGCCGAAGCTACGGCAAATGCATTGCGTTCTTACGAAGTTCCTGTGATTTCGCCATTATCGAAAGATTCAGCGAATCCAATTGAAAATTTATATCAGACAATTCCATCGAATGATGTTGTTAGAAATGCAGTATTTGATTATATGCGTTCTAAAAACGGAAATATTGTTGCGGTTGTAGATAAGAAAAAAGAATCTGTAATTAATTACATTAAACAAAATCAAAAAGGTGTTGTTTTTGCTGCTTTAACAGAAACTGGCGGATTGGATGTGGCTAATTTAAAAAGCTCTTTATTGCCAAACCGAATGAATTATGTCGTGATGGAAACGGGTAATACAGCAATGGTAAAAACTACTATTAAAGCGTTGCTTGATGCTCAAAAAACATGTCAGGTTCAATTGGTAATTTTGGAACCAAACAGCACACTTGATACGGATGAAATTAGTTTTGATAATCTGGTAAAACTAAAATTAATGTATCCGTCTGTAACTCGTGAAAGTGATGAAGCTGGAGTTTTAATTTTTGAAAAACAGTATCGTTTGAAAAATAAAGTAAACCCAAATACGTATGCAACTCGTGGATTTGATGTTACTTTTGATGCAATGATGCGTTTGGTACAAGGAAAAACGTATCAGGAAACAGCAGATTTAATGACAACGGAACAAGTTGATAATAAATTTCAATTTTATAAAAAAGAAGATGGCGGACACGCAAACAAAGGTGTTTACATTTTATATTACGATAGCGATTTAACTTTAAAAGTAGCAAATTAATGACATCAAAAGTAACCTATTTAGGCGATTTAAGAACAAGCTCAATTCATGTACAATCAGGTAGCGAAATTATTTCTGATGCACCACTTGATAATAACGGAAAAGGTGAAGCTTTTTCTCCAACAGATACTGTTGCCAATGCTTTGGCAAGCTGCATGATGACTATTATGGGAATCAAAGCACGCGATTTGAATGTAAATTTCGTTGGCTCAACTGCCGAAGTAACTAAAATTATGAATGCTGAACCAAGAAGGATTGGAGCAATCGAAATTGTTTTTGATATGCAAGGTGTTGAAGACGAAAAAAGCAGAACAATTCTTGAACGTGCCGGAATGACTTGCCCGGTATTCTTAAGTTTAAGTTCAGAAATTGAAAAAAGAATTACTTTTAACTGGAAGTAATTTCGAAATTAATAAAAGCAAAAAAGCCATCCGATAATCGGGTGGCTTTTTTGCTTCTAGGCGCAAAGTTTAAATATAATATTATCAGAAACACAAAAAAAACTTTGCGCCTTTGCGTCTTTGCGAGATTAAATTTTTAATTTATAAACCTTTCTCCGGCTTTAAATCTTCCAGAATTGGCGTATTTATAGTTTTTACTTCTTTTTGCATTACTTCATTTTTTTGTTCGAAAATCATGATGCTATTTTTGCCTTTTTTAAGCCAACAACCTGGCAAGTATAAAGTTTGTTGTGGACCAACGCTCCAATAACGTCCAATATTGATTCCGTTTACAAAAGCGATTCCTTTGCCAAAATCACGCATGTCTAAGAAAGTGTCTCCGGTTTTACTAAGTTCAAAAGTTCCCTGATATAAAGTAGGACGATTTATTTTGCCCGAATTTTTATATGCTTCTAAGTTTGGTTCCTGCGACATTGGTAATTGATACATTTTCCAATCTCCGGTAATCGTTTCGCCATTGATAATAACCGGACTTATAATTCCTTTATTATTAGCGTTGATTTGAGAACCGTAATTAATACGTCCCATGTTTTCGACCAGAATATCTAAAGTTGCATTAAAAGGAACTTCGATTTCGCAATCGTATTTATTATAATAACGATTTAATTCAGCAATTTTTTTTCCATTTACATAAACGATTGCATAATCACGTAATCCGTTTAATTCCAGTTTTCCGCTTATTGGCTGCGTAAATCTTTTGCTGTACCAAACATAACCGTCGCCTTGATTTAATTGCTCAAATGTTTGCGGATTATCGTTTGTAACTGGTGTGATTTTAGATTTTACATCGGCAAGATCAACACTTTTTGTCAGCGCTATATTCGGAATTGTAATTACAGGCATTTTCTCCGGAACTGCCGGAGTTTCTTTTGTTTTTAGTAATTCTCTTAAAGCATTATATTTTGGCGTTGCCCAGCCAGCTTCACTAATTGGAGCATCATAATCATAAGAAGTCATATCAGGCTGAATATCGTGTTCTTTATCATAATTTGCGCCCGATGTAAAACCAAAATTAGTTCCGCCATGAACCATATAATAATTGAAAGAAACCTGATTGTCCAGATACTTTTTTGTTTGTTGAACCGTTTCTTCCGGAGTTTGCGTCGGGAAAGGTTCTGCCCAATGATCTAACCAACCCGGATAAAATTCGGCAACCATGTAAGGGCCTTTTCCATTATTGAATTGATCGACCACTTTTTTTAATTTAGTGATATCACTTTCGCCATTTGCAGTTGGCAATGCACCCGGCAAAGCACCTCCTTCAAACAGCCAACTTCCGTCTGAGGTAAAAAACGGAACTTCAAAACCAATATCTTTTAATTGCTGAAATACGGCTGCACTGTATTTTTTATGTTCGTCAAGCGGAATATCTTTGCGTTGAGCGACATAAGAACCAAATTCGTTTTCGCCCTGAACCATAATAATTGGACCGCCTTTGGTAATTTGTAAGTCTTTGACTTGTTTGTATAATTCAGTAAAATAAGCTTTTGTAGCAGCCAAATATACTGCGTTGTTTCCGCGAATAACCATGTTTGGAACGTTTTGTAAAAACCACGGATAACCGCCAAATTCCCATTCGGCACAAACATATGGACCTGGACGCAAGATTACGAATAGTCCTTCTTCTTGCGCTGTTTTAATATATTCGGCTAAGTTTTTATTTCCGGTTTTAAAATCCCAAACTCCGGGCGCTACTTCATGATAATTCCAGAATACATAAGTTGCAACGGCATTTAATCCCATGGCTTTCATCATTTTTAAACGGTGACGCCAGTATGGTTGTGGAATGCGAGAATAATGCATTTCACCCGAATGAATCTGAATTGGTTTTCCGTTCAATAAAAAGTTCCCTTCGCTAATGGCGAAAGTTTGCTTTTTTTGAGCTGAAGTAATCGCAATTGTCAAGATCGAAAACAGAAGTATAAAGTATATTTTTCTCATTTTAATTTTTCATTTAGAAATGTCTTTAAATAAGCAAGAGAGCACCATGACTTGCCCTCTTGCTTCCTTTCAACTAACCAATAAATATTTATTCTGAAAACTCTAATTTTTGAAGTTTGTTCCATCCGCCGCGAGTAAAATCGGGAATTTCTACAGGAACAGAACCTTTGTCAAGCGAGATCTCCGTCAAAGGTCCAAGACAAGACCATTCAGCAAGATCATAAACATCCATATCAAGCGGAAGCCCTTTTTGCAAACAGTGAATCAAACGATAATCCATAACGAAATCCATTCCGCCATGACCGCCCACTTTTTTGGCTTGCTCTTCGATATTTTTTACAATTGGATGTTTGTATTTTTCCATCAAAGCTTTTTTGACTTCTTCAGGAACAAAGGAATGTGCACTTAATTTTTCGTGATTTGGTTTTACGTCATCTCCTAATGCTGCACCATCTAATGCATAACCTTCTAACGGATATTTGTTTGCAAAACCTTTTGTACCGCTCAATTGATACATTCTGCTATACGGACGAGGAGAAGTTACATCGTGCTGAATTTGAATTGTTTTTCCGTTTTCAGTACGAATCATTGTCATTGTGTGATCTCCGTTTCTAAAATCTTTAATTTCCACACCAGATTTTTCTTTGATATAAGCAGGATTTCCAACCGCTTTTGTATCCATAGAAACCAGGAAATTCATTTTGTCACCACGGTGAATATTCAAAGCCTGACAAGCCGGACCCATTCCGTGAGTGGCATAAACATCACCACGATGTTTGATGTTGTAATCCATTCTCCAGTTGTTCCAGTATTCTCCCCAAAAAGGCTGTAAACCGTGAATATATGATCCTTCGGCGTGAAGAATTTCGCCAAATAAACCTTGTTGCGCCATATTTAATGTCGTTAATTCGAAGAAATCATAAACGCAATTTTCAAGCTGCATACAATGTTTTCTGGTTTTCTCAGAAGTATCAATTAGATCCCAAATTTCTTTCATTGTTAAAGCTCCCGGAACTTCGATGGCAACGTGTTTTCCGTCTTTCATTGCCTGAACGCCAATTAAGGCATGATGTTTCCAATCTGTGGCAACGTAAACTAAATCAACATTTGGTAAAGCGGTAACTTTTCTCCAGGCATTTTCGTCACCAAAAAATTCCTGTGCTTTTGGAAGTCCTGCTTTAGTAAGAATTTCATTTGCCGATTGTGTATTTTTTTCTAACATATCACAAAGCGCCACAATTTCGACTCCCGGAATGTGTGTCATACGCTCGACAGCTCCCGGACCACGCATTCCAAGTCCGATAAAAGCAACGCGAACAGTTGGAATGGGATCTGTAGCCAAACGCAAAACATCTTGTTGACTTTTTGGGCGTGATGGTGCTTTGGTTTTAATCATTTGAGCCGATGCAATCGTTCCTCCGAACAAAACAAAAGCGACTAATGTAAATTTTAAAAATCTGGTTTTCATAGTTAATTTTGGTTTTGAAATCAATTTATTAAGGTAATTTGCTAAAATCGATTTCTGGTTTTTTATTGTTTAATGGTCTGGTAAAAATGGTTTTTGGTGTTGTATAATCGTTAAAGAATCCGCCGTCTTTTAGATAGAAAGAACCCTTTTCTAGTCCTCCGGCAAAATCCATTCTGTATTCTTTTGTACCGGTATTATCTGTTGTAAAACGTACCGAATTAATCTCTGACCAATTTCCTTTATCATCACAAATCCATTGATTATTGAATAAAACTTTGCGTGATAAATCGCCTTGTTCAGGAACGAAATTTTCTAAAAAGGAATGAAATCTTTTTAAATAAGTATTGGTTTGCGGACGGTTAAAACTGGCAATCAAAATCCATTTTTTCAATTCTGGTGCAAAAAAATACGCGGTATAATTGGTGCTATTATTGTTTTGCGGAATTCCGTGAAGTAAGAATTTATAAGTTGTTCCGGCTTTCCAGTTGTATTTCAAATAACTCTGCCCGCCCGAACCTTCACTTCCAAATTCTCCCGAATGAACGTTGTCGCCTTTTTTAAGCATTTTAATTTTATGCGTTTCCGGAATACTTTTCGGATCATCTGTCTCAAACGGACTCCAAACAGAAAACAAAATTCTTCGCTCTGTGGCTGAGTTTACCTGAATTCCAAAATAACCTTCTCCAAAACCATTTGCCATGAAATACGAACCTATTTTATCTTCATTTTCAGGAACCGTAACTTCATTATAATACCATTCGGCGTTTGTAGTTTCCGGAATCTGATAATTTAAATGTACAGATGGTCCGCGGCGTCCCCAATGATAAAAATTTCCTTCGTTATTTGGAACATAGGAAATTTTACCATCATAATCTTCACTCGAAATCGTTAAGCGATTCACGGACGGAAATTGATTTCCTGTTTTGCTAATTCCTTTTATTTTAACGGCAACATAACCTTCTTTGTTGATTGTCCAGCTTCCAAGAGTTATTGCTTTTTTTGTAGTGTCAAATTTTACTTTTTTAGAAATTCCGTTAATCGAAAATTCCAATTCTGATTTTCCAAAAACTTCAACAGATTCTTCTACGGTAATTTGAAAAGTTCCCGCTTTATAAATCCTAAAATAAGCCGTGAAAACTTCTTTAGAATCTGTCCAGTTTTCTATCCCATTTTCTGTAATTGTAGTACTTCCGTCGATATGTTTAGAACTAAAAGCGTTTCCGGCAAGTGGAAGCGAAATTTTGGTTTTCGGATTTTCTATTTTGTTTTTTTCAATTGAAGGTGTAGCACCTTTTACAGGAGAAAAAGAAACCAATGCTGAAGCAAGAAATAAGTAAAATATGTTTTTCATTTGAATGATGTTTAGTTCCTTTTTTGAATTACCTCTCTAATGAACCAGATTAGAGAGGTTTCAAAAAACAAAAACCTAAATAAATTGTGGTTTTTAATGAAATTATATTGGCTTAAAAAACTTTAAATTTTATTTATTAACTTGATAATCATTTGTTTATAAATAAAATTATAACAAATAAATGCCTGATGACTTTTTATTGTTTAACGAAACTATCGAATATATTTTGATTAACCAAGAAAAAACATAAAAAATGTGCTCGAACACACTAATTTTGTGTTCTCGAGCACATTTTATAAGGCCTGACGCAATTTGAACTGAAAATTGCTGTTTTTTGATAAAGACGAAACGATATAAAATAATAAACCCGACAGGTTTTTAAAACCTGTCGGGTTTAGGAATAATTGTTTTTTAGTTATAATTTCTGAAATAACCTCTCTAATAAATAAATTAGAGAGGTCTTCAAAAAGACATAATATTTAAAAATTACTAATTATAAAATCATGTTTTTTCAACTATTTATAACCTTATTATTTTTGACTGTTTAATCTTTTGATTAAAGGTGTTACATGTTTTTTAGTATCATCATCTAATGACGATAACGCTTTGTCAGCTTCATCTGGAGCATATTTAGATAAACCAGAAATTCCGCCCGCGATTACATTATAAGATTGGTTTTTAATACTTTCCTCCATTAATACTTTATAAGAAGCGTCGCCTGTTCCTGCCAGTTTTACAAGTGCAGCAGCTCTTACGGATGTCTTTTTATCATTTTTAGCAAGGTTAAGCAAAGTCTTAATTGCTGCATCTTTAATTTGAGCATCTGACAAATCAATTGCTTTTATACTCAATATACGCAAGTCATCTTGTTGATCTTCTAATCCTGCCAAAAGTATAAGTTGTGCATCATGACTTTTCTCTTTGCTTGCAAATTTTATCGCTTCAATTCTGTTATAATACGTTGGAACATTTTTGTATTGAAACAAATAATCCGATACTTTTTTATTGTCAATTACCTGACCAACTAAAATTTTATCAGGGTCAAGATCTACAAAAGTAGGTTGTGCCGGTACATCAAAACTGAAATTTTGCTCTCTTTGATTGATCAAAATGTCTTTTCTGATTTTAGTTCCGTTTACATAGAAATCTACTTTTAAGGGTAAACTAAAAGTTTGTGTTGAGCTTGCTTGTGTTTGTTTTACTGCAATTGTAGCTTTTCCGTTTGCATATCCGTATTCAACATTCAAAATAGGATTTCCTCCTTGATAATACCATTGGTTAAAGTATGGACTCCAGTCTTTTCCGGTAACTTCTTCCATTGCTAAACGCAATTGGTGTGTTTCTCCGGATTTGTAAGCATTTGTAGTTAAATAACGGTTCAATGATTTGAAAAACGCTTCGTCTCCCATTTGATTTTTTGCCGCATATAATATAATGGAACCTTTTGAATAGCTGATATTGTCAAACATATCTTCTTTGTCTTTGTAATAAAAACGTGCTAAAGGCGGGCTTATACCATCTTTTGAAGAACGCAAACAGTTTTGTAATTTCTCATAACGAGATCTGTCTTCTGCATCTTGTCCGGCATCGTGACCGTGCCAGATTACTTCACCAAAAGTGGCAAAAGATTCGTTCATTGTCAAATTTGACCACGATTCAGCTGTTACATAATCTCCAAACCATTGGTGAAAAAGTTCGTGAGCAATTGTACTTTCCTGATTATCGTCTAGTAATTCTCTTTCTGTTTTCTGTACATATTCACCGTGCAAAGTTGCCGATGTATTTTCCATTGCTCCCGAAACGTAATCTCTGGCAACAACCTGAGCATATTTTACCCAAGGATATTCTACGCCTAAAGTTTTGCCGTAAAACTTCATCATATCCGGAGTTTTTCCGAAGATTTGTTTGGCATAAGGCGCATATTTTGGCTCCAGATAATAACTAACTTCTTTGCCGTTATATGTGTCTTTGTAAATTTTAAAATCTCCAACAGCCATCATAAATAGATAAGGAGAATGTGGTAAATCCATTTTCCAGGTATCCGTACGAGTGCCATTTTTGTTGGCTTTTTGTGCCGTCAATTTTCCGTTTGATAAAGTCACATATTTTGACTCAACGGTCATTGCAATTTCAGAAGTTGTTTTTTGATTTGGTTTGTCGATTGTTGGAAACCAAGCCGAAGATGCTTCCGTTTCTCCTTGTGTCCAAATCTGAATTGGTTTGTCGTCTTTTCCGTCAGGATTTATAAAATACAAACCTTTAGCGTCTGTAATTGCGTTACTTCCTTTAACTTTTAATTGATCTGGTTTTGCGATATAATCGATGTAAACGACATATTTTTCAGTGCTTTTATACTTTCTGTCCAGCGTAATAAAAACCTGCTCGTTATCATACGTATATTTCAAAGGCGTTTTTTTAGCGCCTTGAACTATAGCAATTTCTTTAAACTCCATTCCTTTCGCATCAAGCGTAAGAGCATCAGTTTCGTAAAAATGAGGTTTTAAAGTAAGCCACGCTTTTCCGTTTAAATAGCGTTTCCCATAATCAAATGATACATCGAGTTTTGTATGCATTAAATCGTGAACTTTTAGTGCGGTAACTCTGTAAGTCGATGCTTCGTCTTTATTTTGATCCGTATTTTGTGCCTCAATATTCTGACAAGTCAAAGCAACTAAACTTAAAACAGTATACTTTAGAAATTTGTTATTCATTTTTTTGGTTTTATAATAATTGGTATAAATATATTTTAAAATTTTCAATTTTTGATTCGAAAATTAATCAGTCAATGTAGTAATATCTAAAACTGGTTTAGGATAATTTTTAGATTTTATTTCTTTTTTACAATCCATTACCATTTTTTCGGTCATATTATAGTGATATGCTCCATAACAATCTCCGTCAAAATTGCCCACATAAAAGAATCCGTATGCATCAAAAAAATCGGTTAAATCAACTTTACTGACTTCACAGGCAGTTTTTATAAAATTGAGTTGATAAACAGCCGGATTTTCATCCGCTTTTACTTTTAGTTTATCAAAAGCGTTGGCTTGTTTTCTAAAGGCTTCAAAAAGGTCAGGATAAAAATCAGGATTTTTACCTGCTTTTTCGAAGTACAATTGCAGTTGCCAAAAAGGCACAAGCGGTTCAAAACTTCCACCTACTTTTAAATAACTTTCTTTTGTTTGGATAACTTTTTTTCTTGCAGAATCATAGTAGTTACCTTCTAAAAGACGAGATTTAATCCCCAATGATTTGATGACATACATTGTGAAAACATTATTACTTACTTCACAAAGTCCTGCCCAACTAAAATAAGGTGTTAGTTGATGCACATGACCGGTTTCGTGGCTAAATCCCCATGCCGGATCGCCGGCTATTACTTTTGCCGGATCAAGTACCATTCCTAATGCATAACCTGATTTTCCGCCCATATATGCTATTCCATCTTCGTCTCTAAACATATAATAATTGTAGTTTACACGAGCTAAAATTCTATTGTTTGGTACAAGATTATATTTAATTAATCCCATAAGTCGATGCTGGCGATGGATCAAAGTGTCATAGCAATTTAGTAATTCAACGCCTTTGTTGTAAGCATATTTTTTTAAATCTGCTTTTGGATAAATCGTTTGAATATACTTTCCTCTGGCATCGATCATAGGATAAACAGTGTTGTCCAGAAGTTTATTCCAATCTTCATTTTTTTGTTTTCCTGAATCAAAAAAGCCATTTATTTGGGCATCAATAAAATGAATTTTAATGGCGTTTTCTTTTTTAGGTGCTTCAGAATAATAATTGATGTAAGCCAAACCACCAAAATCTTTAACCTCTATGATGTTTATACCATTTTTTAACGGATATGTTTTCTTTTCGATTCCCCAATTTGGGTCTTTATCAGGATCCATTCCTGCAGGCGGTTGTCTGTTCCAATTTGGAATAACTAAATCTACAGTTTTATTTTTAGCAATATTATCTACCAGAATTACGTGCTTTCCCAATGGCAAATAAATACCTGTAATGTTTTCATATTTGCTGTATCCATCACCAATGGATAACTTTTTTCCTAAAGCTGTTGGCGATAAATAAGCGTTGTAAATCGCTAATCTATAATTGAAATCATATTCACCCTTAAGCATTTGTAGGGCTGCATCATGAATTTCTTTATTTTTAATTTTTTCTAATTCTTGTTCTTTTATGTTCTTTTTTAATTTAGTGGCTAAATTATCTTTAAAAAAAGCTAAATCTTCTTTTATAGAAATTGAGTCTATAGAATTTTGTGCGTAACCATTACCTTTTGAAAGGAAAAATAAAATGCAAAGTAAAACAAGTTGTTTCATTCGTGTTGGTTTTTATTAGTTATAGTTAATTTGGTTTGTAATCGATTCTATATTCAACTGTTGCGTGTAATGCGTAAAAAATAATATTTAAACACATAGAAACATAGATTTTATGTTTTTTGAAAAAAAGTAAATCAAAAAGAAACTCGTTTCTCACACATAGCTATGCGTGTTAATGCAAGTGAAACGCCTTTCTTGAGTTCAATAATTCTATGTTTCTATGTGTTAAAAATAATTACATCAGCGGGTTATGTATTCAGTTGCTTTTTATAATTTTTCGATGATTCTAACTTCGCCGTCTTTTTCGTCAGCAGTCAAAATATCAGATGGTTTTTTAGTGTAAACTAATAATGTCCATTGCACAATTTTATTTGTCGGATATAAATTTGCCTGATTTTTTAGCCATTTTTCTGCTTCATTTGCCGATGAAGTTTTCTCGATTGCCCAAGCAGAAACCAATTGGTTTGCCGGTAAGAAATTCATAACCGTATTATCAATTTTAGGATTAAAAGCAGTGATTTTCTGTAAAGATTGTTTTGCTTTTTCGCTATTGCCAAGACTTGTATAACATTGATAATCCAACCAATTTTCAAGTCTTTCATCAATATCAACATCATATGGTTTTCCTACGCCCAGATTTTCCGGAAACCGTTTTGCATCGGCAATAAATTGTAAAGCTTTTTTGTATTGCTTGTTTTTCATTTCTGATAAAGCCTGCATCAATTTTGCTTCATGATACAATTGTCTTCCCGCAGTTGCACCTTCAAACGGAAGGATTTCTAATTTGGTCAGGAAAGCATCTGCAGCAACATATTTTTTATTAAGCAACAATGTTTTTCCGTACAACATTCCCATTAAATAATTGTCTGTATGCTTTTTATAAAAAGGTTCTGCAATTGCCAGCGCTTTGTCATATTGTTTTTGACCAATGTAATATTCTGCTAATAATTTATGATATCTCCAGCCTTGATTGTCTAATTTCAAAGCTTGTTGAAGGCTTGCAATTACAACATTAGAATCGTCTTTGAACAAAGATGCTTTTGCGGCATAAAAAGCCGGATCATTTGGTTTTGTAACACATTGTGTAAATAATTCTTTTGCTTTCGAAAGATTATCACGATTCCACTCAATTAAAGCCAGATGATATTTCAATTGCCATTGATCGTTTGTTGGAATCAATTTCTCCAGTATTATTGCTGTTTCTCCTCTAAAAGGAAAGCTGATTCCCGGCTGAATTTTACTTAAATCAACCGATTTTCCTTCTAAAAATGCTCTCCAGTATATAATTTCAGCACTTGGAGCCGCTAGTAAAAAAACTTTTAGCGCTTCGTCCTTGCGGCCCAGATGCTGATACCAAATTCCTAATTCAAGATAGGTTTGTTCCGGCATTTCATTTTGTATAAGCGAAGTGAAATGCTGTTTTGAAGCTTCTGAATTATCCAAAAGGAATCGTTCAAAACCTGCAAAATGATTTAACGGATCAACGGTATTTATTTTATTTAAGATTTCTTTTGCTTTCGCGGAATTATTTTGCAGACGATAAAGTACTGCCAGAACTTGTAAACCTTCAAGATTGTATTGATTGTTTAGCAAACTTTTCTCTGCGTATTCAATCGCTTTTGCCTGATCGTTTTCACTGAAGTAAATTTTACTTAAAGCGGTATAAGCGGCGCTGCGAAATTCTACGCTTGATGCGGCAATGTCAAAACCGTCTTTTGCATCGATTATATTTCCTAAATGCAGATTTGCAATTCCGTAATAATAATTGGCTGCAGGATTATAAGTGTCAATCGCTAAGGCTTTACTTGCGGAAATTACGGCTTCTTTATATTGTAATTTTCTAATTTGCAAAGAGGCTAAATCAGAAAGGGCAGGAGCGTAGTTTGGATCCTTTTTCAAACATGCATTTAGATTTTCTTCTGCTTTTACGTAATCTTTAAAGCTGATATAATTTTTTCCCTGAAGATATAATCCATAAACGGAATTGTTGTCAAAATCTTTAGGAACTTCTAACGGTCGAGCCAAATTACCATCTTCGGGCGCTGAATTCCAAACTAATTTATTTTCGCCAAGCGTAAGTTTTAATTTGTTTTCATCAACCGAAATCTGAATTGAATCTTTGAATACTTGTAAAGTATTTACCGAAATATCTTTAGAATAGATTTTTTTATTGTTGTCAAAAACCTCTAATTTTTCGTTTAATTTTTGAAGCGGAGAAAGATAGATTTTCAACCAGCCATTTTCGTTTTTAACATTAACGGCTCCATAATTATTGGCTTTTACAAAACCTTTTGTTTGTTTTACCGGAAACCAGTATTCTGTCCAAGAATCTGTTTGATAAGGTGCAAAAGAACGCTGTTTAAATGGTGTCAAATTACTGCCTTCGCTTGCTTGATTGAACAATCTTCCGCTTTGAACTTCTACATATTGACCGTCGGTATCGGTTAGTAATTTTTCCCAAATCATTCCTTGTTGTGACAATCCCCAAATCCATATTTTTTTGCCGGGTTTGTCATCGTGATTTCCGTATCTACCCATTCCAAAATCTTCGTCATGGTAATATCCTCCAAAGAAATCATCGTATTTTCCAAAAACGTGATAAGATTTGTAACCGCCAAAATTATTGTTTTTATAGAAAGATAAATCCTTGCCATTTTCTTTGTCAATTGGCCATGAATTATGTTCTCCGTTATGACCAATATAACTTTGTCCGGGATAAATAAATTGTAAATTTTCGGAAGCTTTTATACCGGTATTCATCCAGGTATAATAAGGTTGTTCTGCATCTGTTGCGTTAAACCAAAACGAATTTGTTGTAAAATAAGCTTTGTCTTTTGGCAAATTGATGTCTAATTTCCAAGAAGTTCGAGTCAATAAATCCAAAACTCCAATAACGCAACTTACACTTCCGTCAGGTCTTGTTATGGTTGTATAATCAACAGGAGTAGCGCAATTTGGCGTATGCCCGATGATTCCGTAATTTCCTTCGACACCGCCACTTGTCCACGGACCGCGCATAGCAATATCTCTAAATTTGATTACGTGATTGTTGTAAACAAAGTCTTTTCCGGTTGATTTTTCTATTGCCGACCAAACTTTTCCGCCAATTTCAGGCAGAATCATTAGTTTGATATAATCATTTTCAAGCTCAATAACTTTCCATTCCTTTTGAATTGGTTTGTCTGTAAAACCATCAAAACGAAAATACGGATACACTTTTGTATCTGGTTTAGGAATTGGATCAGGATCTGAAAACGGATAGGTCGTGAATACTTTTTTGTACTCTTTTATAGTGGGTTTATTTTGTGCGTTGACAAACAGGCTTCCAAAAAGTAGAATTGATAAGAAAGGTTTAAGTTTCATATGAAGCTGGTTTTTTGTGGTTATTTGGTTTTGCTACTCCCGATAGCTATCGGGATAAAAGATTTCAATGATTTAATCTGTATTAATAGTTGTAATTTTTATTAAATGTGCCGTTAAGCACTAAATGTTGGTAGAAATTAGATGTCAAATAAGTTGGCGTGCCGTAGGTACGTAACAAAACGATAATTATTGCGTACCTACGGCACGCCTGATATACTGTAAACATATATTTTCTACCAACATTTAGTGCCCAACGGCACAAATGCATTATTTTAACCTTGAATCCGATTATTACTTAACAATAAGTAACCATCCTTTTCCTTTAGGAACAGTTATTTCGTCTTTTGCAGTAAAAGTCTGTGCCGGTTGGAAATTAGCAACTTCCGGAGCTGTAATTGTAGCTTTTGCAGGATTGATTCCTAGTTTTTTCCAGTCGATTGTTAGTTTTACTTTTACATCAGCATCTGCCCAGCTTGCAATTGAAATTAATGCTGAACCGTTCTTTTTGTAAACTGTTGTCAAAACTTTATCGTTGTTTGTTTTTACAGGACAGTTTTCGCTCCAATATCCAATCATTTCAGAACCTTTGATTCCGAAAGTATCCCATAATTTCCAGATTGGTCTTGGATCTGCATTGTGGCTCCAAGGCATTCTGTTTGTCATTCCAAAAACCATTCCTCTCCAAGGATTTCCTCCGTCCTGAAGCATTTCGCCCATTAATCCAAAAGGGATTCCGCTTACTTCTGTTAAGAAAAAGTCCGGTTGATTTTTTTCATAATCAAAATATTCTCCAAACCAAAGTTTATTGATGTATGGAAAGTGTTCCATATATAAGTTGGCACTATTGTTAAATCCGTCGCTTTTATTGTACTGATTTGCACTGTGTAAGTCGATAATTCCCGGATGACCATCTTTTGTTAAAACTCTTTTAATACGTTTCATTGTGATTCTGTCAAAAGCAACATCATCAAGATAAATTCCGTCAATTCCAACATTTTGGACTAACCAATTCATTCCTTCAACATAATAATTGTGCCAACGGTTCATTCCGCTATTTACGATTGCAGCGTCTTTAATTTCCGGTACAAACCAAGCTGCAATGTAATCGTCTCCAAGATGTTCCTGTAACCAAGAGAATCCTCCTCCTTTTCCTGGAGAATAGATTTCATGACCTAAACTTTTTAAGGCAAAAGTCTCATAAGCTTTGTTCGAAACTTCTCTAACTGTGTTGTAAATCTTAACTTTTAATCCTTTTTCATGCGCTTCGTCGATATAACTTTTCATCTTTTTAAATTCGATAAAAGGATAATTGATATATGGATTTATAGCATTTGCATGGTGAATATTAATTACCGTTGCGCCAGTTTGAGCAATTGTATCAATTGGGCTGTATTTGTGGTAGAATTTGGTATTCCATTGAAAATCTGTGTCGATTTTATGAAAAGGTGTAACCAATAAGTTGAAGTTATAATATAAAACATCACCTTTTTTCATGCTGCGAGCTCCGCTGTATGCATTTACTAAAACTGATTTTTGGTTTGGTGTAATTGTGATTCCACCTTTGTTTTCGTTACCCCAAGAAGTTGGTAATAACAATGGTTTTTGCAAATAGAAATTCGTGTTTAACGGACGGCTGTATTTTTCGTCTCTTAGCGAAAATTGCAATCCTGAATTTACGTTTCCAATCCACGCGCCATCTTGATTTTTATGTCCTACGTCCCATTTCCAGTCGAAATTTGCCGGACGTTCTCCACCTTTTTGACCTAATCCCATCATGTATTTTGCAGATGTTGGCTGAAAAGGCAATTGAAAATTAATATCATTGAAAGTAACATCTTCAAGCGCTGTAACTTTTACTGTATAATGTAAAAAACCATCAAATTCAATTGAAGCGTTCACATCCATTTGAACAGATTGTGATGTAGAAGTACTTTCCCAAGCAACGGTTCCAGCTTCTTTTTTAGTGAATTTAAGACCAGTGTTTTTCCATTGTGCAGCTTCTTTTCCTGATGCATCCACAAAATGAAAGGCTAGGGGAGCGCTCAAAATATCATTGGCTTTTGTACCAATTGATGTCATTTCTGGCGTAAAGTAAGTTTGTATTTGTGATGGAAATCCGTTTGCACCAATACTTAATTTTCTTCCTAATAATGAGATTTCAGAATCTTTTAGAACTAGCGGTGTGTAAGGCGCAATAACGGTATTTTCTTGTGCTAAAGTAGAATTCAACCATTTTAGACGCGTCATTTTCTCAGGAGAATCGATTCCTCCATTTTTAGTAACTTCGTCGCTTACTTTTATTTGAAGCGTGATTTCTTTTGATTTTCCGTCAGCAATTACAGTAGCTTTTCCGGTGTAATTTCCAGCTGCAGCAGTTTGAGGAACATCGATTCCGCACCACAATGCTTGGATTTTTCCTTTAGAAACAGAAACATTTGCAGTAAAAGGAGATGCGTCATAACGAGTTCCATCTGTATTGATGCAGCTTATATCTTTTGCTTCAATTATAGCTCCGTTAGAACTAATTAAATTTGAAAAAGTAACTTTTACATTTCCTAAATCCTGTAAGGCATAAACGCCTAATTGAAAAGCTAAATATTCACCTTTTAAAGCGGTATCAGTAAATGTGTTTTGGACTCCTTTTTGAATCCATCTTTGTGGCAAATCATTTTTCATTCGGATAGAATACAATCTGTCTTCCGGAAAAACCAAGAATGAATTACCGCTGTTTTTTGCAATCAAATCATTAGTTTCTGCTGCAGTTGCGATAACTTCCATTGGATAAAAACTATTGAAAGCATTCACACTTTGAATTTCTTTTACGGTACAATTATCAGCTAGATTAGCTTTGATTTTAGACAACCATTGTGCATCTGCTTTGTCGTCTGGTTTTGCATAAACTCCTTTTGGATAATTAGCATCGCCTTCATCAATATAAGGCATATAATACACATAATAAGTTCCTTTTCCTGAAACTGGCTCAAAATAAATTGTGCCTTTTTCTCTGTTTATGTCAGTTGTTTTTACGTTTTGAATTTCCTTTCCTGAAGCATCTTGAACAATGATTCTTTTTAGTTCCGGTTTTTCGTCTCTTCTGCGCCATTCGATCGTTGTTTTTGCAACATTATCTTTGCCTGCAAAATCGACTACAACACGGTGATTTCCTAACAAATTAGGATTCCAGCTGTCATTGCCATCTGTATATTTTATTTGTTGTGCAGCCAATGGAATACTGAAAATGCAAATACACATGATCAATATTCTACTCAAAATTTGTCTGTTTTTTAGGTTTGGTTTCATTGTTTTTAATGTTCAGGTTTAAAAAGTATGCGTAGTTAATAAGTTAGTAAACGGCTTTCCATCCATTCTTTTTCCAGTAAGCAATAATAGGTTTGTAAGGCCCGTATTTGTGTTGTTCTTCGGTAAAATTATCCTGAAAAGGACTATGTGAGTAATCAATTGGTTTGCCCATTTTATTAGGATAATCAAATGTTTTAGGATTTGGTCTTATGTGTTGTGAATCATCATTTACATAAGCCGCAATATCAAGTGCTTGTGTATCTGTAAGGTATGGTTTGCCAATCGTTACTTTGTCATAAGGCATGTTGCTTTTTAACCATTGCGCTTGTTTGATAACTCTGTGCATGCTTGATCCTGGCTGATATCCATATTCTCCCCAAAGTGGTGGATAAGTATAACCGGATTTGTCAGCATTGTAAACTCCTTCGCCATTATTTCCGTGACAACGGGCACAATTTTCAATAAATAATTGTTTTCCTCTTTCCGGACTTGCTGCAACATCTGGAAATTCTATTTCTAAATTTTTGGCACCTTTATAATTTCCATCTTTTGGAACAAATTTGCTGATCCATTTGAAGTACGATAAAAAAGCGACCATTTCTTTCCCGTCAAGCGGAAGTGGTTTTCCTGAATGTGGTCTCATAATACAGTTGTTAACACGTTCAGCAAGTGTTAAAACTTTATTTTCACGTCCGCGATATTGCGGATAATTATCGTGTGAAGCCATTAAATTGAAGGCGTAAGGTTTTGTTCCAGCGTCCTGATGGCAATTGGTACAATTCATTTTATTGCCCAGATATTTTCCATTAATTCCGTTTGGGCCAATATAATAAGCCGTTTTTAACATCAATTCTCTTCCATAACGAACGGATTCGCCAAATTGATCGTCGGGAATTTTAGACGTATCAATTGTGATGTACGAATCATCATCGGCTGTTTTTGCCGCCAATGTTTGTGAATTTGAAGTATTGCAAGAATTGAAAACAATAACTGGCAATGCTGAAAATATACCAATAAGAATTATTTTTTTCATGTTGTAAAATTTTTAATCTATATCATTATTCTGCAAGGTTTTACAAATCTTGCAGGTATTACTTTTTTCTAATTCAAAAGAAATGGTTTTAATTTTTCTTCGGGAATAAATTCTACGCGATAAGGAGGAATTTCAGACTCAAGTGCCCAAAGTAAAACTCCTTTTCTATTGGTTAAAATGGTGATGTGTCTTTTTGAACAACAGCATAATATGGCATCTTTATCTATCATATACGCGCTTCCCATTCGATCATTATAAACATCTTTTGGAAGTTTTATTTGGAAATCCAGTTTTACGGTTTTCCCTGTTTCATCTACTTTCAAAGCAAAAACCGATGATTGTTTTACATCTACACCATTATCAAAAAACATTAAACTTCCTTCAGGATTAATATATGCAGCATGTGCTTGGGAGAAATTACTGTCTGGAGACATTTTCATGTTTCCGTCTTTGCCTAATTTCCAGATTACTTTTCCTGTTTTTGAATCGACTTTCCAGATTTGACCGTTGTTATAAAAAGAGATTAGAAAATTTCCATCTTTATCATAATTAAGGCTGTTGGCGTGCGTCCAGTCTTTTTTATTTTTTAATATGTTCTTGTCTTTTAGAGGATCTAAATCATCAAAAACACTCCATTTCCAGATTTGTTTTCCTTTTGTATCTAAAATTAAAATTCCGTCACTACTAATAGTATCGTTCTTTTTTCCTCCAACAGACGTTAAATCCATTATTTTTTTATCAACAGTTATGGTGACAATTTCGTTAGCCGATTTTTTAATGATTTCGTGATGAATCGCTTGTTTTAAATCGCCTTGTCCTTTTTTAATATGCATTAAAGTATCACCTTGCAGATTGATTTCAAGAATTTCACTTCCGTAACTTGTTGGTTCGTCATTTTTTCCTAAAATAGAAAGTATCGTTTGATCTTTTGTAAAATGAGCTACTTTAAATCCTGTTCCTTCAACGGTATGATACCATCTTAAATTTCCTTTATAATCAACAATATAAGCTACTCCGGGTGTTTCTCTTTTTCCCATAAGCATAAAACCACTTTTGAAGTTTTTCGATAGCAGTTCCGGTTTAGGGCAATTTGCTTTGAATTGTTTTTGTAACCATTCGGGTAATTTTCTTGATTTGAATGTGTACACTTTGCTGGTATTTGTATTTTCTCCCTGAACGGTAACTAATTGAAAACTATAGTTGGTTTCTGGAGTAATACTGCAAAGTACTAAAGAATGCTTGAGACCATTTTTTGATATTGGCGATTTTATTTTGTTTTTGATTCCCTTTTTATCAGACCAATATTCAGCATATACCTGAGCATCGTCCTTCGTAGTAACATCGATCTGAATCTTCAATTCGTTGTTGCTATGAGTCCCAATGTTGATATTTGTAATAACATTACCCTGATTTTGAGAACAGCTTGCCAATGCAAGAAGTGCCAAAATAAAACTCGATTTTAATACTAATTTTTTGATCATCTGAAAGGCTTCTTTTGTGAAACAGAAAAGTACTTCTTTTGTTTAAAAAATCAAGAATAGACAGACAATTTTAACTGTCTATTCTTGATTGTAATTTTACTTATTGTCTGTCGGCGTTGCTCAATTTAGGATTAAGATTAACCTGACTTTGTGGATAAGTATAGTATTTGTTTTGTGGCATTTTGATTTGTGCTGCTTCTCCAACTCTAAGATGGTAAGCATTTACAAGAACATCATATTTGTTCATTCTGATCAAATCTGCGCGACGTTTTCCTTCATAGAAAAGTTCCCATCCTCTTTCTTGTAAAATAGCATCTCTCAAAGAACTTTGAGTATGATCTGCCAAGACTAATAATTTAGCGTGAGATCTTCCTTTAACCTGATTGATAAGGTCTATAGCTTCAGTAGTTGGACCACTGATCTCGTTTAGTGCTTCGGCTCTGCTCAACAATACATCGGCATAACGAAGAATGTTTACACTATGTCCGTCATAATAGGTTTGAGTTTCATCATCGGCATATTTTCTTGTACATACATCCGGCATATACAATTCTCCTGCTGGTGGTTCTGCGCCTAATGTTGGAGCTTGTTTGTGCAATAAACCATCAGTACCCATAAATTCCGGAAAGAAACATTTCTTTCTATCATCTTCGTCACCAAAAGTGTTGTAGAAATCCCAGTTCACCGTATAATATTGCCATCTGTTTTGAACAACAGGATGATCCGTTGGTCCAAAGTGATTTAATAATTCTGTTCCGTTTGTATTGGCATCACTTAATGAAGAGAAGATGTTTTCGCTGCACCATTTATTACTTTCTTTAAACAAACCTAAGTAAGAAGGGTAAAGGCTGTATTCGCCAAGACTCATTACTTGTTGTGTAAGTGTTACTACTTTTTGCCAGTCGTGGCTGCGCAAGTATAATTTTGCTAATAAAGTAAGTGCAGCACCTTTTGTAGCACGACCAACATCATTAGTTTCATAAACCGCGTTTTGTTTGTAATTAACTGGTAAAACGTCTGCAGCTTCATTCAATTCTTTGATCATGAAAGCATCAATTTCTTCTACTGATGAAGGCGGAGTTTGATCTAAATACCCAGGATTCCCTAAGTTAGCTTCTGTAATCAGGATTACCGGACCCCATGCATCTGTTAAATCCATGTAAGCAGAAGCTCTTAAAAACTTAGCTTCGGCTATAAATTGTGCTTTATCTGCTGCTGAAATTCCAGACATTGGAGCAATATTATATATTGCAGCATTAGCATTAGCGATCAATTTATACATAGATTTCCAATCTTCAAGTAGTAAACCATTTGTAGAACTCCATGTTCCTAGTGACAATTGTCCTGGATCTCCACCAAATTGGCAATGTCCTAAATCTGTTGCAATATCAGTCAATGCAAAGTGTCGTGTTGCCCAATAAGAGAAGTTGTCTCCTACAGACGGTCCTTTTAACCTGCCATAAATAGAATTAATGGCCGCTATAGCATCTGACTTTGTTTTATACCCGTTGGTATTTGTCAAACTACTATATACCGTAGGATCAAGATCCTGATTACACGAAAATTGTGTACCGGCAGCTAGTAAAAGTAATAGGATTGTATATTTTTTCATTTTAATAAATTTAATGTTACTAAAAAAGCTTTTTTAGACTAGTGAATTGCTACTTTGATACCCAAAATAAATGTTCTTGAAGCCGGGAATGAGTTAAAATCAATTCCTCCACCTAAGTTGTTTCCTGAGTGTCCGTTGATTTCAGGGTCATTTCCAGAATAGTTTGTGATAGTCAGTAAGTTCTGTCCTATAGCATACAATCTGATGCTGTCTATAAATTTGGCTTGTTTTAATACGCTTTCCGGAATTGAATATCCGATAGAAACATTTTTCAAACGTAAGTAAGATGCTTCTTCAACAAATTTTGAATTCACATAACTTCCGTATTTACTTTTGTAATATCCATCTCTTGGAATATCAGTGTTTTCATTTGTACCGGCAACCCAACGATTAAGTGCATCTGTACTTGTAGATGATTCACCAACCATTGCAGTCATGTTGTAAACTGAATAATCAAAAGCACCTTGGAAAAAGATATTCAAATCAAAGTTTCCGTATTTGAAATCATTATTAAAACCTGCAATATAATGTGGTGTAGAGTTTCCTAAGTACGTTCTGTCATCAGCAGTAATTTTACCATCTCCATTAAGATCTTCATATTTTGGATCTCCGGCTACTGATAATGGCTGAGGCGCATAAGTTTCTCCTGTTTTTACTACTCCGGCATATTTATATCCGTAAAGTACACCCATTTCTCTTCCTGGCTCTAATCTTGTAAATTCTTGTCCAGAAACAGTTCCGCTTGGGTTAGAAGTATTTGTACTAATGATTTTAACATTGTCAGCAAGCGATACAATTTCTTGTTTGTTGTAAGCAACATTTAAAGATGTTGTCCATGAAAATTTATCATTTCTAAAATTTGTAGTGCCAATTCCTAGCTCGATTCCTTGGTTTTTGATTACACCAGAGTTAACTCTTTGAACATCAAATCCCCACCATCCACCAACAGGAACATTTATAAGTGCGTCTGTAGTTCTTTTTTCGTATAGGTCAATAGTTGCAGTAACTTTATCGTTAAAGAATCCCATGTCTAAACCAATATCAGTTTGAGCAGTTTGTTCCCATTTTAAGTTAGGGTTTGCTAAGTTTGCCGGTTCAGTACCATTAACAAAAGTACCGTCAGCAATTGTTACTCCCCAAGACTGTAATCTGTTCATGTAAGCATAATCTCCAATACCGTCATTTCCTGTAATACCATAACTAACTCTTAATTTAAGGTCAGATACAGCACTTAAGTTTTGCATGAAAGATTCATTAGAAATTTTCCAGGCCAAAGCTCCAGAAGGGAAAATTCCGAATCTGTTGTTTGGTCCAAAACGAGACGAACCATCTTTTCTTAAGGTAAATGATGCTAAGTATTTATCATTGAAAGCATAGTTTAACCTTCCGAAATAAGAAGTAAGTTTAGTTTCTGTTTTTTCCGTTTCAGGTTTTAAATAAACCGCTGCACCCTGAAGGTTGTAATACGTCAATAAATCACTAGAGAATCCAGAACCAGAAGCTTTTACTCTTTCATAAGTATCTTTTTGGTTCGATGTTCCAATCATTGCTGTAATAGCATGTTGCTCTTTTATATTAAACTTATAAGTCAAATATTGTTCCGTACTCCATCTAAAATACGTTCTGTTTTCTTCAGAACCAGTTCCTTGAAGAGCGGCTCCTGCAACCAATGTTCTTGGCGTATATTTTCCTTGAATAACTTCCTGCCATTCAGCACCTGCACCAAAATGATACGTCAGACCTTTAATAATTTGATAATCCAAAAACATATTACCATTTGCTAATCTGTTGATTGTGTGATCTGTTGGCTCTAATAAAAGTGCTAATGCATTATCTTTTCCCAGGTATTTATAATAACTTCCGTCAGCATTGTAAATAGGAACAGTTGGAGGAGCAGTTTGAATAGAAAACATTGGAGATAAAATATTGTCACCAAAATCACTATTGTTTCCTTCACTTGCAGCACCGTAAACATTAGTCCCTATATTCAATTTGTCATTAAATTTTTTCTCGCCACCCATTCTCACACTATATCTTTCAAAGTCAGTGTTTACAATAGCTCCGGTTTGTTTGATGTAATTCCCGGAAAGGAAAAACTTAGATGATTTATCGCTTCCGCTAAAAGTAAGCGTTCTGTTCAATACTTCTCCCGGACGAGTTGCAGCGTCAAACCAGTTAGTGTTTGCAATAGGAAAACTTGCCGGAAAAACCGGAGGTCTTCCATTTTCTTTTGCAATAGCATTTTGAATATCAGCATATTGTTGCCCGTTTAACAAAGAAGGCTCTTTTATAATGCTTTGAAAACCATCAGAAATCTCAGCTTCAACCTGCATTTTTCCTAATTTTCCTTTTTTAGTCGTAATTAAGATTACGCCATTTGCTCCTCTGGAACCGTAGATTGCAGTAGAAGAGGCATCTTTTAATACCTGAATGTTTTCGATATCATTCGGGCTAATAGATCCTCCTGTACTTGTAATAAAACCATCTACAACATACAAAGGTGCATTAGAATTGTTAATTGAGTTTCCACCTCTAATCACGATTGTCGGACTAGTTCCCGGAGCATAACTATTTTGTTGTACCTGAACCCCTGATGCACGTCCTTGTAGGGCTTGTCCAACATTTGAGATCGTTCCGCCTAAGTTCAAATTGTCTTTTCCAATAGAACTTACAGAACCCGTAAGGTCTTTTTTCTTTGTTTTTCCGTATCCAATAACAACCTCGTCTAATTTTTGTCCTGCCTCTTTCATGACAATTTTTAAAGGAGTACTTCCTACTGAAACTTCCTGATCTTCCATACCAATATAAGTCACAATAAGTTTAGTAACATTATCAGCAACTGTAATGGTAAAGTTTCCGTCAAAATCAGTTTGAACACCTTTAGACGAACCTTTTACCACAATATTTGCACCAGATAACGGAATTCCGTTTTGATCCGTTACATTACCTTTTACCGTTTTTTCAAAAAACAATGCAACATTATTTTTAGGTGATGTATTTATTGATGAAGCCGCCGAAGCCTGAAACGTTAAAGCGAATAAGGAAAGAATTGTGAGTTTAATTTCTTTATTGGATACATTCGAAATCCGAAAATCCCTTGGCTTTTTTTGAGTTAATAATTTCATACTAAAATTGGTTTTGGTTAATGATTAATTTGTTTTTTCTTGTTTGTAAGTTTTAGATTTCTTTTTTGATCTTAAAATTCATTCTGCCTTTTTATTTGATTTTAAAGTGGGTTATTTTCTTTTAAAAATAGTCGTTTGATTTTCGCTTTAACTGAAGGCTATTTTATCGACTTTTCTCCCGTTTTTGAGTGGCAAAAACGCTTAAAATTTTCCTTAATTAACTTAGTTTTAAGATTAATACTTGACGAAACTATATATTATATTTTTATAAAACAAGAAAAAACACAAAAAATGTGCTCGAACACACATAATTTATGTTCTCGAGCACATAAAATTGTGCAAAACGTTTTTTTTGACATAAAATGATGTGATTTTTATAAAATATTTTGGAAATAAAAGCCCTTCTATATTTGAGGTTATTTTATGTCAAATTGTTATTTAGATGAATTATAAATGTAGTTTATGTAAAATCTTGTGAAATTCGTAATGACGCGATTAGATTTATAATAATTAAACAGGCTTTTCTTATGGATTTATTTAACAGAAAAATTGATTTTTGCTGATTTTATTTTATTAAAAAAGAAGCTACTTTTTCGTGAATTTTAAATTATATTAGTCCTTCTGAAAATGTGCCGAAATGAAGAATGCTTTTTAGCACATTTTGGATTTTTCGAAAAGTAAAAAATTAACAAAATTTAAGAGTCAAAATTGTGAAAGAATATCAGGTAGTTTTAATCGATAAAAATCAAAAAAGTGCTAATGAAATTTTAGATTCTGTGCTATGGAAAAAAGCAAATTGTCTAACTGATTTTTCTTCACCATGGAAAAATGATCCTGTTTCTAAAATAGAATTCAGAGCACTTTGGGATCTTGAAAATTTCTATTTTAATTTTAGAGTTTTTGATACCGAAATTTATATCGATCAAAAAGACAATAGTTTTGACAGTATTGGAAATTCAGACAGAGTAGAACTTTTCTTTCGCGCTAATGATTCTTTAAATCCGTATTACTGTCTTGAAATGGATACTGCAGCACGATTAATGGATTTTGAAGCGCGACCAAACAAAGATTTCGATTTTGACTGGAAATGGCCTAAAAAGGATATTGATGTAAAAGCTTCAAAAGATGAAACTTCATTTGTTGTCGAAGGCCGAATTAGTATTCAATCTTTGGAAAATTTAAATCTGATTCAGAATAATACAATTGAAGCGGGAGTTTTTAGAGCAAAATTTTCTCTGGCAGAAAATCTACAATACGATGCAACCTGGATTTCATGGGTAAATCCAAATACTGAAACGCCTAATTTTCATATCGCTTCTTCATTTGGGAAGTTTGTTTTGCTTTAAGAGTGAATAAAATAATCTCGCAAAGACGCAAAGGCGCTAAGTTTTTTAAGTTATTCTCTTTGTGATTTTTTTTTTAAGATTTATAAAAAAAGATATAAAGCTTTGCGTCTTTGCGCCTTTGCGAGAGATATAAAAAAAACTTTGTGTCTTTGTGGTTAAATCATTACTATACGTAAAACGTAGCATTCTCGACATTAATAATATCAATAGGCAGCAATATTGTTTCCGGAATATCTTTGCGGAATAAAAAATGCTCGACTAAAGTACTAACTCCAAGATAAGCTTGTCTTTTTTGATTTTGATGAATTAAAAAGTGAACCAATCCCTGATTTAGGAAGTTTACATTTTTTTCGACTAAATCGTAACCTATAATCGCAATTTTTTTGGTTTTTATCGAAGATAGGATAGAAGCGATTTGATACGCTTTTGATGTTGTGATGAAGATTCCTTTCAAATTTGGATTCTCTTCTACAAAAGCCAAAAATTTAGTTTCAACATTTGGATGTTTTAGTTTTAGCGTTGTCAGTGAAAAACCGGCAATCTTTTTTTCGTCGAAATAATTTCTAAAACCTTTTTCCTTTTCCTGCATGTGAACCGCATTTTTAAGGCTTTCGTCAATATGTATAATCGCAATTTGACCGTCAGTCAAAATCAAGTTCATTAAACTGGCGGCTACGCGACCACTTTTATGCAAATCCTGTCCAACAAAACTTTTAATAGATTTTCCTTCGATTTGATTGTTAAAAGTATTCACTATAATATTCAATTCGTCGTATTGTTTTAATACTTCGAGTGTTTCTTTATAGAAAAATGGAGCAAGTAAAACAGCGTCAGGAGATTTCTTAATAATGTTTTCGTTTGCATTTAAAAACGATTTAGTGTTTTCCGGATTAAAATAGTGCGTTTCGATTACGACACTATAAGCTTTAAACTCGGTTATTGCTTCCTGGATTCCGTTTACGCAAGGAAGCCAGTAAGAGTCAATTTCAGGATCCGGAAGTAAAACACAAATTCTATAGACTTTTGTGCTTTTTAAATTTCGGGCAATTAAGTTGGGCTGATAATCAATAACGTTCAAAACCTCGTTGATTTTTTCCAGCGCCGTTGGAGATACTTTTCCTCTATTGTGCAAAACGCGGTCAACAGTTCCTTTAGAAACTCCAGCCATTTTTGCTATATCCTTAATTGTGTACTTTTTATCCATATGAGCAAATATAGAAACTTTGATTTAATTATTTTAAAAATTCTGTCAGAATTATTTAGTGTGCTCGAGAACATTTATTTGGTGTGTTCGAGCACATTTTTTGTTTTTTTCTTGTTTTATAAAAATATAATATATAGTTTCGTAGAATCAAAACCAGAAAACTAAAATAAATCGTTAACCAATTAGTATTGTAATTATCTGATTTACAATATTTTATTATAGAATTGTCAAGTGAAAAAAATTACTTCATTAGCCCCGGGTCGGACATGTCTCTTTGGAGATCATCAAGATTATTTAGGATTGCCGGTTATTGCCTGTGCAATTGATAGAAATATAAAACTAACTGCTGAACAAAATGACACCAAAACATTTGTTCTAAATATGATCGATATTGATGAAGTTCGTGTCATTGATATCGACGCAACTTTTGATACATTAGAGCCAAGAGATTATTTCGCTTCCTCGTTACGTGTTTTGCGTAGATACGGTTGTGTACCAAATGTAGGTTACAATATCACGATTACCGGAGATATTCCAATTAATTCAGGAACATCAAGTTCATCGGCATTATTAATGGCTTGGATTCAGTTTTTGATTTCGGCTTTTGGAGTAAATCATGAAGTTACATCTGAATTTATTTCAAAAGTAGGCTACGAATCGGAAGTTCTGGAACATGGAGAACCAGGCGGAATGATGGATCATTTTAGTATTGGAGTTGGAAATGTAGTGTACATTAATACAAAAGAACCATTTTCGTTTAAAGTAATCAGAAAAGATTTAAAAGGTTTAATTACAGGAGTTTCCGGCGTTCCAAAAGAAACAATTGGTTTAATTGGTGAAATAAAAGGAAATGCATTAATGTCTATTGGAATTGTGAAGCAAAATTTCCCCGATTTTGACCTTAATACTTCTGAAATTGAAGATATAGATCGCTACAGAAATTGTTTGCCGGATAGATTGATTCCGTTTTTTGAAGCGGCGCTAAAAAATTATCATTATACAAAAGAAGCTTTAAAAGAGTTTGAAAAACCAGTTTTGGATCTTAAAAAAATTGGAGATTTAATGAATCAGCATCACGAAGTTTTACGCGATTTATTGAAAATTACAGTTCCACGAATTGATGATATGATCAATGCAGCTTTGCGTGCAGGCGCTTATGGTGCTAAAATTGTAGGTTCTGGCGGCGGCGGAAGTATTGTTGTAATTACCGATCCTAAAAAAGAAGATTCGGTAATTGAAGCTATTTTAAAAGCCGGAGCACAGGAAGCTTATGCCGTGTCTGTAGATCCGGGTGTGAGAGTTATTGAAAATATTTAAATTTAAAAAATAAGTATGCACAACAATTTAATTATTCTTGCGGGCGGAGCATCTTCCCGCATGAAAAAAGAAGCCGTTCTTGATAATTTATCACCAGAAGAAATCGCTCAGGCAAACGAAAGAAGTAAAGGTTTAATTGGCGTTGGCGGAAGCGGAAGACCGTTATTGGATTATCTTTTATTGAATGCCAAAAAAGCCGGATATAAAAATATCTACATTATTATTGGTGAACAAGGCGAGCTTTTTAAAGAGTTTTACGGAAGCCAAAATGTTAACAATAATTTTCACGGACTTAATATTTCATTTGCCGTACAATATATTCCGGAAGGACGAGTAAAACCATTTGGCACAGCCGATGCTTTGTTTCAGGCAGTAGAACAATTTCCAGAGTTGAATTCTCAGCAATATTCGGTTTGCAACAGCGACAATTTATATTCGGCGAAAGCCTTATTGGCACTTAGAGAAACCAATAGTCCAAATGCTTTTATAGCTTATGATCGTGATGCATTGGAATTTCCTTCGGAGAGAATTTCGCGTTTTGCTATCGCCAAATTGGATAAAAACAATCAGTTATTGGACATTTTAGAAAAACCTTCGGCAGATGTTTTGAATGATTATAAAGATATCGAAGGCAAAATCAGAGTAAGTATGAATGCTTTTAAATTTAACGGAAGTACATTATATACGCATCTCAAAAATTGTCCGGTTCATCCTGAAAGAGACGAAAAAGAATTGCCAACCGTACTTTTAAATTCGGTAAAAGAGAATCCAAATACGACTTTAGGAATTCCGTTTTCAGAACACGTTCCGGATCTGACGGCAAAAGAAGATATTGCCGATGTAAAAGCGTATTTACAACAATATTATCCCGTTTTAGACTGGGAAGAATAAAAAAAATTAACAAAAATTTGATATCTAATTTACCAATAAGTACAACTTATTAGACTACTTTTGTTTTAAAATTGCAAAAAAAACGCATTAAATTGTGTTTTAATTGCAATATATTTGCAAAAGAGTTGATGCTATTTTAGATTGAGAAAACCACTAATCTATTAACAATCAACCAAAATTATTATGTCAAACATTGAAAGTGCATTACATATAGACAAGAGGAGTACTATTATTCCGATGATAATCTTAACTGCATTATTTTTTATTCTGGGTTTTGTAACCTGGTTAAACGGACCATTAATTCCTTTTTTTCAATTGGCATGTGAGTTGACCTCTTCTCAGGCTTATTTTGTAACTTTTGCTTTTTACATAGCATATTTTGTAATGGCAATTCCATCATCCTGGGTTATTGAAAAAGTTGGATATAAAAATGGTATTTCTTTAGGATTATTAATCATTGCAGCCGGAGCATTTATGTTTTATCCAGCGGCAGAAAGCAGGACCTTTTTATTGTTTTTAATTGCATTATTTGTAATGGGAACAGGTTTGGCAATTTTGCAGACAGCATCAAATCCATATGTAGTCGTTATTGGTCCAAGAGAAAGCGCAGCAGCGAGAATCAGTGTTTTGGGAATTGCCAATAAATTAGCAGGATTCGTGGCGCCACTTATATTGACAGCTTTGGTTTTGTCTAATATGCAAGAGTTTACAGCCGATAAAATTGCTTTATTGGATTCAGTTTCAAAAACAAATGCTTTAAATTCTCTTGCATTACAATTGCAAAGACCTTACCTTTATATGGGATTAATTATAATGGTTTTGGCCTTATTAGTAAAGCTTTCACCATTGCCGGAAATCGATTTGGATGAAGACGGAAATGTAACGCATTTAAGTATTTTTAAGCAAATTAGAAATGCATTCAGACGTCCGCAATTGGTTTTAGGCGTAATCACTTTAATGCTTTATTTGGCTGCCGAAGTTTTAGCCGGAGACTCGATTGGAAGTTTCGGAAAAGAACTAGGAGTATATGGAACAGAAGGGAATTTTTATTTAAAGTTAACTTCTTTTACAATGTCAGCAATGGTTGTGGGTTATATATTAGGAATCACATTAATACCTAAATATGTATCGCAAGTTACAGCCTTGAAAGCATCAGGAGTTTTAGGATTGATTTTAGTATTGGCAATAGTTTTAATTTCGCCAAAAATAATGATTCAGTTGCCTGGAATTCCAAATCTGCCGGTTGTAATTCTTTTAGTAGCATTACTTGGTTTGGCAAATGCACTTTGCTGGCCTGCAATTTGGCCAATGGCATTAGAAGATTTAGGAGGTTATACTAAAATAGCAAGCGCAATTTTGATTATGGGAATCATTGGAGGAGCAATTTTTCCTTTGTTCTACGGAATGATCACAGAAAATATAAACGCATCAAATATCGCAAACGGAACCGCAGCAATTTCAAAAAGCGGAAATCAGATTGCTTATTTAATGTTGTTACCATCTTATTTAATGATTCTTTTTTATGCTGTGAAAGGTCATAAATACAGAAGTTGGTAAATTTAACGACAGAAATTAAAAATAGACTATATCATGTTAAAAAGTAAAATCGACAAAGCAACTGGGTTCGAGAAACGATTCGAAAACATCAATACAGTTGTTTTTGAAAATTCAAATGATGCTTCAAAGGCAGTTGCTCAGGAAATTGCAGCTTTAATTCAATCCAAACAAAAAGAAAACAAGCCTTGTATTTTAGGTCTTGCAACCGGTTCTTCTCCAAAAGGATTATATGCAGAATTAGTACGTTTGCATAAAGAAGAAGGTTTAAGTTTTAAGAATGTAATTAGTTTTAATTTGGATGAATATTATCCAATGGAACCAAATTCTATCAACAGTTACGTTCGTTTTATGAAAGAATTGTTGTTTGATCATGTCGATATTTTACCTGAAAACGCTCATGTTCCCGACGGACTTTTAACAAAAGAACAAATCGCTGATTATTGCCACGAATACGAAGCTAAAATTGAAGCTTTGGGCGGAATTGATCTTCAGATTCTTGGAATTGGTGGTAACGGACATATTGGTTTTAATGAGTCAGGATCGTTACAAAACTCAAAAACTCGTTTGGTTGCATTAGATCACATTACGAGAGTTGCGGCTAGCAAAGATTTCTTCGGATTAAGCAATACGCCAAGAACAGCAATCACGCTTGGAGTAAAAAAAATCATGGAAGCCAAACAAGTTATTTTATTGGCTTGGGGAGAAGGAAAAGCAAATATTGTAAAAAAATCAGTTGAAGATGAAGTTACGAATCGTGTACCAGCTTCATTTTTGCAAGAACATAACAATGCTGTTTTTATTTTAGATAAAGAAGCATCTTCAAAATTGACCAGAATCAACAAACCTTGGTTAGTAGAAAAAGTAGTTTGGACAGATAAACTGACTCGTAAAGCGGTTTTAGGATTGGCACTTCAGCTTAAAAAACCAATTTTAATGCTTACAGATGCAGATTATATCGAACACGGAATGAGCGATTTATTGGCTGATTCGGGTCCTGCATATGATATCAATATTAAAATTTTCAACAAATTACAAAATACAATTACAGGTTGGCCAGGCGGAAAACCAAATTCAGATGATACAAATCGTCCTGAAAGAGCAGAGCCGGCAAGAAAACGTGTATTGATTTTCAGCCCGCATCCTGATGATGATATCATTAGTATGGGAGGAACTTTCATGCGTTTGCAGGAGCAAGGACATGAAGTGCATGTTGCGTATCAAACCTCAGGAAATATCGCTGTAGCGGATGATGAAGCGTTACGTTTTGCAAGATTCGTAATTGATTACAATGAAAAATTCGGAATCAAAAGTGCTGAAGCAGATGATATTTACCAAAAAGCAGCTACTTTTTTAACTAATAAAAAGAACAGCGAAATTGATATTCCTGAAGTACGTTATATTAAAGGATTAATCAGAAAAGGGGAGGCGAGAGCAACAAGTCATTTTGTTGGTTTGACAGACGATCAGATTCATTTTATGGAATTACCATTCTACGAAACCGGAACTATCGAGAAAAAACCAATTGGACAAGAAGATATTCAATTGACAATGGATTTAATCGAAAAAATTAAACCGCATCAAATATATGCAGCAGGAGATTTAGCAGATCCACACGGAACTCATAAAGTTTGTCTTGACGCTATTTTTGAAGCTGTAAAAGCACTTAAACCAAAATCATTTATGGATGATTGCTGGTTATGGTTGTACCGTGGAGCTTGGCAAGAATGGGGAATTGACGAAGTTGAAATGGCTGTACCAATGAGCCCTGATCAGGTTTTGGCAAAACGCCACGGAATCTTCAAACACCAATCTCAAAAAGATGGAGTTGTTTTTCAAGGAACAGATGCAAGAGAGTTTTGGCAAAGAGCCGAAGACAGAAATGCAGAAACAGCTGCTTTATACCAACAACTTGGTTTAGCAACATATGCTGCGATGGAAGCTTTCGTGAGATGGCATTACTAAGTTGCTGAGGTTCTGAGAAACTAAGTTTCTAAGTTTTAATATTCGCCACGAATTCACGAATTAATTTTAAATATAATTCGTGAATTCGTGGCGAAATCTTTTAATCTAAAGCAAAAAAATATAAAAGTTATTGAAATAATAATAATAGCTTTGCATTCAATAGAAGCAAGGAGAAAGAATGAGTCTATATTCTTTCCTCTTGCTTCTTTTTTCTTCACAACATGGAACCAGACAAAAAACTTCTTATAAAATTAGCTCACACCAAAATGCCTTTCGGGAAATACGAAGGATGGTTTTTAATCGATTTACCCGAATATTATGTCGTTTGGTATCAGAATAAGGGATTTCCTAAGGGAGAATTAGGGCAACAATTAGCACTTGTTTACGAACTAAAATTAAACGGATTAGAGGAATTAATACGGAATATTAAGAAACAATATCCGAAACCTTTAAAATAGTAAGAAAAATCTTTTGCTATATCGTTTTTTTTATTTATGTTTGATGTATAAAAATATTACAATTCAAAAACAAAGTGATACCACAGAATTCAAGACTGAATTTATATATGTGTACAAGTCAGTGTTTTAAATTAAAATATTTTTATTTATGTTAGATATAAAAAATATTATAATTTAAAAAGCATATTGACACCACTGAATTCGAGCCTGAATTTTTAAATGTGTACAAGTCAATGTTTTAAAATTATAATATTTTTTTTTATGCTAAAATTTACTTTAATAGAAAGTATTACTTCTCAGTATAAATTGACTTGATACCGTCGTTTTTTATGTTTTTATCTTTTAATTGTTCTTGAGAAGATTGTTTTTTGTTCTGGATTTAAGAGTATTCCTCAAAAAAAAGTCTAATTAAAAGTTAAAATTATCGATTACAAAACCAAGTAATCGTTCTATTTAAAAATTTGCAAATTATCTCATAATCTAATTGATAAATTATCTAATTAAATTTGTACTTTTGCCAAGTTTTTTACACAACTACATACAAACAACAACAGAATGAATCAAACAAAATATATTTTTGTTACAGGCGGTGTGACTTCTTCATTAGGAAAAGGAATTATCGCGGCATCTTTAGCAAAATTGTTACAAGGAAGAGGATATCGTACAACTATTCAAAAATTTGATCCGTACATAAATGTAGATCCAGGTACGTTAAATCCGTATGAGCACGGAGAATGTTATGTAACAGATGATGGTGCAGAAACAGATTTAGATTTAGGTCACTACGAACGTTTTTTGAACGTTCCTACTTCTCAGGCAAATAACGTTACTACAGGAAGAGTTTATCTTTCGGTAATTGAAAAAGAAAGAAGAGGAGAATTTTTAGGAAAAACTGTTCAGGTTGTTCCTCATATTACAAACGAAATCAAAGACAGAATGCAATTGCTGGGTAAATCCGGCGATTATGATATTGTTATTACTGAAATTGGTGGAACCGTTGGTGATATTGAGTCACTACCTTATATAGAGTCTGTTCGTCAGTTGGTTTGGGAATTAGGAGAAAATAACGGAATCGTTATTCATTTGACTTTAGTTCCTTATTTGGCTGCAGCAGGAGAGTTAAAAACAAAACCTACACAGCACTCCGTAAAAACTTTGATGGAAAGCGGTATCAAAGCAGATATTTTGGTTTGTAGAACAGAGCATGAACTTTCTGATGAATTGCGTAATAAATTAGCGTTGTTTTGCAACGTAAAAAGAGAAGCCGTAATTCAGTCAATTGATGCTTCAACAATATACGAAGTTCCAAATTTAATGCTTGAAGAAGGATTAGATGTTGTGGCTTTAAAGAAATTAGATTTACCTAAAAAAGCAGCTCCGGATTTAAAAAACTGGAATACTTTTTTACGCAGATTAAAAAATCCAAAACATACCGTAAATATTGGTTTGATTGGTAAATATGTAGAAATGCAGGATTGTTACAAATCTATTTTAGAGGCGTTTATTCATGCTGGAGCTTCAAACGAAACTAAAGTAAACGTAATTTCAATACATTCAGAACACATTAATATTGATAATGTTGCTGAAAAATTAGGACCTCTTGATGGAGTTTTAGTAGCACCTGGTTTTGGAGAAAGAGGTATTGAAGGAAAAATCGAAGCAGTTCGTTATGCACGTGAAAATAATATTCCGTTCTTCGGAATTTGTTTAGGAATGCAAATGTCTGTTATCGAGTATTCAAGAAATATTTTAGGTTATACTGATGCCAATTCTACAGAGATGAATGAAAAAACTCCTCATCCGGTAGTAAATTTAATGGAAGAGCAAAAAACAATTACTGATAAAGGTGGAACAATGCGTCTTGGTGCTTGGAAATGTGATATTAAACCAAACACTTTAGCACACAAAATTTACGGACAAACGACTATTTCAGAGCGTCACCGTCACCGCTATGAGTATAACAATAAATATGCTGATGAATTACAAAAGGCAGGTTTAAAAGCTTCTGGAATAAATCCTGATACAGGTTTAGTCGAAATTGTAGAACTTGAGAATCACCCGTTTTTCATTGGTGTTCAATACCACCCGGAATACAAAAGTACAGTGGCAAACCCACATCCAATTTTTGTAAACTTTGTGGCTGCTGCAGTAAATGCACATAAAAAACAATAATTAATATTCTGAAAGGATGTAACTTTTGAGTTAAACTCATTACTAATAGTCTTTAACGAATAACCCTTTTTTAAATTATAATGGAAGAAAAAAAATTTGATCTTAATTCAATCATTGGTTTTGTATTGATATTTGGAATTTTGATTTGGATTATGTACCAAAATCAACCTTCTGATAAGGAGATTGCTGCTGAAAAAGCCAAGAAAGAATTAGTTGCTAAGCAAGAAGCGCAAGCAAAAGCTGATAAAACTAAAACAGCTGTTTTACCAGTTGCTGCAGCTGCTACTCCTGGTGATACAGTTCAATTAGCACAATTACAAAAAACATTAGGTGGTTTTGCTTATTCAGCTACACTTCCTTCTGCAAAAGAAGGTTTTACAACTATTGAAAACAAAAAGATGATACTAAAAATCGCCAATAAAGGTGGTTATATAGTGGAAGCTAAGTTGAAAGAGTTCAAAAGATTTGAGAAAAATTCAGGGCAATTAGTAGAATTAATTAAAGACAATAATTCTAATTTAAATATTCAGTTACAAACTACAGATAACAGAACTCTAAACTCTAAAGATTTGTATTTTGAGCCAACATTGACAAAAAATGGTGAAGACCAAATTTTGACAATGCGTTTGAAAGCGGGAGCTAATGAATTCTTAGAATACAAATATATCTTGAAATCAAATGATTATTTAGTTGGTTTCGATATTCGTTCTCAAGGTTTGAATAAAGTTTTAAATTCTTCAAAACCATTAGATTTAGTTTGGGATTTGAAATCATACAGAAACGAGAAAAGTGTTTCTATTGAAAAGAGATATGCTCAAATTGAATATGAGTATGGAGATGAAAAATACAGTTCAGTAAGTCATGGTGTAGGTAAAGAAGATACTCCTGAAAAAGTAAGTTATATAGCTTTCAAACAACACTTTTTTACGGCTATTTTAGCAACTGATAAACCATTTGATAAGTCTAAGTTACAATCTGATGATTTAGTAAAAGATGAAGCGCTAGATACTACTTTTATCAAACAATTTAAAGCGACAGTTCCTTTAGCTTTTTCTAATGGAGAAGTTGATTATAAAATGAGCTGGTACTTTGGACCATCTGATTATAAAACTTTAAAATCTTATGATAAAAACTTCGAAAAAATTATTCCATTAGGTTGGGGAATTTTTGGATGGATTAACAAATGGATTTTCATTCCGTTATTCGGATTCTTAAGTTCTACAATTGGATTGTCTTTAGGAATTGCGATTATCATCTTTACAATTATTATCAAATTGGCAATGTCGCCAATTACATATAAGTCTTTCTTGTCTCAGGCAAAAATGAAAGTTTTACGTCCTGAAATTACAGAGTTGGGAGAAAAGTTCAAAAAAGACCCAATGAAGAAACAACAAGAAACGATGAAGTTGTATAACAAAGCAGGAGTAAACCCAATGGCAGGATGTATTCCGGCATTGATTCAGCTTCCGTTTATGTATGCGTCATTCCAGTTCTTCCCATCAGCTTTTGAGTTAAGACAAAAAAGTTTCCTTTGGGCAGACGATTTATCATCTTTTGATGCAGTTGTAAAATTACCATTCCACATTCCGTTATATGGAGATCATATCAGTTTGTTCCCTATTATGGCTGCAATTGCGATTTTCTTCTATATGAAAATGACTTCTGGAGATCAGCAAATGGCTGCGCCTCAACAAGAAGGTATGCCGGATATGGCAAAAATGATGAAAATCATGATTTATGTTTCGCCATTAATGATGTTAATTTTCTTCAATAGTTATGGTGCAGGTTTGAGTTTGTATAACTTTATTTCGAACTTAATTACAATTGGAATTATGTTTGTAATCAAAAATTATATCGTTGATACAGATAAAATTCACGCTCAAATTCAAGAAAATAAATTAAAAGAACCTAAAAAACAAAGCAAGTTTCAACAACGTCTTCAGGAAGTAATGGAGCAACAAGAAGCTGCAAAAGGTAAAAAGAAATAATAAATAAAAAAATCTCGAGTAATCGGGATTTTTTTATATCTAAATTATACTTTATGAAAAGCATTTTCGTTAAAGTTTAAAATCGAACATAATATGATTTATAAAAGAATAATAATCGGATTACTTTTCTTAAACGCCTTTTTAGTTTCGGCACAAGATTTTAATAAATTAGATACCAACGGAAAGAAAGACGGAGTTTGGAAAGGAGTTTATGAAGTTTCAAAGCGTCCTCGTTACGAAGGAACTTTTAACCACGGAAAAGAAACAGGTATATTTAAGTATTTTGATGATACTAAAAAAGGTGATGTTTTAGCCACTCGTGATTTTAGTGCGAATGACGGAAGCGCTTATAATATTTTTTATGATCAGAATAAAAATAAAGTAAGTGAAGGTAAAGTAATCGGTAGAAATAATGAAGGGGAATGGAAATATTACCATAAAGCTTCTAAAGTAGTTATGACACTCGAAAACTATAAAAACGGTAAACTTGAAGGTTCAAGAACGATTTATTATCCTGATGCAAAAGTTGCTGAAGAGATGACGTATAAAAACGGACTTAGAGAAGGTATTTATAAGAAATTCGCGCAAAACGGAATTCTTTTAGAGCAAACGACTTATGCAAATGATCAATATAATGGCGACGCTATTTTTTATGATTCAGAAGGGACTATTGCTTCTAAAGGAAAATTCCTGAATGGGAAAAAAGTTGGAAAGTGGCAGTTTTACTCAAAAGGTAAATTGACAAAGGAAGTCAATATGAGCGATCCAAAAAGCAATTATCAAGCCGATTCAAAACCTAAAAAAGAATAGATTAATATAATAGTCCGCTTAAGCGGACTATTTTTTGCCACGAATTTCACAAATTTTCACGAATTTTTTCTCTCACAAAATGAGTCAAATAATAATTAGTGAAAATTTGTGAAATTCGTGGCAAACTTTTTTACAATTATTCTAAGATTTTTTACCGTTACAGTAAGAACCAAACAATAATTAGTGAGAATTCGTGAAATTCGTGGCAAACTTTTTTCTAAATTTGATTTACTAATACTTTAAGTAAATGGATTTAAACGAGCTTTCAGGAAGATTTCTATTGTTGTTTTTCTCAATTTTGATTTTATATTTTTTCTCCAACAGAAAAGATAATGAAACCATAAATCCTTTGATGGTGATTGTTGGTCTTTGTACTTTTTCGCTTTGTTATTTGTTTACTAAAATTGAAATAGGTGTGGGAATTGGGTTTGGATTATTTGCTATTTTCTCCATTTTAAGATTCAGAACACAGTCTTTTACTGTAAATGCAATTATTTTTTTGTTTGCTACAATTACGCTTTCTATTTTGGATATTATGTATCCATATGAGAAAATAGAAGTGCTTTTGTTTTTTCAGATTATCATCATCGGATTTTATATTATAGCTTCGGTAATAGTCAATAAAAAAGCTTCTAAATATTTGAATATAGTAGATGTGAAAATCGCTTTAGAAAGTGATTTTTCTTTAGACAATCAAGCAATACGAAAGTCTGTTCAGCAAAAAATGAATATCGATGATTTTGATTTTAAAATTGTGAATATAAACACGGTTTCAAACGAAATTGATCTTCAGGTATTCTATTGATTAATTATGTGAATCAAGAGATGAAATGTGCCTTTAGGTACAATATATTGGTAGAAAATATCGATTAAGATAAAATTAGCGTGCCGTAGGTACGCAATAGTTATTGTTTTGTTGCGTACCTACGGCACGCCAGCTGATTTCATATATAATGATTACCGATATTTAGTGCCTAATGGCACAAATTGGAGACTTTCAATCATTGGGTTGGTATCATTATTCATTAAAAGGGCGAACTTGTTTAATATATAAATCCCTGTTTTCTCCAACAATTTTAAATTCAATATCTACAGGATGATATCTGTTTTTTTTCCAATAACGATACATTTTTTCTTCGATTTTTGAACTCACAAGAAAAAGCCGACTCATTTCTTTTCGGCTCAATAAAGGTTCATTATTGTTTAAATTGGAATTTGAGGTGTAATCGACATCAAAATCAGTATCGTCTTTTCCTGAATTAAAATGATAAGCGACAAATTGCTCGCAGATTTCTCCTTTTTCCGGTTTTACAACGGAGTTTTCGCCTTTCTGAACATTAACAGTTATACCCGGAAAATTTTCCCGGAACATATTTTTTGTAATTACAACACCATTTGCAAGTTCATCCGGAAAAGAACGATGGACCAAAACTCCCATTGCAATATTATGCTGATCAATGCCAAAAAGTTCTCTTTCGTTATAAGAAGCTTCATTCCAGACGCTTGCCCAAACTTGTTTGATTGCTTTTTCAAATGTTTTAATGCTGTCACCCAGAATTCCAGTTTTAGAATCATATAATCCGGCGCCATTAAAATCATCTAAATCCTCTGCATTTGTAGAAGATCTGAATCTAAAGTTTTTAAACTTAGCATTTTTAAAGGTTTCATTCAGTTTTGCAATTAATTCTGGATCTACAGGTTCTTTCTTAATTGCATCACGAATCTTTTTCAACTGATGATAAATCCAAACTGTAGAATCTTTATGCGGATATTCTAAAAGCTCGTTAATTAATGGCGAAATTGATTTTTTCTGAATGTGTTTGGTGTAAAAATAAAACGGAATTGCGTGCGCATCTTCTGGTGTTTTAAAAGCAGTTTCTTTTGAAATCGCAATTAAATAAGCCATGTTTTGAGCTTTAGAACCAATGTAATTTATTCCTTTTTTTGGAATTGTGGCTAAATCGACTAAATCAGTAACGCTATTATCAATGATTAGTTTTTTCTTTTTGGTAGTGGCTTTTTGCTCTATTTTTTTAGTACTTTCTTTGATGTAAAAAGTATCAATTGCAATTTTTAATTCAACTTTTTTCGAAAGTAATCTTTTGATATTATTATCCTGTAAAGCTTGTGTGTAAGCCATTATCGGAATTTTTCTGTTCTTGCCCAAAAGCACTAAATGACTTAAAGGCGTTTGTAATTCGTTGACAATAATTCCTCTTACATTTGGTAAAATATCCGGTGTTCCGTCCAGAACAATAATTTCGTCAGGATTTGGTTTTATCTTTTCTAAGTCCTTGATTTTATATTGTTTTAAAATGCCAATATTTGTTCCCGCTACAACTTCCTGATACTTGATTTCGTTAAAAATATAATCTGATTTTACACAAGGAATCTTGAATTTTTGTTGCTGAAACCATTCCATTTGAGTGGGATTGTTCAGGTAGAATTTTAAATTTGAACCAATAAAAGTCGATTTTACGATTAAATTATAAAATCGTTCAATAGATTCAATTGGCATATGATCTGAAGCTGCTAATTCGAAAATCCATTTTTCAGTTCCTTTGATGTGATTAAGATTTCCCAGGAAAAAATCTCTGTCTTTCATCGTATCACTATAATTCTCATTATTAAAAACCTCTAAATCATGACTATATCCTAAATAATTGGTAACAAAGTCATAATGTAAAAGAATCAGACTACTATTGAAGTAGTAAATTTTTTGTTTTTTTAGATCATAGATAACTTTTACAGATTCTATATTCGAAAATTTATCTGATAAAGGTTTGCCTCTAAATGCTTTATAAGCTTCATAATTTGATAATGACGCAGAATATCTTTGAGCACTTAAAGTAACTGCAATGAATAGAAAAAACAGACTGTAAATGTATTTTTGCATGACGTTTTTATTGATAATTAAAAGTAATTAAATAAACAATAAGTTTTATCTACTGCGACATTATATAAACTAATCAAAACTACCGAAATTATCAAAAATAGGACTTATCTTTGCACCCTTGTAAAAATATAAACGATTTAGAATGAAACGTGTAGTTGTTGGACTTTCTGGTGGAGTAGATTCTAGTGTTGCTGCTTATTTATTGCAACAACAAGGATACGAAGTTATTGGGCTTTTTATGAAAAATTGGCACGATGATTCAGTTACTATTTCTAATGAATGTCCTTGGTTAGAGGACAGTAATGACGCTTTATTAGTTGCTGAAAAACTTGGAATACCGTTTCAAACTGTCGATTTAAGTGAAGAATACAAAGAAAAAATCGTTGATTATATGTTCAACGAATACGAAAAAGGAAGAACTCCAAATCCTGACGTACTTTGTAATCGCGAAATCAAATTTGATGTTTTCATGAAAATTGCCTTAAGTCTTGGTGCTGATTATGTGGCAACAGGACATTATTGTCAAAAAAATGAAATCGAAGTTGATGGAAAACCAGTTTACCAATTAATTGCCGGAGCAGACAATAATAAAGATCAATCTTATTTTTTATGTCAGTTATCGCAAGAGCAATTGGCTAAATCATTGTTTCCAATTGGTGCTTTGACTAAACCAGAAGTACGCCAAATCGCTGCTGAAATGGATTTAGTAACCGCTGAAAAGAAAGATTCTCAAGGATTATGTTTCATCGGAAAAGTTCGTTTACCGGAATTTCTGCAACAAAAATTGCAACCTAAAGAAGGTAAAATTGTTCAGATCGATAAAAACGATCCAATTTATACCTTCGAAAAACCAACAGGTTTATCATTAGAAGAAGAATTAAAATTAGAAGCTAAAAAGCGTGATTATCTTCCAACAATGGGAAAAGTGGTTGGAAAACATCAAGGGGCACATTATTTTACAGTTGGACAAAGAAAAGGATTAAATGTAGGCGGAACGACAGATCCGTTGTTTATCATCGCTACAGATGTTGAAACCAACACTATTTATACAGGTTTAACAAGTCTTCATCCTGGATTATTCAAAAAAGCTTTATTTATTGAAAAATCTGAAGTACACTGGATTCGTACTGATTTGGCTTTAAAAGTTGGAGAAACAATGGAAGTTATGGCGAGAATTCGTTACCGTCAGCCTTTACAGAAAGCAACTTTGCACCAATTTGAAGATGGAATGTATGTTCAATTTGAAGAAGGACAATCTGCGATTACAGAAGGTCAGTTTGTAGCTTGGTATTTCGAAAATGAATTAGTTGGTTCGGGAGTAATTTCATAGCTTTATACTTTTTTACAAAGGATTTCCTTCTAAAAAAGTAAACTATGAAGCACTACATTACATTTCTTTTATTGGTTTTTACGACAGTTGCGTTTTCACAAGAAGATGCCTGGGTATATTTTAAAGATAAACCAAATTCGCAGCATTTTTTAGATAATCCATCTGAAATGCTTTCGGCGCGTGCTTTAGAACGCAGAACCAATCAGAATATTTCATTGGATATTAGGGATGTTCCCGTTGAAGAAACTTATATCACTCAGGTAAAAGCGGCTACGGGAATTGTTGTAATGGCACAATCCAAATGGATGAATGCACTTCATATTCGTGGAACTCAAACCGATATTTTGGCTTTAAAAACACTTGCGTTTGTTGATAAACTAGTTTTTGCCAATAAAACTTTAAATGCAACTGGTAAAAAAGTTTCTGAAAACAAAATTGCAAAGACAGAAGATAAGCTCAAAACTACGATTGATTATGCTTACGGAAATTCAGCAAATCAAATACAAATGCTTAACGGACAAGTTTTGCACCAGCAAAATTATACTGGATCAGGCAAGATAATTGCCGTTATAGATGCGGGTTTTCCGGGTGTAAATACAGCTCAGCCGTTTCAAAAACTGATTACTAATAATCAGATTTTAGGCGGATATGATTTTGTAAACAGAAATGATAACTTTTATACAGGTGATGATCACGGTACAAAGGTGCTTTCGACCATTGGTGGTTATAAAGAAAACGCTTTGGTAGGAACTGCTCCAAATGCATCATTTTATTTATTTATTACAGAAAATGATGCCACAGAAAATCCTGTTGAAGAATCGCTTTGGGTTGAAGCTGCAGAAAAAGCAGATTATTTAGGAGTGGATATTATTACAACTTCACTCGGATATTTTGCTTTTGATGATTCTAATTACAGTCATACTTATAGTGATATGAATGGTGTTACAAATTTCATTTCGCGTGGAGCCGAAATCGCTTTTAGCAAAGGGATTGTTGTGTTAGCTTCTGCAGGAAATGAAGGAAGTACGGGAGAACCGCATATTGGCGCACCGGCTGATGCAGTTTCGGTTATAACGGTTGGTTCTGTTAACGCTGCAAAAGCAAAAGCGGGTTCAAGTTCTATTGGGCCAAGTTTTGATAATCGAATAAAACCAGATGTTATGGCGCAAGGTGCTGCAGCAGTTGTTTCTGATCCAAATGGGAATATTGGTACTGCAAACGGAACTTCATTTTCTTGCCCAATTATGGCAGGAATGGTTGCGTGTTTGTGGCAGGCTTTTCCAACAAAAACGAACAAAGAAATTCGACAAATGCTGCTTCAGTCTTCTGATCGTTATTCGGTACCAGATAATAATTATGGTTACGGAATTCCAAATTTTGGAGGAACTTTAGGAGTTGAAGATTTTCAAAATGCGCTTTCAGCCTTTTCAGTATATCCAAATCCTGCTGAAACGGTAGTTTCGTTTTCATTTTCGAAGGAAAATTATAATGTTTCGGTTAAAATTTATTCGGTTTTAGGACAAGAAGTAATCGAAAAACAAATAACAAATCAAGATCCATTTCTTTCTGTAGCATCTTTGCAAAGCGGACTTTACTTTTATGCTTTTGATGTTGATGGTTTGCATAAAACAGGAAAGATAATTAAACAATAACAGCATTTTTGAATGAATAGAATTACGCAGCTTTTTAATATAAAATATCCAATTATTCAGGGAGGAATGATTTGGAATAGTGGTTATAAATTAGCTTCAGCAGTTAGTAATGCTGGAGGTTTGGGACTTATTGGTGCAGGTTCAATGTATCCGGAAGTTTTGAGGGAACATATTCAGAAATGCAAAAAAGCAACTAATAAACCTTTTGGGGTTAACATTCCGATGTTATATCCAAATATTGAAGAAATCATGAATATTGTAGTCGAAGAAGGCGTGAAAATTGTTTTTACCTCGGCAGGAAATCCTAAAACGTGGACTTCTTTTTTAAAAGAAAAAGGAATTACAGTTGTGCATGTTGTGAGTAGCAGCATTTTTGCTCTAAAAGCACAAGAGGCAGGAGTTGACGCAATTGTTGCAGAAGGTTTTGAAGCTGGAGGACATAATGGACGTGACGAAACAACAACGTTGACTTTGATTCCGATGGTAAAAGAAAAGATTCAGATTCCGATTATTGCTGCTGGCGGAATTGCCACAGGAAGAGGAATGTTGGCTGCAATGATTTTAGGTGCTGATGGTGTTCAGGTCGGAAGCCGTTTTGCAGCATCGATAGAATCGTCTTCACACGATAATTTTAAACAAACTATTGTGAATGTTAAGGAAGGTGATACGCAATTGACATTGAAAGAATTGGCGCCGGTTCGATTGATTAAAAATAAGTTTTATCAGGACGTTCAGAATTTATATGAAAGATGTCCTTCAAAAGAAGAATTAACAGAACTTTTGGGCAGAGCAAGAGCCAAAAAAGGAATGTTTGAAGGTGATCTTGAAGAAGGTGAACTTGAAATTGGTCAAATAGCCGGAATTATCCATGAAATTTTACCAGTAGAACAAATTATTAAACAAATGATGGCCGATTTTGAAATTGCGTCCAAAGAAAAGGCTAAATTTGAGTTTTAATTACCTGCAAGAATATTATTATGAATACTATACGCATCTCTTTTTTGTTTCTTTTTTTGACTTTTGGATTGCAACAGGTTCAAGGTCAGTCTTATCAGTTTAAAACATCAGGATTTAGTGTTTTAGAAAAAAATGAAAAAGGTAAATGGGGCGAATGGTCCAATCTTGATTTGGTAAACTTATCAGTTATTTTAGATACTAATAAACACCGAATTGTAGTTTATTCGATGGAAATTCAACTTTTTAATATTGAAGATTATATCGAAAGAGAAGAAAACGAAACTGATATTGTGTACTCTTTTATGTGTAAAGATAATGACGGGAAAAATTGTAAACTCTCTATCATAACCCGAAAAAAGCAAGATTACCGCAAGCAACTTTATATTAACTACGACGATCATATTATTGTGTATAATATCTTTAGTGTGTAGTTTTAATTATATCTATTTACAACCCGACAGGTTTCTAAAACCTGTCGGGTTTGTTATTTAAAAAGTCTTCTCTATTTAATTATAATTTCGAAATATAAAATAAATAGTATCTTAGATTTTCAGTAAACCAATAACTTACGATATGATTCAGGAGCAAATCAACTTAAAAAGAACGGCAAGAATTGCTGGTTTTATCTATTTACTTATTGCTATAACAGGTGTTTTTGGGATTATGTATGTGCCCATGCAAGTAATTGATTCCGGTAATATACCGCTTACAATGCGAAATATTTTACGTCACGAATTTCTCTTTCGTGCCGGTATTATGAGCAATTTAGTTTGCCAGACTTTATTTGTGTTTTTAGTTTTACAGCTTTACAAATTGTTTCAGCAAGTGAGTAAACATTTGACCAGAACAATGTTTGCGTTAGTAATTGTTGGAGTTCCAATTGCGTTTGTAATTATTTTCAATCAGTTGTTTGCTTTATTGTTATTGAAAGAGAATTTCATGAGAAGTTTTCCGCCAGCTCAATTGCAATTATTAGTAATGGCATTTCTAAAAATGTATAACTATGGAAATGTCGTTATTGGAATCTTTTGGGGACTTTGGTTAATTCCTTTTGGACAATTAGTCTATAAATCAGGATTTATGCCTAAAATTTTAGGAATATTATTAATCATCGGTGGATCTGCTTATGTCGTTGATGCATTTGCATTTGTGTTAGCTCCAAGTTATCATTTTTCTGTAACAGGAATTATTGTTGGTTTGACATCTTCTGTTGCGGAGTTTGGAATGGTTTTTTGGTTGTTGATTAAAGGAGTTCGAAAAGTTGGTGCTTAAAGCGGAGGAAAGAAGAAAGAAGCAAGAATTTAGAAGTAAGAAGCAAGAAGTAAGAAGCAAGAAGTAAGAAGCAAGAATTTAGAAGAAAGATTAAAAAGCTAATTAAATATATATAGAACCCGTTTTGCCCGTTTATTTGGGTATAAAATGGGGTCTTTTTTTATGAATTAATTATCGAAATAGATTCTTAGTATTCTTAATAAAAATATTCTTTTGAAATGTGTTTTTATTTAAAGACTTGATTCAAAATAAACTATATTTGAACTGTTAAATTAATTTATATTCGAACGTTTTTTAGTTAAAAAGCAATGTTGAAATTATGGATTAATTAAAAATATCAGTAAATCAAGAAAAAAAACTAACTAGTAAACACTGCGCATGAAGAAACTTTACTCACTATTATTATTTATCGTTTTCGGAATTTTATCATCAAATGCGCAAGTCGTTGATGAAACATTTGTTCAGCCAACGCCTTACAAGGCTGCAAAAATAGCGGTTATAAAAGAACTTTCAGATGGTAAGATTTTACTTGGAGGAAGTATTCAGTTTTATAAAGAGAAAAAAGTTAGGAATCTTATCCGTTTAAATGCGGATTATTCACTTGATGAAACTTTTGTTTATAATGGCGATCCTAAGTCGGAAATTAAAGATGTCAAACTTCAAAGTAATGGAAATATGATTGTCTTAACGACTAAAGATAATCTTGGATATGCTGATTATTTTAAACTGTATCAGCTTGACACAAATGGTGAAATTATAAAAGAAGTTAGCGATGTTTTTAATGCAACATCTATTGCTATTCAGGCCGATGATAAAATATTGGTTACTGGAGGAGCACTAGGTTATTATAGTTTTACAAGCTGTTATTTAAAACGATTCAATAGTGATTTTACTTTAGACGAAACTTTCAATAATAACTTAGCTTTTAATGCAGCGACAAATAATGTTGCTGTTTCCAGCAATGGGATATATGTAGGAGGAATGTTTACTGCCGTAGATGGAATTGCTAAAAACAGTTTGGTAAAATTGAATTCTGATGGTATAATTGATTCAACATTTGATGTTGGAGCGGGCGCTAATGGTTTTGCTTTTTCAATGACACTTCAAGATGATGGAAAAATAATAGTTGGGGGAAATTTTTCACATACTGTTGAAGGTTTGCCATCTAATAATATGTGTCGATTAAATCTTGACGGTTCAATCGATACGAGCTTTTCTGCTCAATATTATAATTATGCAAATTCTGTGATTGCTATAAAGGATTCTCATTTATATGTTGATGCAGGAATAAATGACGAGACTACTTTTGGTCATTATTTAATAAGGTTAAAACCTGATGGATCATTAGACGAAAATTTTAACCGACTTAAATTGAATGAATTTGGATCTGATTATTTTGTTTCAGGTTTTGTGAATGGAAAGATTTTTTACAATAATTCAGAGTATACAGGAAATAGATATGGTCTTTCGATATCTGACCTTGAAGGAAATACACTTGATTCTTCAGAATTAAAACCAAGTAGATATGGTAGTTTTGAAAGCGGAGGTTATTTTGATGGAAAATTGGTTATTAAAGGAGATTTTGTAAAATTAAATGATATTGAAACTTTTGGTATTGGTTTGTTAGACGCAAACGGAAATGTTGATGAATCATTTGTTTTTCCAATATATCGAGGTGAAATAAAACAAATTCAAGTAGTCAATAATAGTGTATTTCTTGGTACCAAAACTAAATTTATAAATCTTGATGCTAAAGGATTAGTTTTAAAAGATTTTGATTTTAAAATTGATTCAGATTTGTTGGAAATAGCACAATTTAAGGTGCTTGACAATGGTAAAATTTTATTAACGGATCAATGGCAATTAGTTTTGCTCAATGAAAAAGGAGTACAAGAATCTAAATTCACTTTAAATTCAGACTCAAATTTCTGGATTACTAATCTTAGATTTGAGACACAGAATGATAAAGTTATTTGTGCAGGTCAGTTTGAAAGTTTTGGTGCAGGATATATTCCAAAATCAAAGCTGATGAGATTTAATATGGATACATCAAGAGATGAAAGTTTTAATACGAACATTGGAGCTGATAAAGCAATTACTAAAATAAATATTTTAGATTCAGGGGAGATTGTAATCGCAGGAGAATTTTTGAATTATAATAATATTTCAACTCCTAATCAGTTAGTAAAACTCTCCAAGGATGGTGAGATTGATATTAAATTCAATGAGAATCTAAAAATTCCAAAAGTTGGAATTAGTGGAGGAGAACATTACGATTATAGAAAAATTGAGGAAGTAGATTCTGTTATATATATTACGCAAGTCCCTTCAAAAGTTACGGCAATAAATCTAGATGGTACAACGAAGGCTGATTTTGAAATGCCGGCTGTAATTGATAATATAACAGATATTGTTGGAGTAAAAGATACGGAAGATAGTTCTCCAGTTTCAGGCAAAGGGAAATCAGTTAGTACGTCTGATAATTATATGTTTGCAATTGGTACAAATAACAATAGTAATTCTGGTTCATCTGCTACTATTGTTAAGCTTAATCTTGGAAAATCATCAGGTTCATTATCTGTTGGTCCAACACCTGAAAAATTAGCTTCAAAAGTGCAGGTTTTTCCGGTTCCGGTTCAGGAGAAAATGAGTTTATCGTTTTCTAATTCGATTGTACCAAATAAAATTGCAGTTTATTCTGTAAACGGACAGGAATTATATTCTGCTAAAGTTCAAAGTACAGATAATATCGAAGTGGATATGTCTCAATTTACTTCAGGGATTTACTTTATAAAACTTTCCTCGGATTCAGGAACAATTACTAAGAAAATCGTTAAAAAGTAAAAAGTAAAAAGTAAAAAGAATAAATAATAAAACCCGATAGATTTTTAAAAAGCTATCGGGTTTGTTATATAAAAAAAAACTTAGTATCTCAGCAACTTAGCAACTTAGAACCTCACCTAAGATATATCCTTAATAAACTCGTCATATTCTAAAAAGAACATTTCAAGCGCATTCATTTTTTCAAAAAAGAAATCAAAAATAGTGTCCCAATTATTACGATTACTAAAACCTACACCTTGTTTTTCAATCCAAATTCGGCTTATTGTTTTACCGCTTTCTAAAGTATAGTTTTTTTCGAAAACTAAATCTTTAATGAATTCTTCCTCAAGAATGTTTTTCAAAGCTTCTATTTTTTCAAAATAGGCAGTTCTTTTTTCATCATTTCGAGGCTCAATATCAATTAAAACCTGTGCTTTTTTATTGTCAACATAAAATTTAAAAGAGAAATCTTTAATTTTAGTATCATAAAGTATCCATTTACGTGGATATTTTTCGGCGAAAGCCACCCAAAATTCTCTTTTTATTCTCTGTGATTCTTCTTTACTGTACATTTTTGAAAGTTTGTATAGTCGTAACTATTTAATATTTGAATTTAGGATTCTTTACGTGTAGAATGCGCTGCTAGATTTTTGATAATCAGAAACAGATCAATCTAACGTTCTGTTGGGCAAATTTACGCTAAATATTTATAACAAATTTCTAGTCCTAAAATGTTTTTATTGCGCTATTTCTGATAGGATTATCGAACTATAAGCAAAAAATATTTCTTCTGTAAAATTTTGATTTTGATAGTCTTGACTTTGAATTTATAGTTTTTGGTTGTGTTAAAACTTGTGAACTGAGGATTTCTAGAGTATATTTATATTTTATTTCAAATAACAAACGTCCTTTTTAATGGATTTCCAAGATTTTCTGCAATATATTCCTGATTTAATTCCAGTTGAATTACCGGCACTTTCGTCACATCTAAAAATGGCTCCAAAAGAAAGAATAGAGTCTTTGAAGAACCATGATTTTAAAGCCGAAAATGCAAGAATTGCTGCCGTTATGATGCTTTTTTATCCAAAAAACGGAAAAACACATCTAGTTTTAATTGTAAGAAATGCTTATAATGGAGTTCATTCTTCGCAAATTGCTTTTCCGGGAGGGAAATATGAAACTACCGATGCAGATTTTGAAGAAACAGCTTTAAGGGAAACACACGAAGAAGTAGGAGTAATGCCGAATAAAATTGAAGTAATCAAGCATTTTTCTCCAATGTATATTCCGCCAAGTAATTTTTTGGTACATCCGTTTTTGGGAATTTCAAAAGAAGAGCTTTCCTTTTACCCGGATGTTAGAGAAGTTGCAGATATTATAGAATTGCCATTATCCGTTTTTTTGGATGATGAAATTATCATCGAAGCCACATTGTCAACTTCTTACGGAAACAATATTTTAGTTCCGGCATTTAATATTCAAAATCACATTGTTTGGGGAGCAACCGCAATGATTTTAAGTGAGTTGAGAGATGTACTTAAAACGACTTTTGAAGAAAATTCGTAAAAACATAAAATTAACAATTTGATATTCATTTAAATAACAATTTATTTCCGAAATTGTTTTGTACTATTGCTAAAAGAATAATTTTTGTATGTTTGCGTCTTAACAAAAAACACATTAAAGAGCTATGGGATTGTTTAAACGAAATCCTTTTGGACATATATTATTCATCAAAAAATGGTTAATCCGTGTTTTGGGTGCCATGACGCATAGAAGATATAGGGGTTTCAATGAATTGCAAATCGAAGGATCTGAAATCATTAAATCACTTCCGGATAGAAATGTTTTGTTTATTTCAAATCACCAGACTTATTTTGCTGATGTTGTAGCTATGTTTCACGTGTTTAACGCAAGTTTAAGCGGACGTGAAGATACTATTAAGAACATTGGTTATTTGTGGCAACCTAAGATGAATATTTATTATGTTGCTGCCAAAGAAACAATGCAAGCTGGTTTATTGCCAAGAATTTTAGCGTATGTTGGAGCAATTACTGTCGAAAGAACCTGGCGTGCAAAAGGTGTTGATGTTACTGAAAAACGTGAAGTTAACCCAAATGATACCGAAAATATCAGAATTGCATTAGAAGATGGTTGGGTAATTACTTTTCCGCAAGGAACCACAAAATCGTTTAAACCTGTTCGAAAAGGAACTGCGCATATTATAAAGCAACATAAACCAATTGTAATTCCGATTGTTATTGACGGTTTCCGCCGCTCGTTTGACAAAAAAGGATTACGAATGAAGAAAAAAGGAATTCTACAATCATTCATCATCAAAGAACCTCTTGATATTGATTATGAAAATGATACCATCGAAGAAATTGTAGAAAAAGTAGAATACGCAATTGAGCAACATCCATCATTTTTAAAAGTAATTCCAGCCGAAGTTATCAAAGCCGAAGAAGAACTTAATGAAATGAGAAGATGGAGTTACAAAGGACCTGAAGAATATTAGATTCTAGGTTTTTTGTTTCAGGGTTTTAAATATTTGTTTCAGGTTTTAAATTGTTTCAAGTTTCAGGTTTTTTCAATCAAAATAAGAAAACTTAGAACCTTAGTAATTCAGAACCTTAGTACCTTCAAATTAAAAATCTATCTTTTTCAACTCCTTATAATTAGCATATAATCTACGTAATAGAGTTCCGTAAAGCAATCTATAAAAGCACCAGAATAGCCCGAAGAAACCTAGTATAACCAGAATCAAAATTCCCACGGTTACGAACATTGCTTTTCCGTTTACGGCTAGTTTTTCTCTTAAAAATGCCATATCAGGATTGTAGACAAATGCAATAAAGAAGCTTAAAATAGCAGTAACTACAATCATTCCCAGATTATACCATACATAATACTGAACCGTTTTTCTGGTTCTTAAAATCGCACTCATTAAAGATTTTGTTGCGACAGTTGTTGAAATTGTTTTGTAATTTTTGTAGAAAATGAAAACAAATATCAATACCACTACGTAATTGAAATAAGTTAAAAACTCAAGTGCAGTTACGATTTCCGGATGATTTATTTTTTGCAAAACATCATCAGTATTGATAAATAAGTTGGAGAAAGTCCAAAATGAAATTTCCAAAATGCTGATAATTAAAATCCACTTCACGATCGAAGATGATTTTTTGTGAATCATTTTGTAGATCTCTGTTTCAGAAATTTGTTGAAAAGAATCCGAGTTCTTTTTCCAGTCTTTTTTTAGTAAATCCAGTTCTTTCATAATAATTTTTAAGGATTTAGTATTTTTTTAAGTTTCCCTTTAATTCTGTTCATTTTCACGCGCGCATTCACTTCGCTGATTCCTAAGGTTTCGGCTATTTCTTGATAATCTTTGTCTTCTAAATACATAAAAACTAATGCTTTTTCGATGTCATTAAGCTGGTAAACTGCTTTGTACATCAATTTAATCTGTTCTTCCTCTTCATAATTGTAGTCGACATCTTTTACAAAATGCTGATGGCTTTCATATTCAACTGTCGATACGGTTCTTTTGGTTTTTCGGTATAATGTAATGGCGGTATTTAAGGCAACGCGATACGTCCAGGTCGAAAATTTACTGTCGCCTCTAAATTTTGGATACGCCTTCCATAATTGTATGGTGATTTCCTGAAACAGGTCTTTGTGAGCATCTTCTCCAGCAGTATATAATCTACAAATCTTGTGGATTATATTCTGATTTGCCTGCAATTGCGCAACAAATGACTGTTCTAGATTTTCGCTCATATTGTATTAGTAGTACTGAAACTAATTTTGTTACACTATATTATCTTTTTTTTAGCCACTAATTTCACAAATTTCCCGAATTATGGTTTACTTGTTAATTGTGATTTTTACTATTTTAAAAATTCGTGACAATCTGCAAAATCCGTGGGCAATTTTATAAAGGTCTGGTTTTGTAATAATTCACCATCAAATCTACAAATTTGCTGTAACTATCCATTCCGTCTTTTTGATTGTTTGTTTTTAGAAAATTATCGTAAAAAATCTGAAATCCGGTTTCAATTGGAGTTTCATACTTTTTCCAGAAATCATAACTTTCCTGATAGTTTTTTAAAATTCCGCCATGAACAGATTTTTTCAATTGTTGAAAAATTTTCTCATTCTTAACTTTCCAAATGCTTAAACAATAATGTAATGTAAAACTGTAACCGGAATATTTGTAATATAAATCATTGTTGTTTACAGTTGCCAAAACACCTATAAAATTGCATTCACTTTCGCTGGCAAAACCCATTTGGTGTGCCATTTCATGACAGCTTGTAAGCGGAAAATTATACATTGGCAGCAAATCATTTACCTGTGCTTCATTTGTAAATGGATTCAAATAACCTCCAAAACCCATATATGTTAATGGCAAACTAAAAAGAGATTTTTTGATGCTTAAGGTTTCGTATTTAAAAAAGGAATGTTCTTGTGCAAGATTTTTATATCCATTCAAATTTATTTTGAAAGCTTCATTTTGTGAGTACGGAAAAACAATTCTGGCGCTGTCATTCTTCGTAATTTGAAATTGAATTTCATTTGTTTTGGTAATTAGTTTTTTAGTGAAAGCTAATAATTCAGCATCATTATATTCTTTTTGAATTTTCATTTTTTCGAAAAGCGGTTCCCTGTAATAATTCAATGCCCAAAGCAAATGAAAGAAAAAGTAAAATACAGAAAGGTAACTTAAAGCTTTCAGAAGGTTATCTTTCCATTGAAGTTTCCATGATTTTCTAACTTTCCAAAACCATCGGATTACTAATAAAATTAGAATTGAATAAATACAATCTCCAACCGAAAAAGGAATTTTGCCTAAAAGTGCTCTCGAAAAGTGAGCTATTTTTAAATACAAACCATTACTGTAAAAGCTTTCGATAAATTCCGGAAAAAAAGGAAGAATCTTTAGAATGATAATTTGTAAAAGGAATAATAAAGGTAAGACGTATTTTGATTTCACAATTTTAATTTTGGATAAGTAAATATAAATACAATATTAATTGATTATAAAAAGTTTGCCACGAATTCCACGAATTTCCACTAAAAAATGGATTAAATTTTATAAGTAATTACAAAGTAGAGAAAAATTTGTGCCAATTAGTGAAATTCGTGGCAAAAAATAGATCTCTTTGTCTACGAAAAAGGGTTTAAACTTTGTAACTTTGGGGCTCTTAATTGTTAAACTTCAAACAAAATATAATGAGTCAAGAAATAAGAAATCTGGAGCCTAAAGCGCTATGGAATAAGTTTGCCGATTTAAACGCAGTTCCGCGTCCGTCAAAGAAAGAAGAGCGCGTGATTGAGTTCATGAAAGACTTTGGAAATAGCTTAGGTTTAGAAACTTTTGAAGACGATATTCGAAATGTAATTATCCGTAAACCTGCAACTCCGGGAATGGAAAATCGTAAAGCAATTGTAATGCAGGGACATCTTGATATGGTGCACCAAAAAAATGCAGATACTGTTTTTGATTTCGATACACAAGGAATTGATATGTATGTAGATGGTGACTGGGTTCGCGCGCGCGGTACAACTCTTGGTGCTGACAACGGACTTGGAGTAGCGACAATTATGGCTATTTTAGAAAGCAAAGATATTCCGCATCCGGCAATTGAAGCATTGTTTACAATTGATGAAGAAACTGGAATGACTGGAGCTTTAAACTTAAAAGGAGGAATTCTTCAAGGTCAGATTCTATTGAATTTAGATACAGAAGAAGATGATGAAATTGACATAGGTTGTGCTGGTGGAATCGATGTAACGGCAACAAGAACGTATCATGAAGAAGAAGTTCCGGAAGGATCAGTTGGTCATATTATTACCGTAAAAGGTCTAAATGGCGGACATTCAGGAATGGATATCAATAAAGGTTTAGGAAACGCTAACAAAATCATGAATCGTTTGTTGTTTGATGCTTTTGAAAACTTTGGTTTACAAGTAGCAGAAATTAACGGTGGAAGTTTAAGAAATGCAATTCCAAGAGAAAGTGTTGCAAAAGTGATTATTTCTGAAATGTTTGATGAAGCGTATATCTTTGATATGCAGGAAATCATCAATGATATTAAAGCAGAATACAAAACAACAGAACCAAATTTATCTATCGAAATCGTGAAATGCGATTTACCTGCAAAAGTGATGGATTTAGGCGTTCAGGAAGGAATTATTCGTGCTATTTATGCTGCTCATAACGGCGTTTACAGAATGAGTGCAGACATGGCTGATTTGGTTGAAACTTCAAATAATATTGCCAGAGTTATTGTAAAAGATGGTGAAATATCTATAGGATGTTTGACACGTTCTTCTGTAGAAACTTCAAAATTTGATTTGGCTAATTCTCTTCGTTCTGCATTCGAATTAGTAGGTTGCGAAGTAGAACTTTCTGGTTCTTATCCAGGTTGGACACCAAACGTAAACTCTGAAATCTTAGATACTTTGGTAGGAATTTACGAGAAACAAAATAATGAGAAACCAAAAGTTGTTGCTTGTCACGCTGGTTTAGAATGTGGAATTTTAGGAACTAATTATCCTGATATGGATATGATTTCTTTTGGACCAACAATTCACGGAGCACATTCACCAGATGAAAGAGCAAGTATTTCATCAGCTCAAAAATATTGGAAATTTGTATTAGAAATTCTTTCGAATATTCCAGTTAAATAATAGTAATTCAGTGTTCAGTTTTTTAGTTTTCGGTTATCTGATAACTCAAAAGCTGAACACTTTTTATCACTCAGTAAATCTGAATACTAAAAAACTGATCACTGACCACTTTTTTTAGTCTCTTTTAGGGCTGTTTTTCTTTTCCCTTTTTTCTTCTTTCTTTTCCTTAGCCGTTTTTAACGGTTCTTTTTTTGCTGTTTTTTTAGCATCCTGACTCTTTGCCATAATATTTTGATTTAGATAATTAACTTATTTTAAGGTAAATATAAGCTCTATTTTTGGGTTTATATTAATTATTTTGTTGGTATACTTCAATAGAGTCTTTCGCAAGTCTTTCTTTAAGCCACAATTTCATTTTTTGCTTTGTTTGCAAATCCATACTTTTCTTGCTTTGATACAGAATCACAGGAATTACTTTTGGTTTATTGGCGTCGTTTTCTATTGTATAATTGCCAATTGAAAGAGAAGTTACTGTTGGGAATAATATTTTAGCTTCGGAACTAATTTGATTCGTATTGAATTGATATTGTGATAATTCAGTTCGGAGGTTATTGATGAGAATGTCTTTTTGATCAACAACGCTTTGATTGCTGTTGATTTGATTCATAATGTCTTTTCTTAAGTTCACAGTATCTTGTCTGATAACCAATTTTGTGTTTGGCAAATCATAATTGACTAGTTTTTTATTAAGATCAGTAATTTCGATGTCACTAAATTTTTTCGCTAAAAATGCCAATTCGATTCTTTTGGGATCTGTATTGTATCTTATTTTTTTATAAATAATAGGATAATCATTGTCAAGAAATTCTTTTTGGATAAAAACTTCTGTTCTGGAATTATAGCTTTTCTGAATGTATAATTGGTACGCAAAGTAAATACTCGGAATTATTAAAAGTAAAATCATAATGGTAATTCCATATTTTACTTTCTTTTGATGCTTTAGATCAAGTTGTTTTGTAATGGGATAATTTAGATATTTTACGATAACAAAAGTAGCAATGCAAATAAATACACAATTGATTGTATAAAGATATAGTGCGCCAAAAAAATAAAGATAATTGCCTAAAGCCAAACCGTAACCGGCTGTACAAAGCGGAGGCATTAAGGCAGTTGCAATAGCTACACCGGGAATTGGGTTTCCTTTTTCGACACGAGTTACAGCAATAACACCTACTAAACCTCCAAAAAAGGCAATTAAAATATCATAAATATTGGGAGAAGTTCTCGCTAATAATTCAGATTGTGCTTCTTTAAAAGGGCTTATATAAAAATAGATCGCCGAAGTGGTTAAACTAACAACTGTTGCAATCAATAAATTTTTGACTGATTTTTTAACAAGTTCAAAATCATACATTCCTAAACCAAAACCGGCGCCGACAATTGGACCCATTAATGGCGAAATTAACATAGCACCGATAATCACGGCTGTCGAGTTTACATTTAATCCTACTGATGCAATAATAATTGCGCAAGCTAAGATCCAGATGTTAGAACCTCTAAAAGATATGGCGCTTGTAATATTTTCTATTACTAGTTTTTTATTTTCTTCGCCTTTGTGAAGATCAATAAAGTTTAGGATTTTTTGTGTGATATCAGTCATTGTATGCTGCGTGATTATATTCGGGATCTAAATTTCGATAGAAGTAAGGAAATCTAATTTAGTCAAAAAAAACGTGAAAGCCTATGTTTATTATGGTAAGTATTGAAATGTAAAAAGAGAGGTGTTTTTATTATTTTAGAAAAGGCATAAAAAAATCCTCAATTTTAAAGATTGAGGATTTGTATATTTTGATTTAAAAGTAAAGTTTAATTCCTTTTCAAGACTTTATATTGTTCATAACAACCACTAATTGCGTCCATGATTTGCAAGTCATTTGCTGATTGAATAAAAGAATCAGAATAATTACAACGCTGTAAAATTTCAGGAATTTCGTCTTTGCTAATACCTAAAAGTACAGAAATGGTTTCGCGATCATACTTTGATTCTAATAAATTTCGAATCGTATCATCTTTCTTCATATCCTTTAATTTCCTGAGTTCTTTTCCGTTTTTTCCAAAGAAACCATAAAGTACATCGGCAGGATTAAAGATAGATCCTAATACTTTTCCAAATGCATTTGGAGAATATTCACCCGCTTCATAACCTTGTGTAAGACCAGAAATACTGTAACGGTAGTTTTCTTTTGTTGGAATCAATTTTGAATCAACTTCAAGATATCCGGTCAGATTAAAAGGAGCAATTACAACTTCTTCAAGTGCGATTGCTTTTTCAGTAAGCTGAATTCGCGTTACTTTATTTTTTATCCAGTCATTCGTAACTCTAATTCGCAAAGATTGAAATCCAAGTATAGAAAAATGAATAGTATCATTTGGCTGTACATCAATTTCAAAATATCCTTTGGCGTCAGACATAGCACCACGTACTTTATTGGTGTTGATGATATTTACGTTGGCAAGAGGTTGTTTACTATTATCGTTAATGATGTAGCCGGACACTCTTTGCGGAACTGTAGATTCTGTGTCTTGCGCAAAACCAACGGCTGATAGTAGTGTGAAAAAGAAAACTGCGAAATATTTCATATCCTGATTTAAAGCACTAAAAGTAGTAAATCGGGATTAAATATTTCGAAGTATTCGAATATAATTATCAGAAAATTAACAAAGGTAGCAGTGTTGCTTTTAGTATTTAAATAAAAAAGGATGAGGAAGATTAAATTATATCCTTTTATATTACAAAACTCATTTAGAGTAAGATTCTTAATGCAAAAAAAATCCCAAATTCCAATTATGTCTGGAATTTGGGATTTTGTATTTTAAGATATTAAAGTCTTAATCTCTTCTTGGTCTTCTTGGTCTTGGTGAATCACCAAAGCTTTCAGAACGTCTTGGAGCTCTGTCTGAACTACCTTCGCTTCTTGGAGCTGAACTTCTAAAACCACCTTCTCTTTTTGGAGCAGATGAATTTCTGTCGCTTCTGAAACCACCTTCTCTAGGAGCAGAGTTTCTGTCGCTTCTGAATCCGCCACCACCAGAACCTTCACGTCTTGGACCGAAACTTCCTCCGCCTTCGCGTCTTGGACCTCCAGAAGAACGTCCACCGCCGCTACGTCCGTTATGGTCACGTCTTCCGCCACCATCATTTTTAGAAATTTCAACATTAATACGACGTCCTTCTAATTGTACGTTGTTTAATACTTCCATTACTTTATCAGTATGCTCAGGATCAGTGTTAAAGAAAGAGAAACCTTCTTTTACATCTACTTTGAAAACGTCATCACGACCTAAGTCTAATGTTTCTTTCAAGTAATCTTTAAGAGTCATCCAATCGAAGTTGTCTCTTGAACCGATGTTTACAAAATAACGAACTGCTCCGTTATTATTGAATTCTCTTGGCTCAGAATCAGTTCTTTCGCGTCTTTCAGAAGATTGATTAGAGATATCTCTGTTCTTTTTGTAGTAAGCAATAAAACGGTTAAATTCTACTGAAACCATTTTCTTGATCAACTCTTCTTTAGATAAACCTTCAAGAACATTGTTGATTGCTGGTAAATAGTTGTCAATTTCGTGATCAACTTCAGTATCTTTAATTTTGTTTGCTAAGTGCAACAATTGAATTTCGCAGATTTCGATTCCAGAAGGAATAGCTTTTTCTTCGAATTTTTGTTTGATGATTCTTTCGATAGAAGAAATTTTACGCAACTCACTTTTTGTAACAATTACAATAGAAGTTCCTAATTTTCCAGCTCTACCAGTACGTCCAGAACGGTGATTGTAAGTTTCAATTTCGTCAGGAAGTTGGTAATTTACTACGTGAGTAATGTTATCAACGTCAATACCACGTGCAGCAACGTCAGTAGCAACAAGCATCTGAATTTGTCTTCCACGGAAAGATTTCATTACACCATCACGTTGCGCCTGAGATAAATCTCCGTGCAATGCAGCAGCGCTGTATCCATCTTCAATTAATTTTTCAGCTACAGCTTGTGTATCTCTTTTAGTACGACAGAAAACCACAGAAAAGATATCTGGATTAGCATCGGCTAAACGTTTCAAAGCTTCATAACGATCACGTGCATTTACTAAGTAAAATTCGTGAGAAACTGTTGCAGAACCTGAGTTCTTAGCTCCAACAGTAATTTCAACTGGTTCGCTCATGAATTGTTTTGCAATTCTGGCAACCTCTTGTGGCATAGTTGCAGAGAACAACCATGTACTTTTTTGATCTGGAGTATCTGATAAAATAGATACGATGTCTTCATAGAATCCCATGTTCAACATCTCATCAGCTTCATCAAGAATACAGTAATCTATATTTTTAATGTTTACTAAACCTCTGTTGATCATGTCTTGCATTCTCCCCGGAGTTGCCACAATAATCTGTGCACCTCTTTTAATTTCTCTGGCTTGCTCTGTAATACTAGCCCCGCCGTAAACTGCTACCACATTAATACCTTTTTCGTATTTTGAGTAGTTTTTAAGTTCGTTGGTAATCTGTAAACAAAGTTCTCGTGTTGGCGATAAAACTAATGCTTGTGTGTTTCTATTGTCAGCATCAATTTTTTGAATTAGCGGAAAACCGAAAGCTGCCGTTTTCCCTGTCCCTGTCTGAGCCAACGCAACCATATCTGTGTCTTTTTCCAATAATAGGGGAATCGCCTTTTCCTGTACCTCTGACGGATTTTCAAATCCTAGATCTAAAATCGCCTTCAGTAACGATTCATTCAATCCTAATTGTTCAAATTTATTCATATGTGTTTTTAAAATAGGGTGCAAAATTACTGTTAATTATTCAGATAAACTAATGCTATTTTAAGAATTATGTATTTGTTATGATTTGATTATCAAAAAGTTATGTTTGACGTAAAATGATTTTTACAAGATATTGGAGAAATTTCCAAAAAAAAACGTCGTGAAATATAAAATTCCGACTCTAAAATGTTGTATTTTAAACAATTATTTTGTGGAGTTCAGAAAATCAATTAGTTGGTGAGTTGCTTTTCCGCGGTGACCAATTTTATTTTTGATTTCTAAAGGCAATTCGGCAAAAGTTTCAGTATAATTTTCAGGCTGAAAAATTGGATCATACCCAAAACCTTGATTTCCTGTTTTTTCCAAAGTAATATTTCCTTTAACGATTCCGGTAAATAAATGTTGTTCTCCTTTTATATTTAATGTAATAACGGTCTTGAACTGTGCGCTTCGATCTGATTTATCTTTTAAAGCATCTAAAAGTTTGTTCATATTATCATCGGCATTGCGCTGTTTACCCGCATATCTGGCCGAATATACGCCTGGTTCTCCATTTAAAGCTGTAACTTCCAAACCTGAATCATCTGCAAAACAATCGTAACCATATTTTTCAGTTACATAATTGGCTTTCAAAATCGCATTTCCTTCAATAGTATCTGCAGTTTCTTCTATTTCTTCAAAACAGCCAATATCTTCAAGACTTAATAACTGTATAGATCCATTTAGAATACTTTGAATTTCTTTGATTTTATTTTGATTGTTTGATGCGAAAACGAGTTTCATAATATTGAATTTAAAGGTACGACAATTTTTGAAACACAAATTTAGAATTCTTATATTTGATAGTTGCCCAAAAAATAAAAATAAATGGAGATATCCGCACTATATAAAAAAATTACACCTTTCGTCAGACCCTATCGAAAAATGGTAATTGCAACGCTGCTGCTAACTTTTTTGGGTTCATTTGCAGCACAGGTAAATGCATTGATATTAAAATATACCGTTGACACGATCAGTAATTTAATGGTGGCGCATGAACCATTATCAAAAGGATTTCATTTATTAGGTATAATAAGTATTGTTTTACTCTCAAAAGAGTTGATTTATTCAGTAGTGCAATTTGGACAGAAATTCTATGGAGAAAAGCTGCGAATTTTTATAACCCGAGATATTTCGCAAACTATTGTAGAGAAAATTCTAAGCTATAGAATGGAATTTTATACGTCAGGCGAAAATGAAAGCGGAAAACTTCAAACCCGAATTGATTTAGGAATAAGTAGTTTGACACGATTGGTTCAGAATTTTTTTATTGATATTCTTCCTTTGTTTGCCAATGCTTTTGTGGCGTTGATTTTGATGTTTTATGCCAATGTTTATGTGGGTTTGGTGAGTTTATGTATTATCCCAATTTATTTTTATGTTAGTCAGTTGCAAGCCAGTAAATTAAGTGGCTTTCGCCGAAGAATGCGTAATTATCGCGAAACAAAGAATAACGGAATCATCAGTTTAATTGAATCCATAACGGTAATTAAATCCTTTGTACGAGAACCAATGGAAGCAGATCGCCATCAGAAAATTCAATTTGAGATGACCGAAAATCAATTGGCAACAAGAAAAACGAGTTTCATTTTTGAAAGCATTAAAGGTTTTATTGAGCAAATAGGTGTTGTAATTATCATTATTCTTACCGCTTATTTTGTTTTAAATAATAAAATGACAATTGGCGCGATCATGTTTCATATTATGTTGTTTAATAATGTTTCGTCACCAATCAGGCAATTGCATCGTATTTATGATGAAGTAAATGATGCTTTGATTTATTCAGAAGGCTTCTTTGATATTTTAGAATCAGAAAATGAAAAAGAAACCAGCGGAACTTATATTCCTGAAAAAATTGTTGGATTAATTGAAGTCAAAAATGTAGATTTTGCTTATCCAAATGGAACCAAAGCACTTTCGGATATTAATTTCACTATAAAACCAAATGAAACAACCGCTTTGGTTGGTTTAAGCGGCGCCGGAAAAAGTACTGTTATTAATTTATTGGATAAGTTTTATTTGCCTTCTTCCGGGAAAATTTATTTAGACGGAGTTGATTTAAATGATTATGATACTGATTTTCTGCGAAAAAATATTGGACTGGTTTTGCAGAAGAATCACATTTTTAAAGGTACAGTAGCAGAAAATATTCTTTACGGAAATCCTGAAGCCACAGAAACTGAAGTTATAGATGCCGCAAAACAAGCTTATATTCATGAACAAGTGATGCAATTGCCAAAAGGTTATGATTCTGATGCACATTTACTTTCCGGCGGACAACAACAACGAATTGCAATTGCAAGATTGTTTCTAAAGAACCCGCCAATTATTTTTTTAGACGAACCCACTGCAAGTTTGGACGCGATTGCAACAGAGCAAATAAAGAAATCATTAGACGCAATAAAAAAAGACAGAACCGTGATTATTATTTCGCATAGTATTTCTCAAATTATTGACACTTCACATATTATAGTTCTGGAAAAAGGAAAATGTATCGAACAAGGCGCGCATGATGAGCTTTATGATAACAAATCTGTTTATTATGATATTTTTACTGCAATGGCAAATAGTTTGAATATTGATAAAATCACACAGACATTGGATTAATCAATCTTTTTAGGAGCTAATCCCACTATCCGTTGCAATCTTTTGCTTTTTAAAGAAAAAAGCAAAAGGATTTCCACTTCTATCGGGGCTAGGGCAATCATTTTCAGAAGAATATTTTCGTTTAATTTGTTGTCTATGTAACGCCAAACCCGACAGGTTTTTAAAACCTGTCGGGTTTACGGGAGTGTAATAATAACCTATAAAGCTTTGTATTTCAAAATAATCCTTTCAACACAAGAAACAGTTGCAATCCCAAACGTATAAGCCAAAATATCACTCCACAAAAAACCTTGTCCGAGAACATATCTTCCAAACAGCGTTTTTCTAAGTTCTACCATCCAGTTTCCTTGATAAAGTTGTAGAAACTCGATGCTGTAACAAACTAATAAAGCCGTAATTATAATGTATAGGACTTTTTGGTATGGAAATACGATTCTTATTAAGAAGTAAATCATAACAGCATATAGAACATCGCCGGTAATTAAAGGTACTTGAGGAATTTTTCTTGACATGATTCCAAGAAAAATTGTCATTAAAAATAAAACGGAATAATAAACTCTGGATTTCTTCAAGTTTTAGCTTTAGTTGGTGTTGTTAGTACTTTTTTGGGTAAACAAAAATACAAAGATTCGGATTGGTTCGACTTATTTTATAAATTTATCGATTCTATAAACTACTATCAAAAAATAACCACATGAATACAAGATTTACGTCGCTGATTTTGACTTTGTTTCTTTTGGGAAATATAAGTTACGCTCAAAAAGATGATTCCTTTAATATTAAAAAACAGTTAGAATATTGCGCAACTCAGGCTTCCAAAACTTTAAAAGTGATTCCGAATGATGGAACTTCTCCAAGAAGTATTCCAACAGGAAGCAAAGAATGGAAATTTGTTGATTATAAAGATTGGACAAGTGGTTTTTGGCCGGGAGAATTGTGGTATTTATATGAAGCAACGGGAGATAAAAAATGGGAAAAAGAAGCTGATAAATTCAGTGAGTTTTTAAAACCATTGTCTGTCAGCAAAGCAAATGATCACGATTTAGGTTTTCAGATTTTTAATAGTTTTGGAAACGGATATCGGTTGACTAAAAATCCTGCTTATAAAGATGTTATCCTAAAAACTGCGGATACTTTGGCAACACTTTTTAATCCAAAAGTTGGAACAATTTTATCATGGCCACATAATAAATATGGCGGACATAATACAATTATAGACAATATGATGAATCTGGAATTGCTTTTCTGGGCATCTAAAAACGGGGGGAATAAAAAGCTGTATGATATTGCCGTAAAACACGCAGAGACTACCATGAATAACCATTTCAGACCTGATAATTCTTCATATCACGTATTGATTTATGATTATGAAACTGGTAAAAAGATAAAAGGAATTACAGCTCAGGGTTACAGCGATGATAGTATGTGGGCGAGAGGACAAGCTTGGGCAATTTATGGTTTCACCATGGTTTACAGGGAAACAAAAGATCCTAAATTTTTAGATTTTGCTCATAAATTAGCACGAGTATATCTGGATAGATTGAAAACGGATGATTTAATTCCGTATTGGGATTTTAATGCACCGGGAATTCCAAATGAGCCAAGAGATGCTTCGGCGGCGGCTATTGTATCTTCGGCACTTATTGAACTGAGTTCGTATACCAAAGATAAAACTTTGAAAAACGAATATTTGACCAAATCTAAAAAAATGATTGTTTCGCTTTCAGATCATTATCAAAGTCATGATGTAAATTCTGCCTTTTTGCTTCATTCAACAGGTCATAAACCTGCCGGAAGTGAAATTGATTGTTCTATAAATTATACGGATTATTATTATCTTGAAGCACTTTTAAGACTTCAGAAACTAAAATAAATATTATGATTAGAAAAATAAGCCAAATTTCGTTTGCCATTATTCTTGTTTTAATGCTGATTAGCTGCAAGAATACGAAACAAAAACTTCAGGAATATGTTGTTTCTTATAATGCTGTTGCCAAAAGTTTTAAGGCTGATCATGTCACGCTTACAACTGCAAGAGGATATATAAATGACAATAAAATTGAATTGCGTTTCGAAACTGATTTAAAACAAGAAGAACCTAATAAAATAGCTTCGAATATTGTGTTTCCTAAATTGTTAAGTGATATGATAAAGAAGGATCAGATTCCTAAAGAATTAATTGAGGAAGGAGTGCAATTTGACGTGTATTTTTTGGCAGATGATAATACTGTTTTGGCAAAAAAGATAATTAACAGAGAAGAATTGGCTGAATTAATGAAATAACAAGTCGATTTATGTTTATTAAAAAGTCTCTTTAATTTTTTAAAGGGACTTTTTTTGTTTTTAATACTACTTTGCATTTTGGTTGTAATTAAGTTGTAGTCAAATAATTACATTTTTTATTTTTTGTAATGAATGTTGTTTTTGTGTTATAAGTTTGTTATGTTTGAGTTAAAAAATAACCTAAAAACCAAAAAATTATGAAAAAAATTACCCAAATCGCATTTGCCTTTGCGCTTGTATTGTTGCTTGTGAGCTGTAAAAACACGAAGCAAAAAATACAGGAACATGTTAGTAATTACAATACTTCATCTTCTATAAAAGGTGGAAATGTTGTTAGTACAAGTGCTAAAGCATTTTTGAATGATAATAAAATTGAAATTAGAATTGAAACCAATTTAGAAGGGACACCTGCAAACAAACTGGCTTATCAGGAGACTTTTCCGGGTTTGTTGAAAGAAATGATTAAAAATGATCAGATTTCTCCAGAATTAATCGAAGAAGGAGTAAAGTTTGATGTCTATTTTTTATCTTATAATAATATTATTCTTGCTCAACAATTGGTTGATAAAGAAGAATTGGCTGTTTTAGAAGGTAAATCTGGTGCTACAACAGGCAAAGAAACAGCTAAACTTTAATTTGAAATAAAAATCATAAAAAGTAATTATAAAAAAAAAGCCTCTTTGCTAAATTTCAAAGAGGCTTTTTTGTTTTCTAATGCTTCGTAACATTTGTTAGAATATCTGGGAAATAAAGGTCTGAAAGATGTGCAAATTCGTCTCCACGCATAAAAATACTAGGATCAACATCTGAGAAGCTTTTTTTGCCGGCTGCAGCCAAAAGTTCGTTTGCAGAATGTAACGTGTTTTTATGGAAATGATAAACACGATCGGACTTATCGGTGACAACCAAACCTTTCATCAACATTTTATTTTGAGTGGCAACTCCTGTTGGACATTCATTATTGTGACAACGCAATGCCTGAATACAACCTAGCGAAAACATAAAACCACGTGCACTATTACACATATCTGCTCCTAAAGCAATAGCATGCAAAATAGAATAACCCGAAATGATTTTTCCACTGCCAATAATGCGTATTTTATCACGAATATTTAAGCGAATCAAGGTTTTGTTTACAAATATTAAAGCGGGTTCAAAAGGCATTCCAACTCCATCTGCAAATTCTAGCGGAGCAGCTCCGGTTCCTCCTTCAGCACCATCAATAGTTATGAAATCTGGGAAGATATCTTCGGCAATCATTTCGTGGCAAATTGCTTCAAATTCGGCTGTGTTTCCAATACAAAGTTTGAATCCAATTGGTTTCCCATTTGATAATTGGCGCAATTGCGCAATAAAATGGATAAGTCCTTTAATATCTGAAAAAGCATGATGGCCCGGAGGCGAAAGAATCATGGTGTGGGGTTCAACGCCTCTTATTTTTGCAATTTGTTCTGTATTTTTAGCTGCCGGAAGTACACCACCGTGACCTGGTTTTGCACCTTGCGAAAGCTTAATTTCGATCATTTTAACGTTAGGAAGATTGGCTTTTTCTGCAAAGTTTTCAGGACTAAAATTTCCGTTAGCATCACGGCAACCAAAATATCCTGTTCCAATTTGCCACGTAATATCTCCTCCTCCGGCAAGATGAAATTCGGTTAAACCGCCTTCTCCTGTATTTTGATAGAAGTTTCCTTTTTGAGCACCAATATTTATGGCACGAACTGCATTTTCGCTAAGCGAACCAAAACTCATCGCTGAAACATTAAATAAAGAAGCTAAGTAAGGTTGTTTGCAATCTTTTCCTCCAACTAATACACGAGGTAATTCTTCGTTAACTTTTGCCGGAAAAATAGAATGTTTTATACCTTCATAACTATCATGATTTAGATTCTGCTGAGTTCCAAAAGGTGTACTTGAATCGATATTTTTGGCTCTTTGGTAGACTAAAGAACGTTGGTTTCTGGAGAAAGGTTTTCCGTCTGTAGATCTTTCGATAAAATATTGCTGAATTTCAGGCGCAATCATTTCAAACAAATATCTGAAATAGCCTAAAACGGGAAAGTTTCTTAAAATAGCATGCTTTTTCTGAACGGTATTATAATATCCTATAACTAATAATATGGGCAAGATAATAACCAGTAAAAAACCACGGCCAGTATAATAGTAAGTTGCAAGAACAAGTAGAAACAATAAGAATCCGTATATAAAGAATTTTTTTCTCATGTTTTTAAAATTTTAATAGGTAATAATTTAATTAATTGAATCGTAATCTAACATAAACGTGTTTAATCCCTTTTTTGTCAGATTCTCTTTCGTCGATTTCAAGAATATCGGTCAACGATTTTAGCATTGGCGTAAGTTTAGAAAAACCATAATTTCTTGGGTCAAATTCAGGTTTTTTCTTTACAATTAAGTTTCCGACATCGCCTAAGAATGCCCAGCCATCGTCGTCTTCAATATCTTCGATCGTAGCTTCGATAAGTTCTATGGTTTGTTTGTCGATTTTATGCAATGCTTTTTCGGCAGGTTTTTCGACCGGTTTTTTAGCATCTGTTGTAGCCGTTACTTTTGGTTTTTTCTTCTGAATTGCTCCGTCCAAAACCTCGATGTAAATAAACCTGTCGCAGGCAACGATAAATGAGTTTGGCGTTTTCTTTTCTCCAATACCAATCACTTTCATACCGGATTCTCTTAATCGAATCGCCAGACGTGTAAAATCGCTGTCACTTGAAACAATGCAAAATCCATCTAGTTTACCGGAATAAAGTAAATCCATTGCATCGATGATTAGAGCAGAATCTGAGGAATTTTTTCCAACAGTATAACTGTATTGTTGAATAGGAGTAATTGCATGTTCTAGTAAAACACCTTTCCAGCCATTAGAATTTGGTTTAGTCCAGTCTGCATAAATACGTTTTGTGGTTGGTGTTCCAAACTTTGTGATTTCTTCCATCATACCTTTTACGTTGCTGTATGGAACGTTGTCGGCATCAATAAGAACGGCTAATTTTAAATCTTTGGAGTTGCTTAAAGCCATTATTTAGGTATTAAAAAATTAGATACTTCCAAAGGTAAAACTAAAATTGGTTTTATGGGAATTTGATCTAAAATAAGTCTTTTTACGGATATTAATTATTTTGATTATAAATAAGATATTTTTTATAAAAACTAATTAAGGATAAATTTGTCTTTTAATAAAGGTTTAAATATATTTGTACTGAATTTAATCCTTTTTATATGTTTTCAAAAGCGTGTGAGTACGGCATTCGGGCTTCTATATTTATTGCAACAAAATCATCAGAAGGGATTCGGGTTGGAATAAAAGATGTGGCAAAAGAAATTGATTCTCCGGAACCTTTTACGGCCAAAATAATGCAGATTCTTACTAAGAATAATATCATTGTTTCGGCAAAAGGAGTAGGCGGTGGTTTTGAAGTTTCGAATGAAGCTGTAAAAACGATAAAGTTAATTCAGATTGTCGACGCAATTGATGGAGACACTATATATAAAGGTTGTGGTATAGGGTTAAAAGAATGTTCAGAAACGCACCCTTGCCCGGTTCATAATGAGTTTAAAAAAATCCGTGAATTACTATTGGCAATGCTTACCAATACAACATTAGAACAGTTGGCATCAGGAGTAAATTCAGGAGACTTTTATTTGAAAATATTGAATAAAAGCGAATAAAAGATTATAATTTAAATACTTACATAATGAATAAAAGAATCAAAATTTCGATGGTAATGCTAATGGGAGTTTTAGCAATAACTTCTTGTGGAAAAAAAGAAACAACGCCAACAGATGATCAAACAGAAGTTAGTGAACCAACTGGTGAAGGAGAAACTCCGGCTGTTAGTAATGTTCTAGTTATCGAAGGAAACGATCAAATGCAGTTTAATAAAACAGAATTACACGCAGTTGCCGGAAAACCAATTACTTTAACATTAAAACATGTTGGAAAAACTCCAAAAGAGGCAATGGGACATAATGTAGTGATTTTGCAAGAAGGCACAGATGAAGCTGCTTTTGCTACAAAAGCAATGGCTGCAAAAGAGACTGATTATATTCCTGCTTCAGAAAAAGCATCAATTATTGCTCATACTAAATTGATTGGTGGAGGTGAAGAAGATACGATCGAATTTACAATTGATAAAAAAGGGACTTATAACTTTTTATGTACTTTTCCAGGGCATTTTGCTATGATGAAAGGCGTTTTAATAGTAGAATAAAGTATAGACTCTAATGCTTTTGAGTGTTAGAGGTTTTTAATATTTCAATAAAAGATAATTTTATCTTTTATTGAAGTTTCAAATAAATAGTAATTTAATAAAAAGTAAAATGGAAAATTTAAAAAATAAAACAATTGGTTCATTTGTAGCGCAGGATTTTAGAACTGCCGCGGTATTTACAAAATATCAAATTGATTTTTGCTGCAAAGGCAACAGAACTATTGATGAGGTTTGCGAAAAGCAACAAATAGATGCAGATGTGTTGCTGCAAAATGTTTACGATGTTCTTCAATCTGAAAGCGGTAATACAATTGATTTTAATTCTTGGCCTTTAGATTTATTAGTAGATTATATCGAGAAAACACATCATCGTTATGTCGAAGATAAGACAGGTGTTCTTGTGAAGTTTTTAGATAAATTATGTAGTGTTCATGGTGCAGCTCATCCGGAATTATTTAAAATAAATGAATTGTTTACGGCAGGAGCGGGCGAGCTTTCGCAACACATGAAAAAAGAAGAATTAATGTTGTTTCCTTTTATCAAAAGAATGGTAGCAACAAAAGAATCTAATGGAGTTCTGTCTCAGCCATCTTTTGGAACAGTATCAAATCCAATTGCGATGATGATGCAGGAACATGATAATGAAGGAGAACGTTTTAGAGAAATTGCACTTTTGACCAATAATTATACTCCGCCAAGTGATGGATGTACTACTTATAAAGTAACTTTTGCAATGCTAAAAGAATTTGAAGAAGATTTGCATAAACATATTCATTTAGAGAATAACATTTTGTTTCCAAAAGCTGTAATTTTAGAAGAAGAGTTCGCTTAAAAATAAAAAATTGTAATTAAGAAGATGCACTAATTGAATCATATAAAAATTGATTGCTTTTGGTGCATTTTTAATTAGAAAGAAATAAAACTAAATCTATATGAATTCTCAAAGAAGTTGGATCTTATGTTGTTTTTTAAATTTCCTGATAGCGTCAGTTATGGGGTTGTTGATGCGTTTTTCATATTTGTTTCCCCTAAAAAGTATAAATTATATTTATCTGCTTCATGCACATTCTCATGTTGCGATGTTAGGCTGGGCTTATTTGATGATTTACGTTTTGGTTGTCCATTTTTTTATTCCGAAAAATAAAAGTGACAAACCAATTTACAATCAATTATTCTGGATTACTGAATTTAGCGTTATCGGGATGATGATTTCTTTTCCAATTCAGGGATATGCTTTGTTTTCGATTGTATTTTCGACGTTGCATATTTTATTGAGTTATGTTTTTTGCTGGTTGGTTTGGCGAGATTGTTCTATTGGTAGAACCTGCGACAGAATACTTTTGCAGACGGCAATTCTGTTTATGATTTTTTCGACTTTTGGAGTTTGGTGTTTAGGACCAACAATAAACATGTTAGGAAAACAAAGTTCTTTTTACCAAATTGCAATTCAGTTTTTTCTGCATTTTCAATTTAATGGTTGGTTTTTATTGGCAGTTTTGGCTTTGTTTCTAAAACAGTTTAAGAAAAAAATAGCCGTAAGTGAGTTCAGAACATTTTGGATATTACTTATTCTTGCCACTTTTTTTACCGTTGCATTTCCTATAAGTTGGTATCTTAAAAGCAATGTTTTAATAGCAATTAATACATTTGGAATTTTGCTGCAATTGCTCTCTTTTGCTTATTTCTATAAGATGCTCAAGCCTCAAATAAAGGAGTTCAAAACAAATTTAGATTCAACAGCAAAATGGGTTTATAGTCTGGCATTATGGTCTTTATTTCTAAAAATCGGAATACAATTAATGTTGATATTTCCTGATCTTGCTGAGGTTTCGCATCAAATAAGAAATTGGGTTATTGGATTTATTCATTTAACAACTTTGGGAATCATCACAGGATTTTTATTGGGAATATTGATTCAGAATAAACTTTTACCAAGTCGATCTTATTGGTTTAAAATTGGAATTAAATCTTTCTTTCTGGGATATGTACTAACGGAGATATTATTGTTCTTGCAAGGTGTGTTTTTTTATAAGAGTAGGGGATTGCTTTTTGGATATTATGAGAGTATTTTTGGAACTAGTATTTTTATAGTCATTGGCTTATTGTTAATTATTGTTTCAATAGTGAATAAAAAAAAGCAAGAGTCAATTAATTAAAATCTTCCCTTGCTTTTTTTCGAATCAACCTTTAATTTATATTTTTTGAGCTTCGTGATTTATTTTTTCTATTGTTTCACTATTATTTACGCCCAAACCTTCTTGCTGAAATACCAATTCGCCATCAGGATTAAAAACACTTATGATGTTTGAATGTGAAAATTCCATAGGAGATATTTGTTTGTAATTTACGGCCAGAACTGCAGCAAATTCTCTTGTATTGTCTTCTGTTGAACGAAGAAAAATCCACGGGTTTTGATTCATATTATTGGCTATCGCAAACGCTTTTAATTTTTGAGGGGTATCTGTTTTAGGATCAATACTTACCAAAATAAGTTTGACATTTTTTTTGGTTTTCAGGTCCAGTTTTTTTTCAATATCTCTCATGTCTGCAACTAATCTTGGGCAGGCAGCTTTGCAGGAAGTGTAAATCATAACCATAACAAGAATGTTTCCTTTAAGGCTTTTGAGTTCGATGTTTTTTCCATCTTGAGTAGTCCATTGCGAAGGCAAATTGTAAATGGATAAATCTGTTATTTCTTTAGTTTTTGCTACAGGTTTGGCTGCTTCTTTTTTAGAATCTTTGCAGCTTTGCAAAGCAAAAAGAAGGATAAAAAATGGAATTATTAATTTTTTCATTTTATAATGATTTTGTTATTATAGTTTTGTTGTACTGGCGCATCGAAATCCTAAATTTCGCGTCGAATATTGTGCTTTTAGGCTTCCTCTAAAGGCATATCGCATAAAAGCCGCATAATCCATTAAATCTGTTGCATTGACAGAAGCTGCACCACAAAAAAGGTTTTTATCTGAGCTTTTGTCTTTTCTGGATTCTCCGGATAAAAAAATGCTGTTAAAATCAGCGGTCCATTCCCATACTAATCCGTGCATGTCATAAACGCCCCAATAATTTTTGAAGGTTTTGCCAATTGAATTTTCGTATGTTTTTGATTTTTCATACCAGGACAGAATGTATTTGTTGAATTCTGCCTTGGTTCTGGCATCGATTTTTTTTTCATCGGCCATTGCCACATATTCCCATTCATCCATTGTTGGAAGTCGTTTTCCTTGACATTCGCAATATTTTTTGGCAGCAAACCAGGAAACATTTGCAACAGGAGATTTAGGATTTACGTTTCCAAAATCAAAATCAGATTTCCAGTAGGATAAATAACTTTTATCGGCATAGATTCCTTTTATTTTAGATTTACTAAAGCTTGGATTCTTTTTAAGAAAACTTAAATATTCGCCATTCGTTACGGGATAAACGTCGATATAGAAGGATTTAACGTTTACAGGTTTTTTTGCTGTAGCTCCGTAAAGAGGGACAAAAGTGCCCTCTTTTATCGGAACCATCTTCGATTCCTGCCCACTTATAGATGGAATTTGAGCGAGGAAAAGAATAATAATTAAAATGCTTTTTTGCATGTTATTGCTGCTATTATCGTTGTGATTTTACCATTTCGGGAGTAATTTCAGTTTTATTATTTCCCCAACTGTTATAGATGTACGTCATAACATTGGCAATTTCATCATCAGATAAGTTTTGCGCTGGCATTATGCTGTTAAATTTTTTCCCGTTTACGGTTACTTCTCCGCTTAAACCATGTAAAATTGTTTTGATTGCACGTTTAGAATCGGCGTTTAGGTAATCTGATTTTGCAAGTGGAGGAAAGGCATTTGGAATTCCTTGTCCTTCAGATTGATGGCAGGCAAAACAGGTTGTCCCGAAAATTTCTTTTCCAATTTTAATTTTCTCAGCTACTGTTCTTTTAGGAATTGCTGTTTTGCCCGTTTTTGCGATAGGCATATTCTGGATTGTTCCGCCTTCAGGCAAATAAATTCCTTCCTGAATAGTCCCGGAATAAATGCTTTTGTTTTCAGTACCTTCAACTTTTAGAATTCCTAAAGCACCTTTATTAAATGCTCTGAAAATAGAATGATCTACTATAATAAAATTTCCCGGAGTCTCGACTTTAAAATCAACAATTGCAGAACCACCAGCTGGAATCAGAGTAGTTTGGACATTTTTATTGATTAATGTACCGCCTTCTACGTGAACATTATCGAATATTTCGCCAATAACGTGAAAAGAGGAAACCAGATTTGGTCCACCATTTCCAACAAATAAACGCACTGTTTCGCCCACTTTTGCGGTAAGCTCATTTCCGTTTGTCATAGAACCTGCTTTTCCGTTAAAAACTACATAATCAGGAGTTTCTTTAACGGCTTTATTCATATCAAAAGGCTGAAGTCCTTTTGCACCATATTCGCCTTGTGTGTAAAAATCACCTTGCATCACATAATATTCTCTGTCAACGGGAGGAAGTCCGCCTTCTGGTTCAACCAAAATTAAACCATACATTCCGTTTGCAATATGCATTCCTACTGGAGCAGTCGCGCAATGATATACATATAAGCCGGGATTAATTACTTTAAAACTAAATACTTTTTCGTGACCCGGAGCTACTAATGAAGAAGTTGCGCCACCACCGGGACCAGTAACAGCATGTAAGTCAATGTTATGAGGTAATTTATTGTCTGGATGATTCTTTAAATGAAACTCAACTTCGTCTCCCACACGAGTTCTAATGAAGCTTCCGGGTACAGAACCACCAAATGTCCAATACGTATATTTTACTCCATCAGTCATAGTACCTTCCTGTTCTTTTATTTCCATATTGACCTTTAGTTTCATGGCAGATCGGTTACCAATAGGTTTAGGAACTTTTGGTGGTGCCGTAAGTTCGGCTTCCATTTGTCCGTCTGTAATAATCTTAGTGTAATCAGTTGGAGATGCTTCTTTTTTGCAAGATGATGCAATCATTGCTATACAAGTAGCAAAGAAAAAGATTCTTAATTGACTGTAAATTTGGTGTTTCTTTCTCATAGTAATATGGTTTTATTTTAGTTTAAATCTGAAGTAAATTTAAAAGACAAACTTGTCTTTTATTATGATAAAAATCATGTATTACTTACTTTTTAAGGACTGTTTTGAGTGTAATTATTATTTTTTGAAAGTTTAATCTCATAAAAGAGATTTCGATATAACAGGCTTTTTTTCTGGGAAGTCCCTAATGGCAATATTTTTCAATAAAAATAATTACCTGACTCTATTTTAGAATAATAATCATTATTTTTGCACCCTGTATAAATAAAAATTATTACTTCAAAATATATTTATGGTAAAAGATTTATTCGAAAGAATTCAGAACAATAAAGGACCATTAGGAAAATGGGCTTCTCAAGCTGAGGGTTATTTTGTATTCCCTAAATTAGAAGGTGAACTTGGTCCAAGAATGAAATTTGGTGGAAAAGATATTTTAAATTGGAGTTTGAATGACTATTTAGGTCTTGCAAATCATCCGGAGGTTCGTCAAGCGGATATTGATGCTGCAACACAATACGGAGCAGCTTACCCAATGGGAGCTCGTATGATGTCAGGACATACTAAATACCACGAACAATTAGAAAATGAATTGGCTGAGTTTGTAATGAAACCAGCGGCTTATCTATTGAATTTTGGTTATCAGGGAATGGTATCTATTATTGATGCTTTGGTGACTAAAAACGATATTATTGTTTATGATGTAGATTCTCATGCTTGTATTATTGATGGTGTTCGTTTGCACATGGGTAAACGTTTTACTTATAAACACAATGATCTTGAAAGTATGGAGAAAAACCTGCAACGTGCTACTAAAATGGCTACAGAAACAGGTGGTGGAATTCTTTTTATTACCGAAGGTGTTTTTGGAATGAGAGGACAACAAGGAAAATTGAAAGAAATTGTTGCTTTAAAAGAAAAATATAATTTTCGTTTATTAGTTGATGATGCACACGGTTTTGGTACTCTTGGTAAAACAGGAGCCGGAGCAGGTGAGGAGCAAGGAGTTCAGGATGGTATTGATGTTTACTTCTCTACATTTGCAAAATCAATGGCTAATATTGGAGCTTTTGTAGCTGCAGATCAAGATATTATTGATTATTTAAAATACAATTTACGTTCTCAAATGTTTGCAAAAGCATTGCCAATGATTCAAACGATTGGTTCTTTGAAACGTTTAGAATTATTGCGTAATCACCCGGAATTGAAAGATAAACTTTGGGAAAATGTAAACGCATTACAAAACGGTTTACGTTCTAGAAACTTCAATATTGGAGATACAAATACTTGTGTAACACCAGTTTATTTACAAGGAAGTGTTCCTGAAGCAATGGTAATGGTAAACGATTTAAGAGAAAACTACGGTATTTTCTTGTCGATTGTAATTTATCCTGTAATTCCAAAAGGAATTATTTTGTTAAGAATGATTCCAACAACTTCACATACACTTGCTGATATTGATGAAACGTTAACAGCATTTGAAGCTATTCGTGAAAAATTAGAAAACGGTACTTATAAAGAAATTGCAAGCAGAACTACAGTTGATTTAGATGCTTAATTTCTAGAAAATAAATTCCTATATGGGAATTATATAAAAAAATCCATTCGTTATGCGAATGGATTTTTTTTATTTAAAGTAAATTTATAATTATAAACCACAGTAAAAATAAACCACAGTAAAAAATAGCATTATGAAAAAAGTATTAGCAATAACAGTAATTATTTTAGTCGTTTTAGTTTCTTGTAAAAAGGCAGAGCCTGCACCTGAAATTACGCCAGATCCTCCAAAAGAAGCTGAGGTTGCAGAGCCAGCTGGAGATCAGTGTTTTGCATCAAGATTAAATGGTAATATCGTTGCATTGAGTTTTAATGTAAATTCACATCAGGAAGTAAATGGAAAATTAAGCTACAACTTAACCGGAAAAGATAAAAACGAAGGAACTTTAATAGGAAACATGAAAGGTGATACCTTGATTGCGGATTATACTTTTATATCTGAGGGGGTTTCTTCTGTTAGAGAAGTAGTCTTTTTACAAAAAGACGGAACTCTTATTGAAGGATATGGAGACGTAGTAGATGCAAATAATAAAGTAACTTTTAAAGATAAAAAGAAATTAAAATTTGACGCAAAAAATACTTTGACAAAAGTTGATTGTCCTCAATAATAAAGGAATAAAGAAATAAAAAAATGGTAGAAAAAAGAAATCCCATTCAATACGCTGAATGGGATTTTTGTATGTATTTTACCAAGGAGTATTTGGGCCAACAAAAACGAGTTTTCCACCAAAGCAATTGTTTTCTCCCGTTAGAATTCCTCTGTTAAACAATGCATGTGCGTACATTATTAATTCTTTATCTTCTAGATATTTGTACCAACGCTGTTTCTTTTTAATTGATTTAGCGAGAGAATCAAAATTAATTTTACGTTCTAATTCTTTTAAATCATTTTCGGAATAATCTTTAATGCCTAAATTAGATAATGCACTATCGTTTTTAAATTCGAAATATCTGCTTTTATTCTTTAATGCAATTTTTAGAGCTTTTGCTGTTCCTTTACTATCATATTTGATTTTATACTCTCGATGGATTGCACCTTGAAGAAAATTGCCCTGTGCACATATTTCTCTTATTTCGTTAGTATTAAGATTTTTTACCTTGATTACAAGATGAAGTTGAAAAGTATCACCATTATTGATTACAGCTTTTGCGTAATTTTGATATAATAAATCATTCTCATCTTTAGTAAATGAAAGTAAAGTTAACAGAGATAGTGTGAGAAATATTTTTTTCATGTCATATTTACTCTAAATTTCTTAAAAGAATAAAATTTGATTTATTTTAATTAAAGATATTTCAAATATGTTTTTCTTCGGCAATGAACTTTTGGATCGAAGTTTTTCCATAATAAATGAATCGCAGTATTTTCAGCTAATTCCGGAGTTCTGATACAATTTTGGATTCCTTTTTCAGAGAAAGTTTTAAAATATTCATCAAAGATAATCGCTGTAACACCTTTATTTTGGTAATCAGGATGAACTCCGATAAGGTAAAAAACAACATCTTTACTCTTTTTACGAGCTTTCAATAAATGAATAAATCCAAATGGAAATAACTTTCCTTTTGCTTTTTGTAAAGCTTCAGAAAAACTTGGCATTACAATACTAAAAGCAACCAAATTATCCTCTTTATCAACCACAAATTTGATGTATTCCGGATTGATAAAACTAATGTATTTCTTTTTAAAATACTCTTTCTGAACATCTGAAATAGCTACAAACGAAGCTAAGCTTGCATAAGATTCATTAAACAAATCAAACATTTTGTCCACATGTGGCATAATGTCTTTTGTCTTAGTGAAAGTCAGAGCGCGCAAACCGTATCTTTTCTTGATTAATTCCTGCGCTTTTAGGAAAAACTCAGGTTTAACATTCGAGAAAGGAAATATACTTTCTATATATTCTTTTTCCATTTTGAAGCCTAATTCTTCAAAATGAGTTACATAATACGGATTATTGTACCATGTAATCATCGTTCCCATTTGGTCGTAACCTTCTGTCAGAACTCCAACTTTATCCAGATTTGAGAATCCCATAGGGCCTTCAACATGTTCAAGATTGTGTTGTTTGCCTAATTCGTAAACTTTGTCCAGTAAAGCTTTTGTAACTTCGATATCGTCAATAACATCAAACCAGCCAAAACGAACTTTTCTTTTGTGTTGGTTATTAACTTCAGACCAGTTTATGATCGCAGTAATTCTACCAACGATTTCATTGTTTTTGTACGCCAGATAAAAATAAGCTTCGGCACTATCAAAAGCAGGGTTTTTTGTTTTGTCAAATGATTCTAATTCATCTGCAATTATAGGCGGAACCCAATATGGATTGTCTTTGTATAATGAAAACGGAAATTTTATATACTCGGTTATTTCTTTTTTAGACTTGGCTTCTTTTATTGTAATCATTCAAATGGTATTATAATGTGTTTCTTTTGGAGAAGTTTGATTGTTAAATTCTTATTCGTATTTCGATTTACGTTTTCTTTCTTTTTCCTGATAATCGATTTCTTTTTTCTCTAATTCGTTATCCTTGTTCTTTTTAGCTTTTTCGTTGCTTTTAAATTCTATTTCTTTCTCTTTGTAACGACCGTCATAACGCCATGAAACGCCAACGCCTCCGTACAATATAGAAGGTGTGTTTTTGAAGTTAGTGCTTATAGATGCGTCAACCTGAAGATTTGAATTAATTAAATAAGCTGCTCCGCCACGAAGAATAGCATCGCTGTAAAAATCACTTTTATAACCTTGATTTTCGATAAAACCAGACCATTTATCATTAAATCCGTGTGTCAAAGTCAATACGTAACCATAACTAGGATAATCTGTTCCGATGTAATCAGCGATAATATTGGTTACAAAAACCCATTTTCCGCCTCCAAAAAGATTTTGAGTGATCAATGCTACTTTTGGAGAAATATCCGATTGAGGAGAAAAATAATAAGGATTGTCAGCGCCAACAAAATTAGCTCCTGCAAACAATGAAATCGCCGGTATTAAAGAATGCCAGTCAAAACTGCGATTAGCTTTGTAACTGTATATGTTATCGGTTCTTTTGTAGTTTTTATAAGGATCATAAATCAAATATTTAGCTCCTAAAACAGTTTGTCTGAAGTTGTTTTTTTTGTAAGTGGTATAAGGAGTATCAAAATTTTCCATTTGATATTGAAGATCAAGAATAAATTCCAGCTTTTCAAGAAATGCACCATAACGTAGCGTTAAATCGGTACCAAAACCATTTGCGTTATAATTTAGTAAATCGTGTTTTTCTTTAATTCCGTAAACACCAAATTCTGCTTGAAACACGGTTTTCCCAACTGCGTACGCAGACATTGTTTCGCCTGGACGATTAGAATTGATAACATCGGTATATTGTGCGAAAAAAAGTTGCGGTACAAAGAAAAGTGCTGTAATAAATAAGTTTTTAGTTTTTAACATAAATGTATTTTTGGATTAAAAAGTAATAACGCATTTCAAATGTACTATATTTTATTATTTATTTAAGATTGATATTTTAATTTTAAACAATGGATTTATTAATTTTGGAAAAAATTATATGATTATGCAAGAAGCATCTTTTACCGGTTTAATAAAAGCCATATGCTATATGGTGGCATTTTATTATATTTTTAAGTTTTTGGCTAGAATCTTTTTACCGGTATTGGTAAAGAAAGCGGTTGAAAAAGCAGGAGAGAATTTTCAGAGACAACAACAATATAGTCAGGACAATACATGGCAAAAAACGCGTACAAACAATGATGAGATAATCATCAATACTGCTAATGCAAAAAATCCTCGCGAAACCAAAAAGGTTGGCGATTATGTTGATTACGAAGAAATAGATTAAGTTTGTGTCCTAAAAATAGAGGATTCATCATTTAACCAAACCTGCCAAAATTGAAAATAGTAAATAAGTTCTATCCGCATGCCCTTGTTATATTGGGGTTTATTCTCGTTTCTTTAATTTATTTTTATCCTGTTTTACAAGGAAAGCAAATTTTCCAATCGGATATTGCTCAATATACCGGAATGGCAAAAGAGCAAAATGACTTTAGAGCAGCAGAACATACTGAACCTTATTGGACAAATTCAGCATTTGGTGGAATGCCAACATATCAATTGGGGGCAAATTATCCTAATGATTTAGTTGGGCACGTAGACGATATTTTACGTTTTTTACCACGTCCGGCAGATTATCTGTTTTTATATTTCTTAGGTTTTTATGGTTTGTTATTAGTCTTAAAAACAGATCCTCTAAAAGCTTTTATTGGGGCAATTGCCTTTGGTTTTTCTACCTATTTAATCATTATACTTGGCGTTGGTCACAATGCAAAAGCGCATGCAATTGCTTATATGCCATTGGTTATTGCCGGATTTATAATGGTTTTTCAGAAAAAATATATTTGGGGAGGTTTGCTCACTATGTTTGCGGTTGCACTTGAAGTGAATGCGAATCACTTTCAAATGACCTATTATTTATTGATCTTCTTATTGATACTTTCAGGATATTTTGCTTTTCAATTTATCAAAGAAAAAGAATACAAGCCACTTTTAATTGCAATAGGAACTTTGGCTGTAGCCGGAATTTTTGCAATTGGTGCCAATGCTACCAATTTAATGGCAACTAGCGAATATGCTAAATTTAGTACTCGTAGCAACAGCGAATTGACTTTTAATCCTGATGGAACAAAAAAGACTAACGAAAACGCTTTAAGCAGAGAATATATAACAGAATACAGTTACGGAATTGCCGAAAGTTTTAACTTGATTGCTCCAAGACTTTTTGGAGGTTCAAACCATGAAAATGTAGGAACTGACAGCCGCATGTATTCTTTTATGATCGAACAAGGAGTTCCGTCAGAACAAGCTCAGGATTTTGTATCAGGAATGCCAACCTATTGGGGAGATCAGCCTATTGTTGCTGCTCCGGCATATATCGGTGTAGTGGTTTTCTTTTTGGGAGTTTTGGCATTATTCATTGATGATCGAAAAATAAAATACGTATTTCTTTCCGGAGCATTAGTTTCTTTAGTGCTTTCATGGGGAAAAAACTTCGCATTACTAACAGACTTTTTTATTGATTACGTTCCAATGTATGATAAGTTTAGAGCAGTATCATCGATTCAGGTTATTCTTGAATTGTGTTTTCCTGTTTTGGCTATCATGGGATTACAATCGTTTTTTAAAGCTAAAGAAGAACCTAAAGTACAGCAGAAAGCATTAGTACAAACAGGTGTTTTTGGATTAGGCGTTATTTTGATTTTAGTAGTTGCTAAAAGTGCGTTCCATTTTACAGGAAGTAGTGATAGTTATTTCATGCAAACCTACGGACCAGCTTTTGTTGATGCTTTAAAAGAAGACAGAATGAGTCTGTATTCAGCAGATTTATTGCGTTCAGGCTTTTTTATTGTAGTAACTTTTGGAATCTTATGGTTATTTATAAAAAACAAATTAGCTCAAAATACCACTTTAATTATCGTTGGTCTATTAATGATTTTCGATTTGTTTTTTGTGGATAAAAAATATGTTTCGGCCAAAGATTTTGTGAGTCCTGCAGAAATTGCAGCTCCATTTCAGGAAACACCTTCTGATGCTCAGATTTTAAAAGATACCTCGCATTACAGAGTTTTTGAAGTAAACGGAAATCTTTCTAGTGCACGTGCATCTTATTTCCATCATTCGATAGGAGGATATCATGCTGCAAAACCTAGAAGAATGCAGCAGTTATTTGATTATCAAATTGCAAAAAACAATATTGAAGTTCTGAATATGCTGAATGTGAAATACATTATTCAGACTGATAAAGAAGGAAAAGAATTTCCTGTTGTAAATCCTGATGCAAACGGAAACGCTTGGTTTGTAAGTACCGTAAAATTGGTCAATAAACCAGACGATGTCATGAAAGCTTTAGATCATATTGATACTAAAACTGTGGCCGTTTTTAACGTTCGTGAGCATGAAGGTAAATTCAGAAATGCCCGAATGAAAAAACAATGGGACACAACGGGAACAATTAAAGTAGTAGAATATAAACCAAACTACATTAAATACCAATCTGATAACGGAAAAGACGGCTTGGCAGTATTCTCTGAGATGTACTATAAAAACGGATGGAATGCTTATGTTGATGGTCAGTTAACAGATCATTTTCCGGTTGATTACGTTTTAAGAGCAATGGAAGTTCCTGGAGGAAAACATACAATAGAGTTTAAATTTGAGCCAGAGGTTGTAAAAACTGGAGGAACAATTACTTTAGTAAGTTGCATTGGAATGCTTTTACTTTTGATTGGTGGAGTTTATTTCGAAAGAAAAAAAATCATTCACAGTAATTAGTCTTAGTTAAATTATGATTCTGAAAATTCTAAAAATAGCTCTTTTTGTTTTTTTAGACATTGCAGTATTTATTTTTTGTGGAGTTTTTATGATGGGTTATGATGATTTCTATGATGAAAGTCAAGGAGAATATTTTAGCTTTTCAAGTATGAAAACGGAGTATAAAATTGTTTGGGGATTTTATAATTTTTGGATGATTTTAAACGGTTTGCTTTTGTTGTATATTTTATTTAGAGTATATAAGAAATTTGCTTTTAAATAACTTCTAAATTTGCACTTTTAAAAAATAAACAATTTTTCCTTGGAACAAAAAAAATTCTTAATCATTACCTATTATTTTCCACCAGCTGGAGGACCTGGCGTACAACGTTGGTTAAAATTCGTAAAATATTTGCCTGAATTTGGTGTTCAGCCTATTGTTTATGTTCCTGAGAATCCAACTTATCCAATAATTGATCAAGGTTTGGTTAGTGAAATTTCTGATCAGGTAATTGTTTTGAAAAATAAAATTTGGGAACCTTATCAATTGGCTTCGATTTTTTCGAAAAATAAAACCAAGAAGATTAGTTCCGGAATTTTTCCGCATAAAAAGAAACAGACTTTTTTAGATAAAACTTTTCTTTGGGTTCGCGGAAATCTTTTTATTCCGGATGCTCGCGTTTTTTGGGTAAAACCGTCAGTTTCTTATCTTGAAAAATATATCAAAGAGAATAACATTGATACTATTGTAACTTCTGGGCCACCGCACAGTTTGCATTTAATAGGTTTAGAATTAAAAGAAAAACTAAACGTAAAATGGTTTGCTGATTTTCGTGATCCTTGGACTACAATTGGTTATCATAAAGCGTTGCGTTTATCAGCTTACGCCGATAAAAAACACAAACAATTAGAACATAAAGTTCTTAATACTGCCGATACTATTATTGTAACGAGTAAAACTACAAAAGCCGAATTTCAAGCCATTACAAATAAGCCAATTTCGGTTATTACAAATGGTTATGATATCGAAAATGTTGAAAAACAAACTTTAGATACCAAATTTACTTTAGCACATATCGGATCCTTTTTGTCTGATAGAAACCCGAGATTTTTATGGGAATGTCTGGTTGAATTATTGCAAGAAGTTCCGGATTTTAAATCACATTTAGAAATTAAATTAATCGGCGCAGTAAGTCAGGAAGTTCTGGATGCTATAGCAGAGTTTAATTTGAATGATTATTTGAATCTTCTGGGATATGTTTCACATCATGAAGCAATTGCTCATCAAAAGAAATCGCAAGTTTTACTTTTAATAGAGATTAATTCTGAAGATACGAAAAGCATTATTCCGGGTAAATTATTCGAATATATGGTTTCAAATCGCCCAATAATTGCGATTGGACCACAAGGTTCTGATTTTGCAGATATAATAACAGAGACAAATACTGGAGTATTTTTTGATTATTCTGAGAAAGCGAAGTTAAAAAGTGTAATTTTGGACTTTTATAATCAGTTTTTGGAAGGGAAATTACAATCTTATGGAGTTGGTTTACAACAATATTCGAGAAAAAACCTCACCAAGCAATTAGCGCAATTGATTAGTTAAAATTACAATTTCAAAAAACAATTACAATTTCAAAAATCATAAGAGAGTAGAAAATCAAAAATCTACAATCTAAATTCTAAAATCCAAACATGGGTATTGTTTTAAACCAGTCTTTCAAAAATACAATCATAACTTACATCGGTTTTGCTATTGGAGCCATAAATACACTTTATTTATATCCGGTTTTTTTAGGAGCAACCTATTATGCATTAACAAATTATATTACTTCGGCTGCCAATGTAATTATGCCTTTGTTTGCCATTGGAATGCAAAACACGTTAGTTAAATTCTATTCGCAATATAAAACCGAAGAAGAAAGAGAACAATTTCTGTCATTTACCGCTTTATTTCCAATATTGATGTGTATTCCTTTAGGGCTTGTTGGAATCTTTTTCTACGATGATATTACAGATTTTGTTTCTAAGGAAAATCCTGTTGTACGAGAATTTATGCTCTTGATTCCGTTTATAGGGATTTGTATGGCCTATTTTGAGATTTTCTACGCATGGGCGAGGGTACATATGCATTCTGTTTTTGGGAATTTTATTAAAGAAGTTGGTTTGCGATTACTTTCGACTTTTGCTTTGATTGGTTTATATTTTAAATGGATTTCATTAGTCGAGTTTGTATATGTTACTGCTGTTATTTATTTCTTCGCATTTATTCTAACGATGTTTTATGCGTTCTATATTAAAAAGCCAAAGTTTCAGATCAATATTCCTAAGAATGTAAAAGATGTAATGGAATATACTTTTTTTATTATTCTTTCTGGCAGCGTTGCCAATTTACTTCTTGACGGAGATAAACTGATGCTGAATCAATACATGAAAATCGAGAATATTGCTTATTATTCAGTGGCGACTTATATTGCTTTGGTAATTTCAGTTCCAAGCCGTGCAATGCATCAGATTGTATATCCAATTACGGCAAAATTAATGCACGAAAACAAACACGACGAATTGAATTTGCTTTATAAAAAAACTTCTATCAATTTACAAATGGTTGGTGGTTTTGTAATGTTGTGCATTTTTGTAAACATTAGTCAATTGTATGAGTTGGTTCCTAAAGAATATAGTGGAGGTATTGCAGTTGTGTTTATGATTGGATTATCTAAGTATTTTGATTTAATTTTAGGAAACAATAATGCCATAATCTTTAATACTAAATATTACCGAATGGTGTTGTATTTAGGATTAATGCTGGTTGTTTTAACGATTGTTTTAAACATGCTTTTTATTCCGCATTTTGGAATTTTTGGTTCTGCATTTGCAACTTTATTGTCTATAACATTATACAGTTTAGCAAAACTGCTATTTGTGGTTAAAAAGCTTCATTTGTATCCTTTTACAAAAGAAACTATCTATTCGGCTTTATTGACATTTGCGTTGTTTCTGTTGTTTTATTTTTGGGAATTTCCGTTTTTTCAATTAATTAGTATCGCTTTAAAATCGGTTTTAGTAACGATTTTATACGTTTATCTAAATTATAAGTTTAAAATTTCTCCTGATATTAATAGAGTAATTGATGGTCTCTTGAAAAAGATGGGGATTAAAATTTAATACGATTTTATTGAGAAATCCACGAGGATTTTAAATTCTAAGCAATTTTGTTTTTATATTTGTTAGAAAGGATAACCAATTTATTTCTAATAGAATATGAAAAAGAAACTACTTTGCTTTTTAGGATTTTTCGTTGTATTGTTTTCTTCATTCATTTTTGCCCAAGCCGATAGCTTAAAAAGCTTAAAGACAGTTACTGTTGAATTAAAAACAAAAGGATATCCTGTAAATCCTTTTAAAGACACGCTTTTTTATGTTTACAATAAAGTAGGATCTTTTTCTGCCGAAAGCAGAGCAAATGCAATTACGGAGAAAATCAGAAAACTTTATGAAGATTCTTTTTTCGAAAAAGATTCTATTTCAGTTGTTCCTTCGGATATTTCGCAGGATATCGTATATAAGAATGATTTTGTAATCATGTCAATTTTGGATATTGATGCAAAAGCCGAAAATCAAACCGCTCATTTTATTGCCACACGCAATCTGAATTTGATAAAACGAGCGATTATTTATCAAAATGAAAACTATTCAATGCTCCCAAAAAGGCTTGGATATACAGCATTGCTTGTTCTTATTATTGGTTTAATTCTATACTTTGTTGGAAAAATTTTTAACCGAATAAAATTATTTATTTTAAAAAATAGTGATAGATATTTTAAAGGCTTCACTTATAATAATATCAATATTCTTTCGCCCCAAAAGCAGCAATTTCTATTAATGAAATTGTATGGTTTTATAAAAGCAATTACGCTTATTTTAATCGTTTATCTCTCTTTGCCGGTATTATTTAGTATTTTCCCCGCTACAGAAGCTTACACAACCACTTTATTACGTTGGATTCTTTCTCCTGCAAAACTAGCCGTTATGGGATTTGTTAGTTTCCTTCCAAGTTTGGTAACCATTATTGTTATAGTAATCATATTTAAATACGCTATAAAAGTAATCAAGTTCTTTTTTGATGAAATTAAAAAAGAAAACATCAAGATAGACGGTTTTTATAATGATTGGGCAATGCCTACATTCAATATAATTCGTCTTTTAATGTTGGCTTTTATGGTCGTAATTATTTTTCCTTATTTACCGGGATCAGATTCGCCAATTTTTAAAGGCGTTTCGGTATTTGTTGGTATTTTATTTTCATTAGGTTCGTCAAATGCTATTGCCAATATGGTTGCTGGATTAGTAATTACTTATATGCGCCCGTTTAAAATTGGCGATTTTATCAAAATTGGCGACGTAAGCGGAGAAGTTATCGAAAAAACAGCTTTGGTAACTCGTATAAGGACTCCAAAATTTGAAGATATTACAATACCCAATTCGACTGTTTTATCAAGTACTTCGACCAATTATTCTTCAAATACGAAACAAGTTAACAATGGTTTGTTGATTCATACCACGGTTACAATTGGATATGATGTACCTTGGAAGGATATACATAAAGCCTTAATAGATGCTGCTTTAAAAACAGATATGATTGAGCAAACGCCGCCGCCATTTGTTTTGCAAACTGGTTTAGAAGATTTTTATGTAGCTTATCAAATTAATGTTTATACAAAGGAACCTACAAAGCAACCGCGAATTTATTCTTCATTGCATCAAAATATTCAAGACTCCTTTAATGCTGCAGGGATTGAAATTATGTCACCACATTATAGTGCATTACGTGATGGAAATACAACGACAATTCCTGAGAACTATTTGAATAAAGATTATGAGCCGCCAACTTTTAATGTTAAAAATAAAAGTTAATACATTGATACTTAGTTAAAAATTTTAACAATTTAACAGTACTTTACTTTGTAGTTTGATTTTTTAAAATTAAATTTATGTTTCAAAATTAAATATTGCTTTTCAGAATGTTGATTTTAACACGTTTTAAAATCACTAAAAGTAGATATTGTAGTTTTTTAGATTGATAATTTTGCAGAAATTGTAAAATGAAAATTGATGAAAATCGATGTGGTAGAATTTGGATTAATTTTAGTAAAATAATTATGAAGAACAATCGGCTCAGTCAGGAACAAAGCATACAGGTATTTTCTAATATGATATCAAATAAAGTTCATAACGGATTTACTCTTGAAGAAAGAAATGACGAATTTCTTTTTGCGGTTCTTTCAAAAGGTGGAAAAGTTGTCAATCACAGTCTAAACTTTATGATTTTTTGTTTAACCTTAGGATTATGGTCATTTGCATGGTTATACCTTACTTTTGAGGCATCAAAACAAAAAAAGATATTAGTAGCTATTGATGAAGATGGTTTTCCGTTTGAGGAAAAATGCTTAGTTGCTTAGTAGAATTTTAAATCAAAAATGGTAAAGCCCTAAATTCAATAACTATGATTGAATTTAGGGCTTTATTATTATAGACCTTTCCGAGATGTTACTTAGACGCACTGCTGTGCGCCTCTACAATAAATTTTTCTCACTGTTAAAACCAGACATTAAGCGCCCAGAAGATAAAACCTCAGAACCTTAGCATCTCAGAACCTCAGAACCTTTCCTCTATAATTTATCTCTTAAATAAACTCCAGTAACTGATTTCTTTTCTTTTGCAACGTCTTCCGGAGTTCCAACCGCCAATAAATGCCCTCCGTTTTCTCCACCTTCAGGACCTAAATCTATAATCCAGTCAGCACATTTTATTAAATCAAGATTGTGTTCGATTACAATTATAGAATGTCCTTTTTCGATTAAAGCATCAAATGAAGCTAATAATTTTTTGATATCATGAAAATGCAATCCGGTTGTAGGTTCATCAAAAACAAATAAAGCCTTGTCTTTTGTTGCACCTTTTACCAAAAACGAAGCAAGTTTAATACGTTGCGCTTCTCCACCGGAAAGTGTTGAGGAAGATTGTCCTAATTGCACATATCCTAAACCTACATCCTGAAGAGGCTGTAATTTTTGAGTAATTTTACTTTGTTTGTTTTTTTCAAAAAAAGCAATTGCATCATCAATAGTCATTGTCAGAATATCGTTGATGTTTTGATTGTCAAAAGTAATTTCCAGAACTTCTTTTTTAAATCGTTTTCCACCACAAGTTTCACAAGGCAAAGAAACGTCTGCCATGAAAACCATTTCGACATTAATAGAACCTTCACCTTTACAAGTTTCGCATCGGCCACCATCGACGTTAAAAGAAAAATGTTTAGCCTGATAACCTCTTATTTTTGATAGCTTTTCTTTGGCATACAAATCACGAATATCATCATAAGCTTTGATATACGTTACAGGATTTGATCTTGAACTTCTACCAATTGGGTTTTGATCAACATATTCGATATGTTTAATTTGAGAAAAAGAACCTTTTATTTCGCTAAACTGACCTGCTTTTTCGCCCGCATTTTCCAGTTTTTTCTGCATTGCAGGAAATAAAATTTTCTTAATCAATGTACTTTTTCCGCTTCCTGAAACTCCTGTAATTACGGTTAAAACATCAAGAGGAAAAGTAACATTAATATTTTTTAAATTGTTTTCTCTGGCGCCAACAATGTCAATATGATTTTTGAATTTTCGTCTTTTCTTTGGTACAGAAATTTCTAAATCTCCATTTAAGTATTTTGCTGTAAGTGAATCCGATTTTAAGATTTCTTCATAAGTTCCCTGAGCCACTAAATGACCACCAAAAGTTCCGGCTTCTGGACCAATGTCAATAATCATATCGGCAGCTTTCATAATGTCTTCATCGTGCTCAACTACAATTACAGTATTGCCAAGATCACGAAGCGAAAGTAAAACCTTAATCAAACGTTCAGAATCTTTTGGGTGCAAACCAATACTTGGTTCATCGAGAATATACATCGAACCAACCAAACTACTTCCTAATGAAGTCGCAAGATTAATACGTTGCGATTCTCCTCCTGAAAGTGTTGCCGAATTTCTATTTAAGGTCAGATAATCCAAACCAACTTCTGTCAAAAATGACAAACGATTGTTGATTTCGACCATTAAACGTTTTGCAATTTGTTGTTCGTAAACATTCAAATCGATATTTTTGAAAAAAGTAACCAAATGTTTAATTGGTAAATCAACTAAATCTGAAACTGTTTTACCATTAATTTTTACGTAAGAGGCTTCTTCGCGTAAGCGTTTTCCGCGACAAGCGTGACATTTTGTTTTTCCGCGGTAACGAGATAACATTACGCGGTTTTGAATCTTATAATTTTTTTCTTCCAGTTCTTTAAAGAAATCATTTAGACCTTGAAAATACTGATTTCCTTTCCAGATTAAATCCTTTTGCTCTTCTGAAAGTTCAAAATAAGGTTTGTGTATTGGGAAATCAAACTTATAAGCGTGTTTGATCAATTCGTCTTTGTACCAACTCATGCTGTCGCCACGCCAAGGATAAATGGCGCTTTCAAAAACCGATAAAGAGGTATTTGGAACTACTAAATCAGCATCGATACCAATAATATTTCCGTAACCTTCACAAACCGGACAAGCTCCGTAAGGATTATTAAAACTGAATAAATGTACGTTTGGCTCTAAAAATGTAATTCCGTCAAGCTCAAAATTATTCGAATAAGTAAATCTTTTATCAGAATTTAATTCCTGTAAATAGCAGATTCCTTTTCCTTCAAAGAATGCAGTTTGTACCGCATCTGCCAGACGATTGTAGAATTCTTCTTCGTCTTTGACAACGATTCTGTCAATGATCAGTAAAATATCTTTATTGTCTAATTTATGAAGTTCTGTAGGCGTAAATTCATCGAGACGCATGGTTTCGTTATCGACAAGAACACGAGAAAAACCTTGTTGCAAAAGCACTTTTAGTTTGTCTTCCAATTGTCTTCCTTCTTCAAGATGAATAGGAGCAAGCAAAAGCCATTTACTGTCTAGTTCCAGATTTTTTACATCAGAAACAACATCTGTAACCGTATTTTTTTTAACCTCCAAACCTGAAATTGGCGAATAAGTTCGTCCAATTCTGGCGAATAAAAGTTTTATATAATCGTAGATTTCAGTAGAAGTTCCAACAGTCGAACGTGCATTTGTTGTATTTACCTTTTGCTCAATCGCAATTGCGGGCGCAATACCTTTTATATATTCCACTTTTGGTTTGTCTAAACGCCCCAAAAACTGACGCGCGTATGAGGACAAACTTTCTACATAACGACGTTGTCCTTCGGCATATAAAGTGTCAAATGCTAAACTTGATTTTCCTGATCCCGAAAGTCCTGTAATTACAACAAGTTTGTTTCTGGGAATCACCACATCTACATTTTTTAAATTATGTACTTGTGCTCCTTTAATTATAATATTATGTTTTGGGTCGAGTGTCGAAAGATCGATTTGCATAAAAAAAGTCAATTTCTACAAAAGTAATCAATTTAGATTGGAGTTTTGTTAATCAGATTGTTCCAAATCTTAACTAATTTTCTCTCCACAGATTACTCAAATTTGCTCTCGTTCTTTTTTGCCACAGATTAAAAGGATTAAAAAGATTTTTTTAATTACTGGTTGCGCAAAAAAACATTTACAGAATTAATCATTTTAATCTGTGAATCCCGATAGCTATCGGGAGTGACAAAAAAAACACTATTTTAGGACTGTTTTTGCAATAAATTAATACAATATATCGATTTGAAAACTAAACTGTCTTTACTGCTTTTTTTGATGAGTTTCTTTCTGTTTTCGCAGGAGTTTCCGCCAATTGTCAAATATTCATCGTCTGTTTACGGAGCCGGAAATCAAAGCTGGATGATTTCGCAGGACGATCAAAACTATTTGTATTTTGCTAATAATGATGGACTTTTAGAATATAACGGAACAAACTGGCAATTATATCCTGCTCCAAATGAAACTATTATTCGATCTGTAAAAGTGATCGGAAATAAGATATACACGGGTTGCTATATGAATTTTGGTTATTGGACCAGACAAGCTAATGGTAAACTAAAATATACTTCGCTTAGCGATACCATCAAAAATAAAATATTAGACGACGAGCAGTTTTGGAATATTTTAAAGTACGATCAATGGATTTTATTTCAGTCTTTGAACCGAATCTATATATATGATACAAAAACAGGAACATTCAAGATTATTGCGCCAAAAAATGGTGTTGTAAAATCGTTTGCACCAAAAAACGCGATTTATTTTCAGACCATAAAAGAAGGACTTTTCGAAATTGAAAGCGGAAAAGCAAAGTTGGTTTCGGATAATCCTATTCTGAAAAAATTTACGATTGCCAATGTTTTTACAACAGATGAAGGCTTATTGATTCAAACCCAATTAGACGGAATTTATAAGCTTGTCGGAAGTTCTTTAACACGAGTTTCGACCGATATTGATGCGGAATTAAAATCGAGTTTTGTCTATAGCAGCCAGCGTTTGCAGGACGGAAGTTTTGCCTTGGGAACGGTTTCTAACGGAATTTTTATTTTATCGGATACCGGAAAACTGAAGTATCATATTTCGCAAAGCAAAGGTTTGAGCAATAATACGGCTTTATCACTTTTTGAAGATAAAGATCAAAATTTATGGGCTGGACTTGATAACGGGATCAATTGTATCAATATTCAGTCGCCTGTGCACAGTTTTACAGACGATACGGGAGTTTTGGGAACGGTTTATGCATCCGCAACTTTTAATGGTTTGCTGTATGTGGGAACAAATCAGGGATTGTTTTGCAAGAATATGCAAAGCAATTCAGAGTTTAAATTTATCAACGGTACAAAAGGTCAGGTTTGGTCGCTTTTTGTATATGATAATACACTTTTTTGCGGTCATGATTCCGGTACTTTTATTATTACAAATGATTCGGCGAGAAGTATATTTTCGGGATCAGGAACCTGGAAATTTGAGCCTGTTCCAAATTCTAAAAATCAATTGCTTCAGGGAAATTATTACGGAATTTCGGTTTTGGAGAAAGTAAACAATCAATGGGTTTTCAGGAATAAAGTTCAGGGTTTTGATTATTCTTCACGATATTTTGAAGTTTCAAATAATCTTGATGTTTACGTAAGTCATGAATACAAAGGAATTTTTAGACTTAAACTGGATAAAACGCTCTCAAAAACTAATGGTTTTTATGCCTATAAATCTCCTGATAAAGGGAAAAGTGCGAGTTTGACTAAATTCAATAATGCGATTTATTACGCATATAAAGGCGGAATTTTTAAACTAAATCCCGCTACAAAACTTTTCGAAAAAGACAATTTGCTGAGTTCTATTTTTGAGAAAGACGAATATACTTCGGGTAAATTGATTGTCGATAATTCGAATAAAATCTGGTTGTTTTCTAAAAATTATATTCATTATTTCTCGGCAAGTAAACTTAGTAATCAATTAAAACAGAATGTGATTCCAATTCCGTCTTCATTAACGAATTCGATGTTAGGTTATGAGAATATCACTCAAATTTCAAAATCAACGTATTTAATTGGTACAACTGATGGCTATTATACCTTGAATATTGATGATTTGAGTTTTAAGAATTACACCGTTTTTATTACTGATATTACCATAAACAAGCAGAATGAAACTTTAAAAAATGTTGCAATTCAAAGTGAAGGGAACTTTCGCTCAAGCGAAAATAATATCACATTGAATTATACGGTTCCGGAATACAACAAATACATCAATTCAGAATATCAATATTTATTAGAAGGTTTTCAGAACGAATGGAGTGAATGGAGTACAAAAGCTACGGTTAATTTTAAAAACCTTTCGCCTGGAAAATATACGTTTAAAGTAAGAGCGAAATATGCGAATACTATTTTAGGAAATACGGCAACTTATACATTCGTAGTTTTAAAACCTTGGTATTTGACCAATTTAGCCTGGTTTGTTTATTTCTTGTTAATGTTTGTCTTGGCTTATTTTGTGAATAAAACGTATCGAAATTATTATCGAAAACAAGAAGAGAAATTAATTGAAGAGAATAATCTTTTGCTTGAGATAAAAGAATTAGAAAACGAACAACAATTAATGAAACTAAGAAACGAGCAATTGTCGCAGGATGTTGATAATAAAAATCGGGAATTGGCGGTTTCAACAATGAGTTTGAACAGTAAAAATGAATTGCTGGCTTTTATCAAAGAAGATTTGAAGAAAACGACTCAAAATGACAGCAACAATATAAAATCAGTAATTAGTACGATCAATAAAAACATAACGGAAGATGATTCCTGGAATGTCTTTAAGGAAGCGTTTGATAATGCCGATAAAGATTTTCTGAAACGAATCAAACAACTCCATCCTTTATTGACGCCAAACGATCTGCGTTTGTGTGCATACTTGCGATTAAATCTTTCTTCAAAAGAAATTGCTCCTTTATTTAATATTTCGGTTCGAAGTGTCGAAATTAAAAGATATCGTTTGCGTAAAAAAATGGATTTGCAGCATGAAGTTGGTTTAGTAGAATATATTCTGGCTGTATAGGAACTAAAAAAACGGCGATAAAAAACTATACATTACCTCAACATTTCATATTTGATGGGTTTTTGTTAAGGTAATGTTAAGGAAATTTAGATTCTGAAATTATATATAAATCGGTGTATTTTTTATGATATATTGATTTTTGGCGTATTTTTTTTGATATGTATGTTTTTTGTTGAGGTTAATTTTAACGTATTCTTAAGAGGATACGATAATTTTAACTTTCAATAAAAACTAACTAATTATGAAATCTAAATTATTACTAACCGTACTATTACTGTTTACATCGTTTGCGTTTTCGCAGTCTTTTGATGTAAGCGGAACCGTACTAGATGGCACAGGTTTATCATTGCCTGGCGTGAATGTAAAAGTTAAAACTTCGTCACAAAGTACAACCACAGACTTTGACGGATCTTTTAAATTATTAGGAGTTCCAAAAGGAACGACAATTGTTTTCAGTTATATAGGTTTTCGAACACAAGAAGTTGTGGTTTCGGCACCTAAGATTACGGTAAAATTAAGCGATGATACCAGATCGCTTGAAGAAGTTGTTGTGATTGGTTACGGATCTCAAAAGAAAAGAGAAGTAACAGGAGCTGTTTCTGTAGTAGACAGCAAAACGCTTGACATTTTAAAACCAATAAAGGTGGAACAAGCACTTCAAGGAACTGTTTCCGGAGTAAATGTTACCACACAATCTGGTGCGCCGGGCGCAAAATTAGATATCCGTATTCGTGGTATTGCAACTAATGGTGAAAACGGACCTCAGGCAATTATCGACGGTTATGTTGGAGATTTGAGTTTGCTTAATCCAAATGATATTGAAACAATTACTGTTTTAAAAGATGCTCAGGCTGCTATTTACGGAACAATTGCAGCAAACGGAATTATCTTAATTACCACTAAAATGGGTAAAAAGAATTCTAAAACTAAAGTCTCTTTTAATAGTTATACCGGATTTCAGGAAGCATCTAGAAAATTACCAATGTTAAATGCTACTGAATATGCTTTATTATTGAATGAAAGTTATGCTAATGGCGGAAAAGCGCTTCCTTATCCAAATGCAAGTGGTTTAGGAAGTGGCACAGATTGGCAAAAACAAGTTCTGGGTAAAAGTGTTCCTTTATTAAATAGTGATATCACAATCTCGGGAGGTTCTGATAAAATTACGTATTCTATCAGTGGTTCGCACTTGGATCAGGAAGGAATTGTAGGTTCAGACAAATCAGGATTTTTAAGAAACACGGCAAGATTAGCTTTAGGAGCTGATTTGAGTGATAAATTCAAAGTAAAAACAAACGTAATCTATACGTATTTTGATAGAAAAACCATTAACGAAAACGGATTAGGATCTGTATTGTTTAACGCTTTGAACGTTCCTGCAACTTTAGCTCCATATGCTGCAAATGGTGATTTTACTTTGGTGCCAAACACAACAGGTTTAGGTAACGAAATTATAAATCCGCTGGCGCAAATTGCTAATACATACAATGATTATAATTATAAAAAACTGAACGGAAACTTTGGTTTGGATTATAAGATTTTTAAAGGATTTACACTTTCAAGTTCTATAGGATTTAATACTTCAAACAGTGAAGGCAAAACATTTGGAAAGAAAATAAGTTATGGCGGAAAAGTTTTTGATGTACAAAGAAGTTCTGTAACTGAAACTGCCACAAACGATAATGATTACTCATTTGACCTTTATGCAACGTATGTTACAAAAATAGGGGAGAATCATAATATCACGGCAACATTAGGAAATACTATTTACAAACAATGGGGAAATTCGGCTAATGCAACAGGTTTTGATGTTCCTAATAATTCATGGGATTTTGCAGATTTATCTTTGACAAAAGGAGTTCCATCAGCTTTGAATACTGGAGGTTATGTTTATGATCAAAGAAGACTTTCTTATTTTGGAAGAGCACAATATGATTATAAAGGAAAATACCTATTGTCTGCAATGATCAGACGTGACGCATCAACGAAATTTGGTCCGGATAATAAAGTGGGTTATTTTCCATCATTTACCGGAGGTTGGGTAATTTCTGACGAAGGTTTCTTTGGAGAATCAAAAACATTTAATTTCTTAAAATTAAGAGCCAGTTATGGTACATTAGGAAATGATCAAATCCCGAATAATGGTTTCTTAAGCCTTTTAAACGGAGAAGCTACTTATGTGTTTGATGGTAATTTAGTAAGCGGAGTTGCAACAGGACAAATTCCTAATCCAAAGTTGAAATGGGAACAAGCAAAGAAGTTTGATGTTGGTTTAGACCTTAGATTATTAAGCGATAAAGTTTCTATCGTAGCCGATTATTTTATTGATACCAGAAAAGATTTATTGATACCGGATATTCCAGTTTCAGGAATTACAGGAGTTGGTGCTCCGGGTGCAAGTGCTCCAACTTTGAATGCTGGTACAGTTAGAAATTCGGGAGTTGAATTTGCAATAGATTACAAAGAGAAATTTGGGGATAATTTTAGCTTGAGCGTAGGTTATAATGTAACTTTTATCAAGAACGAAGTATTAGAAGTAAACAACGGAACCGGAATTATCGAGCTAGGAAATTTTGGAGTTGGACAACCAGCAGCTTCTCGCATGCAAGCCGGACAACCAATTGGATATTTCTACGGTTATAAAACGGACGGAATATTTCAAAATCAGGCAGAAGTTGATGCACATCCATCGCAATTGGCTTTAGGAGCAAATGCTTCACCGGGAGATATTCGTTTTGTTGATGTAAATGGTGATGGCGTAATTGATAGTAAGGATAAAACCAATATTGGAGATCCAATTCCTGATGCTACAATGGGTTTCAATATACAAATGAGTTATAAAAGCCTTGATTTTGCACTTTACAGCTTTGCTTCAATAGGTAATGATATGGTTCGTAACTACGAGCGTGTACTTTCTGATGCCAATAGATTAGATTATGTTTTAGACAGATGGACAGGTCCGGGAACAAGTAATTCTGTGCCAAGAGTAACGACAGGAGCAACGGCAAACAATGTACTTTCGGAGTATTTTGTTGAAGATGCTTCTTATTTGAGAATTCAAAACATACAATTAGGATATACACTTGATCCAAAAGTAACTCAAAAAGCAGGGATCACTAAACTAAGACTTTATACAGGAGTAAATAATCTATACACTTTTACGAAGTATAAAGGTTTTGATCCAGGCGCTTCATTTGGACCAACAAATAAAGATGGAGTTTCTCAATCACCAATTGGTGCCGGAATTGATTACGGGTTTTACCCGGTTCCAAGAACCTATTTATTGGGTTTAAACATTAATTTTTAATTTCAATAAAAATGAAAAAGTATTTAATTACATCCATTATAACACTTACGCTATTCTCGACAATAAGTATTTCTTGTTCAGATGAATTTGTAAGTCCAAAGCCTAAATATTCTATTGATTCTGAGAATTATTTCAATTCAAAAGAAGATTATAACGATGCCTTAGTTGCCGCTTACGATTTGCTGCAATCTACTTATGCAAATGCTTTATTAGGAGAAATTGCTTCTGATAATACATTGGCCGGAGGAGAAAGCCCTACAGACGTAATTGGCTGGCAACAAGTAGACGATATGATTCATACGCCGGTAAATAGCAATTTAAGAGATATCTGGAATTGGATGTTTGCAGGAGTTCAAAGAGCCAATTATATTCTTGAATTTAAAGATAAAACCGATTTTGAGGGAAAAACCCAGCTACTTGCAGAAACACGTTTTCTAAGAGCATATTACCAGTTTGAGTTAGTTAAATGGTTTGGGGGAATCCCGATGAAAGGAGATGCGAGATTTAAAGTTGGAGATGAAAAAACAGTACCACGCTCATCAGTCGCAGAAGTATATGCTTCTATAGAAGCTGATTTGATTTTTGCTACCGCTAATTTATCTCCAATTGCATCTCAAAAAGGACGCGTAACAAAAGGTGCTGCAGAAGCATTATTAGGAAAAGCTTATTTATACCAAAATAAATATGCTCAAGCTGCTGCTTCTCTTAATAATGTAATCACTTCCGGGAAATACAGTTTAGTATCGGATTATGATGCGATTTTTGAAATGGCGGGAGAAAACGGCTCAGAATCTGTTTTTGAAGTACAATATACAGATGTTGAAGGAGCAGGTTTTACTTGTTTACAATGTAGTGAAGGAAACGTAGCAGTTGGTTTTAGCGGAGTAAGAAATTATTCAGGACCACTTTTTTCTTCAGGATTTAGTTTTAATGTTCCAACAGCAGAAGCTGCAAATTCTTTTGAAGCAGGAGACAAACGTAAAAATACTGCTATTCTTGATATCGCAGCCTGGGCAGAAGCCAACAAAAGTTATGATAATGGAAAAGGAGTTACGTTTGGAAAAGGAAACGAAGACACAGGTTACTTCAATAGAAAATATTTGCCAAGAAAAAGAAGCGACAATGCTCAGGGAGATTTGAATTTAACGAACCCAAATAACTACAGAGCCATTCGTTATGCAGATGTTTTATTAATGGCAGCAGAAGCTTACAACCGTGGCGGAATTGACGATGCAAAAGCAAGAGAATACCTAAATCAGGTAAGAAGACGTGCTTTTGGAGATAATAATCATGATATATCAGTTTCAGGAGCTGCGCTTACAGATTTTATCTGGGCAGAAAGAAGATCGGAGCTTTTTGGAGAAGGACAGCGTTTCTTTGATTTAGTAAGAACTGGAAAAGCAGTTGGAAAAATACCAGGTTTTACAGCAAATAAAAACGAGTTATTTCCGCTGCCAATTGAAGAAATTCAATTCGCAAATGGAAATTGGAAGCAAAACCCTGGATATTAAAAAAACATTATTATGAAAAAATTACATTTTATTATAAGTCTTTTCGTTTTGACAATACTTCTGGGTTGTTCAAATGACGATAATAGCAATATTGATTTAGATGCCGTAGGTGCGCCGTCAAACATATCTGCTTTGACCACTGTAACGCAGGATAATACAGGTAAAGTTACTTTCTTGCCTAAAGGAGAAGGCGTTACACAATACAAAATAAATTATGGAGACGGAACTCCGGAATCGGATTATTTTGGAGCTGGAGGAACTGTAACGCATACTTATCCCGAAGGAGTTTACCATGCTAAAATCAAAGCAATGGGAATCAACGGAAAAATAACCGAAGTAGATCAGGAAGTGACTGTTTCGTTTTTGGCTCCAAAAAATTTAAAAGTAACGTTGGCGCACGTAATTGGAGATAATTTATCAGCTTCAGTTACTGCAAAAGCAGATTTAGAAACGTACTTTCAAGTATATTTTGGTGAAACTCCGGACGAAGTTCCTGTTGATTTCATGGAAGGCGAAACCATCAAACATACTTATGCAAATGTAGGAACATACAATGTAAAAGTTGTAGCATTGAGCGGAGGTGTAGCAACTACAACTTACGAAGAATCAATTACAATCTCTAATCCTGTTTTATTGCCGGTAGATTTTGAGTCAGCAACACTTAATTATGCTTTTAGCAACTTTGGTGGAGCAACTACAACTGTGGCTAATAATCCAAGTGTAAACGAAGAGAATCCAAGTGCAAAAGTGGCTAAACTGAATAAAAGTGCAGGTTCTGAAGTTTGGGCAGGTTCATTTATAGAATTAGGAACGCCAATTGATTTCTCAACATTGAAAAAAATCAAAATTAAAGCGTGGTCGCCAAAAGCAGGAATTGTGGTTAAAATGAAATTAGAAAACTTAGCAGATTCTAATATTAATACAGAAATTGACGTAACCAATACAATCGCTAATGGCTGGGAAGAATTAACTTTTGATTTCTCTGCAGTTGATAATACTAAGAATTATCAAAGAGTAGTATTGTTTTTTGATTTTGGAAATAATGGAACCGGAGTCGATTATTATTTTGATGATATTGAATTAACGGCAGGTGTAGAAACAGTGAAATTGCCATTGAGTTTCGAATCTTCTGTGTTGACTTATTCCTTTACCAATTTTGGTGGAGCAAATTCAGTATTAGCTGATAATCCGGATAAAACAGGAATCAATACTTCGGCAAAAGTAGGCGCTTTGACAAAAGGAAGCGGTTCTGAAGTTTGGGCTGGATCTTTCATCGAATTAGCAAGTCCGCTTAATTTTTCTACTTTCAAAAAATTAAAAATGAAAGTATGGTCACCACAAGCAGGAATTATTGTTAAAATGAAGTTTGAAAACATGTCAGATAGTACAATCAATAAAGAAGTAGATGCGACCACAACCGTTGCAAATGGATGGGAAGAACTCACTTTTGATTTTACTGGAGCCACAACAGCCAATCAATTTCAGCGATTAGTTGTGTTCTTTGACTTTGGAGTTAACGGCACAGGAAAAACCTATTATTTTGATGACATTAAACAATCCAATTAAAAAAACGTAATCATGAGTAAAAAGATAATTATAAATATAATAGCATTACTGTCAATATTCTTGACCGTAAGTTGCCAGAAAGATGATTATGCATTTGGCGATTTGTCAGCACCATCAAATCTTAAAGTAACAGCTCAAATTATTGGAAAAACTGCCGAAGCTCCGGACGGAGACGGTTCAGGAATGGTAAAGTTGGTTGCAACAGCAGATAATGCTGTATCGTATAAATATGTATTTAGCGACGGAACTTCAGAAAATTCTCCAAGTGGTGTATTTACGAAACGTTTTACCAAAACAGGTGTAAATACTTATACAGTAACAATAATTGCAACAGGAAGAGGAGGAATAGCTTCAAATACTACTGTAGATGTTACTGTACTAAGTAATTTTAGTGACGACGAAGCAGTTCAGTTCCTGACAGCCGGAAGTTCTAAAAAATGGTATTGGTCAGCTTCAGAACCAGGACATTTAGGAGTAGGACAAAATGATGGAGATGCTGCTAAAAACTTTTATCCAAACTATTATTCTGCAGCACCTTTTGAAAAAGCAGGATCGCCAACAAGTAGTTGTTTATACGAAAACGTATTGACGTTCTCACTTGTAGGCGGACAATTGAAATTTGAATTAGACAATGGAGGAGCAACATTCTTTAATGCATCATTCAAAAATGTAGCAGGAGGAAGCGGAGCCGGAGATGCTTGTTTAACTTATGATGCTACAGGAGTTAAAAGCGTTTCATTAAGTCCATCAGAATCTGTTGTAACCAAAAATCCAGATCATGCAACACAAACCAGAGGTACAATGTTAAACTTCTCTGACGGAGGATTTATGGGGTATTATATTGGTCAGAGTTCATACGAGATATTATCGATTACAGCAAACAGAATGGTTGTTAGAGCCATTATGGGCGGAGATCCTTCTTTGGCATGGTATCATACTTTTACAACAACGCCACCAAATCAGACTCCTGATCCGGATTTTACAAATTTGGTTTTTTCTGATGAATTCAATACAGATGGAGCTCCGGACGCAGCAAAATGGGTTTATGATTTAGGAAAAGGAACAAATGGTTGGGGAAATAATGAAAAACAGAATTATACAAACTCAGCGACGAATGTAATAGTTCAGGGAGGAAATCTTAAAATCACGGCTAAAAAAGAAGCTTCAGGCGGAGCAGATTATTCTTCGGCGCGATTAAAAACAGATGGTAAGTTCTCCTTCACTTATGGAAAACTGGAGATAAAAGCCAAACTTCCAACAGGAGCAGGAACATGGCCGGCATTATGGATGTTAGGACAAAATTATGCAACAAAACCATGGCCAGCTTGCGGCGAAATAGATATGATGGAACACGTAGGGAACAATCAAAATGTTATTTTGAGCACACTTCATTATCCCGGACATTCTGGTGGGGAAGGAAATACAGGCTCGAAAACAATACCAAATGTCTCAACAGAATTCCACGTTTATAAAACAATCTGGACAGCATCATCAGTCAAAACTTATGTAGACGACACAATGATTCATTCAGTTCCTAATGACGGTTCTCTTCCCTTTAATAGTGACTTTTTCTTAATTTTGAATGTCGCAATGGGCGGTAATCTGGGCGGTAATATTGATCCCGCTTTTACACAATCTTCGATGGAGGTTGATTATGTACGAGTATATCAATAGAATACAAATTAATTAGTAAGAATGAAGCAAGAAGGTCAGTTTAAGGCTGGCCTTCTTAATTTTTAGCAATTTAAAAACGATATTATGCAAAAAGTAATTGTATTATTATTGATTACCAGTCTTGGTTTTGCCCAAGAAGTAAAACGGAAACTAGTCTGGGAAGAAAATTTTAATAAAAAGGAAGTAAATGAATCAGATTGGAATTTTGAAATCGGAGATGGTTGCCCAGATCTTTGTGGTTTCGGAAACAATGAAAGACAGATTTACACCAAAACAAATCACGAATTTAAAGATGGAAATTTAGTTATCGAAGCCCGAAAAGAAGGCGATAAATACACCTCATCAAAAATAACCACAAAAGGAAAGAAAGAATTTTTATACGGAAGAATAGAAGCCAGAGCAAAATTGCCAATTGGTCACGGTTTATGGCCGGCCTTTTGGATGTTAGGTGCTAATATTGATGCTGTAAAATGGCCAAAAGCCGGAGAAATAGACATTCTCGAATACATTGGACGCGATCCGCACATGGTTTATACAACCTTGCACACACAAGATAGCCACGGAAACACAATTAATACAAAAAGAACCGCTTTTCCTACCATAGAAGAAGGATATCATGTATATGCAATTGAGTGGACAAAAGACAAAATTGATTTTTTTGTAGACAAAACTTTAGTTTATACCTTCAATCCGCAAGTTAAAAACGAAGATACCTGGCCATTTGATAAACCATTCTATATTATCCTAAATTTGGCCATAGGGGGAAATTTTGGAGGTCCTGAAGTGGATGATAAAGTCCTTCCACAGAAATATTATATCGATTATGTACGTGTTTATCAATAAAAAAAGAATAGTTTAAAATGTTGTAATTTAAAACAGATGTAGAATACTTAAGTCTTTAATTGTAAGTTATTTACATCTGTTTTTTACTGTTAAAAACACACTTGATTTTGCGCATTTTTAGCCATTTATAAGTAATGTTTAAGTTTATTTTAGAAATGTTAACGTTTTATTGTTAATTATTGTTTCTTTTATTTGCTTTTTAAAACATTTATTTGTTAAATTTGGTCACGATATTAACATAACTCAAAAAAAGATACGCCTATACAATAAAATTACTTTTTAGAAAAAATTACTTATAAATTTTATACAGAAACTAAAAAGGTAGTATTATGGCTGATCTGCATATTCCAGACGCTCTATTAGTAAAAAATTATGTCGAAGGCAACGAATCTGCTCTTGGTACATTAATAAAGAGACACGAATCTAAGATATATGGTTTTATATATTCTAAGATCGCTGATAGAGATATTTCAAACGATATTTTTCAAGATACTTTCATTAAGGTAATCAAAACCTTAAAAAGTAATTCCTATAACGAAGAAGGTAAATTTTTGCCTTGGGTAATGCGTATTTCCCACAATCTAATTGTAGATCACTTTCGCAAGACCAAAAAAATGCCAATGTACAGAGAGACAGAAGAGTTTTCGATCTTTTCTATAATGTCTGACGATTCATTGACAATAGAAGGTAAAATGATTGTTGATCAGGTCGAAATTGACTTAAAAAAACTAATCGAAGAATTACCGGATGATCAAAAAGAAGTTTTAGTAATGCGTATGTATCAGGATATGAGTTTCAAGGAAATATCTGAATTAACAGACGTTAGCATTAATACAGCATTAGGAAGAATGCGTTATGCACTAATGAATCTGAGAAAAATAATCGACAAACATCAAATTATTTTGACCAACTAATACTATTTTGAATATTAGCTCGTTATACTAGTATAAAACATTTTCATAGTATGGCGAAAATTTACTCGAAAAAGGCATTAGCTTCTAAAGATTTAAAACCTAAAAAGGAAGTTGTTTCTTTCTTACTTAGTTATTCACAAGCATTAACAATTGTGAAAATCGAAGATAAAAGTTTTGAAATTATAGCTAATTAAACAGCCCGCTACTTTGGTCGGATGTTTATTTCGAAAGAAAAACCAAATGGTCGTTTTGGTTGAAAGCTCACTATTTGTATGCAAATACAGGTAGTGAGTTTTTTTTATGCAGTAATCTTACGCATTTTGCTTTTATCTTCAGTAAAGAAAATCTATTCTATTGGTCTGACTACTTGGGTATTAAGTTCTTATTTTGCGATCCATATGTTAAATTTTAATATTTTGTTCACATTTTGTTTATTTATTCAATAATTAGTTCTATTTTGGTTAAAAAATAATTTTTTATTCAAGTAAATTGCTTAATTGAGAAGTTTTTCGTATTAAAAAGTTTGAATTTGTAATAAAATACCAATAATAAAGCCAAAAACCAAAATTTTAACCAATAACCAGATGACCTATGAAGAAAAATTACACTAATTTATTTTGTTTTATTTGTTGAGCGCGACCACGTTGCCTAAAAAAGTATAAAGACTAATAGCGTTTTTGTACTAAATATTTATTGTAGACAAAGAGAGAGATTTTGTTCTGCATCTTAAATATTATTTGTTCCAAAACTATCTAATCACTCAACAAAACCGAAAAAACATGAAAAATAACCTAATGATGTTATCATGCCTGCTATTGATAAACATTGGAGCATTTGCTCAAAAAGACCAAATTAAAGAGGCACAAACTTTATTTGATAAAGGAAAAAGTGAAGAATCTTTAGCAATTTTAAATAAAACAGAATATCTTATCCTTAATGCGCCTGATGAAGATAAATCTGATTTTTATTTTTTAAAAGGAAATGTATTAAAAGATTTAGCTGTAAAAAATATAGATGCTGCAAACAATTTTACGTTGGCATCGCAGTCCTATCAAGACGTATTTTTATATGAAAATGAATCTGGAAAATTCAAATTTACTGTAAAGGCTAATAATGCACTAAAACAAATGAAATCCAGTCTGGTTAATGGCGCCATGGCTGATTTTAATGCCGGTAAATTCAAAGAAAGTGCAGAGAAAAGCTACAAAGTTTATTTGTTTGATAAAAAAGACACATTAAACCTCTATAACGCTGCGGCATCTTCTGTAAATGCTAAAGATTACGACTCCGCAATTAAGTATTATGAAGCCTTGAAAAAGATTAATTTCTCCGGAAAAGCACTTTTATATCTTGCTTTTAATAAGAAAACAAAAGAAGAAGATATTTTTATTTCGCCAAAAGCGAGAGAATCAGCTATTTTGCAAGGATTGTACGAGAAGCCAAGAACAGAAGCAGTTCCTTCTAAGAAACTTGAGGTTAATAGTAACCTGGCATATTGCTATATGGAAAAGAAAGATTACACAAAAGCAGAATCGACCTATAACTATGTTTTAGAACTAGATCCTAATTATATTGATGCTTATATTAATATGGCTTATCTAAAATTGCAGATGAAAAAAGATTTAGCTGACGAAATAGCATCGTTGGGAACTTCGGCTGCCGAAATGCAAAAATACGATAAGTTAAACGCTAGAAAAGATGATGTTGCCCGTAGTGCGATTCCGTATCTTAAAAAAGTACTTTCGATTGAGCCTAAAAACGCAGATGCAACAAAAACACTATTAGGAGTTTACAGATCTTTGGATATGACAAATGAATACAACTCCCTCAAAAGTAGTATGTAAAAAATAAAAAGAAGCTGCTGAAAATTATTTTTTAGCAGCTTCTTCAATTATAGATTTCTTCCCAATAGTTTTAGTGATAATATCCTTATCCAGACTCCAACCTCTGGCAGGCGAATATTCACGTCCGTACCAAATAATCTGAAGATGCAAATCGTTCCACAATTCCCTTGGAAATAGTCTTTTGGCATCTTTTTCAGTTTGGGTAACATTCTTTCCATTCGACAAATTCCATCTGTACATCAACCTGTGAATATGAGTATCAACCGGAAAAGCAGGAACCCCAAAAGCCTGAGACATTACCACACTAGCGGTTTTATGTCCAACAGCAGGTAATTCTTCCAGAGCTTCAAAACTCTGCGGAACTTCACCATTATGTTTGTCAATCAAAATATGCGACAAACCATGAATTCCCTTAGATTTCATAGGCGATAAACCACAAGGACGAATAATTTCTTTAATTTCTTCCACAGACATTTTAATCATATCATACGGATTATCAGCCTTTGCAAAAAGTAAAGGCGTAATCTGATTCACACGAACATCTGTACATTGCGCCGAAAGTAAAACCGCAATCAACAGCGTATAAGGATCTTTATGGTCTAATGGAACGGGTATAGTTGGGTAGAGTTCTTTTAACGTATTTATAACAAATGTTACGCGAGCTTCTTTATTCATTTCCGTATTTTTAATCCTGTAAAAATAGCATAATTTTTCTATGAGTTGTGAATTGTAAGTTGTGAATTGTGGCTTGTGAGTAGTAAACGCAATTTTTTATATGCAATCCAAAAATCTATAATCTTTACTCTATAATCTTTACTCTAAAATTTAAAAATATGACAACATTAAAAGCAGGTGATAAAGCACCAAATTTCTCAGGAATAGATCAAGATGGGAAATCACATAAACTAGCGGATTACGCCGGAAAAAAACTAGTAGTTTTCTTCTATCCAAAAGCAAGCACGCCAGGTTGTACAGCAGAAGCTTGCGATCTAAGAGATAACTTCGAACGCTTTAAAGCCAATAATTATGAGCTTCTTGGCGTAAGTGCAGACAGCCAAAAAGCACAAGAAAAATTCAAAGACAAATACGAACTTCCATTCCCATTATTGGCAGACGAAGACAAATCAGTAATCAATGCATTTGGCGTTTGGGGACCAAAGAAATTCATGGGAAAAGAATACGACGGAATCCACAGAACGACATTCGTAATCAACGAAAACGGAATCATCGATGAGGTTATCGAAAAAGTGAAAACAAAAGAACACGCAGCACAGATCTTGAAATAGTTTTTTGTTTCAGGTTTCAGGTTTTCTTTGTTTCAGGTTTTTTGTTTCTAAACTCAAAGAAGATTTTACCGCAAAGAGCGCAAAGTTTTTTTGCTATGGACTCTGGTTAGTAAACGCAAAGTTCGCAAAGCTTAATAAATACAAAGCTTTGCGAACTTTGCGATTTTATAAAATCACGCATAGAAAAAAACTTTGTGTGCTTTGGGGTAAAATTTTTATTCAAATCGTAACCTGAAATCTAAATTGCTTAAATAAAAAATCCGCGTAAATCCGTGTTTTCGCAAAGCGAATCCGTATCATCCGCGTATCTTTTACCACACCAGAAACTCCACAAAAACTTAATCGATACAAAGCTTTGCGAACTTTGCGATTTTGTAAAATCATGCATAGAAAAAAAACTTTGCGTACTTTGCGGTTAAATTTTTTATTCATTTCGTAACCTGAAACTTGAAACAAAGGAAAACCTGAAACAAAAAAAGTCCCAATTAAGGGACTTTTTTAATTCTAAGTATTTTGTTCTAATTCCTTCTGGGGATGATATCCAAAAAGGTGATGTTCTTTTATAATTTCGGCAATACCGGAAGGAAGCATATGTTCCCAACCCGTTTTTCCCTGATTGATCATTTTCAAAACCTCGCGAGAGAAAACCTCAAGATTATGCGGGTCATAATCAGCAATATCAACTACTTTTCCATTGAATTTAAAGAATTTGTATAACTCTTTCATTCTTGGATGAACTTTTAAATTAGTTGAATTCATTAAGACTCCGTTATCATCTAACATTGGATATAAGAAAACTTTCATATCTCTGTAGAATAATTTTCCAAAAGCTTCCAGAATTCCACCACTTAAATGACGATAATATTTCTCATCAAAAATATCAACTAAATTGTTTACACCCATTGCCAATCCCATTCTGGCCTTGGTATAATTAGCAAAATATTCAACAACTTTATAATACTCCTGGAAATTCGAAATCATAACCGTTTGACCTAACGAACAAAGCAATTCGGCTCTGTCCATAAAATCACGCTCATCAATTTCACCATCAGAACGTAAATTCGAAAGTGTAATCTCAAAAACAACCAAAGTATTGTCTTTCTCGACTTTATTTTCTTCAAGGAACATTTTAAGAGATTTCTCGTACATGTCCATGTTTACCTTCGTAACTGGGCGAAAACTTCCTCTTAAAGCAAGAAGATTCTTTTTGTATAAAATGGCAGCCGGTAAAATGTTTTTCCCTTCAGGGTTAAACATTACGGCATCCGTCATTCCGTTTTTAACCAATTGTAAGCTCATCAAACGATTATCAACATCTGCAAAACGAGGTCCTGAGAAGTTAATAGTATCAATTTCTAATTGGTCTTTGTCTAAGTGATCGTATAAATAACGAAGTAATCGTTTAGGATCGTTGTATTTGTAAAAAGCGCCGTAAATTAAGTTTACACCTAAAATTCCAAGCGTTTCCTGTTGTAGTCTTGCATCAGTTTCTTTAAAACGAATGTGAAGAATAATCTCATTATAAGCCTCATCAGGTTCAATTTGGTATCGAATTCCAACCCAGCCGTGACCTTTAAATTGTTTTGCAAAATCTATAGTGGCAACCGTATTGGCATAACTAAAGAAAAGTTTAGTAGGATGTTTTTCTCTGCTTAAACGCTCTTCGATGATTTGACCTTCAAGAGTCAGCATTTTTTTTAAACGCTCTTCGGTTACATAACGGCCGTCACTTTCAATTCCGTAAATCGCATCACTAAAATCTTTGTCATAGGCAGACATCGCTTTTGCAATTGTTCCAGAAGAACCTCCGGATCTGAAAAAGTGTCTCACCGTTTCTTGTCCAGCGCCAATTTCAGCAAATGTTCCGTAAATATTCTCGTTTAAATTAATGCGTAAAGCTTTGTCTTTTATAGAAGGAATCTGTTCGATGACCTTGTCACCTTTGAGTTTTATTTCTGTACCCATTTTATTTTAAATAGATTTGTTACAAAGTTAGCAAATTAGGCTTCTAATGAAAGAGAAATAATCCTATTTTTGTAAAAAAAATAAGTTCAATTGAAGGTATATTTTTTAGGTACTGGTACATCACAAGGTATTCCGATTATCGGAGTCGATCATCCCGTTTGTAAAAGCACTGATGCTAAGGATAAAAGGCTCAGAGTAGCCATTTGGATTACATGGAACGAGCATTCATACGTGATCGATTGCGGTCCTGATTTCAGACAGCAAATGCTCTCATGCGGCTGCCGACATCTCGATGCAATATTATTTACGCACGAACACGCAGACCATACTGCAGGTTTAGACGATATTCGTCCGTTTAATTTTCGTCAGGGCGAAATCCCCGTTTATGCACATCAGCGAGTAATTGATAATTTGAAACGCCGTTTTGATTATGTTTTCGAAACCGTAAACAAATATCCGGGCGCTCCAAGTGTTAAAACCATTGAAGTAGTCAACAACGAACCATTTGCTGTTGGCGATAAAATGGCAATTCCTATAAATGTAATGCATGGAGATTTGCAGGTTTTTGGATATCGTATAGACGATTTTGCTTATTTAACGGATGTTAAAACAATTGCAGAAGACGAAGTTGAGAAATTAAAAGGTCTTAAGGTTTTAGTTGTGAATGCTTTACGAGTAGAACCGCACGATACACATTTTAATTTGCAGGAAGCACTTGATTTTATAAATTTGGTGCAGCCGGAAATTGCTTATTTAACACATATCAGTCATGTTTTAGGTTTTCACGAAGAAGTACAAAAGCAACTTCCTAAAAACGTTTTCCTGGCTTATGACAACTTAGAAATTACAATTTAATTATACCACAGAAATGAAAAAATCCTTAATGCTTTACCTTTTTATCCTTGCGATATTAATGAATGTTTTTACTTATATGTTTTATAGCCGAGAAGTAAAATTTGAGCAGGACAGATATGATAAAACGACTAAAAAGCTTAGAGATAGCATTAATTTAGTATCAACAAAACTGGCAGATGCAGATTATTTTTCGCTAGAACACAATGAAAATGCACAAAATTATTTTGATAATAGTGCTTCAGGCGGGAAAGTAATTTTATTCGAAAAATTGATTCCGGTTGTAACGGAAAAGCTATTAGATCTGAATTCAAATCCAAATGGAAATCCTTATACAGGACAAGATAAAATAGGTCCGAACAAATTTATCATCAACAAAATAAAAATTTTAAACCACAGATGGATCATTGCAGATTATAGTAATGGTGAATTATGGGGAGAAGTCTTGTTAAAATATTTTGTTGATCAGGATGAAAAGATTACTTTTGAAGTAAATCAGACTTGGTTATATCAAAAATAGGATCTTATAAGTTCTATTTTTAAGATAATCGACTAAAAAAATAGAACTTATGAAAAAGATATTTTTGTTTTCCATTCTTATAGGTCTTTCGTTTTCCTGCGGGAAAAAAGTTTCAGAAGAAAATAAAACTCCGGATAAAAAAGTAGAAACAAAACCAGTTGTTGTTGGAGGAGATTCTGACGCACATGGCTGTAAGGCTTCTGCAGGTTATACGTGGTCTACGCTAAAAAAAGAATGTATCCGTATTTTTGAAGGCACAAAACTATCTCACGCTGAAGAAAGCGGAAAAACATATACAACAGCTGCGTTCGTAATTTTTGACGGAAACAAAGCAGAACTTTTTCTGGATACTCAAAAAGAATCCATCATCTTAGAAAGAAAATCCGAAGGTGATTCCTGGACTAAAGATGATTATCAATTAATTCCCTGGAAAGGTTACGTCCTGAAAAAAGGAGATAAAATTATTTATACAGGGGAATAATTAAAAAGTAAAAAGTAAAAAGTGAGATGTGTTTTTGGTTTAGCCATTTTACATCTCACTTTTTGTTTTTTACACCGAAAGCCAATTCTTAAAATCAAAGAAATTTTGTGGAGCCACACCGTGACCAACAGGATATTCTTTATAAGTAACAGGGATATTTAGTTTTTCCAGAATTGCAGGTGTTTTTCTAGCCCAATCAACCGGGATAACCTGATCCACAGTTCCGTGTGAAGCGAAGAATTTCAGGTTTTTGAAATCGTTTTTCTCAAAACCTTCTTTGATGATTTCTTCATTAAAATAACCGCTCATTGCTACAACTCTCTGAACTTTTTCAGGATAAGAAAGCGCCACAGAATAGCTCAAAATAGAACCTTGGCTAAAGCCGACTAAAGTTACATTATTAGCATCAATAGGATAATTAGCAACCAATTCATCAATGAATTTAGCAATTAAATCACGCGAAGTTTTTGCTTGTTCATTATCTGAAAATTTATTCTGATCAGCATCAAAATTTATGGCATACCAAGCATAAGCTCCGTATTGTAAATCATAAGGCGCTCTTGCCGAAATTATGTAATAATTATCAGGAAGTTCAGTAGCAAACGAAAATAAATCAGCTTCGTTGCTGCCATATCCGTGTAATAGAAGTAAAACCGGATTTTTGTCTAAGATAACTTTTGGTTCTTGTATTTTATATTCTAAAGATAGATTCATTTTTTAGTTGTGAATTGTAAGTTGTGAATTGTAAGTTGTGAATTGTAAGTTGTGAATTGTAAGTTGTGAATTGTGAATTTGCAGCTTTGTCAAAGTTTTAAACTTTGACATAGCTTAGTGCGATTATAATAAAATCTGTTTTTATCCGCTTTTTTTGCTTGCAAATCCGCGTCATCCGTGTCTAAAATTTATACGCTGATAAAACAGATTTGCTAAAGCGAAAACGCGGATTTCAATGGATTTTTTTTTGGAATTTGGAATTTAATTTTTAGACTTTCCTTTTATCCGATACTTTTAAACCATTTTTGAAAAAGATTTCCAACTAAAGGAATTGGTCTCATTTGTCCTTGAATAGCGCTAAAAATTCCATAAGTCCATAAAATAGAAATACAAATCCACATTGGAAAAGTAATCATAAAACTGTCAAAGTTGCTTATAATTGCTCCAAAAGAAATAAAAGTAAGTGACAATCCTAAAGCCTGACGAATATGAAAAGAAGCAAAACTATTTTTATTTTCAGAGTTCATAGACATCGCAATCAAAACACCAATAATCAAAATATAACTGGTAATTGCGATTGATTTTCCCTCTTCTATTGAATTATTCATTTTAATTATTTAGATATAACAAGTTGATTTTGGTTTAAAATTCCGTACACAGAACCTTTTATTTCGGTTCCTAAAAAAGCAGAATTTTTAGATTTTGAAAGGATATTTTCTTTCGTAAAAGTTGATTTTCCTTCCGGAGTAAAGAAAGTAAAGTTAGCTTTAGAACCTTCGGTAATTGAATTGTTTTCGATTCCAAAAACAGCTTTTCCTAAAGTTAGTTTTTCGATTATAGTTTCAAGAGGTAAAACAGTCAATAAAGCTCCAAAAGCACTTTCTAAACCAATAGTTCCGTTTTTAGCGGTATCAAATTCCATTTTTTTGAATTCAATATCAATCGGGTTATGATCAGAAGTAATCATGTCAATTGTTCCGTCTTTAACTGCTTTTAATAAAGCTTGTCTGTCGCTTTCGGTTCTTAGCGGAGGCGTAACTTTAAATCGTGTGTCAAAACCTTCTAATTTTTCATCGGTTAAAACCAAATGATGTACTGATACACTTGTCGTTACCTTTAATCCTTTCGCTTTAGCTTCTCTAATTAATTCAACAGATTTTGCTGTAGATATTGTCGGAATATGAAGTTTTCCTCCAGTATATTCTAATAGAAATAGGTTTCTCGCCACTTGCAATTCTTCTGCTAAAGTTGGTATTCCTTTTAGTCCTAATTTGGTAGAAACTATTCCTTCGTTAGCAACTCCATTTCCTTTTAGATTCGCATCTTGAGCATATGTAATTACTAAACCATCAAAATCCTGTACATATTGTAAAGCGATTTTTAAAAGATTAGCGTTGTCGATACTTTTATTATAATCTCCAAAAGCAATCGCTCCGGCTTTTTTCATATCAAACAATTCTGCCATGTCTTTTCCTTCGCTGGCTTTTGTTAAAGCTCCAATTGGGAAAAGTTCTGTAGCAAAACCATTTGCTTTATTTTTTACAAAATTTACCTGGGATTGATTGTCGATAATAGGGAAGGAGTTAGGTTGTAAAGCAATTGCAGTAAAACCGCTTTTTGCAGCAACATTTAATCCGTTTGCGATTGTTTCTCTGTCCTCATAGCCTGGTTCTCCAAGAGAAACACTGCTATCAAACCAACCTTGTGAAAGATGTAAATTGTCAAATTTTACCTCAGTTGCTTCATTGTTTTTAGGAAGTGAAGTTCCTATTTTTTCTATTAAACCATCTGCAATTAAAAGATCAACAGTCTGGTTATGAAACGGACTTTTTGAATCGATAATTTTGGCGCTTCTGATGATTATTTTCATATGTAGAGAATTTATTTTAATTGAAACAATTAAATTATTTTAAAACATTAAAACTTAATTTTTCTGAACCATTAAGTAATTAAGTTAATAAAGGAAAAGCTTAATATTCTTAATATCTTAATGGTGAAAAAAAAATTATTTCACGAATTTTATAATTGCCATTTCTAATGCTAAAAATAACAGTGCAAAGATAACAAACCATTTCCAAATTTGGCTGTCTGTTCGCTCAGTTTGTAGTGTATTAAAAATGGTTGAAATAGTATCAGCGGTTTTAAAATCTGAAACTACATTTGTATTGATCTGACTTAAATCACTTTCGCTTCTTTTGTAGTTGAAACTCAGGTTTTCAACCCATTCTTTTTTATCAAAAATGCTATAATTTCCAGCTGTTTCAGGGAAATCATTGAACGTTAATTTTACTTTGTTATTCAATATTTGCTGAATTGGAATAAAAGAATCTTCGTTTCCTTTAACTTCCAGAATAGCATCTTTTGTCAATAAAACATCTACAAAATAAGGCTGATTGTTACCAATTGTCAATGCATTTACGCCTGTTTTTTGGTTGTTTTGTCCCATTTTATAAAACAAAGGAACTATTAAAGGTGATTGCTGAAAATTTGAATTCGTAGTATTTATTGGCGCCGAAAAAACGGTGATTCCCGAAACAGGATTTTGAATCGCAGTTACAAATACACTTTGATCTTCATAAGACAAAACAGCCGGATATGGACTTGAAATGACAAATGAGTTTGCTGTTTTTGGATATTGAAAATTGGTAATTTTATTTTCGAAAACACCTGAAAACAATGGATGATCGAAGTTTATTTTGGTAATTAATTTGCTTTTATTTTCAAGAGATCCAAATTGAACTTTTCCAAAATTGCCTAAAAAAGAATTCAAATTTGAAATCGAACTTTTCTCAGAAGGAATTACAACCAGATTCCCGCCTTTAGTTACAAATGCTTTTAAAGTGGTTTGCAACGCTTGAGGAATTTCGACTAATTCATTTAAGATAATCGTATTTTGTTTGTCCAGGCTATTATAATCTAAATTACTTATCGAATAATTGTTGTAATTAAACTCCGCAGAAGTATAAATTCGGGATAAGAAATTGCTTTTTTCCGGTTCTCCAATACTAATAACATTCGTTTTTTTAGTTTTCGAAATGCTGAAAAACAGTTTGTTATCATAAGTCAAACCGTTATCTTCAATAGTTACATATCCGTGAAAAGCTTCTTTTGGAATTGTAAAATTGATTTTCTTTTTCTTCGTGTCGAATTTGATAATCGTTTTTGCAATCAATTTATTTTGATTGTACAAAGCCATCGAAACAGGTTTGAAATCTTCTCCATAAGCAGATAAATTAACGCCTATTTCATAGAAGTTTTCTAAAGTCTGATTGATATAAACACTGTCGATTGCAATATTGTTTTTTTGCTCAGCTTCCGGAATAATGAAATATGGTTTCTCTTCGCTATCAATGTTTTTCACATCTTTTTCGGCTAAACCAATAGCGTCTGTAATAATAACGATATCTTTTTTATGTGCCGATTTATGCGCTTTTATTTTCGCCATAATTGAAGGAAGCTCAAATGGAGTTGCACTGTAATTTAGATTTTGTAAAGCACTTTTAGAAGATTTTATATCGGTATTCCAGTAATTTTCAGTGTTTGTTAACAAGGAAAATTGTGTGGTTTCGGGTGTGTTTTCTAATAATTCCTGAACGGCACGTTTTAGTAATTCGCCTTTTTTTCCTTTGGCTTGCATACTAAACGAATTGTCCAGAATAATATACATTTCGTTTGAAGCATTTTTACTGTCTTTGGCTTCAAAAAAAGGTTGGGCAAAAGCCAAAATAATACACGTTAGCAATAATAAACGAGTTGCTAATAAAAGTCTTTTCTTGATTTTTGAACTTTTTCGAGTTTGTACCGCGAGTTCTTTTAAGAAGCGTACATTCGTGAAATAAGAGATTTTAAAACGACGTAATTGAAATAAATGTACCAAAATTGGAACAATCAATAAAAACAGAAAGTATAGAATCTCGGGGTGTTTAAAATGCATTCCGGCTTAGATTTATTTCACTACGTTTTGTAGATGCTGGTCAAAAATACAAATTTTTCATCAAACCATACAGGTAATATTTAGTTTAACCATATAAGTGATGTAAGAGATTATAAGCAAATGTTGCAACTTCTAAATTAAATGAACTTATATAACTTATATGGTTCAATTTTTTGAGTCCACTAGTTTGAAAAATGTAACTTTTGAGAATTCTTTTGTAATAAATAATAAGTTTGTGAAAGATATTATTGAGTATTTTAGCGTATTCAAAAAACAAATAAAAAATATGAGAAGATTATATATACTGCTTTTTGCGGTTTTTGCTTTCGTAAACTTACAGGCTCAGAACAAATTCAATTTATTGGTGGGAACTTACACGAATACTTGCCAGAGTAACGGAATTTACGTTTATGAATTTAATGCTTCAACAGGGGATTTTAAATTAAAGAATTCATCTGAAAATGTGGTAAGTCCAAGTTATTTATCAGTTTCTGCAGATAATAAATTTATTTATGCGGTAAATGAAAACGGGAAGGAAAGTGCGGTAAGTGCTTTTGGATATAATTCAAAATCAGGAAAAGTTAGTTTTTTAAATAAAAATGATGCTTTAGGCGCAGATCCTTGTCATATAATTAATGACGATAAAAATGTAATTGTTTCTAATTATTCTGGTGGAAGCCTTGTTGTTTTTAAGAAAAAAGCAGACGGAAGTATTACCGAAGTGCAACAATTAATTCAGCATGAAGGAAAAGGACCAAATGCTGCGCGCCAGGAAAAAGCACACGTGCATATGGCTGTTTTCTCACCGGATAAAAAGTTTGTTTTGTCTAATGATTTAGGTTTAGATAAAGTTTTTGTATACAAATACAATCCAAATTCGGCAAATGAAATGTTGACTTTAAAAGAAAGCGTTGATGTAAAACCCGGAAGCGGACCAAGACATTTAACTTTTAGTAAAGACGGAAAATTTGTTTATCTGATTCAGGAATTAGACGCTACTTTAACGACTTTTAGTTATGATAAATCTGGAAGCTTAAAAAAGATTGCCGAAACAAGTATTTTACCAAAAGGATTTGTTGGCGGAACTGGAGCTGCGGCGATAAAAATTTCGCCTGACGGAAACTTTTTATATGCTACAGATCGCGTAGATGCTAACAATATTTCAGTTTATAAAATCCTTAAAAACGGAGCTATTGAATTGGTTGAACAAGTGAGTACTTTAGGAAAAGGACCAAGAGATTTTGCTATTGATCCAACAGGAAATTATCTTTTAGTTGGACACCAATACACAAATGATATTATAATATTCAAAAGAGATAAAACAACAGGAAAAATAACGGATACCGGCAAAAAAATAGAATTGTGTTCTCCGGTTGGGTTGGTTTTTACGAAAATATAATTTAAAGGTTCTGAGGTACTAAGGTGCTAAGGTTCTAAGTTTAAAATAAAAAAGGCTCAAAGATAGAAATCAATCAAATACTTGATTTCTATCTTTGAGCCTTTAATTTTATGCGATTTAGATTAAAAAGCTTAGAACCTTAGCACCTTAGTACCTTAAAAAGACCTATTTATCCTTATCTTTTCTTTTCTTATCTCTCGTTTTCAACATGTTTCGATTGACAGATCCGTGAGTTTTCTTTTTTGTTTTAGAAGGTCCTCCTAAGTTGACTTTCTTATTCTTTTTATCTTTTTCATGAAAAGCACCTTCACCTTTTAGGGTTTGTTTTTTCATTAAAAATTTAATTGGTTGTTTGTCTTTTTCAGGTTCAATTAATTTAGCTGAAATTTCTACTTCTTCCGGAAATTCAGCTATTTCAAGTTCCTGATTCATTAAAACTTCTACTTCTACTTTAAACTCTTCTTCACGAGGCGTGATAAAGCTAATTGCAGTTCCTGTAGCATCTGCACGACCTGTACGACCAATTCTGTGCATATATAATTCAGGAAATTCAGGAAGTTCAAAGTTAATAACGTGAGAGATATTCGAAATATCCAAACCTCTCGCCATAATATCAGTAGTGATCAATCCACGAAGATTTCCTTCCTGAAATTCCGCCATTGTGCTTAAACGATAATTCTGAGATTTATTCGAGTGAATTACTCCAAACTGACCTTCAAAATCTTCTTCGATTCTAGTATGAAGCATATCTGAGATTTTTTTATTATTCACAAAAACCAAAACACGTTCCATGCTTTCGTTTGTTTCTAATAAATGTTTTAACAGATTTACTTTTGTATTAAAGTTTGGAACATTATAAGTAATTTGAGTAATGTTTTCCAACGGAGTTCCTGACGCAGCAAGTGTTACTTCTTCAGGAAAATCAAAAAAGTCATTCAAAACAGCATCAACTTCATCAGTCATCGTTGCAGAGAATAAAATATTCTGACGTTTGGTTTTCATCATCGCCAAAAGCGCTGTTAATTGTGTACGGAAACCAAGATTCAGCATTTCGTCAAACTCATCGATAACTAATTTTTGAGTTTCATCAAAACGAATTACAGCATCAAGCGCTAAGTCCATTGTTCGTCCTGGCGTTCCAACTAAAATGTCAACACCTTCGTAAACAGCTTTCTTTTGTGTATTAATATTTACTCCACCAAAAATACCAAGCGTTTTAACAGACATGTATTTGGTTAGTTTTTCAACTTCTTCTACAACCTGAACAACTAATTCACGAGTTGGAACCAGAATTACAATTTTAGGTGTATTGGTTGGGGTAAATTTGTATAATTTTAAAAGTGGTAGTAAGTAGGCAAATGTTTTTCCGGTACCGGTTTGTGCAATTCCCATCATATCTCGACCAGACATAATAACTGAAAAAGATTTTTCCTGAATAGGAGTGGGAGTAACAAATCCTAATTCGTCGATTGCTTTTTGTACTGATTTTGGAAGATTGAATTTTTCGAAAGTGCTCATTTGCATTAAATTTTGTGCAAATATAGCTATAAATAGCTGAAAAATCGATGTTTCTTTGAAATTACGAAAGCTTGGGACATTCGTATTTCTCAAAAATGGGCTTTTAAATGTTATAAAAAACGTTTTATTCGCAATAAAAGCTCGTTTGGATTAAATGGTTTTGCAATAAAATCATCAACACCTAATTCAAAAGCTTCTTCGACAGTATTTTCTTCTTCGCCAAGTGACGAAAGTGCTACAACGCGAATGTCTTTGAAATTCTTTTTGATATAACTGATAATTTCCAATCCGGATTTTAGTGGAATTGTTATCGTTGTTATAACAAGATCAGGCATAATTGTTGTCATACGTTCTATAGCATTAATACCATCTTTTGCAATACTTATTTTATAACCTTCTTTTTTAAGAATGAACTTTAAAATTTCAATCGTCATTTCGTCATTCTCAATAATCATGATTTTTTTTTCACTGGTGTTCATTTCTGGCGTTTATTTTTTATACAATTCGACTTCGTCTAGCATAACCATTGGCTTTTTATTTTTACGTTTTCTCCAAACTGGTATTTCGGTTTGGTTTTCTATGATCATTTTTATTTTAACAAAGCTACTAAAGTCTTGATTTTTAATCTCCCATGATTTTGTTGTAATTTCGTTGTTCTCTGTTAAAATTTCACCCTCCTGCTCTTGTAGGAAAATCCATTTTTGATTTTTAAAACCGTAAATCTTTATCTTTTTTGGTGTAAAAATCCAATGTCTTTGATCATTCAGGAAATTTAATTTTAAAGTATTAAAGTTTAGTTTATTTGTTTCAATTTCAAATTCCGGATTGTTTTCGTACCAGCCAATCCAGTTGATATTAAAATCCTTGTAACCTCGATTTCCATCCACTAAACTGTAACTTCCTTTTCCTTTAAACTCATTTGAAGGTTGGGTGATAAAATTTACTTTTAGATCTTCGCCTAAATGAGTTGTAGTGTTTTTAGATATTTCTAACCATTCTTTGTAATAATTATCAGGAGAAAGTCCTCCTTCGCTCAATTCATAAATTCCTAAAGTATTGCAAGCTTTGGAGAATTTCAGAACTCTTTCGGTTAATCCTTCGCGAACTTCTTTTTCTCCTTTATTATTTACGACAAACATTCCGTGTTGGTTTTTTCCGTAAAATTTAGATTGTTCAAAAAAGGCAAATTCCAGCGCTAATCTTAACTTTTGAACTCGAAGATTTAAAACCGAATCCGTTTCAACAGCATTTGCCGCTTGCTCTAATAATGTATCGTATTGATCCATCGCTTCAGGTGTTAGAAACGTATTTCGGGCTTGAACCGGACCAGAATAAATGTCTAGATTAGTATTGTTTTTACTTTGATATTCTGCCAAAAGATTTAGATACTTATTGACAAATGGCGCTGCTTTTCCGTAGAAACCTCTTAAAAAATCGGCAGTTGTGGCTTCGATATTAATATCAGTATTCCACATTAATTTGGCCAAAAGATATTGTCTTAATTCTGAGAAATCTCCTGGTACATCAGCATATCCTTGCGCGAATATTCCTTTGACTTTATTTTTTTTGAAGAGTTTGTAATTGCTCTGAAATGGTTCCAAATTCGGAAATGGCGACATATAATTTGAAAACTGAACGGTGTAATCCCAAAGAAATAAATGTGGAGAAGTTGCGCTCCAGTTTTCAAGTGTTTTTACAAATGTTGGCGAGTTTTGAGCTGTAATTGCTTTTCCTCTGTTTAATTCAATAGGACAGAAAATCGTATAAATATTAGGCTCTATTTTTAGATTTACCGGCGGTTTAAGCGTATGTAGATAAGCAAGCGTTGTAATTTTTGTTTTAGGAAAATGAGCTGCAATTTTATTCAAAAAATAATATAACGAACCTTGAGGACCGCCGTATTTTTGATTTATTTTTCGGCACTCAGCGCATTCACAATAGACAACATCATCGTTTTGACTTACAGAATAGAATTGTGCATTTGGAGTTTCGGCAATAATTTTAGCCATTTTTTTCTCGACCAATTCTACAACAGTATCATTGGTCATGCATAATGATTCTGTATTTCGTTCACCTTCGTACAAAGCAAAAAGCTTCGGATTACTTTTGAAATATTCTTTCGCCGGAACAAGCATATTAAAAGAATGTCCCCAAATACCAAAATCCTCAACTTGCCAATCCAGTTTATGCCAATCTCTAAAATCTTCATCATAACAATCCGGATAAAATAGTGCTCTGTAATCAAAGGAAGGCTGCTCGATTTTTTTTGTGTTTTTTGCAAAGACAACTTGTGACAGATTCGGAATATAAGTTTCTGCGGCAGTAAATTTTCTAAACTCCCAAATTTCAAGTAAACTGTAAACAGCATAACGCAAGTATTTTTGATTTGAAGCAACTAAATAAATTGATTTCGAGTCACTTTTTAGGATAAATTCATTTGGGTTTAGTTTTTCAGTATTCGAAATTTCTAAAATTATTTCTGACGAAGTTTTGTCATTTTCAGATGAAATTTCAAAAGATTTTTTGAAGGCTTTATCCAGATATGTTTTCAAAATTTTTGCTGCTTGCTGCGTGTTTTCAGAAGTAGTAATAATTTTGTTTTTTTCTGTAATAATGATTTCAGATTGTGCCATCATATTGAAGGTAAACATGAAAAAAAAGAGAAATTGTATATATACGTGATGCTTTTTTTTCATAGTATTTAAAATTTATATTGTATTAAAACCGCAAAATCAAGCTCGGTTTGGTATTTGTTTGGAGTATATTCCTGTTCGTTATCAGTGATTAGAAAGCCAACTACATAATGGCTTTGTATTAATTTATAAAAACCTGCACTTAATCTATAAGAGCTTAATGATTTTCTCATATCATATTCTGCAGCTCTTGTTCTATCGTCAGGCGAAGTTCCGTAACCAGCAATTAAAGTCACATAATCAAATTTTGTTTTGTAATAATAACGCGATGTTAAGATAAATGACGGACTATCTTTTTGAATGTAGGATCTTAAATTTAGCCAGTAAGAACCGAGATATTTCCCTATTCCTATATTTAATGTTTTTAAATCGCTATTATCCTGCATTACAATATATCGAACCCCTAAATCAGCTTCCCAGCCTTTCTTGAAATTCTGAAAATACGAATAACCCAATCTCCATTCCGGAAAAGCGCTGTCTTTACTGTAAGCGACATCAATATATTGATAACTATTTTTTTTAGCAAAGAGATAAGATTCGGCCTCAAATTGGAGTCCGCTTGCCATAACCAAATTCGAAGACAGCCTTTTTGCATAGCTAACTCTGCCAATCAAACTTCCCCAAGCACGTTGACGCATATAATCTGCGCTAGCTAAATGCCACGGTCCAACTCCGTTACGATCAATTGTAGTCAGATTATAATATGCGCCTACGCGATCGACATTAGTTTTAGAATATAAATCAAAAAGTCGCTGTTCTATATCCGCATCGTGAGGAAATTTTGCCCGAATAGATTTAAGATATTTTGCCTCGTTTTTGGTGTCATTTTGCAATGAATAAAGCTCAATTCTTTTAAGTCTGAAATCTTTGATATCAGGATATAAATCAATGGCTTTATAAGTTGTGGTCAGCGCTTCGTCATAATTTTTGTCTTCTAAATCCATGTTTATCAGATAAAGAAAAGCATCAGCGTATCTCGGATTTTTATCAATTACATATTTGTAGTAGTATCTGGCGCTGTCTTTTTGCTTTGCCAAATCGTAATTTCGGCCCAAAGCCAAAGAAAAATCAACGTAATCCGGTGCCAATTTTTTTCCTAATAAAGCTCTTTTTATATTCAGTTTATAATCAGGATGTGCGCTCTTCATGTCTTTAATTACGACTGTTAAAAGACTGTCTGTGTCTATTTTTTGTGCTTTAATAGTTTGATTCGAAAGTAAAAACAAACAGAAAAGCAGTCTTGCTATATTTAGGAGTTTACCATTTTTCATAATCAAATTATTTTTTAGCGGGTGATTCAAAACCTTTGCGAACCATGACGCCCCATTTTTGTTCTTTTTTTCTAAAAAAATGCCAATATCCTTTTAACGAAGCATAAATCGTAATAGGATGATAGACAAAAGGTTCAATAATCGCCATTCCAATAAGCGTAATGAGTTCTTTGTAACTGGCATAACTCTTATAAAGTACTTCGTCAATCAAGATTGATATTATGGTTATTGACAGATAAAAAAGATATACTAAGAAACTGATAAGAAACAGAAATTGGAAGTTTATTATCCCAAAGACAAAACTTGCAATTAAGGTGATTATTCCGGTAAATTCGACAATTGGCACCAGAAATTCAAAGCTAAAAAAGAACGGTAAAATTAAGAATCCTGTTCGTCCATATTTTGGGTTTAAAAACATTTTTCGATGCAAATACAATGTTTGTACCAATCCTCTTGCCCAGCGAATGCGTTGCCTTAAAAATATTTCTCTCGTGCTTGGAACTTCTGTCCAACAAAGCGATTCCGGAATGTATTTTATTAAAAAATCTTCTTTTGCATCGTGCATGTATTTTCTCATGCGCGTTATGAGTTCCATGTCTTCGCCTAAAGACTGATGCCAATATCCGCCGGCTTTTATAACAATATCTTTGTCGAACATTCCCAGTCCGCCTGAGACTAATAATAATCCGTTTATTTGACTCCACGCCATTCGTCCAAACAAAAAAGAACGAACATATTCAAGTTCCTGAAAACGGGGATACCATTCTTTCGGATAATGTACTTTATATAAAAAACCTTCTTTTATATCGCAAGAATTTGAAATCCTTATTCCTGCTCCGGTTGCAATAACGCGGGTTTCATTTTCCATGAACGGTTTTGCAAGCTTTAAAATTGTATTGCTTTTTAAGATACAATCAACATCGGTGCATAAAAACAAAGGATATTGCGAAGAGTTTATTCCGGCATTTGAAGCGTCAGCTTTACTTTTTCCGTTTATTTTGTCTACAATCAGTAATCTGGAATAAACAGGATTTGTTGATTTATAATGTCCGCGAACAGGTTGCGTTACGATTTTTTCCTGATAATAAAAGTCAATTTTAACCAGATCAAATTCGGTTATTAATTTTTCGAGCGTATTATCAGAACTTCCGTCATTTACGATTATGATTTCAAATTTTGGATAGGTCAGCGAGAGAAGCGATTTTACATTATATACGATGTTTACGCCTTCATTAAACGCCGGAGCTACAATAGAAACACCTAAAATATGATTGGATCGAATTAGGACTTCTTCTTCGAGATATTTTTGATATTTTAAATGTTTTATAATCGCCCAATACGATAAAATAGAGAGAAATATATAAAACGAGATATAACCAATGGAAAAACAGGCCACAAAAATATCATAAACACGAATAAGATAGTATAGAAAATCATGTGTCATAGCTGTAATTTTCTAGTGTGATTAATCATTTTTTGTGTGTCCGGATCGTGCGCGCCTAAAACATCAAGACTTATTGAATCGAGTTTGTTCAGGCAAAAGACCATTTTTAGTTTTATATCTTTTATCTCTTGTTTTTCGATTTCATTTTTGAGAAAAGCAATCGTTTTTTCAGAACCTATTACAGCAAGAGCGTCTAATATTTCTATTTGAATTTCGATAGATTCAGTAGGGAAAACTTTAATCAATTCATCTTCTGCTTCTTCGAGAAATAGATCTTGAATTGCTGTAATAACATCGATTTTTAATGCTTTATCTTCATGATGAAGTAAATTTATTATTTGGGCAGATTTATTGGTGTAATTATAAAAAACCATTGTCATAATCGCCAATTTTAGAATAGTTGGGTTTTCAGATTCTATCCAAAGATTTATTTGTGGCGGAATTGGTATTTTTTCTGAATGTAAAACATCCATAACTTTTATTGTGGTAATAATCGAGACCTTAACCGGAATGTTATTAATTGCCTGCCAATCGCCTTTTGATAAAGCCAGATAAGCAATATTGGCATTGGACCGAATAATTTTATTGGGATGGTATAAATACTTTTTTATCAGCGAAATTCCGGGTTTGTATCCTAAAGATTGAAAATGATAAATTCCTTCGCATTTTTTATACTTTCTAAAATCCCGAATTAAACTTGCTGAATAATGATTTAAATTGAGTTGTTTGTATATAATCAGAATGTTTTTTGCAGTTTGACCTTTCAGATTGCTTTTCATCCTGATCATATCGTCGATCAGCATTTCTTTGCACCAGGTACGATGTATTGGGATTTCAGATTTGAATTTGGCGATTTTGTATTTTAAAATATTTTTATCCGGTTTTGATAATGTGATTTCGGTTAGAAATTTTTCGGATTTACGAATAATGAGATGTCTGGAAGGTAAATTGTATTGATAATAGACTCTATTCAATATTAGAATAATGGCTAAAGATAAGGTTACAATTAAGAAAGACGGAATGATGTAATATTTTAAATCGAATATAAAATGTTCCATACAAAAAGGCTTTTATATGGTAATATTACGAAAAAAAAAGGAGAAAAGCTAATGAAATCTACTGGTTTTGAGGCTAAAATCCTTCAAAAACGCCTAATCCAAAAAGCGCAAAATCATATTTAACAGGATCTTGTGCATCCATCTCTCTCAATTTTAAATCTAATTCGGCCAAAGCTTTTCCGTCATTTTGCTTTCGCGAAAGCAAACCTAATTTTCGGGCAACATTTCCGGAATGAACATCAAGCGGACAAGATAATGCAGAAGGAGAAATGGTTTTCCAAATTCCTAAATCGACTCCTTTTGTATCCTGACGAACCATCCAGCGCAAATACATATTGATTCTTTTTGCTGCCGAATTGTTTAAAGGATCTGAAATATGTTTTTGAGTTCGTGGCAAATGATCGATTTCAAAAAATATCTTTTTGAATTCGCTGATACTTTTTTGCAAGCTGTCAGTTTCTTGATTTTTGGCAAAAACAGCTTCCAAACCGTTGTGGTTTTTGTAAATGTGTTGTAAACCTTTTATGAAACCTCCAAAATCTTTTCCATTAAAAGTACGATGAACAAAGTTTTCCAGTCTTTCTAAGTCATCATCATTATGCGACATAACGAAATCGTAAGGCGTATTGCCCATTAATTCCATCATTTGGTGGGAGTTTTTGATAATCATTTTACGATTTCCCCACGCAATTGTGGCGCTCAGGAAACCGGCGATTTCAATATCTTCTTTTTGCGAAAATAAATGTGGAATTTGTACAGGATCACTTTCAATGAAATCCTGATTGTTATATTGAATGACTTTTTCGTCGAGAAATTCTTTTAATTCTTTTTTATTCATTTCCTGAAAGTTGTTTGGCGTAAAATCCATCCTTTAAATCGTTTGTTCGCATTTGCGGAATCGTGTTGAAATACTTTTCAAAATATTCGATTTGCTCTTTATTCACGCAAGGCAAATCACCATCTCCATTTGCCCAGAAAAATTCGTTGTTTATTGGCGAATTGTATTTTAGATTTCCTAGTTTAACAGTTGTAAACGCTGTATTGTTTTTTGTATTTTTATAAGGGAAGACAATATTTTTAAAAGAAAAATTACTGATTTCCAACATAAACTTATGATTCGAAAAATGATTTAGATTAACCGGTAAAAATAGAACAATAAAAGTTGGAACGAGTGATATAATCAATAACGCCTGAATCATTTTTTTGTTTTGCAGCACACAAATAAGACAAAACAAAGAAAAGAACAATATGAAATTCATGAAAAATCGATATTGTGGCGATGTTACAAAAAGCAATAATAATTGCAAAACCATTATGAAATACAAAGTCCAAATGGCTTTTTTATTTTGAAACTTAAAAATAAAAAACGGAACAATTAGAATCAATAGAACAGCAATTTTATTAAATAAGCCATTTAGTTTAGGCATTGATATCCATTGCAAAAGCAAGTCATAATTTGACATTAAACTATATTGTTTGGCGGTGATAAAAAAGCCATAATATTTGATTTGATCGTAATAAAAACCTTCTATAGAATCAGGAATTGAATAACTTGTTGTAAGTGAAGTGAAAATCTTAGAAGGAAAAATTGGAGATCCACAGATAATCATATTTTTTATTACAAAAACCGATAATACTAGCGTCGCTAATAAAATTGGTTTTAGAAGTTGTCTGGATAATGTCTTAAAATGAAGCGCTAATAAAATTACTGGAAATATAGCAAAAGTTAAAGTCGTGTTCTTGATGTAAAGTAAAAAAAGAACTAAAATCACGATTAGATTAAATATTTCCGGAGTTATTTTTTTGAAATTTTCTAAGAAATAAAAAAAGAAAATAAAAGAGAAAACATAAACAGGAATATCCGGTGAAGGTGCGCTGATAAATTGGAAAAAGAAAATATTGAAAATTGGAAATAATCCAATAATCAGGTAGTTTTTATTGTCATTTTTATAATACTCATTTAGTTTTTGAATGGAAAAAATGTTGCCTAGAAGCAGACAAAAACCACTTAAATCATTGAAGTTTTTATATAAAAACGAAAAATTAAAAACACTTTGAGTAATATGCCAGCCACTGGTTTGTCCTAAAAATAAATGCAGATTTACAAGACCTTTAACAAAGCCATATTCATTAAGCCATTTTATGGTTTGAATGTAATAAGATTCATTGTCAATTACGAATGGAACCGAAGCACATTGTGCAACAATTAGTATCGAAATTAAAATCAATACAATTTTTAAAGATTTTTGTAATTGCTTGAATTCAAATATAAATAATTTATATATATCAAAAATTGGATTACGAAACAGAACTATCAAGAGAATATTCAAGAACAATAAAAAAACATGAAATTCAATGTTTATCCGACCAAAAATTGCCCAAATTGATGCCAGAATTGTTGCTGAGAATAATCCCAATATGGAGGTAATAACAAAATTTTGATTTTTTAACCGCAGTACTTTGTCTGTTAAAAAACCTAAATTAATAGTGGTGAACAGGATATAAATCCAACTAATGAAAATTAAAATCATTAAGCGAGGATTTGTCCGTCAGACATTACCAATTTTCTATCGGCCATATTTGCAAGTTCTTCGTTGTGCGTTACGATGACAAAAGTTTGTCCAAATTCGTCACGAAGCTGAAAGAACAATTGATGTAAATTTTCGGCAGAATGTGTGTCCAGATTTCCGGAAGGTTCATCGGCAAAAATAACGTCCGGTTTATTAATTAAAGCCCTTGCAACGGCAACACGTTGTTGTTCTCCGCCCGAAAGTTCGTTTGGTTTATGATCAATTCGGTGTGATAATCCTAAAAAAGTCAATAATTTTTTGGCTTCAGCTTCGGTTTCTGAAGGTTTTTTTCCAGCAATATAAGCCGGAATACAAACATTTTCTAAAGCTGTAAACTCAGGTAAAAGCTGGTGAAACTGAAATATGAAACCTAAATTTAAATTTCTAAATTTTGACAATGCTTTATCATTAAGTCCCAGAACATTTTGACCATTAATAGTCAAAGAACTATCTGTGTCAGCTTTCGAAGGTTTATCAAGTGTACCTAAAATATGCAATAAAGTGGTTTTTCCGGCACCAGAAGCGCCAACGATAGAAACAATTTCTCCTTTTTTAATATGCAAATCAACTCCTTTAAGAACTTCAAGTTGGTCGTAGAATTTATGTATATTTTTTGCGTGTATCATTTTGAAACTGTTTCTACAAAGAAACAAAGATTCTCCCGATATAAAAATGTGTTGTAACAGAAATTTAAGAAGAGATTGATATAAATGATTATTAGGTTTTTTATTTTACATTTATAATAAACTATATAAAGAATGAAATTAAAATTTGGAATTCTGGGATTAGCAATACTTGTACTTGCAATTTTTGTAAATGCAAAACTATATACTCAAGATCAGTTTGTAGTCTATAAAGTCGATCTTAAAAAACAAGATTTAAAATTGTATTGGAAAAATGAAGCTGGACAAAATTTTGGGAGTATTCTAAATTTGAAAAATTGGACAGAAAAGAATAATTTATCACTAAGTTTTGCGATGAATGGAGGAATGTATAAAAAAGATAATTCGCCACAAGGACTTTATATTGAAAAGAAGAAAGTTTTATCTCCATTAGACACCACTAAAGCCGAAGGGAATTTTTATTTAAAACCTAATGGAGTGTTTTATTTAACAACCGGAAAAACGGCTGAAATTTCTACAACTGAAAAATTTAAAAATAACGGAAAAATAGAATATGCAACGCAATCCGGACCAATGTTAGTGATAGATGGTGAAATTCATCCTGATTTTAAGAAAGGTTCCGCTAATTTGAATATTAGAAATGGAGTAGGGATTTTGCCAGATGGAAATGTGGTATTTGTGCTTTCTAAAAAAGAGATTAATTTCTATGATTTTGCCAATTATTTCAAAAGCTTGGGATGTAAAAATGCCTTATATCTCGATGGATTTGTATCAAGAGCTTATGTTCCGTCAGAAAAATGGATTCAGACTGATGGAAATTTTGGCGTATTATTTGCAGTAAGTGAAAAAAAAGAAAAAGTAAAATATTAAAGTTAATGTGTTAATCATGTTGGAATTAAACAAGAAAAACATTTTTAGAAATAAATTACTTTAATTAATTCTTTTTAAATTCGAATAATATCTAAATACAAGAAGATGCAAGATTTGGGAGTAACAAGTGAGGAAAGAACCAGAAAACTAATTCTAGGTTTGCTTTTGGATGGGATAGGAATGTTAACTTATTCTGTTTTGGGATTTGCAGAATTTGGAGATATAATTTGGGCGCCAATTGCAGCTTTTATTATGACCAGAATGTATAAAGGTCGGGTAGGGAAAGTAGCAGGTATTTTGACTTTTGTTGAGGAGATATTGCCTTTTACAGACATAATTCCGTCGTTTACACTAACGTGGATTTATACGTATTACTTTCAAAAATCAGACAGAGATATTTAGTTTTTGAAAAGAAATCCGAGTCCCATATTTTTAAGCATTTTCTTTTCGAAATTCCAAAAGAAACGGAATTGCCCAAAAATGGCTCCTATTGCAACTAATAAAACCTGATAAATAGGGAAAATAATCAATAAACGGATTAAAGTAAACCAACCGCCAAAGTCTTCTTTGGTGATACCAAGCCATACACAAAAAGGTTTGGATAAATACGCAGATGCCGATCCAGTAATGGCAAAAACGATAAGAATGATAATGGCTTGTAGATTGGAGGTAATTCCCCAACGTTTCTTTAATCTATTCATGCTTTATTTATAACAATTACAAATATAGCAAGATTATCGCATTGGAACGTAACCCGCGAGCTTTTGTTTGTATGTATTTTGAAAATAAATCATATAATTATAAATCAGGTAATTTACTTCATATCCGTAATGAATTTCAGGTCGATAATCAATCGTCATTTCGTATAAATTTGGATTGTAACGTTGTGGTTGTAAAGCTCTAATATTCCACTCAGTTACGTACAGCCTATTTTTGATTTCAAGATAAGATAACGAATAATAATTTCTTGGGAGTGCTGTTGAAGCAAGCCACGTACTAAAACCATTGTCAATAATAATAACTTCGTATTCAAGAGAATCATTAGCAATTCGCACAGTATCGTTTACAGCAACTTTTGGCGTAGGTACAGGATTTGTTGCGCTACTATTTTTTGATGCAGTAGAACAAGCAATTATCGTAAACAGAAGAACTAATATGGAAAGGCATTTTTTCATGACTTTTATTTTCAATACTTTAAAATTACAATTAAATTTCAGAATAGGCTGTTAAGATTGTTATAATCTAATTTTGCGAGGTTTAAAATTCGACAATAAAAAAGCCATTTGCAGAAGCAAACAGCCTTTAATATTTTGCAGTATTCTAAAAGCTCACAGTCTTAGCAACTCAGAACCTTAGAACCTTTATCTATTTTATTTACTTCCAAACAATTTTCCAATAAATCCGGCTATTCCGCCTTTTGTTTTTGTTACTACAAGAACATCGGCTACGTCTACTTTCCCGTCAGCATTTTGATCTAAACCAAATTGCATTCCGTATTTATTTATGGTATCCATAATTCCTGAAGCTTGTCCGCCGTTTCCAGAAATAGCCCCAATAATATCCGAAATATTGAAACTACTGTCGTTAGGATCTTTGGCTTTGTTTACTAATGAACCTAAAATCTGCGGAATCATGCTTGCTGCAACACCAGAAGAAGCTTCGCTGCTTAATCCAAATTTCTGTCCAAGATTTCCTGTCACTTGTTGTGTTATTTGCTGCACAACCGGATTAGAACTGTCTATCGACGATGTTCCGCTAAATAAACTTGCCAGTTGTTCGCCACCACCTTCTGAAGCAATCTTTTGCAATCCTGCAAAAATTGAAGAACTAGTTTCGCTTATTACAGCTTCATTGTGCTCATTTGGGATAGCAGAATTGTTTACTACGGCATCACCTCCGTATTGTTGTACTAATTGCGTTAATTGTTCAAACATGATTTTAAGAATTTAAATTAGACGTCAAATTTATGTAAAAAGAAAGGGATTTACTACAAATAAGTAGTAAATCCCTCTAAAGTTAATCTATTTTTTAATTACTTAGCTCAACAAAGTAATAATTTGTGAAGCTAATTCTGTTCCAATTCTGTCTTGTGCTTCTCCAGTTGCAGCTCCAATGTGCGGAGTCAAAGAGATTTTAGTGTGCATTAAGATCGCCATTTCTGGTTTTGGTTCGCTTTCAAAAACATCTAAACCAGCAAAAGCAACTTTTCCTGAGTCTAAAGCTTTTACTAAAGCTACTTCGTCAATAACACCACCACGAGCACAGTTTACGATTCCAACACCATCTTTCATGATTGCCAATTCTTTTTCTCCAATGATATAACCATCCTGAGCAGGAACGTGCAATGTAATGAAATCAGCTTCTTTAAATAAAGATTCTAATGATTGAGAAACAATTGTAGTTGTGATAGATTGTCCGTCAAAAAACTCAACTTTAACATCTACTTGCGGAATAAAACTATCTGCAGCGATTACTTTCATACCTAAACCAAGAGCCATTTTTGCAGTAGCTTGTCCGATACGACCAATACCAATAATACCTAAAGTTTTACCTCTTAATTCAGTTCCATTTGCGTAAGCTTTTTTCAAACCATCAAAGTTTGAATCCCCTTCAAGAGGCATATTTCTGTTAGAATCATGCAAGAAACGAACACCAGAAAACAAGTGTCCAAAAACCAATTCAGCAACAGATTCTGATGATGAAGCCGGAGTATTAATTACATGAATTCCTTTGCTTTTAGCATATTCAACATCGATATTATCCATACCAACACCACCACGACCAATAATTTTTAATCCCGGGCAAGCATCGATAATATCTTTACGTACTTTAGTTGCAGAACGCACTAAAACAACGTCAACATTATTTTCATTCACAAAATTAGCTACTTGTTCCTGAGCTACTTTTGTAGTTATAACTTCAAATCCACCTTTTTCTAAAGCTAGAATTCCACTTTTAGAAATTCCGTCATTTGCTAATACTTTCATTATAGTTTATGTGTTTATTTGTTTAATCGGTTAATCGTATAGATTAGATGATAAACATATATTATAATTTTTTTCTTTTTTTTGTTTTGGAGCTAATCCCGCTATTCGTTCCAATCTTTTATTTTTTTAAAGAAAAAAAATAAAAGGATTTCCACTTCTATCGGGGCTATGGCTTTAGGATTCAATTCAAGTTTTCGATTAAACAATTAACCAAATTAACGATTAACCGAAAAAACGATTAAACTTTAGTTTCCAAAGCTTTCATTACATCAACCAACACCTGAACACTTTCAATAGGCATTGCGTTGTAAATAGAAGCTCTGTAACCACCAACAGAACGGTGTCCAGGCAATCCAGAAATTCCTGCTTCTTTCCATAAAGCATCAAACGTAGCTGTGTGATCAGCGTTGTTTAATAAGAAAGTAACATTCATTTTAGAACGATCTTCAACCGCTGCAGCACCTTTGAATAATGGGTTTCTGTCGATTTCAGCATAAAGCAAATCAGCTTTAGCATCGTTTAATTTCTCAACAGCAGCAACTCCGCCTTTAGCTTTTATCCATTGTAAAGTCAATAACGAAACGTAAACTGCAAAAACAGGAGGAGTATTATACATACTTTCTGCTTTAATATGTTTAGCGTAATCTAACATACTTGGAATAGTTCTTCCTGTTTTCTCTAATATTTCTTCTTTAACAACTACCAAAGTAGTTCCTGCAGGACCCATATTTTTTTGAGCTCCGGCGTAGATTAAGTCAAATTTAGAGAAATCTAAATTGCGGGAAAAAATATCAGAACTCATATCGCAAACAACAGGAATATTTGTTGCTGGAAAATCTTTCATTTGAGTTCCAAAAATAGTATTGTTACTAGTGCAGTGAAAATAATCAGCATCACTAGGAATTGTATAATCTTTTGGAATATGGTTGTAATTTTCTTCTTTAGAAGAAGCTACAACAACAGTTTCTCCAAAGTTTTTTGCTTCTTTTATAGCAGCAGTTGCCCAGGTTCCGGAATCTAAATAAGCGGCTTTTCCGCCTTCTTTCAATAAATTATAAGGAGCCATTAAGAATGCTGTACTTGCACCACCTTGTAAAAATAAGGCTTGATATCCTTTTCCTTCAAGGCCCAATAATTCTAAAGCAAGGGATCGGGCTTCATCCATAACTGCAACGAAATCTTTGCTTCGGTGCGAAATTTCCAGAATAGAAAGTCCTGAATCATTAAAATCTAAAATTGCTTTTGATGCTTTCTCAAAAATTTCTTGAGGTAAGATACTTGGTCCTGCGCTGTAGTTGTGTTTTTTCATGGTTGTTGTTAATAGTCGAAAATTTTAAAGACGCAAATTTCGGCAATAGGAGCCGAAAAAGCGATAAATTATTCGAAATAATTGAACATATTTTTACTTTGTTGTTAACAAAAACGTTATAGTATCTACGTTATCTGCATAATCCCACAAATGAGGATTTTGGGTTTGCCCAAAAGAGGTGCTATTTTTTACTAAATCATTGCTTACGATGCACTGAATTTGTTCAGAATCAGCTTCAAGACGCGTTTGTAAATCTTCGATATTTTCGTAGAATTCATAAAAAACGCTCGAAATAGGTGAGGCATAGCTCGAATCTTCTTTAATAGTCAGAAAACCATTGTCTAGTAATTTGAAATTACTCATTAAAAACACCGCTTTATTATAATCATAATTATTAGCGTATTTTTCATAATGAATAACGTCCTGATATTTGAAAATTGCTTCAAAAAAAGCATCAAATGAATAGCCTTTTGGAACAAAAAGTTTCGAAACATTGCGACATCCTAAACCAAAATATCTAAAAATATCTTCTCCTAAATTTTCTAAATCTTCTTTAGTTTCTTTTCCGTTTAAAACGGCAGCCGAATTTCTGTTTTTTCGAATAATAGAAGGTTTATCTTTGAAGTAATATTCAAAATAACGGGCTGTATTATTGCTTCCGGTGGCAATTACGGTGTCGAAATTTTCCAGTTTGCCTTCCACGAAAGTGATTTTATCTTTTAAGCTTTCATCAACGGCAATTAAATACTTGGCTAAAAACGGCAATAAATGCTGATCGTTTGAAGATGTTTTTATTAAAGCTTTATTTCCTGTAATCAAAACCGATAAGAAATCGTGAAAGCCCACTAACGGAATATTTCCTGCCAATATTAAAGCAACTGTTTTTTCTTTTTTGTCTTCCTGAGAAAATTCAGAAGTATAATTTGAAAGCCATTTGTCAATGTTTTCATCCGTTAAAGCGTCTGCCCATGATTTTATGGCAAAATACACTTGTTCAGGTGTATACCAACCATTATGAGATTGCGATAAATGTATCAGCTTTTCGAAATCATCAAAAAATAAATCGTTGTGTAAAACATCCGATTTTTTAATTGTATCCTTTTCAGAGAATTGTTTTAAGAATTTCCCTAATTCAACAAAAACACTTTTTTTTGTTTCTAATGTCATAATGTTTGTTTATGAAGAGTTTTGATTGTAATTTTGCACAAAAATAAGCTATATTAAGTTATAAGACAAAGCAGAATAAAATCTTCGTATTATTATTTCTCAACTTGTAACTTTTAACTCGTAACCAAGAACAAAATGGCAATAATTATAACTGACGAATGCATAAACTGTGGGGCTTGTGAACCAGAATGCCCAAATACAGCAATTTATGAAGGAGCTGACGATTGGAGATATAAAGACGGAACAAGACTTTCTGGGAAAATAATTTTACCTGACGGAACTGAGGTTGATGCTGATGATGCTCAAACTCCAATTTCTGACGAAGTGTATTATATTGTTCCTGGAAAATGTACTGAATGTAAAGGTTTTCATGATGAACCACAATGTGCAGCTGTATGTCCTGTTGATTGTTGTGTTCCTGATGATAATCACGTAGAAGATGAAGAAACATTGTTGAATAGACAATCGTTTTTACACGGCGAATAATTTTATTTACCTCAAATAGATTAAAAAAAAATCCTGAGTTTCAATACTCAGGATTTTTTTTGTCGCTTTTTTAATATAATTTTTTTGTATAATACTGGTGTTTAATGTTTTATTTTAGTTAATTTGATGATAATTTTCTAATGCTTCATTGTTTTTGATCGGGAAATTTAATAATAGCTTATGAAAAAACTAATACTTTTATTTGTTTTATGTTTTAATGTCAGCGTCTTTGCTCAGAAAGTTGAGTATTCAATTGTTGTAAAAGATATTGAAACACAATTACCTATAGAAAATGCTGCCGTGCTTATTATGAAAACGAAACAAACGTTAATAAGTAATCACGACGGTAAAGTAACTTTTATGCTAAGTGGAGCTTCGAATATTCAGGTTTCCGAAACAAATTACGAGAAAGTGACACTTCGTTGGGGAGCTTTAAAACCAGATATGTTTGTAGTTTATCTTAAAAGCAACAACAATAAACTGGATGAAATTGTGGTTTCAAAAGAAAAACCATTTAAAACACTTAGTAAAATTGTTTCAAATTCAAGACAAAAATTAGCAGATTCATACCGACTTAAAGTTTATGTAAGAGAGTTTTTTATGCTTGACAATAAATATTCTTATTATAATGATGGTTTGGTTAATTTTCAATTTGTTGCCCGCCAAAAAAAGGTTAACACAACTTTATTGGTGGAACAAAATAGATCTTACGGTTTATTAGAGACAGATGTAAGTGCTGATTTAAAAGGGTATAATTTGAATAATATAATGGAGAATTATTCTAATTTTAAGTATTTTGACCCTTTACTGGACCCAAAAACAAAAAAAGAATATGATTTTATAACAAAAGGGCACCCGAAGAACAAAAACTATTATGTCATGACGGCTACACCTTTGAATAAATCAAAAAAAGCTATTGACAGTTTTGAAATTACTTACGATCCGGAGAAAAAACTAATTATTGAATTTACAATTTCTATTGCTCCGGGAAATATTCCTGAAACGGAAGAAAAACCAAGTATCGGTTCTAAACATATTACGAGATCTTTTGTAAAAGTTTGTTACAGAGCAGATGGATTGGATTATTATATGCTTTGCTCTAATGAAGAAATAGCGTATGATTTGATATTAAAAGATAAAGTCAAAAAAAACATTCAGGTTAGGAATAATTTTGTAACGACAAACTTCAATAGAAACAATTTTACTTATAGCGAAAGTGATGTTTTTAAAGAGAAATCACTATTTAATAAAAAGAATAAAATCTTAACCAATTATTGGGATATTTCTGGATTTACAGCCACTGATGAAGAAAAAGCAATTGTAAGTTCGCTGGAATTTAAAATGTAATTTGTTTAATTGTAAATTGTGAAATATGAAATGTTAGTTGTGAAATTTGTGACGTTTTTATATAGAAAATCCTGAGTTTTTAGCTCAGGATTTTTTTATTTATGGAGAAATTATATTTTTAAAAATTAAATCCAAGTCTTGCATAGTAGTAAGCTCCGCTGAAACCCATTTGTACAGCATCCCAATATCCACCAGCTTCTGTATTACCTTGTTCATCTTGTTTAGTAGGATAAACGTTGAATAAGTTGTTGCTTCCAATACTTACTTTTAGGCTTTTGCTTAATTTATAACCTAAAGTGATATCAGTTACCAATCTTGGATTGTAAACATCGTCTTCATCATTATAATCAACTAAAACTACTTTGCTAAAACGTGTAAAAGCTAAACCGGCATCAAATTTATGTAGAGAATAATTTAAGTTTAAACCAAATTTACTGTCCGGAGCTGAAGCTAATAAAAACGCTTTTTCACGTCTTCCGAAGAAAGTGTCAGCATCCAGAGAGCCATTTTTTACATTATCAATTTTCATATCGTTAATGTTACCAACCAAAGTTGCTCCGAATTGACCAAAGTCAAATGATTTTTTCCAAGAGAAAACTAAGTCTAAACCATGTGTACTTGTATCTACACCATTAGCAAAAAACTGAGCTTCAGAAACTCCTAAATTTAAAGCACTTGCATCAAAATATCCGGTAAGAACGATACGATCTTTTACCTTAATATAATAACCATCAACTGTTGCTGTGAAATCTCCAAAAGTTGCAGTGAAACCCAAAGAAGCATTTACCGCTTTCTCTTCGTTTAACTTTTGAATTCCGAAAGCTCTTGTAACCGGACTATCGTTTGGAGCCAAAAGTACTTCGGTTGCTCCGCTGGCATTGAAGTTTGTAAAACGTAAATTATAATAAACCTGCGCTAATGATGGCGCACGGAAACCTGTACTGATAGAACCTCTTGCATTAATATGATCTGTAATTTTAAGTCTTGAAGCTAATTTTCCGTTTACAGTACTTCCAAAATCGCTATAATTTTCAAAACGAACAGCTCCACTTACCATTAAAGCTTCCGTTAGATCTAACTCAGCGTCAGTATATAAAGAGAAGTTAGTACGACTTTCATTTACTTCATTTGCTGGGCTATATCCAGGGAAACCCTGAGAACTTCCCGGTCTTGGGATAGTTGGCGAAGAGGTTGGGTCTGTAGGATCATAATCAGGATTTGGGATTGTTGGTGGGCTTTGTGTCGTTGGATCCGTAATAGGTTTTCCATTAGTATCATAAGTCGTATATGAACCTTCTTCACCAGCAAAAATTTCGAATTTCTCCACTCTGAATTCTGTTCCAAAAGCGATATTGAAACCTTTTAAAACGTCAGGATAGTTTTTAGAAATATCAAAATTAGTCGTGTTTTGAAGTAAACTATGTCCACCAGCATCAAATTCATGCGGAGATTTATCTTCAAGAGAGGCATTTATTGTTCCTTTTATATCATAATGGAATTTATTTTTTCCGAAAGTATTACTTAAATCCATTTTCCATCCACCAGAAGTTTCTGTTCTAATTCCTGCTGCGATCGAATTGTCATTGATTTTTGAAGTAATTCTTGGAGTATATCCGCCAGGATAAACAGATTCTACAACTCTTTCGCCATCATTTCTGGTAAAAGCATAGGCGTCAGTATTTCTAACACTGCTTCCGCCAAAGGCATAAAATTCTGTTTTGTCAGCAATTGGAATAGCAAGATTTCCAAAGAAATTTAATCCGTTTATTTGTGCATCACCAAAACCTTTTCTGAAATCGTAGGCAGGTCTTAACGTTTTTTCCTTATTGATGAATTCACCAGTAAAATTTGCGTAACCGCCTTTTGTTCCAAGTGCTATTCCATAATTGGCAGCCACTTTTACAGATTGTCCATCAAGAGATTTGTCTTTTCCGTAAGAGTTTCCATTTCCTTTTGTATCTAATCTATAACCTTTAGTATTTGGAGTTCCCGGTAAAAAGTCTCCTTTTGCATCTGTATTAAAAGCTCCATAAGTAACAGATCCTGTTAACTCATTAACATTATCTGCAGTTACGATATTAATAACACCCGCAATAGCATCAGAACCGTATTGCGCAGCGGCACCATCTCTTAGAATTTCAATTCTTTTGATAGAAGCAACCGGAATAGCATTCAAATCTGTTCCAGTATTTCCACGTCCGCGAGTACCAAATAAGTTGATAAGAGACGATTGATGTCTTCTTTTTCCGTTAATTAAAACCAAAGTCTGGTCAGGTCCCATACCTCTTAAAGAAGCAGGATCAACGTGGTCAGCACCATCAGATCCGGATTGTTTGTTGGCATTAAAAGAAGGAGCAACATATTGTAGTAACTGATTGATCTCTATTTTCCCGCTTTGCGTTGTTACATCTTTTACATTAATGACATCAATAGGAACTGCCGAATTTACAACCGTTCTTTTGGTATTTCTCGATCCAACGACAACTACGTCACTTAAAATTTGACCGCCGTTTTGATCTAATACAATGCTAACATCGCCACTTGTAGCTTGTTTTTCAACAGTAGTATATCCAATATAACTAAAAATTAAAGTAGCGCCATCTTTAACTTTTATTCTGTAACTACCTTCAAAATCAGTCGATACGCCGTTTGTAGTTCCTTTTTCAAGAATGTTAACGCCAGGTAAAGGCGCGCCTGCTTTGTCTTTTACAACTCCCGAAATTTCTTTTTGTGCAAAAAGAAACGCTGTGTTTAATAGAAATAATAATAATGCAATCTTTCTCATGGTTGTGTGAGTTTGGTTTATTTTTTTGTTTTGATCGTTGTTAAATGTAGTATTTTTTAACAAAATATTAGCAAAAAGTTTAATTATTTTCTTAGTCGTGCTTTAAAATATATTAATCGTCATTTTTACTTCACTTACGAGCTATTAAATCTTATATTTGCAAAATTTTAAAGCCAAAAAATATCATTTTGGCAGAAACAAAAAATTAAAATATAAATTATAGATCATTAAAGTAAGCACCTATATATTAAGGTAGAAGCATTACTGATAAGACCTGAGAAATTCAGGATCAAATAAAAAATAAATAGAAACAACAGATGAAAGCAGGAATTGTAGGATTACCAAATGTTGGAAAATCAACATTATTTAATTGTTTATCTAATGCAAAAGCGCAAAGTGCGAACTTTCCGTTTTGTACAATCGAACCTAATATTGGTGTTGTAAACGTTCCGGATCCAAGAATCAACAAATTAGAAGAATTGGTAAAACCAGAGCGCGTACAAATGGCAACAGTTGATATTGTTGATATCGCTGGTTTGGTAAAAGGTGCAAGTAAAGGTGAAGGTCTTGGAAACCAATTTTTAGGAAACATTAGAGAATGTAATGCTATTATTCACGTTTTACGTTGTTTTGATAATGATAATATCGTTCACGTTGACGGAAACGTTAACCCAATTCGTGACAAAGAAACAATCGACATCGAGTTGCAGTTGAAAGATTTAGAAACTGTTGAAAAACGTTTAGAGAAAGTAAATCGTGCTGCTAAAACAGGAAATAAAGAAGCGCAAACTGAAAAAGCACTTTTAGACAGAATCAGAGAAGCATTATTGCAAGCTAAATCAGCTCGTACAATTACTCCTCAAGGTAATGACGAAGAAGTTTTAATGGAATCTTTTCAATTAATTACTGCAAAACCAGTATTATATGTTTGTAATGTTGATGAAAATTCAGCAGTAAACGGAAACAAATATGTAGATCAGGTTCGTGAATTAGTAAAAGACGAAGATGCTGAAGTAATTATTCTTTCAGTAGGAGCAGAAGCTGATATTACAGAATTAGAAAGCTACGAAGAGCGTCAGGTTTTCCTTGAAGACATGGGATTAACAGAGCCGGGAGCATCAGTTTTAATTCGTGCAGCTTACAAATTATTAAAACAACAAACTTACTTTACCGCAGGTGTAAAAGAAGTTCGTGCCTGGACAATCAATATTGGAGCAACTGCGCCACAAGCAGCTGGAGTTATCCATACTGATTTCGAAAAAGGATTCATTCGTGCTGAGGTAATTTCATACGAAGATTACGTTCAATACGGTTCAGAAGCAAAAGCAAAAGAAGCAGGAAAATTCAAAGTTGAAGGAAAAGAATATGTAGTAAAAGATGGTGATGTAATGCATTTCCGTTTTAACGTTTAATTTTTTTTTCTAGATAAAAGAAGAAAGAGAATAGATTAAAACTGCTGGAGAAATTCAGCTTTTGAGAAAATAGAATAAAGAATAAAGAGAATAGACTAAAACTGCTGGAGAAATTCAGCGGTTTTTTTTATGTTTAAAAAATAAATCTGCGTGAAACAAAAAAAACACAAAGCATAAAAAAATCCGTTTAAATCCGCGTTTTCGCTTTAGCGAATCCGTATCATCCGCGTACTATTTTTCAGAACCAATTTCCAGCATTACACTTCAAGATTTTTCCTGAATTTATTTTTTTGTCCGGCATAAAAAGAGCTTTTTCCAGTCGCTTTTTTATCATCACAAAAAATAAATAATAAAAAAATCCGTTTAAATTCGCGCTTTCGTGTTAGCGAATCCTTATAATCCGCGTACCATCATTTTTTTGGCTTAAAAATTGGTTACAACAAAAAAGACCATTTCATTAACCTAAAACAACCAACCAAAATGCTAAAAACAACCTTCAAATTTCTAGGCTGGACAATCCTCGGAATCATTACTTTTCTTGTTCTTTATGTAATTGCTGTTTATCTGATTTCTAAGATCACCGTTAATTCTGATATTGCAAAAGTTGACGAAAAAGACGCAATTCCGATTTACATACTTTCCAACGGAGTTCATACTGATATCGTAGTTCCAATTACGACCGAAATTAAAGATTGGCGAAAAGAAATCCAATTTAGTCAAACGCAATCAAAAGATAGTCTGATGCAATTTGTAGCTTTTAGCTGGGGCGATAAAGGATTTTATTTGCACACACCTGAATGGTCAGATTTGAAAGCAAGTACGGCTTTAAAAGCTATTTTCGGAGTTAGTTCATCGGCAATGCACACTACGTTTTTTAAACAATTAAAAGAAGGTGAAAATTGTAAACGTATCCTGATTTCAAAAGACAACTATCAAAAGTTAGTAGCTTATATTTCAGAAAGTTTCAATAATCCCACAAACCCGGAATGGATTCGAGGTTATAGCTACGGAAAGAAAGATGCTTTTTATGAAGCCAAAGGAAGTTATAGTTTGTTTTATACTTGTAATACCTGGGCAAACTGCGCACTAAAAGCGGCTAATCAAAAAGCAAGTTTGTGGACGATTTATGATAAAGGAATTTTTTGTCATTATCAATAAAAGCTATTATGAAAAAGGTAGTTTTCATTCTCATTTTACTTGTTGTTTTAACTTCATGTAGAAAAGCTGATGCTCCAGCTTGCGAAGACTGTTTGGCTTTTTATTTTGAAAATCCACAACCTGATAATGATTCTGAATTAACGGGCTTTCCATCTAAATTCAGAGGATTGTATATGAATGATGACTCAACTTTTATTAGAATTGAAGAGGATAGAATTTTAAGAGAATACTTCTATACAAATATCATTCATAAAAAGGCTTTAGATTCCTTAAAAGAGGATTATAATATTATAAATGGTAAGCTAGTAATTAAAGATTTTAAAGCAGAATATAACCTAAAACCAAAAGGAGATTCAATACTTTTGATGCGGAAAATGATTGATACTTTATTTAGATTTTCACTAAATCAGAAAGCAAAACGTATTGATGGTCAATTAATTTTAAGTAGAAAAGATTCTATATTTTGGAATGTTCAGTTTCTTTCAATTGAAAAACATGCAATTAAGTTTAAAAATTTTTATGAAAAAGAAGATTTAAAGAAATTAGATTCGGTTACCCAAATTAAAAGTAAAATGTTAGATTCAACTTCATATTTAATAAAACCAACGTGACTTGAGTTTATAAATATCTTAAAAATTAAACATTTAGGAACGGATACTGAGTATAAAAAGGTTTCAAAATAAGATTTTTTATTTGTTTTATTTTTAAGTGTAATATGTGTAGTCCCTACAGGACAATTTGTGTAGGAATAATTATTTTTCTACCGACATTTAATCTCTACGAGATATATTAACTAGAGGGATTGTTTTGTTATTTTTGAAATATTGCTTTACAAAATATACTCCGTTAGGAGTAACATGTCGGTAGAAAATGTTCTAGAAAATCACCCCACGCAAATGTCCCGTAGGGACTACACATATTACACATATTACACAGATATATTAAAAATGAAATCTGAACATGGTTAAAATATAAAATTCATCTAAAATATAAGAATTCAAAATTTTCAATAATTCATTAAATTTGAGAGAATATAAAAACCATAAATATCGTGAAAATTAAAAATATATTCTCCAAAACTTGGTTTCTTCTAAAAAATACCTTTTTAGAATTTAACGATGATAATGCAATTAAGCTAAGTGCAGCATTGGCATATTACACCATATTTGCCTTGCCGCCTTTATTAATTATTATAATCACAATTTGTGGTTTCTTTTTTGGAGAAGAAGCTGTAACAGGAGAATTGTATGGACAAATTAATGGTTTGGTAGGTAATGGCGCGGCGAGTCAAATTCAGGAAGCTATAAAAAATGTGCAGTTATCTGGTGATAATCTTTTTGCAACCGTATTCGGAATCGTTATGTTGTTAATTGGAGCGTCTGGAGTTTTTGCTGAAATACAAAGTTCTATAAATTTTATTTGGGGATTACGTGCAAAACCAGACAAAGGAATTAAGAAATTTATTCAAAATCGCTTAATGTCATTTTCTATGATTGCTTCAGTAGGATTTTTAATGTTGGTCAGTCTTTTTATAAGTACAACTTTAGACTTACTGAGCTCACGTTTAAAAGTATATTTTCCAGAGAGTACTGTTTATTTGTTTTATGTGGTTAATCTAGTTATTGTGCTGGCAAGTATTACAACTCTTTTTGCTATTATTTTTAGAACATTGCCTGATGGAAAAATAAGATGGAAAGATGCTTTTATAGGATCAGGAGTTACTGCTGTCCTTTTTATGATTGGTAAATTTGCAATTGGTTTTTATTTAGGAAGTTCTACGGTTGCTTCTGTGTATGGTGCGGCAGGTTCTGTTATAATAATTCTGGTTTGGGTTTATTATTCGGCAATAATTCTTTACTTTGGAGCAGAATTTACGAAAGTCTACGCTAAGTCTTATGGAGGAAAAATCTATCCAAACGAATATTCTGTAGAAATAGCAAAAGAAATTTATGAAATCGACAAACCCAAAAAAGAACCCATAGAAGAAACATTACAAAAAGAGAAACCATGAAAATAGTAGCCTTTGGAGGAAGTAACAGTCAGCATTCTATCAACAAACATTTTGCGACTTATGCAGCAAGCTTATTTGAAAATGCAGAAGTCGAAGTTTTGGATTTGAATGATTTTGCAATGCCATTATTTAGTGTTGATTTAGAAAAAGAAATCGGTCAGCATGAACTTGCAAAAGCTTTTCTGAAAAAAATAGAAAGTGCTGATGTTTTGGTTGTTTCTTTAGCAGAAAATAACGGAAATTATTCTGCGGCTTTCAAAAATTTGTTTGATTGGAGTTCCAGAATAACGAAAGAGGTTTTCCAGCAAAAGCCTACTTTATTATTAGCAACTTCTCCTGGACCTAGAGGAGGAGCTTCGGTTTTAGAAATCGCCAATAATGCTTTGCCAAGATATGGTGCACAAATAAAAGCTACTTATTCATTACCAACTTTCAATGCTAATTTTAATCTCGAGGAAAATAAAATCTCCAATACAGAGTTAGATAAAGAATTAAAAGACATTATTAAGTCTAGTTTTTAATCTATGATCCCAAAAAAGATTGCCTTCATATTCCTTTTCCTGAATTTTATTTTTCCGCATTTGTCGTATTCTCAAAAATACGATGCGATTGATAATATTGTACTGAAATATCCCAAGCATTTTAGTTCTACAGAAAGTTTGGCGGAAAGAATTCAAAAAGATTTTACAACAGAACATGATAAAGCAAGAGCTATTTACAGCTGGATTGCTTTGAATATAAAATACGACTACAAAGCCTATTTAAATCCCCCGAAATCAATACGATTTAGCTACAGAAATGAAGCTGAAAAACAGAGGCAATTAGAAGCATTAAAAGATAAGACTTGGCAAAAAGCATTTGATTCTCAAAAAGCGGTTTGCGAAGGTTTTACGCTTTTATATCAACGTTTAGCAACTTTGGTTGGTTTGAAAGCTGAGGTTATTCGTGGCGATTCAAAAAGATTATTAAGTGATATTGGCCGCGAAAATTTACAATCAAATCACGCCTGGAATATGGTTCAAATTGATAGAAAATGGATTTTGGTCGATGCAACGTGGGGACAAGGATATTATGACAGTAACAAAAAAGCAATGGTGAATTATTTTAATTCTGTTTATTTTGATACTGATCCAAAGTACTTTTTTGCAAAACATTTTCCTGATTCAGGAGTTTATCTGAGTGAAAAATTAAACAAAGACGATTTCTTAAACGGACCTCTTATTTTTGATGCAACAATCGAAGGAAATTATGAAATTTTATCGCCTGATTCCGGAATAATAGAAGCAAATGATGGAGATAAAATTACTTTCAGGATCAAAAATATTTCAAAAGCAGATACACTTTTTTATGTAAAAAAAGGAAAAGCTACTAAAGTTGAAAATCCAAGAGAAGTAAGAGGGTCACTAGAATTTCAGGTTACTTATGATAAAAGAATGGGTTCTTATATTACTTTCTTTTTATATCAAAATAGTATTGCATCTTTCAAAATACTTCCAAAGTAATACTTATAAAATGAAAGTGATTTATATCATTTTCTTCTTTTATTGAATTGCCGTATCTTTATCAATTAAGGATTATAAAAATAATACAGTAGTTAGATTATGGAAACAACTTTTCTGAAATCAATTTTAGATAATGATTTCTACAAATTTACGATGCAACATACTGTAATAAAACTTTTTCCAAAGGCAAGAGTTCGTTATGGTTTTATAAATAGAGGGAAACATGTTTTTCCGCCAGGATTTGCAGATTTACTTCGAAAAGCAGTTGATGCAATGGCAGATTTACGATTGACAAAAGAAGAAAAACTATATTTATCTCATCATTGTCCTTATTTAGATCCTACGTATTTCGACTTTTTACACGGATATGTTTATGATCCGACAGAAGTTCAAATTAGTCAGGAAGGATCAGATATAAAGGTTACTGTCGAAGGATATTGGTATCGTACTATTTTATGGGAAGTTCCTTTGATGGCTTTGATTTCGGAACTTTTTTATAAATCCAATCATTTAATTCGCTTAAATGACGAAGCTGTAAAAGAGCTTACCAGAAACAAAATTGACAATTATAATAAGCTTGGAGTTTCGATTTTAGAATTCGGTACGCGACGTCGCCATTCTTATGATGTGCATGTTTTGATAAACGATACACTTCGAACATTTGGTTCAGAAAGTTTTATAGGAACCAGCAATGTACATTTTGCAATGGTTAATAATATCAGGCCTTTAGGAACTCATGCTCATGAATGGTTTATGTTTCATGCGGCGCAATATGGTTTTAAAATGGCTAATTTTATGAGTCTGGAGCATTGGACACAAGTTTATGGCGGAGATTTAGGAATTGCCTTAACGGATACTTATACTACTGAAATTTTCTTTAGCCAATTTGACAAAAAATATTCTAAACTTTTTGATGGAGTTCGCCATGATAGCGGAGATCCAATTGAGTTTGCACAAAAAGTAATTTCGCATTATACTAAAATGGGAATTGATCCGAAATCAAAAGTGATTGTTTTCTCGGATTCTTTAAATTATGATAAAGTAAAAAGCATCACAGATTTTTGTAAGGACAAAATCAAAATGTCGTTTGGTATAGGAACCAATTTCACCAATGATGTAGGTTTGCCATCCATGAATATGGTTATAAAACTAACCGAAGTTAAACTTGAAAACAGACATTGGGAAGGAGTTGTAAAACTTTCTGACGAGAAGAATAAAAACACGGGAACGCCCGAAATGATTGAATTGGCTAAAGAAGTACTGGGAATCAAATAGTATTATTTTGTTTCAAAGTTGATTTTTTATATTTTTAACGGTCGTATTATTTTAAAATCAATTTAAATAGAATTCAAAGCTGTTATAATTCGTAACAAAAAAGAAATACGCTTTCATTTTTTGACTATAAATGGTACATTAGCCAAAAATCCAATTTACTTTATGCTAGAGCAAAATCAATATACCGAAGATAATATTCGATCACTCGATTGGAAAGAACATATCCGTATGCGTCCGGGGATGTATATCGGAAAATTGGGAGATGGATCTTCGCCGGATGATGGTATTTATATTCTGTTAAAAGAAGTTTTAGACAACTGTATTGATGAGTTCGTAATGGGCTCAGGAAAAACTATTGAAGTGACTATCAAGGATAAAACGGTTTCGGTTCGTGATTACGGACGTGGAATTCCGTTAGGAAAAGTAGTCGATGTTGTTTCGAAAATGAATACGGGAGGAAAGTACGATTCTAAAGCTTTCCAGAAATCAGTAGGTTTAAATGGTGTCGGAACAAAAGCAGTAAATGCACTTTCAAATTATTTTAGAGTAGAATCTGTTCGTGATGATAAACAAAAAGGAGCAGAGTTTTCAGCAGGAAATTTAGTTTTAGAAGAAGATATAATCGATACTACGAAGCGAAAAGGAACAAAAGTTACTTTTACGCCGGATGAAACGATCTTTAAAAATTACAAATTCCGTATGGAATATGTAATTAAAATGGTTAAAAACTATTGTTACTTAAACAATGGTTTGACGATTATTTTTAATGGTGAAAAATATATTTCGGAAAATGGTCTTAGAGATTTATTAGAAGAAACCATAAATGCAGAAGATCTTGAATATCCAATTATTCACTTAAAAGATCACGATATTGAGATCGCTTTAACGCACAGTAAAACGCAATATAGCGAAGAATATCACTCTTTTGTCAACGGTCAGAATACCACACAAGGAGGAACGCACTTAGCGGCTTATAGAGAAGCAATTGTAAAAACCATTCGTGAGTTTTACAACAAAAATTTTGAAGCTTCTGACGTTCGTAAATCGATCGTAAGTGCGATTAGTATCAAGGTGATGGAACCGGTTTTTGAGTCTCAGACCAAAACTAAATTAGGTTCTACAGATATGGGTTCTGATGACGGAACGCCGCCAGTTTCTGTACGTACGTTTGTAAACGATTTTGTAAAGAATAAATTAGACAATTATTTACATAAAAATCCTCCAACAGCAGAAGCTTTATTGCGTAAAATTCTGCAAGCTGAACGTGAGCGTAAAGAATTATCAGGAATTAGAAAATTAGCGACTGATCGTGCCAAAAAAGCGAATCTTCATAATAAAAAATTAAGAGATTGTCGTGCGCATCTTCCAGATACAAAGAATCCTAGAAACTTAGAAAGTACGCTTTTTATTACCGAGGGAGATTCGGCTTCCGGATCGATTACAAAGTCCCGTGATGTGAATACTCAAGCGGTTTTTAGCTTACGTGGTAAGCCTTTGAATTCCTACGGAATGACAAAGAAAATTGTGTATGAAAACGAAGAATTCAATTTATTGCAAGCGGCTTTAGATATCGAAGACGGATTAGAAAAATTACGTTATAACAATATTGTAATCGCAACCGATGCCGATGTCGATGGTATGCACATTCGTTTGTTGTTGATTACGTTTTTCCTTCAGTTTTTCCCAGAGTTAATCAAAGAAGGACATTTATATATCTTGCAAACACCACTTTTCAGGGTTCGAAATAAAAAAGAAACCATCTATTGTTATTCTGATGAAGAAAGAAAAGATGCAATCGAGAAACTAAAACCAAAACCGGAAATCACCCGATTTAAAGGTTTGGGAGAGATTTCGCCGGATGAGTTCAAAAACTTTATTGGAGAAACAATTCGACTTGACCCAATTATGATGGATAAAAACACTTCGATTGAGCAATTATTGTCTTTCTATATGGGGAAAAATACTCCGGACAGACAAGAGTTTATCATCAAGAATTTGAAGGTTGAATTGGATGCGGTTGAAGAGGAAGTTTAAAATTTAAAGTAATATATATTGCCAGACGGTCTTCAAAATAAAGTCATTTTTCAGCAAGTTGCCGAGCTATTACAAAATGCCCGACAACAGGTTTTACGTACCGTAAATTCAACAATGACAATTACTTATTTTGAAATAGGAAGAATTATTGTTGAAGAAGAACAAAATGGGAAGGATAGGGCTGAGTATGGAAAGCAGTTGTTAAAAAGCCTTTCAAAGGAATTGACAAAGAAGTTTGGCAAAGGATTTTCTCTTAGAAATCTAGAACAAATAAGACAGTTCTATATGACTTATTCAAAATCCGAGTCACTGACTAGGATTTTACAAATTCAAAAAACGCAGTCACTGACTGCGGAATTCAAATCTCAAAAAGCGCAGACAGTGTCTGCGTTATTCGAAAGACTTGATTTTCAGACTTTGTCTTCATTTTTTAAATTGACTTTTAGCCATTATATTTTTTTAATGCGAATTGATGATGAAAAGGAAAGACGTTTTTATAAAATAGAATCTGAAAAACACAATTGGAGTGTTCGTGAGTTAAAACGTCAATATGATACAGCGCTTTATACAAGATTAACTTTAAGCAGAGATAAAGAAGGAATTTTGAAACTTTCCGAAAAAGGTCAGATTATCGAAAAACCAAAAGATCTAATTAAAGATCCTTATATTCTTGAGTTTTTAGGATTGCCAGAATTACATCAATATTCGGAATCTCAATTGGAACAAGAGATTATTAATAAATTAGAGCATTTTCTACTTGAATTAGGTCACGGTTTTACTTTTGTTGCCAGACAAGAAAGAATTACATTTGACGATAAGCACTTTAGAATTGATTTGGTTTTTTATAATAGAATCTTAAGATGTTTTGTACTTATAGATTTGAAAATTGGCGAGTTAAAACACCAGGATTTAGGCCAAATGCAAATGTATGTCAATTATTATGATAGAGAAATGCGATTGGAAGATGAAAACAAAACTATCGGGATTGTACTTTGTCAGAATAAAAGTGAATCTGTAGTAAAATATACTTTACCAGAAAACAATGAGCAAATTTTTGCCAGTAAATATAAAACCGTTTTACCAAGTGAGTCAGATTTAAAACGACTTTTGGAGAATAAATAATATCAAATTTATAATTTCGAATATAAATAAATGAAAGACGAAGAAGACGATAACATCATTCCAAACGACGACGAGAATAATTCAGAAGAAAACCAGCTTGATGAAAATCAAGAAGGGAATGATGATGAAATTATCGATGTAGATGCTAAACATTTTGAGGGACAGCATTTTTACGAAAATACCGAAGAAGAAGGAGAAGACGTTATTACGAAAGTAACGGGTATGTACAAAGACTGGTTCTTGGATTATGCTTCGTACGTAATTCTGGAACGTGCAGTTCCGGCGATCGAAGATGGTTTTAAACCGGTTCAGCGTCGTATCATGCACTCTTTGAAAGAGTTGGATGATGGTCGTTATAACAAAGTTGCCAATGTTGTAGGACACACAATGCAGTATCACCCACACGGAGATGCGAGTATTGGTGATGCTATGGTACAAATTGGTCAAAAAGATTTATTGATTGATTGCCAGGGAAACTGGGGAAATATATTAACGGGCGATGGAGCTGCGGCTTCTCGTTATATTGAAGCACGTTTATCTAAATTTGCTTTGGAGGTTTTGTATTCTCCAAAAATTACTGATTGGGGAGTTTCATACGATGGTCGTCGTGCAGAACCAAACAATCTTCCGGTAAAGTTTCCGTTGCTTTTGGCACAAGGAGCAGAGGGAATCGCGGTTGGTCTTTCGACTAAAGTTCTGCCTCACAACTTCAATGAGCTTATTGATGCTTCGATTAAGATTCTAAAAGGAAAAGCCTTTACCTTATATCCTGATTTCATGACACAAGGTATTGCCGATGTGTCCAATTATAATGACGGACTTCGTGGCGGACGTGTTCGTGTACGTGCTAAAATTGCACAATTAGACAAGAATACCTTGGTGATTACGCAAATTCCGTTTTCGACCAATACAACGACTTTGATTGATAGTATTTTGAAAGCCAATGATAAAGGTAAAATCAAAATCAAGAAAATTGAAGATAATACAGCGGCAGATGTTGAAATTTTAATTCACCTTTTCCCGGGAGTTTCTCCAGACAAAACTATTGACGCTTTGTTTGCATTTACAGCTTGCGAAACTTCTGTAGCGCCTTTAGGTTGTGTGATCGAGGATAATAAACCTTTGTTTATTGGAGTTTCTGAAATGTTGAAAATTTCGACACACAGAACCGTTGATTTGCTTCGTCAGGAATTAGAAATTCAATTAGAAGAATTAAAAAATAAATGGCATTTTTCTACTTTAGAAAAAATCTTCATTCGTGAAGAAATGTACATTGATTTCAAATTATATTCAGATAGAGAAGCTCTTTATAAATATTTATATGACCGTTTTGAGCCGTTCAAAAAATCATTCGTCAGAGAAATTACAGATGAAGATTTACAGCGATTGACTCAAATTCCAATGATTCGTATTACACGTTTTGACTCTGATAAAGCCGATGATTTTATCGCTAAGTTAGAAGACGAAATGAAAGAGGTCGAGTACAATTTAGAAAATCTTACTGATTTTGCGATTGCTTACTTTACAAGATTAAAAGAGAAATACGGAAAAGGTCGCGAACGTCAGACAGAACTTCGAGTTTTTGACAACGTTGAGGCTACAAAAGTAGTTTTACGTAACACAAAATTATACGTAAACCGTGAAGAAGGTTTCGTAGGAACAAGTTTAAAGAAAGATGAATACGTAGGAGATTGTTCTGATATTGACGATGTTATTGTGTTTTTAAGAGATGGAACATTGATGATCACAAAAGTTGATGCCAAAACATTTATCGGAAAAGATATTATACATGTTGCTGTTTTTGATAAGAGCGATAAACGTACGATTTATAACATGATGTATCGTGATGGTAAATCAGGCCCTTCTTATATCAAACGTTTCAATGTTTCGGGGGTTACCAGAGATAAAGCTTACGATTTGACTAACGGAACAAATGGTTCACAAGTGGTTTATTTTTCGCATAATCCAAACGGAGAAGCTGAGGTTGTAACAATCTTATTGCGTCAGGTAGGAACGATCAAGAAACTGAAATTCGATATTGATTTTGCTAAATTAGCGATCAAAGGACGAGCATCAAAAGGAAATTTGGTAACGAAATATCCAATCAAGAAAATCGAGTTAAAAGAAAAAGGAATTTCGACTTTGCTTCCAAGAAAAGTTTGGTTTGATGATACAGTTAAACGTTTAAATGTTGATGCCAGAGGTGAATTATTAGGTGAATTTAAACCAAGTGATAAAATCTTAGTGATTAGCCAAACAGGAAAATTAAAAGTAATTATTCCGGAATTGTCGACTCATTTTGAGGAAGATATGATTGTTTTAGAAAAATGGAAACCTAAAAAACCAATTTCTGCAATTTACTACGATGGAGAAAAAGAACGTTATTTCCTGAAACGTTTTCTTGTAGAAAATGAAGGAAAAGAAGAAAGTTTTATTACAGACCATCCAAATTCGCAGTTAGAAATTGTCTCAACAGATTATCGTCCGTTAGCACAATTGGTTTTTGCAAAAGTAAAAGGAGTTCAAAAAGAAGACTTACATATCGATGTTGAAGATTTTATTGCTGTAAAAGGATTTAAAGCATTAGGAAATCAATTAACAGCAGACAAATTAAAACAAGTTAATTTATTAGAACCATTGCCTTATGAAGAGCCGGTTGAGGAAATTCCTGAAAAACCAGAACTATCAGAAGATGATGCGGTTGAAACAGAATTAGACGACGACGGCCAGATTGGTTTAGTTTTAGAATAACCATAAAAATGAAAAAACGCTAAGAGATTCTTAGCGTTTTTTTTATGCAAGACATTTTTACTTAAGAGTTAAAAATCCTATAATTATACTTTTATAATTTTTAGCAGACTTCTTAAGGAAGATTCCAATTCTATATTTGTTTTTTAATGTTTCTAATAAAGAAACTCAGTAAAAAAAACGCAAATAATAGATAAGTATGAAAGTGATCCTTCTTTTTATAATATTACTATTTTCCAGTTGTACAAAAAGTCATAATTTTAATGGACATGTATATGATTATGATACAGAGAAACCTATTCAGGATGTTGACGTTAATATCAACGGGAATAAGGTCAAAACAGACAGTATTGGATATTTTTGTTTAAAAATAAACTCAAATTCAGCATACAAAATCATCTTAAAAAAAGAAGATTATGTCACAAAAAAGATATATCGTAAGCCAGATTCTCTTGGGAAATTTTCGCAAAAAAGCCTAAAATATAATAGACTTTATTTATTTACAAAAGAGAGTGATTTTAGCCATAATTAAAAGACTTTTTACTTAAACAAAGCATTTAAATTAATTTCTTTTTTCTCCTTCAATTTGCTTACGATCTTTAAAAAAGCAATTGCAGTAATATAAGCATCACCCAAAGCGGTATGTCTATCTTTTTTAGAAATATCAAATTTATCGGCAAGATCGTCTAAAGTATAATGATCTTTTCGCTCAAACAAATGAGATTTAATTAAGGTCTTTTTGTATAAAATTGCAGTGTCTAAACGCTGATTGGTTAATTCAGGCAAACCATTTCTCTCGAGAGCCTTATTAATCATCGTAACATCAAAAACGGTGTGATGTGCAATGATTACAGAATCGCCCAAAAAAGCTAAGAATTGCTGTAATGCTTCTAACTCCGAAGGTCGCTGAATTACAAAAGCCTTTAAAATACCATGAATCTGAGCCGTAGATTTATCGTAATGATCTTGTTCAAGATAAACTTCAAAACTATTCTGAATCGAGATTATCCCGTTTTGAAGTACTAATGCTCCAATACACAAAATTCGATCATTATCGTAATCAAAACCCGTAGTTTCAGTATCTAAAACTACAAAGCGAGTTTCTTCAATGGTAATATTTTCATCGAATAGGTTTTCCTCTTTTTTCCAAAAACTAAATAAACTCATATCTATACGACGTTTGAAATATTGAACCTTACACTAATCAATTCCTGAAGTTCTTTTATGGTTTTAAAAGTTCTTTTTAGTTTTATTTTTTCCATTTTAGATAAAGATTCCAAAGCAATAAATTGCCCTGAATCATTATGCAAAAGCCCTTGTTTGGTTCTGAATTTCAATAAGGCTTTAAAGGAATAAGAACAAGACAAATACAAATCTCTATTATTGGGTTCTAATTCGGCTAATTTTTCAAAACGTTCTGCAGTATTACTGATACCTTTTACAGAATGAGACAGAATCAAAACACGTGCAGCATCAGTCAGAGGCATTAAGGCTCTTCTTTTAATGTCAAAATTATCTTTGTTGGCACCATCTTGTTCTACTAAGAACTGTCTGAAAAAACCAGTAGGAGATGGGCTTTGCAAAGCACCGCTCACTAAATGAACATAGAAAATAGGGTTTGCTTTAACAGTCTCAAAAATATAATCAGATAGCTGACTTGTAATTTCAGTATCACCATAAGTTACACTATAATCGAAGAAAATAAAAGATAATAAAACTTCATTTTTGCCCGGATTTGTAATCCAGTGATGTACTTTGTTTTTCCATTCATCAAGACTCATACACCATTTAGGATTCGAAGCCATCATTTCTGCAGGGCAATAATCGTAGCCAATATCAAATAAACCTTTGTTTACTAAAGAAGCAAATTTAGAAAAATAGACTTTTGTTTCCTCTCTAAAAACATCAGATACATTCTCGTATACGATAGCATTATCCTGATCTGTATGCAGCATTTGCTCGCTTCGACCTTGACTTCCAAGAGCGAGCCAGGCAAATTTTACCGGTGGCGGACTACTCATTTTTCCAAGGCAAATTTCGATCACACGAGTAGTACAAGCTTCATTAAGCTCCGTTATAATTTTAGAAATCAAAGTCATCGGAATGTTCTGATCTAAATATCCCTGAAGCAATTGCATTATTCGGGCACGAATAGGTTTAATTTCCTTTGGTTTCTTCGCTCTTTTTAGAGCCTTTATTAAAACGGCAGGATTATTTCCTAAAGCTACCATAACATCGTGTTTAGACAAAATCCCAACAGCTTTAGTATTTGTAGTTCCGTCTTTTGTCAGACACAAATAGCTAATATTGCTTTTCATCATTGCCATTTGTGCTTCAGTAACCGTCATTTTTTTAGGATACGTAATAACCGGTTTTGTCATAATGGTTTCTGCCGTAGTCAGGATCGAAAAATCACCGGTTACGATTTTATTGCGTAAATCTTTATCCGTAATAATACCAATTGGCAGCATTTCGTCAACAATTAAGATAGCACCAACCTTATTCTTATTCATGATCTTGGCAACGTCTTTGGCAGTTGTAGACGGGCTGCAAGTGACAATTTTCTTCGAATATTTTATAGGCTGTAAATCAAATGAATCTCTGTTAGAATGCAAATGTTCATGAACCAAATCATCGCCATACAATTTATCTTTATGAATATCAGAATACGGATTTCGAGTATTTGAAGCGTAACTTTCGATAAGGAAATTACCAACAGTTCTATTTTCTAACGCATAAGGTTTAAAAACAGCAATAGGAATGGCGTACAAGATGCTTTCTTCATAAGCAACAGCTTCCATAATATAATTTTCCTGCGCCAAAAGCGGACGCAATCCAAAAATATCTCCTTCATCGCACATATCGAGAACATTGTTTTTCTGATTTTTTTTCAGTGCCACAGCGCCTTTATGAACGACATAAAAGGAATCATGCGTTTTATCATTTTCGGCAAATATAATAGCGTCTTTGTCTTTGTAAACAATAGAAATTTGTTCAGATAACTTTTCTAAGTCCTTTTGATGCAAAAAACTAAAAGGCGGAAAGTCTTTTAAAAAGTCAGCAACTCTATGCGAAATTGTATTTTTCATGCGTTAGATTTAGGTTCTAATGTAAGATTTAAAATAGAAATGTAAAAGGAACACGAAAAATATTTATGAGGTTTTTTAAAGTCGATTGTTAAATATTTAATCTCGCAAAGTCGTAGATCCGCAAAGAATAATAAAACTTTGCGTCTTCGCGACTTTGCGAGAGATTTTGTAAATTAAAAAGTGTAAAAAAAAAGCCTCAAATTTGAGACTTTTTCTAGTTTATTCAACTTTATGTACCGTTCCGCGTTGCTTTTGATCAGAACCAACCATTCCAAATTCAAAAGTATAAGAATCTTTAGAAGTTGTTAAAATCTTCATGCTGATTGCTTTTTCCTCAGCCATATTTTTCGGATGTTTCTTCTGCAAAATATATTCACAATCACTTACCCAACGAACTGTTGAAGTATCTGTTTTTCCATCAAAAGTTTCGATTTCAATATTGTCTTTGCGTTCAAAAACAGTTGTTTTTTTGACGCCATTCACTTCAAATTCAAATTTGAATTTTCCGTTTTTAAAATCCTTGCAATTGTGTTCTGCATCGTAGCAAGATATTAAAGCCAAAAATGGTAATAAGAATATTATTTTTTTCATTTTAAATAAGTTGTTTTTTAGGAGCTATTTCCTGCTTTCCATTTCAATCTTTTATGCCGAACCCCGGCATAAAAGGATTTCCATTACAATCAGGGCTAGAATGTTTACGGTTTTCAAGCACCAATTGTGTTATTTTGATCTATTAAGTTTTAAATTTTCTGAATATAAAACTCTTTTAATTTTTTAGATTCTTTTACTTCTTCTCTAACTTCCTCTTTAGATTCGCTCTTTACTGCTTTTGGCCAGATATGAAAACCTCCTTTTGCCATCGCTTGCGCTTGTCGAAGAACGTTTGGCGAAATATCAGCAAAAAAACTCAAATCTTCAGGATTATCCCAAAGACCCCAAATACCATTTTCGTCAATATCTCCGGCATAATTAATAATATGCGTTGAATAGGTTTTGACCATTTTAAGTTTAAACTGCTCCAAATTATAAGAACCATTCCATCGAAACGGGGCAACATCATCAATTCCCGAACCGGAAATAATAGAATTTGCAAAACTCAATTCAATCGACATTTTGTGTTGGTGAGGCGAATTAGAATAACAATAAAATCCTTCCCATTCTCCGCTAGGCAAGAAATGATGTGTTTCTTTTTTGTCGTCTTTCATAATTATAGTTCTCGAATAAATATAACAATTGTTATTTCAATCTCTTCAATTCGTCATCGGTAAAGTTCTTGATTTCTTTTTCCTTGGCAAATTTTTCAGCATTATAATTTCCTGATTTATTCTTCGGAATCGATAAACTATCCCAACTGCTATTTTTTAATTGTTTAGCATAAAAAACAATTTGCCCAACATGATAAGGATAATGAGCCAATTGGCGATTAATTGCTTCAATAACCGTATGACCTTCGTTACGAATGTAAATAATATCAGAAAGTTGTTCCGGTTTTAAACCATTCAAAGCATCAAGAAAAACATCCCAGCCTTTGTTCCAAACTTCTGTAACTTCCTCTTTTGATTGTAAATCATTTTCAAATTCAGCATCACGATTGCGCCATTCTTTTTCACCATCCGAAGTTAGAAAATCTGTCCAACGCGACAACATATTACCCGAAATGTGTTTTATAATTGTGGCAATACTATTTGTATCATCATTAATTGCGACAAAAAGCTGTTCTGGTTCTAATTGATCCATTGCTTTTTCGCCTAACATTTTATAATACAAAAATTGCTTTTTAACGCTTTCTAAATAAGAAGTACTTGCATCCATAATTATATAATTTCGTTGAATTTACAGCTAAACAGAAGTCATAGGACTTTTAAAAAATTATTAGTGTTGAAGTTTTTTAGACAATTTTAATATCGTATTTATCTAAAAGTCCAACAATTCCATCATTAGAAAATTGAGCTTTTTTCATCGGATTAAATTCCGGATCAATTTTGTAATTGTATGCGGTTTTAAAATTAACAGCCGCCAATTGAGTATCGTTAAAAATGGCACCTTCCAGATTACAAGCATCAAAAACCGAACTCGTTAAGTTGGTTCCTATAAAAGTTACTTCTCTTACAGAACAATTGATGAATTTGGTTTTCGGCATTTTTTTATTCGAAAAAATAGCATAATCCAAAGTGCATTCTTCAAAATAAACCTGAAATAAGAAATCGTCACATTCGTTAAAAGCGATTCCAAGAAGTTTACAGTTTTTAAAAGTAACATTCTTCAAACTTGTGCTAAACAAACTTGTCATCGACAGATTACAATCGATAAATTCACAGTCTAAAAAAGTATTATAAGCAAAATTACTATTGGAGAAATCACAGTTTTTAAAAACACAATCTTCAAACTCACGATTGTTTATTTTTTTGTCAATATAAGCGACTTTCTCGAAGGTTTTTTGAATGTGAATTAGACTTTCCATGAATGTTTATGTATTATATTTCTTTTTGAAATATGATTTTTCTAGCTTGATTTTCAGTATAAATATTTCCTCTTTCTATACTTTTAAGAGAATTATCTATGTCTAAATTATAAGACTCTTCAGAATTAACAAGCGAATAATTAATAGATTTGAGAAGATTCTTTAGTTTTTTAATAGTATCAGGATTTTTTATTTTATCAATTTCTTGATGAATCCATTTAATGTCTTTTTCTGTGCTCATAATATATTTATGATTGAAATTTAGTCATTAAATATACCTTTCATAATAATTTTCAATCCGTAGAAAATTAAAAACATAGCGCTTAAACAAGCCACAATTCCGATTCCTAAAACCAAATAATGCCAGTTTGTATGTTGATTCATAAAAGCATTATAAATTAACGAAGGCCCAATAAATAATAATGGCAATGAACCTGATAAATATTTAATCCCTTTTCCTAATAATTCTTTATTTGTTGCCATTTTGTTTTTTGTTTTGAAAGGTTTCAGGTTTTGAAAGTTTCAGGTTTCAGGTTTATTGCAATCTTGTCATTTCGACGAAAGGAGAAATCACACAAGAAACTCTGCAATGCATGTCGCCAATCTTTGTCGATTTTCGAGTGTGATTTCTCGTTCCTCGAAATGACAAACTTTTGTGAACTTTGACAAAGATTAAACAATAAACTTAGCGAACTTTGCGTAAAACCTTTGCCTCTTTGCGGTTAACTCACATTTTACATCTCACCAAAACCTTTTTTACTTGTTATAATTATCAACAGCATTTCTCACGCTGCCGTATTTTTTTAATAATTCAGAAGCTTCTTCATATGAAACCGGAATTTCTCCCATAATCATTTTTACACCTCTATCAACCAATTTGATATTACTTAATTGCATATCAACCATCTTATTACCTTTTACTTTTCCAAGCTGAATCATTGCTGCAGTTGAGATCATATTCAGAACTAATTTTTGAGCCGTTCCAGCTTTCATTCTGGAACTTCCGGTAATGAATTCAGGTCCAACAACAACTTCAACTGGAAATTTTGCTGTAAGTGCCAAAGGACTTCCTGCATTGTTAGTAATACATCCCGTAACAATATTATTTTGATTACAGGTTTCTAAACCACCAATAACATAAGGCGTAGTTCCAGAAGCAGCAATACCAATTACGACATCATTTGGACCAATATTATTGGCTTGCAAATCAATCCAGGCTTGCGTTGCATTGTCTTCGGCATTTTCTACAGCACGGCGAATTGCAGTGTCACCACCGGCAATAATTCCGTTTACCAAGTCAAAAGGAACTCCAAAAGTAGGAGGACATTCAGATGCATCAACAACGCCTAAACGTCCTGATGTTCCTGCACCTATGTAAAACAATCGTCCGCCTATTTTTAATTTATCAACAACCTGAGCTACTAAAATTTCAATTTGTGGTATCGCTTTTTGGACAGCGTCAGGAACAGTTTTGTCTTCCTCGTTGATATTAATAAGCAATTCATGAACTGACATTTTTTCTAAATGTTCGTATTTTGAAGCTTGTTCTGTGGTCTTTGTAAAGGTCATTTTTTCGTATAATTACTCTTGCCCAAAATTAATCTTTTTATCACAATTTTTAGAACCTTTTTAAAAGAACTAAAATATTATATTTGAGAAATATTAAACGATAAATGGATAGATTAGTTTTTATGGACAGCGTTGCTCGCATTGCTGTTTTTGTTTCGCTGCTTTTGGCACTTTTTTTACTCACAGTAAAGACAGAGAATAAATTGGCAAACCGATTATTTGCCAGCTTTATTATTCTTTCGGCAATTGATTTCAGCGGACTTTTAGACTACACTTTTCCTCAGCAATTTGTGGATTTGGAGATCTTGAGATCTACAACTTGTTTGCTCGAAATGCCTTTGATTTATCTCTATGTTTTGGCAGCTTGTTATTCTGATTTTCGATTAAAATGGAAACATTTAATCTATACACTTCCTTTTATTGTAATGAATTTAGTTTTCATGCCCAGATTTTATTTAGAATCCGGAATTGCAAAAGAGTTGTTTATAGCAAATTATAATAAAATGTCTGAAGTGCTTTTTTTTCAGATTTTAATTGAGTTTCAGTATTGGTTTTATATTGTGACTATATTTATAATTTTAAAAAAATACAGAAAAATTTATCTCGAAAATTATACCAATCCAAGCACTTCTACCTATAATTGGCTTTTTCAAATGAATTGTGTTTTTGCAGTAATGCATTCTATTACGGCTATTAAAAATCTAATGCGTTATACAACATCCAGAGATGCTTTTCTTTGGGGAAATGTTCTTATGGTAATAATGGCTTTGTGCGTAATATGCTGGTTTGTAATGAAAGCGTTAAATCATCCGGAGCTTTTTAGAGGAATCAATTCTAATTTGCAACTGACAAAAGACTTTTTGCCTAAAGAAAATAAAGAGACTATTGAAGTAGAAATCAATCATGATGAAGCTGTTTCAGCTCAAATTTCAGCATTGAAAAATTATATGACAGAGAAAGAACCTTATCTCGATCCGTCGCTTACTATTCAGGAATTGGCAAATCAGTTTAATGTTCCGGTTCGTGATTTATCTGTTTTGATTAATCACCATATGAACCAGCATTTTTTTGATTTTGTAAATGAATATCGCATTCAAAAAGCAATGGGGATTTTAAAAAATCCTGTAAAAAACAATCTGACCGTTTTAGAAATCTTATACGAAGTTGGTTTTAATTCTAAATCATCGTTCAATACTTCCTTCAAAAAACATACAAATCTCACGCCTACAGCTTATAGAAACGCTTCATAATAGTAAATTTTCAGAGCGCTTTTTTGTTGTGATACTTGCCTTTATGAATTCGGGTTAAAGGAACTAAAATATTATATTTGTTTAATAATCAGAAAAATTAATGGATATAGATAGCTTTTTGAGTGTTATGGGCTGGATGTCAGTTTTTGTATCACTATTACTGGCATTCTTTTTAGTCACTGTGAAGACCCAAAATAAACTGGCAAACAGACTATTTGCTTTATACTTGCTATTTTTTGCAATTGATAATACCGGAATTTTTATTAGTGAGAGTTTCGTTAAAGCACATTTTAATTTGGAATTTTTCAGATGGACGACTTGTGCTTTCACACTTCCTGTTTTCTACCTTTATATAGTATCGGTTTGTTTTACTGATTTCCGATTAAAACCGAAGCATTTAGTTCATGCAATTCCATTTCTAATCATAAATATCGTTTTTGCATTCCGACTTTATTTTTTAAGTGATGCAGGTAAAATGCAATTTTATGAACATCGCAGTCAAATGCCAGAATTTTATAGCTTTCAATTGGTTTTGGCTTTGCAAATCATCTTCTATAGTATTGCAACATTTTCAGTTTTAAAAAGGTACAGAGAAATATATCAGGAAAATTATGCGAATCCTAAAACCTCTATTTTTAAATGGTTGTTTCAAATAGCGGCGGTATTATTTACTTTATATTATTTCTCAATAGCTAAGAATGTTTTAAGATTTACTCCTTTTGAATCGTTGTGGATTTGGGCAAATGTTTTCATGCAATTTTGGGCGCTAATAGTAACGTGTTGGTTTGTATTGAAAGCTTTGAATCATCCCGAACTTTTTAGAGGAATTGATTCGAAATTGGAATTAGCAAGAGATATTCTTCCTAAAGCAAATGTTATCGAAACAAACGATCCTAAAAACGAAATAATTTCGGCGCAAATTTCGGCACTAAAACAATATATGATCGAAAAAGAACCTTTTCTGGATCCATCGCTTACTATTCAGGAACTCTCCAATCAAATTGAAATTCCGGTTCGTGATTTGTCGGTTTTAATTAACCATCATATAAATCAGCATTTTTTTGATTTTGTAAATGAATATCGCATTCAAAAAGCAATGAGTATTTTGAAAAATCCGCTAAAAAGTGATTTGACAGTTTTAGAAATTCTGTACGAAGTAGGTTTTAATTCAAAATCATCTTTTAATACTTCGTTTAAAAAATATACAAATTTAACGCCCACAGCTTACCGAAACGCTTCATAATAAGCGGTTTGTAAAAAGTCGTACTTCATGTCTAATAAAGTCGAACCAATTTCGGGAGTAGAAATTGGTTCGACTTTTTTTTGTCGGTCGCGTACGCAACATTTCTAAGGCAACTTTGCTTCAAATTAATCGAACAAGTTTAAAATTAGAAATTATGAAAAAAGTTAACCTCTTTATTTTTTTACTATTGCCTCTTTTTTGTTTAGCGCAAACAACCTTTAAATTAAATGGAAAAATTGCTGATGAAAAAGCTCCGGTTGCCTGGGCAGATGTTGTAATCTTAAATCAAGAAGGAAAAATTATAACTGGAACTACAACAAAAGAAGACGGAAGTTTTGAAGTGATGCTAAGCAAAGGATTCTGTAAAGTAAAAATAAGCCCGATTGGATATTCTGAATTTGAAAAAGATATTGCGATAGAAAAAGACATCAACTTAGGTTTGATTACTCTAAAAGAAAATGTGACGAATTTGGGTGAAGTTGTTATTCAATCCAGAAAAAATACGATTGAACAAAAAACAGATCGTTTGGTTTATAATCTTGAAAATAATGTAACAAACGTTGGAGGCGATGCTTTGAGTGCCATAAACACGGCGCCGGGCGTTGCTGTACAGAATGATGTTATTAATATATTAGGAAAAGGCGCTTCACGTGTAATGATCGACGGAAGAATGATCGAATTAACGGGTGAAGAACTGAATAATTACCTGAAATCTATTTCGGCAAGTGATATCAAAAACATTGAAATTATAAGTAATCCTTCGTCGAAATATGAAGCGGAAGGAACTGGCGGATTAATTAACATTATTATGAAAAAAGGAGTTAGAGATTCCTGGAAAAATACAACAACAGCTTCGTACGATCAGAATAAATATGGAATTTATAATTTGAGGAATAATTTCTTTTACAATAAAAACAAGTTCCGATTTTCGGCAAGTATCAACGGGAAAACAGGTTATAGTAATCTTAAAGAAACGCTTGATATGTATTTTGCCGAAGGTCCTACGAAAATGGATGTAACGACAAAATATAATCAAGAAAACCTATCTGGAAAAGTGGCTTTGGATTACGATTTTTCAGAAAGAACAAGTATTGGTTTTCAGATTTTAAGAGACAGAAGCAATCCGAATTTTGATTCAGATATCAGAATCAATAATTATAATGCTCAAAACGAATTGGAAAGTTATATCATCAACAAAAGCTTTTTAGACCGAAAAGTGGGTAATGAGACTTATAATTTACACTTGATTACTAAACTTGATTCTCTAAACCGTAAATTATCTTTTGATGTAGATTATTTTAATTATGATTCAAAATTTGACAGAAACTTTCTGGCGAACAATTATGATGCTGATGGAAATTTTGTAGATGTAAATCAATCGGCTCGAAATTTTTCTAATCAGAATATTGATAATTTGAGTTTCAAAGCAGATATGGATCATCCGCTTGAAGCATTGAACTTATCTTATGGCGCAAAAGTGAGTTTTACAACCAGTAAAAGTGATGTCTTGTTTTTTAATACAATTACAGGAACTCCGGTTTTAGATCCTAACCAAACGAATAAATTTAAATACACCGAAAATAATCAGGCAGTTTATATTAGTGGAAATAAAAAGATCAATGAAAAATGGGATTTTCAATTGGGATTGCGGTTAGAAAACACACAAACAAATGGTTTTTCGGAAACTTTAAATCAGGAAACGGTAAACAATTATTTTAAATTATTTCCAACGTTTTATGCTTCTTACAAGAGAAATGAGGATAATAATTTTAGCTTAAACTACGGAAAAAGAATTCGCAGACCAGGTTTTTCTTTATTGAATCCGTTTAGAGTTTATATCAGCAGTAATAGTTATTCTGAAGGAAATCCGTTTTTGAAACCTTCTTTTAGTGACAATTTTGAGTTTGTACATTCGTATAAAAAAATATTGAGAACAAGTGTTTTCTTAAATGCTATTACAGATGGTTATGGCGTAATCTTTACTGCAAATCCGGAAACGCTTACACAAGTTGTGTCAAGAGATAATTATTTTAAAGGTATTAATTATGGAATTGGAGAAACGTATTCGGTAAGTTTTGCAGATTGGTGGGAAAGTGAAAACTCTATTTATTTTTTAGGATCTAATATTAAGTTTATTAAAGATATAAATGCAACTCCGGCAAATGGTCTTGAAGTAGATTTTTCGACAAACAATACTTTTTCATTAGGAAAAACGTCAAAATTGCAAGTAGATTTTACTTATACTTCTCCTTATAAAAGTGGTTTGTATGAAACGGGATATGTGTCGAGTTTGAATATTGGTTATAAACAAGATTTGCTAAACAAATCATTACAAATTGCTTTTCTATTAAATGATATTTTTAATACGTCTTACTTAAAAAATGATGTTTCGATTGTAAATGGCGTGAAACAGGTTTACAGCCAAAATGAAAGTAACCGATTTGCTCGAGTATCTGTAGTTTATAATTTTGGAAATAAAAAAATCAATGTGAGCCAACGTACTTCTGGAAATGAAGAAGAGAAAAACAGAGCTAGGTAATTAGATAATTTGTCAATTAGAAAATTAGATAATTGTAATAGGAGTATCCTAACAGGTTTTTAAAACCTGTTAGGTATTTTTTGTAAACGATAAGTTCTTGTTTTTGCGTGAGGGATAGGAGTAAACTACCGAAGTAGTGCGGATAGCCCGACCGTATTTGCGAAAGGCGCGTATAAACGGTTTGTTAAATAGCGCCTTTTGTGAATATGGTCACGCCCAAATTATAACAGAAATGCCAATAAAATTCCAAGAACTATCATTGAAACTTTGGCAATATTGAATTTATGTCCTTCGCTGCTTTCAAAAATAATTGTTGATGAAATATGGAATAAAATTCCAATTACGATTGCGGTTATTTGGGTATAATATTCGTTTAGAAGAGGTAAATATTCGGAAGCAATTGTGCCTAAAGGCGTCATGATTGCAAAGGTAAGCATGAATATAAAAATTGCTTTTTTGTCCAGATTTGCATTGATGAAAAAAGTGGTCAGAATCACGGCGATTGGCAAGTGATGAATCGCAATTCCTACTGCTAAATCGTGGTGATGACTTACGGGAAAACCTTCTAAAAAGGCGTGAATACACAAGCTGATAAAAAGCAACCAGGGAATTTGAGACATTTGCGCATGTCCGTGAACGTGTCCATGTTCGGCTCCTTTTGAGAAGAATTCTAATATGATCTGGAACAAAATCCCAGCCATAATAAATAAACCAATATTGTGATTGTGTGATTCGTAAACTTCCGGCAATAAATGCATTACGGTTAACGATAGTAAAAATGAACCGCTAAATGCTAATAATAGTTTTAGATTGGTTTTGTTTTTAGGTTTTAAAAACAAAGCCACAATATATCCTAAAAGTACAGAAATTAAGGGTAATAAATAACTCATTTTTTATTGTTTAATCGTTTTTTAATTGTTTAATCGTTGATTTGTTTAATCGGTTAAACGGTTAAACAATTTAACGATTTACCAGTTACTTAAAAATCATGATTAATCGTTCGCTTTCTAGTTTGTGAAACTTTTTTAGTTTGTAGTCTCCAAAAATATCCAGCAGAAAAATACCGGCTTCGGCCATTAATTCTTCAAAGTCTTTTAAAGTCAGGGCTTTTACTTTTTCGGTAAAATGATAAGTTTGGCCTTGATCTTCAAAGTCTATTTCTTTAAAAATATGTCCGTCTTCAACATATCTTTTAATTTTAAAATCGATTCCTTCAACAGTTTTTACTTCTTCAGGAACTAAAGTTTCGATTACCTGATTTACATTCATGAAATCAATTACGGCAAAACCATATTCAGACAAACTTTCTTTGATTGCTTTTAAGGTTGTTAAATTGTCATCGTCACTTTCGAAATATCCGAAACTGGTAAACAAATTAAAAATAGCATCAAATTTTTCTTCGAATGGCTCACGCATATCGTGCACTTTAAAATGCAGGGTTTCGTTGCTGTTTTTACTGGCTTCGGCGATACTGTTTTCAGATAAATCAGCGCCTAAAACGTTAAAACCTAATTGGTTTAAGTAAATCGAGTGGCGTCCTTTTCCGCAAGCTAAGTCAAGTACTTTTGCTTTTTCAGGAAGGTTTAGATAATGCGTAAGATTATCCATAAAAATCTGCGCTTCTCTGTAATTTCGGTCTTTATAAAGAATATGATAATACGGAGTATCAAACCATGATGTGAACCAGTTTTGAGTGTTACGTTCCTGATTTGGTGTTGATGAGTTTGGTGCTTCAGACATTTATTCTATTTCAATTAATTCAAAGTACCGCAAATTTAGTGTATTTTTGCCGAAAAATAACTATTTCGTGACGATACCTGAATAATCAGATGTGTGTTTGCGATCGGAGTTTTTTTTAATACAAAAATAAAGATGGAAGAAAATTTTAGAATGATTGCCAAATGTTTTTTTGGTTTTGAAGAAATATTAGAGAAGGAATTAAGAGATCTTGGCGCTCAGGATGTTGAAAAAGGAGTGAGAATGGTGAGCTTTAAAGGCGATAAAGGTTTTATGTACAAAGCCAATTTGTCTTTGCGTACGGCTCTTAAAGTTTTAAAACCTATTTACTCGTTCAGAGCCAATAATGAGCAAGCTTTATATAAAGGAATTTCGGGCGTTAACTGGTCTAAATTATTAAATGCAAACCAGACTTTTGTAATTGATGCGACGGTACATTCGACTTATTTTAATCACTCAGAGTTTGTTTCTCAAAAATGTAAAGATGCGATTGTAGATCAATTTAGAGAAAGAACTGGGCAACGTCCAAGTATTGATAAAGCGTTTCCGGATTTGCGAATCAATATTCATATTGACAAAGATCAGGTTTCGGTTGCATTAGATACATCTGGAAATTCATTGCACCAACGTGGTTACAGAACTGCAACGAATATTGCGCCAATCAACGAAGTTTTGGCTGCAGGGATCTTATTATTATCGGGTTGGGAAGGACAAAGTCACTTTTTGGATCCAATGTGTGGTTCGGGAACTTTCCTTGCAGAAGCTGCGATGATTGCTTGTAATATTCCAGCAAATATCAACAGAAAAGAATTTGCATTCGAAAAATGGAAAGATTGGGATAATGATTTATTCGATCAGATTGTAAACAGTCTGATGAAAAAAACAAAGGAATTCCACTATACAATAAAAGGTTTTGATAAAGCGCCAAGTGCGGTAAATAAAGCCAAAGACAATATCAAGAATGCCAACTTAGAGGATTATGTTACGATTTCTGAAAACAACTTTTTCGACACTGAAAAAGAAGTAGAAGGAAAGCTTCATATGGTTTTTAATCCGCCTTATGATGAGCGTTTGGATATTCATATGGAAGAATTCTACAAAAATATTGGCGATACTTTAAAGAAAAGCTATCCAGGAACAAACGCTTGGTTTATTACTGCAAATCTTGAAGCCTTGAAATTTGTGGGACTAAAACCATCAAGAAAAATCAAACTTTTTAATGCAAGCCTTGAAGCACGTTTGGTAAAATACGAAATGTACGAAGGTAGTAAGAGAACGAAATTTCAAGTATAAGGTTCTGAGTTTCTAAGATGCTAAGGTGCTAAGTTTTTTAGCTTTGCATTTTAGTACATGTTATAAAATAATCTATGAATTTAAGGTTCAGCAAAAGTAAGTTTCTAAATAAAACCTTAGAACCTTACAATCTCAGAACCTTAGCAACTTTAAAAAAAATGTCAAAACTACAAGTAAGAGCTTTTTTATACCAATTAGGATGTTTCGCAATTTTGTTTATTGCAGGAAGATTCGTGGTTGCAACATATACTCAATTAACAGGTCTTTGGATTCCGGTGACGGCATTTATAGTGGCAACATTGATTTCGCCTAAATTTCAGGCGGTAAGAACCAAAGATGGCGAGAAACTGTTTATGAAATGGATTTTTATAAAAGGAATTAGAGAAATAGGATAACTAAAAAATGATTTTTGTATGAAGATAATTGGACTTATAGGCGGAATTAGCTGGGTTTCTACAGCAGATTATTACAAACTTATAAATGAAGGAATCAACGAGAAAATGGGAGGACTTAACTTCTCAGAATGTTTGATTTATTCGTTCAATTATGCCGAAATCAAAAAGAATAATGATGCCAATGATTGGGATTGTACTTTTGAAATGCTTTTTAAAGGTTGTCAATTCTTAAAATCGGGTGGAGCAGAAGCAATTGTTTTATGCGCCAATACAATGCATCTTATTGCTGATAAATTGGAAGCTGCAATTGATTTACCTGTTATTCATATCGCAACAGAAACTGTTCTAGAAATTGAGAAGCAAAATCTTAAAAAAGTGGCGCTATTGGGAACTAAGTTTACAATGGAACTTGATTTTTTTAAAAACAAACTAATCAATAAAGGTATTGAAGCGATTATTCCCGAAAATAGTGACGATAGAGATTTTCTACACACTGTAATTTTCGAAGAATTAGGAAAAGGTATTGTTACCGATGAAACTAAAAAGCGCATTTTAAAGATTTCAAATGAATTGATTGAAAATGGTGCGGAAGGAATTATTCTGGGTTGTACAGAACTTCCTTTGGTTATAAAACCTGAAGATGTTTCAGTTCCAATTTTTGATACTACTTTGATACATTCAAATGCTGCAATAGCGTTTCAATTGTCTTAAGAAAATTAATATAGATATAAAAAGAGCCCCAAATTTTGAATTTGGGGCTCTTTTATTTTAGAAGAAAACTAATTTATTTCTTTTTAGGAATTTCTTTTACAGTTTCAGGTACAATTACTTTTTTCTTGTATAAAGGTATAAAGTAAGAAACGGTATAATTGAAGCCTACTCCAAAATTTCCATCGTAAGTTCTGTTAAAACCTGGAATATATAGATTGTCAAAACCACTTGGTTTGTTGTTCATAACCAAAAGTTTTAGCTGAACTCCAAAGCCAACAAATACGTTGTTAAACACTTTTGCTTTTATTCCTAATGCAACTTCCAGCCATCCAGCCGTTAAACCATTATATTTTTCGCCGGAAACAATCGCAGGTTGTTCTCCGAAATACGGATTAGGATTGTAGATTTTATACGTATTTATTTGCTGACTAAAACTACTAAAACCGCCACGTAAACCTATTGTAATCAGGTTTTCCATGTCAAGCCAGTTTTGATATGTATTGTAGTCAAAACCTCCTTTGATATAAGTTCCCGTTGCTGTTGAGTTTAGTCTGTCGTCATCAGTGGTTTTATCTTCAAAACCAAGTTCAGCCGCCAGATAGTATTTTTTCGTCAAGCGAAAATCTCCCACAAATTCAACACCTTTATAATCTTTATCATAAAAACCACGAGTTAATTTATATAAATCAACACCTACGCGCAAACCATAACGATCCGTTTTTGGAATACTATCGGTTTTAGTTTCCTGAATTGCAGGTTTAGCTGCTTTAGCAGGTTCTGTTTTTGATTTTAGCTTTGGCTTTTCCTGAACAATTTCTTTGGTTGTTGTAGCGGGCGTTTCTTGGGCCTGAACCAAAAACATTGAAAACAAAAGGCAAAAACTAAAAGTATATTTTAATGTGTGTCTCATTTTCAGATTCAATGTTATATTGTTCTACATTAATTACTCTCATCCAGGCTCCATCTGTTCCCGGATTTAGTGTAAAAGGTTGTGATGGAGGTGCCGTAACAAAAGGATTTAATGTAAAAACAGTTTTAAAACCACATGCTCTTGATACGTATACATCCTTATGAGTATAGTCAAATTTTATTACATCTGTATTAGTCAAAGTAGGATCTGTACTTGCAGCATTATAAATAAAACTATAAGTAGTAGAATCTTGATTTGTCTTTAACGGAATCGAAATTGAAGTACCATTTGCATAATACTTCGTATCGGTCGTACTGCTTTCGTTAAATACAATTCCGGTAGGCAGATCGTTACCTTTATCATCTTTTCCAACTACTTTTAAATTGACTACTTTTCGAGGTAAAGTTGCATCGGCATTATCATAAAATGATATTACCAATCGGGGAGTAGTGGGTGTATTAGGATCACAAATATCATCTTTCTCGCAGCTTGATAAGCCAAAAGTGAAGAGTAATAAAAAAGCGACTATTTTTTTCATTTATAGTTTTTTGTTATCGAAGTTCTAAAAGTACAACATTTTCAACATGATGAGTTTGCGGAAACATATCAACTGGTCTCACTCGTGTTACCTTGTATTTCTCATCCATTAAAGCTAAATCACGTGCTTGTGTTGCAGAATTACAACTTACATAAACTACTTTTTTAGGAGCAATTTTCAGGATTTGATCAATAACGTCTTTATGCATACCGTCTCTTGGCGGATCTGTAATAATAACGTCAGGTTTGCCGTGTTGAGCGATAAAAGCTTCGTTAAAAACGACTTTCATGTCCCCTACAAAAAACTCACAATTCGTTATATTATTGCGTTCAGCATTTGCTTTAGCATCAAGAATTGCTTCAGGAACACTTTCTACACCAATTACTTTTTTTGCTTTTTTAGAAACAAATTGTGCGATCGTTCCAGTTCCGGTATATAAATCATAAACAGTTTCATTGCCGGAAAGTCCTGCAAAATCACGTGTTATTTTGTATAATTCATATGCTTGGTCAGAATTGGTTTGGTAAAAAGATTTAGCATTGATGCTGAATTTTAAACCTTCCATTTCTTCCAGAATATAATCTCTACCTTTATATAGTTTGATATCCTGATCGTAGATTGTATCGTTTTGTTTTGCGTTTACAACATATTGTAGTGAAGTAATTTGCGGAAATTTCTCGTAAAGATGATCTAAAACCAACTCGCGGTTCTTTTTGTCATTTTCGAAAAACTGAATCAAAACCATAATTTCGCCGGTTGAAGCCGTACGAATCATCAAAGTTCTCAATAAACCTGAATGTTCTCTAGGATTAAAGAAAGCCAAATTATGCTCATTTGCAAAAGCTCTGATTTCGTTTCTGATCGCATTTGAAGGATCTTCCTGTAAATGACATTTGTTGATGTCCAGAATTTTATCCCACATTTTAGGAATATGAAATCCTAATGCATTTCGGTTTCCTAAATCTTCTGTGCTTTCAATTTCTTTTTCGGTTAACCAACGGCTGTTAGAAAACGAAAATTCCATTTTGTTTCTATAGAAAAACTGTTTTTCCGAACCTAAAATAGTTTCAAATTCAGGAAGTTCAACCTTTCCTATACGCTGCAAATGATTTTTTACTTCATTTTGTTTGTAATACAACTGTTGGCTGTATTTCATATTTTGCCATTTACATCCACCACAAACTCCAAAATGATCGCATATTGGTTCAATACGATGTTCTGAAAATTCGTGAAATTTTACGGCTTTGCCTTCATAATAGGCTTTTCTTTTTTTGAAAGTTTGTACGTCAACTACATCACCCGGAACAACATTCGGAATAAAGATTACTTTACCGTCAGGAGCCTTAGCTACTGATACTCCTTTTGCTCCAGCATCAAGAACTTGAATTTGATGAAAGACAACTTTGTCTGTATTTTTTCTTCCCATAGCGCAAAAATAAGGGTTTGTAAACTTTTATAAATTTAAATTTCAAAATATTTTATCAAATTCTTCAAATTACTAGTTTTATCAAGTTTAAAAGCTAACTTTGTTTATAGCAATAACCCCAAATGCTACATTGTTAACTTATAGTATTGTTATTTATTTTTATGAAGTTGTATCATAATCTTTCACAAATTGGCTTTCTGAAAAAAAGTTATGTGTTTAAATTCCTATTTGTTGCTTTTATAGGTATACATATTCCCTTGATTGGCATTTTGTTCTTTGTGATTTTTTCAAACAATACTATTTCCCCAATTTCTATTTTAATTTTTGCTTTAATAATGACTTTGTTGGCGACTTTAGTGACGCTTTTAGTTTTAAAACAGTTAATTAAACCAATTGTTCTTGCTTCAAAATCTTTAGACGATTATAGAAATAACAGACAATTATCTGTTTTGCCAACGGAATATTCAGATGAAGCAGGATTGTTAATGTGTAATATTCAGGAATCAATCTATGAATCTGAAAGTTTTATAAACGAAAAGCAAGATTTGATTTATATGCTTTCTCATGATTTAAAGAACTTTGCCGGAAATCCTCAAGGTTTGGCACAATTAATTTTGAGCGAAGAACCATCAGATTCCATCAAACATTTGGCAGAATTAATTTGTGAGTCAACAAATTTGCAATTCCGATACATCGAAAATTTCATAAAACTTTTAAAAGAACAAGATCAGATTGTGAAAGTAAATCATGATCCAAAGAATATTGTTTTTCCTAATATTTTGCCTTTTATAAACGAACAGGTTGAGCAACGTTTGATTGATAAAAATATTAAGTTGACTTTGAGCTTAGAATTAGTCGAGGCAAAACTTAAAATTGACGAAGGTTTATTGGTTCAGGTTTTAGTGAATCTAATAAGTAATGCAATTAAGTTCTCTTATTTTGACAGCGAGATAAAAGTTAGAATGTATATCCAAAATTCAAATTTGATTATAACTGTTGCGGATAAAGGAATTGGTTTTGACAAAACTCAGATCGATGAATTGTTTAAGAAATTCACAAAAATGAGCCGATTAGGAACTGCAAACGAATTATCTACCGGAATTGGATTGTATTTATGCAAAAAAATTATCGAAAGAAACAAAGGTAAATTAAGCGCCACAAGCGAAGGAAAAAATAAAGGAGCCGAATTTAAAATCGAGTTCGAAGTATAGTTTTTTTTAAGGTTCTGAGATACTAAGGTGCTAAGGTTCTGAGGTATTTTCTCAATCATTAAAACTTAGCACCTTAGTATCTCAGAACCTCAGTATCTTAAATTACCATAGATGATGCACAGAAGGTTTGATATATTCTTCGTAAATAGCATTCATTGCTGCGATTTTCTCAGGAGTTAATTTTGGTAAATCGTAAAGAGATAAATTCGATAAAACGTGACTTTCTTTTGAAGCACCCGGAATAATACAGCTGATATCCTGAAAACTCAAAATCCACTGAAGCGCAATTGGAGCAAGATTTGTTGTTTCTGGAAATAATGCTTTTAGTTTTTCTACAGCCTTTAACCCTAATTCATAATCGATACCGGAAAAAGTTTCACCTTTATCAAAAGCATCGCCATTTCTATTGAAATTTCGGTGATCTTGAGCGTCAAAAGTAGTTTTTGTATCAAATTTACCCGTTAAAAGTCCGCTTGCAAGAGGAACTCTCGCAATGATTCCGATATCTTTTTTTCTAGCTTCAGAGAAAAATAATTGAGAAGGTCGCTGACGGAACAAGTTGAAAATAATCTGAACCGTTGTTACATTCGAATATTCAATTGCTTTTAAAGCTTCTTCAACTTTCTCAACGCTAACGCCAAGATTCTGGATTTTACCTTGCTCTTTTAGTCGATCAAAAAGTTCGAAAATTTCAGGACGATAAAAAACTTCGGTAGGAGGACAGTGCAACTGAATCAAATCCAGTGTTTCTAATTTCATTCGTTTTAAACTGTCTTCAACAAATTTCTGAAGCACTTTTGGCTGATAACCTTCACTAACATGCGGATTAATATGACGCCCGCATTTTGTAGCAACATAAATGCGTTCAGATCGCGAACGAACAACTCTTCCAACGGCAGTTTCGCTTAATCCATTTTCGTAAACATCGGCAGTATCAATAAAATTCACACCATTGTCAATTGCCGTATTCAAAAGTTCGTCTGCTGTTTTATTGTCAAATGGAGATCCCCATTTTCCCCCAACTTGCCAAGTGCCAAGTGAGATTTCAGATATATTGAAGTTTGTTTTTCCTAGTTTTCTGTAGAGCATTTTTTTCTTTTAAAGGTTCAAAGGTTCAGAGTTGCAAAGGTGCAAAGGTTTTTTGTAGAGGTGCACTGTCGTGCGTCTTTTAGATTTACAAAGCTGCAAAGGTCTTTGGTCTAGTTTATAAAACTTTGTACCTCTGAACCTTTGCAGCTTTGAACCTTTCTCTAATCAAATAAATCCGAAGATAAATAACGATCACCGCGGTCGCAGATAACGGCAACAATTACTCCGGATTCTAATTGTTCGGCAATTTTAAGGGCTACGGCTACTGAACCACCGCTGCTCATTCCGGCAAAAACACCTTCTTCGAGCGCTAATCTTTTTGTCATTGCGCGAGCGTCATCTTCGCTTACATCGATAACGGTATCAACTTTTGAAGCATCAAAAATTTTAGGCAAGTATTCCTGTGGCCATTTGCGGATTCCAGGAATTTGAGATCCGTCACTTGGTTGCGCGCCAATAATTTGAATGGCAGGATTTTTTTCTTTTAAATAAGTCGAAGTTCCAATGATGGTTCCTGTGGTTCCCATTGCAGAAACGAAATGTGTAACCGTTCCATCGGTGTCATTCCAAATTTCAGGACCAGTGGTTTTATAATGTGCTTTCCAGTTGTCATCATTTGCAAACTGATTTAGCATCAAATAACCGCCTTCTGCTACTTTTTTGTCGGCATAATCCCTTGAACCAATAATTCCTTCGCTAGCAGGTGTTAAAATCACTGTAGCGCCATAAGCACGCATTGTTTGGGTGCGCTCTTTTGTAGAATCTTCGGGAAGAACCAATTCTATTTCGATTTGAAACAATTGTGCGATCATTGCCAGAGCAATTCCCGTGTTGCCACTTGTCGCTTCAATTAGTTTGTCTCCTTTTTTAATATCGCCTCTTTCAAGTGCCGAAGCGATCATGTTGTATGCAGCTCTGTCTTTTACACTTCCGCCAGGATTATTTCCTTCAAGCTTCAGTAAAAGTTTTACATTTTTATTTTTAACCAAATTGACAGTTTCCATCAATGGAGTATTTCCAATTAGGTTAAGCAATTTCTGTGGACCCATTTTTATTTCTTTTCTTTTATTTTAACTTCAGTTGTAGTGGTATTCAGAACGACAGAATCTTCGGGAATTGATTTGGTAATCCAGGCGTTTCCTCCAACAATACTGTTTTTACCAATAATGGTTTCGCCGCCCAAAATCGTTGCATTGGCATAAATGCAAACATTTGCTTCTACTGTTGGATGTCTTTTAGCGTTTTTCATGTCCTTGCTTACGCTTAATGCGCCCAAAGTTACACCTTGATAGATTTTGACATGTTTTTTAATCACGCTCGTTTCGCCAATAACAATTCCGGTTGCGTGATCAATAAAAAATGGCGAAGCAATTTTGGCGCCTGCATGAATATCTGTTCCGGTAATTCTATGCGCATATTCGCTCATTAATCTTGAGAATAATAGTAAATCCAGATTATAAAGTTCGTGGCTTAATCTGTAAATTGCAATGGCGTAAAAACCGGGATATGCCAAATAAACTTCATCAATGCTGTTTGATGCAGGATCATTTTCGAGAATATAGGCAGCATCTTCATTTAGTTTTTCTAAGACAATTGGTAATTTTTCCAGAAAGCGATCCCAAATCGATTCGCATAAGTTTTCCGGTTTTTTGCAAGCGAGAACAGCAATCTCTTTAAAACGAATTTCGAGTTCGTCGATGCTTTCATCTAAAGCCGCATTCGAATCAAAAAGAGTATAGAAAAGTTTCTCTGTAAAATCTTCTGTTTTGGTTTTGATCCCGTAATTTATGTTTGAATGGCTTTTTAGAGCTTTTATATTTTGTATGATACTGTCTTTAGTCACAATTGTAAAATTGAGTGGATAATTTAAAACGTTAAAAGTAAGGTGTTTTTTGTAAATAAGGGCACGAATTAACTAAAGAAATTTTGCATAGTAAATTCAATTTGTGATAAAAAAAAGAATAATAAAACCGATTATTTTATATGATTCTTAAGAAGTTAAATGCGTAAATTAGTCCCTAAAATTTATAAAAATGAAAAATAATTCAACTTTTAAGAGCGCTATTTCTAATCTTGAATTTCCGGAAAGTGAGAAAATTTATGGAAAATCGATACATGATCCCATTTTAGGATTGATTGTCAAGGAGCATCCTTCTTTTTGTGAAGATGATTTTATCGGAGTTAAAGAATTAAATGAATATCGTCAGCAATATGTTTCGAATTATTTGTCTACCGAAATCGGAACGCTTTCAGATCTTGAAAAAAGTGTAATTGCATCTTTAAAAGAAGATAAATCAATCGTGAGTATTGTAGAAGACGAGCAGGAAGCCAGAAGTTTTGGTCAAAGAATAGCAGATCAGGTAGCTGATTTTGGCGGAAGCTGGACGTTTATCATTTCGTTTTTACTTTTTATAGTTGTCTGGATTGGTGCCAATGTTTATATTTTGGTCAATAAAGGTTTTGATCCATATCCATTTATTTTGCTGAATTTGATTTTGTCTTGTATTGCAGCTTTGCAAGCTCCGGTAATTATGATGAGTCAAAATCGTCAGGAAGAAAAAGACAGAAACAGAGCCAAAAAAGATTATATGATTAACCTGAAATCAGAATTAGAAATCAGAATGATTCATGATAAAATCGATCACATGATTATGCATCAGCAACAAGAATTAATCGAAATTCAGAAAGTGCAAATCGAAATGATGAATGATATTCTGAACCAAATCAAGAAATAATTTCAGTCGATTTTGATTCGAAAAAAAGTTAAAGATAGAAGTGTTTGTAGTAATATCCGCCAAGCATAAAAACGAGATTTACAAGTGCCATATTCCAAACCAGTTTTTTGTAATTTCTTGATTTGTCTAAAAAATATAAAGCCACAAAAGCAAAAAATAAAAGGGTAGTAAAGACAGCCGGATACATCTTGAAAGCAGCCAAAAACTCGCCTTGAAAAAGTAAGAATAATGCGCGCTGAAAACCACATCCTAAACACTCGAAACCAAAGAGTGTTTTGAATAAGCAAGGGATCATATATTTTTCTAAATGCAAGTCGATTATTTTTTACAATTTTACAAAAAAAATATTTGATAACATTTCAAAAGGAGCGAACTGCTATTTTAAAGTTTTATACTTTTGAACTCTTATACTTTAAAAAATGAAAGCGATTAAAATTATAATAATGATTCTTGCTATTTCGGTTGCATTATACGAGCAGGTTTCACCCGAAAAAAATATCTATGTCACGGTAATTGCAATTGCCGTTTTCATGTTTGGAATGATGCAGTTGAGCGCAAAAACACCGAGTAAAAATCAAGAAAAAGAGGAGAACGATGTTGATTAAAGGAGATAAGGTTTCGGTTCTGGACGAAGCGATAAACGGAACAGTGATTTCGGTTAAAAACAATGAGGTTTTGATAGAAACTGAGGGTGGATTTACGATGACATTTTTTGTCAACGAATTGGTTAAAATTCATGATTCCAGTAATTTAATGAATTCTATTAAAAGGATTAATTTAGATGAGATTACAAAAGAGAAAACAGAACCTAAACCAAGGAGTTTTGTAAAAGAAAAGAAGGATAAACGCGAAATTGCGGCTCCTGAATTTGATTTACACATCGAAAAACTGGTTCCAAATAAACGCGGAATGTCTAATTATGATATTCTGACTTTGCAGACTGAAACCGCCAAAAGACACATCGAGTTTGCGATCAGAAATCGCATTCCTAAAATTGTATTTATTCACGGTGTTGGTGAAGGAATTTTGAAAGCCGAACTTGATTTTTTATTAGGACGTTACGACGGAATAGATTTTCAAGATGCCAATTATCAAAAATATGGTTTGGGTGCAACCGAAGTTTATTTTAGACAAAACAATAAATAAAATTGCTTTTTTGAGTTAAAGCAATTCATTTTAAAACATAAAAAAACGTCTGTTTTTCTTTCTGATTTTATATCTAAATCAGTTCAGAAAAACAGACGTTTTTTGTAAGAATTAAACGAGGCTTTAAATTGTGTTTTTTAAAGCCTAACTCTTCGCTTTAGTTACAGTTCCTAGAACAAAATTATTACCTAATTTGAAACTGCTGTTTCCTTTTACAAGTGTAACATTTCTTAGTGTAATGGTATGCATAACGATATTGTTTGTTACTTGCGTAGCAACTTCAACTGTACCATTAGTGCCGTTCCAGGTTTCTTTTACAGCAGGGTTTGATGGAGTTACAGCCTTACAGAAATAAGCATCAGTTAAAGCAACACCGGTAAGCGTACGATAAACAACATTATTTTGTGTTGATGTAATATCTCGTATTCTCGGTTTATCTGCAGGAGTTGGTTCATCTACAAATAAAGTTGGATCAAAGTTTTGAAGCATAACATAGAATGCTGCGTTATAGTTATAAACTTGTTTAAGATCTGTACATTCTTTGGCCTCTTCCGGTTTAGCAAAAGTTAAAGTAGGCGGGTTTGATGTAATTTTATAATCTCCAAAAACATATTCTTGTTCTACTTGTGGTCCTGCAGGTTTTAAAAAGGTTATGTTTCTAAATATAATATTATGGTTATAACCGGTAATTCTGGTGCTGCCATCAACTGTGCTTGGAGCTGAAGTAATTTGTGTAGTGGTAATTTCTATTTTTCCTTGAGTTCCTACCCATTCTTCTATAACATTTGGCGTTTTAGGAGGAATCACTCCACAAATATTTGGTACACCAACTTTACCATCATAAGCTCTGTAGACAACACGATATTGACTTTCATTGTCTATGTTGTAGATTACTGGTTGACCTGCTGGTGTTGGATTATTTATAAGACTGCCTGGAGCTAATTGCAGTAACAATGACTCTCTGTCTTTAAGTTTATAAAGTAAAGTGTTTGTTGTATCACAGTTTGTTGAGGCAACAGTATCAAAATCTATAGAATCAACTGTTAAATCGCCATCATCGCAACCATTTAAAAGTAGCGCAAACAAAAGAAGGCATGCATATTTTTTCATCGTAAATTTATTTGGGTCAAAAATAGTGAAAAATTTGGCAATTGATATTTAAGATTTCACAATTGATATTTCTTAACTTTGCAGTAATGAAAAAAGTATATCTCGACAACGCCTCTACAACCGCTATGCGCCCTGAAGTTATTCAGGAAATGACTAAAGTTATGACAGAAGATTTTGGAAATCCATCTTCTACACATAGTTTTGGGCGCAATGGAAAAACTGTTTTAGAACTTTCAAGAAAAAGTATTGCCAAACATTTAAATTGTTCTGCGCAGGAAATTATTTTTACTTCGGGAGGAACCGAAGCGGATAACTGGATACTTCGCTCTGCGGTTGAAGATCTTAAAGTGGAGAGAATCATTACTACAAAAATTGAACATCACGCCGTATTGTACGCGACTTTGGCATTAGAATCTGATTATAATATTCAAGTTGATTATGTCAAAATTAATCCTGACGGAAGTATCGATTTAACTCATTTGTCTAATTTATTGTCAGATGAAAAAAAGACGATTGTTAGTTTGATGCATGTAAACAATGAAACCGGAACTATTTTAGATCTGGATAGAGTTGGTGTTATTTGCAAGCAATATAATGCTTTGTTTCACTCTGATACAGTACAATCTGTTGGGAAAACAGAAATCGATTTGCAAAAGACTTCTGTAGACTTTATTGTGGCAAGTGCGCATAAATTTCACGGTCCAAAAGGAGTTGGTTTTGCTTTTGTTCGAAAAAATTCAGGTTTACAGCCTTTAATTTTTGGAGGAGAACAGGAAAAAGGACTTCGTGCAGGAACCGAAGCCGTGCATCAAATTGCCGGAATGGCAAAAGCATTATCGCTTTCTTATGAAAATTTAGATACCGAAAGAAAATACATTACAGACTTAAAAATCTACCTGATTGAGCAATTAGAAATTCATTTTCCAGGTTTTAGAATCAACGGAAAAAAAGACGATTTCTATAATATTATCAATATAATTCTTCCGTTTTCTTCAGATAAAACTTCTATGCTTTTGTTTAGTTTGGATATGAAAGGAATTGCAGTTTCTAGAGGAAGCGCATGTCAATCCGGAAGTATAAAACCATCGCACGTTTTGAAAGAAATGTTATCGGAGACTGATTTAAAATTACCAAATCTCCGAATTTCATTTAGTCATTATAACACAAAAGAAGATATCGATTGGTTGATTGAGAGTCTTAAAAGTGTTTAAAGTTTCAGGTTTCAAGTTTCAAGGAGAACGTGAAACCTGAAACCTGAAACAAAAATTACTTTCTAATAACTTTTACCTGTGAATCGTTTGTCAATTTGATAATTGTCGAAGGTTTTCCTCCAATTCTATCCTGATTTAATTTTACTACATAGTCAACACCTTTTATGATTTCGGGATTAATATCTTTGAAAGCAATTGGTGTAGGCTGTCCAGAAATATTAGCCGAAGTTGAAACTAAAGGTTTTTTCATTCGCTCTAATAATTTAAAGCAAAAAGGTTCTTTTACAATACGAACAGCAAGAGAGTTATCTGCAGCGATAATGTTTTTAGCCACATTTCTTGGTTCGTCTAAAATTAAAGTCGTTGGCTTTTCAGATAAATCTAAGATTTGCCATGCAACTTCAGGAATGTTTTTGAACACATTATACATCATTTTTTCACCGTTCATCAATACAATCATGCTTTGAGTTTCGGCACGTTGTTTCAATTTGTATATTTTGGCAACTGCATCCGGATTTGTGGCGTCACAGCCAATTCCCCAAACGGTATCAGTAGGATACAGAATGATTCCGCCGTCTTTAATGACTTCGTAAGCGTTGATTATTTCTTCGTTCATTATAAATCTATTATTTTATATGATGGAACTCCTTTAATTTTAAATTTGTTGTGATACATATAAAGGTTAATCAATCTTTCTGAAATAAAACCAAAAATTCTGGATTGATAAGCGTCTTCCGGAATCGTAATTCTGGATTCAAGTTCAAAAAGAATCGAGAATAACCAAGTGTAATAAGTGTCAAATTTTTCTTTAGAAGAAATCATCATATTACCAATATGAAAAGTAGTTCCTTCGTCTAAAAACGTTACGATACTATCTTTGTATTCCGGATATTTTTCCAGAATTATCTTCTTAGTCAAATTCCAATCTTCCGGGCGGTGATCATCGCAATAGTTTTTAGTCAAAGTAGTGTCTTTGAATGTGTACGGTTTGCACATAATCACATCATATTCTGAAAGAACAGAAGCTATTTTTTTTTCTAATTTATCAGAAGGAGTTTTGTATAATTTGGTATTTTTAAAATCTTCAGTTTTGATTTTTTTCTGTGCCGAAGGTTTAAGATTGTACCAGTCACTGTAAAAGTTTAAGTATCTTCTATAGTGGCAAATACCAACATAATCAGCATCTTTTACGTTTTTCCAGATCCAATAAGCTGCTGTTAATTCGCAGTAATTACCGTTTTTTACTGCTATATTGTCAAGTGTGTTGTCTCTCAATATAGTCGCCGAAATAGGCTCATTTGTTCCAACCTGAATAGGAACAAGCACTTCATTTGCTAATAAAGGATCTTCTTTATGGGTAACTACAAAAATTTTAGTCATTGTTTAATTCTTTTTTAGATCTTGTTAATGCCATAGCAATTACCTGATGCATGTCATAATATTTGTATTCTGATAATCTTCCTCCAAATATTACATTTTCTTCTTTTAGAGATAGTTCTTTATATTCTTCAAACAAAGCTTGGTTTTTATCATCATTTATAGGATAAAAAGCTTCGTTTGACGGATTCCATTCCTGCGGATATTCCTTTGTAATAACCGTTTTGCTTTGTTTGCCAAATTCAAAATGTTTGTGCTCAATTATTCTGGTAAATTTGTAACTGGCATCATTATAATTAACTACAGCATTTCCTTGAAAATTGTCTGTGTCCAGAACTTCATTTTCAAAATGAAGAGATCTGTATTCTAAAACGCCCAGTTTATAGTCAAAATACTCATCAATTTTTCCTGAATAAACAATTTTATCCGCAATAGCATCAAATTTAGCTCTGTCTGCAAAATAATCAGTGTTTGTAACAACTTCGATTCCTTCCAGTAAACCTTCGATTAGTTTATTGTACCCGCCAATTGGAATTCCCTGATATTTATCGTTAAAATAATTATTATCGAAAGTAAACCTAACCGGAAGTCTTTTTATAATAAAAGCGGGTAATTCAGTAGCTTTTCTTCCCCACTGTTTTTCGGTATATTCTTTAATGAAATTATCGTAAATGTCTTTTCCTGCAAGGCTTAAAGCTTGTTCTTCCAGATTTTGAGGATTTTCAACTCCATACATAGCAACTTGTTCCTCAATCTTTGCCTTTGCTTCCTGAGGTGTTTTTGTACCCCAAAGCTGATAAAAAGTATTCATGTTAAAAGGTAAATTGTATAATTTTCCTTTTGATAATGATAACGGAGAATTGACATAATTATTAAATTCAACAAATTGATTTACATAATCCCACAATCCTTTATCGTTGGTATGAAATATGTGCGCACCATATTTATGAACATTAATTCCTTCAATATTTTCACAATATACATTTCCTCCGGTATGTTCTCTTTTGTCAATAACCAGACATTTTTTTCCTGCTTTTGTTGCTTCATGGGCGAACACACTTCCAAAGAGTCCTGACCCAATTATTAAATAATCATATTGGTTTTTCATGGTGTAAAAATAGATATTAATTGGTAATTTGCAATAAATATCAAAAAGCAATTTTTCCAGCAAAAGGCATAAAAACTATTAAAAATAGTATAGAAATCTAAAAATTTAAACATTTCAAAAACGAAATTATTATTTAAGAATTTCCGACAATGGTTTAAAATTTAATGTAATAATATTATGATATTTTTAACAAAAGCCGATATAAAATACTAAATTGCGCCAAATTTCAGAACAAATTTTATGATTGGAAAGATACAAGTAGGATATTTAGTTTCCTATGATTACGAGTTGTTAAAAAATGCTATTCCTACAGTTTATAAGGAGGCAGATACTATTTTTTTGGCAATCGACAGCAATAGAAAAACATGGAAAGGACAAACGATCGAAATTAAAGATGATTTTTTTAAATGGATCGAAGAATTCGACACTCAAAAAAAAATCGTTTTATTTGAAGAAGAGTTCTATGTTCCGGGACTTACTACAATGGAATGCGAAATACGAGAACGTAAAATGCTTGCTCATAAAATGGGAATTGGTAACTGGTTAATCCAACTTGATTCTGATGAATATTTTTATGATTTTGGTAAGTTTGTTTCTTTTCTTAAATCGAAAAATGATTTACTGATAAATCCTCAGGACAAATTAGTTCAGATATGTGGTTTTAAAATTAATCTATATAAATATGTAGATCAGGGGGTTTTGTATGTAGATAAATTAGATAAATTTATGATTGCGACAAACTATCCTAATTATAAAGTAGGAAGACACGGTAAATGCCGTTCGATTTATACTGATTCTGTCGCTTTACACGATTGTTTGTCTCGATCAAGAGAAGATTTAGTTCAAAAACTTGAAAATTGGGGACATAATGATGAGATCAATAAAACTGAATTTATGGATAAATGGGATTCGGTTTCGGTTTCTAATTACAAAGAAATTCGTGGTTTTTTCTATTTAGAACCAATGCATTGGAAAACATTAGAATTCATGGAAGGAAAATCTCTTCAGGAATTGCTAAGTAATTTTAAATTAACCAATAAAATTAATGTTGGAAAATTCTTTTTATTAAGAAAGAATTTTGGACAATGGTTTAAGTTTCTAACTAAAAAAGTTAAAGCTTAAAACAAAATTTGGTTATATACATCTAAATAATCTGCAGCTGCAATTTTCCAATCGAAACTTGCAGCTCTTTTTTTCAAAAGAGTTTCTGTCTCATTTTTATTGGTATCGAAATGATTTAATCCGTCAAAAAGTACATTTTTCATATACTCCGGGTCAAAATTTGTCCAATAATTTGCAACGTCACCTCCAATTTCAGGTAAAGAAGTTTTATCTGATAGAAAAACGGGTTTACCAAAACTCATAGCTTCAATTGGTGGCAGGCCAAACCCTTCTCTAATAGATGGAAAAAGAAAGGCAGTGCAGTTTTTCATATAATATTGCTTACCCTGATCACTAACTCTTCCGGTTAAAAAAACCTGGTTTTCAAGACCGTTATCAATAATTATCTTTTTAATTTCCTCACCATATTTTTTATCGTTATTCCCCGAAATAATTAAGTTATGATCTTTTATTAATTTCATCATATTAATAATCGAAGCATAGTTTTTTCGTTCAATAAAATCTCCGATAGTATAAAAGAAAGGTTTGTTTACAGGAACAGTACTTTTAAAATCAGAAGTGTCTAACAAAGTAGATATTGGATTTCCATTATAAATGACATGTTCAGGAACATTTGGCACATCAAAATGTTCATGTGTATGTTTTTTAGCAAATTCTGAGATGTACGTAATTGCAGTAGATTTTTCTAGTTTTGCTTTAAAAAGTTTGTTCAATCTATGGTTTTTGTCTGAAGAAACTTCTTCAACAAAATGAATATCGTGAATTGTCAGTAAATATTTAGTGCAGTGAAAAGGTTCAACTTTGATGTTTTGGTTTACAGAATGCCATAAGTCATATTTTTTACGAATTCTAAAAAAGGAATGTCTTGAAAGGCTATTGTATTTATGGTATTCAAATTTGTCTCCAAATTCATTTTTAAGTAAATCAGGTTTACTGGAATTAAGATGAAGTTCTAAATTGTCAAAAGAAAGCTGGTGTAAACCCTTAATAAGTTCATAGTTAAAAGTACCTAAACCTGTAGCTCTATTGTTTATATTATGAGTTTCTAAAAAAACACTTTTCTTTCTTGTCATCTTTTTTTTAGACGAAAATACAATAATAATTTGAAGTCTAAAATTCTATGTGTATTTTTGTTTTTTATAAATCTACTGATGAATTTTAAAGTAAGTCCTCTTTTCGAAAATAATACGGTATCAATTCTTGATAAAATTAAAACCTTTAATTCTTCAGGAGAATTATTTGGAAATGGAGATCGCAATAAGATCAAATTATTTGATCTTAACGAAAAGAGAATCAACATTAAATCATTTAAAATTCCGAATATCGTTAATAAAATTGCTTACAAATATTTTCGAAAATCAAAAGCAAAACGATCTTTTGAATTTGCGACCATTTTATTAGAGAAGAATATAGGAACTCCACAACCTATTGCATTTCTTGAAAATTTTAATCTTATTGGTTTAAGAGATAGTTATTATGTAAGTGAACATTTGGTAACAGAATTAACGTATCGTGAATTGGTTGAAGTTCCTGATTATCCGGATCATGATGCTATTTTAAGACAGTTTACAAAATTTACTTTTGATTTGCACGAAAAAGGTGTTGAGTTTTTGGACCACTCGCCTGGAAATACTTTAATTAAAAAAGCAAGCGAAAATCAATACGAATTTTTTCTGGTTGACTTAAACCGAATGAATTTTCATGATTCTATGAGTTTTGAGCAACGCATGAATAATTTTAGCCGTTTAACGCCGCAAAAAGGAATGATTGCGATAATGAGCAATGAGTATTCAAAGTTTTATAAGGATAAAACTGAAGCTGAAATTTTTGAGAAAATGTGGCAGGCAACTTCTGATTTTCAGGAAGCATTTGCAAAAAAGAAAAGGCTAAAAAAGAAATTGAAGTTCTGGAAAAAAGCTTAGTTTTTTCCTTTGATTTTTTTGAGTTCCTGAAAACGCACGGCAACGCTCAGCGCGTTTAAATAACAGATTATAACACCTCTTTTGCCATCCAGAAAACCAAAACGAACTAAATATTGATTTAGAAATTGATATACAGGTCGAATATAAAAATGGAAATAATTAGGACTCGTTTTTTTCAATACTTCTTCCTGCGCTTTTAATTGCCCATAGAAAATCATTTTTTGCTTATAATCCTCATAATTCGAATATGAATGATGAATAAGTTTGTTTTTTAACTTTCCGATTTTTCCGTTGACGATTAATTTTTCGTGAACGATTTTTTTAATATTATAACTAGCATCTTCTCTTTTAAAAAGGCGAATTATTTTATCTGTTTGCCATCCGCTAAAGCGTAATTTTTTATTTTGGAACATAAAATTTCGACGCATGAAATAAGCAGAATCACTATTTTTTTTATTGATAACAAGGCTAATTTCCTGTTGAAGTTCTGGAGTTAGTCTTTCGTCTGCATCCATAAAAAGAATCCATGAATTTGAAGCCAGGCTTAAAGCATAATTGCGTTGAGAAGCAAAATTATCAAAAGAACGTTGTACCGTTTTTACGTTCTTGAAAGAAGTTGCTATTTCAAAAGTTTTATCTGTACTGAAAGAATCTACAACAATAATTTCATCGGCGAAAGCCAAGTGATCCAGAACAGTTTTTATATTTTGTTCTTCATTATAGGTAATTACCAATGCCGTTAAAAGTTGTTTTTCCTCTAAAATCATTCTGCAGAAGAGCTAAGATTTTGTTTCAAAAACAATTCGATTTTATCCTTAAAAAAATCAGGTTTAAATTCCTCATATAAAGACAAAGATTCTTTCTTGAGCATCTTTTCTGTTTTTTGTTCGAACAAATCAGAACGATAATCTTTTAGATGTACCGAAAGATGATGAATTCCATCTTCAAAAGTAGCCCATATTTTCTTTTCGATCCAAGGCGAAAAAATAATAAAAGAGGGTTTATCAAGTGCTTTTGCCATGTTTATAGCGCCACCGTCATTACCAATAATAATATCACATTGATTTACCAAACCAATAAACGAACGCAAATCTCCTCCTAATAAATCAAAATAGATTTTTTGCTGAGTCGAAGGTTTACAGGCATCAAATACAATTTTTGCTTCTTGGATTTGTTTCGGAAAATAATTGAAAAGAATATTTACATCAGCATTGTCAGCAACATAATCAACCACTTTTGCCATGAATTCTAAAGGATATGTTTTTAGTTTTTCACTTCCTAAAAGACTTATCATAACCGTTTTTCGGTCTTTTCGAATATTGTGTTTTTCAAAAAGAGCGATAGCTTCCTGATTTTCTTTTTCTGAAACAAATAATTTAGGAATAGGATCTGTTTGTATTTTTAAATCCAAAGGTTCTAATAAAGAAAGACGTCTTTCAATCGCCAGACCTAAATTAGTTTTAGGGAAAGGTTCAAACGGAACATTATCTGTATACAAAAAGTTTCTTCCTGGTTTTTTATACGAGATTTTTTGTTTGGCATTACTTAATAAAACCAAAATCCAGCTTTCAAGTTTAGAATAGGCGTCAATTAATAAGTCGTACTTTTCTTTTCGAATCTGTAAACCAAGATTCAATAATTCCTTTTTGCTTTTTCTGTGTTTTTCTTCAAATAATATAATATTGTCGATACTTGAATTGCCTTCCAAAACCGGAGTCGTTGAAGCATAAACTAAATAATCTATTTGAGCATCAGGATAAGCAGTACGCAAATTATTGCATATTATACTGCTAATCAAAACGTCGCCAATCATTTTTTGTTGAATTACAAGTATCTTCATATAGAAAACAGAATCATTTTGTTTGATTGCAAATTGAAGCAAAAAAAATCCAAATTCCAATAATTATCAATTGGAATTTGGATTTTAAAATATTGGAATTTAAAATTTAAACCGCAACATCGTATTCACGAAGTGCATTATTTAATGAAGTTTTTAAATCTGTAGATGGTTTACGTGTACCAATAATTAAAGCACATGGAACCTGAAATTCACCAGCAGCGAATTTTTTAGTATAACTTCCAGGAATCACAACTGAACGAGCAGGAACAAAACCTTTCATTTCAACAGGCTCATCACCAGTTACATCAATAATTTTTGTTGAAGCAGTCAAACAAACATTAGCACCAAGAACAGCTTCTTTACCAACATGAACTCCTTCTACAACAATACAACGAGAACCAATAAAAGCACCGTCTTCAATGATTACCGGAGCAGCTTGCAATGGCTCTAAAACGCCACCAATACCAACACCACCGCTTAAGTGAACATTTTTACCAATTTGAGCACAACTACCAACAGTAGCCCAAGTATCAACCATTGTTCCTTCGTCTACATAAGCACCAATATTTACATAACTTGGCATCAGGATTACACCGCTTGAAATATAAGCTCCGTAGCGTGCAACAGCATTTGGTACTACACGAATTCCTTTTTCAGCATAACCTCTTTTTAGCAACATTTTGTCGTGATATTCGAAAATACCAGATTCCCATGTTTCCATTTTTTGAATTGGGAAATACATTACAACAGCTTTCTTAACCCATTCGTTTACTTGCCATTTGTCACCAACTGGTTCTGCACAACGTAATTTTCCAGCATCAACCAATTCGATAACTTCTCTAATAGCATCAGTTGTAGTAGTTTCTTGTAATAAAGCTCTGTTTTCCCAAGCTTGTTCAATTATAGTTTGTAAAGAATTCATAAGTTTTAATTTTTGGCAAAGATAACGTATTTGAGCAAAAGCCAAAAAGTAAAACCTTTGTAAAATGTTACAGATATAACTTTTTGTTTTTAATTTGATAAATAAAAAATCATTGCCTATAATCATAAACTCTTGAAAAAAGTTCCTCAAAAAGTTTTTTTAATATCAAAATATGACAAAAATCAGATTTTGATTTTTTTCTTCTCTTTAATTTCGCAGCATAATTCCGGAACGATTTAGAACGGGATTTTTAAAATACCATTCCAAAACAAATCACTTAATCAGTATAAAATGAATCAAGAAAATCAGCTGAGAAACCAAGTTGCAGTTATAGATAAAGAAGTCTCGTGGGACAAAACCCAAGTAATTATGAGCAAAACAAATGCTTTTGGCATCATTGAATATGCGAATGAAACATTTGTTGATGTTTCGGGTTATGAAGATTACGAATTAATGGGACAACCGCACAATATTATTCGTCATCCGGATATGCCAAAGGTTATTTTTAAAGTGCTTTGGGAGAATCTTAAAGCAGGTAAAAACTTTCATGCAATTGTAAAAAATCTGGCTAAATCAGGCCGATATTATTGGGTTATCACTGATTTTGAAATTGCTAAAGATGAAAACGGTGTAATTGTCAATTATTTTGGACGAAGACAATCTGTTCCTCAGGAAGTAATCACGCAACATATTATTCCTTTATATAAGAAGTTATTGCAAATTGAAGCTGCAAGCGGAGTGGAGTTTAGCGAAAAATATTTAATAGGATTTCTGGAAGAAAAAAAGAGAAGTTATGTCGAATATATAAAGGAGTTGATTTATGAACACGAAAAAGGTCAGGCAAAATTTTCACAATATGTAGCAGAAGAGGAGGAAGAAGAAGAGGAGAGAGGTTTTTTTAGAAGGTTATTCAATAGATAAATTTTATTTTTTTTAGTTTCAGATATTTGGGTGAAGTCCGTTTTGAGTTTTCAAAACGGATTTTTTATGGATGAATAATAATTTTTGTTTTTATAAAATATTAGAGATTCTCTTTAAGTTTATAACTTTTCCTTTTTATCTTTGAATAAAAATCAAAAATGCCAAGAATTCTCTCCATAGACTACGGACAAAAACGCACCGGGATTGCGGTTACTGACGAATTGCAAATTATAGCTTCGGGTTTGACAACGATTCCCACAGCGACTGTAATCGATTTTCTGAAAGATTATTTTGCTAAAGAAAAAGTCGAAGCAGTTTTAATTGGCGAACCTAAACAAATGAACGGCGAACCTTCGCAAAGCGCTTCAATCATTAAAGGTTTTGTAACTCATTTTTCTAATATTTTTCCGGATATGAAAGTTGTTCGTGTAGATGAACGCTTTACTTCAAAGATGGCTTTTCAAACGATGATCGATAGTGGACTGAGTAAAAAGCAGCGTCAGAATAAAGGATTAATTGATGAAATTTCGGCTACGATAATGCTTCAGGATTATCTTTCTTCAAAGCGATTTTAATTTTTTTAACTTTCAAAGCAGTAGTCTTTTATTTTTTAGAAAAACATAACTTTTATCATGTAATTTTAGTTTTTTTTTGCAATTATAAAAAGTACCTTTGCACTTTAAAAACAAATTACTGTTATGCCTGACAATACAATACGTTCCAATAGTGAAGTAGTGCTTATTGGAGCTGGAATTATGAGCGCAACCCTTGGATTAATTTTGAAAGAGTTGCAACCGGATATTAAAATTGAAATTTATGAACGTTTAGATGTCGCTGCCGCCGAGAGTTCTGATGCTTGGAATAATGCAGGAACAGGACACTCAGCTTTTTGTGAATTAAATTACACCCCAGAGAAGGCTGACGGAAGTATTGATCCAAAAAAAGCAATAAGTATAGCAGAATCTTTTGAGATTTCTCGCCAATTCTGGTCTTATCTAGTTCAGGAAAATAAAGTACCATCTCCAGATAATTTTATTAAAAGTGTTCCTCATATGAGTTTTGTTTGGGGACAAAAAAATGTTGAGTATCTTAAAAAAAGATTCGAAGCGTTGCAAAGTAATCCTATTTTTTCTCAAATGGAATTTAGTTCTGACTTTGAGAAACTAAAAGAATGGATGCCACTTGTGATGGAAGGTCGTGAAGCTACTGATGAATTAGCGGCAACACATATGGAAATTGGTACTGATGTAAACTTTGGTGCATTGACCAGAAGCATGTTTAGTTATTTAGAGAAGCTGGATGGTGTTACTTTATATTTTAATCATGAGGTAAAAAAACTAAGACAGCGTGAAGATAAATCATGGCGAATAAAAATAACTGATTTAAGTACAGGAAATATACGAAAAGCATACACTAAGTTCGTATTCATTGGCGCTGGTGGAGGTTCATTACCATTATTAGAAAAAGCAAACGTTCCTGAAGGAAATGGTTACGGAGGTTTCCCGGTAAGTGGACAATGGCTGAAATGTACAAATCCGGAAGTTATTGCTAAACATCAGGCAAAAGTTTACGGAAAAGCAAGTGTTGGTGCGCCTCCAATGTCTGTTCCTCATATTGATACTCGTGTAATTGACGGAGAAAAAGCGTTGCTTTTTGGACCTTTTGCAGGATTTTCGACTCGTTTCTTAAAAAATGGTTCTTATTTAGATTTACCATTATCTATAAAAGCTAACAATTTAATTCCGATGTTATCAGCGGGATTCCATAATATTCCATTGACTAAATATTTGATCGAGCAAGTACGTCAATCTCCAAAAGACAGAATGAAAGCTTTACGCGAATATTTACCAACAGCACGTTCTAAAGACTGGAAATTAGAAAAAGCAGGGCAACGTGTTCAGGTAATTAAAAAAGATGAAAAAGAAGGTGGAGTTTTAGAATTTGGTACAGAAGTTATCAATACGCATGACGGAACTTTAGCGGTATTATTAGGAGCTTCTCCCGGAGCATCGACTGCAGTTGCAATTATGATTGATTTGGTAAGCAGATGTTTTACAGATCAAATTAAAACACCGGAATGGGAAGCAAAAATGAAAAAGATGATTCCTTCTTATGGACAAACTTTAAATGATAAACCAGAGCTTTTAGCAGAACTTAGAAAACATACTTCTGAAGTTTTGAAATTAAGAAATAACTAAGCTCAGATCTTATAATAAATAACAAATCCAGATGAATTAATCTGGATTTGTTGCTTTTATCTCTTTTGTAATCTTCAGAATCTTTTCGGCAAGATTACTCATCCAAATCAATTGTTCAATAACCATTTGAGCTTCCTGCATTTTTGCCTGACGTGTTTCTTTGTCAAGTTCATCATCTGCTGCTAAACGTTTAAAATTAACACGTTTTAGTTCTTCAAATTGCAGTGTGACGTCTTCCTTATCAAAAAATGTATCGGTTATAATTGCTTCATTTCTTAGAATAGAAATCGAATGATCTAAATTTGATAAAATCGTTTTTATAATATAATTGAATGATTCTGAAGCTGATGTTGTTTGGTGCGATTGAATGTAAGTCGATAATGATGCCAAAGCTGATAATATCGAATGATTTAAAACGACCAACTTATTAACCAGAGGTAATGTTTTTTGCTTTGATTTTGGTTCCTGCATCATTCGTTGAAAAGAAGTCATTAGATTTCCAATTTCAACAAAAGCATTTTTTCGGGCTAATCGGTAAGAAGTTGGTATTTCTCCTTTTTTATTATAGAAATCAGCAATTTCTTTGAGGTAATTTCTATTTGCACGAATTGTATTTTCAATATGAATAGGAGTGTTTATAAATTCCCATGCAGGCCATAAAAACTGATTAGCGATAAAAGCTAAAACAGCTCCGGCAAGTGTATCCAGAACTCTAAACTGAATAACTTCAACGACATTGGGAGTTAAAATTCCGTATATAAAAACAACGTACATTGTCACAAAAGTGGCACTTATTTTATAGTTGATTTGTGTAAACGAAATTCCAAGAAGCATACAAACAATAGATAATATACTTAGCGCTACGTGGTTTTGAATAAAAGAAACGATTCCAAAAGCTAGTAATCCTCCCAGAATAGTTCCGAAAATTCTATTATAAGAACGTTCTTTGGTTAATCCATAACCAGGTCGCATAATTACTACAATGGTCAATAATATCCAATATACGTTTTGAAAAGGCAAAAGCTGCCCGATCAGAAAACCAATTAATATAGTAATCGTTAAACGCAAAGAATGCCTGAAAATCGAAGACGAAAGACTTAAATTTTCGGTTAATGTGCGTAATGGATAATATTGTGGTGTCAGGAATTTTTCAAGTTCTTTGTCTTTGTCTTTCAATTTGAAAGATTGCATTGCAAGTGAAAAAGCGCGTTGAATAATTTTGATTTTTCCAACTTGGTTTTTAGCATATTTCAGCATATTGGTTAACATCAAAACGCCTTCGGCAGCTTCGTCTTTGCCTAGTGTTTTTTCGTAATCAAAAATGGCAAATTCAAGAGCGTCAAGTTCATTTTTTAAATCATTTTTGTCAACATAAACGGCAATATGGTGTACGTTTTTAGATAACTTCTTTAAAGTTGAAGCCAGTTTGTAAGCTACATTTTGATACGTTCTTAAAACATCCGGATGTTTGGCAAATTTTTCGTGAAGCTTGCTGTGATCAAATGAAGTGTAAAGTGCGAGTTCCTGAATTTCGACTAATGTAATAAAAACAAGGAGCATTTTACGGTTTTGACTTGTAGTTCCAGATGCATTTTGATTGCCAATAAGCATTTTTCTCAAATCTTCATGAATCAGATTCAAATCAACCTGAACAGCCAATTGTTTTTCGATTATAGCTTGTCTGTTAGCTTCAGGACTCCATAAATCACCTCTTAATTTTAAATATTTTGCCGTTAGTTTTATTCCTTCAGCAATTTGCAATTCTACATATTTATAAGGTTGTACAAAATGAAAAACAAGAGATACAACTAAATATAAAATACCACCAATAAATATAAAACCAGAATATTCAAAAGCTTCCCATCCTTCATGCAAATGTCCAAATGATAGAGAAATGGATAGTAAAGCCGAGAATGAAACTAATGTTGCACGTTGCCCATAAACTGAAATCATGGAGCATAAAAAAAGCAGAAACCCCAAAAATGGATAAAATAGAAATGGATATGGATAAGCAAGATTTATCAGTAAATTGACACCCGATACAATAAACGATGCTACAATAAGTCCTTTTATTTTATGACTTAATGAACTCGGAATATCACTGGGATAAGTATAAAAGGCACCTAAGGCAATTGTAAAGCCAATTTCAAAGTGTCCCAAAAAGTTTAAAATCAAAACAGGAACAACAGAAGCAATAGTTACTTTTGAGGCATTTAAGAAGGAAGTACTGTTGGTGAATTTCGAGATACGATCAAGCATATATTGCGGTTTACTAGCAAAGGTAAGAATTGTACGAATTATTTTGGCATAATATTGGATGAGATTTTGCGTGGTAAACAAAAAGAAGAGATATTCTATTGTAGAAAATTATTCATTGACTATTTTTTACTATTTTTGCCAACTGAATTAAGGAGGACTAAATTTAGGTTTTTCAGTAGATAATACATTAAAATAATACAAATGATTTTACCAATTGTAGGATATGGTGATCCTGTTTTAAGAAAAGTGGGTGAGGCAATTACGCCAGATTACCCAAACTTAAAAGAAACGATAGCAAACATGTATGAAACCATGTACAACGCTTATGGTGTTGGACTTGCTGCACCGCAAGTAGGTATGGCAATTCGTTTGTTTGTGATTGATACGACTCCTTTTAGCGATGATGAAGATTTACCGTCAGAAGAGCAAGAAGATTTAAAAGGCTTTAAGAAGACTTTTATCAATGCTAAGATAGTTAAAGAAGAAGGTGAGGAGTGGAGTTTTAACGAAGGATGCTTAAGTATTCCTGATGTTCGCGAAGATGTTTATAGAAAACCAACTGTTACGATAGAATATTGCGAAGAAGATTTCGTAATGAAAACAGAGGTTTTTGATGGTTTAATAGCAAGAGTTATTCAGCACGAATATGATCATATCGAAGGCGTTTTATTTACAGATAAAATATCTTCTTTGAAAAAACGTTTGATTCAAAAGAAATTGAAAAATATTACTGAAGGTAAGACTTTTCAAGAGTACAGAATGAAATTTGCTGCTGCTAAAAAAGGAAGATAAGTATTCTAAAGTAAGTTTAGAATCAACAAAATATAATAAATCAAATTCTTAATACTAATTTTAATAAACATGAATTTAGAGAAAATTTTAGCCATTTCTGGGAAACCAGGTTTATATGTATTGAAAGTACAAACTCGTACAGGTTTTGTGGCGGAATCATTATTAGATGGAAAAAAAATCACAGTAAACTTAAAAAGTAATGTAAGTTTATTGTCTGAAATTTCAATTTATACGCACGATGGCGAAAAACCATTAACTGAAGTAATGCAACGTATTGCTACTAAAGAAAATAAAGGTCAAGCTATTTCGCACAAAGAAGATAATGCTACATTAGCGGCTTATTTCAAAGAAATTTTACCTGATTATGATGAAGAAAGAGTTTATCCTTCTGATATTAAAAAAGTATTAAACTGGTACAATACACTTCAGGCAAAAGGTTTAGTTACTGATTTAGCTCCAGCTGCTGCTGAAACTACTGAGGAAGCTCCGGTTGTTGAAGAAAAACCAAAAAAAGCTCCTGCTGCTAAAAAAGCAAAAGCTAAGAAAGAAGAATAGTAGATTTTTACATTCAAATATATTAATCCTGTTGAGATGTTTTCTTGACAGGATTTTTTACTTTTACAACATTCCCTTACAATTCAAAAAAAACTTCAAAAAATGAGCAAAGAACTTCAACTTAAAGCCTTCGAAAGATTATTAATTATAATGGATGAGCTTCGTGAGCAATGTCCTTGGGACAAAAAGCAAACTTTGCAAACACTTAGACATCTTACAATCGAAGAAACTTACGAATTAGGTGATGCTATTTTGGATAATGATCTGAATGAAGTTAAAAAAGAGTTAGGTGATTTATTACTGCATATTGTTTTTTATGCTAAAATTGGTTCTGAAACAAATAATTTTGATATTGCCGATGTTTGTAATGAGATTTGCGATAAGTTAATTCATCGTCATCCACATATTTATAGTGATACAGTTGTCAAAGACGAAGAAGAAGTCAAACAAAATTGGGAGAAATTAAAGCTTAAAGAAGGTAAAAAATCAGTTTTAGAAGGTGTTCCAAGAAGTTTACCGGCATTGGTAAAAGCAAGCCGAATTCAGGATAAAGTAAAAGGAGTAGGTTTTGACTGGGAAGAACCACATCAGGTTTGGGATAAAGTGCAGGAAGAACTTGAAGAATTGCAAGTCGAAGTAAAATCAGGTGATCAGGACAAAATTGAAGCCGAATTTGGCGATGTTTTGTTCTCTATGATTAATTATGCACGATTTCTAAATGTAAATCCCGAAGATGCTTTAGAGCGTACAAACAAAAAGTTTATCAAGCGTTTTCAATATCTTGAAAGTAAAGCTGGTGAATTGGGAAAACCTTTGATGGATATGACTTTGGCAGAAATGGACGTGTTTTGGAACGAAGCTAAAAAACTATAACTATTCAGCTAGTTTTTTTAATGCTTTTACGTTTTTAAGGATTATTTTTTTGCCTAATAATTCAATCAATTCCAGTTTATTAAAGTCAGATAATAATCGAATGCAGCTTTCTGTAGCAGTTCCTATCATTCCGGCTAATTCTTCTCTGCTAAGTTGTACTTTTAGAGTTTTATCTGTGTTTTCCCCAAAAGCATCATATAAGTACAGCAAGGTTTCTGCTAATCGTTGTTTTACGGTTTTTTGAACTAATGCAATTTTTTCGTTTTCAGATTCTTTCAAATCTTCACAAACAGATTGCATCAGGTTCATTGAGAATTGATTGTTAGTATTGAAGAAATGTATGATTTCGCTTTTCGGAATAAAGCAAACTTCCATATCAGCAACAGCTTTTGCAGTCAAATTTGCAGGCTCATTACTAATCATAGAACGTTGTCCTAAAAGTTCACCTGATTTTACGAGCTTAATAATCTGATCTTTTCCGTTGGCGCTTAATTTAGATAGTTTTCCAACACCGTCTTTTACACAAAAAACACCATTTGTTACTTCGCCTTCTTCAAAAATAGATTCGCCTTTTTTAATGGTGTAAGTAGATTTGCTATTTGCCAACTTTATAACTTCGTCTTTGTTCAGTGCTTTAAGAGAAGATAACTGTCTTACGATACATTGGTCACATTTATTCATAGCAAAAATAGTTTAGTGCAAAATTAACCATTATTAGCTTTCGAAGGCATTATTATTATTGAAAAAACATATAAAAAGTCTTATGTTATTATTTACCAGTTTTATTTGGTACATTAGAATTAGATTTAAGTGCAATATGATAAATGTCATATTTAAAATCGCTTCTTATTTGGAATATTTGTTACATTAAAAAAGAAACAAATTATGAGTGAGCAGAGTTGCTTTCATTGTGGACTTACCATTCCTAAAAATGAAGAAATCAATTTTGATGAAAAAAAGTTTTGCTGTAACGGCTGTAAAACCGTTTATGAAATTTTTAGTCTTCATGATTTAACCTGTTATTATGATTTTGAAAAATCACCGGGAGCCACTCCTCATGATATACAAGGTAAATATGATTTTCTGGATAATGAAGCTATTTTATCAAAAGTATTAGAATTTCAAGAAGGAAACACCGCAATAGTTTCTTTAAATATACCTCATATTCATTGTAGTTCCTGTATTTGGATCCTTGAAAATCTAAATCGAATTCAATCCGGAATAAGCACTTCTCAGGTTAATTTCCCTGAAAAAAGAGTCCGAATTACTTTCAATTCAGACCTTGTTTCTCTTAAAGCTATCGTTAATTTGCTTAGCTCAATCGGTTATGAACCTTATATTAGTTTAGAAAATTACGAAACAGGAAAAAATAGTGTCGATCGCAGTTTAACCTACAAACTTGGAGTTGCATTTTTTTGTTTTGGAAACATTATGTTGCTTTCTTTTCCGGAATACTTCGAAATCAAAGAGTTCTGGCTTGATAATTATAAACCTTTCTTTAGAATTTTAATCTTTGTTTTGGCATTGCCAAGTTTTTTATATTCAGCAAGCGGTTATTATGTTTCGGCTTATAAAAGTATAAAATCCAGAATGTTAAACATTGATATTCCAATTGCTTTAGGAATTATAGTAATGTTTGTGCGAAGTACGTTTGACATTGTTATGAATTACGGATCTGGTTTTTTTGACAGTTTAACCGGATTGGTGTTTTTTATGTTACTCGGAAAAATGTTTCAAATAAAGACCTATAGTTTTTTAAGTTTCGAAAGAGATTTTAAATCTTATTTTCCAATTGCCGTTACCCGAATCAATCCAGATGCTTCTGAAGAAAGTGTACCTATTTATGATATTTTAAAAGGCAACCGATTATTAATAAGAAATCAGGAATTAATTCCCGTTGACGGTATTTTAATAAGTGAAAGTGCAGAAATTGATTATAGTTTCGTTACAGGAGAAGCGGTTCCCATAACAAAAAAATCCGGAGACAAGGTGTTTGCAGGTGGAAAACAAATAGGTAAGGTTGTCGAAATGGAAGTTTTACATTCTGTTTCACAAAGCTATCTGACGCAATTATGGAGCAATGAAATTTTTCAGAAAAAGGTATTTCAAAAACACAAAACGATTACAGACGCAATTAGCCGCTATTTTACACCTATATTATTATTAATTGCTTTTGGAGGATTTGGGTATTGGATATTTATTGATGCAAATACAGCTTTCAATGTTTTTACAGCAGTTTTAATTGTAGCTTGTCCTTGTGCATTGGCACTTACAGCACCGTTTACTTTTGGAAATATTCTTAGGATAATGGGTAAGCAGAAAATGTATCTTAAAAATGCTTTAGTAATCGAGCAATTAGCAAAAGTGGATACCATAGTTTTTGATAAAACCGGAACGATTACAACCAACAAAAAATCCAATATTCTATATGAAGGAGATAAATTGAGCGACGACGATTTTGAGCTTATTAAAAATGTTCTTCGCGGCTCGAATCATCCATTAAGCCGAATGTTATATGATTTTCTACCAGAATCAAAAAAGCTTACAATTGATAATTTTCAGGAGATAACCGGAAAAGGAATTCAGGCTTCTGTTGAAAATAAAATAATTAAGATTGGTTCTGCAGAATTTGTAGATAGTCCAGTTTCGGATCTTTCAGAAATCGAAAAAACAGGTTTACATATTAGAATTAATAACACTTATTACGGGAAATTCACATTCCAGAATCAATACCGAGAAGGTTTAGAGAAATTATTCCTGACATTAAGCAAAGACTATCAAATAAAAGTACTTTCAGGAGATAATGATGGAGAACGCGTTAATTTGGAGACAATTTTACCTAAAAACACAGAATTGATTTTTAATCAGAAACCGGAACAGAAACTGGAGTTTATCAAAAAGTTGCAAGAAAGTGGTCAAAATGTAATGATGGTTGGAGATGGTTTAAATGATGCCGGAGCTTTGGCTCAGAGTAATGTTGGGATTTCTATTTCTGAAAATGTGAATGTATTTTCTCCCGCTTGTGATGCGATTTTGGCAGCAAGTGAATTTTCGCGACTCTATTACTTTCTAAGATTATCACAAAAGTCAATCACAATAATAAAAATGAGTTTTGTCTTATCATTACTATATAATATTGTAGGACTTTCTTTTGCTATTACCGGCAATCTACTTCCTTTAGTCGCGGCGATAATCATGCCTTTAAGTACCATTACGATAGTTAGTTTCGTGACTTTTACGTCTAACTACTTCAGTAGTAATAATTTAGAGTGATTATAAATAATTCAACGTTTTTTTTATTTAAATTTAACTTATCTCCTCATAGTATGATAATTATCATATTTTACACGCCTATAACATATTAATTTTGTTAACATAAATTTATGGTATGAGTGTAATTTATCTATTAATTTCAGTAAGTATTTTCGTCGCAATTGGGTTCTTTATTGCTTTCATTGTCGCTGTTAAATCGGGACAATATGATGACGATTATACTCCTTCGGTCAGAATGCTTTTTGACGACGAAACCAAAATTACCCCACAAAAGAATAATTCACCAACCGAAGAAAAACAAGTATAATTATGGAAATGGAACAGTTTTACTACGACAACAAAATTGTAAAAAAATTCATTTATGCCACTATCCTTTTTGGAGTAGTAGGTATGTTAGTGGGACTAACCTTAGCGGTTATGTACCTTTTTCCCAACATAACAGATGGGATTTCATGGCTTAGTTACGGTCGATTAAGACCATTACATACCAATGCGGTTATTTTTGCCTTTGTTGGAAATGCCTTTTTTGCCGGTATGTATTATTCGTTGCAACGATTGTTAAAAGCCAGAATGTTTAGTGATTTTTTAAGCAACTTACATTTTTGGGGTTGGCAGCTTATTATTGTTGCCGCGGCTATAACATTACCTTTAGGGTATACTTCTTCAAAAGAATATGCCGAATTAGAATGGCCAATTGATATTGCTATTGCACTTATTTGGGTTGTAATGGGAATAAATATGATTGGTACAATGTTACGTCGTAGAGAGCGTCATTTATATGTTGCAATTTGGTTCTATCTTGCAACGTTTGTAACAGTTGCTGTTTTACATATCTTCAATAATATTGAACTTCCTGTTTCAGCTTTAAAAAGTTACTCTGTTTATGCAGGAGTTCAGGATGCGTTAGTACAATGGTGGTACGGACATAATGCGGTTGCATTTTTCTTAACAACACCATTTTTAGGATTAATGTATTACTTTATTCCAAAAGTAGCCAATCGTCCTATTTACTCGTATCGTTTATCAATTATCCACTTTTGGTCTTTGATCTTTATTTATATCTGGGCAGGACCACACCATTTATTATACTCAGCTTTACCAAACTGGGCTCAGAATTTAGGAGTTGCATTTTCAGTAATGTTAATAGCTCCGTCTTGGGGAGGTATGATCAACGGATTATTGACATTAAGAGGTGCTTGGGACAAAGTTCGTGAAGAACCGGTTTTAAAATTCTTTGTAGTAGCGATTACAGGTTACGGAATGGCAACTTTTGAAGGTCCGATGCTTTCTTTAAAAAATGTAAATGCTATAGCGCATTATACGGATTGGATTATTGCACACGTTCACGTAGGAGCATTAGCATGGAATGGTTTTATGTCATTTGGTATTATTTACTGGTTGATTCCCCGCATGACAAAAAGTACATTATTCTCTAAGAAACTAGCCAATTTCCATTTCTGGATTGGGACTTTAGGAATTATTTTATACGCTTTACCAATGTACGTGGCTGGTTTTCAACAAGCGTCAATGTGGAAACAATTTAATCCGGATGGTACATTAACTTATGGTAATTTCCTTGAAACCGTAACTGCGATTATGCCGCTTTACTGGATGAGAGCAATTGGAGGTACTTTGTATCTAATAGGAATGCTGACATTGGTTTATAATATTATAATGACCATTAAAGCAGGTGATACTATTGAAGATGAATTAGCTCAGGCTCCGGCTTTACAAAGAATAAGTAGCAATAGATTAAGTGGAGAAAAATTCCATACCTGGTTAGAAAGAAAACCAATTCAGTTGACCATTTTAGCAACAATAGCTATTTTAATAGGTGGAATTATTCAAATTGTACCAACCATTATGGTTAAATCAAATATACCGACAATTTCTAGTGTTAAGCCATATTCACCTTTAGAGCTTGAAGGCCGTGATTTATATATCAGAGAGGGTTGTGTAGGTTGTCACTCACAGTCTGTTCGTCCTTTTAGAAGTGAAGTAGAACGTTATGGTCCACAATCAAAAGCAGGAGAATTTGTGTACGATCATCCATTCCTTTGGGGATCAAAACGTACAGGTCCTGATTTGTTAAGAGTAGGAGGCAAGTATAATGATAACTGGCATTTTAATCATTTCTGGAATCCGCAAAGTATTTCTGCAGGTTCAATTATGCCGGGTTATAAGTGGTTGTTTGATAATGAGCCAATGGATATTTCATTAACTCAAAAGAAAATGCAAGCTATGGTTACACTTGGAGTTCCTTACACAGAAGCTGAGATTACTAATGCACAAAAAACGTTAAGAACTCAGGCACTTGCAATCGAAAAAAGCTTAGAAAACGATCCGGACTATGTAAAAAGTTACGAGGATAGTAAGAAAAAAGCAGCTGCGAAAGGCGAAAAATTTGTTCCTATGAATGAGAGAGAAATCGTTGCGATGATTGCTTATATACAAAGACTTGGAACTGATATAAAAGTAAAAGAGACTTCTAAATAACAGCATTATGTTTGAACAGATAAAACACAATATGGAGACTATTTCGGGTATAGAAATTTACCCGATACTTTCTCTCTTGATATTTTTCTTCTTTTTTGTTGGCTTAGGCTTTTGGGTGTTCTCCTATAAAAAAGAAAAAATCAAGGAAATGAGTGAAATACCTTTAGATGAAGGGCATGGTATAATTTCAAAAGATATTTAATATGAAAAAATTTTTCCCAGTATATGTAAGAGTACCGCTGATTTTCTTCATCGTCTTTGGATTGATGGAATATTTTATAGATTCAGGCGATAAACCGGCTTTTATAAAATATCCAATGGTTTCTGTCTTTTTGTTGGTCTTTTTATTTATCCTGATAGCAATCGAGATTACATTAAGCGCTGTTAATCGCGTTATGTATCAATTGATGTCCCCGGAAGAAAAGGCAAAATTAGAACACGAAAATAGTTTGAGTTTGACAGAAAGTACCTGGTATAAAGATTTAATGCTTAAACTTACTCAAACGCAGCCTATCGAAAAAGAAGGTGACTTACTAATGGATCATGATTATGATGGAATTAAAGAGTTAGACAATAATTTACCGCCATGGTGGGTGTATTTATTTTATATCTGTATTGTTTTTGGTGTAATCTATGTAGCGCGTTATGAGCTTTTTGGAGGAGATGATCAGGAAACAGAGCTTAAAAAAGAAATGGCTCAGGCAAAAATAGATGTAGACGAATATCTTAAAACTGCTCCGGATTTAATGGATGAAAAAACGGTTGTTTTACTTACCGATCCGGAAAATTTAGCAATTGGAAAAGAAATATTCACAACCAATTGTGCTGCTTGTCACCGTGCTGATGCTGGTGGACAAATTGGACCAAACTTAACAGATGATCGTTGGATACTAGGTGGAGGAATTAAAAATCTTTTTCATACTATAACCAATGGAGGTCGTGATGGTAAAGGAATGATTGCCTGGAAAGGAACCTTAAAACCTAAGGAAATTCAAAAAGTAGCAAGTTACATTCTCTCCTTGCAAGGAAGTAATCCAAAAGACCCGAAAGAAGCAGAAGGAGAAATTTGGGTAGACGAAAGTGCACCAACAAAAGATACCACAGCAAGTACATCAAAAGATAGTACTGAAGTTAAAAAATAATTATAATATCATGTCAAATTTACCAGACGAAGCTTTTAGAGATACCATCGGAACTATTGATGAAGGGGGTAATCGAAAATTTATTTTCCCTAAAAAACCGTCTGGTAAATTCTATGAATACAGGAAAATAGTTAGCTATATTTTGCTGGCTATTTTAGTAGCCAATCCGTTTATAAAAGTAAATGGAAACCAATTTATGATGTTCAATGTTATGGAACGTCGATTTAATATTTTTGGATTTCCATTTTGGCCACAAGATTTTTACCTCTTTGTAATTTCAATGCTTGTTGGTATTGTATTTATTATCTTGTTTACAGTTGTATTTGGCAGGATTTTTTGCGGTTGGATTTGTCCACAAACTATTTTTCTTGAAATGGTTTTTCGCCGAATTGAATATTGGATCGATGGTGATCGTGGCGCTCAATTGCGATTGTCAAGACAAGAATGGAATGCAGAAAAAATACGAAAGAGATCGATTAAATGGTTGATTTTTTTCTTGATTTCATTTGGTATCGCCAATGTTTTTCTGGCTTATTTGGTAGGAAGTGATCAACTATTTTTGATGGTTAAAGAAGGACCAATTCAACAAGCAAGTAATTTTATTGCCTTATTGATCTTTACCGGAGTCTTCTACTTTGTTTTTGTTTGGTTTCGTGAACAGGTTTGTATTATTGCTTGTCCATACGGAAGATTGCAAGGTGTACTTTTAGACGATAAATCAATCAATGTAGCATACGATTTTGTACGAGGAGAAAAAGAAGTCGGACGTGCAAAATTCAATAAAAAAGAAGATAGAATTGCAACCGGAAAAGGTGATTGTATTGATTGTCATCAATGTGTACACGTTTGCCCAATGGGAATCGATATTAGAAACGGAACGCAATTAGAATGTACTAATTGTACCGCTTGTATTGACGAATGTGATACAATTATGGAAAGCGTTGGTTTGCCTAAAGGACTTATTAGATATGCATCTGAAGATGAAATTGTAAAAAAAGCACCGTTCAAATTTACAGCAAGAATGAAAGGCTACACAGCTGTTTTGTTTATTTTGTTAAGTGTTTTTGTTGGAATGTTATTTTTAAGAACAGATGTTCAGGCGATTGTTTTACGCCTGCCAGGACAGCTATTTCAGCACAAAGGAGATAAAATTAGCAATGTGTATACTTATAAGATTGTTAATAAAACAATGAAAGATTATCATGATATTCATTTTGAATTAATTGATCAAAAAGGAACGATTAAAAATGTCGGAAATCAACATTTTAAAGTTTTAAAAGAAGGAATTTCGCAAGGAACCTTATTTATAGAAATCGATCAGGCACTTTTAGAAAGTGATAAAACCAAAGTTAAAATTGGAGTTTACAACGGTAAAGAGTTGATCGAAACTACAGCAACTAATTTTTTAGGACCGAGAAGTTTTAATTAAAAATATACTAAGATGAAAATAAATTGGGGAACCGGAATTGTCATTGCATTTGCATTGTTTATGACTTTTATTTTATATTTTGTTTTTGAAGTACAATCAAATAGTAAATACGACAATGACTTAGTTGTCGAAGAATATTACAAACATGATTCTCATTTTCAGGACGAAATGGCTCGAATTCAAAATGCTCATGATTTACAGCAAAAACCATCTATTACCTATACTGAAAACGGTGTTAAAATAGCTTTTCCTGCGACTTTTGAGAATGATAAAGTAAAAGGAAATGTATTATTGTACAGACCTTCGAACAAGAAATTTGATTTTGATACCCAAATAGCTTTGACTAATTCAGCTTTGCTTATTCCGCAAAAGAAGTTGATTAAAGGCCGTTGGGATGTTAATATGGAATGGGAATATAAAGGAACAAAATACCTTTCGAAAGAAGTGATTTATGTCAATTGATTAATATGTTTTACCATAGATTACACTGATTCGCACAGATTTTTAAAATAATTTTATTCTGTGACAAAAAGAAAAAAATGCCAAATGCTATACTCAGCTTTTATATTAGGATTGATTAGTAGTTTGCACTGCATAGGAATGTGTGGCCCAATCGCTATGATGTTGCCTGTAGATCGACAAAATGAAGCTAAGCGAGTAACTCAAATTATAACCTATCATTTAGGTCGTTTGACAGCTTATGCAACAATAGGTTTGATTTTTGGTTTATTAGGAAGAGGTTTTTTTCTGGCGGGGTTGCAACAAAAAATGTCCATTTTTATTGGTGTAGCAATGATAATAGTGGTTTTAATTCCGGAGAGAGTTTTCTCTAAGTATAATTTCTCAAAACCTGTTTATAAAATCATCTCAAAGATAAAATCAAGTCTGGGAAATCAATTTAAAAAGAAAACGTATAAATCTCTTTTTACAATTGGATTATTAAATGGCTTTTTGCCTTGCGGAATGGTATATGTAGCTTTGTTTGGTGCTATTGCGATGCAAAGTGCCAGTTTTGGAGTTTTGTATATGATCTTATTCGGTTTGGGAACAATGCTGCTTATGACGATTGTAGTGTATGTCAATTCGTTGATAAAGCTTCCCTTTAGAAATAAAATACAAAAAGCAATTCCTTACGTTGCTGTTATTATCGGAGTATTATTTATCCTGAGAGGACTTGGTTTAGGAATTCCTTATATTTCCCCGTCAAATATGAGTTTGTTTGTACAAGGAACTCCTAACTGTCATTAAACCGTCATTGAAAACAAATTAGTTTCCGGTGATTTTCTTTTTAGATGCAAATCAAAAGCCATACAGATATTTCGAACGAATGGTTTTCCTGCTTCTGTAATTTTAATTTTATCTTCTTCAATCACGATTAATTGATCTTTTTCGATTTCTTTTAAATCTAATAAAACACTCGGAAGTTCTTGAAAATATAATACTTCATTCGACCAGGAAGTTTCAAATTCGCAAGTTAAGTTCAATATATGTTTTCGAATAATCAAATCTTCATTATCTAAAATATGACCTTTAACAATTGGAAGTTTATCCCATTCTAATAACTGGTAATAATCTTCGAGATTTTTTGTGTTTTGAGCAAAACTATACCAACTGTCGCTAATAGAAGAAACACCTAAACCAATCATCAGTTGCGTTTTTGAAGCGCTATATCCCATAAAGTTTCGATGGAGTTTTTTATTTTGAGTCGCTTTATGTAAACTATCAGATTCTAAAGCAAAATGATCCATTCCAATTTCGTCATAGCCATTTTTAGAAAGTAATTGTTTTCCAACTTCGTATAATTGTCTCTTTTCGGCATCTTTTGGAAGGTTTTCATCATTGAAACCACGTTGTCCGTTTCCTTTTATCCAAGGCACATGAGCATAACTGTAAAATGCCAGACGATCCGGTTTAAGAGAATTTGTTTTTTCGATCGTATCGATAACATCTTCAATAGTTTGAAAAGGTAAACCAAATATAATATCATGTCCAATAGAAGTATATCCAATTTCTTTTGCCCAAAAGGTTACTTTAGCTACATTGTGAAAAGGTTGGATTCTATGTATTGCTTTCTGTACTTTTTCAGAATAATCCTGAACACCGAAACTTACTCGACGAAAGCCTAAATCGTATAATTTTTTGAGTTGTTCGTAAGTAGTATTATTAGGATGACCTTCAAAACTGAATTCATAATTTTCAGCCTTATTGGCAAAACTAAAAATCCCAGTTATAAGATGTTCTAAATTCTTTTCCGAAAAAAAAGTAGGAGTTCCTCCGCCTAAATGTATTTCTTTTATAATTGGTTTTTCAGGTAATAATCTACAATAAAGACTCCATTCTTTTAAAAGTGCTTTTATATAAGTTTCTTCTACAGAATGATTTTTTGTAATTCGTTTATTGCAACCACAAAAAGTACACATGCTTTCGCAGAATGGTAGGTGAATATATAAACTTATTCCGCTTTGTGAATTGCTTTCTGTAAATGCTTTTTGAAAAGATTCTATCCATTTTTCTGTTGTAAAACAGGCTTCGTTCCAATACGGAACTGTTGGATAACTCGTATATCTGGGACCTGGGACATTGTATTTTTGGGTCAGTGAGATTTTCATAAAAGACGGATTTTGTGTCTTTCAAAATTAGAGCTTAGCAGCAAGAGATAAAATGACAAATATCATGTAATTAACAAAAAAAAGAGACTCATAATGAGCCTCTTTTCTGAATTAAATAACTAACGTGAAATAGAATCTTGGATGATTTTAAGCCATTTTTTAGCAAACATATGATCCTGATAAGCGCTTATTTGTTTGATGCGATCATCGTCAAAATCATAGAATGGAATTGTAATTTTTTTAGAAGTTTCCTTTTCCTGAAATTCAAAATCAATTTTTAGGATTGTATCTGAATTTCCGTCATTAGTCAAAACTAATTTACAGGAAGAAACACTTTTTAAATCTAAATAAGTTGATTCTTGTTGATTTGGATTAAAGTTCATTAAAATAAACCTTCTGTTTTTTTGGTCTATTGTAAGTGTTTTGTTGCTTTGAGATTCTGTTAAATCAAAATCTTCAGGATGCGTTGAATTGAACTTCTTTTTTATGTTTAAAATCTTTGATTTGTTTGCAGCGCTCGATCGAGCAGAAAAATAAACTGGTACGGCTACTATGATAGCAATCACAATACCAATTATGGTTACACTTGTTTCCATTTTTGTTTTTAAAATGATAAATAATATGAAATGATAAATTGTTTTCAGAAAGAAAATAATTTACTTAGTTTAGAAGAAATAGGTTCTTCTGATCAGGATTTCATGTATTTGTCTACCAGAAAAAATGGAAAGGATAGAGCATAAGTAAGACCTTTTTGCTCTGAGTCAGAAATTGATTTGCAAAGTTTGATGTTGATTTTACTGCTTTGTGCTGAGGTATAACCATCAATACAGTATCAAACCATTTATTTAGAATAGATGGATTTGTTTTTAAGTTTGCTGCAAATTGATAACTGGTTTGTGGCTGAATAAAAGCCAAAGAATCAGAATAATCTATAGAAAAATTGGAATCCGTTTTTTGATTTTCGGTTTCTTGATAGTCACTTTTTTGCACAGCCAATTCGTTTGCTTGACAAGCAAAGAAGGCAATGATCAACAGTGATACAAAAATAACGGTTTTACGAATCCAATTCATGGTGGCGAATTTAACTCATAAAAGACAATTAAAGAAATTTTAAAGAATTAATTAACTTTAAAAGTAAGGTTATTATTTTATCCTCAAGATTTTACTAGTACCATTGAGGATAAAATAAGGTTATTGTTGCATTTTGAAATAATAATCAGCCGAACGTTTTCCGCTTCCATAGAACAAGAAAAATACACAAATTAGCAAAACTACAATTGCCAGAATTAAGTTTTCAGAATGCATGTGTCCCATGAAATTTATTAGAATTGCTCCAAAAAGTATTGGTAATTGAGCTGCAATTGCCCATCGGGTAAGCAACCCAAAAACAATCATAATACCTCCAATCATGTGGGCCGGTGCGATATAATGTAGTAAAAACATTCCGCCTCCGAATTTATCAATTGGAGAAATTAAATCATGCAGATATTGAACGTTTGTTACAAATGAAACTCCTTTCATAAATAAAAAAACACCCAATACAATACGTACTAAATCTACAGGTAAATAAGTGTGCGCATTTGCCCATTTATTCAAACTTTTTACACTTTCCATAATACTACGTGATTAAAAATTATAAATAAAGTTACTAATTTTTAATGATATATTTATTTTTAAGTGTCTGAAAATAAGTTTTTTACTTTTTATTTAACGTATTTTGATATTTTCCGAAAATCTAAACTTGAATAACACCCAAATTAAATGGTTTTTGAATAGGAGCGTGGTTAGCAGCTTCGATTCCCATAGAAATCCATGTTCTGGTATCTAAAGGATCAATAATCGCATCGGTCCATAATCTTGAAGCCGCATAATAAGGTGAAGTTTGCTCATCGTAACGCGCTTTAATTTTATTGAAAAGCTCAGTTTCTTTGGCTTCGTCTACGATTTCTCCTTTTGCTTTAAGCGAAGAAGCTTCGATTTGTGCCAAAACTTTAGCAGCCTGAGTTCCACCCATAACGGCAAGTTCAGCACTTGGCCAAGCAAAAATTAATCTTGGATCATAGGCTTTACCACACATTGCATAATTTCCTGCTCCGTATGAATTTCCAACGATTACAGTAAATTTTGGTACAACTGAATTACTTACCGCATTAACCATTTTGGCACCGTCTTTTATAATTCCGCCCTGTTCAGATTTAGATCCAACCATGAAACCTGTAACGTCTTGTAGAAATACTAATGGAATTTTCTTTTGGTTGCAATTGGCAATAAAACGAGTTGCTTTATCAGCGCTATCAGAATAGATCACACCGCCAAATTGCATTTCGCCTTTTTTGGTTTTTACGACTTTTCGTTGATTGGCAACAATCCCAACTGCCCAACCATCGATTCTCGCATAACCGGTAATTATAGTTTGACCGTAACCGTCTTTATAAGGTTCAAATTCTGAATTATCGACCAAACGATTGATGATTTCCATCATATCATATTGCTCGTTTCTTGCTTTTGGCAAGATTCCATAAATATCTTTTGGCTCAAGCGTTGGTTTTTCTGCTTTTATTCGGCTATAGCCAGCTTTGTCAAAATCACCAATTTTATCAACTATATTTTTTATTTTATCTAAAGCATCTTTGTCATCTTTGGCTTTATAATCTGTCACGCCTGAGATTTCACAATGTGTGGTTGCACCGCCTAAAGTTTCATTGTCGATTGTTTCTCCAATTGCGGCTTTAACCAAATAACTTCCAGCAAGGAAAATACTTCCGGTTTTATCTACAATTAGAGCTTCATCGCTCATAATTGGCAAATAGGCACCACCGGCAACACAACTTCCCATAACGGCTGCAATTTGGGTAATTCCCATGCTACTCATTTGGGCATTATTTCTAAAAATACGTCCAAAGTGCTCTTTATCTGGAAAAATTTCATCCTGAAGCGGCAAATAAACGCCTGCACTATCAACTAAATAGATAATTGGCAATCTGTTTTCCATTGCAATTTCTTGTGCTCGCAGGTTTTTCTTTCCTGTGATTGGAAACCACGCTCCGGCTTTTACAGTTGCATCATTAGCAACAACAATGCATTGTTTTCCTTTTATATATCCTATTTTTATAACAACACCTCCAGATGGACATCCGCCGTGTTCTGCGTACATTCCTTCGCCAACGAAACCTCCAATTTCTATACTTTTAGAATTTTCATCTAATAAATACTCAATACGTTCGCGAGCAGTCATTTTACCTTCGGCATGTAGCTTTTGAATTCGTTTTTCACCTCCGCCTAATTTTACTTTGGCAAATTTTTGTTTAAGTTCAGAAAGTAATAGTTTATTGTGATCTTCGTTTTTATTGAAGTTTAAATCCATAATATATTGATGTTTTTACAAAATAGTGTTGGCTAATTTACAAAATCAATTGAAACTGACATCATAAAATATATTCTTGGGATGAAATAAAAGTGAGTTTATGATATTAAAAAAACGAATAATTTATGCGGGAAAGCCAAATAGAGAATAAGTCGTTTTTTTTATCTTAATTTGTTGTTTCATACTAATTAGTATCTTTTATGTCAAAAGCAGCAAATACAAGACTTACAATTCTCCAGAAAGCATTTGAATTGATTTATTCGAAAGGATATCAAACCACGAGTATTGATGAAATTATTGCGACAACCCAAGTAACCAAAGGTGCTTTTTATTACCATTTTAAAACAAAAGATGAAATGGGAGTTGCTATTATTGAAGAAATTTTGAAACCTACGATGTTGGGAAGCTTTATAAAACCAATAGAAAATTCAGAAAATCCAATTGAGGATTTTTATAATATGATTTCTTATTTGTTGCTTGAAGATCCTTTATTGGAAGTAAAATACGGTTGTCCGGTTGGAAATCTGACTCAGGAAATGACGCCTTGGAACAATCAATTTAGTCTGGCTTTGTCAGAGTTGGTAAATCAGTGGATGATGACAATAGAAAAAGCAATTGTAAGAGCACAAATTTTAGGATTAGTCAGAAAAGAAGTAAATGGTGAACAAGTAGCTTTTTTTATCATGTCTGGCTATTGGGGAATACGTAATTTTGGAAAACTACAGGATAGTAATTCATGTTATATTGTTTATTTAAAGGAGTTTAAGAGTTATCTAAATAGCCTGAAATAAATTTATATTCAAAAACATACTAACTAGTATGTTTTTGAATATATTTGCATTGTCTTAATCAAAAAAACAATGTATCAATCACTTTTATTTTGCCATTCTGCTTTGCGATGGTTTGTGTTAGTAAGCTTATTATACTCCATTTTTCGAGCTTACAAAGGGTATAATTTAAAACGACCTTTTACTAAAACTGATAATTCAGTCCGACATTGGACTGCTACAATTGCACATATTCAGCTTACTTTAGGAATTCTTATTTATGTACAAAGTCCGATAGTGAAATACTTTTGGAAAAATTTTACAGAAGGAATTAAAAATACTGATGCCGCTTTTTTCGGAATATTCCATATTCTCTTAATGCTGTCCGCAATTGTTTTGATCACGATTGGTTCGGCTTTAGCCAAAAGAAAACAAAATGACAGTGATAAGTTTAAAACAATATTGTTTTGGTTTTCTATCGCTTTATTGATCATTTTTATCGCGATTCCATGGCCATTTTCTCCTTTAGCAAACAGACCTTATTTTAGATAACATTTTATGAAAAACTTACTGCAAACAAATACCGGAAGATTACGAATTATTGGATTTCTGGAAGGAACATCTTTATTGATTTTATTATTTATTGCTGTTCCTCTGAAATATATTTTTGGAATGCCATTTTTAACAAGACCCGTTGGTACAATTCATGGCGCTTTATTTCTACTCTTTATTTTTAATACTTTAAGTGTAGGAGTCGAGCAAAATTGGAGATTTGCAACGACAACCTGGAAAGTGCTTTTGGCTTGTATTATCCCGTTTGGAACTTTTTATATTGATCATAAAATTTTAAGCAAAATAAAGGTGAAATCTGAAAATTAAATCAACTCAAAAGAATTCAAAAGATGGTTTTAGTATTTAAAACAAATGTAGATTCTGTTTCGAAAGTGAAGCGAATTGCTCCAAAACTGAATAAGTTATTTCCAACAACAAAATGGAATTTTGATCTTGAAGATTGTGATCGTATTTTACGACTTGAATCGGATAATGATATTATAAAGGAGATTATTGTTCTAATGAAAGTATTAGGATTTAACTGTGAAGCTTTGTAAAAAATCTTTTTTAGAATCAATACAAAAAACTGTGGAGCGATAAAAAGTAAGGATGAATTTAACCGCAAAGCGCGCAAAGGTTTTTATCCCATAAATATGCATAGTAAACGCAAAGTTAGCAAAGCTTTGTGTTGATAAAGCTTTGCTAACTTTGCATTTGTATAAAACCACGTAATAAAAAAAACTTTGCGCACTTTGCGGTTAAAATAATTAGTCAATAGAAAATGTTTTATGTTTCTGTACAGGTTGATCCCTTTTTTATCGTTGTGAAACAGGCAAAAAAAAACCAGAAGATATAGCTTCTGGTTTTTTTATAAATATTATTTAGATTATTTTTTAGAATCGCAAACCATTCGTTTTAAAATCGCCCATTGTTTTAGAGCATCACGAGCTTCTACCGCTGGATAACCCAACATAGTTTTTCCGGCAGGAACATCACCAACTACACCTGAACCAGCTCCTACTGTTGCTCCGTCTCCAATAGTTGTATGATCTTTTATAGAGGCGCTTCCACCAATAATAACACCATTTCCTAGAGTTACAGAACCTGCTAAACCACTATTTCCGGCCATAATACAAAATTTACCTAATTTACTATTATGTCCAATTTGTACTAAATTGTCAATTTTGCAACCGTCACCAAGAATGGTAGAACTAAATTTACCACGGTCAACACAAGTGTTTGCACCAATTTCAACTCCATTTCCGATAATTACATTTCCGATTTGTGGAATTTTCACCAAGCCTTTTTCGCTACAAGGACGAAATCCAAAACCATCTGCTCCAATTGTTGCATTTGGATGAATAATGCAATCGTTACCAATATGACAACGTTCACGAACTACTGTTCCTGACCAGATGATTGTGTTTTTACCAATGGTACATTCGTCCAGAATAGTTACGTTTGGATAAATAGTAGCATAAGCACCAATTTCAACTTTTGGACCAATATAGCAACCGGCACCAATTCTTGCGCCTTCGCCAATTATGGCAGTTTCGTCTACAACTGCTGTTCTGTGAATGTCATTGTGGAATAGAGGAGTAGGCGGAGCAAAAAGGGCCAAAATTTGAGACATTGCTAAATCAGCATTTTTTACTTTTATAAAAGCGCGATTCTCTCCTGGTTCTATCGAAATATCTTCGTTAACTACAGCAATTGATGCATTTGAAGCAGACCAAAATTTTTCGTATTTTTTATTTCCTATAAATGAAATTTCTGAAGTTGTAGCTTTCTCTAATTGCTCTGTTGCAGTAATGCTTTGCGAAGTAGTGCCGTAAATTACGCCATTTATAACTTCATTGATTTCTTGAATTGAATAGGATTTCATTGAGTAAATTTAATTGACTTAGGGTTAATTTTTGCCAAATAAAATCAATTAGATTCTAATTACCTAATATTTTTTTTGTGTCTGTTAAAAAGTATTTAAAATAACGCTTCTAATATTGTAAATTTAACATTAAATCTATTAATTTATTAACTGTTTTCCAGTTTCTGGTCGTTGCTTTTACTTTTAGTTTGCTTTCGATTATGCTATTTGTTAGTTTTGAATTTCCTGTTGGATTAGGATAAACGATATACATTACTTTGTTGATTGTTATATGTTTATCTTCTTTGAAATCGATTGATTTAAAAAGGTCAAGATCTGTAATTGCTGGTTCTTTTGATAAAAAAGTAATATATGGCTGCGCCGGATCATCTATTTTATGATCTGAATATGGATTTTGTTCGGCACATTTTTGTAATTCTTCCAGAGTTAAAATTAACACAGGAACCTGATAGCCAAAATGTTTTTCGATACTATTTGCGATCTGATTTTCTAAATCGGAAATATTAGTAAGATTACTAGTAAAAATAATATTTCCGCTTTGAATATAAGTACTGATATTTTCAATAGGAAGCTCTGTTAATATGGATCTTAAAGTTTCCATTTTAATAAGTTTTTGTCCACTGACATTAATACCACGCAGAAAAGCAATATAGGTTTGCATCGTTTTTTATCTTGATTAAAACTAAAAAAGCGATTCACTTTTGATAAAAGGAATCGCTTTTTAAATATTTACTCTGTTATTTTGGATAACGAAATAGCATTAATACAATATCGCAAACCACTTGGTTCGGGCCCATCAGGAAAAACATGTCCCAGATGTGCGTCACAAGTATTGCAAACTACTTCAACGCGAATCATTCCGTATGATTTATCGGCGTGATAAGCGATCGCATTTTCTTTTAGAGGTTGTGTAAAAGATGGCCAGCCTGTTCCTGATTCAAACTTTTCTGAAGCATCAAAAAGCAAAGTTCCACAACATTTACACTCATAGATTCCCGGATCAAACAAACTGCAAAGCTCAGAACTAAAAGACCTTTCGGTACCTTTTAAGCGCGTTACCTGAAATTCTTCAGGCGTTAAGATCTGTTTCCATTCTTCGGGTGTTTTTTCCACTCTTTTCTCCGGAACCGGATTTCCTTTATTTGTATAGCGAATTATGTCTGCCCATTTTATCATAACTTTTTCTTTTAGTTTGAGGTTTCACGTTTCAGGTTTACTTTGACTTAACACTAAAAACTGAATACTGACCACTTTATCTATTCTTCTTCTTTTTGTCCCATCATCATCAGGAATGCTTTTAGGAATGGGTCAATATTTCCGTTCATAACGCCATCAACATCGCTGGTTTCGTAACCGGTGCGAACGTCTTTTACTAATTTATAAGGTTGCATTACATAATTACGTATTTGCGAACCCCATTCGATTTTCATTTTTCCGGCTTCAATATCGGCACGTTGTGCTTGTTGTTTTTTCAATTCGATTTCATACAATTGAGAACGTAACATTTGCATGGCGCGCTGTCTGTTGTCTTGTTGCGATCTGGTTTCAGAACACTGAATCTGTATTCCGGTAGGCTTGTGTACTAATTGTACTTTAGTTTCTACCTTATTTACGTTTTGTCCTCCGGCTCCACTAGAGCGAGAAGTTGTGATTTCGATATCGGCAGGATTAATGTCGATTTCGATACTATCATCAACAAGCGGATAAACATAAACAGAAGCAAATGAAGTGTGACGTTTGGCATTACTATCAAAAGGAGAGATTCTGACCAAACGGTGTACACCATTTTCTCCTTTTAAATATCCAAAAGAATAATCGCCTTCAAACTCGAGCGTAACGGTTTTGATACCTGCAACCTCGCCAGCCTGAAAGTTCAGTTCTTTTATTTTGTAACCGTAACTTTCGCCCCACATCATATACATACGCATCAACATTCCGGCCCAATCACAACTTTCAGTTCCTCCGGCGCCGGCAGTAATTTGAACTACGGCACTTAAACTATCACCTTCGTCAGAAAGCATGTTTTTGAACTCAATGTTTTCGATATGAGTTTGTGTAATGTTGTAATGTTCGTCTAATTCTTCTGCAGAAAGTTCTCCTTCTTTATAAAAATCATGCGCCAGTTGCAATTCGTCTGTAAGTTCGATTGCTTTGTTGTAATCTTCGATCCATTTTTTCTTGTTTCGAAGGTTTTTTACAATGACTTCGGCTTCTTTTGCATTGTTCCAAAAGTCGGGTGCGAAGGTTTTTTCTTCTTCGTTGGCAATTTCGATTAGTTTGGCATCAACGTCAAAGATACCTCCTCAACGCACCAAGGCGCTCCACAATACCTTTTATTTGTTCGGTAGTTGTCATAAATTAATAGTAGTTTTTTAGGTTTTTTGTAAATATTACGTAATTATTTAAAAGCTGGATTGTGATCAAATTCCATCAAATTGAACGATTTGTAAATACGTAATTTTGTTGTACAAAAATAAGATATAGTTTTCAGAATATTGAAAATATTTTAACATAAGAAGAAAGTATGTTCAAAAGTATTAAGTGATGAATAATATTGTTGCTTTAATAAGCAAATTCAACTTATGTAGAGATGATTTGGTTTAAGAATATGAGAAGATAGCATGTTACTTATAAAAATATCCAGGTCAATGAGACTATATAGTATTGTGTATGTGTGAACTAGATTTGTTATTTAGGTAAACAAAATAGTTTCTAAAAATATAAGTCAGATTTAGAATAATATGTTAGTTTTATATGTTTTTTGCAAATATTACGTTAATTTGGTTTTATAGTAAGTCACAAGTTAAATTTTAGTAAAACTTGCCAAGAATAACTATTAGTAATACGTAATTTTGCTGCACAAAAAAGATACACTTTTTAGAATATGGAAATAAATTTAATTAGCGATACCATTACCAAACCAACATACGAAATGTTGCAGTATATGTTTAACGCTCATGTTGGCGATGACGTATACAGGCAAGATCCTACCGTTATCGAATTGGAGACTAAAGTTGCTGAATTTTTTGGAATGGAAGCCGGGCTTTTTTTTCCGTCAGGAACAATGGCAAACCAAACCGCTATTAAATTACACACACAACCAGGAGAGCAATTAATTGCCGATAAATATGCACACGTTTATCATTATGAAGGAGGAGGAGTTTCGTTTAACAGTGGCGTTTCATGCTGCTTGTTAGATGGACATCGCGGAATGATAAATGCAGCTCAGGTTGCAGCAGCGATTAATGATCCTGAGTTTTACCACAGCCCGTTGACAAGTTTAGTTTGTGTAGAAAACACAACAAATAAAGGTGGTGGAGCTTGTTATGAATTAGAAGATTTAAAAGAGATAAAGAAGGTTTGCGATGCTAATAATCTGAAGTTTCATTTGGATGGAGCCAGAATTTGGAATGCATTGGTTGCCAAGAGACAAAACCCGAAAGAATTTGGAGCTATTTTCGATACAATTTCGGTTTGTTTATCAAAAGGATTAGGCGCTCCAATTGGTTCTATTTTGCTTGGAACTAAAGATGATATTCGTAGAGCGTTGAGAATCAGGAAGATATTAGGAGGAGGAATGCGTCAAGTTGGATATTTGGCTGCAGCCGGATTGTTTGCATTGGCTAATAATATCGAAAGACTGGCAGAAGATCATAGAAGAGCCAAAGAAATTGCTGCAATTTTAAGTACAAAACCTTGGGTATCTCATATTGAGCCTGTAGAAACCAATATTTTGATTTTCTCATTGGCCGAAGGTTATAGCGATCAGCTTTTGATTGAAAAATTAAAACTAAAGAACATTTTAATCAGTTCAATGGGGCACAATAAACTTAGAATTGTGACGCATTTAGATTATAAAGAAGTAATGCATACGTATGTAATTGAAACGCTTCAGAAGTTTTAGAAAAAGGTTCTGAGGTACTAAGATTCTAAGGTTCTGAGTTTTTTCCAATTGGAGACTTAGCGCCTTAGAATCTTAGTTTCTTAGAGACTTATTTAAACAAATTATCCATCCCCGGAATCATTGGCATATCCATTTTCGCAACAGCGTCTAATTCTCTTTCGTTAACACTTGTAGCTTTTTCAATAGCTTTATTTAAGGTTACTATTAAGTAATCTTCCAGTTGTTCTTTGTCTTCAAGTAAAGAGTCGTCAATAGAGATTGATTTTACTTTTCTATTTGCAGTAAGCGTTACTTTTAATAATCCATCAGCGCTTTGTTCGTCAATTAAAACGGTATCAAGACGCTTCTTTGTATCTTCAATTTTTTGTTGGGTTTCTTTAAGTTTACCCATCATTCCCATTAAATCCATTTTTTGTTGATTTTTAAATTATTTCATACAAAATTAGTATATTGCTGTATTATATCAATAGAATATTTTATGAAAAAATTAATTCCGTTCTATTGTGATTGTAGTATTTTTGCAGCTCCGAATTTACAAACCAATGCTTAATCAATGCAAAACGATATAATGGCTCCAAAGGCCAAAGAAATTCCAAAAACACTAAAAAAACATAAAGAAGCCCGAATAGATAATTACTTTTGGCTTAACGATCGCGAAAATCCTGAGGTTATCGATTATTTAAATCAGGAAAATGCGTACTACCAAAGCATGACAACACATACAAAAACTCTTCAGGGAGATTTGTATGAAGAAATGAAAGGCAGAATCAAAGAAGACGATTCGTCTGTTCCTTATTTCTATAACGGATACTTTTATATTACTCGTTTCGAAACCGGAAAAGATTATCCAATTTTCGCCAGAAAAAAAGGAAGCCTTTCGGCAGAAGAAGAAATTATGTTCGACTGTAATCAATTGTCAGTAGGACACGCTTATTTTAAATTAGGCGGTTTGAGTATAAGTCCAGATAACAAATTTGCCAGTTTTGGTGTTGATATTGTCGGAAGAAGAATCTACACTATCCAATTTAAAAACTTAGAAACAGGAGAAATTCTCTCTGATAAAATCGAAAATGCTACAGGCGGATCTGTTTGGGCAAATGATAACAAAACGATTTTTTATACCAAACAAGACGAAGTTACTTTAAGAGCGGATAAAATTTTCAGACATAAATTAAACACAGATTCAGTAAATGATGTTGTGGTTTTTGATGAAACTGACGATACTTTTAATGTTTCTGTTGGGAAAGAAAAATCCAGAAAATATATTGTTATTAGTTCAGGAAGTACTTTGACGACTGAATATAGAATTTTGAATTCAGATAATCCTGATGGAGAATTCGAAGTATTTCAGAAACGTGTTCGTGGTTTAGAATATAGTATTTCGCATTTTGAAGATTCTTTTTATGTCTTGACGAATAAAGATAAGGCGACTAACTTTAAGTTAATGAAAACGCCTGAGAATAAAACAGGAAAGAAAAATTGGGTAGATCTTATTCCGCATCGCGAAGATGTTTTGTTAGAAGATATCGAAATCTTCAAAAACTATTTAGTTGTCGAAGAACGCTCAAACGGATTAAATCATATTCGTATAATGCCGTGGAATGGTGAACCTGATTATTATCTTCCTTTTGGCAGTGAAACCTACAATGCATTTACGACTTCGAATATTGATTTTGATACAGATGTTTTGCGTTACAGTTATCAATCTCTTGCAACGCCATCGTCTGTGATTGATTTTAATATGAAAACTAAAACCAAAGAAATCTTAAAAGAGCAACAGGTTTTAGGTGGTAAATTTGATAAAGAAAATTATATCGAAGAACGCGTTTGGGCAACTGCCAGAGATGGAGTAAAAGTGCCAATTTCGATGATTTATCGCAAAGGATTGAAAAAAAATGGCGAAAATCCGTTATTGCTTTATGCCTATGGTTCTTATGGGATAACTATGGATACTTATTTTTCTTCGACACGACTTTCGTTGTTAGACCGCGGATTTGTTTACGCAATTGCTCATATTCGAGGAGGAGAAGATTTAGGAAGACAATGGTATGAAGATGGAAAACTGTTAAAAAAGAAAAATACCTTTACAGATTTCATCGATTGCTCTAAATTTGTAATTAACGAAAAATATACTTCTTCTAAACATTTGTATGCAGAAGGAGGATCAGCAGGAGGACTTTTAATGGGAGTTATCATAAATGAAGCTCCTGAATTATACAACGGAGTTATAGCTCAGGTGCCTTTTGTTGATGTTATTACAACCATGCTGGATGACAGCATTCCGTTGACAACTGGAGAATATGATGAATGGGGAAACCCAAACAAGAAAGAATATTATGATTATATGTTATCGTATTCACCTTATGATAACGTAAAAGCGCAAAATTATCCAAATATGTATGTATCAACCGGATTGCACGATTCGCAGGTACAATATTGGGAGCCAGCCAAATGGGTAGCCAAATTGAGAAATGTGAAAACAAATAATAATCTTTTGTTTTTAGATACCAATATGGATGCTGGACACGGCGGAGCTTCAGGACGTTTTGAGGCTTTAAAAGACTTAGCAAAAGAATTTAGTTTTTTATTAGATTTAGAAAAAATTAAAAGCTAATTAGAAATTTTTTGTTAAATTTGCAACCTATCAAGGTTATTTTAAAATGCCTTTGATTAACTATTTTTTTATGAAAGAAGAAATAAACGCTTATAATAATGTTTTAGAATTAATAGGTAACACCCCACTTATTAAGCTAAATAAAATTACCGAGGACTTAGAAGGAAATTTCTACGCAAAGGTAGAAGCTTTTAATCCAGGACATTCCTCAAAAGATAGAATAGCGTTATATATTATTGAAGAAGCTGAGAAAAAGGGAATTCTGTCACCGGGAGATACCATTATAGAAACAACATCTGGTAATACAGGTTTTAGTCTGGCAATGGTAAGCATTATAAAAGGCTATAATTGTATTTTGGCAGTAAGTTCAAAATCATCGAAAGACAAGATTGACATGTTGAGAAGTTTGGGGGCAAAGGTATATGTTTGTCCGGCGCATGTTTCAGCAGATGATGAAAGATCATATTATAACGTAGCCAAACGTTTACATGAAGAAACAAAAGGTTCAGTTTATATTAATCAATATTTTAACCAATTAAATATTGATGCACATTATAACACTACCGGTCCTGAAATTTGGGAACAGACAAAAGGACAAATTACACACCTTGTTGCTTGTAGCGGAACAGGAGGAACTATCTCAGGAACTGCAAAATTCTTAAAAGAGCAAAACCCAAATATTAGAATTTTAGGAGTAGATGCTTTTGGATCAGTATTGAAGAAATACCATGAAACAAAAGAGTTTGACAGTAAAGAAATTTATCCTTACCGTATAGAAGGTTTAGGGAAAAATTTAATACCATCGGCTACGGATTTTGATATTATAGATAAATTCATGAAAGTAACTGACGAAGAAAGTGCTCACTCAGCTAGAGAGATCACTCGAAAAGAAGGTTTATTTGTGGGATATACTTCTGGAGCAGTAATGCAGGCAATCAGACAATATGCAGAAGAAGGAGAGTTTACAAAAGACAGTAATATTATTGCAATTTTCCCTGATCACGGATCACGTTATATGAGTAAAGTATTTAGCGATGACTGGATGAATGAACAAGGATTTTTTGATAGTATCAATGAAGAAGAAGTTCAAAAAATTGAATTCGTAAAGTAGTAAATAACATACTTTAAAAATATAGAACTCCATTTGTTTCGACAAATGGAGTTTTTTTGTAAAAATGTTTTTACAAATAAGAGGTGTAAATTGTGTTTTATTGCTACAAAATTTTATTTTTATGAGAATACCGTATTTAAACTTGAATATCGTTTGTTAAGTTGAATAAAATTTATAGTTTTAACAAATTTTATAATTGTATAAGCAAATTTAATCGAAAATTTTAAAGCATCAATTTTGATTATTTGAGTTCATTGCTGAATAAATCTCGACTAGATATATTATAATAGTAGTATTATTAAATAAATGCCGTTTTAAATGCCTTTAAAATCTGTCAATATGAATAAATTATTACTAACATTAATGTTTGTAAGTTTCCTTAAAGTGAATTCTCAAAATCCCGTTCAGCAATTTAATTTCGACGGAAACACAAGCAATAGCGATAAAACAATTACTTTTTTAGGATCTTCGACTTTTGCTAGTGACAGAAATGGAGTTGCTAATGGTGCTATCCGACTTACGAATAAATTTTTGCAGACCGTTGTTGGTGATCTTCCACAGGATAATAAACCAAGATCAATTTCAGTTTGGGTAAAATTTAATGCAATCGCTACAGTAAATTATATTTTTGGTTATGGAAGTCCGGTAAATGGACAATATTTTGGTTTAGTGCAGCAAGCGGCAACAGGATCAAACTCTGATTTAAGTTTGGCAGGTTGGGGAACTGCAAATAATGTTATAGTTTCAACTCCGCTTGCAAAAGGCGTTTGGTATCAATATAGTGTTACTTATGATGGTACAACATCTAAAATATACCGTAATGGCGAATTATTAAAGTCATCAGATGCTATTGCACGCTCAACAAAAGGCTATATCCTTAAGATAGGACAAATGAATACCGCTCTTGGAATTAATGCTGATATCGACGATCTTAAAATTTATAATGTTGCAATGACAGATGAGCAGGTTATGGAATCTTATACCAGTTCGAAACCAGCTGAGGTTGTGGCTGAAAAGGTTGTAACGGCAAAAAAAGGAACTGCAGATATAAAAACCGATCTCAAAAACGCACCTGAAGGTAATGTAGTGGCAAAAAAAGTTGAGGTTTTCTCACAAGGAAAAAAAATAATCAGAAACAATACCACTAATATTAGTGATTTACCGGAAGGAACTTATTTATTGAAAATAACAAATGGTCAAAACTAAGAATTGACAATTATGAGCAACCAATAATAAATGTTGCTTTCTAAAATATATAACTCCATTCGTTTCTGCGAATGGAGTTTTTTTTGAACTATTCCAGAACTTCTACAGAATTGGTATGTATTTAATATTCAGATATTTTTGATTTTAAGCGAATGTTAATTTTTCTGTTTTAATTGTAAATAACGTATTTATACGTAAGATTAATCGGTTTTGATTGAAGTAAAATTATTATTTTAATAAAATTTGTATCAGTATAAATAAATATAATTAAGCGGTTAAAATCATCAATTTTGGTTATTTAAACGATTATTTAGGTTAGTTATCGAAAAAATTTTCGCTCAAATGCATAATAATATAGTTTAGCAGTGTTAAAATGACACAGAGTTTTTTAATACCCTAAATCTACTATTATGAAAAAATTACTACTCACATTAATGTTTGTAAGTTCTTTGAATGTTAATGCACAAAATCCAATTCAGGAGTTTAATTTCAATGGTACTTTAAATAATACCAACAATACAACTTCATTCATGGGAACGAATAATTTCGTGAACGATAGAGCAGGAGTTGTAAAAGGAGCACAGCGACTAAGTAATAAAGCTCTTGAAGCTGTAATTGATAATCTTCCTCAGGAAAACAGTGCGAGAACAGTAAGCATCTGGGTTAAACTAAATGATATTTCGTCAGCGAATTATATTTGGGGATACGGAACCGCTTATAGTGCTCAATATTGTGGTTTATTGCAGCAAGGAACTACTTCCTCAAACTCAGACTTAAGTCTGGCTGGTTGGGGCGCTACAAATGATGTTATTGTTTCGACGCCGCTTGCAAAAGATACCTGGTACAATTATACTATAACGTATGATGGTAAAGTTTCGAAAATTTATAGAAATGGAGAATTACTTAAATCTGTTAATGGAATAAGCCGTTCTACTAAGGGAAACATCTTTAGATTAGGAGAAATAAATACAACTGTTGGAATTAATGCGGATATTGACGATTTAAAAATATATGATGTTGCGCTTACAGACAGTCAGGTTACTGAACTTTATGATAACTCTAAACCTTTGGTAAATATTGTAGAACCAGTGGTTGCTGCAAAAACGGCTACTACAACCGGAAAAGGGAAATCTATAGCAAAAACATCAACATCAAATACTATTATTGCTTCAAGTGATGTAAACGGAGTTTCAAAAAACGTTGAGGTTTTCTCGCAAGGACAAAAAATAATAGGTAATAATTCGATGAGTATAAATGATTTGCCGGAAGGAACTTATTTGCTAAAAATAACAAATGCTCCATCTAAAAAAATCACTTCAAAATAAGGTTAAGGATAATTTTTTAAATAGTTAGTTAGTTTTTTATGTTGTTTAGTAGAGTTAAATTTTTTGGAATAGTGAAAAAAGCCTTCTAAAGATCCTCCTTTCAGAAGGTTTTTTTGTACTTACTGCTTTTTTTTAATAAAATACAAAATTTGTATTTTATGCACCTTCATATCTATGATTACTAATGTAGAATTCAAAATAGTAGTTAAGATGAAAATAAATATAGCTACTTGGGATGATCCTGAAGATTTGCAAAATCTGATAGATTCATACAATAAAAGCAATAACCTTGATATTAAGATTGTAGCTTTTGAGAATAAGGATGGTAGTTTTTTCGCAACTATAGAATCTGATAAATTAAGTAAAGAAGACGCCTTTTACCTAGGGAAAACTTATGGAATTATGATAGAAGATTTCAAACCAAAAGGTATTCTTTAATTTTTATAAACTCCGTAAATGAAAATACCTTCCGGACCATATTGTCCTGTAAGAGAATAAATAACAGTTAATTTGTCATTTTGAGAAATTTCTAACCTTCTTGAAAAATGATTCTCGGCATAGGCATAAAAAAAATTATCCTCTTCTTTTATCTTTAGATTGTATTTTTCAGTTAGCGACTCAAGTTCTTGCTTGTTGAAATATCTGAAAGTAGATAATGGTTTTAAGTTTTCTTTAAAGAAGTAAATTCTTTCGTTTTGTACTTCTATGTATGAATTGCTATAAACAGAATAATCTTCGGAACTTAGCCAATTATCATAGGAGTTAGTTGCTTCAAATAGGCTTATTCCATCGAATAAGTCATACTTAAACGGAATATCTAAATCATTAACAGCTTTATTATTTTCGATTTTAGAGTTAGCAATTAAGTAGTCTTTCCAATCTTTTAGTAGCTCATATACTTCCTGAGTAGGAATTTCGGCAATACATTTCCAGTAATTATAAGTATCAATAACTTGAGATATTTCTTTTTTACATTCAATAGAATAGACTTCATACCCAAAATCATAATACTGCAATTCGCCAGATAAAACTTTTTCCAGTGATTTGACAATTTCCTGTAAATAGTCAAATTTTAAATTTAATATTTCAGTAGAAAAATAGTCACCATAATTCTCTTGATTTTCAATTATTAATATTGATGTTGACTTATTGAGATTGTCATTTTCATCAAAATAATTATGCTGCTCAAATTTATATTTCATCGTATCTTTTTGTAGATTAAAAAACAAGTAAAGTCCGGGCAAGATTTAACTGTTATAGAAAAACGTTACATAAAAATAGAGCCGGGATTTGAGATATTCTTGTCAACTGCTTCTACTGAACCACCGTGTATTCTCCCTAAATCAAAAACCTGATTAAAATTGACATTAGTAAATTCTACAATCGCAAAGTTGACCTCATCAAGTATGTATTCTACAAAAATAAAGTCAGTATTGTAAGTTGCATTATACCACTTAATAGAATCTCGTAATATGGTTTCGTGATTTGTGAATATTCTTAGGCGATTTTTTTCTTGTTCCATTTATTTTGTAAAAAAATATATTAGAGAAAGATTTGATCTAATATAGGAAAAATTGTTTGTTTTATATTTAAAAAATAATAAAAAAGCCTTCTAAGTATTATTAAAGAAGGCTTTTTTTGGTTGTTATTTTTTCTTTTGTTGCCCCGGAGCATAAGCTTTTGCACTTTTGCTTCCGGACATTTTTTTTGCTTGTCCAGGCGGAATTTTGCCAGAACTTCCTGCAGTATGTGTGTGGGTATGTGTACTACAGCCAATTGTGCTAATAGTCACAAACAAAATTACCATAATAGCAACGGTAAATTTGGTGTACTTAGATGTTTTCATAAATTGGTTTTCATAATTTGGAGTACCTCAAATATACTAGCTTATATGATTTTTTATAGTCTTTGTAGTTAGTTTAAAATCGTTACAAACAAGAAAAGCTCTGGAAATTTCCAGAGCTTTTCTTGTTTGCTTTTAAAGTGTTTTTAGCTAATAACGCTAATCACTATAAATAGAATAACCAGAGCGATTACAGCAAATTTGGTGTATTTAGATGTTTGCATAAATGTTTTGTTTAAAATTAATTTAGATTTGAGATCGGCAAATATAATAGTTAATTTGATTTATAGTTCTTAAGAACATATTAAAATAAGAATAATCGTAAAAAAAAATAATAATTTTAGTCTCTTCCCAACCTTTTTGTTTAAAAAGTACTCTATATAAATAGTAATCATCTCAAAATGATTTTAATTTAAAAAAGTAGCATATGAAAAAGAAATTCACCTTAGAAATAGCAAGTCCTTGTTCTGAAAATTTTGATAAAATGATTCCAAATTCAAAAGGTTCATTTTGCGATTCTTGTGCCAAAAATGTAATTGATTTAAGCAGAAAAACAAATTCAGAAATCGCCAGATTTATGGTGGAGAATAAAGATAAAAACATTTGTGCAAGAGTTAAAACAACGCAATTAGAAAGGGAATTTGTTTATAATGAAACTTCGAGAATGAACAATCTTAAATATGCTGCAATTGCTGCTTCGGTTTTACTAACATCAAATGTTGTTGCGCAAGAAAAGGAGCCTGTTAAAAGCGAGATAAGTGTAGAATCAACTCATCATCTTGTTGGTAAAATTGCCGTTAATCAAGCTGTTCAAGAATTGATTTCGATAAAAGTTAAAGGAAAATTATTAGATTCCGAAACTCATAGACCTTTGGACGAAGTAAGATATCCTGACTTGACGCTTAATATTAATAATGAACCAACTCCGGTTAAAGTAAATCCAAAAACTGGCGAATTTTCTATTCCGGTTATACTTTCAAAAGATGATAAAGTATTGATGATTATTATTACCAGCAATGATTCTCATCTGTCTAAAGTGATACCTTTTGATGCGAAGTCAGTAAAAAGAAATGTTTTTCAACAAGATATAATTATCGAAACTGAAAGTATGAGTGTAACTCAAGTATATCAACTAGGAGGGATACGCGCTAATTTTATTGAAGAAAAAAAGGAATAACAAAATTCAATTAAACTCAATCAAAGACTTAAAAGCAAAAAAGCCCTGAAAATTTTCAGGGCTTTTGAGATTCTATAAAAAGAGAATATTATTCTTCTTTCATAGTGTGATAAACGTTCATAACGTATTAGAACACCAAAGGAGTTTTAACTAAATTTCAATATAAATCGTAAAGAGTTAATGAATTAGGATTTAAAATTTTTATTATTATTTGTTGATACTTTTAATATAATTAGTATTATTTAACTCATCTTTTTATGTCTTCAAATTATGAGTTTTCATCATTTAGTTCTTTTAAAATTTTTTCGAACATTTTTTTTTGAGTTAAATACAGTCTATCATACCGATTTTTATCATTTTTCTCATTCTCAGGTCTCAATTTATTGAGTAAATCAGGTTTTCCTTCAGGAAAATTAATCATGCAAATACCATATTGACCAACGGGTAAATAATCAATTTCATAGCTGGGATTGATTTTAACGGACATTAATATAGCTTTTGTAGTTACAAAATTTTCAACTTCATGGTGTGAAAATAAAACATCAAACTCTTTACCAACTTTCATGTCTGCACACCAAGTTTGGCAACCTATAAAAAGCGAGTTTGGTGAAAGTGACAGTGTATCCAAATTTCCTCTTTCTAACATTTCTACTGGAAGTTCGTAAAGAAATAAAACATCACTTATTCCGATGTCCATTTTTTCGGCTATTTTAGATTTTGGAAGATTAGAAAATTCTAGCATCTTTTTATTTTTTTATATTATATTTAATTGCCTTTTGATAAAATTCATAAGCTTGTTCTAAAGTAGAATGCTTAAGTTCTCTAGTCAAATTTACGGCGTTGTCAAAGCCTTTAAAGTCTATTCTACTAGGTATGTCCTCTCCGTAAATTTCTTTTACTAATTTTCTAGCATCTTCAGTTGATATTTCTATAGTACTAAGTTTTGCATAATTTTCTGCGGGAGTTTCAAATATTATTTCTAATTCATATTGTACCCGAACATTTGGTCTAGACATTCTTAATGAACTAATATTTTCAGGAATTGCAATTTGTAAAATACCTCTTTCTTGACGTGTTGTCGCAGTTTCTATAGCAAAGATTAAAGCTACCATTGGATCTGTTGAAGTAGAAATACCATTTTCAATGGTATTTGTATTTCCTGAAAACAATTTGTCTTCAGCATTTCTTGTAGTGCCTCTAAAAACCGCTTTAATTCCTTTTCCTTCAAGTTGGGCTACAGTAGTTGCCTCGTCTATTGTTCTTAAAAAACTTGTAAGGTCTTCGATAGATGCTAATGAAGCCTTCCACTTTAAATAACCGGTCCTATTGATTTCATTTAAGTTTTGAGAAACTAATGTTAGTTCTTCGACATTAGTTTTTAAAGCAGATGCTTCTTCATATAAAATTTTATAAGATGCAAATCCTTCCTCATTATTTTTAATAAAACTCTTAAATTCTTCACTTCCTATTTTTAAATTATCATGAAGAGAAGAAAACCAACATTGTGCATTTAAACATGAAGTTACTAAAAAAGCAAATAGAATTAATATTGTTTGTAAATGTTTTTTCATAATATTTTAAAAATTACATATTTTTAAGTCTGGATATTTTGTTCTGAATTTTTTCCATCCTGAGAAAAATTCTGAATTAACTTTATTCAATTCTTTGAAAACGTCATTATTTGCAGTTGCAAAATCATCAGAGAATATCTTTTTTAGTGTTTTGTTAAGATCGCCAAATTCTTTTTTGATAGATGAAAATACCGGATTATTAAGTTTAGCTTCTACTCCTCCTATGTTCTTCCAAATTCCATTTTCAAATTTTGCAATAATTTCATCACTAGAATTTATGACGGTTATAATATTATCATCTTGTATTATTATTTTATTACCAGATATTCTTATATCATCTAGCTTTTGGATTGCAATTGAGATTTCATCTTTGCTAGAATTTAAAATGCTTGCAAGTAATTGAGGGGAAATAAAGTTTTCCGAGTTTATCATAAACCTCGCTACAATTGCTTTTTTACTATTATCTAATGTTTGTTTTAGTAAATTTTTAATATAATACCATTGAACTGATTCTCTGACTGCGGTTACATAACCTCCGCTAACAATATTATGTAAACTTGCGCTAATAATACAAAGTAATGTTGCTTCTTCAATTGTAGCTTTAATAGTTTTTGAAGTACCTTTTTTAAAGTTTTCAAGAGCATTATCTCCTAAGCTAACAAGAGCACCAGTTCCACATGCTTCTTTAAGTCCTATTTTGGATAAATACGCTGTTCCACAACTTACTAAGGGACTAGTATATGAAAAAGGTACACCTATTCCATTATAATTAGTTACTAAATCATTAATAATAATTTGCAAGGCTATATCAATTGAAAGATTAGTTAGACATTCTTTATTTTTCACACTTAAATACTGTAGATACAAAGTATACGCTTCCGCCGTTAAATAATATTCCGCCGCTATGTATAATGTAGGTATTGCGATTGAAGCTGTCAAAACTGATTTACCAATTAAATTTGATAGAGCCTCAGCAGCCGAGGTTCCCTTACGAAGTTTAGTTGTTAGTTTTTCTTCTGATGTATTAAGAGATATCTGGAATTCGATATTCTCATTGTTAGTAATATCCTGATTAGCAGAACAACTTAAAATGAAAGTTTTTTCAACATTTTCAAGTCTAAAATTATCATGAAGTTCAATTCTGAAACTTTCTGTACCTAAAGAATTGCCTAAATATTCAATTTTAAAAGTATTAGGATATTCAAGAGTTTTATTAGCACTTTTAACATTGCTTAATATTAATCGACATATTTTATCTAAATTTTGTTCACTATCCAATAAAATTTTTATTGCTGCTAATTGATCTTTTACAGCCAATCTTGTTAAGCTGCCGCTTAAATTATTTTTCTTACTTTCTAATAGCTTAATTATTTTATCCCATTCTGATGAAGAGTACTCTTTTCCAAAAATATCATAACATTCACTTTCAGAAGGACAAATTTCAAGTACTTCATTTAAAGGTATAGATTTGATCAAATCTATAATTTTATTAACTTGAGCAGTATCTAAATTCTTTAATTTATTTTTTAATTTAGTTTGCTCTGCAACAGGTAATACTCCTTCATATTTTTTGATTTGATATAGATTTTTATCATAATATGCTTTGTTACTTATTAAGTCAGAAACTTTATATCCACCATTATTAGGAGTTTTTTTAAGATTGTCAGAGTAAAAAAGTTCTGGATTTAAATCTGTCCCTTTATCAAGTAGAACTAGAAGATCCCTATCTTTGCCATCCTCTTTTATTGTAAATAATTTTGTTTCTTTATTATAAATAATTTGAGCTGCCTTTTGAAGAAATGTTATTTTATAACCGCGATAATAAAACTCATTTATTCCAGTTAAATTTTCATCTGTAAATTCAAAAGTTATCGCATTTTTGAAAGAAGTAAGGTTTATTTCAGATTTAAAAACAAAGCTTGTTGCTGCCCCGGAAGAACTCTTTTGGAAGCCATAGAATTTCCATCCACCACTGTGAATGATGTCCCAATCGTTATGAGATAGCACAGTACCGGTTCCATAATCCATTAAAAGATCGGTTTTTCCAGATTCTACGTCAGATGAGAATGGATGTTTTAGACCAAATATACCGTGGCCTAATTCGTGGGCAGCGGTTTTTAAAGTGTTGTCAAATACAAAAGCATATTGACCTCCAAGTGGCATAAAACCTTTATATCCGTTTTGGCCAATTTTTCCGGTGTATAAAACATAATATGTTTTCTCATTGTATTTAAAATCTGGATTGGATTCTATCTGGCTAATTATATCATTTTGGCCTCCGGTATATACATTCAAAAGATCACTATCACCACATTCAATTTGGTTTGGTAATGATCCTATAGTTACATTTTGCGAAGTGACATCAAACGCAACCCCAACTTTGTTATAAACATTATTAAGGAATTCTTTCGCCTCACTAGCACTTGGAGCAATGGCTTTGTTAATACTTAATAAAGTTATGTTTATGACAGGTTTTTTAGTCAGGTCCCAAACATTTATTTTACCGGCAATTTGAGATTTACCTTCAACGGTTTTAGTTGAATCTGCCGGATTCTTCTCTTTCGCACCTTTTACAGTAGCAATAATACTTTGTTTGGCAAAATCTAATTTTTTGGTAAGCTTAATTTCAGCTTCGGTATTAGATTTCCATTCTGCATTGACAGCTGCTCCGGTGTTGGTTTTAAAAATAATGTCTTTTTGCGTCTTTCCGTTTTTGAATTCAGCTTTTGCAATTATTTTATCAGAGCCATTTAAATCTGAAACTGCTTTGTAATTTACCTTATACTTATCACCAGATTGTGTAGCAATTGTTTCGTAAGTTTCCAAAAGCTTCTGAGAACCTTTTTCAGGTTGTGAGTCAAAAGCGTACAAGCTGTTTGGACTGTCGTAGAACGTAATTTTAACATCAGGAGAAGATATTTGGGTAACTTCACCACTATTAGACACACCATTGGTGTTTGCAGCAAGAGCTTTTCCTCCTTCAGCACCTGATGAAATGGCAGGTTCTCCTTTTCCGTTTGCAGGTATCGTAACCGTATTTCCTTTACTATCTGTATAAACCTGATTATAAGAAGATTTTGGAATTACTGTTGTCTGCCCGTTTGGACCTGTAATTGTTGTGCTTCCATCTGGATTTAATGTAGCCGATTTTACTTCATAATCAACTTTTCCTTCAATAGGTTTACCGTCGCTGCCCAAAATATCGGTAAGGATTTTATCACCATCGGCAATACCACTCCAATTTGGATCATAAGAAGCAATAATTTCACCAGAGATTAATTTAAAGTCTGTATTAACACCAATGTTGTTAAACGTAATTCTAATACGTGAGAATTGCCCAATATTGATTTTATCTCCTCCTAAGGCATCGGCAGCATCGATTAGCTTTCTGAATTTTTCAAGGAAAGGGAGTGTTACATAACCATCTCCTGAAAAAGTTCCGTTACTTCCGGTTGAATGTATAACCACAATAGGGAAATCTCCTGCAGCAATAACATCATTCGGGAAAAGTTCCGGTAATGGATTTTTATTGGCCAAATCAGCCGGATCTGGTTTTATACCACAACCCTGAAAAGCAATTTCGTCTCTCACAAGAGTTGTGAATTCTTTCACAGTGCTATGAGTGTATTTACCAACATCGCAAGATGCGCCAACGGTATATTCGTAAGTAGTATTTGGTTTTAAATTGCTAATTGTTGCATTTTCTCTAGGCGTTACAAGATCATACCATTCTGAACCGGAATTTTTTTCTCGGTATTTTACCTGATAATCGAAATTATCGATACTGCCGCTCCACGTAATTTTTGCCTGATTTTCGCTGATTCCTTCTGTATTAATTGCCAATGGCGCTGTACAAAATACTTCGTAGGTAAAAGAGTAAATTTCGCTATAGCCATTATTTTTAAAAACTCCAATTTCTTCAGCGCCAAGTAGTGCTTTGGCTTTTATACGCCACGCATATTTTTTACCCGGAATAAGCTGTGGTTCGTTTATGCCATATTGAAGAGAAGTTGTTCTGGTAGTGGTTGTGTACAAAGGCGGTGAATAGGCAAATGCATTTTGTACAGGAGTATATTTATCCCAGATTTCAACTAATGAAAATTCGTACTCAACATTGCTGACATTTATGCTTCTTGGTGTCCATCCAAAAACAATGTTTTGGATGTTTTGCTGCATAATGGAAGCATTGTTTAAAGGCAGATTTAAAAATGGTGGTTCATTTTGGAAAATAACGGTTGTAGATCCCGTTTTATTAGATAGTTTTTTGCCAGTTGCAAAGTCATAAACCTCAACATAAATATTATAAAGACCTTCTGGTAAGGGCTGTGCATATTGGTTTGGCGTAAGACCTAATAAATTTTGATACTCAAAATAAGGCGCTAAATCGACATTTGTTAACTGTAGCGGAAATCCTCCTTCAAGGTATAAAGGTTTTGCACCTGCAACAAAGTCGTTCGTATTAAATGCGATTCCGTTGCCCTGAAAATATATTTTCAGTCTTACCTGACGATTCGAAATAGTCAAATCGTTCAGCACCAATTGTATTTTTATTGGGCTGTTTACAGTAGTAGCATCTGCATAATTACTTAAATAAATAGGTGAGGGCTGCGTTAGCTGTGTTGTTATCCTTATCGGAAAGGTTTGTGCATAACCTCCTAATCCTACAAGAGAACATAATAATAACAGGTAAAAGTGTAGTTTTTTTATCATTTTGGGTAATTGGGATTTATCCATTATTTGAGCAGATATCTTATTTTACGTCTTTATTTTTGAATATGCTTTAATTCGATTTCATCATTTACAGCGTTTTTTACAGCAAGTTCATGATAGAATGGAATCATTTTTAGTTCTATAGCATCAGTAATTTCTGTTGCTGCTTTTTTATTATTGATTAGCTGAAAAGCTTCACCAATTTCTTGTTTCGTAAAATCGGCTGCGTATTGATTTTGCTGTATTTGGGATGTTGGTACTTTCGCTAAAGCTCCAATTTCCTTGAGCATCCATCTGTGATTTACCAATTTCTTACGATTGTTTTCGGCTCTTTCGACCAATTTTATGTACGATTTGTAACTTGGCGTATTGACGTCAGGATTATTTACATTATGCAAAGAGTGACTGTTTACTCTTCCAATTGCAATTGAATAATCGTTCTCAAGGCTTTCATCTTTACGGATCATGTCTTTTTCAAGTTTCTGTACGGATTCTGAAAAATAATCGTTGTATTTTTCTAAAGTTTCAGCTTCAGTATAATAAGCTTCCAGATAGTCTAAAGCTTTTTCTTTAAATTCTTTCTCGTCTTTGGCAAGAGTTGTGGCATTTAATAGTTCTTCTAATTTGATGGCTTCTTCTGCCGGTAATGGCTGTAAAGCAAGCTGCATTTCTTTTAATTGTGCGCTGATTTCATCACGTGTTCCTTCAAAAGTTTTTCCGTTGAGGTTTATTTTTAGAATTGGTTCTAATTTTTGAACTTTTTCATCTTCAGTTTTTGGCTCTCTTTTCGGACGCAGTTTTATTTTGTCAAAAGAGTAGGTGTAGGTAAGTGTTGCTGTTAGATCGTTATTTTTGTGAGTTTGAGAATTACTAAATAATGCTATAATTCCGGCACTAAAATTATGTTTCTGCTGATAGATGTAAGATCCGTTTACTCTGAAATTAAAAATATCATTTTGCTTTACACCATCGTTATAACTTGTATTATAACTCGTAGCGGCAGAAGTCGTGAATTTTTTATCAAAAAACAATTTTGTTGCTCCAATTGTTGGCCCAATAATAAGGTTTTTACCAGAATCTGTTTTTCCGTAAGTATTGTTTATCGATGCGACCAGGTTTAAATCTTTCATAGGATAACCAATACTGTATGAAAGCCCTGAATTATAATAAGTAGATGCACCGCCTTCGATTGTCTTTCCTTGCTGTTGATTTATAGCATCCTGCATTGAAAAATTAACATTGATCGATTTTTTTAATGTTTTCTCGTTCTTCAATAAATAATTTACTGCAAGAGTCGCATTTTGATTGACCTGTCTAAAGTTTAAAGTATCGAGATAATCATAATTAGAAACCTGATTGATATAATCAAATTGATTACGGCTATTTGTGTAAGATTGGAAATTAGAATAATTTACATTGAAATTTAATTTGTCATTAGCACGATAGTCAATTGTTAAAGCAGATACCAAACGTTTCATTTGACTTTCTTTCTGTTTTTCTAAATTGTCTTTTTGAAGTCCAAGATTTACTGCAACAGAAACTTTGTCTTTATATAAAGTCTGTGTTGCATTTACTGTAATATTTTCTAAGTCATTATTGAAATAATAACCTCCTAATGTTCTGTAATTTGGGTCGATTCTTTCATATCCTAAACCAAGAGTACCTTTTCCGGCTGGGTAAACCAACTGACCTTTAAAAGCATTGTAACTTGCTGTTGTATTGTTTGGACTTAAGAACAATGCAGCAACTCCTTTTGCTTTAGTTCCGTCTGTTGTTCTGGTATCTTCGGTAATACTGCTGTTGGCAATTTCGGTCGAAACCAATAATTTATCAAATAGTTTGAAGCTTGTTTCTAAACTGATTGCAGCATTTTCTTTTGGAGAAATTCCCAATTCAAAAGGTACAGGATTGGATATAGAACTAATGACGTCTTTTGCTTTAAAGAAAGTTAATCCAAGATTGATTTTTTCTAATGCATAGTTCGTTTTAAATCCATAACCAAATCTTTTATAAACTGGTAGAATATCCGGATAAGCATTGTTGTATTCGCTGCTTTTTAATAATCGTCCGTACATGGCACTTATTTTGAATTTTCCCTGTGGCGTTAAATCCACGCCAAAGCCGGTGAATTGATGTCCAGCCAAAGTATAAGGTGAAAAAGTCATGCTCACGTCTCCAATATGTGCAGTCGCCCATTTATAAGAGGGATGAATACTTAAACGATTCATTAAAACAGGTTTTCCATACCCAAATTTTTGATTGGTATAGGAAAATGAAAATGGAATATTGTACAGTCCGGCTACGTTGAAATTAACGTTTCCATTTAAAAAATAGCTGAAAGGATCTCTGGCTGCATTTCCGGAGTAGAATATGCTGTTAGCAGAAACTCCTCCGGATACATTTATCAATTTTGCTTTTCCTAACTCCTGTACATTAAAGTTTTGTGAAAAACCTAATGTACTAAAGAGAAGCAGTGTTATACTAAATTTTAGTTTATTTAAAATCATTATTTATCTTCTATGAAAATCAGTTTTGTTTACAGATTTTCATTATTATTTGAATTGATATTTTATAATTGAGTATTATTGAATAATGATTTTTCTCAATTTACTTCCTTGTTGCGACTCAAAAAGAACAAAATATATTCCTGATGGAAGCCCGTTTAAACTAAAGTTGAATAGATAATTAGTCTTGCCATTATCAGTTTTAGAATCTATTAGAACATTATTGTTCAAACTATATACTTTTACATTTGCAGGCATGATTTTATCCAGTGTTATATCTACCGTGAAATTTCCTGAAGACGGATTTGGATAAATCTTTAAATCGAAATTTTTCGCTGTTTCTTCCGGATTGTTTTCCTGGTATTCGCCTTCAGTAACTAAAATAGTTTTTGTTTGATAAGCCGTACAATTTCCTTTAGTAGTGTTTAATGTAATATCGTATTCTCCTGCTTCGCTAAAACTAATTTCAGCATAATCCTTGTCTTTAGAAATGATAGTTGCATTTGCAGGAATTACCCATTCTACAGTATCAGGCGCAGGATTACTAATGTCTACAATTATGATTTTTTCGTTTTTAAATACCTGACTTGAAACCGCAAATTCTGCACTAATCGCAGTTTCCTGACTTGAAATTTTAATAGTATCTGTTGCCTTACAGCCTAATTTATTTGTAACTACAACAGTATAATTTGCAGGTTCAGAAACCGTAATCATTGCTTTATTGCTTGTAAATCCTTTGTCAGATGTCCAGAAATAAGTCGCTTTATCATCGTCAATAGTCGCGTTGACTGTCAAAGTCTGATCAAAACACAAGGTTACGTCTTCACCTAAATTAATAATATCTTTAGGAGGATTTACAATCGTGTATTTTCTTAAAATGATACAACCTCTAGCGTCTGTGATTTCCACTGAATATTCTCCTGCTGAAGCATTGCTTAATGTATTCGTTTTTTCACCAGTGTTCCATAAATATTTATAAGGTGCAGTTCCAGCAATAGGAGTTACAACAATAGTTGCATCAGAACCTTCGTAACATGTTGGTATTTTTATTTTTTCTGCTGCATCTAAATGAGCCGGAGCTGTTAACTTAATTGCTTTTGTAATACTACAGCCGTGATCATCTGTAACAACAACAGAATAGTTTCCAGGAGTTGCATTTTGGATGCTTGCAGTTTTTGCACCTGTATTCCAGGAATAACTGTAAGGCGCTGTTCCGCCAGAAGGCGTTGCATTGATTGTCCAGTCATTAAAATCACCACAACGTACATAGTCAGCTGTTAATACATTATCAAGAACGTTTGGCTCGGTTACAATTAGAATTTGGCTTGTTGCCTGATTTCCGTTTGAATCCTTTACTATTACATAATAAGATCCTTTTCCGATACCACTCAAAATAGTTGTTGTCGCTAATACTGTCGGATTTCCATTTTCATACCATTGATAAGTATAATTTTCTCCTGGTTTTAAGAGTCCTCCAATTGTCGTTGGATTTAAACTTCCGTTTTTGTCTCCATTACATAAAATAACATTTTGAACTTTTATAGAAGTTTCAAGCAAAGGTGGCTCGGTTACTTCTATTAAGGGAGATGTTAGATTACAGCCTTTTGCGTCTGTAACAATTATATAATATTTTCCTGCAGCTAAATTTGTTGCTTTATCTGTTGTTTGATTAATAGCTGTACCAGCGGCCTTGAACCAATTGTATGTATAGGCGCCATTTGCACCTTGAGCCGTTATAGCGATAGATCCGTTGCTTAACCCTTTTCCTGTTACAGGAATAGCTATAATATTATTGATTGTTAAAGCAGTTGGAGATGTGATTTTTAGCACAGCATCTGTACTTGTACATTGTTGAGTGTCTTGCACCTGAAGGGTATATTCGCCATCAGCTAAACCAGAAACAACTGTTGATGTTGTATTGGTGAAATTGACCCAATCTTTAATCAATGCTCCGTTGCTAAAGTAGCGATATCTAAAAGTTCCATTTCCTCCCGCAGCATTAATTGTAATTGTTCCATTATTGTCACCTAAACATTTTACAGGCTCCTGAGTAGTAGTAAAAGTTACAAGATTTGGCTGTATAATTGTAAGTGGAGCAGTGGTAACTTCAATTGCTTTGGAATCTTTTACAACGGCGTAATAGTTTCCAATTTTTACATTTAATAATTCAGCATTGTGTTCGTTTGGCAATAAAATATTATTTCTATACCACGAAATTGTTTTAACACCAAAGCCTCCTTTTACAGTTGCTTTTAAGATTCCGTTATTGGCTTCAAAACAGCTGATAACTTGAGTTTGACTGATGCTTATGATCAACGGATTATCAGTAAAATCAAAATCAGTATATTTGATACAACCTGTATCATCCTGAACAGAAACGTAATAATGGTCTTTGATAAGGTCCGTAAAATCTACCATTTTGGAAGAAGTATTTGAAATCGTTTTTAGAACAGTTTCTACTCCAAGATCATTTTTAGTATAAATTTTGTATTCGTAATTTGTTTTTCCTCCTTTAATTTCAAAATGCAGAGCGCCATCATTTCCGTTTGCGGCAGAAGGATTTTTATAAGTGATTTTATCAATTTCGAATCCAAAATCTGCTGGTTGTGTTATTACAATATCATTTAGAGTTCCTACACAATGTGTGGCATCATTTGTATTGAAATTTGCATCGCGAACTTCAACTGCATATGTCCCTTCTGTTAAAGCGGTTAATGATGATGGAGTAAAATTCTCGTAAAGATTAGTTCCTGTATTTTTCTTTTTCCATATATAAGTATAAACTGGGGCACCGTTTATTATGAAAGGTGTTCCTCCCACAACATCAATAGCAATTGCACCATCCTGACTTCCGTAGCAGGTTACATTTGACTTTGAAGCCAGGCTAACAACAATAGGTGTTGGCTGTTGAAATGTTACATCGATACTATTTGAATTAATACCTCCAATATCTGTTGCAGTCAGCGTATAATCTCCATCAACTATGTTTGAAAAATCAGCGATATTTCCAGTAATTGTTATCGTATTTCCGGTAGCTTTATTTTGTAATTTATAAGTATAACTTCTGTCTGATTGATTTTGATTGTAAGATGCACCTCCAGTTGCAGTTGCGATTAATGAACCAAATAATCCGTTACATTTTGCTTGTAGGTGAGTTTCTGTCAATATAGGTTTTGTAGGTTCTTCTATTATATAACTATTTCCTGTTGTACATCCTTTTGCATCAGTTATTAATAGTGTATAAGTATCGGCAGGAACATTATCTAAAGTTGGATTATTTGTTCCAACAGTAATTCCTAAACTATTTTTCCACAAATAAGTATATCCTGCAGTTCCTCCTGCAGCAGTGATAACAACTTTTCCGGTTGACAGGCCAAAACCTGTAGTAGGAGTGATGGTTTCACTTGCAATATATAGCGAAACTAGAGGTTCCTTAATTTCAATAGACTGCTCAGGAGTCTGACAGCCATTAGCATCAATTACTCTAACTTGATATATTCCTTTTGTTAAACCTGAAATTGTTCCGTCTTGGTTGTTAATTACACCGCTTGAAATAATACTATAAGGTTTTGTAAGGTCTGCATTTTTAATTCCGCCTGTGATATTTAAAGTTATTTTACCATTATTTCCGCCATTACAAAAAACATCTTGCACTGTGTAGGTAAATGTTAATATATCAGGTTGTGAAATGGTAAAAGTATTAGTACCATAGAGAATATTACTATTTACATCTTTTACGGAAACAACATAACTTCCAGCTCCCAAATTTGATGCTTTTGAAGTAGTTGAGGTCGTTGTAATATTTTCAACAGAAGCATATTTGATTCCCGTTGTAGTATTAAGCCATTCAAATGTATATTCTTTTACACCTCCTGTAACTACCATATTATATTCTCCAGATAAATCGCCGTTACAAGCAATATCTGTATTTGGAGTTTGGATTAAACTCAGCACTTCTAATTTAGCCGGTTGTGTTACTTCATAATCAACTTGCGGAAGTGTACATCCATTATCGTCTTTTACAATTAAATGATAAATACCAGCGCTTAAATTATTTATAGAAGGAGTTGATGCAATTATTGTGGTCTCGGCATCTTTACGCCATTCATAAGTATAATTCGGTTTTCCTCCAGAGACTGTTACAGCTATGCTTCCGTTATTAGTCTCAAAACCAGTTAAGTTAATTGGGCCGGGACTTGTAATTTGTAATGGAGCAGCAGGTTGTGTAATTTCTACCGGCTGAGCAAGAGTTGCAGTACATTCGTGACCTAAAGCATCTGTAACGACAACATTATATGTACCTACTGTAAGGTCTGCAAGATCTTTTGCAGTAGAATATTTAGCATTGTTTTTTGTCCATTGGTAAGTGTATGGAGTAGTTCCTCCTGTAATGTCTATGTTAATTGCACCTGTGGCATTACCATAACATAACACATTGATTTTATCCTTTACCGAAACTATTAGTTGGTCTGGCTGGGTTAAGTGTAGTACTGCCGAAGTTTTTTTAGCTCCGTAAAAATCTGTAACGACTACTTTATAATATTCAGTTGGTAAATCAGTAATTTTGTTTGTATCACCGCCAATTACTTCATTTTTACTATTGTACCATACATAATTATATCCGGGAACCCCGCCAGAAACGATTGCTGTTATTTCACCATTAGAATTACCATTACATTTTATGAATTTTGTATTTTGTATGTCTACAATTAGTTCAGGGTTTTGAGATACTGTAAAACTTGCTGTTGCAATGCAGCCAGCATTATCGGTAGCTGCGACATTTGCATCGCGTACCTCTAGAGTATATTCTCCGGCTTTTAAACCAGAAATGTTTTTTGAAGTTTCTAGAAATAAAGGGTCAAGATTATATGTCCATTTATAAGAATATCCTCCATTGCCTTCGGTTATGTCAGGCATCGTGATCGATCCCGTACTTTGCCCATAGATTAAAACTTTTGCTATCGCTGGGGTTGGAATTACGATTGGATTGGGTGCTTTAATAGAAAATGTAACAGCTTTTGAACATGAGTTAGCATCCACAACAGTTACTTTATAATCTCCTTCTTCAAGCGATGCATTACTGTTTGTTATGATTGCCGGTAAAACGGTACCGTCTTTTTCCCATATATAATTATAAGTACCATCAACTTTAGGAGTACCATCAGAAACTATAATAGTTGCTGTTCCGTCTTTTCCGCCGGCGCAGTTTATGTTTGTTTTCGATTGACTTACATTTAGTGGAGCATTAGGTTGTCCAAGATACTTATCAATAAAAACAAAAGGATTAATACCATCTCTTACTTTTACTCTGTAGGTACCAGATGTGAGATCTTTAATTGCTTCAGGTGTTGTCGTTGTTTGAGGGGTTTCAATACCATTTTCTATTTTGAACCATTCATAAGTATATCCAGATCCTTTACCGCCAAAAGCGGTAATATTAATGCTTCCTGTTGCTTCACCAAAACATTTTATGTCTGTATAAGTATCGACTTTTACTCCTAAAGCATCTAATACAATGTCATCACTTGTTTTTGTACAGCCATTATCATCTGTAACAAGAACACTGTAGGTTCCGTTTGTTAATCCTGATGTAATTCCTGTTGCACTATCTGTAGTTGGAGAATAAGCATCAGTGCCTTTTGTCCATACATATGTATAAGGAGGAGTTCCTCCTGTAGCTGTAATTTTTATAGTTCCGTCAGACGAAAGAGCTGTAGAAGGCTGTGTTTGCGTTATTGGATTTATCTCAAGAGGATCAATCGAAGCTACTTTTATTTTTACAGCGCTTGGAAATTGATTTTGATTATCCCATACACAGTTATTTTTATCGGTTATAATTACGTTATAATCACCAGCAATAAAACCGCCAATTTCTAAAATATCGTCTGATTTCGCAATTGAACCTGATCTTCCAGCTATTGTATTTCCAAGAATATCATAAAATTGATAACTGTAAGGCTCACTACCGCCACTAGGTTTTAAAGTAATAGTTCCGGTTGCAGTATTAAAACATTTCTCTGAATTGGTAGTGATACTGCAGGCTAGTTTTGCTGGCTGATTTGAATTGGTCAAAATTAGAGTTGCAGATCTTGATATTCCGTCTTGAGTTACAGTAACTTTATGACTTCCTATTCCTCCAATTGCAGTATTTGATGTACTGCCGTTGTTTGTCCATGCATAGTCATATGACGTATTTGTTTCAGGATCACGAGTTATTTTTGCCTTTAAAGTTGTTTGGTCTCCATAGCATTTAATTGCTTCATTCTCTATTTCTACTTTAAAAACTCCTATTTCAAAATTACCATCTACGACTGGCTGACAGCCATTTTGATCGGTAATTTTAAAAATATAATTCCCTTTTTCAAGATTTGTCAATGCCACCTGATTACTAACAGAACTAAGATCTGAGCTATAATTTATATCAGGATCTGCTAGTTTTTTATATTTTAGTGTATAAGGACCTTTTCCACCTGAAATTGTTATTATGTTTGATCCTGTAGAAGAATTATAATCTTCTGCATCCACTACTTTATTTGTATACGTAATAGGAGAAGCGGGTTGACCAATGTTAATAGACTGCGCTGCTTTTTCACAGCCATTACTGTCTTTTAATGTAACTATATAATCTCCGCTTGCAAGACCGGTAATGTTGGAAGGTGATGTAAAAGATACCTCTGCCAAAGGATAGTTTGGATCAGCTGGAGGATTTATTATATAGGAATAAACTCCTGTACCTCCAGATGCTGTAATATTAATACTTCCTGTTTTTGCACCATTGCATAGTACATCCTTATCTTTTGTGGCAGTAAAACTTAAGGCAGTTGGAGCTATATATTTCATATCATACAGGATGTCTGAATCAAGAATTCCCTTTCCGTTAGAACCAATATATGCCTGCTGTTGTATAAAATAGGAGTGCCCATTCTCTAATTTTATTTTTTGAAGATCTGCCTTGGGAAATGAGAATGTTTGTCCGCTAAATATGACATCTGTATCATACTGAAATAAAACAATTGTTGGATCTGCGCGATCACGTATTGAGAAAGATTTTAAGACTTCTCCTTCTGCTGTATTCAATGGTCTGTCAAAACCAACTTCTATTTTTTGAATAGAAGTATCATTACTGCATTTTGGACCTTCATAAGAAATATTTGTGACCATCGGGGCACAACGGGAATAAATTACAGAGACCGTTGCTGTAAAATCCCTTTCTGGAATAGGAAAAAATTGCGGGATTCCATTATAGCCTAATTTAAAATAGATGGGTTTATTAAAAAAATTCACATGATTATCTCCTAGAAGATCTTTAATAGAAAAAGTGGCATAAGAATTATCCTGAAATGCTGCTGGAACCTCAAACCAATTTACATTATCAGTTGAATAAAGCCAATGATAAGCTGTACTTGGATATCCTGCTGGTGATGCTGTCATAAAATCAAGTGTCTCAGATGCACAAACTTCTGTTCTTGATAGATTTAAAGCCATGTTTTGAGGTGTGAATGCACTAATAGTTGCACCTCCAATGTTAATTTCTCCTTTTTTTATTAATTCAGATTCTTCAATACCTTGAGATGTAATAATGGTTGAAGGATAAACAATATTTGGTTTTGTTCTTGTTGTAATTTCAAAATATTTTATTTTGTCTACACCGTACGTAGTAGGAATGCAAACGATTCCTGAACCTGCTGTTCCTGCAATTTCAGGAACAAGATAAGTATCTCCAAACCAGCCATATTGGTAAATAGGGACATTTTTACCTATAGGGTTACCACCACCATCTTTAGGAAAAGGGTAAGAATCATTAAATTTTATAGTATAATTAAATTCAGTAAGCCCTAACATATCGGTAGCACAAACTCCAAATTTATAAGACAACGGTCCTGCTTGACCAAAACCTTGATAAAAAAAGCTCAATAAAATAATTAAGTATATTTTTCTCATAACTTTAAAATTTAGCGGTATAAAAACTCATTTTCCCCATTCTTCCATCTTTAAACAATGGTCTGACAGCATATTTATAGGTAGTATTGATTGTGCAATTTTCATCTACAAAAAACTTAATTGATACCGATTGTGTTTTCTTAAGTTGTAAAGGCTGGTTTTCTTCGGCTCTGTAGATCTCAAAACTGTCTGCTTCTTTTTGTTCATAAGACCACGTTAATTTGATGTTTTTTTCGCTAAGATTTACTTGTGCATAAAGCCCTTTTACAGCTGGAAGTACAGATGCTTTTGGTACAATTACATTCAATATGGGAGAAGGAGCTGATTGTAATGCATGTCTGTCTTTTGCTACCATTTTGTAGCTGTATTGATTTCCTTCAACAACTTTTGAATCTGTATGATTTTCCGTTTTCTTTATATCCTCCAGAATCAGCATCCAGTCAGTTTCGTTATTTTCTTTTCGATATAATAATAATTTTTCAGCGTCTGTACTCGAGCTGTTAGCCCATTCCAGATAAACTTTTCCGTCATTAACTTCATAGTTTTTGAACACTGGAGAAGTTGGTGGGATAACATCTGGTTTTTCGATTATCAAAACATCTGAAAAAACAGACATGTTGTAGTGTAAGTCAACTGCCATAATTTTATAGTAAACTTTACTGTTTAAATTTTCCACCACAACTGCATCTTGATAGCTATTATTTTCATAAGGACTCACTGTCAATTGGCTATATTCTTCTTCGGCATTATACGCTCTATAGATTCTATACCCTAAAAGATCTTTTTCTTTATTTTTAAGCCAGTTCAATTTTACAACTCCAGTACTGTCAATAATTCCTTTTAACTCGAGTGGTTTTGCGGGCGGAATAGAATCTACAGGTTGTACAAGCATAGATTGAGAGGTGGTTTTAGAACCTTTTTTTCCTATTGCACTAATAGTGAAATAATTTGAGGGAGATAATTTACGTACTTCAACAGATCTGTTTTTGGGAGAAATGTTTTTTATAATTGTTGTATAAGTTTCATCATCATCAGAACGATTAATCTCAAAACCAGAAATCTCTTTTTCATTTTCAACAGGAAACTCCCAAGTTAGTTTGGCTGTATTATCTTCAGGAAATTCTTTAATAGTAAGATGAGGTACTACTTTTAATTCATCTTTTCCTTTTCCGGAAATAATCTCTGAATAAGGGCCTGTCTCTCCAAACAAATCTATTCCTTGAATACGGTAACTATAATTGATGTTATTAGCAATCGAATCAATATAGAAAATGGTGTTACTGGTTTCTAAATTCATACTGGTATACGGCTTATTAACGATACGTTCAAATTTCTTTTTATCTAAAGAACGTTCTATAAAATAGCTTCCGTAAGTACTTGCTAATGATTTAAAATCCCAGCTTAGGATACTTTTATTATTTTCAAAATGCACCGTTAGATCTATAGGTTTTGGCAGTGTTTCATAATCAGATAAACCAATAAAAACACCTCCGTAAGGAATTACCATTTCATTTTCAGGAACATTTGAAATTATTCGATAAACATATTTCTCATTACTTTTTACTGTGTTATCGATATAGCCTAAACCAGCTTTTTGAGCGACTTCAAAATCCCTGTCGGCAGCAAATAGGGCATAGGTAAAGCGTTGTTCGTTTTCTTCGGAAATACTAACTATTTGTTCAATTTTGTTTAATCCCTCAACACTAAAAGTCTCACCATACAGAGATTGGGCCATAATCGCCCCATTGTCATTTGTTTCTACTATTTTTTCCCAATTATTTAATGGATCTGGTTTTAAATTTTGAACCAATATTACTTTTTCCGGGTTTGACAGTGTTTTATTATCCTGAGTTAAAGTATATCTCTCGATAGTATATCCATATTGATTGAGTTTTCGCCAGACATCTCCACGTGTTACTGCCCAACGCAGTAGTACAGCATTAGTTTGAGCTTTGGCGATCACTTTTATTTCTGGTTTTATTTCAGCTGTTTTGTATTCGTCTATTTTCTGAGAATATCCTTTGATTAAACTTAGCAAAAGAAAAACCAGTAATTTAAAATTCTTCATTTTAATTTTTTTTATTATAACTAAATGTTGCATTTGACTTAAGACTACCATCAGGTAAAGTATATGTCAATTTCATTTTGTAAGTTCCTGTTTTTAAATACGGAAAAGATTTGGTCAGAATTACATTGTAGCTTGGATCTAGAGAATTCACATAATAATTTGATACTTTAAATCGTAATGCATTAAAATCTTCTTTATAGTAGGAAACCAAATTGTATCGGAACGGTAGTCTTTCTTCTAATAAAAAACTTTTTGGATCATTTGCTAAATAACTTTGGTACCAGCTCATTACTTCAATTCCTTTAGTAGGAGGAGTGCCAACAACCGCTGTAGATCTATTAACTGTTATTTCTGGCTGAAGAGGATAACCTTTATAAAGTATAGGGTATATTTCATTTAGATAGTAGGCGTCATCCAAGACTGCTTCAACATTTACCATTGGTTTATTGTCTGTATATGAGTTTCCTAAAAGTTCAACAATATCAAATGGCTCGCTGGTGGCATTTGCTGATTGAAGTGCATGAACATCTGTATAAATAGGATCTACAATTGTTTGAGTAGAAGTCTTCGCTTTTATTTTTTCTTCAAAAGTCTTATAATTGCTTGTGTTAAATGAATAATTTAACATTTCAACATCTTCACCACTTGTAGCTGTTTGAGTTAGTGTATTATTTTTAATTTCTGCAGAAGAATTGTCACCTAAATTTTGTGTTTCAAATTTTTCGGATACATTACTGCCTATTGCTGACTGTGGAGCAACATTCAATAGAACCATACTATACGGTTTTCCTTGCAGTAGAGTTGGGATTTCAATACCAATTCGTTTGTCTTTATAGGTTATTTTACCTGCAGCACTGGTATTACTAGACTTAAATACTGCTTTTTGGGTAAATCCTTCTTTTTCTGCAAATAAATTTGGTTGTCCTTGTTTTAATACAACAAATGCCTGATTAGATTCATTGCTGTAAAAATATTTTTGATCAATTAATGGATAACAGTATGCAATATTATTGAGTGGAATATAATTTGGTGCTGCACCTGTAGTAAATTTAATAGACTTAGCTTCTAAAGCAGGCTGTCCTTTATCCATAACGGTTTTCCAAGTCCCGTTTACATATTCTTGAAAGCTGACTTTAACATCCAGGGTAAAATCTGATTTTTCAGGCAATATATCATCCGGCTGAAAAGTAACTAAATCATTTGAACTATTCCAGGTAGTTTTCCCAGGAATCTGGACCCCGTCTTTTTTAATTGCATATTCCAAAATGTTTAATTGATAGGTTTTTTTACCATTATCCTCATCAAAATCAAAACTTTTACCTACCGCTATATTAAAGCTGACTTGAGGTATCGCAAATACATCAACTTCTTTAGCAGCATCTGCGGGTGTTACATCACCAATTGCATTTATACCTGCTAATGGTGTGTTATTGACAAATTCACATTGCTGCCCTAATTCTACTTTAAAATTAAAACGTCCTTTTATTGCTCCTCCTAAGATGTCGTAGTAACCGCCCATATAGCCTCTCAGCCAAACCGGATTTGGTAATTTAGCTTGTAAAAGTACTGCTGCTCCGGCTTTTAAGATCGAAATCTTCTTCTTAACAAATAGTAAATTTATATTTATACCTAATTCTCCGTCAATGTAGGCGTAAGACTGCCCATTTGCGTACCAACCATTAATTCCAATTGTGCCACTTCCTTTGCACTGGGCTTCACCATAATCCTTCATCATAATGTCAAAACCTATTCCAGCCTGTAAATTGGCATAAAAAGCTAAATAATTGATATTCCCTGTACTCAAACTAAAATCCGCACCAAATGCAAAACCTCTTCCGCTACCAATTTTAGAAGAATTTTCATTACGCATATAATCCAGTTTGGCATTGTCTATTTTTAAGATAGATGCAATTATACTGGGTGGTGCTGGACTTCCGGGTATATCGTCACCAATCATAAAATAACCGCCGGTTTCGATATTGAAGGAACCAAACCCCATTTTTAAGCCCAGCCTGTCTGTTGGAGTACCTGCTCTAAAATACCATTTATTTGGTGCTATATGTATTACAGCCCAACCAGCCCTATTTCCGGATGCTCTCCCTTTTATGATACCACCAGGAGTATCAATATATAAATCAAAAGTTCCATGTAGGGTCTTTAAAACAAAATCATATTCAATGGCTGCAAAAGCATTTAAACCCATTGATTGCTTTACATTATTAGGATATAAGTCTTCTGCAGCCTTACTTAAATTGGTTGATTTTAGTACTTCTAATGCGGCGGCTGGAATTTTAGATTCAACTTCTTCAACGACCTCAAGTGCATCTTTTAAAGCATCAGCTCCCGGAATTTCGAAAGGCTGCATGATATGTCCTTCTCCATAAATACTTATACGTCTAACACCGCCAGTTCTTAAAAAAGCGATTTCAAAACCTGCACCTCCCCAAAATGAATCAGCGGTAGCGGTTGCTGAAAATTTAATTAAGGCTTTTACTCCAAGTCCTGAATCAGTATCTGGAACATAATTTGAACCTGAAGCTACAAAACTGGAACTGAAACCTTCTTTTTTCATTCTATAAAAGGCACCGCCGGCAAAACCTCTAAATGTGATTGCTCCGGCTGGTATGTTCAGACCGTCTACCATAGCATCTACGTACCAGTATCTAAAGTCCTTGTTTCCAAAAATAGCATTTGCCTCAACTTCAATTCCACCACTAAATTTAGCATTTAAACTTCCTTTAAAGCCTTTTCCATAAACAGGATCATTATCCATTATTGTTATGCTTCCTTTAAATTTTGCTCCTCCTAAATCAGCTTCAAGTTTTATTTCTTCCAATTTTAGATAATCAAATTTCCACTTTTGGATACCTTGATCTGCGCCAAAACCACCTACAATTTTTAATCTTGTTTGACCATTAAATTGATTTTCCATTAGATTAACTGCTAAAGTAAATGCCAGTGATGCACTAGTATCATCTGACTCAAAAGCAATATTTGAAATAGAAACAGGAAAATTAGATAGTTTAACTTCTCCCTTGTAGCCAAAATATTTGGCTTTTATATATGGGGTAACAGTTTGTAATTGCAAATCTTCAAATTCAATTCCTTTAAAATCTACAGTCCCTTTATTTTCATCCTCTGGTTTTACATTTTCATCCTTGACATTACTTCCATTAATAGACAAACTTCCTGTAAGTACTGCTTTAGGCAAAAATTTACCATTAGTAACTTTTAGTTCTACGAACGAATTGCTAGCCAGTTTAGCTTTACCTTTAAAAAGCCCAAATTCTAAATCATCTTTTGGTTTTGCGGTTAAAATATATTCGTTGTTAATAGGGTCAATGGTTGCAAAGTACTCTAGAGCCTGACTTACCTTCTTTGGTTCTGTTTTTTGAGCTGAATCAGGATTTGAAGTTGCGGGTACTGCTGCTACTTTGGGAACCGAAGTAGCCACCGCCATTTTTGAAGGTAAAAATCGATTTTTTACTTCTTCTTTGGTTAATACAGGAGTGTCTGGGACAACAGTTTTAGTGACGGGTAATACTATAGAACCAAAAAAGCCACCACTTATTAAGGTGTTGGCTCTAAAACTCAATTGTAGACCATCAACTGAAAATTGCCACTTTGAAGCTTCTCCTTTAGACAAAGAAAGAATATTGGAACCTAAAATCTTACCTGAAAACCCCATTCGATCTATAAGCATATCCGTTCCCTGAAAACTGATTCTTTCAGAACTTCCTTTTAATTTAAATTGCTCTGGTAAGGTTACTTTTAAACTTTTTATATATATACCTCGCCATAAATTTTCATTTCCGGGTATGAGATAATCTGTTTCATAATCTGGAGGCCAAATCACATTTTCATGATTTCTTAAATCACTTAAATCTATTATTGCTTTTTCTAAATCAAAGCTTGTACCTTTAAAAGAAGATAATTGAAATTTTGGAAGAGAAATTTCTACTAAAATATCATTCCAATTGGCAACAATTGTAGAAAATGTTCCTGTTACTTTTTTAGATACATCAGGAATTACTTTGTTATTACTATCTAATGGCTCTAAAATTGATCTTGAGAATTCGACATCAGCAGTAATGCCTAATTCTTTAAAACCATTACAATCAATTGTTACATATGTTTTTTTATCAATTATTCCGGTGGCCATATTCATGCCGCCTTTTAAAATCACCAAGCTGTTTTCGCCTAACATTTTAATTGGTACATCGCCAAGTAAAACTAAATTTGTATCTCCAACTAACCCTCCTTTATGAGATAATTTAATATTAGTGGCTCCAAAAAATAATTGCTTTTGGTTTCCTTGTGCGTCTATTTGCGGTAGTACAATTTTTACAAACGCAGTTAATTCAGTATGTGTTGGTGTAAATTTGGCATTGCTGATTCCGAGTACGTATTGGATACCGCCGATAGTTTTCGAAATACCAAGAGGCAGCATTGATAATTTTTTTGGTTCCAGAACATCAGTAAGGTTACCATTTTTTGCAATTGTCTCGAAGGTTGACATTGCTAATTCTAAATCTTTATTGATTTCCTGGGATACAGGAAAATTCTTTTTTTGATATTCATCTGTAAACTCACTTTCTGTAGATTGTTTATAAATGAATGAATTTACTGGAGGTACAAAAGCACCGGGATAAATAGAAGTTTTTACCGGTAAAGGCTTTTTAGAATTATTTATAGTATCTGCTGTAGAAGCGAAACTATTAAAACTTAAAAGAAATAAAACTAAACTTAATATGAAAGAATGAAACTTAAAAGTAATTTTTTTCAATTTTATAGTAGGTTTTTAGGTTTGTGGTATTTGTGTAAATATATCTAATTTTTAACAGGAATAGAATTGTTTATAAACAGTTAATTTTTTTTTAGACTATCAAATGGTTATAGTCAGAGATTTCTTTTTGAAATATGCTTTATCATGCAGACTTCTAAAGGTTAAAAAAAAAATATTGTTAAATTTTTGCCAAAACTAGATATTCTAAAAGTTTATTCCTTACGGGTTTCCACATTTTAGCAAAAAAAAAAGCCCTGAAATTTTTCAGGGCTTTTTGATGTTTATAAAAATAGAATATTATTCCTCTTTCATAGTGTGATAAACGTTCATAACGTCATCATCTTCTTCAATTTTTTCGATTAGTTTTTCAACGTCAGCGATTTGAGCTTCAGTAAGTTCTTTTGTAATTTGAGGAATACGCTCAAAACCAGAAGATAAAATTTCAAGACCTCTGTTTTCCAATTCTTTTTGCAAAGCACCAAAGCTTCCAAAAGGAGCGTAGATTAAGATTCCGTCTTCGTCTTCGAAAACCTCTTCGGCACCAAAATCAATTAGTTCAAGTTCTAATTCTTCAGGATCAAGATTCCCTTTTGCAATTCTAAAATTACAAGTATGATCAAACATAAACTCAACAGAACCTTGCGTTCCCATTGTTCCGTTACATTTATTAAAGTAGCTTCTGATGTTTGCTACAGTTCTATTATTGTTGTCAGATGCAGTTTCAATTAAAATTGCAATTCCGTGAGGAGCATATCCTTCAAACAAAATTTCTTTATAATTGGCAGTATCCTTATTACTTGCATTTTTTATCGCGCGCTCCACATTGTCCTTAGGCATGTTAGCGGCTTTTGCATTTTGTATTACAGCTCTTAATCTAGAATTGGCATCTGGGTTAGGACCACCTTCTTTAACGGCCATAACGATATCTTTACCAATTCGGGTAAATGTTTTAGCCATTGCTGACCAACGTTTCATTTTTCTTCCTTTTCTAAATTCGAACGCTCTTCCCATTTCTAATTTTTAGTTTTGTGATGCAAAAATACGGTTATTCCTTATTTTTCCAAAATCAATTCTATTCTTTTTTAGAGTTAGTTAGAAGTTAGGTGTTAAAAAGTTTCAGGTTTCAGGTTTCAAGTTTTGAAATAGGGTGAGTTTGTGTAAGTTTAACCGCAAAGCGCGCAATGTTTTTATCTATAATGTGTATAAATGTACATATAAACGCAAAGTTCGCAAAGCTATGTCTAAATAAAGCTTTGCGAACTTTGCGTTTACTAACCACAATCCAAAACAAAAAAAACTTTGCGCGCTTTGCGGTTAATTTTTTATTCTCACTTCAAAACCTGAAACCTGAAACAAAGAAAACCTGAAACAAAAAATTCTACTTCATCGCATTAAACTCATTAATAACATTTACCGCTTCATTCAGATACGGATTCGTTTTCAAATTATCGATTTGATATTGATTTATTGTTTTTTCGGTAGGATAAGCGCCTAGTAAAAATTGATTTACGGTAGAATTGTAAACATCCAACGGATTATTTTCGTCATTAAAAGTATTGATTTCAGTCCAAAGAGAATTTACGTTTTTCTTTTGTTTAAAAACCGCATCCAATGTCATCGGAATCTCTGCTTTTGGAGTATTTACCAATTGATCAATTTTAAGATTGATTTTTTTTATGTTATTAAAAAAGTCGTTGTCTGCCAATCTTGTCGTACTATTTTTAGCCAGTTTATCGATAAGACTTCTTTTTACGTAAGGTCTGTATTTTAAAAATGGCTGAATACTGTCATTTTTAATTGCAGTCGGAAAATCACTTTCTTTTTGATAAACACCTTCATAAAATTCCGGAAGAATTACATCAGGTTTAACCCCAATATATTGGTGACTTTTGCCCGTAACTCTATAAAATTTGTTAATTGTAATTTTTAAAAAGTCAGTATTTTTACTTTCGTCAAGCGAAAGAATAGTCTGCATTGTAGCTTTTCCCAAAGTGTTGCTTCCTAATAATAATGCGCGATTATAATCTTGCAATATCGACGAGAAAAACTCACTTGCCGAAGCAGTATTGCTATTGACCAAAATCACAATTGGACCTTTATAAATCAATCCTTTATACGGATCATTAATCACAGATTTCCCATCCTTATTGTCTATAACAATCGACAGCGGACCATAATCTATAAACATTCCTGCCATTTTTATGGCTTCCTCCATAGATCCGCCACCATTATCGATCAAATCAATTACAAGACCTTTTATATTATCTCTTTCAAGTTTTATGACTTCGCGCGCAACATCATCGGCACAACCTTTTCGGCTTGTTCCGTCTAAATCTGCATAAAAACTCGGAATCTTGACATATCCAATTTTACTTTCTTTTCCAACAATAAAACTAAAAACCGAGTTTTCTTCGTCTTTCATCACTTGCTTTTCGATATAAACATCAAAGCTTTTACCGGCATTTCGCTTTAGCGTAAGCGTAATACTTTTATTCGATTCAGACAAAATCATGGTCGAAATAGATTCTAATGAAGCACAGGAAACCTGCAAAGTGTCTTTTTGATTCGAAATAGAAACAATCTGATCTCCCTTTTTTATTTGTCCCGTTTTGTACGCAGGACCATTTGGGTCGATTTCTTCCACAATAATTTCATTTTTCTCATTTAGATTCACCGTCATACCTAGCGACAAATGCTCTTTGGATAATGAAGCGACAAAACTCGTTTTAGAATCATCACTAAAATAAGCTGTATGCGGATCAAAATAAGTACAGAAAAAATTGTAGAAATTCTCCTCTTGTTTCAGTTTAGTTTCCAGAAGCGTATTAATTCTGCAGATTTCATTCGTCAGAATCGATTTTCGGGCAGTAAGTTCAATTGATTTAAAGTTGGCTTTAATTGAATCCAGATTCTCGCTCGTTTCAGAGATTTCGTCCAGAATTTGATAGCGAAGTTTTTTAAGCCAAACTTTCTCTAAATCTTCTTTTTTCAGATAAAACGGAAATGACTTTTTATAAAATCTAATCGTATCTTTCTTAGAATAATCAATTGGTCCCGCCTGAATTTTTTCTAAAACAGCTTTAGTTCTCAGAAGTCCGGTTTTATATTTAGACGTAATATCAGCCAGAAAACTACAATTGTCGCTTAAGATCAAATCGTCTAAATTCAAGCGGTATTTATCCGCCATTTCGTCGTATTCACTCTTGTAGAAAATGTTTCGTGAAGGATCCAGACCATTGATAAGATTATCAAAAACATAAATAGATAAACTATCGTCTACAGGTTTCGGTCTGATATGTTCTGCCTGAATAAGAGCGTTTATTTTGTTTACTAATTCGCACGTTTCAGCGCTATTTTGACTAAATAGAACAGTAGTAGTCAACAAAAATACCAGCCAAATTTTTTTCATAAATAGAACATCTATCGTTTAGACTAAAGTTACACTTAATTTTTTAGAAAAGGTTATATTATTTTCTAAAATTTCTTACAGCAAAGCAATTTATTTTAACACATTCAAATTAAGTTTTTAAAATCTAAAGCCAGAAAATAAGCCACGAATTCACGAATTATTGTAAGTGTGTGATAAACAATAATTCGTGAATTCGTGGCAAAAAAAAAATGCGTCACTCAAAAAAGTAACGCATTTCTAAAATATGTATGTTTTAAAAAACTATTTCTTGTAAAAAGGTAATTTAACCACTTTTGCAGCAACATCATTTTTTCTAATTCTGATAAAGATATCGCTATCAACAGCACTATTGTTTACCGTAACATATCCCAAACCAATACCTTTATTCATAGAAGGCGACATAGTTCCAGAAGTCACAATACCAATTACTTCGCCCGAAGCATCAACAATTTCATAATCGTGTCTTGGCACCGCACGTTCCTGCATTTCAAAAGCAACCAGTTTTTTAGTAACACCAACCTCTTTTTGTTTCTTCAAACTCTCAGAATTGGTAAAATCTTTACTAAACTTAGTAATCCATCCCAATCCAGCTTCAAGTGGAGAAGTAGTATCATTAATATCATTTCCGTACAAACAGAAACCCATTTCTAAGCGTAAAGTATCACGCGCAGCCAAACCAATAGGTTTAATTCCGAAAGAAGCACCAGCTTCAAAAACCTTGTTCCAAACTTGTTCAGCTTCGCTGTTTTTGCAATAAATCTCAAAACCTCCAGAACCAGTATATCCTGTAGCTGAGATAATTACATTTTCGATTCCTGCAAAATCACCAACTTCAAAATGATAATAAGGTATTGCAGCCAAATCTATAGACGATAAAGCCTGCATAGCTTCAACCGCTTTTGGCCCTTGAATTGCCAATAAAGAATAATCATCCGAAAGGTTTTTCATATCAACACCCAAATCATTGTGCGAAGAAATCCAGTTCCAGTCTTTATCGATATTCGAAGCATTTACAACCAGTAAATACTGTTCCTCTTTCATTTTATAAACAATCAAATCATCCACGATTCCGCCTTCATTGTTAGGCAAGCAAGAATATTGCGCTCTTCCAATCGTTAAAGTCGATGCATCATTTGAAGTCACCTTTTGAATCAAAGCCAAAGCATTTGGTCCAGTCAGCAAAAATTCTCCCATATGCGAAACGTCAAAGACCCCCACACTGTTTCGAACCGTCTCGTGTTCAGCATTTACCCCCTCGTATGTAATAGGCATATTGTAACCGGCAAAAGGTAGCATTTTCGCTCCCAAACCCTCGTGTATGTGCGTAAGCGCAGTATTTTTCATTGTGTTGTTTTAAAAAATTGTGTCGCAAATTTATTCAAAAAATATCAAAATGATGCACACTAAATTATAAATTTCGTAAAGATTAGGAGCTATTTCCTGCTATTCGCTATATCTTTTTGTTTTTAAAGAAAAAACAAAAAGGATGCCGCTACTATCAGGGCTAAGACTCTAGGATAACGAGAACCATTTTTATCTTCATTTTTTACGTAACTTTAATAAAGTAAATTTTTATCATTAAAATAAATCCAAAAAGCAAAACATTTCAATAATCAAAAATCCGTTTTTATCCGCGTCTTTACGAAGTAAATCTGTTTCATCCGCGTCATAAATAACTTCAATACAAAAAAATCATCAATACAATAGATAACAAATCCCAATGAAAGATCCATTTCTAATCACAAAAGAAGACATTCTAAAATTCTACAAACCTGTAAATCCATTAACACATAAAGGACTTCAGGGACATGCAGTGATTATTGCCGGAAGCTACGGCAAAATTGGAGCAGTAGTTCTAGCCTCAAAATCCTGCTTAAAATCAGGCTGTGGACTCGTAACAACTTTCACACCAAAATGCGGTTATCAGATCCTTCAAATCTCAATTCCCGAAGTCATGGTTGTAACCGATGAAAACGCTAATTTTATCACCAATATTCACTTTCCCATACAACCACAAGCAATCGGAATCGGTCCCGGAATCGGGCAGGAGTTAGGCACACAAAAAGCATTATTCGAATTTCTAAGAATCAACAATACACCATTAGTTCTCGATGCCGATGCTCTGAATATCTTGGCAAAAAACCAATCCTGGCTAGAATTAGTTCCCGAAAATACAATCTTAACACCTCATCCAAAAGAACTGGAACGCCTAATAGGAAAATGGAATTCAGAATCAGAGAAGTTTCAAAAAGCAATCGCCTTTTCAGAAAAATACAAAGTCATAATCGTCATGAAAGGAGCGCCAACCTACATCATCAATAAAACCGAAATCTACGAAAACACCACCGGAAATGCCGCATTAGCAACCGCAGGAAGCGGCGACACCCTAACCGGAATCATCACAAGTTTGCTTGCCCAAGGTTACGAACCCAAATATGCCGCAAAACTAGGCGTCTTCCTCCACGGATCAACCGCCGATATCGCTTTACCAAAAACAGGATATCAATCGTTTATAGCCTCAGATATTATTGAGAATCTCGGGAAAGCTTTTTTGGAGATCGAGAAAGTTTCTTGAGTTTCATGTTTCACGTTTCAAGTTTGTTGGAATGTAATTTAACCGCAAAGTTCGCAAAGGTTTGCGCAAAGGTTCGCAAAGTTTTTACACAAAGCTTTGCGAACCTTTGCGTTTTTACAAAACCCTCAATAAACAAAACCTTTGCGAACTTTGCGGTTAGATAAAAATCTAAAATCTAAAATCAAAATCCGCGTCTTCGCTTTAGCGAATCAGTTTCATCCGCGTACTTTTTCACAATCCCTCTACAACATTAAGCTTCGCGTACCTTAAAAAAAAAAAACTAGCATAAAAAAACTTAGCGAATCTTTGCGTAAAATCTTAGCGCTCTTTGCGGTAAAATAACGAATCTAAAATCAAAATCCGTAAGTTTGTATTCCAGTAAATACTGCTTATGAAAAACAATTTCGATCTAAGAACCGTAAATGTCACCCGTTACATTACACCTTTGCGTGAAGGCGGTTCCTTACCAGCTTTGGCAGAAGCCGATGACGATTTTAAATACGTCCTTAAATTCAAAGGAGCCGGTCATGGCGTAAAAGCCCTAATCGCCGAATTAGTTGGCGGACAAATTGCCAAAGCCTTAAAATTACAACTACCGGAATTGGTTTTTGCCAATCTCGATGAAGCCTTTGGAAGAAGCGAAGGAGACGAAGAAATTCAGGATTTACTGCAAGGAAGTCAAGGATTAAATCTGGCACTTCATTTTTTGTCAGGCGCCATTACATTCGATCCCGTTGTAACGACAGTTGACGCCAAATTAGCATCGCAAATTGTTTGGCTTGACGCTTATATTACCAATGTAGACCGTACGTTTAGAAACACCAATATGTTGATTTGGCACAAAGAATTATGGCTGATAGATCATGGCGCATGTTTATATTTTCACCATTCCTGGAATAATTGGGAACAACATGCCAAAAGTCCTTTTGCATTGATAAAAGACCACGTTTTATTGCCACAAGCCACACTTTTAAAAGAAGTCGACGCCGAATATAAAGCGCTTTTAACACCGGAAATTCTAGTTGATATTGTAAATACAATTCCGGAAGAATGGCTGCAATGGGAAGACACAGATGAAACACCAGAAGCTTTGCGAAACGTCTACTTACAGTTTCTGCAAACGAGATTAAACAATTCAGAAATCTTTGTAAATCAAGCCCAAAATGCAAGATAGTCACTTATATGAGTATGCCGTAATTCGTGTAGTACCTAGAGTGGAGCGCGAAGAATTCCTAAATATCGGAATCATTTTGTTTTGCAAAAAAGCTAAATTTATAAAAGTGTTACACCACATAAACGATGCAAAAATCGAAGCATTATCAAACGATTTTGATATCGAACAATTGCATTGCAATATAACCGCATTAGAAAAAATCGCAAACGGAGCCAAAGACGGCGGACCAATTGGCGAAATGGATATTCCGGAACGTTTCCGTTGGTTAACAGCCATTAGAAGCTCAGCAATTCAGACTTCAAGACCACATTCAGGATTTTCTCAGGATTTAGAAAAAACGATTCAAAGATTGTTTGAAGAGTTAGTGCTTTAAGAAGAGGTTCTAAGGTGCTGAGTCGCTAAGGTTCTGAGGTTTTCCCGTAGAGGCGCACAGCAGTGCGTCTAACCTAACGATTTAAAAATCTCGCAAAGACGCCAAGTCGCCAAGAATATAAAAACTTTGCGACTTTGCGTCTTTGCGAGATTAAAAAAGACCATATAAGTAATTCAAGAAATCATAAGCCACCAGACTTAAATTAGCTTAAATAACTTATATGGTTTTAAAAAAAAACTAACTCAATTTTTATTAAAACGATCCACAGGTATTACCTGTAAATGTAGCACCGGCTCCACCGGTAACATCAGCTTTAACAGCCGAAGCGGCAAGCGTTATAATAGAATAAGGCGGAGTAAAAGCAGTATTACTACCTGCAGTATTTCCGGAGGTGTTTGTAAATACATTTCCAACTGCGGTAACGGCAGTAAAACCAGTCATTAAATCTATTGGCGTTTTAACACCTTCAAATACATTGTTTTCTACTCGAAGGTCAGCTTCAAAACCAGCTGCAATACATTTATTGCTCACAGTACTATTAAAGTAATTGTTGATTAAATGTACTTTCCCAAAACGAACTCTTGGCATTCTTTCTTTACAGCCTGGAGCCCACCAACAACGAGCAAAAGTAATTCTCAATTTTCCACGATCAGCAGTTGCGCCATCGCTTGAACCAATTAAATTTGAATATCTGTGATCGTCTGAACCTCCGGGACCTCCAGCTTTTGGCGCTTTCAAATAACCGAATTTGCAATAAGAAACCGTCACATAATCTGATTTGTTTTTGATGTCAAAGTTTCCGTCAACACCGTCTCTGAATTCGCAGTGATCAACCCAAACATTTTGACAATCGTCAAGGATTGCATTGTCCCAACCATCAGTATCGTAAGCGCCCGGGCCTTCAAAAATTAGATTTCTGATGATTAAATTCGTGCATCTTTTGATGTTGATAATCCCAGAACCATCTTTAGTTTGGTTCGTCGAAACCAATTTTGCTCCGCTTGCACCATAAATGGTTTTTCCACTTTGATCTTGTAGTGATAATCTTGTTGTAACGGTAATTGTACCGGTTACTTTAATCACTTTTACCGCACTATTTTCTATAGCCGATTTAAGTAGTGCGTAAGTGTTTACAACAGTTTCTGCCGAAGTTCCACCACCGGTTGTACTTCCATTTTGAGAAGCCCAGCCCGGAACCTGAGCGCAGTTTCCAACTTTTGCAGTTAAATCACTTTGAGGAGTTGCAGAAGTTTCGATAATTGCATTTTTACTATTTTCAATAGTTGCAGTGTCGTCAGTATTACACGCTGTAAAACCGAAAATTAGTGTTAGTAGAAACACTGAAATTGTAGATTTGGATTTCATAATATTAAGTTTGGTTACATAAAGTTAAGAGTGCAAATCTGCTTATAATTAGAATGAAAAAAGTTGAACAAGTTCAATGTTTTGAAAATATTTTACTATTAATTGTGTTTTTAACACCAATTAATTTACAAAAACTATATTTTTGCGCAATCGATTACATTATTTTTGATTCATTCACCTACTTACGCCCCTGAGTAAGAATAAAATAAAAAACATGTACAAAGCCCTAAGATTAAATATTGAACGTAAAATACCACTAACCGACGAAGAATGGAAATTAGTAGTTGAGAAAACGGAGTTTATAAAACTCAAGAAAAACGAGTTTCTGCAGATTCAGGACTCGAACAGTTCCTATGAAGGATTTATTCTGAAAGGAGCTTTTAAAACCTACATTTTGAATGATAATGGTAACGAAAGCGTTATTTTTTTCTCCTTCGAAAATGAATGGATGTGCGATCTCGAAAGTTTCTATCATCAAAAGCCAACAACCTACAACATCAAGGCAATTGAAGACAGCGAGATTTTAGTGATAAGCAAAGCCAATAAAGCGCTCTTATTTGAGCAAGTACCAAAACTGATTCAATTTCATATTCTGATGGTCGAAAAAGCCAATATTGCCATTCAGCAAAGGCTTTTAGATGTATTAAACAAAACTTCGAAGCAAAGATATTTGGAGTTTATGGAGAGATATTCGCAGAAAGCAGATAAAATCAACAACAGAAATTTATCGTCTTATCTTGGAGTTTCACACGAGTTTTTGTCAAAGATTAAGAGGAGGTGCTGAGCTTCTGAGTTGCTAAGATTCTAAGGTTTTCCGTAGAGGCGCACAGCAGTGCGTCTTGGCTATCATTAAAAAATCTCGCAAAGTCGCGAAGACGCAAAGAAATATAGGAAAGAAACTTTGCGACTCTGTGACTTTGCGAGATTTAAAAAAAACTTACTGCTTTTTGTGCTTTTGTGGCAAAATGTTAATTCGATTAACGAGTGTATCTTTTTAAAATATGATCTTCTCCAGAATCCGTTTTTATAACTATTTCTTTTTGTGTTACAGTATCAATTTTTACACAATTTCTTAAGCCTCCATCATTCGTACATGACAAATTATTAAAATCTGTAATAAGTTTTTCAGTCTTGTTTTTTAGATCTAATAATCTAAGTTCTTGATTTGCCTCATGAAGGTTTTCAATATAGAGCAACACTTTTTGATCTTCTTTTAAGTCAACTATAACTCCTTCTTTTAGCGATACGCCATTTACTTTTTTTATTAATTGCATTTGATCAGGATTTCCGGAACCATACGATTGTACAAAAAGAAAGGAATCTCCAAAATCAGCTCCAATATATCCAAGGTTTTTATGAAGCATTGGATAGCTGCTTTCACTAAGTGTTTTAATGTCACGATTTCCTTTGACCAAAGTTAAACTTTGCAAAGAATCACCTTCAACATTGTCTTTGTAAACACGATAAGATAAATGATAGCCATTTTTTAAAATAGTATCAAAATCATAAGGTTCTATTTCTGATTTAACCAGTTTCGAAATATTTTCAGGTTCAGTAGTTTTTTTGTGTCCAGATTCAGTCCCTTTAATTGGTGTGACATTTTTAATTTCTTTCTTGTGATTGGTACAGGAAAAAAGAATAAACAGTACAAAACCTAAAATTATATTTCTTTTCATTTACTTAATATTTTAGTAAGCTCGTGTCTAATTTGATTAAAAATCTAAGATTCCAGTGAGACATTCATTCGAAAAATGAAGCATTGCACTTTCCTTTTCTGGATTTTCAATGACTAATAAATCATAAGGTTCCAGATCATATGATTGCTCATTAACTTTAATAACCGTCGTATCCAAAGAAAATAGAATTAATAGTTCAGCATTATAATCCTGATTACTATTTGTTAATATCAGTTTGTGATGGCGTATTTTTTCAGAAACCATCCAATTAAAATCAATGCCTTTTGTATAGGAAGTTACTTCATCATCCGAATTAAATTCCATGATTTCGTATTTCTCATAACTCTTTTCTTCTTTGTTTATCTCGACATGTAAGGAGTTATCAAGCATAACCAAGTATCGGTAATAGCCCTTGAATTTGGTAAACTTAGAAGGCACTTCCTCTATTGTAGCACTGCTTATTCTGAATACAAAATCTCTATCTGTATAGTTTGCTGTTCTCGGATATATCATATATTCATATGTCAATCCACCACTCCAAATAGAGGCTTTACAATCTTTTTTAGGAAAAAGGCTTATGTTCATTTTTTTATTTTTAATAAGAAATCAAAAGTAAAACAGATCGTTCTCTAAAAACTTAAATCTTTTTCTCGAAATAAATAAACTCCAAAGGTTTTTCAGAAATTGTAACATGAATCTCACTTTCAGGAAAAGCTTCTCTTTTGCCGGTATCAACATAACCGTGACGTTTGTACCAAGCAATAAGTTCTTCACGAACCGAAATTACTGTCATAATAATACTAGACAATCCTAAAGATTTAGCATGATTTTCGGCTTCAGCCAACATTTTTTTACCAATTCCGCTATTTTGTAATTCAGGAGAAACAGTTAACATTCCTAAATACAATTGATGTTCTTTCTCGACCAATAAAACTGACCCAATAATCTGATTGTTCTCAGTATATTTTAGAATAGTATTTTTAGGATCAAGAATTGTTTCTGTCAATTCTTCTTCGTTTGTTCTTTTTCCTTCTAATAAATTGGCTTCAGTCGTCCAGCCTTTTTTAGAAGTTTCGCCTCTGTAAGCTGAATTAATTAATAGATTTAATGCCGGAATGTCTTGTAATGTTGCTTTTGTAATCATGGTATGCGATGCTGTATTTTATTTTTTAATTTGAATAGCCTCCTGCTTTAGCTGGAGGAACAAAATTATACTATTTAGGGAACGGCTTTAGCCAAAATTTGTTAATTATTTTTTTGCTTTTCGATTAATTAATCCAAACTTCTTTTTTGATTAAATCAATTGTAAAAACATATTTACTTATAGATTCGAAGTTTAAAACGCCATCGTAAATTATTTTCCTTGAGAGTGGTTTTACTTTCATTTTGTTTTTGCCAATATTAAACTCTGTTTCAATAGTGTTTGTTTCATTTGTATCGGGATTTAATCCCCAAAGAATACTACTTTCATTTGAAAGCAAGAAAGGTCCGCTGTTTCCGGAATCGAATAAAAACCAATAGATTGAATTATTTTTAGGTATTCCAATGAAGATATTTAATTCCGATCCATCAAGACCATTTGCAAAACGACTTTTGATAAGATACTTTCTTTTCATTTGTTTTTTTGCTGAAATTGTATTCTCAATTATAAAAATGTTTTTAGAAAGATCAAGAGTCAGAATTTTATTCTCGAATGATTTTAGAGAAATAATACCATCAATTTTTGGCCATTCTTTGGGTAAAATACTCATGATATCCCAAACACTAACAGTTGAATGCAATAAAGTTGTTGAACCTATTTTAAGCGAAATACTATCGCATTTTTGAGCTTTGATGATTTCGCCATCCATTCTAAAACCTGTAACGCTTCCATATATTTTTTTGTTTGTGATTTGAGCGATTTCAGGAGAAATAATAGTTTGTGCGCCTCCTGTATCGAATAGAAAATTATATTTTTTTCCTTTTATAAAAACGTCAATAGTTTTCATGTTTTCGATGTAAGGTTTTAACCGAATTGTGTCTTGTGCAGAAACATCTAGTTTACTGCTTAAAAGCAGCACGATAAGTATTATTTTGATTGATTTCATGATTGAATTTTTTGCTTACTCTAAACTTGGTTTTCAGCTTTTCCCATTTTTGCATTATTGCGTGTGTTTTTTAATTTCATGCAAATGTGGAATACTTTTTTTCTAAAAACGACCGACAAAAAAAAGTCGAACCATTTATTTTAAATTAAATAGTTCGACTTTTTCTGAAAAATAATCACTCTTAATATAATTCTATAATAATGAAGATTTTCTGTATTCTGTGGGAGTTAGCGTAGTATGCTTTTTAAAAGCTGTATTAAAAGATGATTTAGAATTGAAACCAACTTTATCTAAAGTTTGTAAAATGGTGAAATCTTTTTTGGGATGATTTTTTAGAATTTCCATTGCTTCTCCGATTCGGTATTGATTGATAAAATCAAAAAAATGCTGGTTAAGATGTACATTAATCAAAACGGATAATTCACTAACCGGAACATTGATTTGATTTGCCAATTCCTGAATCGTAAGCGAAGGATTAAGATAAGGTTTTGCAGTATTCATATGTTCTTTTAACAATTCGATTTGAGACATAATTCGATGATTTTCAAGATCGGTTAAAGTCACCGTTTTCGACTTATTCTTGCTTTTAGAATCTATACTTTTAAAAAGGTCAGGATTGTTTAGTGCTTTCAAAATAAACCAGCAAGTTATAGCCAAAGCAATAATACCTGCAAACTCGTTGATGACGATTAAAAACTCATGATAATTAGTATATCTCAATAGATTTTTGAGTGTGTCAAAGTAATGCGCAATCACAAAAAAAGTTGTCATTTGAAACAACCATTTATAAACAGAAGCATTAGAATTAGTATAATTTTCTAAGTAAATACTTTTGTATTTCTTTAGAATTATAAAAACGGCAATTATATATCCTAAATACTGTAATTCGATTATGGATTGAAAAAGAATCATTTCGCCAGTTTCAAAATGATGCCTAAAAAAGTACTTTTTAGCAGTATCATTTCCCTGATAAATACGAGGGATTAAAATCAAATTAAAAAGGATAAATAAAGCAAAATGCAATAAATGTTTCCGCTTTAAACGAAAATCATTATAACAAATAGCTTGTACATAAAGATAGAATAGCGGAATACTTAATAAGCAAAGCGTCCATCTGAAAATTTCTAAATTCGGATAGTTTGAAGTGATTTTCTCGGCAAGAAAAAATCCGCTAATATCAATTGCGTTGATTATTAAATAACTTGCAAAAAGCCTATTAGGGATCTTGTTTTTTGTCTTTACAGTTAATAGAAAAAAGATCAGAAGAGCTAGAACAAAAACTGTAATTACGGCAATAATCTTAAGATAACTGAAAGAATTCATCGAGTACTTTTTTTACGTTTTTTATCTTTTCCTAATTAATATTTTGGAGTAATGTTTTTTATTTTTTCAAGTAATAGGTCTTCTTTTTTAATTACTTTTTCATAAGGAGATTTATCTGGCAGATGTTGTTTTTGATATTGTTCAATAAGCGGAATAGTTAAAATAATTTTCAAAGCACTATGATAATTATTTATCTCGTTTCGTTTTTCATTGATAGTATTCATTAAATTTTTCAAATCAGCTTTTTGAGAGACATATTTATCGTTACTTTTCGTAATTAAATTTAAAATCTTCTGTTTCATTACGCTATCCGTTATACTGTTTATTTGGTTTTTTGCGTCTCTGTAGTAATCATTAGATTTTTGATTATAATTATAAAAAACGTTTACTGTATCTCTTGTATTCAATTGACTTAACTCGTTTTCTAAAGATGTCAATTCTGGAGATTTCTCTACAAGTTCCTGATACAAGTCTTCGACTAAATCATTGCCTTTTCTAAACCTACCAATATCAATACTTTTTTCTTCGAATGCTTTTGGTTCTTCAGCATTTCTGAGATTAGTTTCGTTATCCCGACAAGATGTCAAAATGATTAGTGATAAGAAAATGATTTTTTTTAGCATAGTTTTATAGTTATAATTTTAAAGTTTGAATTGCCTCCTGCTTTGGCTGGAGGAACAAAATATATTATTTACAAAATGGCTTTAGCCAAAATCTGTTAATTATTTTCTTGCTTTTCGATTTAGTAAATAACAATAAGTAAAATGAGTTAACAAAACTAAAGTTATTCCAATATTCCAATAAATTTCAAAGTAAGCAAATGCATTATAAAAGCAATATAAAGAATCTTTAGGTTCATCATCAACTCGAAAATAAATAGGAAAGACAATTAAAAAAAGCGATAGAAATATTGATAGAATTATGAGACGACCATATTTGATTTTAAAATGATCAACAAAGCCATAACATAACATTTGAATGATTAATATTACCAGAAAAAACTTCTCCATAGCTTTATAGTTTTTTAATAATCATAAACGTGTTCGATCGTAACGCTTTCGTTTCTTGCTTTCTTGATAAAAGGCAATAATTTATCGACAGGCAAAAAGTAAACATTTCTTTTTAATTTGTCATGAGTAACAATTTTGGATTGATACAATAATTTTGTGTCTGCCAGCTTTATATCTTTCGAATTGCCCATTATTGTAGAAACTGCAATTTCGTCATTTCCGGAGATTTCATAAATCTTTATATCTTGATTCGAAAGTTTAATCATTTCGGTTGTAAAAGCTCCCCATCGTGTGACTGCAATAATCATTTTGTCGGCTCCTTTTTTAATGATTTTCAAGTCTTTACTTTCTTTAATAGAATCCGTATTTGAGACTATTAAATAAATAACATTTGAAGGCGTTTCGTATGTCGATTGCGCTGCCCATTGAATAAGTTGCGAGTAAAAAGCCTTAAACGAAAATTCGAAAGTAAATAATACTGTTCTTTCCCATTTTCTTAAAGTGCTGCAATCCGAATTATCAGAGACAGTCCATACTTTTTTGATCCAATCTAAAAACTTAAATTCATACCAGGCAGTTTGATATATAAAATCACTGTAAGCGCTTTGAGCTTCGATTATTGTTTCTTCTTGTTTTGATATTTGTTCTTCGGCAAATAGCGAAAAGAAACGTCCAATTGTGTTTTCATAAATGATTTTTGCGCCATATTCCATTGTCATACTTGCGCCAATCACTTGCAACATTGTTTTGTATTCACTGTTTTCCGGATAAGCTTCTGAAGTTAATTTAAGCGAACGATCATAAAGTTTCCAGTATTCATCAATTGATTTGTAGAATGGAAAATCAGATGGGTTTTTACCACTTTTTAGATAATCAGCATATTCTTTCGGGTTATAAACTAAATACCATTCCGGAACCGTGAGAATTGTTTGTTCTTCGGCTCTGAAATATTCTTTTATCTTCTTTTTTTCAATAGAGAGATTGTTTTTTCGATAAGGATTATACTTGTCCAATAACTTGTTTGTAAAGCGTTGATCCGGATCGAGTTTGTTTTTTACTTCGAAATATTTCGCACTATTTGGATATCCTTTTTGAAACTGTTCAATAGTCGCATGAGGCTGATAGGGAAGATACCACGTTCCGTTTTCGCTCAAAATAGCGTCAGTCATTTCAAGAGTCCATTTCTTAACTTCGTCTTTTGCTTCCTGATTTGTTCCTTGTTTGTAATAAATTACAAAAGCAAAAACCTCTTTGTTTGCCCACGAAAGATAACTTTCATGATCCGGCAAAGCATGTCTTAGCGAAACATTGATAACATTTACTTTGTTATTTTGAAAAATAGCACTCATTTTCGGGATAAATGACTTTATATTTTCAACAGGAATAAAGTATTCTTGCAAGACGTAGGTTTCTTTTTCGCGAGAAGCGGGTTCTAATTCCTTGACATCATAACTTGCTTCCTTATTTCTCCAGCGTACTATTTCAGGAAAATAAAACAAAGGATCAATAGTATATTCCCGAATCCATTTTCCGGAATTTCCCCAGGAAACCATTCCTGAAACTCTTGATTCCAGCCAATAATTTTCATCTTCTGGTATTAATCGTTCTGTATCAGTTAATGGTTTTGTAGTTTTTTGCCATGAAATACTCATTATTTTATCGTATTTCGGCGGATATAAATTACCATTTTGAAAAACAACATTGGTATTATTCCGAATGTTTTTGTCGAAATAGGCTTTATAATCTTCGATGTCCATTACTTGATGAAATCTTTCTACTTTTTCATTATCAACTAATTTTAAAGTAGCTTCGGCGATAACACCAATCCCGCCATAACCGCCAATTGCGGCATTAAAAACCTCTTGATTTACCTCTCGATTGGCAATTATAATGTCACCATTTGCGGTAATAATTTTTAATTCTAAAACCGACGAAATAATTGGACCATGACCAATATATCTTCCGTGACAATTGACAGATATAGCGCCGCCAACAGTAAAATTAGAATAGGTTTGCATTATTTTTATAGACAAATTCAACGGATCGATTACTTTTTGAATGTCTCTCCAGCGAATTCCTGCTTGTACCGTAATTTCTTTTCTCGTCGTGTCAATCTTTACAATTTTATTGAAAGATCTCATATCGATATGCAAACTGTTTTCAAAGGCAGTTTGTCCGCCCATACTGTATTTTCCCCCGCCAATAGAAATTGGTCCTGTAGTACTTTTTATAGCATCGATAATTTCATTTTCCGTTTTTGGTCTGATAATTTTATTCGCCTGAATAGGATTTATTTGTGTGATATCATTCAGCGTTTTATTCTCAATAACGGTATTGAATTTTGAATCTCCTGAAAATTCGATCAGCAGGAAAATGTATATAACGAATAAAATAAAACCATAAAACGGAATCGATCTGCGCTTTTTTCTATTAATAAACCGAATGGCTTTTTTAATTCCAGACCAAATCAGTTTTATTATTTTTAGCAAATAAGTAAATACAAATCGAATAAAGCGGTAGATTTTCTTCATAAAAAGGTGTAGAAAAATAATTAGATTTTTGTGAAAACCATTAAAGCATTTTTGGTAGGATCTCCTTTTTGATACAATGTTTTTTTGGTGAATTTGAATCCAATTTTTTCAACAAAATCACAAATAAAGTCTAGTGAATAAAAGTTTCTAACCTCTTTGGCATTGTATTCCCAAGTTTCATTTACGCCTAAATTAAAAACGTCGTGAGCAAGCGCCACTAAGACTTTTTGATCTTCGGTATCGCAATTATGATCTCTAAGAATAAGTTTTCCGCCAACACGCATTGTATCTCTGATAGACGAGATGTATTGCGTTCGTAAATCTATTGGGCAATGATGAAAACCAATATAAACCGTTACAAGATCTAAACTATTGTGCGGTACATGATCAGCAAATTTGGTTTCGTAATTGGCAAACTGAATATATTCTGCTCCAACAGCAATTTGACCGCGTTCAACCATTTCGGTAAAGGAATATTTTGGTTTTCGCCCGTCAGCATAATATCTTTTTCCTTTAATGGAAATGCTTTCTTCCAAATAATCCAAATATCTGCCCGAAGAACCAATTTCTAAATAGCCATTATAAGAAGTTCCTTCGCCAAGTAAAGCAACAGTTTCTATAGACATTTCATTTTTTTGATGCATCAAAGCCGGAAGTTGATATCGAACGCTTGATAAAATGGGCGTAATGTCGTCTAGTTTTGATTGTGTTGCAATATAAATTTCTTTATCTGTCGTTTTTGAAATCGTATTGTCATAAATTAATTTATGGAATTCTGTTTCCGGATATAAATTAAATACGTTTTTCAAAAACAAAAAGAACTGATTTTTAAGCTTAGAATTGGTGTAGATATATTTGAAATTACTTCTGATTAACGAAGTCGAATTAAGTATTATATTCGGAAACAATTGTGCAGATGTAACAAAGAGTAATGTTGTTTTAATGAAATTCCTTCTTATCATAATTGTTTTTAATATAAGTAATATAATTCTTTCTTTTTTTGCAAATATAAGGTTTAATTCAAAGGTTAATTATTTTTATTTGAATTCATATTGACTAAACAAATTAATTCCAATCTTTAATCCAACAAACCACTATTTAATACTATTTTTCGAATTTCTGATTCAAAATAATAAGCGATATCTAAATTGTCAAAAGCTTGGTTTTCGAGAACAATGATACTTGTTTGGGTTTTTGGATAATATAAATTTACCGATGTAAAACCTTGATCTGGAACAATTCCGGTATGACCAAATTCTTTAATTTTTGATTCATCGTTGATTCGGATTCCATATCCATAACCAATTTCTTTATCGCCAAAAACCGAATGTTGGTTGGTGATCGTATAAGAAGTCATTCGGGCATAAGTTGCTACGTTCAAAAGTTTGTCATTATGTAACAAATTATTCCAAATAGCTAAGTCTTCAACTGTGCTCACAAGTCCAGCAGCAGGAATTCTGTCTTTAGGAACAATAACACCTTTTATTTCTTTGGTTGTATTGTCTTTCGAAAATTGGCGACCGTCTACAACTTCATCTTTGTTAGAGTCATTCGGAAAAAAACTATCTCTCATATAGTTCTTCTTGAACAATTCGGTTACAACAGTTTCGTATGTTTTGTTTGTTACCCTTTCTATAATTTGAGCTAATAAAATATAATTCAAATCAGAGTATTTAAACTGAGCTCCGGCAGCAAAAATCGTTGGTTTCTCCAGATCAACAATTCCAGAAGTGTGATTTAATAAATTTTCGACAGTTACCGTACTTGTCCAGGGTTGTTTTAAGTTTGGCAAATATTTTTTTATCGGAGTAATCAAAACTATTTTTCCTTTTTCGACTTCCTGAAGAATTAAAACAGCAGTAATTTGCTTGCTATTGGATAAAATAACAAAAGGATCATCTAATTTCAAAGGTGTTTTTTTTGCAAAATCAGAATAACCGTAAGCTTTAGAATATTTGGTTTTTCCTTTTTGAGAAATTAAGATCGCTCCGTTAAAAGGTCGAACCGAAGTTGTTTTAATCAAGCTGTCTATTTTGGCGCTATAATTATCTTTTTGAGCAAAAATACTCTGGTTTGATACAAAAAATAGGAGTAAAGCAATAGGAAGAAAAGATAACTTGTGTTTCATTTTTTATAAAAAATATTTTTAGGTTTTGTGATAAAGGATTAAATGTAAAAGTAATAGAATTTATGCTGATCTGTTTTTATACTTTTTTGTTCCATCGGAACATCTCATCGGTAGAAAAAAATAGATCGTGAAAAATATCGTCCTGTAAGGACGTTTCACAAATTGTGTGTTTAATCGGCATGAATTTTTGATGTAATTATCTATAAAATCAAACGTTCCTACGGAACGTAAAAAATGCCGTATTTATTTGGCTACCGATGAGATGTTCCGATGGAACAAATTGTTGTTATTTAACCAAAAAAGCTACAAGTTTTGAGTTTGTAGCTTTTTGTATGATTTGTTATTCGTATGTATATAAAGTTTTTAATACATATGGCGCTGCAAGCGGATTAGCGATATTAGTTGTTGTACGTTTAGATTCGGTTAGATAACCATCGGCATCATAAACATATTCGTAGTCGTATCTTTGTTCATATTCGGTTACACCATTAGAAACCGCTTTAAATTTCCAATCTATAATGTGCATCCAATCATAAATATAACATCTAAAGATTGGTTCACTAGAATAAATTCCTGCTTTAGTATAATCTACTGTAAGCTCATAAGTTATATTTGTTACTTTATCTTTATACTCGTATTCACTAGTTGTAGTTCCTGGTTTTAGAGTTGCATAATTCTTTTCAGTCTGAACGATATTTACGAATACTTTATTCCCTTCATAAGTATATAAATAAGTTGCCGTTAACGGATTTTCAACTTCAGTGTAAGAGTATTCGCCGTTATCTTCCAGTTTTTCAATTTCCTGAATATAAGTTCCGTTTGCAACTTCTTTGATATCTCGTCCAATTTCATCATAGAAAATATCAGTTACAGTTCCGTCACTGCCAGTTACTTTCGAAATAAACCCTCCGCTATTAATCTCTGCTACAATATCAGCGTAATAAGTACTTGTTACCTGATTTGCATCATTAAAATTAAATTTCGTAATATTTCTGTATAACTCATTATTTTTATATCTGTCTACTGAATTCAGGCGACCTTTAGAATCATACGTATAACGATTATCAGTAATGTTAGTTTGAACGTCATTTCCTGCCTGATCTTTTGCCAATCTAAAACTATACATTTTAACAAGGTGTTTAGTCGTCGCAGCCGATTTTCCGGTACTTTTTGCTGTTTGTTTTTTTGGAACCAATTGTATCGCTGGTTTAAAAGCTTCCTGATTTGGCAATCTAGGATCAATTGCTTCTGCTTTATTAGAATCTTCATTACTACTTTGGCAATTAACAAATAATAGCGCTGTAAAAGCAAGAAGTGTTTTTAGAATAGTTTTCTTCATTTGTAGTTTCGGGTTTTGGTTTGTTTTTGATTTGCAAGCAATTCTCAATCTTGTTTTATAGTATACAAATGTCAATTATATTTTCATTATTTTTTTACGGGAAGCCGTAAAAACGTAGTAATATTTAAGGAATATTTTCTGTGTGAATTTGTAGTAATTTGGCTAAAAGAATATGAAAAAAGCGACTAAATTATAGTCGCTTTTTTATAAACTAGAACTGTGCTTTCAATCCTTTAGATAAAGTTGTAGAACTTTACGAACGTTTGGTGCAAGCTGAAAAAGATAAAGTTGAGTATTTAGAGAAATTATTGAACGGGAAGTAAACGTTTATATATATTATTAGAATAAAAAAGAGATTTAAGATCTCTTTTTTTATTTATGCTTAATTGCTGGTTCAATTTACTTGCCGTCTTTGTATAATTTATAAAAAGCTTCAGAAGTGTTCATAACAAAATCTACATGAGCACCGTAGCTATTTTGATTAGAAAAATTAGAAATTAATGTTTGTGTTTTGTATGGATGAATGATTGATCCCGGAATTCTGTTATATATGTTATTCCCTTCCTCTACCAAAGTTTCGGATAAAGTTTTTTCCTTAGAAATAAAAATATAAAAATAAAATGAGTTTACAGTAACAGCCCAAATTATGAAATTTTCATTTTTAATTCCTACGTCTACAGGACCACATCTCATAGATGTAGGATATACTTTTATACCTTTTGTGATCCAAGGAGTAATTATGTCTAATGTTATGATTACATTTCCCCAAGTTTCATTGCCATCGATAATGAAACGTTTAAATTTTTCAAAATAGTTATCTTCACTATTAATTGTTCTCGAAGAATTAAAAATGATTTTTAATAAACTTCTTAGAAGTAAATCGTATTCATATTCAAAAATAAATTTTTTCTTTTCTTCATGAAAGTCTTTAAAATATTTATCGTAAAGTGAGCAAAAATAAGAATCGAGTTTTGAGAGTTTTTCGTTATTACATTTTGAACAAACGTCAGAAATTACAAGTTCCGATGTAACAAATTTATCTTGGCTGCCAATGTATCTAAATGTCAGGTTTGGCATTCTTGTAATTAAACATTTAGGCCAAATATGTTCCTTTGTAAGTTTGGTTTTTGTATCACAATATGCACATTTTTTCATTGAAGCAAAAATTGATTAAATTATCGGTAATGTAATATGTAATCACTTGACTTAGTATTGCGAATGCTTTTCTCGTGCCCCTTCTAATTGGCTATTGAATTTTTTTTATGTTTATGAGCAGGGCGCTCGGGCTCGCGGTGCGAAAACCAAATTTGAATTTACCCGAAAACTCGTAATAGCGCAAAACCGCTGTTGTGCGAAGTTTTCTTATTGTAATACCAAAGTTACTATCGAACCAATTGCACCGCCAATGATAGCAGCAATCATCGCCATAGTTAATTCAAGATTTTTTACTCTTCTGCTTTCGAAGAAACTTATTAAATTCGTAACCTGTCCAGTTGGGTAAGCATATTTTTCATTTAATTCCTTATCAATGAATTTTTTAAAAAACGTTTCCTCGAGATTAAAAGTATGATCGTATGAATGTTGGTTTATTTCCGCTTCAAAGATTGAGTTTGCTTCAAAAGTTGTAATTTTTGTGTATAGTTCTGAAATAATTTTAGGCTGTTCAAAAAACCGACTATACATTGCATCAAATCCTCTAAGTTTTTGAAATTTTAAAAGTTGTGATAGATTTTTTTGTATTGAACTCCATGCCCGAATTCCGCGGACGCGTAATTGAATTGAATTGTAAAAAAAACTAAGTTCATCAATAATTGAAAATTCTAATTGCTGAAAAGCTTCATCGCTATCTTTAAATTCTTTTTGATTATAATAAATAATTAAATCGCCATAACCTCTTTGAAGGACTTCTTCTGTTTGAAATTTTAAATCTTGAGTTTCAAATTTTTTAGGGCGTATATAACAATCTAAATGAAAAGGAGATGGACCTAAACATTCAAAATGAATGTAGTCTGAATCTATTATTTTTAAACATTTTTTTATGTATTCTCTAACTAATATTATGGATTGAGAAGGTTCACAAAACTTAGTTGGATTAAAACATTCAACTATTGTAACTGGGAGATAAAACCCTTCAATAATTCTAATTCTAAAATCTTCAGTTCCTATTCTGGAATTCTTTTTTTTTCGTTTACTTATTTCTTTTTGAGTTTTGTAGGGAATGTTTAAATGAAACTCAATTTTCGTTAAAATATTTGCTGGAAAAAATCCTTTTCCGTCATCTATTTTCAGTAGCTTTTTTGTTATATTCTTTTCGTAATGTTTAAAATGTTTGTGTGAATAAAGTTCAAGATTAGTTAATCCAGGAATTTGCGTTAAAACATTTTCCAAGTTTTCAATATATTCTTCACTTGAGAATTTAGAAGGAATTGAAGTCTTAATTCCAAAATGAAAGCATCCAATTCCAAAATATTTTTCCTTCATGGGTAGTAGTTTAAAATTTAGCACAACTTGTTTATAGGCGAAACAAACTTTCTCATGTACACCTAAAATCGGATAGACAAGCGAAAGTTTGTTTCGTTTTTTTACTTTCAAATATATGTTTTTTTCTTACGAGATTTTTAAACTTGATATAGAATAATTAGCTTTAAAAAATAAATCTAAAGAATACTTTAGACAGTGAAGATTGAGTCAATAAAAAAAACGGCTGAAATTTATTTCAGCCGTTTTTTTTATAATGATATAAATTTGTTACCCCAAGAAATCCTTCAACTCCTCATAACTAGAAATCCTCACACTAACTTTTTCCTCATTAATAACACTTTTAATTTGTTCTGGAATCGGAAGTGTAATTCCTAAAGCAGGTTCAACAACGTCAAGAAATTTGATAGGATGTGCGGTTTCTAAAAAAACACCAATTGCATTCTCGTGTTTCTGTAATTCTTTCTTTAAACCTAAATATCCAACTGCGCCGTGTGGTTCTGCAATGTAACCGTCGACTTTGTAGATGTTTTTTAAGGCAACAAGTGTTTCTTCGTCAGTATAACTATAAGAAGAAAAGTCTTTTTCGAAAGCTTTTAAATCGTTATTGTATAATTCCTGAATTCTAATAAAGTTACTTGGATTTCCAACATCCATTGCGTTAGAAATGGTCGCTTTAGAAGGTTTTGGATCGTATTTTCCGCTTTCTAAGAATCTTGGTACAGTATCGTTTACGTTTGTAGAAGCTACAAAATGTTCGATTGGTAAACCTAATTTCTTTGCCATAATTCCGGCGCAGATATTTCCGAAATTCCCACTCGGGCAAGAGAAAACCAACGGTTTGTTTTGGCTTTTCAAAGCTTTGTAAGCAAAGAAAAAATAGAACATTTGTGGCAACCAACGCGCAATATTTATAGAATTTGCCGATGTTAGGTTTTTATGCGCCAAAGTTTCATCCAAAAACGCTTTTTTGACCATATCCTGACAATCATCAAAAACGCCATCAACTTCAAGAGCTTTAATATTTTGTCCTAAAGTCGTTAATTGTTTTTCCTGAATATCGCTTACTTTTCCTGACGGATATAAAATCACAACATCAACGCCGTCAACGCCCAGAAATCCGCTTGCAACAGCGCCGCCTGTATCTCCCGAAGTTGCTACCAAAACAGTGTTTTTGCTGTCTTTTTTGTCTTTATTAAAATAGGCAAGACAACGTGACATAAATCGCGCTCCAACATCTTTGAAAGCCATTGTTGGTCCGTGAAATAATTCTAACGAATAAATGCCTTCTTCAACTTTCACAACCGGAAAATCAAAACATAAAGTCTCAGCAATAATCTCTCTTAAATTTGCCTCAGGAATTTCGTCACCCACAAATTGCTGAATAAGATCAAAAGCAATATCGTTATGGCTTAAATTTTCGATTACATTAAAAAACGCAGGATTTAATGGCGTAATATTTTGAGGAAAATACAATCCTTTATCACTCGCTAATCCTTGTATAACGGCTTCTTTAAACGAAACCTCGGGTGCATTATGGTTTAAACTATAGTATTTCATTTTTTTTTATTGCTTTAGGCTTTAAGCTATATGCTTTAGGCTTTTTTCCTAATGCTTGTAAGCTTATTGCTTTTTATTGGTTGTTTTTTATTTAACCGCAAAGAGCGCAAGGAAATGGTTTCTTTTGAAAACGCAGAGATCGCAAAGCTTTGTGGTTATATCTATTATTATTATTATTATTATTATTATTCGGCTTTTTTGTCATTTCGACCGGAGAGAAAAATCCTCGCAAGTAACTCCGTAAACTAAATCGCCAATCTTTGTCGAGCTTCTCGTGGAGATTCCTCGTTCCTCGGAATGACAAACTGTATGGTTACATTTTGTGTCTATACTTTGTCGAGCTTCTCGTGAAGATTTCTCGTTCCTCGAAATGACAAACGTTATCTTAATTCGTCTTACTTAATACATTTCACATTTTACAACCCACATTTTACAAAATGCGTACACCATCAGGATTAATTTTCGAAACGTGAATTTCATAAGGCAAATTCATATTTTCGTAAACCTCGCTCATGGCTTTTGCGATTTGATCTGCGGTATTTTTTCCTCTGCTTAAAGCAAAAATCGACGGACCAGAACCTGAGATTCCAGAACCTAAAGCGCCGTTTTCTAATGCCGTTTGTTTGATTAAATCAAAACCCGGAATCAAAACGCTTCTTAGAGGTTCAACGATTTCATCATGAAGAGATCTTCCGATCAAATCGTAATCTTTTGTGTATAATCCGGCAATTAATCCGCCCACATTTCCCCATTGCATAATCGCACTTTTCAGGGAAACATTTTGTTTTAATACGGAACGCGCATCCGAAGTTTTCAATTCAATTTGCGGATGAACCACTGTTGCGAATAATTCTTCAGGACTATCAATTCTGATAATATCAAGCGGAGCATAACTTCTAACCAACGTAAAACCGCCTAAAAGGGCAGGAGCAACGTTGTCAGCATGAGCGTTTCCGCTTGCCAATTTTTCGCCTTGCATAGCAAATTGAACCAAATCTTTGCGGGAATATGGTTTTCCTAATAATTCATTAATCCCAAAAACGGCTCCGGCAGAACTTGCAGCGCTGCTTCCAATTCCGCTTCCGGCTTTGATGTGTTTGTAGATTTCGATTTCAAATCCAAAAGTTATGGGTTCAAAATCTCTTTCGTAAGCTTCTAACATTGCAAGAGCCGCAACTCCCGAAACATTTTTTTCGGTTTCTAAAGGTAAATCGGCTCCCACAATTTTTGTGATCCGAATTCCTTTTTGATCTACTTTTCGAACAATCATTTCATCGCCCGCATTGTCTAAGCAAAGTCCAAGTACGTCAAATCCACAGGAGAGATTTGCGATAGTAGCGGGACAGAATAATTTTATTTCCATTTTTTTTTTAAAGGTTCTGAGTTGCTAAGATGCTAAGGTTCTAAGGTTTCTTTTGCAGCTTTTTATTTTTTATTTTATAAGATTTTGAGATTCTAAGTGGCTAAGATTAGTTTTAAAAAACTCAGAACCTTAGCAACTTAGAACCTTAGTACCTTTTCTAATTATTCCCTATTCGGATGACGTCAGCAAAAATTCCAGATGCTGTAACTGCTGCTCCGGCTCCGGCGCCTTTTATTAATAAAGGCTGATCTACGTAACGATCTGTGTAGAACAAAACGATATTGTCTTTCCCTTCAAGATTGTAAAAAGGATGATCTTTTGGAATGAATTGAAGACCAACGCTTGCTTTTCCGTTTTCGAATTGTGCTACATATTTCAATCGAGAATCTTTGGCTAATGCTTCTTCGTAAATTTTCTCGAAATGTGAAGCATGTTTAATTAAGGAAGCAAAAAAGTCTTCGTTGTTTGTTGTTGCCAAACAATCTGCAGGCAGGAATGATTCGTTTGCAATGGCGTCAATCTCCATTTCGTAACCGCTTTCGCGAATAAGAATCAGGATTTTACGAGCAACGTCGATTCCGCTTAAGTCAATTTTTGGATCTGGTTCTGTAAATCCTTGAACTCCGGCTTCTTTTACAACATCGTGAAAAGAATTGTTCTTGTCAAAATTGTTGAAAATGAAGTTCAAACTTCCTGATAAAACCGCCTGAATTTTATGCACTTTATCGCCTGAAGCAATTAGGTTTTTTACAGTATCAATAATTGGTAATCCCGCACCAACATTCGTTTCAAACAAGAAAGGCGCATTATATTGACGAGATAAACTTTTTAATTTTTTATAATTGTCGTAAGCAGATGAACAAGCAATTTTATTACAAGTTACAACGGCAATACTTTCTTTTAAGAACTTCTCGTACATTTCAGAAACGCTTGCATTTGCAGTAATATCCACAAAAATACTGTTACGTAAATTCAGTTCTTTCGCTCGAGCGATAAATTCTGTTGGAATGGCTTCTTCTCCTTTTTCTAAAGTGGCCTGCCAGTCTTTTAACGAAATTCCGTCTTCGTCAAAAAGCATTTTTCTTGAGTTTGATAAGGCAATTACGCGAACATTTATCTTTAGATTATCTTTCAAAAACTTTCTTTGATTGTGGATTTGCTCGATGAATTTTTCACCAACATTTCCAACTCCCATTACAAAAAGATTCAGCTGTTTTGTGTTTTCTTCAAAGAAGTTTTCATGCAAAGTATTCAATGCTTTTTTAACGTCTCTTTCGTTGATTACAGTCGAGATATTACGTTCAGAAGCACCTTGCGCAATGGCACGAATGTTTACGTTGTTTTTTCCTAAAGTACTGAACATTCTTCCGCTTAAACCTTGGTGATTTTTCATGTTTTCACCAACCAAAGCAATAATGCAAAGATCTTTTTCTACGATTGCAGGATCGATTTTATTTTGTGAAATCTCAACTTCAAAAGCTCTGTTAATTGCTGCTTCGGCATTTTCAGCATCCGAATTTAAAATTCCGATACAAATCGAATGTTCAGAAGAAGCCTGAGTGATAAAAATAACATTGATTTTTTCCTGAGACAATACTTCGAATAAACGTTTTGATGAACCCGAAACTCCAATCATTCCCGGACCTTCAAGAGTTACTAACGAAATATGATCGATATGACTGATTCCTTTTACAACAGTATCTTTTGATGAAACCTGATTCGAAATTAAAGTTCCTACAGCTTCCGGTTCAAAAGTATTCTTGATTAAAATTGGAATATTTTTTCTTAAAACAGGCTGAATTGTTGGCGGATACAACACTTTTGCACCAAAATGCGACAATTCCATCGCTTCTTGATAAGATATGTTTGAAATTGGTTGCGCTTGTTTTACGATTTTTGGATTTGCTGTGAACATTCCGTTTACATCAGTCCAGATTTCTAATTGTGACGCATTAAGTGCTCCGGCAATAATTGCGGCAGTATAATCAGAACCGCCACGTCCTAAAGTTGTAGTGATTCCGTCAAGAGTTTGCGAGATAAATCCAGGCAGGATATTGATTTGCGTGTGATTTCCGCCAAAGTATTCCTGAATTAATTGGTTTGAAACTTCAAAGTTTACAACCGCTTTGCTAAAGTTATTATCGGTTTTAATCAGTTCGCGGCTGTCTTTGTAAACGACATCTTTATCAATTTGCTGATATGCCTGAGCGATAATGTAAGACGATAACAATTCTCCAAAACTCAAAATAGTGTCTGCAGTTCTTGGAGATAATTCGCCTAATAAAAAACATCCATCCAATAAAGTTTCTAAATGATTGATGATTCTTTTTACATGACTTAACAAACTGCTTTGCTCGCTTACCGGAATTAATTCTTTTAAGGTATCAAGATGTTTTTTCTCAATTTCGAGAACGATATCTCTAAAAGTTTCGTCGTTTGCAGCTGCTTTTGACGCCGCTAATTGCAGTAAATCAGTGACTTTGCTTAATGCAGAAACTACAATTGCGAGTTTGTCTTGTTTAGAATTTTGTTTTATTATTTCGAGAACTAATTTTATATTTTGAGCATTGGCAACCGAAGTTCCGCCAAATTTTAATACTTTCATTTTGATGTTTTTTAATAAGGTGCAAAGATTTTGAGTAACAAAGGTTCAAAGGTTATCAACTGTGAACTGAAACTGAAAACTGCGACTATTTTTTTTCTTTGTAAATGTTTTTTATGTACCCATTGCCTTTCTTCTTTCAAGAGAAAAGTATAGATAACCTGGATTATATGTAAAATGTATACCCCTAAGGGGTAGTAGTTGTTGTAGTAGAAATAATTGTAGCAGCAATTGCAACTCTAGTTTGAGTTGTCATTGTAGATTGATATTTTGTGCTGTTACTTTTCATTTTGATTTTTCAAAAGTACAGTTTTTTATAAAAGTTAAAAACTCTAAATGTCTTTTTACGAATATTTTAATAATTCAAATCTCATCAAATTAATATTGAGCTTTTGTCAGGATAGAATATGATAAATTGATGTATTCGTATATTTAAGCTTGTTTTTGTTGGGTTTGGTAAAAGTTAATGGTCTGATTTTTAATAAAAATATTCCAAAATAAATGTAATTTAATCTATATGGTAAGTAGGAATTTAGTTTTTCAGACATTTGATGCGAAATTCTGATAGTTTAAATTTTCAAACCTAAATAAGGAGTTGATTTTGTGTGATTAGTATTGTGAAATAGATAAAAGCGAAGAAAATGAATCAGTCTAATTTTAATTATTATGAACAAATGTTGCTTTTTAATATTGATTTGTTGAATTTTGGGGTCTAAAATTATAAACATCATGAATGAAATCCATTATATAAGTACTGAAACTTTAAGTTTAGAAGCTTTACAAGAAATTATTGTTAATCAAAAAACACTTGAATTATCAGAAGAAGCTAAAGTAAATGTGCAAAAATGCCGCGATTATTTAGATAAAAAAATGGCATCACATTCTGAACCTATTTATGGTATAAATACTGGTTTTGGATCACTTTATAGTGTGAAAATTTCGAATGAAAATTTGTCTAAACTTCAGGAAAACCTGGTAAAATCACACTCATGTGGAACTGGTGAAGAAGTTCCTGCAGAGATTGTAAAAATAATGTTGTTGCTTAAAATTCAATCTTTAAGCTACGGTCATTCAGGAATTCAATTGCAAACTTTACAGCGTTTGGTTGATTTCTATAATAATGATATTCTACCTATAATTTATACACAAGGTTCACTTGGAGCTTCGGGAGATTTGGCGCCATTGGCACATTTATCTTTACCATTATTGGGAGAAGGAGAAGTGCTTTTTGAAGGTAAAAAAGTAGCTTCTGCCGAAGTTTTAAAACATTTTAAATGGGAGCCAATCGTTTTACAGTCAAAAGAAGGTTTGGCATTATTAAACGGAACTCAGTTTATGAGCGCTTATGGAGCTCATATTTTACTGAAAGCTTATAAATATTCTTATTTAGCAGATTTAATAGGAACAATTTCTTTAGAAGGTTTTGATGGAAGAATTGAACCTTTCAACGAATTGATTCATTTTATACGTCCTCACAAAGGTCAAATTGTTACCGCTCAACGTGTCAATGAATTTCTTGAAGGAAGTGAAATCATTGCGCAAGAGAAAAAACATGTTCAGGATCCGTATTCTTTCCGTTGTATTCCTCAGGTTCACGGAGCTTCAAAAGATGCGATCGATTATGTTCGAAAAGTATTCAAAACTGAAATTAATTCGGTTACAGATAATCCAAATATATTTATTGAATCAGATCAAATTATCTCTGGCGGAAATTTCCATGGACAACCTTTGGCTTTAGCCTTAGATTTTATGGCAATTGCTTTGGCAGAATTAGGAAGTATTTCCGAAAGAAGAACGTATCAATTGATTTCCGGTTTACGTAACCTTCCGGCATTTTTGGTTGATAATCCGGGATTGAATTCAGGATTTATGATTCCACAATATACTGCGGCAAGTATTGCAAGTCAAAACAAACAATTGGCAACTCCGTCAAGTATAGATAGTATTGTTTCGAGCAACGGACAAGAAGATCACGTAAGTATGGGAGCAAACGGAGCTACAAAAGCTTTGCGTGTTATGGATAATTTAGAGCGTATTTTGGCTATCGAATTAATGAATGCTTCACAAGCGATTGCTTATAGAGAACCTTTGAAATCAAGCGATTTTATCGAGATGTTTTTGAGCAGTTACAGAGAGGTTGTGCCGTTGGTTAAGGAGGATAGAATCTTACATTATGACATCGAAAAGACGGTGGCGTTCTTGAATAGTTTCCAAATTGAAAACGATTTGTTAACAATGGCTTAACATGGCAAAATAATATTGAAGTAATTTTGCACTATCAAAAATAAAAAAATGTCAATAAACAGTATTTTCCAATTTTTAGTTCCGAAAGACAAGAAATTCTTTCCACTTTTTGAAGAGGCTTCAAGCAATTTAATTGAATTAGCGTCTAATTTACACGAAGCTGTAAACCTTCCATTGAAAGAAAGAGAAGTTCTTTTTCAAAAGATTGATGAGTTAGAGCAAAAAGGAGAAGACATTACACGTCAGACCAATCTTGAATTGAGCAGAAACTTCATTACTCCATTTGATAGAGAGGATATTCATACATTAATTACTTCAATTGATAATGTTGCTGATTACCTTCACGGTGCAGCAAGCAGAATGAGATTGTATCAAGTTGATAAGATTACAAAATCTATCAGAAAGATGACAGAAATCAACCTTGAAGCTTGTCAAAACATTGATAGCGCTGTAAAAGAGTTGAGCAACTTAAAAAACATGAACATTATTAAAGAAGCTTGTGCCAGAATTAATAAACTGGAAAACAAGTCTGATAACGTTTATAACAAAGCAGTTTTTGAAATTTTTGAAAATGAAACAGACGCTAAAAATATTATTAAATATAAAGAAGTGTTATCTGTTTTAGAATCAGCAACAGACAAATGTAAGAGTGTTGCGAACATACTAGAATCTATTTCTGTAAAACATTCTTAAATTCAATTTATTTCATTCTGAAGTTATAATTTTATGACGCTACTTATAATTATTATAGTATTAGCTTTAATTTTTGATTACATCAATGGTTTTCATGATGCGGCAAATGCTATAGCTACCGTTGTTGCTACAAAGGTTTTAACGCCTTTTCAGGCCGTTCTTTGGGCAGCATTTTTTAACTTTCTGGCTTACTGGGTTTTCGGATTTGGTGTTGCGGATACTGTTGCAAAAACAGCCCACACTATGGAGATTAACCTTGTTGTGATTCTGGCTGGGGTTATTGCAGCGATTTGTTGGAATTTATTGACTTGGTGGTTAGGAATACCTTCAAGTTCTTCACATACATTAATTGGTGGTTTCGCCGGAGCTGCAGTTGCTCACGCAATCGCTGTACATGGTTTTTCTGGTTATGTTGGCGAAGATGGAGCTACTCATTATTGGTACGAAATCGTAAGCTGGTACAAAGCCGGAAAAGATGGCGGAATGCCGTCAGGGGTTATTATCATTATTGCTTTCATTGTTTTAGCGCCATTATTGGGGGCATTAGCTTCTTATTTAATTTCGATTTGGTTGCTAAATGCTTCTCGTAAAATTATCGGACCTAAAATATTTACAGTAGCTTTAATGATTGCTACCGTTTGGTTGGTTAGCAGTTTAATGGTTCCTTATGCTGATATTGAAAAGCCTAGATTTGAATCTCACTTTTGGAGTGTAGCTTTTGATCCACATAATATTAAATGGTTTTTAGTTGCTTTTATTATCTTAACAGTAAGTGCTTTTTGTTTAATATTCAGTAGTTTGAATCTTCATCAGGCAGATGCTGCTTTAAAGAAAATGCAATTACTATCTTCTGCAGCCTTTAGTTTAGGACACGGAGGAAATGATTCTCAAAAAGTAATGGGTATTATTGCTGCTGCTGTAGCGGTATATATTCACACAAATCCAGGTGTTCATATGGATTCTTGGTTAGATGTTGTTTTACCAAATGATGATTTGGGTGTAAAAGGAGTAATGCCGGGTTGGATTCCATTAGCATGTTATTCTGCTATTGCTGCAGGAACTTTGAGTGGTGGTTGGAAAATTGTGAAAACAATGGGTTCTAAGATCACAAAAGTAACTTCGTTTGAAGGTGTAGCTGCTGAAACTGCCGGAGCTTTGACGCTTTACTTTACGGAGCACTTAAAAATTCCGGTAAGTACAACGCATACAATTACAGGTTCTATCATCGGAGTTGGATTAACAAAACGTGTATCTGCAGTTCGTTGGGGAGTAACTGTAAGTTTGATTTGGGCTTGGATATTAACTATTCCTATTTCGGCTATTTTAGCAGGATTGGTTTACTTTATCTTAAGCGTGTTTATTTAATAGTGAAATGATTATTGTGAAATGTGAGAAGTTTTGATCGCATTTTATCGACATAAAAAAAAGCTGATTTCAATTTGGAATCAGCTTTTTTGTTTGAAATTCCAATCTTTTGAAATTCCAAATTCCAACGGATCAACACAAAAACCTGTGGAGAAACATAAAATATTTTGTATTGGCTAATTATTTTAACCGCAAAGGGCGCAAAGGTTTTTATTCCTAAGGTTTTTATAACCGCAAAGTTCGCAAAGCTATATTGATAAAGCTTTGCGAACTTTGCGGTTAAATTCATCCTTAATTTTTATAGCTCCACAGGTTTTCGTATTGATTCATTCCAACTCTGAACGTTATCCAATTGGAATTTTAAAAGATTGGAATTTTATTTTAAGATTTGGAATTTTTATTTAAGATTGTTTTTGTAAATTCTTTCGATTGTGTTTTCGTTTATAATGCGTTTGTTTCAGATTTTTTTTATCTTCTGAAATGATGCTTATTGAGCCATCAATTTCTAACATAGCGAGCTTTACATCTGCAAAAAATTCAATTCCGTGTTCACGCATTGCTTCTTTTAGTTCATCATGTGAGATGTCTAATTTGCTTAATGCTGAGAAATCAAGCTTTCCGTCATGGATTAAAATCTCAGGTTTGTCTAAAAGTAAATTGTTTAGAATTTTGTATTTGTGCGTCAGTTTTTTGATGATGTAATTAATTATAAATAAAGCCAAAGCTGCAATTAATCCTCCTGAAAGACTTGTGTCGGGTCCAACCATTGCATTTTGAACGGAATTACTAATTAATAAAATCAGAATAATATCGGCAGTATTTAATTGCGAAAGTTCTTTTTTGCCGAAAATTCGCAAAGCAATTGTCATGAAAAAATAGACGGCGAGACTTCTTAAAATAATGTCCAGATAAGGATATAGTGCCATTTTTTTAGGATTTAAGTTTAAAAAAAGCTTTGTCAAAGTTTAAAACTTTGACAAAGCTGCTAAATTAATTATATGTTATTAAGTTCGGATGAACTTGTTTTTAGTTTTTATATAAGCTTAAAGTTCTTTTCGATCGCTTTAATCATTTCTCCGGCAATATCTTTGTTTGTTGCACCTTCGATTCCTTCAAGACCCGGAGAAGAGTTTACTTCAAGTAATAATGGTCCTTTTGAGGAACGAATAATATCAACGCCGGCAACTTTTAAGTCCATTGCTTTTGCAGCTTTAATGGCGATCTTTTTTTCTTCGGGAGTAACTTTTATAACAGAAGCAGTTCCGCCAAGGTGAATATTTGCTCTGAATTCTCCAGGCATTGCTTCACGCTGAATTGCGGCAACCACTTTTCCGTCGATTACAAAACAACGAATGTCTTTTCCGTTGGCTTCTTTAATGAATTCCTGAACTAATATGTTTGCATTTAAGCTTTTGAAAGCATTAATAACACTTTCTGCTGCTTTTTTAGTCTCTGCAAGCACGACACCTTTTCCTTGAGTTCCTTCTAATAATTTTACAATTAAAGGTGAACCTCCAACCATTTTAATCAAATTGTCAGTATCCAAAGGTGAATTGGCAAAACCAGTTGTCGGAATGTCAATTCCGCTATTCAAAAGTAATTGAAGCGAATATAATTTATCTCGTGATTGTGTAATGGCTGTAGCCGAATTTAAAACGAAAACCTTCAAAGCTTCAAACTGACGCGTTAAAGCACAACCGTAAAAAGTAATACTTGGACGAATTCTGGGGATAATAGCATCGAATTGATTTAGTATTTTTCCGCCACGATAATGAATTTCTGGTGTCTTTGCATCCAATTTCATGTAACATTCCTTGATATTCAGGAAATGCATTTCATGACCGCGCATTTCACCTGCTTCCATGATTCTTTTATTGCTGTATAATTCAGGATTACTGGCAAGAAGACCAATTCGTAATCCGGAAGTTGCTTTTTCAGAGTTTTGGTATAATTCTTTTAATGCTTCGGGAGTTGGCTGCCCTAACATGTATTTTTCTTCGGGATCAACCAAAACACGTCCGCTCATGGCTTCACGGCCTAAAAGCATACGGAAACCCATTGAATCTCTGTTAGTCAAAGTCATTTCTATTGGCCATTTGATATCGCCAAGTTTAATGTGAGTTTGAATAACATAACGATGTTCTCTGAATCCGCTTGAACTTTTTACAATTCGTTTATCAACCAGCGGAGCTTCACAATGAATAATAGTTTTGATGTTATTCTGAATAGGATTAATATCAAATTTTACCCAATTGGTATCATTTTTAATGAAAGGAGCTATGTTTATGGCGTGCATTGCCGAAGTTTTGGCACCAGAGTCCACACGAGCCTTGATCGTTGGAATTCCTAGTTCTGGAAATGAGCACCATTCTTCGCTACCTAAAATGACTTTGTTTTGAAGCATACGTTATTTTTTATTATAGAATTTAATAGCCAAAAATAGCTATTTGCTTTTACTAAAGATAGTAAATTATCTAAAAAAAATACCCGTTATGTTATGAAAACGTAACGGGTTTGTTATTTCTGTTATAAAATTTAAGTATCTTATTGATTTGTTGGTTCTTCAGCTTTATGTATTTCTACTGAAAGTTCTTGAGAATCATCTTTCAAATCCATTAAGATTTCGTCACCTGAATGTATTTTTGAAGTTATGATTTCTTCTGCTAACAAATCTTCAACATATTTCTGAATTGCTCTTTTTAAAGGTCTTGCTCCAAATTGTCTGTCAAAGCCTTTTTCTGCAATAAATGCTTTTGCTTTGTCAGTAAGATTAAGCTTGTAACCTAATTCAGCAATACGAGAATATAGTTTTGCAAGTTCAATTTCGATAATCAAATCAATGTCGCCTTTTTCTAATGCGTTGAATACGATTACGTCATCAATTCTGTTTAAGAATTCAGGAGCGAAAGTTTTTTTCAATGCATTTTCGATAATGCTTTTTGAGTTTTCATCGGCTTGAGCCACTTTTGCAGCAGTTCCGAATCCTACACCTTGTCCAAAATCTTTTAACTGACGTGCTCCAACATTAGATGTCATGATAATGATAGTGTTTTTAAAGTCGATTTTGCGACCTAAACTATCTGTCAAATATCCATCATCAAGAACCTGAAGCATCATATTGAATACATCCGGATGTGCTTTTTCGATCTCATCTAAAAGAACAACGCAATATGGTTTTCTACGAACTTTTTCAGTCAATTGTCCACCTTCTTCGTATCCTACGTATCCCGGAGGCGCTCCAACTAAACGAGAGATTGCAAATTTTTCCATGTATTCACTCATATCGATACGAACTAATGCATCTTCTGAGTCGAATAATTCTTTTGCAAGAACTTTTGCCAATTGGGTTTTACCAACTCCAGTCTGACCTAAGAAAATGAACGAACCAATTGGTTTGTTAGGATCTTTAAGTCCGGCTCTGTTACGTTGAATAGAACGTGCAATTTTAAGAACCGCTTCGTTTTGACCAATTACTTTGTTCTGAATTAATTCAGGTAATTTAGCCAGTTTGTTGCTTTCTGTTTGTGCAATTCTGTTTACAGGAATTCCAGTCATCATAGAAACAACATCGGCTACGTTATCTTCTGTAACTTCAATTCTGTTGTTTTTAGAATCTTCTTCCCATTGTTCTTGTGCAACTGCAAGATCTTTTTCGATGCGTTTTTCATCATCGCGAAGTTTGGCAGCCTCTTCGTATTTTTGTTTTTTGACTACCATATTTTTCATTTCACGAACTTCTTCTAACTGACGTTCTAAATCAAGAATTTGTTTAGGAACATCAATATTAGTAATATGTACGCGAGATCCGGCTTCGTCAAGAGCATCAATAGCTTTGTCTGGTAAGAAACGCTCAGACATATATCTGTTTGTTAATTTAACACAAGCTTCAATTGCTTCCTGAGTATAAGTTACATTGTGGTGATCTTCGTATTTATCTTTTACATTGTTCAAAATTGCAATCGTTTCTTCAACAGAAGTTGGTTCAACAATTACTTTTTGGAAACGTCTTTCAAGGGCACCATCTTTCTCAATATATTGTCTGTACTCATCAAGAGTAGTAGCACCAATACATTGAATTTCGCCTCTTGCTAAAGCAGGTTTGAACATGTTTGAAGCATCAAGAGATCCTGTTGCTCCACCAGCGCCTACAATAGTATGAATTTCATCAATGAAAAGAATAATGTCATCATTTTTCTCCAGCTCGTTCATCACGGCTTTCATTCTTTCTTCAAACTGACCGCGGTATTTTGTTCCGGCAACTAAACTTGCCAAATCAAGTGTTACTACACGTTTGTGAAAAAGAATACGAGATACTTTCTTTTGAATGATACGTAATGCCAGTCCTTCTGCAATAGCAGATTTACCAACTCCAGGTTCTCCAATAAGAAGTGGGTTGTTCTTTTTTCTACGGCTTAAGATTTGCGAAACACGTTCAATTTCTTTTTCGCGTCCTACAACCGGATCTAGTTTTCCTTCCTCGGCCATTTCTGTTAAATCTCTCCCAAAATTATCTAACACCGGAGTTTTAGATTTTTTGTTTGACTTATTGGCGGGATTGTTAAAACTACTTTCTTTAAGACTGTCATCTTGTCCTGAATCGTCATTATACGATTCGTTTCTTGGCAAGTTTTCTAAGAATTCTTCTTCGTTTGGAGTCATATTTAAATATTGTTCTTTAGCTATGTCATAATCTATTTTTAGTTTATTCAACAGCTTGGTTGTTGGATCGTTTTCGTTTCGTAAGATGCATAGAAGCAAATGAGCTGTGCTAATCGACGAGCTTTGAAATACTTTAGCTTCAAGAAAAGTGGTCTTCAGGGCTCTTTCTGCCTGTCGGGTAAGATGAAGGTTTTTCTTTTCGGCATTCACTTCAACGCTCTGGTTGGCTGGACTCAGTATTTCTACCTTCCTGCGTAAATGGTCTAAATCGACTGCTAGGTTATTAAGTATATGAATAGCTTTTCCGTTTCCATCCCTTAAAATGCCTAGCATTAGATGTTCAGTACCAATAAAGTCGTGTCCTAAACGAAGGGCTTCTTCTTTACTGTATGTAATAACATCTTTTACTCTTGGTGAAAAATTATCATCCATAATATATAATTGGTATTGTAAATTTAGTGAATTACAGTTTGAAAAACAAAAACCGTACCCTTCGAGATCTCCTGACAGCTAAGAGACAAAAAAAATAACAATAAAAGCGTTAAAATACGCTTAATTTATTAACTAAAAGCTAAAATAAAGTTGTTAATAAATCATTGAAATAAGTGTAAGTAAATAGCTGAAAAAATTCCAAAAAAACGTATCTTGGCACGCTTTGAAACTAATATAATTATTTAAACATAACAACTTATGTCTGAAGGAGAAAAGTTAATTCCTATTAACATAGAAGATGAAATGAAATCAGCTTACATCGATTATTCGATGTCAGTAATCGTATCGAGAGCGCTTCCTGATGTTAGAGATGGCTTGAAACCAGTGCATCGAAGAGTTCTTTACGGAATGTATGATTTAGGAGTAACCTCAAGATCTGCCCACAAAAAATCTGCGAGAATCGTAGGGGAGGTTCTTGGTAAGTATCACCCACACGGAGATACCTCTGTTTATGATGCAATGGTACGTATGGCTCAGGAATGGAGTATGCGATATTTATTAGTGGACGGTCAGGGTAACTTTGGATCTGTCGATGGTGACAGTCCTGCAGCAATGCGTTATACTGAGGCCAGAATGCGCAAGATATCTGAAGATATTATGGCAGATATCGAAAAAGAAACAGTTGACTTTCAATTGAACTTTGACGATACATTATATGAGCCAAAAGTAATGCCTACAAGAGTTCCTACTTTATTAGTAAACGGAGCAACAGGTATTGCGGTAGGTATGGCAACAAATATGCCTCCACACAATTTAACTGAAGTTATCAACGGTACTTTAGCGTACTTAGATAATAACGATATTGAAGTTGATGAATTAATGACGCATATTAAAGCTCCGGATTTTCCAACCGGTGGTGTAATATATGGTTATGAAGGTGTTCGTGAAGCTTTTAAAACTGGTAGAGGACGTATTGTAATGCGTGCTAAAGTTGGTTTTGAAGAAGTTGACGGAAGAGAATGTATCATTGTTACTGAGATTCCATATCAGGTTAACAAAGCCGAAATGATTAAGCGTACGGCTGATTTGGTTAACGATAAAAAAATTGAAGGTATTGCGAATATTCGTGACGAATCTGATAGAAATGGTATGCGTATCGTTTATATCCTGAAACGTGATGCTACGCCAAACGTAGTTTTGAATACCTTATATAAGTTTACATCATTACAATCTTCTTTTAGTGTAAACAATATTGCATTAGTAAAAGGTCGCCCACAAATGTTGAATCTAAAAGATATGATTCACTATTTTATTGAGCACCGTCATGATGTAGTAGTTCGTAGAACTCGTTTTGAATTGCGTAAAGCAGAAGAAAGAGCGCATATTTTAGAAGGTTTAATTATTGCTTCTGATAATATTGATGAAGTAATTGCAATCATCAGAGGTTCTAAAAATACAGAAGAAGCTCGTGAGAAATTAATCGAAAGATTTAATTTGTCAGACATTCAGGCACGTGCTATTGTTGAAATGCGTTTACGTCAGCTAACAGGTCTGGAACAAGACAAGTTAAGAGCTGAATTTGACGAATTAATGAAGTTAATCGAACATTTGAAAGCATTATTGGCAGATGTAGATTTAAGAACAAACTTAATTAAAGAAGAACTAGAAGAAATCCGTGAGAAATACGGAGATGAGCGTCGTTCTACTATTGAATATTCTGGCGGAGATGTAAGTATCGAAGATTTAATTGCCGATGAAAATGTAGTAATTACAATTTCTCACGCCGGTTACATCAAACGTACAAACCTAACAGAATACAAAACTCAAAATAGAGGTGGAGTTGGACAAAAAAGCGCCGGAACAAGAGATCAGGATTTCCTTGAGCATATGTTCGTTGCAACCAACCACCAATATATGATGTTCTTTACGCAAAAAGGAAAATGTTTCTGGATGCGTGTTTACGAAATTCCTGAAGGAAGTAAAACTGCAAAAGGTAGAGCAATTCAGAATTTAGTAAATATTGAAAGTGATGATAAAGTAAAAGCTTTCATTTGTACACAAGACTTAAAAGACAAAGATTACATCAACAGTCATAATCTTGTAATGGTAACGAAGCAAGGTCAGGTGAAGAAAACTTCTTTAGAGAAATACTCTAAACCAAGAGTAAATGGTGTTGCTGCAATTACTATTAAAGAAGGTGATGAGTTACTTGAAGCGAAATTAACAAACGGAGAAAGCCAAATTATCCTTGCTGTGAAGTCTGGTAAATTAGTTCGTTTTGAGGAAACTAAAACACGTCCGATGGGAAGAACAGCTTCCGGAGTTCGTGGAATTACCTTAAAAGACGATACCGATGAAGTAATTGGTATGGTTACAGTTGACAAAGAGGATGTAAACGATACGCAGATTTTAGTTGTAACTGAAAACGGATACGGTAAACGTACCAAATTAGTTGATGACGATGGAGAGGATGTATACAGAATCACAAATCGTGGTGGTAAAGGTGTAAAAACTCTTAATATTACAGAGAAAACAGGAAAATTAATTTCTATTAGTAACGTAACTGATGCCGATGATTTAATGATTATCAACAAATCAGGATTGACAATTAGAATGGCTATTGAAGATTTACGTGTAATGGGTCGTGCAACGCAAGGAGTTCGATTGATTAACTTAAAAGGTAAAGATTCTATCGCTGCTGTAACAAAAGTTATGAAAGATGATGTTGCAGAAGTTGTTGTTGACGAAGATGGAAATGTTATTGAATCTGCTATCGAAAGAGTTAAGCCGGATTTAGAAGTTCTTGAAGATGACGGAACTGCTGAAGATGACGACGACGATGATTCCGAAGAAGAAATAGAAGACGAAGACGACTCTGAAGAAGAGGAATCTGAAGAATAATAAATTTAACCCAGGAATAATTAAAATTAAATACACAAATTGAATATTATGAAAAGTAAGTATGTAATACTAGCATCAGCATTATTGATTTCTGTAGCTACTTTTGCTCAGAAAGATCAAATTAAGAGTGCTGAAAAAGCGTTAAAAGGCGGCGATGCTCAAGGAGCAATTACAATATTGAAAGACGCTGAAAACATGGTAGCAAATGCCAAAGATGTTGAACAAGCGCAATACTATTTTGTACAAGGAAATGCTTATTTAGATTTAGCTAATAAAAAAGTTGAAGAAGGTACAAACTTATCTCTTGCAGCTGACAGCTATAAAAAGTTAATTGAAATCGAAAAAACTTCAGGAAAACAAAAGTATTCAGTTCAGGCTGCTGCTTCAATTACTGAAATTAAAGGAAAGCTTATTAATTCAGCTATTGCTGATACACAAGCTAAAAAAGTTAAAGAAGGTGCAAAAAAATTGTATGACGCATATTTGTTAGACAAAAAAGATACAATCAACTTGTATTATGCGGCTTCAACAGCAGTAAACGCTCAGGATTATGACAGCGCTTTACCTATGTATGAAGAATTGAAAAAACTGAACTATTCAGGAAAAGGAACTGCTTACACAGCTGTAAATAAAGCTTCAGGTAGTGAAGATGGTTTTAATTCTGCAAAAGAAAGAGACTTAGCTGTAAAATTAGGAACTCACGAAAAGCCAAAAACAGAAGCTATTCCTTCTAAAAGAGGTGAGATTTATAAAAATTTAGCTTTGATCTTAGTTCAAAAAGGACGTACTGAAGATGCTAAAAAAGCGATCGCTGATGCAAGAAAAGCAAATCCTGATGATTCTTCTTTGATTCTTTCAGAAGCTAACTTATATCTTGAAACTAAAGACTATGATACTTATAAGACATTAGTAACTCAAGCATTAGAAAAAGAACCAAACAATGCGGATCTTGTTTTTAATTTAGGTGTAATCAGTGGTAATGCAAAAAACACTGCTGATGCTGAAAAATACTACTTGAAAGCTATCGAAATCAATCCAAACTATACTAATGCTTACCTTAACCTTGCAGCATTAAAATTAGAAGCTGAGAAACCAATCATTGATGAAATGAATAAATTGGGTACTTCTGCAAAAGATATGAAACGTTACGATGTGTTAAAAGCGCAAAGAGAAAATGTTTTTAGAGGAGTTATTCCTTACCTTAAAAAAGCAAACGAATTAGATCCTAAAAATGAAGATGTTTCTAAAACATTACTAGGAGTTTACAAAGCTTTAGAAATGACTGCTGAAGCAAAAGCATTAAAAGCTACAATGAACTAAGAGTTTAAATTCTTATTATTATAAAAAAATATCCCACCAAAAGCGGGATATTTTTTTGCTTAAAAATTACTGTATTGACTAAACTAAAGTAGCAGATAAAGTAATTGTCGTATTTAAAAGTTTTGAGATTGGACAGATTTCTTTTGCTTTTGCAGCTGTCTTTTCAAATTCTTCAGCAGAAATTCCCGGAACTTTTCCTTTTAAGTCTAAATGAATCAGTGTTATTGTTCCGTCTTCAAAAGTTACTGTGGCTTCTGTATTTAAATCATCTGCAGTAAAACCTCCTTCGTTCAATAAAAAGCTTAATTGCATTGTAAAACAGCCTGAATGCGCTGCAGCAACAAGCTCTTCGGGATTTGTTCCTACTCCGTCTGCAAATCTTGTTTTAAACGATAATTGAGCGTTATCTAATGTTGTACTTTGTGTACTTATAGTTCCTTTTCCTTCCATGCCTGTTCCTTTCCAGTTGGCATTTGCTTTTCTTGTAAATTTCATTTTATACTATTTTAGGTTTATAATCTTTTGATTCTCAAATATAATCAATATTTTAAAGACTAGTTTTATGAAATTTAATTAGAATGTTAAGTTTGGGGTTGGGATTGGGTAAATGTTGGAGTGGATTTTACCGCAAAGGCGCAAAGGTTTTTATCTTTTAGGTTTTTATAAAAACGCAAAGTTCGCAAAGCTTTGTGTTAGATTAGCTTTGCGAACTTTGCGTAAACCTTTGCGTCTTTGCGGTAAAATTCGACAGTATAAAAAAAACTGCAATGAATTTTCACTGCAGTTCTGATATTTAAATTATTCCTGACCTAAGTTACGCAATTGCTTTAATTTATCTTTCCAAACTTCAAGGCTTTCTTTGTGAATAGCAATGTTTTTACGGACTTCAAGAACAATTGAATTTTCTTTTTTTGCATTTTTAGTATTCGTAAAGAACTGAATATTATTCTCTAATTGGAAGATTTCATTTTGAACTTCTTCAATTTTACGCATTAAGAATATTTTCTCGTTGTCTAATTTACGAGTATCGTTACTATCAGATAAAGAATCAATTCTGTTAGCAAAACGCATCATTTCAGTTTCTTTTTTACTCAAACTTAATTTTTCAAAAAGGGCATCAAGGATTTTATTGAATTTTCCTTCGATGTGACGTCTTGCAAAAGGAACTTTCCCGTAACCTTTCCAGATTTCGATGTGTGCTTTAATAGCGTCAAGATCCGTTTTGTGATCACCTGTAAGTTGGTAAGCTCTTAGGATATCTAAGTAAGCTTTTTTATTGTCAAAAGCAGCAACTTCATCAACGTTTTCTTCTGATTTGTGCTCTTTTAATTTATCAAAATAATGATTACAAGCGTCTTTAAATTCTTTCCAGATTTTATCTGAATATTTTTTCGGAACGTGACCAATTTGTTTCCACTCTTCCTGAATTTGTTTCATTACAGGAGTTGTAGCACCAAAATCTGTGCTTTCTTGTAGTTCTTTAGCTTTCGCCACAAGAGCCATTTTTTTGTTTAAATTGTCGTTTTGGTCTTTTTTAATGTCTTTATAAAATGAATTTTTAAAAGAATTAAAGTTTCTAACGGCAGTTTTAAAAGCAGCCCAAGTTTCTTCATTTACTTCTGAAGGTACTTTTCCAGCAGCAAAAAACTCATTTCTAAGTGCTTCTACTTTCTGAATTTGTACTAACCATTGCGAGTGAGAGTTTACTTTTTCAGTTCCTAAAACCTCGATTTTTGCAATGATTTCTTTCTTAACTTCAAGATTGTTTTGTTCGTTTGCTCTTTGGCTTTCGAATAAAATTTCTCTTTTGTCATGAATTTTTTTAGTCAGTTCACTGAATTTATTCCAGATACTATCACGGTGTTCTTTTGAAACCGGCCCAATATCTTCTTTCCAGATCCTGTGTAAATCCTGTAATTCACGGAATGCTTTGCTGATATCAGTTTCGTTTACCAATTCTTCAACGCGTGCAATAATTTTTTGCTTTTGTTCAAGGTTGTATTTGAAATCTAAATCTCTTGCTTCACGGTCTAAATGCAGGTAATCATAAAAATTCTCTACGTGAAAGTGATAATTGTTCCAAACGTGATTGTATTTGTCTTTTGGAATTGCTCCGGCATTTTTCCATCTTTCTCTTAAATCATTAAAATGTTTAAGAGTGTCTTTAATATTTTCCTGCGGATTTATAAGTTCTTTTAGTTCTTCAACTATTGCAAGTCGATTGTCTAAATTTGATTTAAGGTTTGTTTGTAAATGTTTAAAGTGAGCATTTCTTTTTTCTCTAAAAACATTATAATATTCATCAAATTTAGATTTTAATGGAGAATGATATTCGAATTCTTCGTTAGGATCTTCTTTAGAAGCGTTGAATTCTTCTTTTTTCTCCTCTATAAGATGGTTGTATTGCAGTAAAAATGCTTTCTTAATTTCTTCGATATGCTCTTTTACAGACATCACTTTATCATCGTTGATCAATTTTTTCAATTCATCAACAAGTGCGTCAAGCGAGAAAGTATTATAATCCTGCATAGGAATATCATGGCGCTCTTTTAGCGTTTCATCTTCACTTTCTTCGGCATTCGAATTTGTTATAGCATCTAATGCTGTTTGATGCTCTGTTTCAGTAGATTCAGCTTCAACCGTATTTTCTACTACAACTTCTTCGTCAGAAATTGTATTTTCAGTTGTTGCTTCAGAAGCAGTAGTTTCAATTGCATTATCTTGTGTAGAATCGTTAATTTCGATTTCTAATTTTCCGTCTGCTTCTTGCAGGTTATCATTCTTTTCTTCTAACATTTTAAATGTATAAGGTTTTTATTGTAAACAGAGCGAAAGATAGTAAAGGAGTTTCTAAATACAAAATAAATCGTTTGTTTATACATGATTTTACGATGAAATTCCTATTTATTGAAGTAATTTAGGAATGTGATATCGGTTTTTTTGCTATTTCTTTTGAAGTTTAATTAAATGGGTAATTTATACACTTTTAAGGAAATTTGTGGGAAGTCTTTATTTTAAATTAAAATGAGTTGTTTTTTTTCAATAGTTAGAATTTTGAAAAATTCGATTTGGCGAGATTTTCTGCGAGTTTGAAATAGATCAGAATAAAATTAGCATTCCAACTTCGATACCATAATTGTAGGTTTTATGTCCGCCAAAAGCAACACTTGGATGTATGTATGCCATATCATTTTTGGTAATTCTTCGTCCAAATTCTACAAAAGCATTGTTGGGATAACCTTTATTGGTGTTGTTGTATCTAAAAGCTACATCGGCGGCAATCCAGTTTTTTCCCAGTATAAACATAAAGTAATTTTCGAATGCAGTAAGATTGATATCACTTCTATTGTCAGATCCTGCAAAACTCATTTGGTTTTCTAAAGAAGCGATCCATAGAATATGATTTTTCTTTATATATTTTCCGTAGAAAACAGCCGGAGCAAAGACCCATTTTCCTGATCCAAGAGCCGGATCAGCAGCAGAGTTTGAGATTATTCTGGCGCGAAAAGCAATTCCATCTTTATTGTGTTTTAAATATGGTATATAGCTAATACCAACGCCAATATCACCAATACCTGTTTTGTTTATAGAGCTGGTATTTGTAGAAACTAAAGGAAGATCGACTCGCAAGTTCCAAGCTTTATTGGCAATAGGATGCAAGAAACGGAGTTCTGTTGTATTAAATGAGCCCGTTTCGGTATCTAAATACTCATTAAAAAGTAAGATCGTTTTTAGATAATAATGATAACGTGCTTCTGTATATATGCTTTCTTTCTGCTCATTGGTAGTATCCTGAGCAAGAAGTGAATTGTAAAATGGGAAAATGAGTAAAAAAAAAGGTAGAATTCTTTTCATAATCATCTATTAATGAATAGACTAAGTTACAAAAAAAGAATTCTACCGTTTTATTTTGTAATTATATTTTTACTTATTCCAGATTTTCCATGCTTTTTCTGCCTGAAAAATTAGCATATCATAACCATTTTTTATTGTTGCGCCTCTTTCTTTGGCATTTTTCAAAAACTGAGTTTCTTCCGGATTGTATATCAGATCGTAAGCAATATGTTTCTCTGTAAAAAACTCATACGGAAGATCCGGACAAGCTTCGATATTTGGGCTTGTTCCTACCGGAGTACAATTGATAATAATTTGAAAATTATCAAAAGTAGTCGCATTGATTAAACTATAATCAATGATATTTTCCTTAGATTCTCTGGAAACAAAAGTATACGGAATATCTAATTCGTCAAGAGCAAAGGCAACACCTTTTGATGCGCCGCCGGTTCCCAGAATCAGGGCTTTTTTGTGATGCGGTTCTAATAACGGTTTTAATGATTTTTTGAAACCATAATAATCGGTGTTGTAGCCTTTTAATTCTCCGTTTTTGGTGAATTTAATAGTGTTTACAGCGCCAATTAAGGCCGCTTTTTTTGATAGTTTATGCAAGAACGGAATAACTTGTTCTTTGTACGGGATTGTAACATTTAATCCTTTTAAATCGGGATTGTTTTTTACTAATTCAGTGAAATAGTTGATTTCAGAAATATCGAAGTTTTCGTAGCTGTTGCCGGCAAAAACTTCATCACTGAATTTTTCTGTAAAATATCCTTTTGAAAATGAGTAACTAATATTACGGCCCAACAAGCCAAAACGTCTTCTTAAAATATCAATCATTATTCTTTTCTATGTTTTTCAATATAATTTTTAACCATTTTTTTTGACCAGACTACCGGAAATAAATCTTCAATTAAGATGTAATTATCAAAATTCAAACGCAAACCATTGCTTAAATGAAATTTTGCTTTTGTATTGTCCTGAATCATAAAATACAATCCTGCCAAACGATATTCAATTTCATTTTCTTCCGGAAAATACTCTGTTGCTTGCAACAAAGTTTGAATGGCGCTTTCGAATTCACCTAAAAACTGAAGTATATCAACCCAGAATAACCAGGTATCTAATGCATAATCTCCAAATTCTACTGCTTTTCTGTATCCAAATTCAGCTTCTTCAAAAAAGTTCATTTGTTTGTTGATCGTCGCATAACGTTTCCAGTACAAACGATTTTGATTGTCGATTGCTAAAGCTTTATTCACAAAAAATAATGCTTTTTGAAAGTTTTTTTGACGAACATAAAAGTCAGTAATTGCAATCCATCCTTTGTCTAAAAGCGGATCTTCGTGTACTGTTTGGTTATAATATTGTAATGCTTTCGCCGAATTCCCAAGCTTTTCGTAGCATTTTCCAATACGTAATAGCGCATAAGAAGTTGCATCGTCTAACTCGATAGTTCTGTTGTAGCTTTCGATTGCTTCGCTGTATTTTTTAAGACGTTCGTAGGCTTTTGCTTTTTCCATGAAAGCACCCAAGAATTCATCGTCAATAAGAGTCGCATAATCAAAAGCGCGAATCGCATTTTCGTATTCTTTTACGCCATAATGCAAACGTCCAAGCTGATGCCAGGCGATTTCGCTATATGGGTTTTTATTGATATAATCGTTAAGATACAGAATAGCTTCCTGATTTTGATCTAAAAATTCAAAACAATAAACCACATTATACAAAGCAGATTGATCTTCTAAATCTTCTTCAAGACATTTGATAAAACTGTCTTTTGCCATCTCAAGGTTATCCATAAACAAATATTCCATTCCAATCAAGTTGTACACATCAGCGTAGTCGTCTGTATATTGCAAGGCAATTTTAAGCAATTCTACCGCTTTTTCGTGTTGATCTCTCTTAGAACAAATATTGGCTTTTTGGATGTAAATTTCCTCGTTATTAGGTTCGATTGCATATAACTCATTCAGGAGTTTTTCGGCGATTTCCAGTTTGTCGTCGTAAACCAACATTTCTACTTGTACTAATTTTAAGCCCGTAGATTTTGGGTGTTGGTCTAATGCAAGTTTCAAGGCCTTTTTTGCTAAATTAGCCTTACCTATATCTAAATAATGAAGAATGATTTCTTCAAATTCTTCAGAATCAAAAAAGAGTACTTTGTTAGTTTTTAACATGGACTCAAATTTGGATAGGGATAGGTTATAATCTTCTTCTTCGTTGCTTAATTGCATACTTTGTTTATTTGAAATTAGCCTGTTATAAATTTAGGCAACCATATTATTGTTGTGGGGAAAGGAAATTAATTGTTTTGAACAATTTAATTAACAATATGGACAGAATTCCTATTCTGTTTTTAGTAATAATCTTCTTAGTTTAAAAGACATTATCAGTTATTATTATATTTTATTTTTAACCGGGAGTCTTAGCCCTGATAGAAGCGATATCCTTTAGTTTTTTTCTTTAAAAAACTAAATATAAAGCGGATAGCAGGACACGAGCGACAGCGAACTGACGCAGTAAATAGCTCCAAATTATACTTTTTGCCCTTTTTTCAAGATTTCATCCATAACATTCAGGATTATGGCACAACCTTCTTTTATTTCTTCTTCAGAAATGGTTAATGGTGGTGTTATTCTAATGGCGCATCCTTCGAATAGCAACCAGAATAAAATGAGACCTTTGTCTTGGCAACTCAAAATAACTTCGTTGGTTATTTCGGCTGTTTCAGTCATTGCTGCGAGCATTAATCCTTTTCCTCTAACTTCCTTTATCAAAGGATGTACCAAAAGCGATCTGAAGAGTTTTTCCTTCTCTAAAGCCTCTGTCATGAGGTTAGTTTCAGTTAATTCCTGCAAAGTAGCCAGACATGCTGACGCAATGACAGGATGACCTCCAAAAGTGGTAATATGTCCTAATTTAGGATTTTCAGTTAAAAGATCCATTTTTTCTGCCGAAGCTGTAAAAGCACCGACCGGCATTCCGCCACCCATTCCTTTTCCCATAACGACGATATCCGGAATGACATCGTAGTTTTGGAAGCCAAAAAGTTTTCCGGTTCTTCCAAATCCAGGCTGAATTTCGTCGACAATCATCATCGCTCCAACTTCGTCACAACGTTTGCGAACTTTTTGTAAAAAATTATCATGTGGCTGAATAAATCCTGCGCCTCCCTGAATAGTTTCTAAAAGTATTGCGGCTGTTCTGGTGGTTATTTTTTCTAAATCGGCTTCGTTATTGAACGTGATAAAATCAACATCAGGAAGCAAAGGACGAAAGGCTTGTTTGCGTTCTTCGAATCCCATAACACTCATAGAGCCCATTGTGTTACCATGATAAGCGTTATGACACGAAATAAGCTGACTACGGCCTGTTGTTCGTTTTGCTAATTTTAAGGCACCTTCAATCGCTTCTGTACCTGAATTTACTAAATAAGTTTTATTTAAAGATTCCGGTAGGAGTGAAGCCAGTAATTTGCAATATTGTACGGCTGGACTTTGTGAATATTCGCCATAAACCATGACGTGTGAATATTTGTCTAACTGATCTTTTATGGCTTGATTGACTCTCGGATGCTGATGTCCAAGCGTACAAGCCGAAACTCCGGCTACGAAATCTAAATATTTTTTATCGTTTGTGTCGTAAATGTATGAGCCTATGGCATGCGAAACTTCCATTCCTAAAGGATAAGGAGAGGTTTGCGCTTGATATTTTATAAAATCTGGATTCATTTCTTTTTTAAGGTTCTAAGTTGCTTAGCTTCTAAGCTTCTGAGGTTTTTTGTTTCAAGTTGCTGTAAACTTAGACTTTGACTAAAAATTTAACCGCAAAGATCGCAAAGATTTACGCAAAGTTTGCAAAGATGAAATCAAGTTTACATTATTAAAATGCAAAGATGGCAAAGCTTTGTAAACTGAAAACTGCGACTGAATATTATTTCACCGCTTGAAGCTTGACTTTTGCCGAAGTTTTAGTCGAAGGTTTTGCTGCTGCTTTTGCAGCCGGTTTCTTTTTATCGTAATCTAAGGTTTCTTTCCTGACTTTCATCGGAGTGTCTTTGTCCTTAGCTTCCTGGTCTTTTCCTTCTTGTATTAATTTGTCATTGAGTTCATTATCTTCTGCGGTAAAAATATCATCTTTCGACTTTATTCGTTCATCGCCGCGCCAGACTAAACCTCTTAATTTACGGGCGTTTTCGGGTAAGTCGGCTTCAGGGTAAATATCGCCATCGACTTTATTAAAAAAGCTAATAGTTTCTACTGCATTATTCTCCAGAAGCAGGTTGATTTTACTACTTACATTTTTATTGATTCCTATAAGTTCATGTGCATCATTTCGCATGAAATAAATGACCTCGGTATTTTTGATAACATCTACATCATGGAGTTTTCCGTCTTTGAATTTTCCAAATAAATTGATTCCCTTGACTTGATTAAAACCGGTTCCGAGTGTGTCCTTCGAGACGAGAAAGGTGTTATTGAGCACTTTTAAAGAATCTAATTTTCTGGTAGTCTGGTCGCCAATTAAATGGATTACTTCGCCGGTAATTTGGTTTTCGCCGTTCCATATAATTGGACTTCCAATTAATTTCGTCAACGCAATTTTAGTATCGGAGTGCAAAGAATCACATTTTCCGCTCATGTCGATTTTGAAAAAACGAACATTGTTATAAGCTCTAATAATACGTTCTCCTTCTTTGCCGGTTACCATTAATTTTTTTCCGTGAATGTAAACGGAATCATTTTCGACAAGGTTAATTGCAACCGCTCTTTTGGTTACAAACATGGAATCTTTTAGCTTATAAATCTCAGCATAATGTCCTTTTACAATTCCGCGATTTATAGAGTCTGTGATTTTTACATTTCGGGTTGCCGATGCAAATTCAATATTTCGATTATAATATAAACTATCGCCTTCAATGAGCCTGTCATCATATTTTATATAGGATTTCCGTAAAAAGTGGGCGAGATTTTTCTTGGTGTCATAAAAGCCTTTTTCGGTATAAATATAATTGGCTTTACTGGTAATCGTCGATGGTCCAAACAAATAGGTGTGTCCAGAATTGCTATAATAATCTAAGTGATTCGATTTTATTACATATTTAGGGTTTGTAATGGTAACTTCTGTTAAGAACTGAAATTTCTTTTCTGAAACGTAATATCTTCCTGATTTACTTACTAAAGTATTGTCTTTATTAACAATTGTACCTTTTGTATTGTAAAAAACCTGCTGAACATTTCGGTCAAAATTAATCGTATCGGTTTGCAAAGTAGCGTCAGGCGAACTCATAACAGCGTCACCGGTTGCGAAAGCTTTTTTCAGATTTCCGCTGTATTCTGCATATTTACTATTTAAAAACAAAGTATCACCTTGCACTAATTGTACATTTCCGAAAGCTTTGATGTAGTTTTCTTTTTGAAAGAAATAGGCTTTATTACAAGTCAGGACAACACCATCATGATTTACTTTTACATTTCCGGTAAGCAAAATTCCATCTGGCACTAAAACCTGATTCACTTCTACGAGGTCAGAATTCTCAATATTAATTGTTTTTGGCTTTGGCGCTTGTGCAAAAATGGATTGTACGCTTAACAAAAGCAAACAATAGGATATGAAAAAGAGTGATTTCTTCAATTGATTAATTTTTTGTCAAATTTATGAAAAAGGTTACAACCTTATAATGTTATTAGGATTAATTTAAATGTTTTCTTTTTAGTAACAAAGGTTTTTTTATTAGGTTCAAAGTTGCAAAGGTTCAAAGGGACAAAGGTTGAGGAGTTTTTTTAGAATTATTTTTTTAAGTATTTAAAAAACCTTTGAACCTTTGCCACTCAGAACCTCTGTACCTTCTTTTAGTTACCAACAAAAAGTAGAACTATTTCGTTGTAGTTTCGGTTTTGGGAGTGAAATTAGATTTAGTTTCTTCTGATTTTTAAAATTTAACCTAAATTTAGAAAATGGTTTAAAACACCAGATTTACTAACTAGACCAAAAGTTCAGATTATAAAAGACATGATAAATAAAAGAATTGTAGTTGCAGGAATGGCTGTAACAATGCTGTTTTCAGCATGTAAAACAAAAGATTTAAAAATGAATACTACCAAAGAAGAAGTTCCTGCTGAGAAGAAAATTGTGGTTTATCAGGTTTTTACACGTTTGTTTGGAAATAAAAATACAAACAATAAACCCTGGGGAACAATTGAAGAAAATGGTGTAGGGAAATTTAATGATTTTACAGATAAAGCACTACATGAAATTAAAGATTTAGGTGTTACTTATATTTGGTATACCGGAGTTCCTCATCATGCTTTGGTTCGTGATTATGCGGCTTACGGAATCTCAAATGATGATCCCGAAGTGGTAAAAGGTCGTGCAGGATCGCCTTATGCGGTGAAAGATTACTACAATGTGAATCCAGATTTGGCTGTAAATCCTGCGAACAGATTGCAGGAATTTGAAGCTCTTATTGCCAGAACTCATAAAGCAGGTTTAAAGCTAATTATAGATATTGTACCCAATCATATTGCTCGAAAATATGAAGGAAAAAACAATCCTGAAGGCGTAAAAGATTTTGGTGCCAATGATAATGTAAATGTTGAATACGACAGAAATAACAACTTCTATTATATCCCGAAGGTTCATTTTGAAATTCCGGATGGAGATATTCCGTTAAACGGAGAAAAAAATCCAATGATTGATGGCTATTTTGATGAAAATCCCGCAAAATGGACAGGAAATGGTTCTCGAAAAGTAAAACCAGACCAAAACGATTGGTATGAAACGGTAAAAGTAAATTACGGAATTCGTCCTGACGGTTCTAAGGATTTTCCTGAACTTCCGGCTGGATTTGATCAAAAATCATATCAGGAACATTTTGCTTTTTGGCAGGATAAAGACGTTCCGGATTCCTGGAAAAAGTTTAAATCTATTGCTTTGTATTGGACGGCAAAAGGTGTTGATGGTTTCCGATATGATATGGCCGAAATGGTTCCGTATGAATTTTGGAGTTATATGAACTCTGCTGTCAAAATGAAAAATCCAAATGCTTTTTTATTGGCAGAAGTTTATAATCCGAATGAATATCGCAATTATATCCGTTTAGGAAAAATGGATTATTTGTATGATAAAGTTGAAACGTATGATAAACTGAAAGATGTTATTCGCGGAAAATCGAATCCTGATGGATTGTCTGATATTCAAAAAAGAATGTCTGATATTGAACATCATATGCTTCATTTTTTAGATAATCACGATGAACAGCGTTTAGCAAGTCCTGAATTTGCAGGAACTCCGGAAAGAGGAAAACCTTTAATGGTGGTTTCAACAACAATTAGTACTTCGCCAACAATGGTTTATTTTGGACAAGAAGTAGGTGAGGCGGGAAATGAAAATGCAGGTTTTGGAACGCATTCGAGAACTTCTATTTTTGATTATATTGGAGTTCCAAATCATCAACGCTGGATGAATAAAGGGAAATTTGATGGAGGAAAATTATCGGATTCGGAAAAAAACCTTCGTGATTTTTATAAAAGATTGCTGAATTTTTCGATTAATAGTTCAGCTCTAATGGGAGATTTTCAAGAGATTCAATCTGTAAATCGTCAAAATAATCAAGGTTATGATGAATCAATTTATTCTTATGTTCGTTGGTCTGAAAGTCAAAAACTGGTAATCGTTGTTAATTTTTCTTCTGAAAAAACAAGCACATTTAATTTGAAAATTCCATCTGATATTATTCTAAAATGGAATTTAAAGGATGGTGAATATGTACTTACAGATCAATTGTATTCGAATAAGAAGAATGTTTTGGCTGTAAAGAATGGAGAAGGAACTGTTATAGTTGAAATAGCGCCGTCAGAATCATTTATTTATGAAGTGAAATAGTTTTAAAGAATATATTAAACCCGACAGATTTTTAATCCCGAGGCTTCGGGACTGTCGGGTTTTCTCTTTATATATAAATCTTAATCAAACTTTAAAAGTTGAAGAATTGCTTTAATCGAAAACTGAGCGCCACAAACAAATTCATCTGAAGCGCCGTAATAGATAGTTACAATATCTCCATCTGGCTCAATTATATGACCATTTGTAAAGACTACATTACCAAAAAAGCCACTTAGTTCATAATCTGTTGTTGCTATCATAATTGGTTCTTCGGTTCTTGCAACTACTATTGTTGGATCAGCTAAATCCATTAAAAATGCGCCCAGACAATATTGATGATTTTCGTTGGCTCCATGATAAATTTCCAACCAGCCTTTGTCTGTTTTTATAGGTGCTGCTCCGGCACCAACTCTTTTACTATCCCAAAATCCTTTTCTCGTTTTAAGAATAAAGTGATGGTTTCCCCAATGAATGGCATCAGGAGAGGAAGAGATCCATATGTAATTGCCTCCAATATCGACACTGCTTGGACGGTGTAAAGCATAAAATAAGCCATTTATTTTTTCTTCAAAAATGGCACAATCCTTATTGTGAGGAGGAAATATCATTCCTTTTTTTTCGAAGTTTTTCCAGTCTGTTGTAGTGCGTAAACCAACTCCAACGCCATTATCAGAAACCGAAGTAAAGGTTAAATAATAAGTTCCTTCAATCAATGCAACACGACAATCTTCTATTCCAAATGTTTCTAAAATACCTTCACCAACAAGCGAAGGATAATTTTCTGCTTCATAAAAATCACGCCCATTTTCACTGTATAATAAACGTAGATGAGATAGTGTAGTTAAATAATCATTTCCTTTGTAATTAATTACGCGGGCATCAGTTGCGATTAAATCAGGATCATCTTTAGGAATCTCAATTATTGTAATAGCTCCGGTTTTTGTTAGTATTGGAAATGAGATTGTATCTTCTTTTTGCTTAGGTCTTTCAGCTACTCGTACCACTAACCATGTCTTATTTTGGTATTGAAATACTCCGGGATTTAATAAACAGGTAATTTCTAATCCTTCTCTACTGGCAGGTATATCTGATGGTGATAATAACGGATTCTCTGTAAAACGGTTTGCTATATCTTCCATGTCTTTTATTTCTAAATGATTACAAATAAAAAGATACTACAATTTTCTTTTGCAAAGACAAAAGCTATCTATTATTTAAAGTAACATTCTAAGTTTTGGATTATAAGAGAAGTAAATTTCTTAGAAAAGTATTTATAGATTCTTTAAAATTAGATTTTAGAATATGATTCAAAAAAAAAAAGCTGATACTCATTGTATCAGCTTTTTTGTGTTTTAGACCTTTTTGACTTTCTTTAAAGCCTCGACATAGTTTTCGTTTACTTTTTCCCAATTTATATGTTGATAAAAAGCATCAATGTAACTTCCTTTTCTGTTTTGATAATCTAAGTAATAAGCATGTTCCCATAAATCAATTCCTAAAATAGGAGTTCCTGGAATCAAAGCGTTTTTCATTAACGGATTATCTTGATTATCAGTTGTAGTTACTTGTAGTTTTCCATATCTGTCAACTACTAGCCAAACCCAGCCAGAACCAAATTGTTTTGTTGCCTGACCTTTAAACTGATTTGTAAGGTTGCTAAAAGAACCAAATTCTTTATTTATAGAACCAACCAAAGTATCTTTTGGAGTTGTCTCTTTTGGAGTCAGAATATTAAAATACAAAGTGTGATTGTAATATCCACCGGCATTTTGACGAAGTTTTGCATTATTGAGGTCTAATTTTTTTAAAATATCTTCAATTGGCAAGTTTTCAAATTCAGTGTTTAAAATCTCTTTGTTTAGATTATTCGTATAGGTCAAATAGTGCTTAGAATAATGCGTTTCCATAGTAAGCGTTCTTATTGCCGGCGCTAATGCATCATAAGAAAAAGGAAGTTTTGTTAATTCAAAAGATCCCGGATCTGCTTTTACATCATTTGGAGATCCAATTGTTATTTTTTCTTCTTTTGTAGGCAAAGGAACTTCTACAACTTCAGTTAGCTTATTATTATCATTACAAGAAAATAATAATAAAAATGAAGCTAAAATGCCAAAACGAGTAATGTTTTTCTCCATAATGTTAGTTATTTTGATGATAGTGAATTAATAATTTCTATATAGCATTCTTTGGCCTCATCGATTGAGATATGACTTATTTGCATCCATGCATTTGTTTTGAAAGCATCGCGTAAATCAAAATTTTCAGATTGATTGTAAACTGCGGTTCCAAAAGTTGCCTGTTTGTAGTATGCATAAAGCCTTAGCTGCACATCTTGTGGCAGTGAGGCCTGAGTCATTTTCAAAGCAATTTCTACGGCCTCTGAAAAACGAGTATCTAAATCTTTTTCGGTCATTTAAGCTTTTGTAGCAATAATGGTTTTTCCTCCAATTGCTTTTTGGTTTAATACTACATTAATTGGAGTACCTAAAGGTAAAAATAAATCTACTCTTGAACCAAATTTAATGAAACCGGCATCAGTTCCCTGAACAACCTGCATTCCTTCTTGTGCATAATTTACAATTCTACGTGCCAAAGCACCTGCAATTTGTCTGTACAGAATCTGTCCGAAAGTTTCGTTTTCAATTACAACAGTTGTTCTTTCATTTTCCTCACTTGCTTTTGGGTGCCATGCAACTAAAAACTTACCTGGGTGGTATTTGCTGAATTTTATAATACCGTCCATGGCATAACGTGTAACGTGTACGTTAATTGGCGACATGAAAATAGAAACTTGCAAACGTTTGTCTTTAAAGAATTCACCTTCATAAACTTCTTCTATAACCACAACTTTTCCATCAACAGGAGCAAGAATATGATCGCTGTTTCTGATTGCAATTCTTTTAGGATTTCTAAAGAATTGTAAAATAATAATCAAAACCAATAAACCTGCTAGTTGCACTAGTATTCTTAACCAACTGATATCAATAAATTTTTCAGCAAGCAAAATTACGGCAACAGCAAATACAGTACCTAATAAAATGGATGGACCTCCTTCTTTATGAAACATAATATAAAATTTGATAAAATAAAAATATAATTGGTGCTACAAATATAACACTATCTAGTCGATCTAATACACCTCCGTGGCCAGGCATTATGGAGCCGCTGTCTTTTACACCTGCAACTCTTTTGAATTTTGATTCGATCAAATCCCCAATAGTTCCAAAGATGCTAACGATTAAAGCAATTATCATCCAGATTAGGATAGATTTATCGCTAAATTCAGGTTTAGGCTGTATGTATAATTTTGAAATTAAAAAACCGGCAAAAGCAGCAAAAACAACTCCGCCAAGAAAACCTTCTATTGTTTTTTTAGGAGAAATACGTTCAAATAATTTGTGTTTACCCATTGATTTTCCAACCAGATAAGCAAAAGTATCGTTGGTCCAGATTAAGACAAATAACCCAATAATAATTTTTGGATTATAATCTTTGATTCCGAAAGAAATTTTTGTGATAAAAAGAAAAGGCAACATAATATATCCAACCAAATAGATGTATTTTGAAGCTTTACTGATGCTTTGAGTATCATCAAATAAAAAGAAAATACATTTTATTGAGACAATCAGAGTGATTATAAGTAAAACAGAAAATAATTTATCTGTATCAACTGTAATTTGGATATTATCTTTTAGAAGTCTGTTGATGTAATTCTCCGTTTCGGCTCTGTAAAAACTAATTAAAGAAACGGTAGAGTAAAACAGCGTAACAAATAGAATCGAAATAACTTTATTGATGTTAACTAAATTGCAAAACTCATAAGTTGCAATAATTAGAAAAATACCAAAAAGAATGATAAAACTCTCTGTCGAAAACAGAATAGAAGTTAGTAATAAAGCGATATAAACAGCACCAGAAATGGTTCTCTTGAGTGTTTCATTCATCTTAAAGATCTTCTAAGAGCAATAAATAAAGATTCTTGGCAACACTTCCGTATTGTGTAAAATCTTCTTCTTTCGCTTTTTCGAAATATTTTATTGTGGTAATGTTAGTAGGATAATCTCTTTCGTATTTACGTTTAATGGCGCTTAAACCATCACTTTTTATAGAAAGGATCTGACTTGTTGTAGCAATAATTACAATATTTGCAGGTAATTCGTTTGGTTTGTTTTGTCTAATTTGTTTTGAAGAGAACAAAATAGAACCTTCGTCAGCAATTAGATTTTCGCAGCTTGCTAAAAGGAATTTTGGTTTTGTTGGTGCAATATAAAGTAACTTGTTTTCATCTAATAAATGAAAAAGACCAGGTTCATAACAAAGGACTTCATTTTCGAACCAATCGTTTTCTTCTAAAATATTTTCAAATTGTTCAGCTACTTCTTGTTTGTTTTCACAATACAAAAACTTTCCACCGTTTTTCTTAAAATTGAAAATGAACCTTTCGTCTATAGACAAATGGCTATCCTGAATGGAATTGCCTGCATATTCGCTTTCATTCTCTTCGTCAGAAGCGGCATCACTTGAACCAAATATTTTTTTGAAAAAATTCATTTTTATATGAAATACTTTACATGTTAATTGAAAACGTTCAAAGATAAAAAAATCTTAATTCAAAAGGCTATTTTGAATTAAGATTTTAAAAAATATTGCATATTTCTGAATAATTTACGAAACCACTTCTTCTAAATTTTTATCAAAAGTACGTTTTCCGAAAATTGTTTCTAAGTCATCTTTAAAAATAACTTCTTTTTCAATTAGTATATCAGCAAGCTGATTTAACTTGTCTTTGTTTTCTTCTAAAATTTGAATTGCTCTTTGGTATTGACCTTCAATTAATTCTGAAATTTCTTTGTCGATAACTTTAGCCGTTTCATCAGAATAAGGTTTAGAAAAGTTGTATTCGCTTTGTCCTGTTGAATCGTAATAAGTAACATTTCCAATTTTATCATTCAAACCGTAAATGGTTACCATTGCACGCGCCTGACGTGTAACTTTTTCTAAATCGCTCAATGCACCAGTCGAAATTCTGTCAAAAGTTACTTTTTCAGCAGCTCTTCCGCCCATTGTTGCACACATTTCGTCTAACATTTGATCTGTTCTCACGATTTGTCTTTCTTCCGGTAAGTACCAGGCAGCTCCTAAACTTTGTCCACGAGGCACAATAGTTACTTTAATAAGTGGTGCAGCATGTTCTAACATCCAGCTTACTGTTGCGTGTCCAGCTTCGTGAATTGCGATTGCTCTTTTCTCTTCTGGAGTAATGATTTTATTTTTCTTTTCAAGACCACCAATAATTCTATCAACAGCATCAAGGAAATCTTGTTTGTCAACTGCAGTTTTGTTGTTACGCGCAGCTATTAACGCAGCTTCGTTACAAACATTTGCAATATCAGCACCAGAGAATCCTGGAGTTTGTTTTGCTAAGAAATCAAGGTCAAGACCTTCAACTTTTTTGATAGGAGCTAAGTGTACTGCAAAGATTTCAGCTCTTTCGCGAATGTCCGGTAAGTCAACAAAAATTTGTCTGTCAAAACGTCCAGCACGCATTAAAGCTTTATCAAGAACATCAGCTCTGTTTGTTGCAGCTAAAACAATTACGTTTGAGTTAGTACCAAAACCGTCCATTTCTGTTAGTAATTGGTTCAATGTATTCTCTCTCTCATCGTTTCCGCCTGACATATTGCTTTTTCCTCTTGCTCTACCAACAGCATCGATTTCATCGATAAAGATAATAGCAGGAGATTTTTCTTTAGCTTGTTTAAATAAGTCACGAACACGTGAAGCACCAACACCTACAAACATCTCTACGAAGTCAGAACCTGACAAAGAGAAGAAAGGAACCTGAGCTTCACCGGCAACCGCTTTTGCAAGCAAGGTTTTACCAGTTCCCGGAGGCCCTACAAGTAAAGCTCCTTTTGGGATTTTACCTCCAAGATTGGTGTATTTTTCAGGGTTTTTCAAGAATTCTACAATTTCTTGTATTTCTTCTTTAGCACCTTCTAAACCTGCAACATCTTTAAATGTAGTTTTGATATCAGTTTTCTCGTCAAACAATTTAGCTTTAGATTTCCCAATGTTAAAAATTTGTCCGCCACCGCCACCTGCGCCACCTGACATTTTACGCATAATGAAAATCCATACACCAATAATAATGATGATAGGAAGTAAACTGATTAAAATATCACTCCAATTGTTTTTTTGCAGGAAATTATAATCTTTCAGTTTCTTTTCGGCAACTGCTTTTTCTAATTTAGTTTGAAAAATTTGGTCGTTACCAATTTCTAAAGTATAGTGAGGACCTTTGTTAGGTCTTTCAAAAATATCTTTAGCTACTTTTTTGTTAGCAGCATCTTTAAGAGCCGCTTGCGTTAAGTATACTTCAGCTTCAGCTTTATTATAAACGTTAACTTTTTCAATTTCTCCTTTTTCTAATAATATATTGAATTTAGAAGAAGTTAATTGAGCAGGTTCGCTTAAATTAGATCCTCCTGTTGCAAAACTTATAAATAAAAAAACTAAAAGTATTGCGGTGTATATTAACCAAGGACTTATTTTAAATTTACTCGGATTTGGATTATTATCTTTAGCCATTAGAAAAAATTTTCTTTAGTATTTGTTTTCGATTGTAGTAATTTTGGCGTCACCCCAAAGGCTTTCGATATTATAGTATTCACGAATGTGTTTCTGGAAAACATGTACCACAATATGCACATAATCCATCAGAACCCATTCTGCATTATCGGTTCCTTCTACGTGCCAAGGTTTGTCTTTTAAATCTTTGGATACTGTTTTTTGAATTGAGTTTACAATGGCGTTAACTTGGGTATTAGAGCTTCCGTTGCAAATTACGAAGTAGTCACAAACAGCCGTGTCTATTTCTCTTAAGTCAAGAATATCGATATCATTTCCTTTTACTTCTTCAATCCCTTTGATTATGTTCGCCAATAGAACATCATTATTAATAGTCTTTTTCGCCATGAATTATTTTATATGAATTTGTAAAGTTACCAAATTTTGTGATTATTTTTGAACCTTAACAAAATATTAAATTAAGTTATTTAAATTACTTAAATGAAACTAATCAAACTCGATGCCATAGATTCAACAAATGATTTCTTAAAATCATTGTCAAGCCAAGATGAGCTTGATAATTTTACTGTCGTAACGGCTGAAAATCAGACAAAAGGAAAGGGACAGATGGGAGCAAAGTGGCAGTCGGAATCAGGTAAAAACTTAATTATGAGTGCCTTGGTCAAAGATTTTTTATATGATAATGAACAATTTTTTAATCTGAGCATTGTAGTTTCATTAGCTGTAATTGAGGTTTTAAAAACGTTGAATATTTCTGATTTAAGTATAAAATGGCCGAACGACATTATGTCATACAATAAAAAAATTGGTGGCATACTAATCGAAAATACCATAAAAAGCGATGGCAGGATCATGTCAGTTGTCGGATTAGGACTAAATGTCAATCAGACTAATTTTGATCAATTGCCAAATGCTTCTTCTTTGGCAGTTATTGCCGGACATTCATTTGATAAAGATGCTTTGCCAGTTTTGATTATCGAAAAAATGAAAGAAAAAATCGAATTATGGGATACTAATTCGGAGGATTTCTGGACAACTTATTTTAATACTTTATTCCGAAAAGGTATTCCAATGCCTTTTAAAAACCTCAACGCTGAAACCTCAGGACAAAATTTTATGGGAATCATTCAAGGTGTTTCTTCCGTTGGAAAAATTCAAATTTTGCTTGAAGATGATTCTGTTTCTGAATTTGATATTAAAGAAGTTCAGATGCTTTATTGAGGAAGGTTCTGAGGTTCTGAGTTGCTAAGGTTCTAAGGTTTTTATCAAATTATAACACGTCTGTCATTGCGAGGGACGAAGCAACCACGATAGCTAATTATTTATCGATTCACAAAAGTGAGATTGCTTCGTTCCTCGCAATGACTAAAAAAATCAGTGTAAATCCGTTTAATCTGCCAAATCCGTGGGCTATTTCTTTTTAAATCTCAACTACTTTTACGGGCTTTGGTTCTATTTTTCTGTTCCAATAAATAATATAGAAAGTTCCTAATATTGAAGGCGTCATCCAGGCGATTACATTTCCAATTCCAATTCCGGCAACGATAAATGCGGTTACTGACGCAATTAAAGCTCCAATCATTTTTCCGATGTGTTTAGAAAGCCAGTTTTTATTTGATGTTGAAAGGTTTTTGAAGAAAATAAAGTCTTTAACCGTCATATAAAACCCAAAACCTCCAAAGAAAGTAAATAAAATACCATTTTCAATAGCATTCAATTGGCAATATATTCCAATAGAAATCATTATTACAGAAAAGAACAACATACTTCCGGAAATTAATTTATCTACAAAATCAGCTTTTAATTTACGTTTAAAACTTAGCGCTCTGTTTCCGGAGATAACCAGATAAATGGTAAATAATCCAATCAGGAATAAAAAGATATTTTGATGTTTTGGCATCCAGCAAATCGGAATCGAAATTAGAGAACTTGTAACCATTCCTATAGAAAATAGTTTACCCATTCTTTGGTGTAATATCCCGCCTTTTTTAATCATAATACTTCCAATTCCGGTAATAAGTCCAATTCCGCCAAAGAAGGCATGAATGTAAATTAAAATCTTGATAGTTGCTTCCATAACTTGGTTTTTGTTAGTTGATGGATCAAACTTCGGTCAATAATTTATCAAGGAATAATTAATAATTCTGAACTGTATTTTTTTGAGGATGAAGTGTTTTTTTGAGGTTCTGAGGCTCTAAGCTACTAAGGAACTAAGTTTTCTCTTTTATGCACAAAAAAAGCCTGATTTTACAATCGGGCTTTTAAATTTTTATATAATTTGAAAAATCAATAATTAACAATTATAGTTTCGTCATATTAGTTGCTAAAGTTTCGATGAATTTGCTAATTGGTCCTTTGATCATCATAGCCATCATAGTATTAAATTCTCCTTCGAATTGAAGTTGTACCGCACTTTCAGTAGCTGAAACACTATCGATGTTTGAAACTAAAGTAAATGGAAGTTTATCACTTGCAGCTCCAAGAACAATTTTGTTTGGTGCTACTTTTTCCTTCATTTTTAGTTTTATTTCCGGCATACCTTTCAATCCAAAAATAAAAGCATCTTCGCCTGTTACTTCAAATTTAGCAATATTATCCGGCATTAATTTTTCAAAATTCTTAACATCAGTCAATAAATCAAATAAATCTTGAGCTGATTTCTGAACAGTAACTTTTGGACTTTCTAAGTTCATATTTTATTTTTTATTTATTTTTTTTACCGCAAAGTGCGCAAGGTTTTTTTATATTGTAAACTTTATAGAAACGCGAAGTTCGCAAAGCTTTATCTTGAAAATCAATTTTAAAATTTTAATAATCTAAAATCAGCAATCTAAAATTATTCCTCTTGTCCCCAAGTCGATGGAATTGCATTCCATTCTTGTAAAGTCGATTGTTGCTCTTCGGTGATATATTGTTTTTGAACTGCTAATTCTAATAAGTTTTCGTAATTACTCAATGTATACAAATCGATATTAGCATTTTTAAAGTTTTCTTCGGCAACACCAAAACCATAAGTAAAAATCGCTGCCATACCTTTTATATTAGCACCTTCGTTACGTAAAGCTTCTACAGCCATTAAACTACTGTTTCCTGTGCTGATTAAATCTTCAACGACAACAACATTTTGACCTTTTTGTAAAAAACCTTCAACTTGGTTTTGTCTTCCGTGTTTTTTAGCTTCCGGACGAACATATACAAATGGCAATCCAAGGCTTTCGGCAACAAGAATTCCAATACCAATGGCACCTGTAGCAACACCGGCAATGACATCTGGTTTCCCAAATTGTTTTTCAATATTTTTCGCAAATTCATCACGAACATAGTTTCGGATGATAGGAAATGAAAGAATTAACCTATTATCGCAGTAAATAGGAGATTTCCAACCAGAAGCCCATGTAAAAGGATTTTCGGGATTCAATTTAATTGCATTTATTTGCAAAAGCAATTCGGCTGTTTTTTCGGCAGTATCTTTATTAAAAATCATAGTACAAATGTATAAAGTTTTTGTGAACGACAAACCACTTTTTTTGACAAATGAAATCTCAAGAGAGACTAATTTTCAATTATTCCTATTAGAGAGTATTGATATCGAGCAGCTTATAGTGAAAATATTTCAAAATAAAATTCAAAAGGCTTACTTATATCATCCTGACGAAAAGGAAATAATGAAGACATTAAAAGCTAAAATTCCTGTACAGAAAGCGGGTGGAGGCTTTGTGTACAATAAAAATGGCGAGGTTTTATTTATCTTCAGAAACGGAAAATGGGATTTACCAAAGGGCGGAATCGAGAAAGGCGAGGAGATTGAAGCCACCGCAATGCGCGAAGTAGAAGAAGAAACCGGTGTAAACCAACTTAGAATTACCAATAAACTTCAAAAAACATATCACGTTTTTAAACGTAACGGAAAATATAAACTTAAAATCACACATTGGTTCGAAATGTTCTCAGATTTTGAAGGAACTCCGGTAGGCCAGGAAAATGAAGGAATCGAAAAAGTAGCCTGGCTAAATCAGGAACAAATCAAAGAAGCACTTAAAAACTCCTACGAAAACATTAAATTATTGTTTGAAGAAGAGAATGAGATTATTAAATAAAAAAATATGAAAAAAAACTACTATTTATTTTTATTGGTTTTGTTTGTTAATAATCATGCATTTTCTCAATGTGGTGATTATTCAGAAATTGTAACTCAAAATTTAGAGACGGTTAAATTCTGGGATGATCAAAATGGATTTGCTTTTGGTGGTGCCAAACTTGCATTTACAAATGATGGTGGTAACAGTTGGTCAGATTACCAGTTAGCTGATTTTGCAACTATATATATTGAACCGCTAGCTGATTGTGATATTCTTGATGACAATTCTGCAATTATTGTAGGTCATAATGGTCATATCTTATTAACAAATGATAAAGGGAAATCTTGGAGTAGTAAAAGTGTAAAATATGATGGTCATGAAGGGCTGTGTACAGTTGATTTTGTAACTTCTAAGATAGGATATATTGCGGGATTTGATTTTGAAAGAACAGAATTAATTTTTTATAAAACTTTAGATGGAGGTAATAACTGGGAAAAGATTGAATCAAATTTAACGCTTAATGATTTAGATTTTCGTTCTATTCAATATTATGAGTTTAAAATTCATTATGTAAATGAAAAATTAGGCTTCTTATGGAAAAGAAATAAATTATTCAAAACAATTGATGGTGGTATTACATGGAATGAAATTTCTAATCCGGAGATAATTTCAGGCGATCCACGATTGATTTTTGATATTAATAATAGTAAAAGTGGTAAAATAATTTTATCAACGGCTGATAACTTATATGAGTCGGATAATGATGGTTCAAGTTGGAATGTAATTCCACAAACAATTTGCGTTCCAAATGGACCATGTTTATTGACTGGTATGTTTGACATAAGAGAAAATACTTTAGTGACTCAAATTGGTAATTTTTCTAATAATAGAATAATTAGTATTGATTTATTAGATAAAAGTTCGAAAATTTTTAACATAGAAAATGACATAGGCTATGTAACGGGCATTAATATTTATGCTGAAAATAAAATTGTATTTGTTGGAA